>Ga0209455_1000037_pt1 | contig 464097 bp, 420 predicted proteins | sample AraplaCol_mCL_r2_FD_184275 | JGI IMG/M metagenome (GOLD analysis project Ga0209455, IMG submission 184275) | Arabidopsis root microbial communities from North Carolina, USA - plate scrape CL_Col_mCL_r2 (SPAdes) (version 2) | ecosystem: Host-associated > Plants > Roots > Endosphere | place...
GCTGAAACAGATCCACGAGGACTTAAAGGAATTGGGGTTCGAGGGGTCTTACGACAGGGTCGCGGCGTTCGCGAGGACCTGGAGGGAGGGTCAATTCGACAGGGTCAATCCGGCCAGCAAACGAACACAGAGTGACATAATTTAGCTGCCGACTGGCGAAAGTAACGATCTCTCGACAGTACCACAGCGGTTGCCAAAGGAAACTCAAAGTTTGTCACTGGCAACTTTATATTTTCACCATTCCATCACATAACTGTATAAAAACGCAGTATTTTTCTTGGTATTGTGATATTTCTGTAGCGAAATAAATAATGGTCGATTGAGGGAGCTGAAGGCGGGAGAGGATGGCCGGCCTGTCCGTACATGAAGCTACAAAAATTTGTCGCTGTGCTTTTGTATTTCATGGGGGAGGGTGCTGTGACGAGTCGATTCGATCGCCTGGAGGTAGTTGTGCTGAGAGACCTAGGTGCATCGCATCTGGCGATTCGACAATCGGCAGCAGAAGCTAATCATAGGAAGTTCAAGTGTCCCGACTTTAGTTCTACCGAGTCGAGCAGGACTTCACTTAGCTATATCGTTATGTAGAGTTTCACGCTTGTCCTCAGCCTATATTCCAATCGCATCGGTCCCCGTTCGGCGTTTGGCAGCGCTAAGCCCTTAACCTGAATCAACTTTTTGCCAGCGATGCCACCGGAGCGGCTATACTGTTTCGGTATTAGCTCGGTTTGTTACGAGGCAGGGCGGGGTGGGGCCGGAAAGTCGTTACGTTTCTTCGGCTTGGTGCCCATCGCGTTGCCGTGAGCCCCGTTCTGTTAATCCGCAGGTCCCTGGTTCGAGTCCAGGTCGGGGAGCCAGAATACAGAAAAGCCCCCTGTGTGCCCGATGCCGCAGGGGGCTTTTTGCATTCCGGGCGGGGAAGGGAGGCCGCGGGCATCGGGCGCCGGCGGCCAGGCGGGGCTTACAGGCGCTTGACCTGCAGGGTTTGCGCCGGTGTTTGAATCTTGAACAGGCGGTCGATGTTGGGATGTTTTCCGGGGTTGATGCGGGCATCCTGGGTGTGTTCGGCGTAGATCTTCAGGCCAAGTTCCGCTGCGTCGGGGGTAATCGCGCCGAGCTTGTCGGCCAGCCAGCAATAAACCCGGAGCGATCCCGCCTGGCCGGGCTTGTTTTCGATCTTGGCCACTGGCGTGCCTGACTGGTCGACAAGTTCGATTGCCGCCACCGTATCCATGACGGGAAGCTGGGACAGGTTGTCTGAAAATGTAGCGCTGAAGTTCGGTAGTTGCATGAGTATCTTGCCAGTGTTGAGGTGGTTAAAACAGTATTTTGTCATACGTGGCCATTGTTGGCGATTGGGCGGCGCGTCTGCCCAAGACCACGCATCGCGTGGCTTTTTTCATTTGCAGCCCTTGCAGTGCGCAATTCTTATGGACGAGGAACTTGCCACTCGTTATTCTGGCTGAGTATTAAAAAAATTATTAACAGAGGTTAGATTATGAGCGGTGAAAACGAGGTTGTTGTTTACGGTACGGAAGATTTGCTGAAGAACCTGTGCGACTCGGTCTGCAAGGTGTTGAATGTTGCGACGCAAAGCACGGTGACGTATTCCGGCATGGTGCAGCGGATTACCAAGATCGGCCTGAAGCCCGACATCGGCTGCTTCGTGCTGTTCGACGGCGGCTTTACCGGCCTGGTGGTGCTGAATTTCGCCGCCAATACGGCGATGGAAATCTATTCGCGCTACATGCTGCACATGGGCATGCCGAAATCCGAGCTGGCCGGCTCCCACACCTCGGACGAAGTGTCCAACATCATGGGCGAGCTGATGAACCAGATTGTCGGCGACTTCACCGGCAAGGTGCGCCGCGAGCTGCAAACCAACATCACCCAGAACCAGCCGAAAATGCTGGTGCTGAACAAGCAAGTGACGCTGAGCGTGGACACCCCGCTGGACCGCCCGGAAATGCGCCGCGTCAGCTTCTACACGGAAACCGGCAATATCTTTTACCTGGAGCTGGCGATAGACCGCACCGAGTTCATCCGCCTGCATGACTTCGAGGCGGCCGAGGTGCCGGATCCCGATGCATTGCTGGAGCAGCAACACAGCGGCCAGGCCGCATCCCAGCCAGCCGGCGATGCGCACGACGATGCCCATGACGAGTTGTTGAAATCGCTGGGCATGTAAATAAAATACGCCCAATTCCTTAGACGGCCAGCGAATCGCTGGCCGTTTGCATTTCTACATATATTCAGCTTGCAATAACTGATATTAATCCCGGAGAATAACGCCCTTGCGCCGCCACGACCGCAACAGACGCCGGGAGCGCCCAAAAGAGAGAACAGGAGACAACTGTTTTTAACTCTTTGCACATCACAATCGGGAAAGCTCAACAATGAAACTGTCGAAGATGCACCAGCGCGTCCTGGCGCTGAGTGCCGTATTGCCTATTGGTTCCGCCCTCGCGCAGACCACCGCCCCAGCCGCCGCTGAACCGCAGTTGGAAACCGTGACCGTGACCGCCCAGCGTCGCACGGAAAACATCAAGGACGTGCCGGTCTCCGTCACCCTGCTGAAGGATGAGAAGCTGGACGTGCTGCTGTCGGGCGGCGAAGACATCCGCTTCCTGGCCGGCAAAGTGCCGTCGCTGAACGTGGAATCGTCCAACGGCCGCACCTTCCCGCGTTTCTACATCCGCGGCTACGGCAATACCGACTTCAGCATCTTCGCCTCGCAGCCGGTGTCGCTGGTGTACGACGACGTGGTGCAGGAAAACCCCATCCTGAAAGGCTATCCGGTCTTCGACGTGGACGGCGTGGAAGTGCTGCGCGGCCCGCAGGGCACGCTGTTCGGCCGCAATACCCCGGCCGGCGTGGTGAAGTTCGAATCGGCCAAGCCTAACCTGGACAAGGTCGAGGGCTATTACAACCTGTCGTGGGCCACCCACAACACCGTCAACGCCGAAGCGGCCGCCAACGTGCCGCTGTCCAGCGAATGGGCGATGCGCGTGTCGACCCTGCGCCAGCACCGCGACAACTTCGTCGACAACACCTACACCGGCCAGAACGACGTGCTGGAAGGCTATAACGAACACGCCGAGCGCGTGCAGTTCCTGTACAAGCCGAACGCGGCCTTCAATGCGCTGTTCAACGTGCACGCGCGCACCACCGACGGCAGCTCGCGCCTGTTCCGCGCCAACATCATCAAGAAGGGCAGCAACGACTTCGCGGATGGCTATGACTTCACCAAGGTCAGCTACAACGGCGAGAACTTCCAGAACCTGCGCACCAACGGCGCCAATGCCCGCCTGACCTGGGACCTGGGCGCGGTCAAACTGTTCTCGATCACCGGCTACGAAGGCGTGGACAACTACATCAGCCGCGGCGACATCGACGGCGGCACGCCCACCGGTCCCGGCTTCATTCCCTTCCAGGTGCAGACCGCCGGCGGCATCACCGACTTGAAACAGTACAGCCAGGAATTCCGCGTCGAATCGAAGAACGCTGGCCCGATCAACTGGCAGACCGGCCTGTACTACTTCAAGGAAAGCGGCGACGGCTTCAGCAACAACTACAACAGCACCACCCAGTTGCAGACCTCGCACCTGGCCAGCCACCAGAACAACACCGCGTACGCCGTGTTCGGTTCGGTCACCTACGACCTGAGCAGCGACCTGTCGCTGCGCGGCGGCCTGCGCTACACCGACGACAAGAAGGACTTCCGCACGGTGGAAGCGCAGAACGTGGTGCAGATCGGCCCGGACTCGGTAGCCGAGAGCAAGCACAAGTTTAGCTGGGACACCAGCGCCACCTACAAGCTCAACAAGGACGTGAACGCCTACGCCCGCGTGGCGACCGGCTTCCGCGCGCCGTCGATCGCGGCGGCATCGGCCTCGGTGCCGATCACCGTGGCCGATGCGGAAACCATCACCTCGTACGAAGCCGGCATCAAGGCGGACCTGTTCAACCGCCGCGCCCGCGCGTCGCTGAGCGTCTACGACTACGACGTGAAGAACCAGCAGTTGACCGTAGTTGGCGGCAATTCCAACGTCACCAAGCTGATCAACGCGGCCAAGACCGTCGGCCGCGGCGTGGAAGGCGATATCGAAGGCTTCGTGACGCCCGACTTCAAAGTCAGCCTGAGCGGCTCGTACAACTTCACCAAGATCGAAGATCCGAATCTGTACGTACAGAAGTGCGCGCAGTGCACGATCACCGATCCGATCGGCGCGAACGGCCTGGTGTCGATCAACGGCAATCCGCTGCCGCAGGCGCCGAAGTACATCGTCAACGCCTCGGCCCGCTACAACTGGCCGCTGGCGGACGGCAACCTGTACGTGCTGACCGACTGGTCGTACCGCAGCACCATCAACTTCTTCCTGTACGAAGCCAAGGAATTCACCGGCAAGGCCATGACCGAAGGCGGCCTGCGCGTGGGGTACAACTGGGCGGGTGGCAAGTATGAAGTGGCGGGCTATGTGCGCAACCTGACCAATACCCAGCGTATTATCGGCGGCATCGACTTCAACAACCTGACCGGCTTCGTCAACGAGCCGCGCCTGTTTGGTGTGCAGTTCAAAGGCGGATTTTAATTAATTCCGCATCGGCCTAGACAGCCGAAAAATGGCCGTATATAATGCGGCCTCTTTTCCCTGATAGCTCAGTCGGTAGAGCGACGGACTGTTAATCCGCAGGTCCCTGGTTCGAGTCCAGGTCGGGGAGCCAGAATACGAAGGGCCGCACTTGTTGCGGCCCTTTTTGCATCCGCCAGCAGGAATTTCGTGGTTCGTGGATAATCGCGCTCATCCTTTTACATTGATGAGCGGATCCCCATGTCAGACCTGTCAGTTTTCCCGATCACCGGCAAGTGGCCGGCCCAGCATCCAGAACGCCTGCAACTGTATTCCCTGCCGACGCCGAACGGCGTCAAGGTGTCGATCTTCCTGGAGGAGGTCGGCCTGCCTTATGAAGTCCACCTGGTCAGCTTCGACAGCAACGACCAGATGTCGCCCGAGTTCCTGTCGCTGAACCCGAATAACAAGATCCCGGCCATCCTCGATCCCAACGGACCGGATGGCAAGCCGCTGCCGCTGTTCGAGTCCGGCGCCATCCTGCTGTACCTGGCCGAGAAGACCGGCAAGCTGATGCCGCAGGATGCGGCCGCGCGCTACGAAACCATCCAGTGGCTGATGTTCCAGATGGGCGGGATCGGCCCGATGTTCGGCCAGGTCGGCTTCTTCCACAAATTCGCCGGCAAGGCGTACGAAGACAAGCGCCCGCGTGACCGCTACATCAACGAGTCCAAGCGTTTGCTGGCGGTGCTGGAGCAGCGCCTGCAGGGCCGCCAATGGATCATGGGGGATGAGTACACGATCGCCGATATCGCCGTCTTCCCGTGGGTGCGTAATCTGATCGGCTTCTATGGCGCGGGCGAGCTGGTGGAGATCAGCCGCTTCCCCAACGTGCAGCGCGTGCTGGAGGCATTCGTGGCACGGCCTGCCGTGGCGCGAGGGCTGAACATTCCCGCGCGCGACTGAGATTTAATGACCGGGGGCGGTGCAGGCCGCATCGTTCTCCCAGCGTCCGGAGCAGATGCGCGAACGGCATAGCATGCCTTCGATCAGGCCCAGTTGTTTGCAGCGGGCCAGCAACTGCGCCGTGGTATCGCCTTCCTGACGCTCGACCACATCGCGGCTGCGTTCCGGCGTGACGCTGGCCGGTGTGCCGGCATGGGCAACCAATGCCGTCAACAGTGCCACATCCGTATCGCCGCCGGTGTTCGGCGCACTTGCATTGCGCGAAGGCTGGCTGGCCTGCTTGCGCGGAGCCGTTGCGGCGCGCGCGGCGGGTTTTGCCGGCGTCGCCAGGTTGGGCTGGCTGTCGGCCGCATTTGGCCTGGCAACCATGACTGCCTCGGCCGGAGCGGCTTCATTGACGATGGTGGCCACTTGTGGCGCGGCTGCCGCGCTCTCGGTCTGGCGCAGCGGCGCGAGCATCCTGGCCTGCATGTTGTAGTCATGCCTGTGCGTGGGCGGTGCTGCCCGCTTGTGCAGCAGCCAGGCCGCGCCGCACATCACCAGCAGCAGGAGCGACAGGCGGATGGTCCAGCCATCGACCGTCCATCCGGCCGCACGCAAAGATCTGGATTGCGGCTTGGCGCCATGTTCAAGCTGCGCCAGTATGCGCTTGCCTTCCGCTGCACGGGACGATGGAGCCATCAGGTCCGGTTTTTCCACGATATTCCTCCTTCGCTTGATCTGCGCCGCCACGCGTTGCCGTGAGCGACCTACGATGCAGTGTCCTGTCAGCCATCTGGCCTCGCATTGATGGAGCGCACCCATGTTTCTCTTTTTCGTGCTGATGTTTTTCATGTTGGCGTGCTTTTGCGCGTGGTTGGTGCTGTTCCCGGCGGCGCGCGACGCGGCGATGCAGACCTTGTTTGCGGCCGGCCGCGGCGTCGAACAGCGCTTGCGTGGCGGCTGCCGCAGCGGCATGCGGCAGGCTGCGCACATCGGCGCGGACGCCGGGGCGGCTGGACGGCGTGGACTGCAATTCGTTCAGCGCCGCTATCTGCTGCTGTTGTCGGCGCTGGCGCTGGTGACCGTGCCATCCTTGCTGGCGCTGATGCTTGGCAGCCGTCGTATGCTGTCCGGGTATGACAATGACGCCTACGAAATCAACGACCAGGTCGCGAGCCTGCTGAAAGGCGAGCAGTTGACAGCCCCGGCGCCGTTGCCGCCGCTGGCCTTTACCACGGTGGAAGTCACGCTGGTGCGGCCCATGCTCGACGGCGCCAACCGCAACTGGCAGTTGCTCGATCCTGAGTTTGCCCAGCGCCTGCTGCTGGTCTTTAAGATCATGAAGGAGCGCCACGGTTATGACATGGCCATCCTGGAAGGCTACCGCAGCCCCGAGCGGCAGAATGCGCTGGCGGCGGCAGGTCCCGGTGTCACCAATGCCAGGGCCTTCCAGAGCTACCACCAGTTCGGCCTGGCCGCCGATTGCGCCTTTCTGCGCGACGGCAAACTGGTGATCTCCGAAAAAGATCCGTGGGCCATGCGCGGCTATCAACTGTACGGCCTCACCGCCGAAGCCGCCGGCCTGCATTGGGGCGGCCGCTGGGCCATGCTGGATCTCGGGCACACCGAGCTGCGCGTGCCGGGGACGGTGCGAAAATAAGCCTTGTTCTGCCTCAAAAACTCGGAATTTTCCAATGGCAACATTGATCGGTCCGCCTGCCGCCTGGGCGTTGTTCTCCTCGCCGGTCACGACCCATGCGCAGAATCTGGTACTTCCTCACCGATAGCCGTCATCTCACCATCATCGGCCTGGTTGCAATGGCCGCCGTGTTTTACCTGGGCGCGCAAGTGCTGGAATTGGCGCTGGTCTGGGCATTGATCGCGACGGCCGCGCTGCTGGCGCTGGCAGGCTCCCTCTGGTGCTGGCGGCGCTGGCGCGCGCGGCGCGAGTCCGAGCGGCTGGCAACGGCCATCGGCCAGCCGTCGCCTGAACCGGCGCGCGACCAGACCGCCGCCGAGGTGCGCGTGATACGCGACAGCCTGCTGAAGGCGATCGACACCATCAAGGGTTCCAAGCTGGGCATCGTGTCCGGCAAACGGGCGCTTTACGAACTGCCGTGGCACATCATTATCGGGAATCCGGCTGCGGGAAAAAGCACCGCCATCACCAACTCCGGCCTGCAATTTCCGTTCGCTGATGGGAAGGTGCTGCAAGGTGTAGGCGGAACGCGAAATTGCGACTGGTTCTTCACCACCGAAGGTATTTTGCTCGATACGGCTGGCCGCTATTCGGTGATGGAAGAGCACCACGCAGAATGGCTGGGTTTCCTGGAACTGCTGAAGAAATACCGCCGGCGTGCTCCCATCAATGGCATCCTGGTCGCGGTCAGTATCGCGGAACTGCGCGGCGACAATCCGGAGGCGGGTATCACGCTAGCGCGCAGTCTGCGCAAGCGGGTGCAGGACTTGATCGAAAAACTGGAAGTGTACGCACCGGTCTACGTGGTATTCACCAAGGCCGACCTGATCGCCGGCTTCAGCGAATTCTTTGCGCAGACCGATCGCGCCGAGCGTGAGCGCGTGTGGGGCGCGACCATGCCTTACAAGCGCAAAGCCGGCAGCCAGCAACTGATGGCATTTTTCGACCAGGCCTTCGACGAGTTGTGCGACGGCCTGAAGGCCATGAGCCTGGCCACCATGGGGCAGCAGCGGCGCGAACGCATGGAGCCGGGCGTGTTCACCTTTCCGCTGGAGTTTGCGAGCGTGCGCGCGCCGTTGCGCTCTTTCCTGGTCACGCTCTTCGAAGAAAATCCGTTCCAGTTCAGGCCCGTGTTCCGCGGCTTCTATTTCACCAGCGCCTTGCAGGAAGGTCTGCCGATGAGCGAGCAGTCGCAGCGCGTGGCGAAACGCTTCGCCCTCAGCACGCCGGATGCGCCGCAGACTGCCGGCGCAGGCCATTCAGGCTTCTTCCTGCTGAATTTGTTCCGCAAGGTGATCTTTGCCGACAAGGACCTGGTGTCGCAGTATGCCAGCAAATACAAGCTGCGCCTGACCTACGCGGCCTTCTTCAGCGCCGTGCTGCTGCTGGGATTATCGCTGGGAGGATGGAGCTGGTCTTACATGGGAAACCGCCAACTGGTGACGAATGTGCAGGCGGACCTGGACAAGGTCATCAAGCTGCAGGCCAAGCGTGTCGACTTGCAGTCCCGGCTTGAAGCACTGGAGATACTGCAAGACCGCATTGAGCAGTTGGAGAAGTACCGATCTTCCCGTCCGTGGTCACTGCGTATGGGCCTTTACCAGGGAGAGCTCTTGGAGCGCAAGCTGCGCGAGGAGTATTTCGCCGGCGTGAAGGAAGTCATGCTCAAGCCCGTGGTGGAGAACCTGGAAATGCTGTTGTCCGAGATGAACGCGCATGCCGATGAGTTGCAGGCTTCCTCAGTCGGCAAGCCTGCCGAGGCGTCGGCCGACCGCCAATTCCAGGAAGTCTCCGCCGTCAATGCGGAGGACGGCTACAACGCGCTGAAGAGTTACCTGATGTTGGCCGATAAATCGCACGCTGAGCCTGGCCATTTGAACGACCAGCTCACGCGCCATTGGCGCGGGTGGCTGGAGAACAACCGCGGCGCCATGACACGCGAACAGTTGATCCACAGCGCCGAAAGACTGATGACCTTCTACCTTGCGCAGATCGAGGACCCGTCGTGGCCGCGCATCGAACTGAAGCTGGCGTTGGTGGACCAGGCGCGCGATAACCTGCGGCGCGTGGTGCGCGGCATGCCCGCGCGAGAGCGCGTCTATGCTGACATCCGGGCCCGCGCCAACACCCGCTTTCCAAGCATGACGGTGGCACGCATGGTCGGCGAACAGGATCAGGCCCTGCTCACTGGTAGCTATGCCATTCCCGGCGCCTACACGCGCGAAGCGTGGGAAAAATTTGTGCGCGATGCCTTCCGGGAAGCGGCCAGCCATGAGTTGCAAAGCGCCGACTGGGTGTTGAAAACCGCCGCGCGCGATGACCTGACGCTGGAAGGCAGCCCCGAGCAAATCCAGAAAGGCCTGACAGACCAGTACAAGGCGGATTACGTGCGCGAGTGGCGGAAGTTTGTCCAGGGCGCCAGCATCGCAGACCTGAACGGTTTTGATGCGGCTGTCACCGCAATGAATCGACTGGGCGACCCGCAATTGTCGCCGACCGCCAAGCTGCTGAATGCGATTCAGCAGCAGACCTCGTGGGACAACCCCAGCCTGGGTGCAGAAGAAATGAAGGAGGTGCAGACGGGCTTCGTCAACTGGATCAGGAACACGGTGCTGCATCGCGCACCTGTCTCCGTCAACATGAATGTCCAGCTCGATGCGCCCCGCCAGCCGCTGGGTGTGGTGGGCCGTGAGTTCGCCGGCATTGGAAAACTGGTGACGACCAAGGACAAGGATGCGTCTCTGATGCGGGGGTACATGGATCTGCTGTCCCGCCTGCGCGGCCGTCTTAACCAGTTGAAGAACCAGGGCGATCCAGGCCCGGGCGCGCGGCAGTTGATACAGCAAACCCTGGAGGGCAGCGGATCGGAACTGGCCGACGCGCTGCGCTACGTGGACGAACAAATGCTGGCCGGGCTGAACGACGCGCAAAAACAGGCCATCCGCCCAATACTCGTGCGCCCCTTGATGCAGACCTTCTCGGTGCTGATCGGTCCCGCTGAAGCGGAAATCAATACGACCTGGAGCGCGCAGGTGTATCAGCCATTCCAGCAATCGCTGGCGACCAAGTATCCATTCAACCCCAATGCACGCATCGAAGCGGCCAGCAGCGAGATTGCGCAGTTCTTCGGGCCTGACGGCTTGATCGCGAAGTTCGCCAACACGGCTATGGGGTCCTTGGTACTGCGCCGTGGCGACGTGCTGGCTCCTCGTACCTGGGCAGACATGGGCATCCGTTTGATGCCGCAAACGGTGGCCCGTTTTCAGGGCTGGGTCGCGCCGATAGGCGCGGCATCTGCCGCCAACAATGCACAGACAGTGTTCCAGATCCAGCCGATGCCGGCAGCCGGCACGCAGGAATACACGGTGGAGATCGACGGCCAGCAACTGCGCTATCGGAACACGCCGCCGCAGTGGGCCAGCATGGTGCACCCCGGCTCGCAAGGCGTGCCGGGAGCGCGCATCACGGCGGTAGCTGCCGATGGGCGCAGTGTGGACGTGTTCAATGAGGCAGGGCAGTTTGGTCTCAAGCGCATGATCGACGCGGCGGCCAAGCAGAAGCGGGAAGATGGCCTGTTCGAATTACGCTGGACCAGCGGCGGCATCACGATCGCGATGGGGCTGAAGATTGTGAGTAGTCCTGAAAGCGCTGGTGCGGCGGGGACGCCGCAGGACCAGGGCCTGCGCGGGATGACGCTGCCAGAAATGATCGTCGGCGCTGCGCCATCTTTGGCGGCAGCCGCGCCGAGTGGAGCCGCACAATGAGGGCCGGGCTGCAGAGCGTCCGCATCGGCTATTTCGGCAAGCTGCCGTCGTGCGCTGACTTCATCAAGGTGGTCGACAATCTCGCCCTGGCCGGCTTGTTGGACGACTGGTTGGCCGGTGTGCTGAATGTGCTGAGTTCCGAGCCGCGCTGGAAGCTCAGCTACGATGTCATGCGTCCCTTGCAGTTCGCTTTTATCGGCACACGCAGTCGCCGCGCAATCGGCGGATACCTCGCCGCCAGCAGAGACAGTTCCCAGCGGCGCTATCCGTTTCTGTGCATGAGCGCCATCGATATCGACCAGCCCGCGCGTTTCGGCGCGCGCAGCCCGTTGGTGCTCGCTCCATTATGGACCGGGCTGGATACGCTGGCAGGGGAGGTGCTGGACGCCGCCGACCCGGATCAGGCGCTGCAGGCCTTGTCTTCCGCGTCCATTGAGATCGATGAAGAGGATGAGCAGCATGCGCAGGCGCTGACCGATTTTCTCGACCGGCACACGATCTCAGGATTGGAAGCGATGCTGGGAGCCCCATCCGTGCGGCGCACGATACTTGCAGTGGGCTTGCTGCTGCAACCAGTCCACAGCGGCGGCGCGGAACGGCTGGACAAGAGCCTGGTGCTTCCCCTGCCTTCCGCGTTGCGCCATCGTTATCTGGTCGCCGCGTTCTGGCTGGATCTGATCCTGCCTTTTTTACAGCGGGCTGACGTTGAATTGAGCCTGTTCCTGGGCGAGTTGCGTGAAAAGCCGTCATTGGTGATTGGCTTCGGCGGTGCCAGGCCTGAAACGCTGGCAGCAATCATCGAACCGCTTTGCGCAGTTGGGCAGCAAATCAATTTCGAGGATACCGACTGGGTTGACGAGCAGCTTGGCAGCGAGCCGCACGTGCTGAAACTGTCGGCGTATCTTGAGCAGGACCAGCTTACGCTGCGCTCTGTTCAGGCGCTGTTCCATGAAACCTTTGTCTAGAGGGAGAGATGCCATGCGCTATTGGGCGCCATTGATGCTCGCCGTTTCCACCTGCGCGGCAGCGCAGACGCCCCAGCCGGTCTCGCCGCGTCCGGGGCAGATACTGGTTACGGGGGCAGTGCCGGACGAAGCCAGCAAGGCTGGCTTGCTGGCGCGTGTGCGGGAGATGTACGGGGCAGAGCGCGTAGTGGACCAGGTGGCGATTGCGCAGGTGTCGTTGCCGCCCAACTGGAACGCTTATGTGCAAAAGCTGATCGGCCCGGGACTGAAGCAGATCACCAAGGGCGAGATCAAGATCGACGGTACCACCGTCACGCTGCGCGGTGAAGTGGCGAACGAAGCGATGCGGCAGCAGATTGCCAGCGACATCGCCACCAGCCTCAATCCCAGTTACACCGTCAACAATGGCCTGCGCGTGAGTGCCGCCGAGCAGAGCATGCTGGATGCGGCGCTGGATAAGCGCATTATCGAGTTCGACAGCGGCAAGGCCACGCTGCGGCCATCCGGACAGAGCATCCTTGACGAGATGGCGCTGGCGCTGCAAAAAGTAAAAGGAAAAAAGGTGGAGGTGATCGGCCACACGGACAACGTCGGCCTTCGAGAAACTAACCTCGCCCTCAGCCTGGCGCGTGCGGAAGCGGTGCGGACTTACCTGGGCGGGAAAGGAATCAGCCCGGAGATGGTCATGGTCTCGGGCCAGGGGCCGGATCGACCGGTGGCGGAGAACAGTAGCGCCGATGGGCGCGCGCGGAATCGACGCATCGAGTTCCGCGTCGCGCAGTGATCAGGGAAGGGTGATGGTCACATAGGCCGGCCGCGGCGCCAGCTTCACCAGGTCCGCGTAACCGGCCAGCGTGCTTTGTGTGTCGTGCGACAGCGACGCATCCAGGCCGATATAGGCGCCCAGTGCAATCAGGCCGAACACCGCGCAGGTCGCCCACAGCGGTGTATTGCTGCGGAGTTTGTGCACGACCTGGTCCGGTCGCTCGGCCTGTGGCGCGAAGCCTTTGCTTTTGCCCTGCATATGGGCGATCTCTTCTCCCAGGCGCGCGGTGAGATAAGACAGCTTGTCGCCGCCATCCAGTGCGTATTTGCCGCGAAAGCCGATCAACAGGCACATATGAAATACCTGCAGCGCGGGCAACCGCACGCCGCCTGCGCTGCGCAGGGCTTCTAGCCGATCGAAAAAGTGTTCGCCGGCTAGTTGGTCTCCAAACAGGACCAATTGCAGCGGCCTGCGCTCCCATGCCTGACGCATCGGGAATTGTGACGACAGGATGATCTCGTCCAGCGCTGCGCAGAAGGCGTATTTGGCCGCTTCGATATCCTCGCCTTGTGCGCGCAGCTTGCGGGCGTCGCGGTCAAATTCGGCCAGATAGGCCGTGATGGTATCGAGGAAGGTCGCCTCTTCCGGCGGCATGCTGCCGTTCTTGAGCATGAAGAGCAGGTAGAAGCCTTCCTGCAGCAGGTCCAGCAGCGTTTGCACATGGCCATAGCCGGGCTGGATCTGGCGTCGCTGACCGCCCATCAGCGTAGGATTGGCACGGCGTTCGATGTGGGAGGTCATGCTGTCACCGCGATCAGGTTGAGGCGCAGGTCGCGGATACCGGCCGGCACATAGATGGAAATGGACTGCGCTTTCAGCATTTGCTCGTACAGCAGGCCCTTGCTCTCAAGCGCAAAGTAGTAGGTATCGGGCTGCACGGGGATGGCAGCCGGGACTTGCGGCGCGTGCGTGATCTTCACACCCGGCATGGCGGAGAGTACGCATTTTTCCACGTCGTCGGGTGCGCCGACCTTCACGCGTAGCGGCACGATTTCCACCAGCTCCAGTGCCGGCAGGGCCGCGCTGATGGCCAGGTACAACGTGGTGCGCTGGTCGATTTTTCCAGAGTCCAGCTTACCCAGGTGGTAGCTGGGCTTCTCCTCGGCAAGTGCGATGGCGAAGTACCTGGTCGAGATCACGGTATCGAGCAGGTCGCGAATGATGTCGTTCAGCGCGGTGAAACAAGCGGCAGGGTCGTCGTGCTGGTAGGAGGGCAGGTGAACCAGGGAGTACTGCTTGGAGTAAGTCATCAGGGCGCCGGACAGCGTGAGCAGCGTTTCAAACAGTCGCTCTGGATGCAGCTCAGGCGTGCGGAGGTAGTGCATCAGCGTCGCAGCGGAAGTGCTGACAGTATGCAGCAGCCAGAAGGACGAGACATCGCCAGAGCGGAATTCAATCACGTTGCGGCTGGGTTCCCGCATGTGGCCTTGCAGTGATTGAACCTTGGCCTGCAGGGCTTCCATCAGGCGGTCCAACATGGACTTCAGCGCCGGTGCACTTGCGATCGACAGGCTGGGCGGAATGAAGCTGGTGTCGCGTTCGAAGCCGCTGGTAACGGCGCGCCGCAAACGTATCACCGGTATGCATTCGAAAGCGCCCAGCGGTTCCAGGTCCGATATCAACCGCACCGCACTTTTGAGGAAGCTCACCGGCGTGGTGACGGATTGTGTGTACAGGTCGGCGACTTCGTGGTCGGCCTGGCTGTACCGTGTACCGATGGGCGCCGCGTTGCCGCCGCCAGGCGCCAGCGACGGCAGCGCGGCGTACCAGGTGATGTCCTGAACGTTGGAAGGTATCGCATGCAGATCGACCGGCGTTGGCAGTGGCGTGCTGTATGGCGCGTCGATGATTTCGCCATCGCGGAAGATCAGCGACAACTGTTCCAGGCGCAGGCGGCCGGCCTTGATGGCATCTTCGTCCCACACCAGGTGGCGAACGCCCCAAAGGTAGGGATGCATGGCTTGCACGGTACGATTGAGGCGTGCTTCGTGATATTGGTCCTGCTGTTGAAAATGCTGTGGGCGCAGGAATAAACCCTCACCCCACAAGACTTTGGATGGAACGCTCATGGCCTTCTCCTGTTAGTGGTCCAAGCATTAGAGCGAATGCGGGATGCCGACTTTTTGAGCGCGCGCAATTTGACCGAAAGTTCGTTCATCAATAATGGCCATCTTCTTGTTCGATAAAACAAAGGAGAATCCGATGGCCGCTACAAAAACATGGTTGCCCTGCATTGCCTGCATGCTGTTGTTGTCGGCGTGCGCGACTGACGGCAATACCGTCCGGGTCGAAAAATCCCAACCCGTCACGCTGGACCGCGCGCTTGCCGATGCCAACGCCGCGCTGGCAGCAGGGCAGACCGACAAGGCGCAAGGCATTTTGAAAACTGCCGCTACCAACTATCCGACCGATAAAAATCCCTGGCTGCACATCGCCCAGATGAAATTCGATCGCGCCGACTATGGCGAAGCCATCGTCAATGCCCAGGAGGCATTGAAACGCGATCCCAATGACAAGCTGGGAAACAGCATCGTTGCCGTCAGCGGGCTGCGTCTGTCGACCAAGGCGTTGGCGGACCTGAGCCAGCAAAACAATTTGAATGGATCGCTGCGCTCGGAAGCGCAGGAATTGGCCAAGCTGCTCCGAACCAGCCTGGGTGAGGAAGTGCTGGTGCCGACGACGGCGACGGCCTCGCGCAAGCCAGGGCCGGCCATGATCAGGAAGGGCTCGACTTCTACCCAAGCCCCCCACAACACCAGCAACAGCAACGATCCGTTCGGCGGATTGAAATAAGGAGTTTGTATGGCTAACAACGATAGTGTGCAGAAGCGTCTGAACCGCGTGCGTGCACCGCGGGTGCAGATGACGTACGACGTGGAGATCGGCGACGCGATGGAAAACAAGGAGTTGCCGTTCGTGGTCGGGGTGGTCGGCGACTTCGGTGGCAAATCGGAGGTGGAGAAAAAACGCCTGAAAGACCGCAAGTTCATCAACATCGACAGCGGCAATTTCGATGAGGTGCTCAGCGGCGTGGAGCCGGTGGCGCGCTTCCAGGTGCCGAACCAGTTGAGCGGCGATGACAGCAGCTTCAACGTCGAGCTGCGGTTCAGGGCCATGTCCGATTTTCGACCGGAGGCGATCGTGCAGCAGGTCGAACCGCTCGGCAAATTGTTGGAAGCCCGCAGCAAGCTGGCTGACCTGCGCAACAAGCTGGCGGGGAACGACAAGCTGGAGGACATCCTGAGCGATGTATTGAATAACACCGACAAGCTGGCCAGCTTGAAGTCCGCGAAAGGAGACTGACATGTCCGCACAACTGAATCAGTTGCAGGACGCTGTTGCAATCGATGGCGACAGCTTGCTGGACCAGATCGTTGAACAGAGCAAGGTGGCCAAGTCCAGTATCGAGCATGAGCGTGCCAAGGACATCATCGCCGAGCTGGTGAACCAGGTACTGGAAGGGACGGTGGTCATGTCCAACAACCTGTCAGCCACGTTGGATGCCCGCGTGGCCGAGCTGGATCACCTGATCTCCACTCAACTGAGCGCCATCATGCATGCGCCGGAATTCCAGAAGCTCGAACAGAGCTGGACCGGACTGCACTACCTGGTGAAGAACTCCGCAACTGGATCCAATCTGAAGATCCGCGTGTTGAACGCCACCAAGCGCGAACTGGTGAAGGACTTTCAGACCGCGCTGGAGTTCGACCAGAGTTCGATGTTCAAGAAAATCTACGAGGAGGAATTCGGCACCTTTGGCGGTGCGCCATATGCCGCATTGCTGGGTGATTTTGAAATTTCGCGTCAGCCGGAAGACATGTATTTCATCGAGCAGATGTCGCATGTGGCGGCCGCATCGCACGCGCCATTCATCGCCTCCGCCTCGCCTGAGCTATTCGGACTCGAAACCTATGGCGACCTGGCCAAGCCGCGCGACTTGTCCAAGGTGTTCGACACCGTGGAATACGCCAAGTGGAAAGCCTTCCGCGAATCCGAGGACTCGCGTTACGTCGGCTTGACGCTGCCGCGCTTCCTGGGGCGCTTGCCGTTCAATCCCATCGATGGCACGACGGTCGAGGGTTTTAATTTTGTTGAAGAAGTGGATGGCACGGATCATCAGAAGTACCTGTGGTGTAACGCCGCCTACGCCTTCGGCAGCAAGTTGACCAAAGCCTTCGAGGAATACGGCTGGTGCGCGGCGATACGCGGCGTGGAAGGCGGTGGCCTGGTGGACGACCTGCCAACCCACACTTTCAAAACCGGCGAAGGCGAGGTCGCGCTAAAGTGCCCGACCGAGGTGGCGATCACCGACCGCCGCGAGAAGGAACTCAGCGACCTGGGATTCATTTCGCTGGTCCACTGCAAGAATACGGCGTACGCCGCCTTCTTCGGCGCGCAGTCGGCGCAGAAGGCCCGTAAATACAACTCGGAGGCGGCCAATGCCAATGCCGTGCTGTCTTCGCAACTGCAATATATCTTTGCGGTTTCGCGCATCGCCCACTACATGAAGGCCATGATGCGGGACAAGATCGGCAGCTTCGCGGCTGCCTCCAATGTCGAAGACTTCCTCAACCGCTGGTTGATGAAATACGTCCTTTTGGACGATAACGCCAGCCAGGAGCAAAAAGCGCAATTCCCATTACGCGAAGCCTCCGTGCAGGTGCACGAAGTGGCTGGCAAGCCGGGTGTGTTCCGCGCCGTGTCCTTCCTTCGCCCTCATTTCCAGCTTGATGAATTGTCCGTTTCACTCCGTCTGGTCGCGGAGCTGCCGCAATCGACCAACTACTGACATTCCAATATCACTTGAGACAGGAGCATGCAATGGCAATCGACGTTTATCTGTATATCGACGGCATCAAGGGCGAATCCGCCGACGACCGCCACAAGGACTGGATCGAATGCAAATCGGTCAGCTTCGGCGTGGAGCAGCCGAAATCGGCCACCGCTTCCACCGGCGGCGGCCACACGGCAGAACGCTGCGAGCATCACGACATCGTGATCTCCAAGCTGGCGGACCTGTCGTCGCCGATTCTGCTGCAAACCTGCTCGGCTGGCCGCACCATCCCCAAGGCCAAGTTCGAGTTCATGCGCGCAGATGCCCAGGGCGAGCGGGTCAAGTATTACGAGATCGAGCTGGAGAACGTGCTGATCGGCGCGGTCTCGCCAGCGGTGGAGGAGGGCGACATCCTGAGCGAGGAAGTCGCGCTGAAGTTCTCCAAGATCAAATGGAAGTACACGCAGCAAAAAATCAGCGGCGGCGCCGGCGGCAACACTTCCGGCGGTTGGGACCTCGCCAGCAACCGCATCGTCTGAGTTCCCCCGCGCCCGCGGCGAAGGCGTGGTAGTAGCCGCGGCGCGCTTTTAGCCAGGCCTCCCGGCCTGGCTCTTTTTCGAAAGTATTCAATGAGCGGCTTTACTCCCGGCCTGATGGACCGTTTGCTCGGCAATTTCGATGGCGGGCTGTCGCTGGAGCAGTACAAGGATAGCGTGGCGCGCGACCTGGAAGACCTGCTCAACACCCGCTGCGCGCTGTCACAGGAAATGATGCATTCCTATCCCGAGTGTGCGCGTTCCATTGCCAACTATGGACTGATGGACTTCGCCGGCATGTGTCTGAGCAGTAGCGAAGACCGGGCGGCCATCTGCGCCGCATTGAAAATGGCGGTCGAACGTCACGAGCCTCGTCTACGCAACGTCAGGGCGCATCTGGAGCGCGAAGCGGGCTCCATCAACCACGTGAATTTTGTCATCAGCGCGACGCTGGCCGGCATGCAGCGCAACGAAGCGGTCAGCTTCGACGCAGTGCTGCAGCCCTCGTCGCTGCGTTATTCCATCCACCGCAGCAAAGGGGGAAGCAGACCATGAACCCGGATTTGAAGACATTGATAGGAAAGCTGAACGATACGACGCGCCTCGCTGCGACACGCGCTGCCGGCATTTGCGTCGCGTTGGGACAGTACGAGGTCGAAGTCGAACATTTGCTGCTTGCGTTGCTGGAGCAGGAGCGATGCGATCTGGCCGTCATCGCGCGCGAATGCGACATCAGCCTGGAAAAGATGGTGACCGATCTGCACCACGAGATCAGCCAGTTCAAGACAGGCAGCACGCGCACCCCGGTGTTTGGCCACCATCTTCCGCTGCTGCTGGAGCATGCCTGGCTGATCGCTTCGCTGGATGCGCGGCAGCCCGCCAGCATCCGTAGCGCGCATCTTCTTGTGGCGCTACTGACCGAGCCTGGCCTGGCGCAGCTCGCGCAGCGGGCCTCATCCCAGTTCATGCGTATTCCCATCGATGAAGTCAAACACAAGCTGGACCAATACACGCAAGGCTCGCAGGAAGAAAACACCGTGACGTCATCCCAGGAACTGGCCGCGATGGCGCAACCGTCGCGATCGCGCACGCCGGCATTGGACCAATACACCTCCAGCCTGACGGCGCAAGCACGGGCCGGTAAACTGGACCCGGTCATTGGCCGCGAGGGCGAGATACGCCAAGCAGTCGACATCCTGCTGCGCCGTCGCCAGAATAATCCGATATTGACCGGCGAGGCGGGCGTCGGCAAGACCGCCGTGGTTGAGGGCCTGGCGCTGCGCATCGTCGCCGGCGACGTGCCACCGGTGCTGCAGGGCGTCGAAATCCGCACACTGGACATGGGGCTGTTGCAGGCCGGCGCCAGCGTCAAAGGTGAATTCGAGAACCGCCTGAAAAACGTCATCGATGAGGTTCGCGAGAGCGCCCATCCGATCATTCTGTTCATCGACGAGGCACACACCATCATAGGTGCCGGCGGTGCGGCAGGCCAGAACGACGCTGCCAATCTGCTGAAGCCAGCGCTGGCGCGCGGCGAACTGCGCACCATCGCCGCCACAACGTGGAGCGAGTATAAAAAATACTTCGAGAAGGATGCGGCGCTGGCGCGGCGCTTCCAGGTCGTCAAGGTCGAAGAGCCGGACGAGGAAATCGCCTGCGCCATGCTGCGCGCCATGGCGCCATTGATGGAGGGGCATTTCGGCGTGCGCATACGCGACGAGGCTGTCACGGAAGCCGTGCGGTTGTCGCAACGTTACATCAGCGGCCGCCAGCTTCCTGACAAGGCGGTCAGCGTGCTGGATACAGCCTGCGCCCGCGTCGCGCTGGCGCAAAGCACCACCCCCGCCTTGCTGGAAGACGCGGTCCAGAACAAGGCCCGCATCGCCGGCGAGATTGCCGCGCTGGAGCGCGAACAAGGCAACAAGACCGTCGCCGCGCGGCTGGAGCAACTGCGCGCCAGGCACGCGGCGCAGGAAGCAGAACACGTTCGCCTGTCCGATCGCTGGCTGCGCGAGCAATCCATCGTCGCGACGATCGTCCGCCAGCGCGCCGCCGGCAGCGCAGCAAATGAAATCAACGCCTTGAAGGAAGAACTACAGACGCTGCAAGGGGAAACACCCATGGTGCCGGTGGAAGTGGACAGCGCTGCGGTCGCAGCCATTGTCTCCGGCTGGACCGGCATCCCGCTGGGGAAAATGGTGAGGGACGAAATCCGCACGGTGCTGACGCTGCAGGACGCGCTGCAAGCCCGCGTCATCGGCCAGGAACACGCGATGGCGGCGGTGGCGCAGCGCGTGCGCACAGCGCGCGCCAACCTCGACGATCCACACAAACCCAAGGGGGTGTTCCTGTTTGCCGGCCCCTCCGGCGTGGGCAAGACCGAAACCGCGCTGGCCCTGGCCGACCTGCTGTACGGCGGCGAGCGCAAGCTCATCACTATCAACATGAGCGAGTACCAGGAAGCGCACAGTGTCGCCGGCCTCAAAGGCTCGCCGCCGGGCTATGTGGGATATGGCCAGGGCGGGGTGCTGACCGAAGCGGTGCGCCGCAATCCCTACAGCGTGGTGCTGCTGGACGAAATCGAGAAAGCCCATTCCGATGTGACCGACATTTTTTTCCAGGTCTTCGACAAGGGCTTCATGGACGATGCGGAAGGCCGCGAAATCGACTTCCGCAACACCGTCATCATCGCCACCTCCAATGCCGGCTCGGCGGCCATCATGCAGGCATGCCTCAACCAGGAGACGCCGCCCGATGCGGAAGCGCTGGAGCAGCTACTGCGCCCGCAGTTGTACAAGCACTTCAAGCCGGCCTTCCTCGGCCGCATGAAGGTGGTGCCGTTTTACCCGATACCCGACGCGGTGCTGGCGCAGATTATCGCGCTCAAGCTGGATCGCATAGGTCGGCGCATTCAGGCGAATCATCACGCCGAATTCAGTTACGACCAGTCGATGGTGGACGCGCTGCTGCAGCGCTGCACCGAGGCGGATGCCGGCGCACGCAATGTCGACCATGTCCTCAACGGCACGCTGCTGCCGGAGATCGCCGGCGCGGTGCTGGAGAAGATGGCGCAGGGAGCCGCCATCAGCCGCGTCAAGGTCGGCGCCACCGGCAAAGGCCAGTTCAGGTACACCATCAAATAGGAGGCCTTCATGTTCAATATCGCGCAACTGCTGCTGCCCGTGAGCGCGGAGCAAAGCTGCGGCACGGACCTGGCGTTCAGCAGCGAGATGGACGAGATCGCGCAAGCCCGCCAGTGCGACGACCCCACGCTGGACCAGGGTGAATGGATCACCGCGCTGAAGGAGGCCGACTGGGCTTTCGTTGCTGGCCGCTGTGCCGAATTGATCGCCAGCCGCAGCAAGGACCTGCGCCTGGCCGTGTGGCTGGCCGAAGCCCTGGCGCGCACGCACGGGCTGCGAGGCTTGGGCGACGGATATGCCGTGCTGGCAGGGCTCTGCGAGCACTATTGGCCCGGCCTGTATCCGCTGGCTGAAGACGGCGACTACGATCAGCGCATCGGCAACCTGTTTTGGCTGCTGGCTCGCACGCCTGCGCTGATCCGGGAAATACAGGATAGCGACGGCGCCGACTACTGCCTCGCTATGCTGACTGACCTGGAGCGTGTCGTAGATATGCAACTGGGAAGCGAAGGTCCAGGCTTCAGCGCGGCCAAGGAAGCGTTGCAGGCGCTGGCCGGCAGCGCGACGGCGGCTGGCCTACGGTCGGAAACGGGAACCGATGCCGGCGCCGTTTTCATTCAGCCGTCCGCGCCGGGCGGCATGCCGCAGAACCGTGCGCAGGCCCTGCAGCAGTTACGCCAGGTCGCGGACTTTTTCCGGCGCACCGAGCCGCACAGCCCCGTGGCCTATCTTGCCGAGCGCGCCGCCAGTTGGGGTGACATGCCGCTGCACGTCTGGCTGCGCGCCGTGATCAAGGATCCGGCGGCCATCGCCGGCCTGGATGAATTGCTGGGGACACCGGGCGGTTCGTGAATCCAGATTAATTTCTCGACAGAATCTTTCTCTCGTACTATGGGGCCAGGACAATTAGTGCTAGCATGAAGCTAGAGGTTCAGACTTTAGCCCGGGAGACAGCTATGAAGAATTTCAAGATCGGTATCCGTCTCGGCTTTGGCTTTGCGCTGATTCTGTTACTGCTGGTGGCGATGACGGTCATCGGCATCCTTCGCTTGAGCAGTGCCAGCGCGCTGACCGATGAAATGATCGGCGTGAAAATCCGCGATGAACGCCTGATAGCCGAATGGGGCAAGATCATTGAAGTCAATGCCGCGCGCACGACTGGCGCATGGATGGTCGCCGATCCCGCCGACCAGAAGAAGCTGGAAGCGATGATGGCGGAGTCCTCCGGGCGCGCCACGCAGATCCAGGACCAGATCGCCGCCAACATCGATGAGAGTGTGCTCAAGCCGCTGTTCAAGCAGGTGCTGGACACGCGCAAGGCTTACACCGACGCGCGCAAGGCGGTCTTCATCGCCAAGACCGCCGGCGACATGGATACCGCTCGCAGGATCTACGAAGGCGACATGACGCAGAACCGCATCCGCTACCTGGCGGCGCTGAAAGCCTTCTCCGATAAACAGGGCGAGCTGCTGGACGCGTCGGCGGCGGATATCCAGAAGCAGTACCATAGCGGCCGCATCCTGTTGATGATGATGGGCGCCGCCGCCATCGTGCTGGGCGCTGTGGCAGCCTGGTGGATCACGCTGACCATCACGAAGCCGATCAATGAAGCGGTGAAGGTCGCGGAGACGGTATCCTCGGGCGACCTGACCAGCGACATCCAGGTCAACAGCAGCGACGAAACGGGCCAGTTGATGAGCGCCCTGAAGACCATGAATTCCAACCTGGTGAATATCGTCGGCCAGGTGCGCAACGGGACAGAGCTGATCGCGACGGCCTCCACCCAGATCGCGGCGGGCAATCAGGATCTCTCCGCCCGCACGGAAGAACAGGCCAGCTCGCTGGAAGAAACCGCATCGTCGATGGAGGAACTGACGTCGACCGTGCGCTTCAATGCGGAGAACGCGCGGCAGGCCAACGAACTGGCGCTCAGCGCATCCGAAGTGGCCACGCGCGGCGGCTCGGTGGTGGGCGAAGTGGTCAGCACCATGGGCTCGATCAACGATTCGTCGCGCAAGATCGTGGACATCATTTCCGTCATCGACGGCATCGCCTTCCAGACCAACATCCTGGCCCTGAACGCCGCGGTGGAGGCAGCGCGCGCAGGCGAGCAGGGACGCGGCTTCGCCGTGGTGGCGTCGGAAGTGCGCGGCCTGGCGCAACGTTCGGCCGCTGCCGCCAAGGACATCAAGAGCCTGATCGACGACTCGGTGCACAAGGTGCAACTGGGTTCCGAGCTGGTCGACAAGGCCGGCCAGACCATGGACGAAATCGTGCAGAGCATCAGCCGGGTCACGCAGATCATGAATCAGATCAGCAGTGCCAGCGACGAGCAAAGCCAGGGCATCTCCCAGGTCAACGATGCGATCACGCAGATGGACCAGGTGACGCAGCAGAATGCCGCGTTGGTCGAACAGGCTGCCGCTGCGGCGGAATCGATGCAGGAGCAATCGGCCAGGCTGGCCGAAGTGGTCAGCGTGTTCAAGCTGGATAGCAGCCAGGTGCCGCAGCCAGCGCTGGCGCGGCCGGCTGCGCGGACCACGACCTTGGCGCGTCGCCCGGTCGCCGTCAGCGCGCCAGCGAAGCCGAAACCGGCGGCCGCGCCTGCGCAACGCAAGCCGGTCACTGCCCACGCGTCGGAAGGTTGGGAAGAGTTCTAGCGCCGCGTACAATGGCGGCCTATGAACAACGAGACCGCCAGCACTGCACGCCGCGCCCTGTGCGCAATCTGTCTGCGCCCGCAGCAGACCTGCATCTGCCGCTGGGTGACGCCGCTGCCCAACCAGGTGGAAGTGCTGATACTTCAGCATCCCATGGAAGTCAGCAATGCCAAGGGCAGCGCGCGCTTGCTGCATCTGAGCCTGTCCAACAGCCGGCTGGAAGTAGGGGAGGCGTTTGACGCCCAGCGCCTGCGCGGCTTGCTGTCGCCGGAACGGCGCAATGTGCTACTGTACCCGGAGTCGGTTGCGGATCCCTCGCTCGGCCTGGCCGCGCCGCAGCCCTTTGATCCTGCCTGGGTGCACACGCCGCAGCACCTGCGGCTGGTGGTCCTGGACGGGACGTGGCGCAAGAGCCGCAAGATGCTGTACCTGAATCCGCTGCTTCAATCCATGCCGCGCCTGCCGCTGCGCGATGTGCCGCCATCTCATTACCTGATACGCAAGGCGCACCTGCCGGACCAGCTATCGACGCTGGAGGCCACGGCCTACGCGCTGGCACAACTGGAAAACAATATAAACAAATTCAGCCCGCTGATCGCCGCCTTCGACGGCTTCGTCGCCCAGCAGGCGGGCTACGTCAGGAAATCAGCTTGAGGCCGGGCGGCAGCGCATCGCCAAGCATGCGTTTTTCATCGGCCTGATCGAGCTGCACCACGTCGCGCACCATGGCGCTCCAGTTGGCCGGCGCGCCTACCCCGTTCAGGCGACGCAGCACTTCGGTGCGCAAGGTGTCGTTGATGTCGCGCGTGCGGTCGCTGGTCATGCGCGCCAGGTGGGCGGCGGCGAAGCCTGCCGGTTCCACCTTCTTCCAATCCAGCGTGAGAATGTCGCCCAGCCATTGCTCGACCACGGCAGTCTCCACCACATCGTGCGCGCTGCCGTGGAAAGGCTGGCGCGCGCCGACGCGGCTCAGTCCCCACAGGAAGCGGCCTTGCGCTGCCTCGGCCTTGGCGGCGTCGGCGGCGCCGGTGCGGGTTTTGTTGGCGGCCGCTTTGGCGGCGGCCTTGGTCGCCTTGTGCAATTGGTCCAGCATCCAGGCGCCGATTTCGGCCTTGTAGCTGCCGGGGATGCGCTCCAGCGAAGCACCCAACCGCAACATGTCTTCTTCGCTGCCGTTGACCAGCGTGACGGGACGGCGTCCGCGCTCGGCCGCATCGGCCTGCACGTTGAAGGCGAAATCGTCCAGCACGCGCAGTTGCGCTTCCACGCTCAGGCCGCCCGCCACGCGGCGCCACAGGGTCCACCATTCGGCGCAGACCTGGCTGTCCTTGTGGTTCTGGATGCCGGTATCGAATAAGGCCCAAAGCTGTTCGATGCGCCAGGCATCGAGCGCGTGGCCGAAGCCGGGACGCAGGCAGTAGCCGCTCAGGTTCAGCCAGGCGCGTTCGTGTTCGGACGACCGGCGGCGGCCCTTGGCGCGCTCCATCAGCGCGTCGAACAAGCGGCGCAGCAGCGGCGTGGCCCAGCTTTCGCGGCTGCCCAGCAGGTGTTCGAGCTGCGCGCGTAGTTGTTTCACTTCTTTCAGATCGACCTGTTGCGCGCGGCTGCCGAAGATGCGGTCTATTTTTTCGATGGCAGCATGCAGGCCCGCAGGCATGGGCGCATCGTCCTGCGCATCGGCTTCCGGTGCGGCGTCGGCGCGGAGCTGGAATTCCAGCAGCCAGCGCTGATCGCCTTGCTGCGCCACGCAATGCACTTCCAGCGTGCCGACTTCGCTGAGCGAGGCAGCCAGTTGCACCGGGATCTCCTTGCGCGCATCGGCTGCGCTGCTGTCGCGCAGGACGGTGGCGATGGGCGGCAACTGCACGTAGTCGTCTGGCTGCAACTCGACCAGTTCACCCGCTTGCGGCGGCGCCGCGTCGGAGGTGGACGAGGCGAGGTGGAAGCGCACCGGCCGCCCGAGGCGCAGCGCGAAGCTGCGGCCGGCCAGCAGGATTTCGCGGTGCTCGGCGCTGCCGCGCGGGAGAATACAGACGGCGCGGCGCGGCTTGTCGGCCGGCCCTGCATCGTCCAGCAGCAGGAAGTAGCTGCGCGCCGAGCCGCCGCCGATCACCGGCGCCTGGCCCTCCTGGCCCAGCGCGTAGGCGACCCCGCCGCGCGCGACAGCGACATCGGGATTGTCGTTGTGCAGAATGTGCAGCGCCTGCCCGCGCCAGCCGGACAGCGTGGCCTCGATCCTGCGCGCCAATGCATCGGCGCGGAACACGCCGCCGTTCAGCAGCAGGGTGTCGGGGATGGGGATGTCGGTGCTGTTGGCCGGCAGGCCGAGCGCTGCCCGCATGGCTGCGGCGTGCTGGCGCAGGAAATCTGCAAGGTGGCGCGTGATGGCGGCGTCGCTGGCATAGGGCAGGCCGAATTCGACGATGGCGCCGCGTCCGCGCCGCGCTGGCTCCTGCGCGGGATTGAGTGGGAAAAAGCCGTCCACCACCAGCGCGGTGACTTCCTCGCGTGTGAACTCGGCGGAGCGCGCGCCGCCGATCAGTCTGGAACCTGCACCCAGCAGCGTGACAGTGGTGCGTTCTGGCGCGTCGTCGGCCAGCAGCAGCTCCTTGGCGGCGCGGCAGCGTTCAGCCAACTGCGACAAGCGGCCGGCGGACAAGCGCGTCCCGCCGCCGCTTGGGCTGGCAGCGCCCGTATCCGCGCCAACGCTTGCCACGCCCGCAAGCGAGGCTGCGCCTGTTCCCGCACCTGCGCCCGCGGCGCTTGCAGTCATGCGCGATTCCGCCAGGTGCGCCAGCGCGAGATCCATATTGTCGCCGCCGAGGATCAGGTGATTGCCGACGCCGATGCGGCTGATGGCCGGCTGGCTGCCCGCATCGCCGGATGGACCGATCTGCATCAGGCTGAAATCCGTGGTGCCGCCGCCGACGTCGCATATCAGCAGCAACCGCGTATCGGCCAGGTCCTGCGCCAGGGTGGCGCGCTGGCGATACAGCCAGTCGTAGAAGGCCGCCTGGGGTTCCTCCAGCAGGCGCAGCGAGGGCAGCCCCGCCATGCGCGCCGCCTCCAGCGTCAACGCGCGTGCGCCTTCGTCGAAGGAAGCGGGAATAGTTAATACGATATGTTGGTTTTCCAGCGGATGCGCGGGAAAGCGCGTATTCCAGGCGTGTCGCAAATGCGCCAGGTAGGAAGCGCTGGCCGCAACCGGCGACACCTTGGCCACGTCCGCTTCCGCGCCCCATGGCAGTATGGCCGCCATGCGGTCGACCTGCGGATGCGACAACCAGCTCTTGGCGCTGGCCAGGAGCCGCCCCGGCACTTGCGCCCCAAGCTTGCGCGCCAGGCGTCCGATCACGACTTGCGATAACCCTGCCACATCGTCCGCACGCCACGGCAGTTGCAGATCGCCGTCCGCCAATTCGCCCTGCGCCGGATGGTAGCGCAAGGACGGCAGCAGGACCGCCGCGCCGATCTCGCCGGGCGCCGTCAGTTGATCGATCTCGAACAGCCGAATTTGATCGCTGCCGGGTTCCGCGTAGGCCATCACCGTGTTGGTGGTGCCCAGGTCGATGCTGACGACGTAGGATTTCATGCTCAGGCGGCGGCTCCTGTGCGCACGTCGAATTCCACCTTCCAGCGCTGGCCGTCGCTGGCCACGGCCAGCAGTTCCAGCGTGCCGGATTCGGTCGCCATCGCGTGCAGCTTGACCTGGACCACGTCGCCAGCCTGGCGGCCTTCCGGCGACAGGTTGGCCTGGATCTCGTTCAGTTCGATCAGTTCATCGGCGCCCCAGAAATCGAGCAGGTCGCCGATCTGGTCCTGGCGGCGCACCGACGAACCGAAGAAGCGGAATTGCACCGGCTCGCCGACCACCAGGCCGAATTCCTGGTTCGGCAATTCGATCTCGCTGCCTTCCTCCATGCCGAACGGCGCCACGCACAGCGCCTGGATAGGCGGCTCCATGCCGGGAATCGCCGGCATCGACGACTCGATCGCCACGTAGTACGAGCGCGCCGTGCCGCCGCGAATGCGCACGCCGCTGCCGCGCCGCACGTAGCTGTAGTAGGCCGCGCCGCGCGCCACCGCCAGGTCGAGGTCGGCGCCGCTCAGCATGCGCGCCGGTTCCGCGCCTTCCAGGTACAGCCAGTCGTTGATGGCGCCCATGATGCGTTGGGCCAGCAGTTCCGACTTGAACACGCCGCCGTTGAACAGCACGGCGGTCGGATGCAGGAAAGTCGCGTCGGCGTTTTGCTTGCCGGCGTAGCCTTCCAGTTCAGCGGTGGCGCCGACCTGGCGCGCCAGGAACGCGGCCAGGTGGCGGGTGACGCCGGCATCCTGCGCATACGGCAGGCCAAGCTGGGTCAGGCCGGCGCGGGTGCGCACGGCCGGGCGGGCCGAGGCTTCCACCTTGGGGAAGAAGCCGTCGAGGATGAAGGCCTGCACTTCGTCGCGCGTCAGCTCGGTGCGGATGGAGCCGCCGATCAGTTTGGACCCACGGCTCGGCACGACGATAGGCCAACTGGCGGTGTTCTCGTCCGCCAGCAGTTTTTCCTTCGCGGTGCGGCAGCCGTAGGTGAGGGCGCGCATCTGCCACGCATCGAGTTGCGTGCCATTGGCAGCCAGCTTGCGCGCGACCAGGTGGGCCAGCGCCAAGTCCATGTTGTCGCCGCCCAGCAGGATGTGGTCGCCGACCGCGATGCGGTGCGGCTCCAGCACGCCGTCGCGTTCCAGCACCGCGATCAGCGAGAAGTCGCTGGTGCCGCCGCCCACGTCCACCACCAGGATGATGTCGCCCGGCTTGACTTCCTTGCGCCAGCGGCCTTCGCTGCCCTGGATCCAGCTATACAGCGCGGCTTGCGGTTCTTCCAGCAGCGTGAGGTTGGTGTAGCCGGCGTGGCGCGCCGCCTCGGCGGTCAGTTCGCGCGCGGCCGGATCGAAGGAGGCCGGGATCGTCACGGTGACGGCCTGCTCGCCGAACGGCGCGTCCGGATGCGCTTGTTCCCAGGCCTTGCGCAAATGGTTCAGGTAGCGGGTCGATGCCTCCAGCGGCGAGACGCGCTGCACTTCTTCCGGCGCGTCGTTCGGCAGAATGGCGGCGCGGCAGTCCACGCCGGGATGACACAGCCAGCTCTTCGCGCTGGAGACCAGGCGGATCGGCGTGGTGGCGCCGCGGCTGCGCGCCATCTCGCCAGCCACGCCGGTCTGTTCTTCCTGCCACGGCAGGCTGGTGTCGCCGGGCGCCAGTTCCTCGGCGTGCGGCAGGTACAGGAAGGATGGCAGCAGCGGCAGTTCTTCCACCGTGCCCGGTGCGGTCAACTGCGGAATCGGCAGCACGCCGTGGCGGGTCTTCTCGCCATCGCTGGCTTGCAGGTCTACATACGACAACGCGCTGTGCGTGGTGCCCAGGTCGATGCCGATGGCGTAACGTGGATCGCTCACAGTTCCACCTCGGCCGGCGCAAGGATGGCGGCGTCGTGCGCTTCGGCCAGCTTGGGCAGGCGCACGTCGGACGCACGCCAGCCGCGATGGCTCAGCGTGCCGCGGAACGGCGCCTTGCCGACCACGTTGCCGGTCAGGCGCACGGCGGCGGCGTCGAAGCCTTCCGGCAGTTCGATGCGGCTGCCTTCCGCCTCGCTGCGGACCGGCGCGATGGTGAAGTGTTCGCGCAGGACTTTGCTGCAGCCTTCATGCACCACGCGCGCGGCGGCGCCGATGTCGGCGTCGGAATAGGCGCTCAGGTTTTCCTGGGTGAAGTCGATCAGGCGGGCTTCGCGCTGGAACAGGCTCAGCAACTGCAGGGCGGCGTCCGGCGTGGCCACGCGCAGCGTGACCGGTGCAGGCGCGGGTGCCGGGGCGGGCGCAGGCACGGGGGCGGCAACCGGTTGCGGCGCCTCATCGATGCGGCTCAGGCGCGCAGCGTACTCGGCATCGGACAGGGCGCGGAAGAAGGCGCCGATGGCGATCGAAATCCGGCTGAAAAAGGACGGCAAAGGTTGATTTGAATTGTTCATGTTCTTGCTCATGGTGAGTGGGCCGGGATGCAACTGGCCGGTGTGTGGCTGGGGGCGCGCGGGCGCGGAGAATGTCAGTCCCCCGGAAGCCCTGCATGATACCAGCTAGACCGTGCAGCCCCCAAGGATGCGGCTTCCGCGCGCGAGATTTCGCTTGCTCTGACCGGGATGGACGCCTAAAATACTGTATACATATACAGTATTTCGGTTGATGCCATGTCCCATGATGAAAACAATCAAGAGCAGGTGATGCTGCCGCCGCAGTCGCTGAAGGCGCAGAAGGGACGCGGCGCGGTGTCGAATATGCAGGGCCGCTACGAACTCAACGCGCGCGAACCTTACGACGATGGCTGGGAGCGCGAAGAGGAAGAGGCGCGTCCGTGGAAAACCCAGGTCACGGAAGAAATCTGCAAATCCATCCTGAGCCGCAACGCCTCGCCGGACTTGCCGTTCAGCGTGTCGCTGAATCCCTACCGCGGCTGCGAGCACGGCTGCATTTATTGCTTCGCCCGGCCGACGCACAGCTACCTGGGCCTGTCGCCCGGCATGGATTTCGAGAGCAAGATTTTCGCCAAGGTCAACGCGCCGGAAATGTTGAGGCGCGAGCTGGCCAAGCCCGGCTACGAACCGCAATCGATCGCGCTGGGCGTCAACACAGACGCCTATCAACCCTGCGAGCGCGAACGCAAGCTCACCCGGCGCGTGCTGGAGGTGCTGCAGGAATGCCAGCATCCGGTCGGGCTGATCACCAAGTCCTCGCTGATCGAGCGCGACATCGACATCCTGGCGCCCATGGCGGCCAAGCGCCAGGCCGGCGTGGCTGTCACGCTGACCACGCTGGACCCTGCCATCGCGCGCACGCTGGAGCCGCGCGCCGCCGCGCCTGCGCGCCGGCTGCGCACGATACGCACGCTGACCGAAGCCGGCATCTCGGTCGCGGTCAGCATCGCGCCCATCATCCCCTTCGTTACCGAGCCGGACATCGAGCGGATACTGGAAGCGGTGAAAGAAGCGGGCGCCGTCAGCGCGCACTACACCGTGCTGCGCCTGCCGTGGGAAGTGGCGCCGCTGTTCCGGGAATGGCTGCAAGCCCACTTCCCGGAACGGGCGCAGCGGGTGATGAATCGTGTGCGCGAAATGCGCGGGGGGAAAGACTACGACAGCGACTTCGGCACGCGCATGAAGGGCGAAGGCGTGTGGGCCGAGCTGATACGCCAGCGCTTCAAGATCGCCGCCCAGCGGCTGGGCCTGACCGGCCATGGCACGCGCTTTCACAGCATGGACGCCTCGCAGTTCACGCGACCACTGGTGGTGCCGCCGCTGGGCGCGCGCGCCAGGGCGGCAGCGGACGCCGGGCAGATGGATTTATTCTGAAGAGGAGGCCAGGGCGGCCAAGTGCCGTTCGATCTCAAACACATGCTGATCGTGCCTGCCCAGCTCGCGCAGCGCATGGGCCAGGTGATTGAGGTAGTCGCTGTTCGGTCCGCTCGGCCCGGCGGAACGGGCGATGTGGCGCGCAATCTCCTGCTCCGAGGCGGCGCCGAGGAAGGCCGTGTTGTCCGGCGTGGCGATGTAGACCAGGCCTTCCACCAGGTCGCCGTCTTCAAAGGTGATGGGGATGGCCAGCCGCAGGTAGCCGTTCTTTTCGCGATGGTCGAGGTGGGCGAACACGTCCGGCATGATCAGGTAAGCCATGCCGTGGCAGATGGCGCCGGGTTCTGCGATCAGCGTCACCACGCGGCCCGGCGCTTCCGGCGTGCCGCGGTGGTCGTGCGAGCCTTGCCAGAAGCGCCGCGTCCAGTTGGCGATGCTGGCCGGGCGGCGTTGCAGGTAAGGGAAGTCGGCCTTGTAGATCAAGGAACCATAGCCAAACAGCCAGACGCTGTGCTGGCCATCGAATTGGTCCATCTGTTGATTGATGGCGATGGTGTTCGCAGTCATGATGTTCGATTATAAAACAGCGCCTGCCATCGCCGCGCGGGCGTCAGGCGGACTGGTGCAGGGCCTGCGGCAAATCGGACGGTGCGCGCACAGCCGTTTGCTGGTGCGCCCCCATGCATTGAAAGGCGGCTTTCAGCAGGCTTTCGTAATGGCCCAGTTCGGCGGTTGGCGAGGGTTCCTCGTCCATGCAGCCGGAGGTGACGAGCAGGACGCGGCCACGCACATCCCGCTTGCTGCAGGCTGCGGTTTGCAGTTCGATCAGGCGGTCCATCCAGGCCTTCAGGGCCGAGGGTGCGCCGAAGTTATGCATGGGCGCGCCGATCACGATCAGGTCGGCGTCGAGGAATTCCTGTTGTAGCGACGCGCTTTGCAAGACTTCGGCGCGCAGTTCGGTGTTCATGGGAATGCTGGCATCCCAGCGCTGGCTGAGCACTTGCAGCAGCGGGCCGCTGGCGTGGGACAGTGGCGCGGCCGCCAGGTCGCGGTAGAGGACGTTAGCTTGCTGGTTGGTTTCCGTCAGCGCCGCGATGACGGCCGCGGTGGTGGTGCGCGAAGCGGAATGGTCGCCCATGGCGCAGGAATCGATGTGCAGGATATTCATTCCTGAAGTGTATAGGACAGAAGACGCTTTAACAATGGATGAAAAGAAACTATATTTTCATCACGGAAAAATATTTTCATTGTGTTTGTGAGCGGTTCCATTGATGTGCAGCGACAAACTCGTGCAGGAAATTCACCAGGCTTTCGGCAGCGGGAGACAGCGCCCGCGCATTGCGCGTGTAGACGAAAAAGCGCCGCGTCAACGATGGCGCTTCCAGCGGCCGCATCCGCAGGCCGTATAGCTGCACCATTTTTTCTGCATAGGGCAGGCAGACCGTGATACCCAGCCGGGCGTGCACCATCGCCAGCGCCGTGGTCATGAAGGTCACCTCGTTGTACGGGCTGAGCGACAGGTCGCGGAAGGAAACGTGCACGTCGCGCAGCAACCGTTCCGTGAACTGGCCCTGCAGCGAAATAAAGGGGAACTCATTGACGTCGGCCCAGCTGATGCGGGCGCGCTGATCCAGCGCATGGTCGGGAGGATAGACCACCACGAAAGGCATTTCAAACAGGGGATGGGCTTCGATTTCGGTGGTGGCATCGCGCTCCGGGCCGATGCCGAAGTCCGCCTCGCCGCTGAACACGCGGGCCGACACCTGTTCCACCGGACTGTCCGCCAGTCGCACCTGCACGTCGGGATGGCGCGCCTTGTACGCCGCGATGGCTTCCGGCAGCAGGGTACAGGCCAGCATCTGCGGCGCCGCCACCCGCACCGATCCCTGCTTGAGCGCCTTGCGGCTGGCGATGTCGGCCATGGCGCGGTCCAGGTCCTGCAGCATCTTGTCGAACAGCGGATACAGCTCGCGCCCCAGTTCCGATAACTGGGTCTTGCGCGTGGTACGCTCGACCACACGTACGCCCAATAGCTGTTCCAGTTCCTTGATCTGGCCGCTGAGCGCGGATTGCGTGAGGTTGAGATGGTCGGCGGCCAGCGTGAAGCTGCCCGTCTTGGCCAGCGCCACCAGGGCGCGCATTTGCCGCAGGCTGGGATTCATCTGGAAATCTGATAAATGAAGAGGTAAATACTGTTTGTATGATATCTGAAACTGTCATCTAATGGCGGAATCGAGTTGGAGACAAACCATGAAAATCAAGCAAATTCATCATGTGGCCTACCGCTGCAAGGATGCGAAAGAAACCGTCGAGTGGTACGTCAAGCACCTGAACATGGACTTCGTGCTGGCCATCGCCGAGAATGAAGTGCCGTCTACCAAGGCGCCGGACCCGTACATGCATGTGTTCCTGGACGCCGGCCACGGCAACGTGCTGGCCTTCTTTGAACTACCGACCCAGCCGGAGATGGACCGCGACCGCAACACGCCCGCTTGGGTGCAGCACCTGGCGATGGAAGTCGACACCATGGATGAACTGCTGGCCGCGAAAGAGCGCCTGGTCGCCGCCGGCATCGAGGTGATCGGCCCGGTCAACCACACCATCTTCAAGTCGATCTACTTCTTCGATCCGAACGGCCACCGCCTGGAGTTGGCCTGCAATACCGGCACGTCGGAAATGATGAAGAAGCTGGACGACGTCAAGTGGGCGATGCTGGAAGAATGGTCGCAAACGAAGAAGGCGCCCGCGCACGCGGCCTGGATGCACGCGCCGGCGGGAGACCAGGCATGAAGCTCGCTACCTTGAAAGACGGTAGCCGCGACGGCCGCCTGGTGGTCGTCAGCCGCGACCTGTCGCACTACCAGCATGTGCCGAAGATCTCGGCCACGCTGCAGCATGCGCTGGACAACTGGGAACTGGTGGCGCCGCGCCTGGAAGCGGTCTATGCCACGCTGAATGCGGGCGAGGCGGTCGACGCCAAGCCGTTCGACCAGCAGTACTGCCATTCGCCGCTGCCGCGCGCCTACCAGTGGGCGGACGGCTCGGCCTACATCAACCACGTCGAGCTGGTGCGCAAGGCGCGCAACGCCGACGTGCCGGCTTCGTTCTACACCGATCCGCTGATGTACCAGGGCGGTTCGGACAGTTTCGTCGGCCCGCGCGATCCGGTCTACGTGATGTCGGAAGACTGGGGCATCGACCTGGAAGCGGAAGTGGCCGTGGTGACGGGCGATGTGCGCATGGGCGCCTCGCTGGACGAGGCGGCGCAGGCGATCCGGCTGGTCATGCTGGTCAACGATGTCTCGCTGCGCAACCTGATACCGAATGAGCTGGCCAAGGGCTTTGGCTTCTTCCAGTCCAAGCCGGCCAGCGCCTTCTCGCCGGTGGCGGTGACGCCGGACGAGCTGGGCGCGCACTGGCGGGACTGCAAGCTGCGCCTGCCGCTGTTGGTGGACTTGAACGGTCAGCCGTTCGGCAAGCCGAATGCGGGCGAAGACATGACCTTCAACTTCGCCCAACTGGTGGCGCATGCCGCGGCCACGCGCGAACTGGTGGCCGGCTCCATCATCGGTTCCGGCACCGTGTCGAACAAGCAGGGCAGCCTGCACGGCTCCAGCATCGCCAACGGCGGCGTGGGTTACTGCTGCCTGGCCGAAGTGCGCATGTACGAGACCATCGAAACGGGCAAGCCGCAAACGCCCTTCCTCAAATTCGGCGACAGCGTGCGCATCGAGATGAAGGACGGGCAGGGCGCCAGCATCTTTGGCGCCATCGAGCAGACCGTTACCCACTATCGGGAGCGCCGCTGATGAAGCTCTACACCTACTTCCGCAGCTCGGCCGCCTACCGCGTGCGCATCGCGCTGAACCTGAAGGGCATCGCCTACGATGCGCAGCCCGTGCATTTGCTGCGCGACGGCGGCGAACAACTGAGCGATGCTTACCGCGCCATCAACCCGGCGATGCTGGTGCCGGCGCTGGATGACGACGGCGCGGTGATCGGCCAATCGCTGGCCATCATCGAGTACCTGGACGAGACACATCCGCTACCGCCGCTGCTGCCGGCCGATGCGGCGGGCCGCGCGCGCGTGCGCACCCTGGCGCTGACGGTCGCGGCGGATACGCACCCGCTGGGCAACCTGCGCGTGCTGAAATATCTGAAGGGCGAGCTGGCGGTGTCGGAAGAGGTCAAGCTGGAATGGCAGCAGCACTGGCTGCGCACCGGCCTGGCGGCGCTGGAAGCCCTGCTGGCCAACGACGTGCGCACCGGCCGCTACAGCCACGGCGACACGCCCACGCTGGCCGATTGCTGCCTGGTGCCGCAAGTGTTCGGCGCGCAGCGCTTCGGCGTCGATATGACACCCTACCCAACCATCATGCGCATCCACGCCGCCTGCAACGAACTGCCCGCCTTCCAGCAGGCCCACCCCGCCCAGCAGCCCGACGCCGAGTAAGGCTGAGCTGCCTGCATCTGACTCGGCGCGGAAGGCCGTGCTGCAGGCGCTGGAGCCTGGCGCGACTTCCCGCAGTGATGTTTTCCGGCGCTTGTGCGCCGCGCTTAAGGTTCGGACGTCGGCGTTTTCTGTTTGACGGCGACGGCGGCCTTGGCCAGCGCCAGCGCCTTGTCCAGCGCTTGGGACGGCGCGACCATCTGGTCGGGCTGCACGCCATTGCCTTGCCAGTTGCTGTGGGTGATGGTGTTGACGGCGCGGCTCACCGCGATGGCGGTGAGCAGTTGGCGCGAGACGGGTTGCTCGGCGTGGAATTCGGCATTGCCCACCGTGGGCGAGCCCACCACCACGGCGCGTCCCTTGTACTGCTGCAGGTCGTAGGCGAAGGCTTCCGCCGCGCCGCTGGTGCGGTCGTTGACCAGGATGTACAAGGGTTTGTCGCCGCCGAAATGCTTGCCGCGCACGTCGGCCTCGGTCCAGTATTCCTTGACGACGCGGCCGCCACGGTCGACCTGATCGTGCAGGTGCAACTGCTTGTCCCTGAAGATATAGCTGCGCTTGTCGACCAGCAGATAGCTGGACAGCAGCGCGCCCATCGCTTCGCTGTCGCCGCCCGCGTCGCGCAGGTCGATGATCAGCGCCGGGCAGTCGGCCGCCTGCGACATGAAGCGCGCCGCCGCTTCGGTGGCCGCCCGGTCCACCGCGCCGAAACGGCTGATCTGCAGGTAGCCGATGTTCTGCTCCAGTTGCTCGAACTTGCGCATGCCGTAGTTGTCCGACGCCGGCGAGGACTGGGCAGGGCGCTGCTTCTCGTCCGTCAAATCGTAGGGCACGAATTCCAGGTAGGTGTAGCGGTCGTGCAGCACGGCGTCCGCGTCTTTCGATACCTGGGCCGCGAAGCTGCGCGCACCGCGCAATTCGTCGTAGGCGCCGTGGGCCAGGCGGCGGCGCAATTCGTCCGCGGCCTGCTTGCCCAGGCTGGCGTCGATGTGCTGCGCGGTCAGCCGTCGCGCATATTCGGCGATGATGCGCGAGCGCGCCGGCGCATCCAGCGCCTCATCCAGCGGCGGCATCTGCGTCTGCGCGCCCGCGCCCAGCGACACCAACAGCACAGCAGTCCAACCAGCCTTACGCCCCAAGATAGTCCCCATCCGGCATGAAGTTATTTGAAAACTATATTAACACTTTCCAGTCAGAAAACTTCGAGGCAAGTTACAATCTCACCTTTCCCCAAAAGCTTTTCCCCAATGACGATCCCGAGCACCATCCTGGACGCGCTCGCGCGCGCCGACGCATCCTGGCATCCCCTGCTGATCCAGGGCCTGGAAGCGATGATGAAGGCCACGCCCGACTATCTGCCGCAACTGGCGCAGGACGCCTACCTGCCGACGGAACAGCGGTTGTTTGCCGCCTTCGCGCTGCCGCTGGGCCAGGTGAAGTATGTACTGGTCGGCGAAGGCCCATATCCGCGAGCAGAAAGCGCAACCGGGGTCTGCTTCATGGATGGCGCGGTCGGCAGCCTGTGGTCGGAGGAAGAGGGCGGCGGCCTGGCAAAGCCGGTCAACAAGGCCACTTCGCTGCGCAATTTCATGAAGATGCTGCTGGTGGCCGATGGCCAGCTCCAGCTAGCCAATACCGCCGGCGCGGCCATGGCGGCCGTGTCCGCCCAGGCGCGCAGCGGCGCCGGCAGCCACATCCTGACGCTGGCCGAGATGCAGCAAAAGCTGACGGAACAGGGCTTTTTGCTGTTGAATGCGTCGCTGGTGTTCCGCCCGCATGTAGCCCCGGCCAAGGACGCCAAGGCCTGGCTGCCGTTCTTTGAAACCGTGATGGCCGGCCTGGCCGAGCAGGCTCCCACGCCGCCCACCATGATCTTGTGGGGCAAGATCGCCGAACTGTTGAGCAAGTTGCCAGTCATGAAACGCTTCCCGCAAATCTGCGCGGAGCATCCATATAACCTGAGCTTTATTGCCAATAAAGACATGCATCAGCTATTCCAGCCGATGCAACTCCTGAAGGGAAATCGGGACAAATAAGCCCCCGGGCAAACTTTGTTAAAGTTTGGTATACTTGACTAAATCGATCAACTACTCGGACTTTCGGGTAGCGCGACAGGTCGATATTTTAACCCAGTAACCGAGGTAGTGATGCGTCTGACCACGAAAGGCCGTTTTGCCGTAACCGCGATGATTGATTTGGCTATGCGCCAGGGCAAGGGTCCGGTCACGCTGTCCGGTATCAGCCAGCGTCAGGCGATTTCGCTGTCCTACCTGGAGCAGTTGTTCGGCAAGCTGCGCCGCCACGAGATCGTCGAATCGATACGCGGCCCGGGCGGCGGTTACAGCCTGGCGCGCCGCGCGGACAAAGTCACGGTGGCCGACATCATCATCGCCGTCGATGAGCCGCTGGATGCGACCCAGTGCGGCGGCAAGGAAAATTGCCACGGCGCCGACGCCGCCAGTGGCGCACGCTGCATGACCCACGAGCTGTGGGCCACGCTGAACGAAAAAATGGTTGATTATCTGGATTCCGTTTCGCTGCAGGATCTGGTCGATCAACAGAAGCAGAAGAATGCTGAGCAAAGTGTCGTCGTCATGCACCGCAACCAGGCGGCGCTCGGCTAAACGCTCTGCATATACGGATAGATAACGGAGTAACCAGATGAACGCCCCTGAAAAAAAGATCGCTGACGTGACCTTCCAAACCGCGCCGCATTTCCCGATCTACATGGACTACTCGGCCACCACGCCGATCGATCCGCGCGTGGCTGACGCCATGATCCCGTACCTGCGCGAGCAGTTCGGCAATCCGGCCTCGCGCAGCCACATGTATGGCTGGACCGCGGAAAAGGCCGTGGAAGAGGCGCGCGCCAACGTGGCCGCGCTGGTCAATGCCGATCCGCGCGAAATCATCTGGACTTCGGGCGCCACCGAATCGAACAACCTGGCGATCAAGGGCGCGGCCGGTTTCTACAAATCGAAGGGCAAGCACATCATCACGGTGAAGACCGAGCACAAGGCCGTGCTGGACACCGTGCGCGAACTGGAGCGCCAGGGCTTCGAAGCCACTTACCTGGACCCGCAGGACAACGGCCTGGTCACCGTCGAGCAGATCGCCGCGGCCGTCCGTCCCGACACCATCCTGATTTCGGTCATGCTGGTGAATAACGAGATCGGCGTGATCCAGCCCATCGACGCGATCGGCGAATTCTGCCGCTCGAAAGGCATCATCTTCCACTGCGACGCCGCCCAGGCGACCGGCAAGGTGCACATCGACCTGCAAAAGACCAAGGTCGACCTGATGACCTTCACCGCGCACAAGACCTACGGCCCGAAAGGCATCGGCGCGCTGTACGTCTGCCGCAAGCCGCGCGTGCGCATCGAAGCGCAGATGCACGGCGGCGGCCACGAGCGCGGCCTGCGCTCCGGCACCCTGCCGACCCACCAGATCGTCGGCATGGGCGAAGCCTTCCGCTTGGCCAAGGTCGAGATGGACGAGGAAATCGCCCGCATCAAGGCGCTGCGCGACCGCCTGGCCAAGGGCCTGCAGGAAATCGAAGAAACCTACATCAACGGCGACATGGATCACCGCGTGCCGCACAACCTGAACGTCAGCTTCAACTACGTGGAAGGCGAGTCGCTGATCATGGCGGTGAAAGACCTGGCCGTGTCGTCCGGTTCCGCTTGCACTTCGGCCTCGCTGGAACCATCTTATGTGCTGCGCGCCCTGGGCCGCAGCGACGAGCTGGCGCACAGCTCGATCCGCTTCACGATAGGCCGCTTCACCACCGAAGCCGACATCGACTTCGCCGTGGAACTGATGAAGTCCAAGGTCAACAAACTGCGCGAACTGTCGCCGCTGTGGGACATGTTCAAGGAAGGCATCGATATCAATTCGATCCAATGGGCAGCCCACTAATTTTTCAGATACAGGAGCATCAAAATGGCTTACTCGGATAAAGTGTTGGACCACTACGAAAATCCACGCAACGTCGGCGCGTTTGAAAAAGGCGACGACAGCGTCGGCACCGGCATGGTCGGTGCGCCGGCCTGCGGCGACGTAATGAAGCTGCAGATCAAGGTGGGCGCGGACGGCAAGATCGAAGACGCCAAGTTCAAGACCTACGGCTGCGGTTCGGCCATCGCCTCCAGCTCGCTGGTAACGGAATGGGTCAAGGGGAAAACCCTGGACGAAGCGCTGGCCATCAAGAACACCCAGATCGCCGAAGAGCTGGCGCTGCCGCCAGTGAAGATCCACTGCTCGATTTTGGCGGAAGACGCCATCAAGGCTGCTGTTCAGGACTACCAGAACAAGCACGCGACCGCAGCAGCGTAACTACCGTCATTCCCGCGCAGGCGGGAATCCATACTCAGCATGGGTTCCCGCTTGCGCGGGAACGACAACGGAGAATCAAATGGCAATCACCCTGACCGAAAAAGCAGCTAAACACATCAACCGCTACATCGAGCGCCGCGGCAAGGGCATCGGTCTGCGGTTTGGCGTGCGCACCACCGGCTGCTCCGGCCTGGCCTACAAGCTGGAATACGTGGACGAAGCGACGGAAGAGGACAGCGTGTTCGAATCGCACGGCGTGAAAGTGTTCGTCGATCCGAAGAGCCTGCCCTACATCGACGGCACGGAGCTGGACTTCGCGCGCGAAGGCTTGAATGAAGGCTTCAAGTTCAACAACCCGAACGAGAAAGACGCTTGCGGTTGCGGCGAAAGCTTCCGCGTCTGACAGGCCATGCAAAACCATTTTGAGCTGTTCAATCTGCCGCAGCAGTTTGCCATCGATGCGGGGGCGCTGGACAGCGCTTACCGCGATGTGCAGAGCCGCGTCCACCCCGACAAGTTCGTGAACGCCACCGACGCCGAGAAGCGCGTCGCCATGCAATGGGCCACCCGCGCCAACGAAGCCTACCAGACCCTGAAGAATCCGCAGAAGCGCGCGCAATACCTGTGCGAGCTGAATGGCGTCGATCTGCAGACCGAGTCCAACACGGCGATGCCGATGGCCTTCCTGATGCAGCAGATGGAGTGGCGCGAAGAGCTGGGCGAGGCCCGCGCCGCCAAGGACGGCGATGCGCTGGACGCGCTGGACAAGCAGTTGCGCAGCGCCCGCAAGGACCAGTTGGCCCAGATCGAACAGCACATCAATGCCGGTGATTTCCACGCCGCCGCGCAAGGCGTGCGCGCGCTGATGTTCCTCGAAAAATTCGGCGAAGAAGTCCGCTTCGCCTTTGAAGCAATCGAAGCCTGAGCAGTGCGCGCCGGCCGCGCGCTGCTTGGGTAAAACAAGAATACAGGTCCCGTCCCATGGCACTTCTGCAAATTTCCGAACCAGGCATGTCCACCGCACCGCACCAGCACAGGCTGGCGGTCGGCATCGACCTGGGCACCACCAACTCGCTGGTGGCGACTGTCCGCAACAGCATTCCAGAAGTGCTGAACGACGAGGATGGCCGCGCGCTGCTGCCTTCCGTGGTGCGCTACCTGCCAAACGGCCACGCCAACATCGGCTACAAGGCGCAGGCGGCGCAGACCACTGATCCCAGGAACACCATCGTCTCCGTGAAGCGCTTCATGGGGCGCGGCCTGGCCGACATCGCCTACGCGGAAAACATGCCCTACGATTTCATGGACACGCCGGGCATGGTGCAATTGAAGACCATCGCCGGCGTGAAAAGCCCGGTGGAAGTCTCGGCGCAGATCCTGGCCACGCTGCGCCAGCGCGCGGAAGATGCGCTGGGCGACGACCTGGTCGGCGCGGTCATCACCGTGCCGGCCTATTTCGACGACGCGCAGCGCCAGGCGACCAAGGATGCAGCCCAACTGGCCGGCCTGAACGTGCTGCGCCTGCTGAGCGAACCGACCGCCGCGGCCATCGCCTACGGCCTGGATAACGGTTCGGAAGGCATCTACGCCGTGTACGACCTGGGCGGCGGCACCTTCGATATCTCCATCCTCAAGCTGAGCAAGGGCGTGTTTGAAGTGCTGGCCACCGGCGGCGATTCCGCGCTGGGCGGCGACGACTTCGACCACCGCCTGTTCTGCTACATCCACCAGCAGGAAAAGCTGGCGCCGCTGTCGGATGAAGACACCGCCGTGCTGATGGTGAAAGCACGCCAGGCCAAGGAACTGCTGTCTTCCCAGCCGGAAGTGACGGTGGACGCCTCGCTGAAGTCGGGCGAGGAAGTGCACATCACGATTACCGCCGAGACCTTCCAGGAGATCACCAGGCACCTGATCGACAAGACCATGAAGGCCATCAAGAAAGCGCTGCGCGACGCCAACGTCGATGCGGACGACGTCGATGGCGTGGTCATGGTCGGCGGCGCGACCCGCATGCCGCACGTGCATCGCGCGGTGAGCGAATTCTTCCACACCATCCCGCACGCGAATATCGACCCGGACAAGGTGGTGGCGCTGGGCGCCGCCGTGCAAGCCAATCTACTGGCCGGCAACCGCGCGCCCGGCGACGACTGGCTGCTGCTGGACGTGATCCCGCTGTCGCTGGGTATCGAGACCATGGGCGGCCTGGTGGAGAAGATCATCCCGCGCAACTCGACCATCCCGTGCGCGCGCGCGCAGGAGTTCACCACCTTCAAGGATGGCCAGACCGCGCTGGCGGTGCACGTACTGCAGGGCGAGCGCGAGCTGGTGGCCGATTGCCGTTCGCTGGCGCGCTTCGAGCTGCGCGGCATCCCGCCGATGGCGGCCGGCGCGGCGCGTATCCGCATCACTTACCAGGTGGATGCGGACGGCTTGCTGTCGGTGTCGGCGCGCGAACTGCGTTCGGGCGTCGAAGCGTCGATCAGCGTCAAGCCGGCTTACGGCCTGGGCGATGACGACGTGGCGCGCATGCTGCAGGATTCCTACAAGTCGGCGGAAATCGACATGAAGGCGCGCGCGCTGCGCGAAGAGCAGGTGGAAGCGGAGCGCATCCTGCTGGCGACCCAGTCAGCGCTGGATGAAGACGCGGCGCTATTGTCGGACGAGGAACGCGCGGCCATCGATGCGTTGATGAGCAAAACGCGCGAGATCGTCGCGCAATCGCAGGCCGGCACGGTCGACCACCACGCGGTGAAAGCCGCGGTGGAAGCGCTGGCCCACGGCACGGAGGAATTCGCTTCGCGCCGCATGGACCGCAGCGTGCGCAGCGCGCTGGCCGGCAAGGCGCTGGACCAGGTAGTGTAAGCATCGTCATTCCCGCGCAGGCGGGAATCCATGCTGAGCCAATTGAATCGCGTCCCCATGGACTCCCGCTTGCGCGGGGTGACGGTGGGGCTAACTGAGAGTATAGAGATGCCACAAATCGTAATTCTGCCCCACGCAAAACTGTGCCCGGACGGCGCCGTCATCGAAGCACCGGCCGGCAAGTCCGTGTGCGACGTCCTGCTGGAGAACGACATCCACATCGAGCACGCCTGCGAAAAATCCTGCGCCTGCACCACCTGCCATGTGCTGGTGCGTGAAGGTTTCGACTCGCTCAACGAAGCCAGCGAAACCGAAGAAGACCTGCTGGACAAAGCCTGGGGCCTGGAAGCCGTATCGCGCCTGTCGTGCCAGGCCGTGGTGGCGGACGAAGACCTGGTCATTGAAATTCCGAAGTACACCATCAACCACGCAAGCGAAGGCGGGCACTGACATGAAGTGGACGGACATCACCGCGATTGCGGAAGCGCTGTACGACAAGTACCCCGAGGTGGACCCCGCCACGATCCGCTTCACCGACCTGCACAACAAGGTCGTGGACCTCGAAGACTTCGACGACGACCACTCGCGCGGCGGTGAAAAGATCCTGGAAGCGATACAGCAGGCATGGATCGATGAAGCAGCCTAAGAAGCCGGCGCACCAGATCGGCGCCACCGTCACCAGCGCCGACAACATGCCCGAAATCCGCGAAGGCCAGACCGTCGCGCTGCTGCAGGAACTGCACATCCTGACCCGCGACGGCAAGATGAACCAGGACAGCCGCCGCAAGCTGAAGCAGGTCTACCATCTGTACCAGTTCATCGAGCCCTTGCTGAAGGAAGTGGTCGCGGAGAAGGGCAGCGTATCGCTGGTCGACCACGGCGCGGGCAAGTCCTACCTCGGCTTCATCATCTACGACCTGTTCTTCAAGGCGCTGCAGGGCGATTCGCACATCTACGGCATCGAGACTCGCGAAGAGCTGGTCGCGCGTTCGCAGGAACTGGCCAAGCAATTCAACTTCCCCGGCATGTCCTTCCTGCCGCTGTCGGTGGCGGAGTCCACCGAATCAAAGCTGCTGCCGGAGCAGATCGACATCGTCACCGCGCTCCACGCCTGCAATACCGCCACTGACGACGCCATCCAGTTCGCGCTGAAGAAGAAGGCCAGGTACATGGTGCTGGTGCCGTGCTGCCAGGCCGAAGTGGCTGCTGTGCTGAAGAAGAACAAGGGTCAGTCGCTGGGCAAATCCGCGCTGACCGAAATCTGGCGCCATCCCATCCACACGCGCGAATTCGGCAGCCAGATCACCAACGTGCTGCGCTGCCTGCAACTGGAGGCGCACGGCTACCAGGTCAACGTGACCGAGCTGGTGGGCTGGGAGCACTCGATGAAGAATGAACTGATCATCGCCACCTACAAGAACCTGCCGCGCAAGCGCCCGGCCGAACGTCTGAAGGAAGTGCTGGAAACCGTCGGCCTGCAAGAGATGAGCAATCGCTTCTTCGCCGAGGAGGCCGTGTGATGGAGAAGAACTGGCTGGACCTGCGCAGCGATACCGTCACCCGTCCCAGCGACGCCATGCGCGCCGCGATGCACGCGGCCGAGGTCGGCGACGATGTGTACGGCGACGACCCGACCGTCAACCGCTTGCAGGAATACACGGCCGACCTGTTCGGCTTCGAGGACGCGCTGTTCGCGCCGTCCGGCACGCAGAGCAACCTGCTGGCGCTGCTGTCCCACTGCGGACGCGGCGACGAATACTTGGTTGGCCAGGAAGCCCACACCTACCGCTACGAAGGCGGCGGCGCGGCCGTGCTGGGCAGCATACAGCCGCAGCCCATCGTCAATCAGGCGGATGGCAGCATCGCGCTGGACGATATCGCGTCCTGCATCAAGCCGGACGACATCCACTTCGCCCGCACCAGGTTGCTGGCGCTGGAGAACACCATCAACGGCCGCGTGTTGCCGCAGGACTATGTGCGGCAAGCCACCGCGCTGGCGCATGAACGCGGCCTGTCCACGCACCTCGACGGTGCCCGCATCTGCAATGCCGCCGTCAAGCTGGGCGTCGCCCCGCGCGAGGTGGTGCAAGGCTTCGATTCGGTGTCGGTGTGCTTATCGAAAGGGCTGGGGGCGCCGGTCGGCTCGGTCCTGTGCGGCAGCAAGCCCTTCATCAAGGAAGCCAAGCGCTGGCGCAAGATGCTGGGCGGCGGCATGCGCCAGGCCGGCATGCTTGCTGCCGGCGGCCTGTACGCGCTGGAGCACAACATCCAGCGCCTGGCCGAAGACCACGACAACGCCGCCTACTTCGCCGGCGAACTGGCCAAGATGAAGAACCTCAAAGTCAGCTCGCCGCAGACCAATATCTTCTACATCGACATTCCATCCTTCCTGTGCAAGGGGCTGGACGACGTGCTGCAACTGACGCGCATCCGGGTCTCGATGGCGCCGCGCCTGCGCATCGTCACGCACATGGATGCCTCGCGCGCGGACATCGAACGCGCCATCACCGTGTTTGGAGACTTCTTTGGATAACAGTGTTCGCCTCGCCAAGCGCGTCGCCGAGACGCGCCCCTGCTCGCGCCGCGAGGCGGAGCTGTACATCGAGGGCGGCTTTGTCAGCGTCGATGGCGTCGTGGTGGAGGAGCCGGGCGCCCGCGTCAATCCTGAACAGGACGTCGCCATCGCCGCCGACGCGACGCTGCTGGAGATCGTGCCGGTGACGCTGCTGCTGCACAAGCCGGCCGGCGTCGCCCAGCCGCAGCATCTGCTGAAGGCCGATACGCTGACGCGCACCACGCCGGGCAAGCGCTTCCTCAAGCGCCACGTCGCCAACCTGACGGAGCTGGCGCCGCTGGACGCCAAGGCCAGCGGCCTGACCGTGTTCACGCAGGACTTCCGCGTCAGCCGCAAATTCGAAGATGGGCTGGAGCAGGAGATCATCGTGGAAGTCGAGGGCGACATCATCGAGAATGGCCTGCAGCAGCTCAATCAGATCAACGGCAAGGTAAGCTGGCAAAACGAAAACCGTTTGCGCTTCGCCGTCAAAGGACTCAAGCTCGGCCTGATCGACAAGCTGTGCAAGGAGGTCGGCCTGAAGGTCGTGAGCATGAAGCGCATCCGCATCGGCCGCATCGCCATGGCCAGCCTGCCGGTGGGCGAATGGCGCTACCTGCAGGATTACGAGCGCTTCTGATCAAGCCGCTTCGGCGGCTGCGGCTTTCTTTTTCTTTTCGCGCGGCGGCAGCAGCACCAGGCGGGTGCCGGCGATTTTATCGTGCAGGAACTGGCGGTCCTTGTCGAGGAAGGCGGTCAGCGACCACAGCAGGATGCCGGCCAACAGCACTTCCAGCTTGTGCCAGCGCTCCAGGCCCAGCGCCAGGCACAGCAGGCCGGCCGGCGCGATCCACATCCAGCTCAACAGGTAGCGCACGGCGGCGGCGCGCGGCGACACGGTGCCCGTGCCGTCGGCGCTGGTCAGGCGCATGCGCCAAGTCTTCATGGCCAGGGTCTGGCCGTTGCGGGTCCATTGGTGGATGAAGTAGATGCCCAGGATCAGGAACACCACGGCTTGCCGCGCATGCCAGGCCTGGTCGCCCAGGCTGGCGTGGAGGATGAATTCCACGATCAGCAGCGGCAGGAACAATACCGCCAGGCCCAGCAGGGATTCGTACACCATCGAAATCAAACGGCGTTTGACGGAAGGATTATTTGGCATTGCTGCTGGCCGGTTGGGCGGCGGCGGGCGTGGTGGTGGGCGGCACCGGCGTCACATTGGAGGCGTTCGGCAGCGGGGCGTTGGGATCAACCGGGGCAGGGGCCGACGGCGGAGCGACCGCAGGCGTGGCCACGCCGATGGCCGAGGCCGGCACCACCGGTTTGATCGGCTCCACGGTCTTGCGCTTGCTCTGCGCAGGCGTCGCCAGGCTGGCCAGTTGCTTCTTGGTGGCGGCCTTGGCGGCCAGTTCCTTCTTCTGCTCTTCCGGTAACTGCTGGTACGATTCCCACGAGGTGGACTTCTGCTCGGAGTTCAGCTTTTGCGCGCGGGCGAAGTTCTGGCGCACCTGGCGGCGTTCTTCCGGCGTCATGCGCACCCATTCGCGCATGCGTTCCTGCACGCGGGCCTGCTCTTCCGGTTTCATGTGGTCGTAGCGCTTGGCGATGGCCAGCCATTTCTGCTTGCGGACGGGTTCCATGCGGTCCCATTCGCCGGCCAGCGGCTCCAGCGCTTTTTGCTGGGCGGGCGTCAAATCTTTCCACTGCGTTTTGGTGGCCGGCGCGGCCGTGGCCTTGCCGGCGACCGCCGCGACCGGCGCCGCCACGATGGCCGGCGCGTCAGGCTGGCTGGCGACCCAGGCCGCGCCGCCGGCTCCCGCCGCGATGACTACCGCTATTCCTGCGCCCCATTTCGCGCGACCGCTCCATGCCATAGACTTACTCGCTCTGACTCAGGTAGGCGTTGAAGCCGTGGTCGAGATAGGCGGTCAGCGGCAATTCGTCCGACAGCACGGCAGCGTCGATGTCCGCCAAATCGGCGATGCGCTCCTGCTGTTCATGCTGGTAAATGCCGGCCAGGCCGATCACCAGCGCAAGCGCCGGGATCGCCAGGCTGGCCTTGCTCAGCCAAGTGAATTGCGAGAAGAAGCCGCTGAGGCCGCCGCCTGCGGCCGCCAGTTCCGCCTTGACCACCCGCACCGCCAGCGGCGCGTCGGCTTTCTTGCGGGCGAGCGCCATCTTGCGCGCTTGCGCCAGGCGGTCTGTGGTCGAGGCCGGCAGCTCGTCCAGCTTGTCGTTCAGTGCATGCCGCACTTTGTAAGCAAAGTTCAGATCGTCGGTGTTCATAGTTTTATCCCCCTGGCTTGCAGCGCCTCGGCCAGCGCGTGTGTTGCACGAGAGCAATGCGTTTTAACGCTGCCTTCCGAGCAGCCCATGGCTTCAGCGGTTTCAGCCACATCCATATCCTGCCAATAACGCATCAGGAAGGCTTCGCGTTGACGTGCCGGAAGTTTTTGTACTTCGGATTCAATGATGTCCAGCATTTGCTGGCGCTCAATCTTGTCGGCGCTGGACTCGGCCGCGGCGGTGCCGGCTTCGGCGGCATAGGATTCGAGTATATCAAAGTCCTCGTGCTCGTCGTCCGAGGGACCGAGGCCGGAAAACAGGCTGACCCAGGTGTTGCGGACCTTTTCGCGCCTGAAATAATCCAGGATGGTGGTCTGCAGGATGCGCTGGAACAGCATCGGCAGCTCGGCCGCCGGCTTGTCGCCGTATTTTTCGGCGAGCTTGATCATCGCGTCCTGCACGATGTCCAGGGCGGATTCGTCCTTGCGTACTGCGTAGACGGCTTGTTTGAAGGCCCGGCGTTCGACGCTTTCGAGGAAGTCGGATAATTCTTTGTCTGTCGCCATGCGTGGGTGGAAGGGTGCAGCCGGGTATATTTTTTGAACTGAGGCGCATGCTAGCAAAAAACACCGGTGTTTGCATGTTTTTACGTCGGAACTGAACATTTTTGCATGGGCGGCGGCCAAATTTCCAATTTTTCCTTGCCCAACAAGGGGTTGCGGTGTTACCGTATGGGACGCTTTGAACAACCCCGAAGCTCTATGGTCTGGTCGCAGCAGGCACACAACGCCGCAATCGACACGACGCGCTTTCATTTAGTAGGCAGTTTGCTCTCGCCCGCGCCACAAGCGCGAGAGGTATGCAACACCACTACGGAAACCCCGGCCAAACGAGAGTTTGCGCTAGCATCGCTTTGCACGTCACTACGGTTGGCGGAAGAGGCAGTGCGACCGCATAAATAAAGGGAAGCTGGGCAGAGCTGTAGCGGTATTCGTACTTCGTCAGGACAGAGCATCCGATCAATCTCCTATGGACCTTGAAAGGAATGTTTCATGAATACCGAAGCATCTTCACAACTCACAGGCGCGGAAATCGTCGTGCGCTGCCTGGCCGAAGAGGGCGTTGAGCACGTCTTTGGTTATCCTGGCGGTGCCGTTCTGTACATTTACGACGCCATCTTCAAGCAGGACAAATTCCAACACATCCTGGTACGCCATGAGCAGGCCGCGATCCACGCCGCCGATGCCTATTCGCGTTCCTCGCACAAGGTTGGCGTCGCCCTGGTCACGTCCGGTCCGGGCGTCACCAATGCCGTGACGGGCCTGTCCACCGCCTACATGGATTCCATCCCCATGGTCGTGATTTCGGGCCAGGTGCCCAGCCACGCCATCGGCCAGGATGCTTTCCAGGAATGCGACACGGTCGGCATCACCCGTCCGGTGGTCAAGCACAACTTCCTCGTCAAGGACGTCAAGGACTTGGCTGAGACCATGAAGAAAGCCTTCTTTATCGCCCGTACCGGCCGTCCCGGCCCCGTGCTGGTCGATATCCCGAAGGACATTTCCATGCACAAGGCGACGTACTCGTACCCGAAAGAGGTCGAGATGCGTTCCTACCGTCCGGTGGACAAGGGCCACTCGGGCCAGATCCGCAAAGCCGTGCAGTTGCTGCTGCAGGCAGAACGTCCGATGATCTACACGGGCGGCGGCGTGATCCTGGCCAATGCCGCGCCGGAACTGAACAAGCTGGTCGACAAGCTCGGCTTCCCCGTCACCAATACGCTGATGGGCCTGGGCGCTTACCCCGCCAGCAACGACAAATTCGTCGGCATGCCGGGCATGCACGGTACCTACGAAGCCAACATGGCCATGCAGAACTGCGACGTTCTGATCGCCATCGGCGCGCGCTTCGACGACCGCGTGATCGGCAATCCGAAACACTTCGCGACCAACCCGCGCAAGATCATCCATGTGGACATCGACCCGTCGTCGATCTCCAAGCGCGTGAAGGTGGACATTCCTATCGTCGGCAACGTCAAGGACGTGCTGGTCGAGTTCCTGGTCCAACTGGATGCGGCGGACGCCAAGCCCAACCAGCCCGCGCTGGGCAACTGGTGGAAGCAGATCAACGAATGGCGCGGTCGCGACTGCCTGAAGTATCCGACCTCCGACCTGGTCATCAAGCCGCAATCGGTGGTGCAAAAGCTGTGGGAAGTGACCAAGGGCGACGCCTTCATCACCTCCGACGTCGGCCAGCACCAGATGTGGGCGGCGCAGTACTACGGCTTCGACAAGCCCAAGCGCTGGATCAACTCGGGCGGCCTGGGCACCATGGGCGTGGGCCTGCCGTACGCCATGGGCGTGCAGATGGCTAACCCGGACGCCACCGTCGCCTGCATCACCGGCGAAGGCTCGATCCAGATGAACATCCAGGAGCTGGCGACCTGCAAGCAGTATCACCTGACGCCCAAGATCATCATGCTGAACAACCGCTTCCTGGGCATGGTGCGCCAGTGGCAGCAGATCGACTACGGTTCGCGCTATTCCGAGTCCTACATGGATTCGCTGCCCAACTTCGAGAAGCTGGCCGAGGCCTATGGCCACGTCGGCATGCGCATCGAGAAGCCGGGCGACGTGGACGGCGCGCTGCGCGACGCCTTCGCCATGAAAGACAAGCTCGTCTTCATGAACTTCATTACCGATCAAGGAGAAAACGTCTGGCCGATGGTGAAAGCGGGCAAGGGTCTCTCTGAAATGCTGCTGGGTTCGGAGGATCTCTAACATGCGACATATTATTTCCGTCTTGCTGGAAAACGAAGCCGGCGCGCTGTCCCGCGTGGTGGGCCTGTTCTCGGCCCGCGGCTACAACATCGAGACCCTGACCGTGGCGCCGACCGAAGATCCGACGCTGTCGCGTATGACCATCGTCACCACCGGTTCGGACGACATCATCGAGCAGATCACCAAGCACCTCAACCGTTTGATCGAAGTGGTGAAGGTGGTGGACCTGACCGAAGGCCAGCACATCGAACGCGAGCTGATGCTGATTAAGGTCCGCGCGGTGGGCAAGGAGCGTGAAGAGATGAAGCGCACCGCGGACATTTTCCGTGGCCGCATCATCGACGTCACCGAAAAAACCTACACGATCGAACTGACCGGCGCCAAGAGCAAGCTCGACGCATTCATCGACTCGATCGACCGCACCTCCATCCTGGAGACGGTACGTACCGGTGGTTCCGGTATTGGACGCGGCGAACGCATCCTCAAAGTGTAAGAACGATATAAACGATTTATAACGAATTAAATAGGAATTATCATGAAAGTTTTCTACGACAAAGACGCTGACCTCTCCCTGATCAAAGGCAAAAACGTTGCCATCATCGGCTACGGCTCGCAAGGTCACGCCCACGCGCAAAACCTGAGCGATTCGGGCGTCAACGTGACCGTTGGCCTGCGCAAGGGCGGCGCTTCGTGGCAAAAAGTAGAGAAGGCCGGCCTGAAGGTCGCTGAAGTGAACGACGCCGTGAAAGCCGCCGACGTCATCATGATCCTGCTGCCGGACGAGAACATCGCCCAGGTGTACAACGAAAACGTCGCACCGAACGCCAAGCAGGGCGCCGTGCTGGCCTTCGCCCACGGCTTCAACGTGCACTACGGCCAAGTCGTGCCGCGCGCCGACCTGGACGTGATCATGGTCGCCCCTAAGGCCCCTGGCCACACCGTGCGCGCCACCTACACCCAGGGCGGCGGCGTGCCGCACCTGATCGCCGTGTACCAGGACCGTTCGGGCATCGCCCGCGACATCGCCCTGTCGTACGCTTCGGCCAACGGCGGCGGCAAGGCCGGCATCATCGAAACCAACTTCCGTGAAGAGACCGAGACCGACCTGTTCGGCGAACAGGCCGTGCTGTGCGGCGGTACCGTTGAACTGATCAAGGCTGGCTTCGAAACCCTGGTGGAAGCCGGCTACGCGCCAGAGATGGCTTACTTCGAGTGCCTGCACGAGCTGAAGCTGATCGTCGACCTGATCTACGAAGGCGGCATCGCCAACATGAATTACTCGATCTCGAACAACGCCGAATACGGCGAGTACGTGACCGGCCCGCGTGTTGTGACCGAAGACACCAAGAACGCCATGCGCCAGTGCCTGAAGGACATCCAGACCGGCGAATACGCCAAATCCTTCATCCTGGAGAACAAGGCCGGTGCTCCGACCCTGATCTCGCGCCGTCGCCTGACCGCCGAGCACCAGATCGAAGAAGTCGGCGCCAAGCTGCGCGCGATGATGCCTTGGATCGCCAAGAACAAGATGGTCGACCAGTCGAAGAACTGATCGCTTCCTTCTTCAGCATAAAAGCCGGCGTATGCCGGCTTTTATTTTTGGTCTATACTGCTGCTCCATGAGACCTTCCCGCGCCACACGCCTCATCGCCGCCGTCATCGCCGTGATCAGCCTGCTGTTCACGCAACTGGCGCTGGCGTCGTACGTGTGTCCCGATGCGTCCGTGCAGGTGCCGCGCATGGCGATGGCGATGAAAGCAGGGATGGCGGGCATGAGTCACTGCGCCGCCATGGACAAGGCGCAGCCGGGGCTGTGCCAGGCCCATGGCCACGCCGACCACCAATCGCTCGACAAGCCGGACTTGCCGCAAATCCCGCCGTTCCAGGCGGTTGGCCAGATCCTCACCGTCGTCGCGCCTGATCTGGGTGCGCGCGCGCCGGCGTTCGTCAGCAGCGGACCGGCGCTGGCGCGGGCTACTGCGCCGCCGCTGGCCATACGCCACTGCTGTTTCCGCATTTGACACCTCCACACGCTTGATTCGTGCCCGCGTGCGCCGCTGCGCCTGCGGGTTGGTTCAACGTTTGTGGAGTTCCCATGTCCTCTCCATTGATTGCGCGCCGCTGGAGGCGCGCGCCATCCATTCGTCTTGCCGCTGCCGCGACGCTGCTGACGTGCGCAGCCAGCGCGTGCGCCCAGGCGCCGCTGTCGCAGGTCCGGCCGTCGCTGTTGCCGCCCCAGGTGGCGCTATCGCCGGCGCAGGCATTGCCATCGCCGTCTCAGGCACCACTGTCGCCGGCGCAGGCGTCGCCATCGCAGCTTCCGGCATCGCTGTCGCTGGCGGAGGCGCAGCGCTTGGCCGTTGCGCGTTCGCGCCAGGTTGCGGCGCAGGATGCCGCTTTGACCGCCTCCCGCGAGATGGCGGTGGCGGCGGGGCAGTTGCCCGATCCGGTACTCAAGCTCGGCATCGACAACCTCCCGGTCAACGGCGCCGACCGGTGCAGCCTGAGCGCCGATTTCATGACCATGCGCCGCGTCGGCATATCGCAGGAGCTGACGCGCGCCGACAAGCGCGCCTTGCGCGGTGACCGCTATCGCCTGCAGGCCGACAAGGACCAGGCCGAGAAAGACCGCGTCATCGCCGCCATCGAGCGCGACACCGCCATCGCCTGGCTGGACCGCTATTACGCCGACGCCGCCAACGCCGCGATCGCTGCCCAGCGCGCGCAAGCCGCCAACGAATTGCAGGCCGTGGAAGCCGCCTATCGCGGCGGTCGCGCCAGCCAGGCCGACGTGCTGGCGGCGAAAAGCAGCGTGGCCCAACTCGACGACCGCATCGACGATGCTGCCCGCCGCGCGCGCAGTGCGCAGATCGCCCTGGCGCGCTGGGTCGGGGACGCGGCCACGCTGCCCCAAGCCGGCACGCCAGCGACGCTCGACGAAGTCCACCTGAATCCCGCCACGCTGGACAGCACGCTGGCCCATCATCCCGACCTCGCCGCCTCCGCAAAGCAGGTGGATATCGCGGCAACCGACGCCAGGCTGGCCGAAGCAGCCAGGCACGCCGACTGGAGCGTGGAAGTAGGTTTCCAGCAGCGCGGCCCGGCCTACACCAACATGGTGACGTTTGGCGTCTCGGTCCCCCTGCAGTGGGACCAGAAGAATCGCCAGGACCGCGAACTGTCGGCCAGGCTGGCGGAAGCTGACCAGGCCAGGGCCGAGTATGACGAACTGCTGCGCGCCCACCAGGCCGAGATCCGCGCCATGCTCATCGAATGGCAGGCCAATCGCAATCGCCTGTCGCGCTACGCCCGCGACCTGATCCCGTTGGCCGGGGAACGCAGCGCCGCCTTGCTGGCGTCCTACCGCGGCGGCAAGGCGACGCTACAGGAAGTGCTGGCAGGGCGCCGCGCCGAACTCGATACCCGGCTGTCCTCACTGCAGTTGGAAGCCGACACGGCCAGGCTGTGGGCGCAACTGAAATTCTTCTCCAAGGATGTCCCATGATGAAGCAAAAGACCATCGTCATCGCCATGGCCGCGGTAGCGCTGCTGGCGGCTGCGGGCGCGTACCGGGCCGGCGTACAGCACGGTAAAGAGACCATCCCTGCGGCGCCCAAGGCGACCGAAAAAAAAGTCCTGTACTGGCACGATCCCATGGTGCCCGGCCAGAAGTTCGACAAGCCGGGCAAGTCGCCGTTCATGGACATGCAACTGGTGCCGGTGTATGCCGACGATGCGGGCGCCGGGACCGGCGTTGCAATCGATCCGCGCGTACGGCAGAACCTTGGCATCCGCACCGTCGAAGTCAGGGAGGGCACGCTAGCCGCCGGGCTGGAGGCCGTCGGCAATATCGCCTACAACGAGCGCGACGTGACGCTCGTGCAGGCGCGCGCAGCGGGATTTGTCGAACAACTGTTCGTGCGCGCGCCGCTGGAGCATGTTCGCCGCAGTCAGCCGCTGGCCTCCGTGTACGTGCCCGATTGGGTTGCGGCACAGGAGGAATACCTGGCAGCGCGCCGCATGTCGCCTGAGCTGGCCGATGGCGCCCGCCAGCGCATGCGGCTGGCTGGAATGAGCGAGGAACAGATACGGCAGGTCGAGCGCACCGGCCAGGCCCACGCACGCATGACGATCGTGTCACCTGCGGATGGTGTGGTGGCGGAACTGGCGGTGCGCGAAGGGGCGACGGTAACGGCCGGCGCGCCGCTGTACCGGATCAATGGCATGTCGACCGTCTGGCTCAATGCCGAAATACCGGAAACCGCAGCGGCCCAGGTCAGGCCCGGTAATGCGGTGGAAGCGCGCAGCGCCGCGTGGCCAGGCGTGACATTCAAGGGCAAGGTCGGTGCGGTGCTATCCGAAGTCAATCCGGCCACGCGCACGCTCACGGCGCGTATCGAATTGGCCAATCCGGGAGAACGTCTGGCGCCCGGCATGTTCGCCACGGTGACGCTGGCGCCTGCGACGCGCCAGAGCGCTTTGCTGGTGCCGAGTGACGCGGTGATTCAAACCGGCGAACGCAGCGTGGTGTTCGTCGCCGAAGGCGATGGCAGGTTCAAGGCCGTCGATGTCGTCGCCGGCGTCGAGAAGGGCGGCCAGACTGAAATCCGCCAGGGCCTGGCGGCGGGGCAGAAAGTGGTGGCCTCCGGCCAGTTCCTGGTCGACTCGGAGGCCAGCCTCAGAAGCAGCGCCGGCCGCATGGATGCTGGAGGCGCGAAATGATCGCCAGGCTGATACGCTGGTCGATTGCCAACCGCCTGCTGGTCCTGCTGGCCACGCTGGGCCTGGGCGCCTGGGGCATGTGGGCGCTGCTGCACACGCCGCTGGATGCGATTCCCGACCTGTCCGACACCCAGGTCATCATTCGCACCAGCTATCCCGGGCAAGCGCCGCGCATCGTCGAAAACCAGGTCACGTATCCGCTGACCACCACCATGCTGTCCGTGCCGGGTGCGAAGACAGTGCGCGGCTATTCGTTTTTCGGCGACTCCTTCGTCTACGTCCTGTTCGAGGACGGCACCGATCCGTACTGGGCGCGTTCGCGCGTGCTGGAATACCTGAACCAGGTGCAGTCGCGACTGCCGGCGCAGGCCAGGGCTTCGCTAGGGCCGGACGCCACCGGCGTGGGCTGGGTCTACGAGTACGCGCTGGTCGACCGCAGCGGCAAGCTCGATCTGTCGCAGTTGCGCGCGCTGCAGGACTGGTTCCTCAAGTACGAGTTGAAGACCGTGCCCAACGTGGCAGAAGTTGCCAGCCTGGGGGGCATGGTCAGGCAGTACCAGATCCAGCTCGATCCCGGCAAGCTGCGCGCCTACGGCATCACGCTGAACAAGGTCACCGAGGCGGTGCAGAAGGCCAACCAGGAAGCAGGCGGATCGCTGCTGGAAATGGGCGAGGCCGAATACGTGGTGCGCGCTTCCGGCTACCTGCGCACGCTGGACGATTTTCGCAAGATACCGTTGAATGCCAGCGCCGCAGGCGTGCCGGTGCAACTGGGCGACGTCGCCCGCATCCAGATCGGGCCGGAAACGCGGCGCGGCGTGGCGGACCTCGATGGCGAGGGCGAAGTGGCGGGCGGGGTGATCATCATGCGGTCCGGTAAAAACGCGCTGGCCACGATAGACGCGGTCAAGGCCAGGCTGGCAGCGCTGAAGGCCAGCCTGCCTCCGGGCGTGGAGATCGTGCCGACTTATGACCGTTCCCACCTGATCCGGCGCGCGGTGAATAACCTGGAATACAAGCTGGTGGAGGAATTCATCGTAGTGGCGCTGGTGTGCGCGGCCTTCCTGTTCCACCTGCGTTCGGCCCTGGTGGCCGTGGTATCGCTGCCGCTGGGGATACTGGCGGCCATGCTCCTGATGCGCTACCAGGGCGTCAATGCCAACATCATGTCGCTGGGCGGCATTGCCATCGCCATCGGCGCCATGATCGACGCGGCGGTGGTGATGATAGAGAACGCGCACAAACACATCGAGGCCTGGCGGCACGCCCATCCCGGCGAAACACTGGGCGACGGCGAGCGATGGCAGGTCGTTGGCGACGCCGCCATCGAGGTCGGGCCGGCCCTGTTCTTTTCCTTGCTGATCATCGTGCTGTCGTTTATTCCTGTATTCAGCCTGGAGGCGCAAGAGGGCAAGCTGTTTGCACCGCTGGCCTACACCAAGACCTATGCGATGGCCGCCGCGGCGGGCCTGGCCGTCACGCTGGTCCCGGTGCTGATGGGTTACCTGATACGCGGCCGCATCCCGGACGAGCAAGGCAATCCACTCAACCGGGCCTTGATCCGCCTGTATCGCCCGCTGCTGGAGCGCGTCTTGCAGGCGCCGAAAGCGACGCTGCTGATCGCCGTGGCCGTGGTCATCGCCACCGCCTGGCCGCTGTCGCGGCTGGGCAGTGAATTCATGCCGCCGCTGGACGAAGGCGATCTGCTCTATATGCCGTCGGCGCTGCCCGGCATGAGCATCGGCGAGGCGACCGCCTTGCTGCAGCAGACGGATCGCCTGATCAAAACCGTGCCGGAAGTGCTCAGCGTATTCGGCAAGGCCGGGCGTGCGGAAACCGCCACCGACCCTGCGCCGCTGGAGATGTTCGAAACCACCATCCAGTTCAAGCCGCGCGACCAGTGGCGTCCTGGCCTCACGCCCGACAAGCTGGTCGAGGAGCTCGACCGCGTGGTCAGGGTGCCGGGGCTGGCCAACGTCTGGGTGCCGCCGATACGCAACCGCATCGACATGCTGGCGACCGGGATCAAAAGCCCGGTCGGGATCAAGGTCGCAGGCGCGGACCTCAAAGAGATCGACCGCATCACCGGCGAGATCGAACGGGCCGTGCGGCCGGTCGATGGCGTAACGTCGGCCCTGGCCGAACGCCTGAATGGCGGCCGCTACATCGACGTGGACATCGACCGCGACGCCGCCGCGCGCTACGGCCTGAACATCGCGGACGTGCAGAACGTGATCGCTGCTGCCGTCGGCGGCGAGAACATCGGCGAAACAGTGGAAGGCTTGCAGCGCTTTCCGATCAACGTGCGCTACCCGCGCGAAGTGCGCGACTCGGTGGAGAAGCTGCGTGATCTGCCTGTGCAGACGGAGCGCGGCGCGCAAATCCGCCTGGGCGACGTCGCCGCCATCCGCATCGCGGACGGGCCGCCCATGCTGAAGAGCGAAAACGCGCGCTTGTCCGGCTGGGTCTATGTCGACATCCGCGGCCGGGACTTGCGCTCGGCGGTGCGGCAGATGCAGCAGGCTGTGGCCAGCGAAGTCAAACTGCCGGCCGGGTATTCGGTTTCGTGGTCGGGGCAGTTCGAGTACCTGGAACGGGCGACGGCCAGGCTGAGCATCGTGGTGCCGGCCACGCTGATAATCATCTTCGTGCTGTTGTACCTGACCTTCCGCCGCTGGGACGAGGCCGCGCTGATCATGGCCACCTTGCCCTTTGCGCTGGCGGGCGGCGTCTGGCTGCTCTGGCTGCTGGGGCACAACCTGTCGGTTGCATCGGGCATCGGTTTCATCGCCCTGGCCGGGGTGGCGGCGGAATTTGGCGTGATCATGCTGCTGTACCTGAAGCAGGCCTGGGAAGCCCGGACCGCCGCGGGACACGGGAGCGAGGCAGACCTGCTCGACGCCATACGCGAAGGCGCCGTCCTGCGAGTTCGTCCAAAAGCGATGACGGTGGCGGTGATCGTCGCCGGCCTGGTGCCGGTGATGCTGGGGCAGGGCACAGGCTCGGAAGTCATGCAGCGCATCGCGGCGCCGATGGTGGGCGGGATGGTGACGGCGCCGTTGCTGTCGATGGTGGTGGTGCCTGCGGCGTACCTGCTGCTGCGTCGCCGGCCCGACGCTAAGCGGCGCGTGCATGCCTAGCTCAATGAACCGGTCGCGCAGTTCCGCATACTCCGCATTGCTGTGATACTCCCGGACTTCCGGGCGTTGATTCAGCAAATAGGCAGTGGCGACTTGCCGTTGGCCGCATCGTAATGGAAACCATCGCGGTTGATGCATTGCGTGATGGGGCCTAGCGGATCGCTGCCTCTCTCCTGGCATGCGCCTCCATCGCCAAGCCCAGCGCGAAAATAAACATCAGTTTTTGTTGATGCATGGCCTACAAGCCGGCGCAAAGGATTTCAGGCACCTGGATACGTTCGACCCTGATCTTTTCGTCGGCAGGGAAGACGTTCACGCGCTCGATGCAGGAGTACGGTAAAAGGTTCTGACGCGTTTTCGTGCAGGTAGTCGCCGGCGCGGCGCTCACCGCGTCGCAGTCGAAGCCATCGGTCTCCAGCCGCTTGATGGCTGCCTTCATGTCCATGCCAGGCTGGACGAGCGCGTGCATATCGGCCGAGAAGCGCTCGTTGTTCACGGTGTAGCAACCGGACAGGCAGAACAGGCAGCCCAAGGTTATCAGGTATTTCAACAAGTCTCATCTCCTCTTGGGTTATGCCCGGGCAGGATAGCATCTTGTTGGTTTTGAAAGTGCGCGGAATCTCACCGTTGCCGAACGAGGGGTTTGCCCGGCGCGAATGGCCGGGCGGAGAGGGGTTAGGCCTACGCGGGATTAATCGCGATCGTGGCCATGGCCGTTGCCGTGGCCCTTGCCGTTACCGTGGCCATGATCATGGTCGCGGTCATCGTGGTCGCGATCGTGATCGCCATGATCGCCGCGGCCATGCTGCTCGCGGTAGCGCGGCGCGTATTCGTTGGTGTACCAGTCATCCCTTACGAACAGCACGCGCTGGCCGCAGGCGTTGTATTCGTGGCAGTGCTTCTCCCAGTGCTTTTGATGGCCGGGCGGCACGCGCAGGTAGATCGGTGCGGACTCCACGTAACGTGGCGAACGCTCGACGATGATCGGCTGCTGATACACCACTGGCGGCGGTGCGACATTGCCGATATCGATGCGGCCGTAAAAGCCCGGTTCGCCGACATTGATAGACACGCCCACCTGGGCGTAGGCGGCGACGGACGTAGCCAGCAGTGCGGCTGCGAACATGGTTTTTTTCATGGTTTTCTCCCTTGTAAGACTTGTTAATTCACTTTATGCCGCTAGCGTATGCTGGTTTTTAATATCCTGCAACGCTGCAAATTCGCGACATCATAGTTTACTAAACATGGCTAAACTGCGCCCGGTTTTCGCGAGCTTGTTGAATTCCCTCTGGCATCTTTGTATAACTTCTACAGGGCGCGGCGCAATGTGCACTAGCGGAGAAATCTGATTTCAACGTTTAGTAAAGCGCGCTCCCAGCTTCATCTAGGGCCCTCCCAGTGTCCTCCTTGCCGCCGCCTGCCGCCGCGGGCGGTGGCTTTTTTTTCTGAGTCGCCATGACGCATCGTGAACTAGATACTCTGCCCCGTGCTGCCGCCGCTGGCGGTCTGGCCTGGACGTTGCCGCTCGATCAGGGGTGGTCCTTCCGCGCCACCGAAGCCGACGAGCTGCCCATCCCCGCACCCGAACAATGGCGCGAAGCTGTGATTCCCGGCCATGTGCACACCGACCTGCTGCGCCATGGTCTGATCCCCGATCCCTATCGCCACGCGCCCGAAGCCGGGCTGCAATGGATAGGTGTGACCGGCTGGAGCTACCGCTGCCACTTCGATCTGCCGGCCGAGGCGTTGGCGCACCAGCATTTGGAACTCGTATTCGATGGCCTGGACACCTGCGCGGAAGTCCTGCTCAACGGCCAGGCGCTGCTCCAGGCCGACAATGCTTTCCGCCAGTGGCGCTTGTCGCCCGGCGACCTGCTGCGCGCCGGCAGCAATGAACTGCTGGTGCGCTTCGACTCGCCGATCCGCCGCTACGCACCGGCGGCGGAAGCGGTCGTGCCTCCACTGCCGGGCAATTACCCTTCGCCCTACGGCGACGAGTCGCGTGAAGCCATGACCTGCAATTACGCCCGCAAGCCCGGCTACCACTACGGCTGGGACTGGGGGCCGCGCTACGTCGGCTGCGGCGTGTGGCGTCCGGTGCGGCTGGAGGCGTGGAGCGAATTCCGCCTGCGCGACCTGCACCTGCAAACCCACGAGCTGAGCGTCGAACATGCGCGGCTGTCGATCCGGCTGGAATGCGAAGGCACGGCCAGCGCGCGCGCCATGCGCAAGCTGGTGCTGCGCGATCCTGCCGGCGTAGTGGCCTGGCAGCGCGAAGACTGGGTGTCGCTGGAACCCGGCGCGAACCAGTGGAGCGTGCCGGTGGACCTGATCGATCCTCAGCCCTGGTATCCGGTCGGCCATGGCGACGCCGCGCTCTACACGCTGCAGGCCGAGCTGCGCACGCCGGCCGGCAAGCACGTCGCCATGGAACGCCGGGTGGGCGTCCGCACGGTCGCGCTGCGCCGCGACGAGGACGAACGCGGCCAATCCTTCGCCTTCGTGATCAACGGCGTCGAGGTTTTCGCCAAGGGCGCCAACGCGATCCCCTTCGACATGTTCCCCAACCGCGTGCCGGAAGCGCAAGTGCGGCAGATCCTGCAAGCCGCCTGCGCCGCCCACTTCAACATGCTGCGCATGTGGGGCGGCGGCTATTACGAGAGCGACGCTTTCTACGAGATCGCCGACGAACTGGGCCTGTTGATCTGGCAGGACTTCATGTTCGGCGGCGGCGTGGTGCCGGCCTACGACGACGCCTTCCGCGCCAACACCGTGGCGGAAGCGTACGACCAGGTGCGCCGCCTGCGCCACCATCCGTGCATCGTGCTCTGGTGCGGCAACAACGAAGAAGAAGTGGCCTGGAAGGAGTGGGGCTACGGCGAGCGCGTGCGCGATGGCGATCCCGCCCTGGCCGACCGTGTGTGGCAGGGCTACCAGCAATTGTTTGGACTCGAACTGCGCGAAGTGGTGCGACGCGATGGCCTGGGTGTGCCTTACTGGTCCAGCTCACCGAGCAACGACCTCGATCCCAAGGCCAACGACAGCACCCGCGGCGACAAGCACTACTGGGACGTGTGGGCGCACTCCAAGCCGGTGCAGGCCTACCTGCGCGAGACGCCGCGCTTCATGTCAGAATACGGCCTGCAGGCGTGGCCGGTGCAGGCCACGGTGGACAGCGTCATTCCGCTGGCCGAGCAGGGCGTCGACAGCCCGATGGTGCGCGCGCACCAGAAATTCCTGGCCGGCGACGGCAACCAGCGCCTGCTGCACTACATCCGCGCCGAGTACCGCGAGCCGGTGGACTTCGGCGATTTCATTTACCTGAGCCAGGTGATGCAGGCGGAAGGCATCGGTCTGGCGGCGCGCCACCACCGCGCCAGCCGTCCTTACACCATGGGCTCCCTGTACTGGCAGTTGAACGACGTATGGCCCGGCGCTTCCTGGTCCAGCATCGATCACCTGGGACGCTGGAAGGCGCTGCATTTCCACGCGCGGCGTTTCTTCGCGCCGCTGGCGGTGGTGGCCTCGCACGACGCCGGCAAGGTCCGCGTCAGCGTGGTCTGCGACCTGGAGCGCGCGATGCGCGGCGTGCTGCAGTTGACCGTGATGGGGTTCGACGGCACGGTTCACGAGCGCCGCAACATCGATGCCGGCACGTCGCCCGCCTCGGCGCGCGAGCTGCTGCGCGTGAGCGAAGGCGAATTGCTGCAAGGCCGTTCGCCGACGCAGACCATGCTGGTGCTGGAGTGGCGCGTCGGGATCTTCATGCCGGTGCGCGCCGAACTGTACTTCGCGCCGGCGCAGCAACTGGAGCTGAGCGATCCAGGCTTGCGCGCGGCAGTGCGCCAGGATGCGGGCGCACTGCTGCTGCGCGTGCAGGCCACGCGGCTGGCGCGCGCCGTGTGGCTGGACTTCCCCGGATACGACGTGACGCCGGACGATAACGCCTTCGACCTGCTGCCCGGCGAATGCCGCACTCTGCGCCTGCAGGGCAGCGCGGCACCGGCGGCGCTGGCCGCCGCGCTGCGCATACGCACGCTGAACCGGCCGGGCGCCCATGCCGTGCCGCCGCTGGAGATGCCGCGATGAGCGCCCGCAGCAGCGCGCTGCGCTGGGTGCCGACGCTGTACTTCGCGCAGGGCCTGCCGTTCTACACGGTGGCGCTGGTGGTCGGCCTGATGCTCAAGAGCCGCGGCGTCGGCAATGAGCAGATCACGCACTGGACCGGCTTGCTGGGCCTGGCCTGGGCGGCCAAGCCCTTGTGGAGTCCCTTGATCGAACTGACCCCGCACAAGAACCGCGTGGCGACCGTGTTTGAAATGGCGGGCGGCCTGTGCATGGCCAGCGTGGCCTTGCTGCTGCCGCTGTCGGCGTATTTTTATCCGCTGATGCTGGTGCTGGCGCTGGCCGCGCTGGCCGCGGCGACCCACGACATCGCAGCCGATGGCGTCTACATGGCCAACCTGAATGCGGAGCAGCAGTCCACCTACATGGGCTGGACCGGCGCCTTTTTCAACGCCGGCAAATTCATGGCGCTGGGCGGCCTGGTGATCCTGGCCGGGTATCTCGAACAGCGCATTGGCATCGTGCCGGCGTGGCAAACCATCTTCCTGTGCCTGGGCTTGCTGCTGCTGGGGCTGGGGACTTACCACCTGTGGGCGCTGCCGCGCGCGGCGGCGAGGCCGGGCGGCCGCGCGCGGGCGCCGGTGCAACTGCGCGAAGTGCTGACCGACTTCTTCGCCAAGCCCGGCATCTGGATTGCGATCGCCTTCATCATCCTGTTCCGCAGCGGCGAGGCGCTGGTGCAGAGCGTGGGACCGCTGTTCCTGCGCGAGGCGCGCGCGGCGGGAGGACTGGGCCTGTCGACCGCGGAAGTGGGCACGGTGTACGGCACGGGCGGCACCGTGGCCTTCATCCTGGGCAGCATCGCCGGCGGCTACTTCGCCTCCTGGCTGTCGCTGCGGCGCGCGCTGCCCTGGCTGGTGCTGGCGATGAATGTGCCCAACCTGGCTTTCCTGTTCCTCAGCACCGTGCAGCCGGACAGCCTGCCTGTGATCGCGCTGGCGCTGGGCGGCGAGATGCTGGGCTATGGCTTTGGCTTCGTCGGGCTGATGCTGTACATGATGCAGGGGATCGCCGTCGGCCGCTTCCAGACCGCCCACTATGCGTTTGCCTCCGGCGTCATGCAGCTCGGCTTCGTGCTGGTGAAGGTGGTCAGCGGCGACCTGCAGGCGGCGCTCGGCTATCGCCACTTCTTCGCGGTGGCCTTGCTGGCGGCGCTGCCGGCGCTGTGGATGTCGCGGCGGCTGCCCTTCCTGGCGCCCCGTTTCGAGGCGCCGGTAGCGGTGGAAGCTGTTTACTAAATTCCGCTAAAAACACACGTTTCCGCACTCTTTTTTCACCGGTCGCGCCTACGGCAAATATATAATTCCAGCGTATTCCTGGGGTGATAAAAATGTTTAATAAACTTATAGACGGAGACCCTTCATGAGCCAGGTTACCATCCGAGACATCGCCGAGGCGACCGGACTGTCGATCGGCACCGTGTCGCGCGCGCTGAAGAACCAGGCTGGCATGACGGAGCAGACGCGCAACAAGGTGCGCGAGACCGCCATGCGGCTGGGCTACGATTTCGGCCAGCTGAAGAAGGGGCGTATACGCCGCATCGCCTTCCTGCTGCACAGCCAGCACAACACCCTGGCCTCCAGTTCCTTCTTTTCGGCGGTGCTGCACGGCGCCGAGGAAGCTTGCCGGCGCGAGGGCGTGGCCCTGTCCTTCATCGCGGTCGGCCCGGCCGAGCCGGTGCTGGGCCTGATCCGGCTGCACCAGCCAGACGCCATCCTGTGCGCCGGCTTCTTCGAGCCGGAGGTGCTGACCGCGCTGCAGCAGGTCGGCAAGCCTGTGGTGCTGGTGGACATGCACCGGCGCGGCTTCACCACCGTCAATCCCGACAATGCGCGCGGCGGCTACCTCGCCACCCAGCACCTGCTGCGCGCCGGCCGCAAGCGCATCGCCATGCTGTCCGGCTCACTGGCCCACTACAGCATCCAGCAGCGCAGCCGCGGCTTCCGCCAGGCGCTGTTCGACGCCAAGGTGTTTGCCGATCCCGAGCTGGAAGTCATCGTGCCCACCATGGGCGAGGGGGACGACGGCGTGGTGGAAGCCATGCGCAGCCTGCTGGCGCTGCCGAAGCGGCCCGACGCCGTGTTCTGCTACAACGACAGCACGGCGCTGGTGGCCATGAAGTACTGCCTGAACGAAGGCATGAAGATCCCGCACGACATCGCTATCGTCGGCTTCGACAACATCGGCGCCGCTGCCGCCGCGATTCCGCCGCTGAGCACAGTGGCGGTGGACAAGGAGGAGTTGGGCCGCGCCGGGGTCGAACTCTTGCTACGCAAGCCCGAAGAACATCCGGCGGAAATCATCCTGCCGGTCCAGATGATGGTGCGCGAAAGCAGTTGCGACGACTGACGAGAAAAGCCCTGCCGGCAAAGTCGATTACCACACCATGGGCGCCTGCTGCGACATCGTGGCGGCGCTGGCGAAGAGCGGCCAGGCATAACCCAACTGCTCACTGAAAGGAGATATCACCCATGTCCGTGTTTCCCATTTCGCAGCGCGTCACCGGCCTGTGCACGCTGCTGGCGGCGCTGACGCTGCCGGCGGCCGTGCAGGGCGCCGCCGCGGCAGCCAGCCTGCCGGCCGGCGCCATGCCGGTCAATACTTTTATCGGCACCCAGGATGAAGGCAATACCTTCCCCGGCGCCTCCGCGCCGTTCGGCATGATCCAGGTCAGCCCGAGCAGCGCGCACTACGCCGGCTACCAGTACAGCGATACCCGCATCCGCGGCTTCGGCCATTCCTACCTGTCCGGCGCAGGCTGCTGGGAGCAGGGGGGGCAGCTGCAGGTGCTGCCGGTCACCGGCCGCATCGGCCCGGGCGGCGACTTCGATACCGCCAAGGCGGAAAGCTTCGACTACAAGCGCTACGCGGCCGAATACACCCACCAGGGTGAAGTCGGCCAGGCCGGCTACTACAAGGTCCAGTTGACCAGCTACGGCGGCATCACCGCCGAAACCACCGCGCTGACCCGCGCCGCCGCCGAGCGCTACACCTTCGCTCCCGGCACCGCCGGCGGCAGCGTGCTGCTCAACCTGGGCCAGGCCAACGAGCGCCATTCCGTGGTCGGCAGCGAAGTGAAAGTGCTGGATGACCGCAGCGTGGAAGGCAAGATCACCACCAAGAGCTTCTGCGGCGGCGCGCAGTACACCACCTGGTTCCGCATCGTGTTCGACCAGCCTTTCGCCGCCCACGGCATCTGGGATGACCGCGGCGGCGCGCCTGGCGCCAGCGGTCCCAGCCAGCAGGGCGACAGCCGCCCGCACGGCGTCTGGCTGACCTTCGACCTGAAACACGGCAGCGCCGTGACCGCCGTGAGCGCGATCTCCCACGTCGACGCCGAAGGCGCGCGCATCAACCTGAAAGCGGAAGGCATGGCCGGCGACAAGCCGATGGGCTTCGACGCCATGCGCGAAAAATCGCAGGCCGCATGGCAGCGCGAACTGGGAAGCGTGCGCATCGAAGGCGGCAGCGCCGACGACCGCACCGTGTTCTACACGGCGCTGTACCACGCGCTGATCCAGCCATTGACGGGCAGCGACGCCGACGGCCGCTATCGCGGCTACGACAACGCGATCCATACCGCCAGGGACTGGACGTACTACGAGTTCTTCTCGCTGTGGGATACCTACCGCGCGCAGAACCAGTTCCTGGCGCTGCTGCGCCCGCAGCGCGCGCGCGACATCGCCAACACCATACTGAAGATCCGCGAGCAGGGCGGCTGGCTGCCGCGCTGGGGCTATGCCAACTTCGAGACCAACATCATGACCGGCGATCCCGTCACGCCCTTCCTGGTCGACCTGTGGCGCTATGGCTTGCTGAAGGGACGCGAGAACGAAGCCTACACCGCGCTGCGCGAGAATGCCTACGGCGTGCCGCCGGAACTGATACGCGCCCAGGGCCGTTCCGGCAATCCGAGCTACCTGAAGCAGGGCTTCGTGCAATATGACCGCAGCTTTGTCTCCAAGGGCATGGACACCGACCCGCACCAGGGCGCGTCCGCCACGCTGGAATATGCGCTGGCCGACAGCGCGCTGGCCACCATGGCCAAGGCCCTGGGCCACACCCAGGATGCGCAGCAGTTGTCGCAACGCGCCCTCAACTGGCGCAAGCTTTGGGACGACAAGGTGCAGGACAGCGCGACCGGCCTGCATGGTTTCCCGCGTCCGCGCCTGCTGGACGGTAGCTGGTTCGCCGACGTCGACGGCAAATATGATCCGCGCGGCGAACGCGGCTTCCATGAAGGCACGGCCTGGCAGTACCAGTGGCTGGTGCGCCAGGATATTCCCGGCCTGGCGGCCGCGATGGGTGGGCAGGCGCAGGCGCTGCATCGCCTGGACCTGTTCTTTGACTACGACGCCTTGCTGGCCGATCCCCAGGCGGTGCGCAAGTCGTGGGTGATGGGCGCGTACAGCTACTACAGCCAGTTCCGCTACAACCCGAACAACGAGCCTGATTTACATGCGCCCTGGGTCTACACCCTGATGGGCCAGCCGTGGAAGACCACCACCGTGCTGCGCGCGGCCGAAACTCTGTTTGGCAACGGCCCGAGCGGCGTGACCGGCAACGACGACCTGGGCACCATGTCGGCCTGGTATCTGTTCAGCGCGCTGGGCTTCTACCCGGACACGCCGGGCAGCGGCCGCTTCCTGCTGCATGCGCCGCGCTTTCCGCGCGCCGAGATCGACCTGGCACCGGGCCGCACGCTGCGCATCGAAGCGCCGCAAGCCAAGCCGGGCGAGCGCGGCTTCGTGCAGTCGGTGGCCTGGAGCGGCCAGCCGCTGAACCGCGTGTGGCTGGACTGGGAACAGTTGCAGGCTGCCGGCACGCTGGCTTACCGCCTGTCGCCGCAGCCGGACACCAAGGGCTGGGGCACCCACGGCCGCGACCTGCCGCATCCGCCGGCTGACATCGCGCACTGATCCCATGTCCGGGATCAGTCGTCGCACCGTGCTGGCGGCCGGCCTGGCCGCTGGCGTTCCCGGCATCGTTCCGGCGGCGGTCCTGCTGCCGCCGGGCGTTCCGCCTGCGCTCGGGAAGGACATGTATGACACCGCGCTGCGCCTGGCGCGGCAGCACATACGGGGCGGCGACAACGAGCCTTTCTTCAAGCAGCCTTTCCTCGACGCGGCCTTCAGCGCCAACATCTTCCTGTGGGATAGCTGCTTCATGTGCAGCTACGCCAAGTATCACCAGGACCAGTTGCCGGCCGCCGCCGCGCTCGACAACTTCTACGCCTTGCAGGAAGACGACGGCTACATCTGCCGCGAATACACGCGGGAAGGCGTGCCTTACTGGTCCAAGGACCACCCTGTCAGCATCAACCCGCCGCTGCTGGCGTTCGCCGAGCTGGAACTGTATTCGGTGTCCAAGGACAGCGAACGGCTGAAGCGCGTTTATCCGCACCTGCAAGCCTTCTTCAGATTCATCGAGCAGCGCTACCGCTGCGCCGACGGCCTGTTCTTCAGCGATGCGCTGGGTTCGGGCATGGACAATATCCCGCGCTACCCGTTTGGCTGGAAGGATGACGGTGGCGGCGTGTCCGCCCGCAGCGACATGCGCGGCCACTTCGGCTGGCTCAGTCTCAGCTCGCAGTGGAACCGGCAGGGGCGCAGCGTCGACCTGTCCGCGCAGATGGCCCTGTGCGCGCTGAACCTGGCGACCATCGCCCACATCGTCGGCGCCGACGGCGACGTGGCGGCTTACCGCAGCTTCCACCGCGAGATGGCGCAGGCGATCAACCGGCTGTGCTGGAACGAGGCTGATGGTTTTTATTACGACCTCGGTTATGGCCGGCAGATCCCGCGCCGCCACATCGGCATGTACTGGACGCTGCTGGCGGACGTGGTGCCGCCGCAGCGGCGCAAGCGTTTCCTGGCGCACCTCACCGATCCGCGCCAGTTCTGGCGCAAGATCGCCGTCGCCAGCTATCCGGCCGACCAGCCGGGCTACGATCCCAAGGGCGGCTACTGGCTGGGCGGCGTCTGGGCACCGACCACCTACATGGTGATACGCGGCCTGGCGCATTACGGCGAGCACGCGCTGGCGGCGCGGCTGGCGCGCGATTACTATCGCGGCGTGGCCGCAGTGTTCCGCCAGACCGGCACCTTCTGGGAAAACTACGCGCCCGACGCCTACCATCAGGGCGAACCGGCGCGGCCGGATTTTTGCGGCTGGTCCGCGATCGCACCCATCACACTCTATCGGGAATACGATGTCTGAATTTTTACATCCACGTTGGTTGGCGGCGCTGTTGCCGCTGTGTGCAGGCATCGCGGCGCATGCCGAAACGGTGGAGCGCTACACCGCGGCCAGCAAAGGCGTCCTGCTTGAAGTGACGGCGCCGGCCAACGGCACCGTGCGCATCCGCATGGGACGCGGCAAGCTGCCTGAAGATGCATCGTGGGCGGTGCCGGCAGATGCGCGTCACGCGTACTTGCCCTTGCAGGTCACGCGGAACGGCTCGGTGGTGGAATTGCACGCCACCGGCGTGACCACGCGCATCGACACGCGCACGCTGCGCGCCGACGTGCTGGACGGCGAAGGCAAGCCGCTGATCACCGACCTGGCCGGCCTGTCCGCGCTTTCGCCGGAGGGCGGCTTTCGCATGCGCGCGCATCTCAACGGCGACGACCACATCTTCGGCCTGGGCGACAAGACCGGCACCTTCGACCGCAAGGGCGGCGCCTACACCATGTGGAACTCGGACACTTACAAGTTCACGCAGGCCACTGACCCACTGTACAAGTCCATCCCGTTCTTCATGAGCGTGAGCGATCATGGCCGCGCCTACGGCCTGTTCCTCGATGACACCTGGCGCACCACCTTCGACTTCGGCAAGACCGAGCGCGCGACGCTGAACATCAGCGGCGAGGGCGGCCCGGTCGATTACTACGTGATGGCCGGACCGGCGCCCAAGGACGTGCTGCAGCAGTACGCGCACCTGACCGGCGCCCAGCCGCTGATGCCGCAGTGGGCACTGGGCTTCCAGCAATCCAAGTGGAGCTACAAGACCGACGCAGAGGTGCGTGCCATCGCCAGCCGCCTGCGCAGCGAGCGCCTGCCGGCCGACGTGGTCTACATGGACATCGATTACCAGGACCGCGCGCGCCCGTTCACCGTCAACCAGAAAGCCTTTCCCGACCTGCCCAAGCTGGCCAAGGATTTGCGCGAGCAGGGCATGCGCCTGGTGATGATCACCGATCTGCACATCGCCAACGCGCCTAGGCAGGGCTACGTGCCTTACGACAGCGGCATCGCGCAGGACGTGTTCCTCAAGCTCCCCGACGGCAAGCTGTACTCGGGCGATGTGTGGCCGGGCGCCGCCGTGTTCCCTGACTTCAGCCGCCAGCAGGTGCGACGCTGGTGGGGCGACCTGTACACCGACTTCCTGGCCGCCGGCGCATCGGGCTTCTGGAACGACATGAACGAGCCGGCCATCTTCAACGTCCAGAGCAAGACCATGCCGCTGGACGTGGTGCACTGCATCGACAGCGACGACTTCGCGCCGCGCAGCACCAACCACGCCGAGATGCACAACGTCTACGGCCAGCTCAACTCGCGCGCCACCTACGAGGGCCTGATGCGGCTACAGCCGGATGTGCGTCCCTTCGTGCTGACCCGCGCCACCTATGCCGGCGGCCAGCGCTACGCCGCCACCTGGACCGGTGACAACGCATCGAGCTGGCAGCACCTGAAGATGGGCGTGCAGCAGTTGGTCAACCTGGGCCTGAGCGGCTTCGCCTATGCGGGCAACGACGTGGGTGGCTATGCGGGCGAGCGCCCGTCGCCGGAACTGCTGACGCGCTGGTTCCAGATCGGCTCCTTCATGCCGCTGTTCCGCGCGCATGCGGAGACCAACCGTCCCGACCAGGAACCCTGGGTCGGCGATGCCGCGCAACTGGAGATACGCCGCCGCTTCATCTCTGAGCGCTATCGCCTGATGCCTTACCTGTACGCCGCCGCGGAGCACAACAGCCGCACTGGCATTCCCCTGCTGCGTCCCGTCTTCCTCAACTTCCCCGAGGTGCTGGCGAATGGCGACCGTCTGGGCGGTACGGAAGACCAGTTCATGGTGGGCGGCGACCTGCTGGTGGCGCCGTCGCCAACGCCGGAGTCGCCGGGCGATTACACTGTCGCCCTGCCGGGGCAGGGATGGTACGACTACTGGACCGGGCGCCGCCTGGCCGGCAAGCAGTTGACCGTCACGCCGCGCATCGAGGACTTGCCGGTCTACGTGCGTCCCGGCGCCATCATCCCGAAGCAGCCGCTGGTGCAAAGCACGGCCTACACGCCGACCGGCCGGTTGGAACTGCACATCTATCCGGGGCCGGACTGCGGCGGCGACATCTACGCCGACGATGGCGTCAGCATGGCCTACAAGCGCGGCGCCTACCTGCGGCAGCACGTCCGTTGTGAAGCGGCGCCGTCCGGCATCCGCGTGCAGTTCGATCCGCGTCAGGGCAGCCTGGCGCCGTGGTGGAATGGCCTGGCGCTGTACGTGCACGGCTGGGCGGACGCGGCCGCGCCGCAAGCCCGAGCGGGCGGCACGACGCTGGCCGCTTCGGTGGACCGCGCGCAGGATGCGGCCGTGATCGAAGCGCCTGACATGGCCGGCGGCACGTTGGAAATCAGCCGCTAGCGTTGTTACAAACACTCACCATGTCATACGGGCCGGCGACGTAAATTCATGTAAAGTCAGCTCCGCTGTTAACCCAACCTTGGAGCACGTATGACTATCATGAAGAACTTCGCTGCCGTCGCCGCCGTCACCACCATCGCACTGGCCGCGCATACCGCCTCCGCCGAATCGCTGCCGACCAGCGGCGCGCTGGTCGTGGTGCCGGCCTATGGCACGGTGAAGCATGCCAACGACCAGGCCACCGTCACGCTGGCCATCGAAGAGCAGGACAAGGACAAGGCAGCCGCCGCTTCCCGCGTCAACCAGAAGATGAAGCAGGGGCAGGACATCGTCAAGAAGGAAGATCCGCAAGCCAGCCTGCAGACCCAGGGCTATTACACCTATCCCGTGTATCCGGAAGAGCGCCCGCTGCCGAACGGCCAGCCGGCCAAGCCGCGCGTGCCGACCGCCTGGCGGGTGGGCCAGTACCTGCAAGTGACCACCACCCGCCTGGACAAGCTGCCCAGGACCGTGGCCGCCGCGCAGAAGATCCTGACGCTGAACGGCATCCAGTTCGGCCTGACGCCCGAGACCACCAGGAAGCTGGACGACGAGCGCATCGCCGCCACCTACAAGAGCCTCAATGAGCGCATCAGCGCCATCGCCAGCGCCATGGGCCGCAAGCTCAGCGACGCTGTGGTGGACACCATCGACTTTGAAGGTTCGGGCAATTACGCCCAGCGCGAGTTCGCCGTCGCCGCGCCGGCGCCCATGGCCATGCGCCTGGCCAAGACCATGGACAGCGCCGATGTCGCCGAACCCAGCTTCGAACCGGGCGAGACCACATTGCAGATGCAACTGGTCGGCAAGATACGCTTCAAGTAAGCGGATACCGCGCCCAGCAGGCGCCGGGTTATGATTGCCTTTATTTTAACGATGGAGGCCGCCATGACCCTGCTGAAAACCCTTGCTGCTGCTGTTGCCGTGACCTGCGCGCTGACTGCGCACGCCGCGCCGCCGGAAAGCCTGTCGACCAATGGCGCCTTGGTGGTGGTGCCGGCCTTCGGCGAAGTGAAGCACGCCAATGACCAGGCAGTGGTTACGCTGGGTGTCGAGGAAATCGACAAGGACAAGGCGGCGGCCGCCTCGCGCGTCAACCAGAAGATGAAGCAGGGCCTGGAGATCGTCAGGAAAGCCGATCCCCAGGCCAGCCTGAAAACGCAGGGCTATTACACCTATCCTGTCTACGAAGAGACCGGCGCGCAGCCAGTCCCGCAAAACCGGCCGCGCGTGCCGGTTTCCTGGCGGGTAGGCCAGTATCTGCAAGTCACCACCGCCAATCTCGACGGCTTGCCGAAGACCGTGGCGGCCGCCCAATCCATCCTCAGCCTGAACAGCCTGCACTTCGGCCTGTCGCCGGAAACCACCAGGCAACTGGAAGACCAGCGCATCGCCGCCGCTTACCAGAACCTGAATGAACGCGTCCGTGCGATTGCCCATGCCATGGGCCGCCAGATGAGCGAAGCCGTGCTCGACACGGTGGACTTTGAAGGTTCCGGCAACTACGTCGACAAGGTAACGGTCACCGGCCAGCGCGCCGTGGCGGCCTACGCCAGCGCGCCCGCGCCCAAGGTGGAGGAACCCAGCTTTGAACCGGGGGAGAGCACGCTGCAGATGCGCCTGGTCGGCAAGGTGCGCTTCAAATGAGCTAGTATAATGATGGCGCAAACAAGATTGGATAAAGAGAAACGGATCACTATGCCCAACTTCCCCCGCCGCCGCACCAAGACCAAGAACGCGACCCAGGCCAAGCTGCCCAAGACGTCGCGTTTCAGCCGTTTTGCGCGTCGCGCGCGCGGAGAAGACCTCGACAGGCCGCGCCACCGCGGCATTTACCTGCTGCCCAATGCCTTCACCACGGCCGCGCTGTTCTGCGGCTTTTACGCCATCGTCATGGCGATGAACCAGAAGTTCGAGCACGCCGCCTGGGCCATTTTCATTGCCATGATCCTCGACGGCCTGGACGGCCGCGTCGCCCGCCTGACCAATACGCAGAGCGAATTCGGCGCCCAGTACGATTCGCTGTCGGACATGGTGTCCTTCGGCGCCGCGCCGGCGCTGGTGTTCTACGAATGGTCGCTGCGCGGCCTGGGCAAGCTGGGATGGATCGCCGCCTTTGTCTATTGCGCCGGCGCCGCGCTGCGCCTGGCGCGCTTCAATACCAATATCGAAGTGGTGGACAAGCGCTTCTTCCAGGGCCTGCCGTCGCCGTCGGCCGCCGCGCTGGTGGCTGGCTTCGTGCTGCTGATGGTGGACCAGGAAGTGTCCGGCCTCGAACTGCGCTGGGTATCCTGGGGCATCGCGGTGTTTGCCGGCCTGACCATGGTGACCAACGTACCGTTCTACAGCTTCAAGGACGTCAACTTCCGCAAGTCGGTGCCCTTCATCGCGGTGGCGCTGATCGTGCTGGTGTTCGCGCTGATCTCCATCGATCCGCCTAAAGTCCTGTTCCCCATCTTTATCGTCTACGGCCTGTCGGGCTACGTCGTCTCGGCGTGGCGGGCGGCCAAGGGCAAGCCGGTCAGCCTGATCCAGACCGACATGGAAAGCGACGATCCCAGCGAGCGTCGATAAAAAACTGCCACGGAGCCATCATGAGCAACCCATCCAACCGCCTGATCATTTTTGACACCACGCTGCGCGACGGCGAACAATCGCCCGGCGCATCGATGACCAAGGATGAAAAAATCCGCATCGCCAAGCAGCTCGAACGCCTGCGCGTGGACGTGATCGAGGCCGGCTTCGCCGCCGCCTCGCCGGGCGATTTCGAATCCATCAAGGCGATTGCGTCGGTGGTGCGCGAATCGACCATCTGCTCGCTGTCGCGCGCCAACGACCGCGACATCGCCCGCGCCGCCGAAGCGCTGGCGCCGGCCGAGCGCAAGCGCATCCACACCTTCATCGCCACGTCCAAGCTGCACATGGAAGCCAAGCTGCGCATGCTGCCGGAGCAGGTGCTGGTCCAGGCGCGCAACGCGGTGCGCTTCGCCCGCCAGTTCACCGACGATATCGAATTCAGCCCGGAAGACGGCAGCCGCTCGGACGAGGATTTCCTGTGCCGCGTGCTGGAAGGCGTGATCGAAGAGGGCGCGACCACCATCAATTTCCCGGACACGGTGGGCTATGCCGTGCCGGAGATGTTCGGGGAAACCATACGCCGCCTGCGCGAGCGCATTCCGAATTCCGACAAGGCCGTGTGGTCGGTGCACTGCCATAACGACCTGGGCCTGGCCGTGGCCAATTCGCTGGCCGGCGTGATGATAGGCGGCGCGCGCCAGATCGAATGCACCATCAACGGCCTGGGCGAACGCGCCGGCAATACCGCGCTGGAAGAGGTGGTGATGGCCTTGCGCACGCGCGGCGGCTACTACAACCTCGAATGCGGCATCGACACCACGCAGATCGTGGCGGCGTCCAAGATGGTGTCGCAGATTACCGGCTTTGCCGTGCAGCCCAACAAGGCGGTGGTGGGCGCCAACGCTTTCGCGCACGCTTCGGGCATCCACCAGGACGGCATGCTGAAGTCGCGCGAAACCTACGAGATCATGCGCGCCGAAGACGTGGGCTGGACCGCCACCAAGATCGTGCTGGGCAAGCTCTCGGGCCGCAACGCCTTCAAGCAGCGCCTGCAGGAGCTGGGCATCGAGCTGGAATCGGAGCACGAAGTCAACGCCGCCTTCGCCCGCTTCAAGGAGCTGGCCGACCGCAAGGCCGAGATCTTCGACGAGGACATCCTCGCGCTGGTATCGGACGAGCAGCAGGCGCAGGAGAGCGAGTATTACCGCTTCATCTCGCTGGAGCAGCACTCGCGCACCGGCGAAACCCCGGTGGCGAAGATCGTCTTCAACATCGACGGCGAACAGCATGAATCGGAAGGCCGCGGCGATGGCCCGGTGGACGCCACCGTCAATGCCATCGAGGGCGAAGTGGGCAGCGGCGCCGAGCTGGTGCTGTTCTCGGTGAACGCCATCAGCAGCGGCACCCAGTCGCAGGGTGAAGTGACCATGCGCTTGTCCAAGGACGGCCGCATCGTCAACGGCGTGGGCGCCGACCCGGACATCATCGTGGCGTCGGCCAAGGCTTACCTGTCGGCGCTGAACAAGCTGCAATCGAAAATCGAACGCGTGAATCCGCAACCATAATGAATAAACGATATGACGTAGTCGCGCTGGGCGAAGCCATGGTGGAATTCAACCAGGGCATCCCCGGCGAACCTTTGTACCGCCAGGGCTTTGGCGGCGATACCTCGAACGCCGTGATCGCGGCCACGCGGCAGGGCGCGCGCACGGCTTACCTGAGCCGTGTCGGCGACGACCATTTCGGCCGCATGCTGCTGGACCTGTGGCGCGCGGAAGGCGTGGATGTGGGCGCGGTCACCAGCGATCCGCAGGCGCCTACCGGCCTGTATTTTGTGAACCACGGGCCGGAAGGCCATGCGTTCAGCTATCTGCGCGCGGGATCGGCGGCCAGCCGCATGCAGCCGCAGAGCATGGACTTGCGCGCGGCCGGCGAAACGCACTGGTTCCATGTCTCCGGCATTTCGCAAGCCATTTCGGCCCATGCCTGCGACACCGTGTTTACCGCGATTGAAATCGCGCGCGCGGCAGGCGCACGGATCAGCTTCGATCCCAACCTGCGCCTGACCCTGTGGCCGCTGGCCCGCGCCCGCGCCACCATCTGCGCCACCATCGCCATGACCGATTTGTTCCTGCCCAGCCTGGACGAAGCGGTGGCGCTGGCGGGAACCGATGACGTGCCGGCCATCTTTGCCTGGTGCCGCGCGCACGGCGCGCAGGCGGTGGTGCTCAAGAGCGGTTCGAAAGGGGCGTGGTACGCACAGGCCGGCGCCGAGCCGCAACTGGCGGCCGCCAATCCGGTCAAGGCGATCGACGCCACCGGCGCCGGCGACTGCTTCGACGGCAGCCTGCTGGCGCGCCTGGCGGCAGGCGACGAGCTGGCCGATGCGGTACGCTACGCCAATGCCGCGGCCGCGCTGTCCACGCTGGGCCACGGCGCGGTCGCGCCCATCCCGACTGCCGCACAGGTACGGGCCGCGCTGGGCTGATACTTCGTTCCAGGCCGAAGCGTCGCAGCGCGCGGATCGCTATCGTGGAGCCTTCAACCATTTGGAGGCTCACATGATTACCTGTTTTATCCGTTACGAGATCGATCCTTTCCAGCGCGAGGCGTTCCGCAACTACGCGGCGAACTGGGGACGCATCATTCCGCGCCTGGGTGGGAAGTTGCTCGGCTATTTCCTGCCGCATGAGGGCACGAATTACGAAGCCTGGGGACTGGTCGGCTTCGAATCGCTGGCCGCCTACGAAGCCTATCGCGCCCGGCTGCGTAGCGACCCGGAGGCCCGGCAGAATTTTGAATACGCCCAGCAGCAGCGCTTCATCCTGCGCGAAGAGCGCAGCTTCGCGCAGGCCGTGGAAGGCACAATGCCGAAGGAGCCAATATGATTGCGGTGATCTTTGAAGTGATGCCCAGCGTGGAAGGCAAGGCCGAGTACCTGGACCGCGCCGCGCAGCTTGCGCCCATGCTGGAGCGGATGGATGGCTTTATCTCCGTAGAGCGCTTTCAAAGCCTGAGCGCGCCCGGCAAGCTGCTGTCGCTGTCGTTCTGGCGCGACGAGGAAGCAGTGCGCGCATGGCGCGAACAGGAACAGCATCGCGCCGCGCAGGATGCCGGCCGCGGCGGCGTCTTCGAAAACTACCGCTTGCGGGTGGCCTCGGTCATCCGCGACTACGGCATGTTCGACCGCGAACAGGCGCCGGCGGGGAGCGTGGACGCTCGCCCGGCTGCGGCGCCGTCGGGGGCAGGCTGCCCGGTTGCGTCCCATGGCGCAGGGCAGGGTGGACAAGCGGCCCGCACGCGCCAAGGCGGAGTGGATACCCCATGAACGCCGCTGCGCAACCGCGCTTTGCCCGCGTTGCCGCCGCCATCGGCGACCCGACGCGCGCGCTGATGCTGTCCCGTTTGCTGGATGGCCGTTTTTACACCGCAACCGATCTGGCCCAGCACGCAGGCGTCAGCGCGCCCACCGCATCGCAGCACCTGAAGCTGCTGGTGGACGAGGGACTGGCCCGCGTGCGGGCGCAGGGTCGCCACCGCTACTACATGCTGGCCGACGGCAATGTGGCCCACGCGCTGGAAGCCCTGCTGCGTGTGGCCGATGGCGCGCTACCCGAAACCACGCGCTGGCAAGCGCCGGCCATGTGCGGCTTGCGCCATGCCCGCAGTTGCTATGGCCATCTGGCCGGGGAAATCGGCGTCGCGCTATGCCGCGGCTTCATCGACAACGGCTGGGTGCAGGCAAGCGAGGGCGACGGCCACGATTACCCGCTGACGCCCGAAGGCCTTGAACAACTGCGCAGCATGGGCATCACCCTCAACGAAGGCGCGCCGTCGCAGCGCCAGTTGTACGGCTGCGTGGACTGGTCCGAACGCCGCGACCATTTCGCCGGCCCGCTGGCCGTCGCCCTGCTCGACCATTTCATCGAAAAAGGCTGGCTGCGCCGCAGCGACGATACCCGCGCGCTGACGGTCACCGCCAGCGGCAGGCAGGCCTTGGCGCCGTTGCTGGGGCGGCCGGTCAGAAGCGGAACTTGACGTAGGCGGCGGGGCCGTTCAGGCGCACGTCCACATTGGCCGCGCTGCGTTCGCGTTCCAGGCTGATCTTGGTGGCGCTGTATTCGGCGATCACGCCGATGGCCGGCGTCACATACCATTCCAGGCCGACCGCGCCGCCGTAGATGTGGCCGGTGATGGCGCCGCCGTTTTTCTTGATGCCGGAAGCGTCCGCGTAAAAGCGCAGCTTGTCCGAGAAGGCGTGCCGCCAGCCCAGTTCCAGCAGCGGCGCAAAGGCGTCGTCGCTTTCCGAATAGGCCGCAGTGCCGGCCGCGCCGTTCAGCACGCCGCTGGCCGTGCCGTCTATCTTGGCGCGGTAATAGGCCGCGCCGACGCCGATGCCGAACACATCCTGCCCTTTGCCTATCCACCACTTGTAGGCGAGGTTGGCCAGGTCCAGCTTGAGCTTGGCGTCCAGGCTGCCGGTGCCGGTCAGCGGCAGACCGTTCATGTTGGTGCTGCCGCTCAGCGTGGGGCGGTAGTTCTTGTCGTAGTTGTAGTAATCGAAGTCCAGGCCCTGCGAGTCGCCCAGCAGCAGTTGCGCCTTCACGCGCGGCAGGGTGACGTGGCCGGGCTCGTAGCTGCCGCTGTCGATGCGGCCGTAGTTGGTGTCGCCGGCGACGTTGATGCGCGGGTCGGCATAGTAGGCGCCCAGCGAAACGCTGGCGCGGTCCAGTGCGGGGGAAAGCTGGGCATGGCTGGCGGCGCTCGCTGCAAGCAGGGCGATACCGGTGAGGATGTGACGGTACATGGGCACTCCTGGGGACGCGATGGGGATGTAAAAATCATATCAACCCCATCCAGGCCGCCTCGTCGGCGCACGCCCGGCCTTGTCGTCGGACTGCTCCTACCGCCGTTTCATTTCCATTTCCTCGTCCGGCCCGTTGACCATGGCTTGCACCACGCCCTGGCGGTCGAATTCCACCGCCATGGTCGAGTTCCACACGTCCTGCTCCTTGTAGCGGTACAGCCAGACATCGCCGTCCACGCTGTAATAGTGCGTGACCATCATGGGGCGGCCGAAGGTGTGCAGGATGGTGGCCTTGGTATCGCGGTGCAGCTTGACGGTGGCGAACTTCTGCGCCGTCAGCACCTGCTCGTAGGAGCGCAGCCGGCCGTCGGGGCCGAAGCGGGCCATCCAGGTGGTCTGGCCCCATGGCCCGTGGGCGTACTCCAGCAGGGTATCGTCACCGTCCTGGTAGATATTGGTCGGCTGCCCCAGCCGCTGCCGGACCTCGGCCAGGGACTGCCCGGGCGCGACCGGCGGCTGGCCCCAACCGGCGCAGGCGGCTAAAAAGAGTGGAAAAATTGCCGAAATAACCAGTTTTCTCATCTCTGCACCTCCACAAAACCCCAAGATTGTAGGCACAAAGCGCATTTTCCGTTATACTTCCGGGTCTGGTCTTAGGGCCGGGTTCTTTTGAAACTTCACGGTGAGCAGGGTTACGACTCCGCACACCGCATGTTAAAGGTAAATATCATGACCGTAGAAAACATCAACAAAGCCGCGATCATCGCGGATAACGCCCGTGGCCAAAAAGATACCGGCTCGCCAGAAGTGCAAGTTGCCCTGCTGACCGCCCGTATCAACGAACTGAACACCCACTTCAAAGAGCACACCAAGGACCACCACTCCCGCCGTGGCCTGATCAAGATGGTGAACCGTCGTAAGAGCCTGCTGTCCTACCTGAAAGACAAGGACGCCAACCGTTATCGCGACCTGATCGCCAAACTGGGCCTGCGTAAGTAATTCTTGCGGCCTTAGGCTTACATCAAAATGCCTGCGCCAGTTCTCTGACGCGGGCATTTTGTCTTTTGGCCGATTGAAAACTTGCTAACTGGAATTCCTGGTTTTAGATGTAGAGAGCAGTAAAGGTGGCCATCAGGCTGCCTGTGGTGAGGTGAACGACAGCTCCTGAAAATCTGTCGGCAAATAGAAAGGGATTACCCATGTTTAATAAAGTTACGAAAACCTTCCAGTACGGCCAACACACCGTGACGCTGGAAACCGGCGAGATCGCTCGCCAGGCCTCCGGCGCGGTGATGGTGTCGATCGAAGACACCGTTGTGCTGGCTACCGTGGTGGCGCGCAAGGAAGCGAAACCAGGCCAGGACTTCTTCCCGCTGACCGTCGATTACATTGAAAAGACCTATGCGGCTGGCAAGATCCCCGGTGGTTTCTTCAAGCGCGAAGGTCGTCCTTCGGAAAAAGAAACCCTGACGTCCCGCCTGATCGACCGTCCTATCCGTCCTCTGTTCCCAGAGGGCTACATGAACGAAGTCCAGGTGATCGTGCACGTGCTGTCGGTGAATCCTGAAATCGATCCAGACATCGCGTCGATGATCGGCGCTTCCGCCGCCCTATGCGTGGCTGGCGTGCCGTTCAACGGTCCTATCGGCGCCGCCCGCGTGGGTTACGCCAACGGCCAGTACATCCTGAACCCTACCGTCGAACAACTGAAGACTTCGCAGATGGACCTGGTGGTGGCCGGTACCGAAACCGCCGTGCTGATGGTGGAATCGGAAGCGCAGCAACTGTCGGAAGAAATCATGCTGGGCGCCGTGGTCTATGGCCACGAGCAGATGAAAGTCGTGATCGACGCCATCCACGACCTGGTGCGCGACGGCGGCAAGCCTGAGCACGAGTGGACCGCGCCTGCCAAGAACGACGCCCTGATCGGCCGCGTCGCCCACTTCGCCGAAGCCAAGATCCGTGACGCTTACCAGACCCGCGACAAGCAGGCCCGCACCGAGAAGCTGCGCGCCATGTCGGCGGAAGTGCTGGCCGACCTGGGCGCGGAAGCCGCCGCTGCCGGCACTGCCGCGCCGGATGCCGTCGAAGTCGGCAACATCCTGTTCGAAATGGAATCCAAGGTCGTGCGCTCGCAGATCCTGGAAGGCGAGCCGCGCATCGACGGCCGCGACACCCGCACCGTGCGTCCGATCTCGATCCGTACCTCGGTGCTGCCACGCACCCACGGTTCGGCCCTGTTCACCCGCGGTGAAACCCAGGCCCTGGTCGTAGCGACCCTGGGCACCACCCGCGATTCGCAGAAGATCGACGCGCTGATGGGCGAGTACACCGACGACTTCATGCTGCACTACAACATGCCGCCGTTCGCCACCGGCGAAACCGGCCGCGTGGGCACGCCGAAGCGCCGCGAAATCGGCCACGGCCGCCTGGCCAAGCGCGCGCTGGTCGCTGCGCTGCCTTCGCAGGAAGAGTTCAGCTACTCGGTGCGCCTGGTGTCGGAAATCACCGAATCGAACGGTTCGTCGTCGATGGCGTCGGTCTGCGGCGGCTGCCTGGCGCTGATGGATGCCGGCGTGCCGATGAAAGAGCACGTGGCCGGTATCGCCATGGGCCTGATCAAGGAAGGCGGCAAGTTCGCCGTGCTGTCCGACATCCTGGGCGATGAAGACCACCTGGGCGACATGGACTTCAAGGTCGCCGGCACCCGCAACGGCATCACCGCGCTGCAGATGGACATCAAGATCCAGGGCATCACCAAGGAAATCATGCAAGTGGCGCTGGCGCAAGCCAAGGAAGGCCGCGAGCACATCCTGGGCGAAATGCAGAAGGCCGTGCCGACCGTGAAGGCCGAGCTGTCCAACTTCGCACCGCGCCTGATCACCATCAAGATCAACCCTGAGAAGATCCGTGACGTGATCGGCAAGGGCGGCGCCGTGATCCGCGCGCTGACCGAAGAGACCGGCACCCAGATCGACATCAGCGACGAAGGCGTGGTCACCATCGCGTCGGTGGACGCTGCCGCCGGCCAGGAAGCCAAGCGCCGCATCGAAGAGCTGACCGCCTCGGTCGAAGTGGGCAAGTCCTACGACGGCACCGTGCTGAAACTGCTGGACTTCGGCGCCATCGTCCAGGTCATGCCGGGCAAGGACGGCCTGCTGCACATCTCGCAGATCGCCAACGAGCGCGTGAATGCCGTGGCCGACTACCTGAAAGAAGGCCAGCAAGTGCGCGTCAAGGTTCTGGAAACCGACGACCGCGGCCGCCTGAAGCTGTCGATGAAAGCCGCGGCGGAAGAAGCCGCCGCCGCTGCCGCCAACGCGCAGTAATCTCAGTTTCCGCTGAGTCCGAAGCCGCCGGGTGCAAGCCCGGCGGTTTTTTTTCGCCTGAACTTGCTGCGTTCAGCCCGGTCCAACATACCGAGGAGGACACCATGGGCAATCTCTACGACGAAGACGTCATCGCCTGGGCTGAGCAGCAAGCCCGGCTGCTGCGTTCCGGTCAGTGATCACAGCTCGCTCTACCGGCGCGGCATGATAGAAGCCAGCGGCGAGGCACGATTGCCACGGTTGCCGCAGGCCTTGCCATGGACAGTCTCCGATTTGCTTTCGCAAGCCGCACGCCGAGCTTGCGGCGGGCGATACCGGATGCGGATTTCCTGGAAGACGTCTGGCTTGACGCCTTGATTAAGGTGATCGGCGAGGACAGTTGCTTTGACCTGCCCGATGCCAGCCCCTGGTCACTGGCACGCGCACTGGATCAAGACTTCTTTCCGAACTGATTACTTGCCGTCGTAAGTCACGCGGAACACGCGGCCGCCGTGGTCGTCGGAGACCAGCAGCGAGCCATCGGCCAGTTGGGCCACGTCGACCGGGCGGCCGACCACGTCATCCCCGCGCAGGAAGCCGTCGATGAAGGAGGTGTCGCTGACCACCTTGTTGCCGTACAGCGTAATCAGGCGCACGGTGTAGCCGATCTTGTTATCGCGGTTCCACGAACCATGCTCGGCCACGAACAGGTTGTTGCGGTAGATTTCGGGGAACTGCTTGCCGGTGTAGAAGGCCAGGCCCAGCGGCGCGACGTGCGGCCCCAGCTTGGCCACCGGCGGCTCAAACTCCTCGCAGGTGCGGCCCTTGCCGAACACCGGATCGGGCACTACGCCGCCATGGCAATAAGGGAAACCGAAGTGCAGCCCCGGCTTGCTGAGCAGGTTCAGCTCGCACGACGGCGTGTTGTCGCCCAGCTCGTCGCGGCCGTTATCGGTGAACCACAACTGCTTGGTGGTTGGATGAAAGGCGAAGCCCACCGTGTTGCGCACGCCGCGCGCCACTTCTTCCAGTTGGCTGCCGTCCGGATTCATGCGGTAGATCTTGGCGCTGCGGGTCTTGTCCGTGTCGCAGATATTGCAGGGCGCGCCCACCGGGATGTACAGCTTGCCGTCCGGCCCGGTGCGGATGATTTTCTCGCCATGCCATTTATCGTTCGGCAGGCTGACCTTGACCACCTGGTAGGACGGCTTCTGCGCATAGTGCTTGTCGATCTGATCGAAGCGGATCACGCGGCCGATCTCGCCTACATACAGCGCGCCATTCATCAGCGTCACGCCGATGGGATTTTCCAGGCCCTCGGCCACCGTCACCACCTCGGCGCTCTGCTTGTCCGCGCGCGGCACCAGCGCGTAGATCTTGCCTGCCTTGCGCGAGCCGACGTAGACGATGCCACTATCGGATACCGCCAGGCTGCGCGCGGTCGGCACTTCATCGGCATAGACGCTGATGTGGAAACCCTTGGGTAGCTTGAACCCGCCCAGCAGGGCAGTCTCCGCCGGCTTGGCGGCCGAAGCGGATGGCGCCTTCTTGCCGCTGTTGGCGGCCAGGATGTAGTCGGCCAGTTGGCCGATCTGCTCCGCGCTCAGCGAGGACGACCAGGCCGGCATGTCGGTATCGGGCACGCCCTTGGTGATGACCTTGACCAGGTTCTCGCGGGTGAGCGCGCCCATGGTCCAGTCATGCGGCGTCAGCGCGGGGCCGAGCAAGCCTTCCATCTTGGCGCCGTGACAGGCGGCGCAATTGGCCTGGTATAACTGGTCGGCGGTTTGCGCCGGCGCGGCGTGCGCGGCAAACGAGATGAACGCCATGCCGACGGCGGCGGCGCGCAGAGCGGTCTTGATCATTTTCTTTTTCCCCCGATGAGTGACGCGGTATCGCGACATTGTACAATCAGCCACACCAAACAACCCCATCCTTTCGACTTCATGAAGCTGACCACGCTGCGCCGCCTTGCATTCGCCTCGACCCTGCTGTTCTCCACCGTACACGCCGCCGACATGGGCGACCCGACGCCGCCGTTTCAACTGCTCGGCAACAGCTATTACGTGGGCTTGCACGGCATTGCGTCGGTGCTGATCACCTCGCCGCAGGGGCATATCCTGATCGACGGCGGGTATGACCAATCGGCGCAGCAGATCGCCGCCGCCATCCGCGCCCTGGGTTTCAAGGTAGAAGACATCAAGCTGATACTGAACTCGCATGTGCATCCCGACCACGCCGGCGGCATCGCCGAACTGCAGCGCCTGAGCGGCGCGACCGTGGTATCCAGTCCCGCCGCGATCGCAGTGCTGAAGACCGGTCAGCCGCCAACGGACGATCCGCAACTGGCCAACCTGTGGCCTTTCCCGCCGGTGGGCAAAACACAGGTGGTGGCGGACGGCGAGGCAGTCCACGTCGGCCCGCTGGCGGTAACGGCGCTGTACACGCCGGGCCATACCAGCAGCGGCATGAGCTGGGCCTGGACTTCCTGCGATGCGCAGTCGCATTGCGCGCGCGTGGTCTTTGCCGACAGTCTCAACCCGATCGCCGCGCAAGGATACAAGTTCAGCGCCCATCCCGCCGTCGTCCAGCAATACGAGCGCAGCTACGCCACGCTGGACAAACAGCCATGCGACGTGCTGGTCCCCGTGCATCCCGATGGCGACGCACTGCGGTCGCAGGCCGGGAAGGGCGCCCTGGTCGGCAGCGGCGCCTGCCAGCGCTACGCGGCGGAGTCGCGCGACTTGCTGAACAAGCGCCTCGCCCAGGAGCGCTGATCAAGCGTTTTACAAAACCTACACCTGCGGCCAGGCTTGAGCATGAATGACATTATTGATTTTGACGTGCCTTTCGGCGACTTCACGCTGAAGGGCGACCATTACGTGGGCAGCGACAGCAACCGCATCCTCTACCTGCACGGCGCCGGCAACAGTACCCGCCGCAGCCATCACCTGCTGCGCGGCGCCTTGCAGCAGCGCGGTTTTGGCAGCATCTGTTTCGATTGCATCGGCCACGGCGAGACCGGCGGCACCTTCGCGCAATCGTCGGTGGCCAGCCGCACGCGGCAGGCACAGGCGGTGGCTGAAGCGAGCGGCATGCCGCAGCCGATGGTGATCTTCGGTTCCAGCATGGGCGCCTACAATGCCATCCGGATGACGCAAACGCACGCGGTTGACGCGCTGGTGCTGATCGTGCCCGGCGTGTACACGCCGTCGGCCTACGAGGTGCCTTTCGGTCCCGAGTTCTCGGCCATCATCCGGCGCGCGCGCAGTTGGGTGGACAGCGACGCCTGGGACATCCTGTCGCGCTTTGAAGGACGGCTGCTGGTCATCGCCGCAGAACACGATGCCACCATTCCGCTGGAGATACCGGAACGCCTGGTCGCCGCCGCCACCCGCGCGCAATCGCGCGTGCTGCGCGTGGTGCCGGGAGCGAACCACAACTACCTGTGGGCGCTGCTGAACGAAGACCAGGCCCGCTTTGAAGAAGGCCTCGACCTGGTGATGGAGACGATACGATGCAGATGATCTTGAACATCAACCTGGCGTCGCTGCTGGACACCTTCGTCAGCCTGTTCGCGGCCTTCATGCTGGGCGGGGTGATCGGCCTGGAGCGCCAGTATCGCCAGCGCACCGCCGGCCTGCGCACCAATGTGCTGGTGGCGGTGGGCGCCGCGATGTTCGTCGACATGGCCAACCGGCTGCAAGGACATGAGGGCGCGGTGCACGTCATCGCCTACGTGGTCTCCGGCATCGGCTTCCTCGGCGCCGGCGCCATCATGCGCGAGGACGGCAATGTGCGCGGCCTGAACACGGCCGCCACGCTGTGGGGCTCGGCCTGCGTGGGCGCGGCCGCCGGCGCGGACCTGATACTGGAAGCCGTGCTGGCCACGTTGTTCGTCCTGGCCGCCAACACGCTGCTGCGGCCCATCGTCAACAGCATCAACCGCAAGCCTATCGATGTCGAGTCGGTGGAAGTCACCAACACGGTGTATGTGATCGCCGAACGCGAACATCAAAAGAAGGCGATGGTGCAGTTGGAGGAAGTCCTCGAACGCGGCAACTACCCGGTGCGGGACCTGAACGTGCACTCCTTCGGCCAGGATGAAGTGGAAATCGAAGCCACGCTGACCAGCACGTCGGTCGATGGCGATGAGCTGGATGTGCTGGTCGGCCAGTTGCAGGCGCTGTCGTTTGTGCGCCAGGCTTTCTGGAGTCCCAGCACGACTGAATAGGAATGGCGGAAGGCAGTAGGAGTCGAACTTACAAGGGAGCGGCTGACGCCCCCCACCGGGTTTGAAGCCCGGCCCCATCACCGGATGAGAATGCCTTCCATGCGTTACTTGCCGCTGTACGACCACACGGCGTTTGGTCGTATCAGGTGGACGTTGCCCACCCGGCGAGTATAGCCGACGCGATCGAAGAACTCCAATACCTGTATGGCCCGCTTGCGTCCCAGTCCGGTCGCGTCGCGAAAAGTGGTGGCCTGCACTTGCGGCAGCGTGGCCACGATCTGCGCCAGTTCCGTCATCCGCGCGGGATGGTAGAACAGGTCCGGCACGATCTGGCTCAGTTCTCCCGTCCTGGCCAGCTTGTGCAGCAGGCGGCGCACTTCGTCTTCCGGCATGCCGTGCTCGCGCACCAGGTCGCGCACCCACGGCGGATCGAATGCGCCTTCAAACAGGGAGGCCAGCAACGGCGCGGCCCTGGCCTGTTCTTCCGCACTGAGTTCCACGCTGTGCGCCGGCAGGTGCAGGCTGCGGCCGCGCTGTTGGATGGCGCCGCTGCCGAGCATGACCTCAACCAGGTGAGTCCACAGCCGGTCTTCCATCTCCGGCGACACCATGCGCTTCAGGCGCCACAGCTCGGGCCCGGCATCGTCCGGCGCACGGGCATGGAATGCTTCCAGCGCCGCCAGCACGCGGGCTTGCAGCGCGTCGGTTTCGCCGGCTGCGATCAGCAGGGCGTCGCCGCCAGGAAGATTGACGGCGACGGTGTCCGGCGGAGTGACGATTTGCTGCGGCGGCAGTAGCGACAGGCGCACCAGCTCTGACCTGCGCAGGGCCAGCGGGCTGCGCGCCAGCAGGGCGGCGATGTCGCCGGTGATGACGAACGCGGACAGCGCATCCAGCCAGGCCTGCCGCACCGCGCTGCGCCGCTTGCGGGCGGGGCCGAAAGGATCGAGCACCATGCCGCCGCCTATCGTGGCGGTGGCTTGCGCATTGCGTATCACGAAGCGGTCGCCTGGCACGGCGTGCACCGGCGCGTCCAGCACCAGTTGCACGCGGCCGCTGCCGCCGGGCGTGAGCATGTCCCCGTCCAGCGGCACGACGTTGGCCGTATGGTGCGATGCGCCCAGGTGGACGTGCAGCGGCGTCCAGGGCTTGAGCGTGATGCCGCAATCGTGCGTCAGCGTCAGTTCGGCGTCGATGCGTTCGGAGCAGGCGGCGAGGGCGGGAGCCACGATCCAGGTGCCGCGTGCGATTTCATTTTTCGATGCGCCGCCCAGGTTCAGCGCCAGGCGCTGGCCGGCGCGGCCTTCGTCGGCAGCGCGGTTTTGCGCATGGATGCTGCGCACGCGCACTTCCTGTCCGCCAGGCGCCAGTTGCAGGATGTCGCCCACGCGCACGCTGCCTGCCAGCGCGGTGCCGGTGACGATGGTGCCTTGCCCCGACAGCGTGAACGCGCGGTCCACGCCGAGGCGGAACAAGCGGTGCTCGTCGGCCGCCGGCAGCACGGCGGAGAGGTCGGCCAGGTGCAGCAGCAGCGCCCGCACGCCGATGTCGCCCTCCATGGTGGCATTGGTGCGGAAGATTTGCGCCTGGGCGAAATCGGTCGGCGCCAGCAACTGGCGGATTTCAGTTTCGAGCTGTTCCAGGCGGTTGGCGTCCACGCGGTCTATCTTGGTCATCGCCACCGCGCCGCGCCGCACGCCCAGCAGGCGCAGGATGGCGAGATGCTCCAGCGTTTGCGGCATGATGCCGTCGTCGGCGGCGATCACCAGCAGCGCGGCGTCGATGCCGGTGACGCCCGCGGCCATGGTGCGGATGAATTTTTCGTGGCCCGGCACGTCAATCACGCCGAGGATGTCGCCGTTGGCCAGCGGGGCGTAGGCGTAGCCGAGTTCGATCGAGATGCCGCGCGCTTTTTCTTCCTTGAGGCGGTCGGTGTCGACGCCGGTCAGCGCGCGCGTCAGCGTGGTTTTGCCGTGGTCGATATGACCTGCGGTGCCGACGATCATGCGGACAGCAGGGGCAGTTGTTCGGTGAAGCGCTGCCGCATGTGATCGTCCAGGCAGCGCAGGTCCAGCCACAGCGTGTCCTGCGCAACGCGGCCGATCACCGGGACGGGCAGGGCGCGCAGGCGTTGTTCCAGCATGCCGAGGGCGTTGCTGGCGCGGCCGTTGGCGCGTATCGCCAGGCCGTAGCTGGGGAGCTGGTCGACCGGCAGGGCGCCGCTGCCGATCTGGCTCATCATCGCCTCGTCGGTGACGGTGTAGCCGCTGCCCAGCGCGGCCTGCAGTTGCGGCAGGAGAGCCTGCGCCTGCGCGCGCATGGCGGCGGCGGGGCGGGTCAGCAGTTTTAAGGTGGTCAGGCGCTCGGGCAGCAGGTCGGGCGCGCGGTACAGCGCGAGCACCGGCTCCAGCGCGGCCAGCGTCAGTTTGCCGACGCGCAGGGCGCGCTTCAGCGGATTCTTCTTGATCCTGGCGATCAGGTCCTTGCGGCCGGCGATGATGCCGCATTGCGGACCGCCCAGCAGCTTGTCGCCGCTGAAGGTGACCAGGTCGGCGCCGCCGGCGATGGTTTCCCTGACCGTGGTTTCGTGCGGCAGACCGTATTGCTCAAGGTCGACCAGGGTGCCGCTGCCGAGGTCCACGACCACCGGGATGTTGTGCTTCTTCGCCAGCGGCGCCAGTTCGTCCAGTTCGATGGACTTGGTGAAGCCGCTGATGGCGTAGTTACTGCAATGGACCTTCATCATCAGCGCGGTATGCGGGCCGGCCGCCTCGTCGTAGTCTTTCAGGTGGGTGCGGTTGGTGGCGCCCACTTCGCGCAGCGTGGCGCCGGCGCGGGTCATCACGTCGGGGATGCGAAAGGCGCCGCCGATTTCCACCAGCTCGCCGCGCGAGACGATCACTTCCTTGTCTTGCGCAAGGGTGTTCAGCATCAGCAGCACGGCGGCGGCGTTGTTGTTGACGATGGTGACGGCTTCCGCGCCGGTCAGTTCGAGCAGGATGTCTTCAATGAGGTTGTCGCGGTCGCCGCGCTGGCCGGTGTCGATGTCCCATTCCAGGTTCATCGGCCAGCGCAGGGCTTCGGCGACGGCTTGCACGGCGGCGTCCGGGAGCAGGGCACGGCCAAGGTTGGTGTGCAGGACGGTGCCGGTGAGATTGAAGACGGCGCGCAGCGGGGAGCGGTTTTGTTCCTTGAGGCGTTCGTGCAGCATCGCCAGCAGGGAAGGGATGCCGGTCTCCGGAGCGCCGGTTGCGGCGGCGGTGTCCTGGCCGTCGCGGGCGGCCAGCAGCATGACGCGCAGCTCGGCCAGCAACGCGCGTGCGGCTTCCAGCGTCTGCACGCGGCCATACTGCGCAATCAGCGGCGCACAGCCGGCGTCCGAAAGGATCAGGTGGACGGCGGGCAGCCGGATTGCCCCAGCCTCCATCTTCGCAGCCTCACCCGCGCCGCCGCGCGCGCCAGCCTTCGAACGGGCTGCGCCCGCGTCGGTCCTCCCGGCCGCGCCGTTCGGGACAACGCCGGCTACGAGGGAAGCGTTCGCATCGCTGGCGCAGCGGTCGGTCGCGTCGCGGATCGCATCGGTTGCGCTATGCGTGCCTTCCGCGGTTGTGGCGGCAGTGTCGACGCCGGCGGTAGCGCGTGCTGCGGCGGCAGGGTGCTTGTTCATTCGGCGTTGAACCAGAGCAGAGGGTTGCCGCTGGCGCGGGCGTAGCCGGCTTCGCCGACCAGCAGATCCAGCGCCAGGCTGGCCAGGTCGTCGGCCAGCGGCTCGACGTTATAGTCATGCTCCTGGTTGAAGATTTTACGATAGGTATGGCATTCGTCGCAGGTCTCGGCGCGCGCCACCTTGCTCGGATCATTGACCTTGCTGGCCGGCTCGGTTGCTGCCGTCTCTTCTTCCGGCTCAATGCTCTGGTAAGCCACCTTGGCGGTGCTCTCGCAGCAGGTGCACTTCACCCTGACCATGTGCCACTCGCTGGCGCAGCAACTGCACTGCAGGTAGCGATACCCCTGCGATTGTCCACCGATGCGGATCACGCTGGCCACCGGATGCGCGCCGCACACCGGGCACAGGGTATTGGTCACCAGCGGCTGCACGCGCCTGGAATCGAGCTGCGATGCCCGCGCCGTCCACATCACCTGCAAGGCGGCCGCCACGAACGGCGCGTGCAGAGGATGCACGCCTTCCGTCAGCTCGGCCAGGATGGCGTCCGCGCAGCCTTCCAGTTGCGGCGCGTCGAGCGCGCGCAGTTCGGCCAGCACGGCGGCCAGTTGCGGCTGGCTTGCCGCCAAGGGATCGAGTTGTTCCAGGATGGCGTCGAACACGCGGCGCCAAGTGGCGGGCCGCTTGCCGCTGACCGGCAGCGGCGGCATATGGTGTTCGATCGCCAGGTCGATGTCGGCCGCATCCGGCAGGGCGAAAGTATCGGCCGGCAGCGTGCGCAGTACCGCCGCCTGGGCATCGACCAGCGCAGCCATCATCTTCAGATAGCCGCCCAGCGTTTCTCCGACCGGGATGCCCTTGACCTGATTGTCCGCCAGTTGACGAAGACGCGCGGCACGCGCAGTGAATAAACTGCGTGCTTCCGGGAGCAGCAGACGCGGTATGGCGGTGTGGTCGAGCGCTTCGATTTCACCAGGCTGTAACAGGCGTTGTACCAAAAATGTCTCCCGTGTTGCCGGCAGCGGAGAGCCGCCGGCTCATGGAGTATTCTAATCCCAAAACCGGGCGCTGCGCGTCACTCTTCTCCCTTGCGGACGACCTCCTGGAACCAGCGCTCGTGGTGCTTGCGCGCCCAGCCATAGCTGACCGTGCCGCGCACCATGGCGCCGATCGAGCCCTTGACCCAGAAGCCCGCGTAGATGTGGATGATGATGGCGCAGATGATGACGAAGGCACAGAACGCGTGCAGCAGCGCCGCCAGCCGCACGATCTCGATCGGGAAGTAGAACGCGAAGTAAGCGCGCCAGATCACGACGCCCGACAGCAGCAGGCAGCACATGCAGGCGATCAGCACGAAGAACAGCAGCTTCTGCCCGGCGTTGTACCTGCCGACCTTGGGCAGCTTGTCTTCGCGGTTTTCCAGCACGTCGCCGATCTGGTTCAGCCACTGCCTGTCGCCCTGCTCGAAGTGGTTGTGATGCCAGAAGCGTCCCACCAGCAGTGCGAACGAAACGAACATCACCAGCCCGATGAAGGGATGCAGGATGCGGGTCCATTGTCCGCCGCCGAGGAACACGGCCAGCCACGCCGTCGCCGGGTGGAACATGGCCAGCCCCGACACGGCCAGCAGGATGAAGCAGATCGCCGTGATCCAGTGGTTGCTGCGTTCGTTGCGCGTATAGCGCTCGATCAGCGGATTGCCGTCCTTGTCGCGTTTGGGTGAGCTCATTTTGCGTCCTCCCTGATGCGTTTGGCCTCCGCTGCGGCTTCGGCCTCCTCTTCCTTCGACACTTCGTTGGGACCGACGCGCGAGTAGTGGAACCAGCCTGCCAGCGCGGTGATGGCGATGCCGGCCAGGGCCAGCGGCTTGGTCAGGCCCTTCCACAAGCCCACGGTCGGACTGATGCTCGGGTTCTCGCGCAAGCCGTGGTAAAGGCCAGGCTGGTCCGCGTGGTGCAGCACGTACATGACGTGCGTGCCGCCCACGCCCGCCGGATCGTACAGGCCGGCGTTGGCGTAGCCGCGCGACTTCAGGTCTTCGATGCGCTCGGCCGCGTGTTCCTTCATGTCCTCCTTGGTGCCGAAGACGATGGCGCCGGTAGGGCAGGTCTTGACGCAGGCCGGTTCCTGGCCCACGGCCACGCGGTCCGAGCACAGGGTGCACTTGTACACGCGGTCGTCGGCCTTGGAGATGCGCGGCACGTCGAACGGGCAGCCGGCGATGCAGTAGCCGCAGCCGATGCAGTTCTCCTGGTGGAAGTCGACGATGCCGTTGGTGTACTGGACGATCGCGCCCGGCGAAGGGCAGGCCTTGAGGCAGCCGGGATCTTCGCAGTGCATGCAGCCGTCCTTGCGGATCAGCCATTCCAGGTCGCCCTTGGTGTTCTCGTATTCCGAGAAGCGCATGACGGTCCAGGACTGCGGCGTCAGGTCGAGCGGATTGTCGTACACGCCGGTGGTTTCGCCCACCTCGTCGCGCAGATCGTTCCACTCCATGCAGGCGGTCTGGCAAGCCTTGCAGCCTATGCACTTGGAGACGTCGATCAGCTTGGCGACCGTGCCGGTGACCGGCGTGCGCGCCACCGGCTCCTGCACCGTCGTGGCCGACATGCGCTTGATATCGAGTGATTGCAATGCCATGTTTATCTCCCCCGGGCTCAGGCTTTTTCCACTTTCACCAGGAACGATTTCGATTCCGGTGTCTGTGAATTGCCGTCGCCCACGACAGGCGTCAGCGTGTTAACCAGGTAGCCCGGCTTGGTCAGCCCCTTGAAGCCGAAGTTGATGGGCAGGCCGACGTGGTGCATGGTCTTGCCGTCGATGGTCAGCGCCTTGAGGCGCTTGGTCACCACCGCTTTGGCGATGATGTAGCCGCGCTTGGACGACACCTTCACCCGGTCGCCATGCACGATGCCCAGCTCCTTGCCCAGCGCTTCACCGATCTCGACGAACTGCTCCGGCTGGATGATGGAGTTGAGGCGCGCATGCTTGGTCCAGAAGTGGAAGTGCTCCGTCAAGCGGTAGCTGGTGGCCGCGTGCGGGAACTCGTCCTTCTTGCCCAGCTTCTTGCGGTCGTTCGGGAACATGCGCGCCGCCGGGTTGTTGAAGGCTTTCGGATTATCCGGATGCAGCGGGTTGTGCCCGATCGGCGATTCGAACGGCTCATAGTGCTCAGGGAAGGGGCCTTCCGCCATCGAATCGCGCGAGAAGAAACGCGCCACGCCTTCGGCCAGCATGATGAATGGACCCATGCCGTTTTCCGGCGGCTCATCGAGCTTGAAGTCCGGGACATCGTAGCCGCCCCAGGCCGTACCGTTCCACGACACCAGCTTGCGGGTCGGGTCCCACGGCTTGCCTTTCGGGTCGGCCGATGCGCGGTTGTACAGCACGCGGCGGTTGGCCGGCCACGCCCAGGCCCAGTTCAGCGTCTGGCCGATGCCGCTTGGGTCGCTGTTGTCGCGGCGCGCCATCTGGTTGCCCTGCGCGGTCCATGCGCCGGCGAAGATCCAGCAACCGCAGGCCGTGCTGCCGTCGTCCTTCAGTTGCGCGAAGCCCGCCAGTTGCTCGTTCTTCTTGAGGATGATCCTGGTCGCATCCTTGGGATCGGCGATGTCCTGCAGCGCCTTGCCGTTGTACTCCATCGCCAGTTCTTCCGGCGAGGGGAAGGCCGGGTTGGCGTAGTTCCAGGTCAGGTTCAGGATAGGATCGGGGAACTTGCCGCCCTCGGTCTGGTAAGCCTTCTTCATGCGCAGGAAGATGCCCGCCATGATTTCCAGGTCGCTCCTGGCCTGCCCCGGTCCTTGCGCGCCTTGCCAGTGCCATTGCAGCACGCGCGAAGAACTGATCAGCGAGCCGCGTTCCTCGGCAAAGCAGGTGGTCGGCAGGTTGAACACTTCGGTCTGGATCTTGGCCGGATCGACCTTGTGGAAGTCGCCGTGCGGTTTCCAGAACTCCGAGGTTTCGGTCTGCAGCGGGTCCATCACCACCAGCCACTTCAGCTTGGACAGCGCATCGGTGGTCTTCTGCTTGTCCGGTCCCGAGGCCAGGATGTTGAAGCCCTGGCAGATGTAGCCGGTCATTTTGCCCTGGTCCATCAGCTCGAAGGCCTGCATCATGTCGTACGGTTTGTCCAGCTTGGGCAGGTAGTTGAAGGCCCAGTTGTTTTGCTCGGTGGCCGCGTCGCCCCACCAGGACTTCATGAAGGACACCAGGAATTTCTTGGCGTTGCTGTAGTAGCTGAGCTGATTGGGACGCAGCGGCTTCAGCGCGCGCTTGGCCACGTAGGCGTCCCAGTCCTGCTCCGCCTCGCTGGGCAGCGCCAGATAGCCGGGCAGCATATTGGTCAGCAGTCCCAGGTCGGTCAGGCCCTGGATGTTGGAGTGGCCGCGCAGCGCGTTCATGCCGCCGCCGGCGATGCCGATGTTACCCAGCAGGAGCTGCACCATGGCGCCGGTGCGCAGCGTTTCCGCCCCGGTCGAGTGCTGGGTCCAGCCCAGCGCGTACAGCATGGTGGCCGCGCGCCCCGGCACCGCGGTCGAGGCCAGCAGCTCGGCGACCTGGTGGAATTTCTCCGGCGGCACGCCGCAGGCTTTCTCCACCATCTCCGGCGTGTAGCGCGCGTAGTGCTTCTTCATCAGTTGGTAGACGCAGCGCGGATGCTCCAGCGTGGGATCGATCTTGGCGTAGCCATCGGCGCCCAGCTCGTAGTTCCAGCTACTCTTGTCCGCGTACTTGTTGGCGGCGTCGTCCCAGCCCGAATACAGGCCGTCGTTGAAGGCGAAATCCTCGCGCACGATGAAGGGCATGTCCGTGTAGTTGCGGACGTACTCGTGCTGGATCTTGTCGTTGGTGAGCAGGTAGTTGATGATACCGCCCAGGAAAACGATGTCCGCGCCGGTGCGGGTCGGGACGTAGTAGTCCGCCACCGAAGCGGTGCGGGTAAAGCGCGGATCGACCACGATCAGCTTGGCGCCGCGATGCGCCTTCGCTTCCGTGACCCACTTGAAGCCGCAAGGATGCGCTTCCGCTGCGTTGCCGCCCATGACCAGGATGACATCAGCGTTCTTGATGTCCACCCAGTGATTCGTCATCGCACCACGTCCAAATGTCGAGGCAAGACCTGCCACCGTCGGACCGTGTCATACGCGTGCTTGATTGTCGAATGGGAGCATGCCGGTGGCACGCATCGTCTTGTGGGTTAAATAGCCTACCTCGTTGGTGCTGGCCGAGGCGCACAGCATGCCCACGGTGGTCCAGCGGTTGACGGTCTTGCCGTCCCCGGTCTTTTCGATGAAATTCGCGTCGCGGTCGGCCTTCATCAGCTTGGCGATGCGGTTCAGCGCTTCATCCCAGGACATCGGCGTCCACTCGGTCGCGCCGGGCGCGCGGTATTGCGGCGACAGCAGGCGGCTGGGGGAGTGGATGAAGTCGATCAGGCTGGCGCCTTTCGGGCACAGGGTACCGCGGTTGACCGGGTGGTCGGGATCGCCTTCGATGTGGATGATGCTGGCCGTGGCGTTCTTGGCGCCGTCACCCAGGCCATACATCAGGATGCCGCAGCCGACGGAGCAATAGGGACAGGTGTTGCGGGTTTCGGTGCTGCGTGCGAGCTTGTATTGCCGGACTTCAGCCAGGGCTGTCGCCGGCGCAAAACCCAGCAGCGCAATGCTCGAACCCGCGATGGTTGCGCCAGTCACCCGAAGGAACTGGCGCCGCGACATCTGGTTCATGGGATGGCCTCTCTCTGGATAGAAAAGACAACTTTCAGTTTAGCACCATAAAAACCAGGGGGACTTCACTGTTGCCGATCAAGTGTTGCGTTTGCGCCATTGCAATATCATTGCAATGGCTCAAATGACAACGTTAACCAGAGTTTTATTGTGGCAACCCTATCGGGGTAGCGCGCGCTTAAGGCTGCAGCAGCCGCGCGATATCGGCCAGCGAGGGCGGCGTGGCCCCTTGCGCCAGGCAGGCGGCCGCGCCGGCGGCGGTGCAGAAGCGCAGGTGCTCCAGCGGCGCCACGTCCGGGCGGTGCAGCATGCTCCAGGCCAGCGCCGCGATGCTGGCGTCGCCCGCGCCCACGGTGTCGACCACGGCCACCTTCATGGCCGGCAGGCTCCACGCGGCATCGCCGATGTGCAGCGAGGCGCCGTCGCCGCCTTTCGTAAACAGGTAGGTGGCGTCCGGATTCCAGCCGCGCAGCGTGGCGAAAGCCTGGGCCACGTCGTCGGTGCGGAACAGGCCGGCCAAGTCTTCTTCCGATACCTTGATCACGTCGGCCAGCTCGGTCATGCGGCGCAGCGTGCTGTCGTAGCGCTCGTCCATCAGCAGGCGGTAGTTGGGATCGTAGCTGATGCGCACGCCGGCCAGCTTCAGCTCTTCGGCCAGCGCCACCAGCTTGCCGGCCAGCGGCTGGCGCGCCAGGCTGATGCCGCCGAAGTGCGCCCAGCGGCAGTGCGCCTGCCAGCCTGGCGGCAGTTGCGCCGCATCGAAGTGCAGGTCGGCGCTGTCGTCGCCGACGAAGAAATAGGCCGGCGGATCGGTGCGGTGCACGATGGCCAGCAGCGGCGAGCGGTCCAGCCGCTGCAGGAAGCGCAGGTCCAGTTGCGCGGCCTCGCTGGCCTGCCACAGCGCGTCGCCGAAGACGTCGCGGCTGATGGCGCCGGCAAAGGCGGTCGGCTCGTTCAGCTTGGCCATGGCGCGCGCCACGTTCCAGGTCGAGCCGCCGACCTGGCTGAGCCAGTGCTGCTGCGCGCCGTCCTGCACGATCATGTCGGTCAGCGCTTCGCCGGCGGCAATAAAGGTAGGGAAGGCCGTCATATCAATCCTTGGTCAACACATTCAACACTTCGTAGCAAGCGCCCATGGTGTGATAGTCGGTTTTGCCGGCGGGGCTTTTCTCGTCGGTCAGCTTGCTGTTGTCCGTGCCCAGGATACGATACCAGGCGCCGTATGTGTGATCGACGAAATGCTCCCAGCTATAGGCCCAGATCTTGTCGTACCAGGTCCAGTAGCGCTGCTCGCCGGTGCGCGCCGCCAGCAGCGCGGCGGTGGCCAGGCTCTCGGCCTGCACCCAGAAGTACTTGAGGTCGTCGCAGATGCTGTCGTCCGGCGCGAAGCCGTAGTAGATGCCGCCGTGCTGGTGGTCCCAGGCCTTGTCCAGCGCGGCGTCGAACAGCTCGATCGCGCGCGGCAGCAGCCAACCGGTGCCATGCTCCAGGTGCGCACCGTGGCGCTCCAGGATCAGCAGCAGCTTGGCCCACTCGGTCAGGTGGCCGGGCTGGTAGCCCCAGGGACGGAAGATGTTGCTCTTGTCGTCGCGGTTGTATTCGGTGTCCACCGACCAGTCGGCGTGGTAGTGCTCCCACACCATGTTGTCGGCCAGCGCGGCCTGGCGGATAGTGATGTTGCGGGCCAGCGTTTCGGCGCGCAGCAGGTAGGCGCGTTCGCCGGTCGCCTCGAACGCGGTGATCAGCGCTTCGCAGGCGTGCATGTTGGCGTTCTGGCCGCGGTACGGGTCGAGGTGCGACCAGTCGGCGCTGGCCTCGTCGGCGTACAGGCCGTGCTGCGGTTCCCAGAAACGCTGCTCCATCAGCGCGAAGGTTTCGGCGATCCAGGCGCCGGCCTCGGTTTCGCCGGCCATCAGCGCGTGGCTGTAGGCCAGCAGCACGAAGGCCAGGCCGTAGCAATGGTTGGTGCCGTCGACCACGCGGCCCTGGCCGTCGCGCCAGTCCAGCACCCAGGCGTAGCCGCCGGTCTTTGGATTGCGGTGGGCGCTGCGCAGGAAGGACAGCGCGTGGCGCAGGCGCTGGCGGTCCTGCTCATCGCCGAAGCGGCGCCATGCCATCGCATAGTTGAAGACGAAACGGGTGCTGCTCACCAGGTGACGGGTGTGGGCATCGTAGATGCTGCCGTCGTCCTTGTAGAAGTGATACAGGCCGCCGCTCGGATCGACGCAGCGTGCATCATAAAATTGCTTGGTGTGGCGGATATGGTTGAGCAGGGTGGTGCGGGATTGAAAATCAGGGGCCATCATCAGGTCCGTTTGCAAGAGTCCAGGTTGGTCGGCCTTGGGCGGCCTAGGGTGAATGCAGTCTTGCATAAGCACTCAGCCATGGCAAACATCCAATTGAATTTGGTGAAAAGTTTAGTGGATTTTTACTAAACAAACCGCCGGAGGCCCGTTCCGACGCCGGCAATGGCTTGCATAAGCCTGTTTAGTAAAGATCGCTAAATTGCGCCGAAAATGCGCTTCTTGTTTGACCGTCCGGGCCCATCCATGCAGAATCTTCGACTAACTCGAAAAACCATCCATGGGAGGAGACAGTCTATGGAAACCGTTGCGCCCGCAACCGTGCAAACGCACCATCCACACAACCAGGCCGGCGGCGCGAATACCGTGCCGCTGGTGATCATCACGCTGCTGTTCTTCATGTGGGGCCTGCTGACCTCATTGAACGACGTGCTGATCCCGCACCTGAAATCGATCTACACGCTGAACTACGTGCAGGCGATGCTGGTGCAGTTCTGCTTCTTCGGCGCCTACTTCATCATTTCGCTGCCGGCCGGGATGCTGATCAAGCGCATCGGCTACCAGCGCGGCGCGGTCAGCGGCCTGGTGGTGGCGGCCTGCGGCTGCGCGCTGTTCTATCCCGCCTCGATGAGCGGCTACGCCTTGTTCCTGCTGGCGTTCTTCGTGCTGGCCAGCGGCATCACCATCCTGCAGGTGGCGGCCAATCCTTACGTGACGGTGCTGGGCGCGCCGGCCACCGCGTCCAGCCGGCTGACGCTGACGCAGGCCTTCAACTCGCTGGGCACCACCATCGCGCCGGCGCTGGGCGGCGTGCTGATCCTGGCCGAAGGCTCGACCGTCATCCGCACCAAGGTGGAGGAGGCGGCTGCCGTGCAAGGCCCTTACCTGGCGCTGGCCGGCGCGCTGCTGGTGCTGGCCGTGCTGTTCGCGGTGGTGCGCCTGCCGAAGATCAGCCACAGCGACGACGAGGTGCTGTCCTCGGTGGAGACCAGCGTGCTGCGCCATCGCCATTTGCTGCTGGGCGCGATCGGCATCTTCCTGTACGTGGGCGGTGAAGTCAGCATCGGCAGCTTCCTGATCAACTTCATCGGCGACGCCAATATCGCGGCCCTGCCTGCCGCCGTGGCCGCGCACTACGTCAGCTACTACTGGGGCGGCGCCATGGTCGGCCGCTTCATCGGCTTCGGCGTGATGCGCTACGTCAGCCCGGGCAAGGCGCTGGCCTTCAACTCGGCCGCGTCCATCGTGCTGATACTGACCGCCATCTTCGGTCACGGCGCGCTCGCCATGTGGTCCATCATCGCGGTCGGCCTGTTCAACTCCATCATGTTCCCGACCATCTTCAGCATGGCGCTGCACAAGCTGGGCAAGCAGACCGGCCAGGGTTCGGGCATCCTGTGCATGGCCATCGTCGGCGGCGCCGTGGTGCCGTTCGTGCAGGGCCTGCTGGCCGACAGCATCGGCCTGCAATGGTCGTTCTTCGTGCCAGCCGCCTGCTATACTTTCATCCTGTATTTCGGCATCAAGTACGCCGGCATGTACCACAACAAAGCAGCTTAAGCGCCGACCGCGTATCGTCGAAAAGGCCGTCGTCATGACGGCCTTTTCGTGCAAAAAATTGAAAACGTTTTCAACGATAATTCCAAAGGAGCGAGACTTGAGACAACTGAGTAAATTCTGTGCTGCCGCATTGATGGCGGGTGTCTGCGGCGTGGTGGCCGCCGCGCCGGCGACGCCGGGCGATTTCGTCACCGTGCGCAAGACGCATTTCGCGCGCAAGGGTCAGGCCTATTACATCGCCGGCGCCAATTTCTGGTACGGTGGCTACCTGGGCGCGGCCAGCGGCGTGGGCGACCGCGCGCGCCTGGTGAAAGAGCTAGACAACATGCATGCGCTGGGCATCAACAACCTGCGCGTGCTGGCGATCTCGGAAAAGACCGACATGAAAAGCGCCGTGCGTCCGGCCACCACCAGCGCGCCGGGCCAGTACGACGAAGAACTGCTGGCCGGCCTGGACTTCCTGATGGCGGAAGTGGCCAAGCGCGACATGACGGTGGTGCTTTACCTGAACAACTTCTGGCAATGGTCGGGCGGGATGACGCAGTACCTGAACTGGTTTGAAGGCACGCCGGCGCTGGACCCGAACGTCACCAAGGATTACGACACCTACATGCAGAAGACGGCGGGCTTCTACCGCAACGCCGCCGCGCAGCGCGAGTACCGCAACGTGATCGCCAAGATCGTCCAGCGCGTGAACACCGTCACCGGCAAGCCGTATAGCGAAGACCCGCACATCCTGTCGTGGCAACTGGCCAACGAGCCGCGTCCCGGCAACGGCCAGGCCAGCCCGCAGGAAAAGGCGGTCTACGTGAAATGGATCGATGAAACGGCGGGCTACATCCACAGCCTGGACCACAACCACCTGGTCAGCAGCGGCAGCGAAGGCCTGGCCGGCTCGGCGCAGGACCCGCAGTTGTACCTGGATGCGCACCGCAGCGCCAACATCGATTACCTGACCTACCACCTGTGGCCGAAGAACTGGAGCTGGTTCGATTCCAACAATCCGACCGGCAGTTGGGATAACGCCATCGGCAAGAGCCGCGATTACCTGAACACCCACATCGAGCTGGCGAAGAAGCTGGGCAAGCCCATCGTGTTGGAAGAATTCGGCCTGGACCGCGACGGCCCCTCGTTCAGCATCAAGGCCACCACCAGGCTGCGCGACCGCTTCTACCGCGAAGTGTTCGAAGTGGTCAGCAGCCGCGCGGCCAAGGGCGATCCGATCGCCGGCTTCAACTTCTGGGCCTGGGGCGGCATGGGCCGCGCGGCCAACGCGGACTACTGGTGGAAGCCGGGTAACGATTTCGTCGGCGATCCGCCGCAGGAAGAGCAGGGCCTGTATTCGGTGTTCGATTCCGACGTCAGCTCGCTGTTGCTGATCAAGGAGTACGCCGACCGCCTGCACGCCATCAAACGCTGAGGAGACACACAATGATGAAACGCTTTTTGCTGATGGTATTCGCGGCCCTGGTTTGCAGCAGCGCGGCCGCGCAGAAATTCGACGGCCTGGCCGCCACGCCGCAAATGGGCTGGAATAGCTGGAACACCTTTGCCTGCGACATCAACGAGCAACTGATACGCGACACGGCCGATGCGATGGTCAAGCTGGGCCTGCGGGATGCCGGCTACCAGTACGTCAACATCGACGACTGCTGGCACGGCCAGCGCGACGCGGATGGCGTGATCCACCCCGATCCGCAGCGCTTCCCGTCCGGGATGAAGGCCCTGGCCGATTATGTGCACAGCAAAGGCCTCAAGCTGGGCATTTATTCCGACGTCGGCGCGACCACCTGCGGCGGCCGCCCGGGCAGCCGTGGTCACGAGTACCAGGATGCGCTGACCTATGCGCGCTGGGGCATCGACTACATCAAGTACGACTGGTGCGACAGCAAAGGCTTGAGCGCCGTGGGTTCCTACACCACCATGCGCGATGCGATCCGCGCCAGCGGCCGGCCCATGTTGTTCAGCATGTGCGAGTGGGGTGATAACAAGCCCTGGGAATGGGCCGCCGATGTCGGCCACTCGTGGCGCACCACCGGCGACATCTATCCTTGCTGGGATTGCGAACTGAGTCACAGCGCGTTTTCGCGCTACGGCGTGCTGCGCATCCTGGACCGCCAGGCCGGCCTGCGCAAGTTCGCCGGCCCCGGCCACTGGAACGACATGGACATGCTGGAAGTCGGCAACGGCATGAGCGCCGACGAAGACCGCGCCCACTTCTCGATCTGGGCCATGCTGGCGTCGCCGCTCATCCTGGGCAATGACCTGCGCAATATGTCGGACGCCACGCTGCGCATCCTGAGCAACCGCGATGTGATCGCGATCAGCCAGGACAAGCTGGGCATCGAGGCGTGGAAATTCATGGACGTGGGCGGGACGCTGGAATACTGGGCCAAGCCCATGGCCAACGATGAGTGGGCCGTGATGATACTGAACCGCGGCGAGCGCACGGCGGACATCAGCTACGACTGGAAGGCGCACAGCATCAGCGACGAACTCACCAAGCGCGAGATCGATTTCCACAAGACGGTCTACAACTGGAGCGACATCTGGGGCGGCAAGTCGGGCGATACGACGCGCAAGCTGGAAGCCAAGGTGGCGCCGCACAGCGTCCTGCTGTTGCACCTGAAGGTGAAGAAGGCATGAAGCCGCATGGCCTGGCGATTGCGGCGGCGCTGCTGGCGCTGTCCGGCGCGGCAGCCATGGCCGCCGATGCGGTGATCCCCGCCGCCGATCCGCACGTCGCCCGCATGGGACGCGCGCAGATCGGCGCCGATGGCAGCGCGCGCTTTGCCTATCCGGGCGTGAGCTTTTACCTGCGCTTCAAGGGCACGCGCCTGAGTGTGCAGGCGCAGGCCGCCACTACGCAAAGCTTTGTGGATGTGATTGTCGATGGCCAGGCCCGCAAGGTGCAACTGGCGGCAGGTCCGCAGACGCTGGTGCTGGCCGAAGGGCTGGCGCCGGGCGAGCACGAGGCCGAATTGGTCAACCGCTCCGAAACCTGGCAGGGCAATGTGACCCTGCGCAGCTTCGATACCGATGGCGCCTGGCTGGAACCGCCGGCGCTGCCGGCCCGCAAGCTGCTGTTGCTGGGCGACTCCATCACCTGCGGCGCGGCGATCGACCGTGTGCATGGGCAGAAGGCCGATGCCTCGTGGGCCAATCCGCGCGCCTCGTACGGCATGCTGATGGCGAAGGCGCTGAACGCGCAGGTGCAACTGGTGTGCTACGGCGGCCGCGGCCTGGTGCGGACCTGGGAAAACAAGACGGATGAACTGAACCTGATCGACTACTATCCGCTGACGATCGCGGACCAGGCGCATCCGGTGCAGTGGGATCAGCGCGATTATCGTCCCGACGCCATCCTGGTCGAAATCGGCACCAACGATATGAATCCGGGCATACCGGAGCGCGAGCCTTATGTGCAGGCCTACCTGAAGCTGCTGCGCCTGCTGTTGAAGGACCATCCACAGGCGCAGATCATGCTGACGGAAGGCGGCATCCTGCAAGGGGAAAAGCAGGCGGTCATGCGCAGCTATATCGCGGAAACCGTCAAGCGCATTGGCGATCCGCGCGTGCACGCCATCGCTTCCACCGGCTATCCCGGCGATGCCGACGACGGCCATCCGACGAAGGAGCAGAGCGTCAGCATCGTGCACGACCTGCTGCCGCAGGTGCAGGCCGTCATGCACTGGTGATGAAGTGGGCCAGCAGCGGCGATAACAGCACCATCAGCACGCCGCTGAAGATCATGGTCAGGCTGGCCATCGCGCCTTCCTGCGGGCCTATCATGCGCGCGGCGGTGAGCCCGAAGCCGTGGGCGGCCGCGCCAAACGGCGCGCCGCGCGCGATCCGCATGCGCAGCGGGACCAGGCCGAGCAGCGCCTCGCCCAGCAGGATGCCGAACAATCCCGTGATGATGACGAACACGCCGGTTAGTTGCGCCGAACCGCCGAGGTGGCGCGTGGCTTCCAGCGCGAACGGCGTCGACACTGAGCGCGCCAGCAGGCTCTGCGCCAAACTGCCGTGCAGGCCCAGCACGCGGTCCAGCAGCAGCGTGCTGCCCAGCGAGGCGGCGATGCCGGCGCAACTGCCCAGGCTCAGCGCCAGCCAGTGCTTCCTGACCAGCGCCCGATACTGGTAGACCGGCAGCGCGAACGCCACCGTGGCCGGGCCGAGCAGCCAGGGCAGCCAGCGCGTGTCGGCGAAATACAGCGGGAAGGGCGTGGCCGACAACTCCACGATGGCGATCAGGATCGCCGACGTGCAGATGGCCGGCAGCAGCCAGATGCGCGGATAGCGCCGGTGCAGGGCCTGGTTGGCGTAGAACAGGCCGACCGTCAGCAGCAGGAACAGCAGCGGCTTCATGGCGCGGCCTGCGGCTGGCGCTGCGCCTGAATCTGGCGCAGGCGGCGGCCACGCTGCAGCCGGCAGATCCATTCCACCGTCAGCGCGGTCGCCAGCAGCACGGCCGTGAAGCCGACGCCGATGGCGGCCAGCAGGCGCAGGCCGTCGCTCTCCAGCAGCCGGGTGAACTGCACCACCGACACCACCAGCGGAATAAAGAACAGCAGCATATTCGACAGCAGCCAGTTGGCGCCGTGTTCGACGGCGGCCGGGCGCACCACGCCGCCCAGCAGCAGCGCGACCATCAGCGCCATGCCCAGCACGCCGCCGGAAAAAGGCAGCGACAACCATGCGGCCACGCGATCGGCGCCGTACCAGACAGCGATCAGCAGCAGGACCTGGGCGGCAGTGTGAAGAAGGCTTTTCATACGTTGCATTCTAGGCGGCGCTCGATGAAAGATAAAATGAATTAAAATTATAAAAACTATTCTGATCTGGAATACATCATGGACATCCGCGCACTGCGTTATTTCGTCGCCGTGGTCGAGCAACAGAGCTTCAGCCGGGCGGCCGGGCAGCTCCATGTGACCCAGCCCACGGTCAGCAAGATGATCCAGCAACTGGAGCAGTCGCTGGACCTGGTGCTGCTGGAGCGCGTCGGCAAGCGCTTCACCCTGACTGACGCCGGCAACGTGGTGCTGCAGCGCGGCCGCGCGCTGCTGGCCATGCACGAGGAAATGCGGGTTGAGCTGGCCGACCTGCAGCAGCTACGGCGCGGCGACCTGCGGCTGGGCGTGACGCAGCAGGCGCATGCGGCGCTGGCGCCGCTGCTGGCGGCCTACCATCGCCGCCACCCGCAGATCGAGCTGAAGCTGTTTGAAGGCGGATCGCAAACCATCGAGGCGGACCTGCGCGGCGGCGCGCTGGAGTTTGGTACCATGCTGGACCATCCGTCCAACCGGGCGGTGTGGGAAGAGTTCGATTCCTATCCGCTGTGGTCGTCGCCCATGTACCTGCTGGCGCCGCGCGACTCGCCGTGGTATGGCAAGCGCAGCGTGGCGCTGCGCGAGCTGGCCGATTGCGCCTTCATTTTTTATGGCGAAGGTTTCGCGCTCAATGAAGTCATCGCGGATGCCTGCATGCGCGCCGGCTTCACGCCGCGCATCACGGGCCGCAGCGGGCAGTGGGATTTCGTCGCCTCGCTGGTGCGGCTGGGCGTGGGCATCACGCTGCTGCCCAAGCTGTTTTGCGACACGCTGGGCAAAGGCCAGTTCACGGTGGTGAAGCTGGCCGAGCCCGCGCTGGAATGGAAGCTGATGCTGGCCTGGCGGCGCGGCGGCCATCTGTCCTTCGCCGCGCGGGCCTGGCTGGACCTGGTGAGAAGCAAAGCTTGAATAACGGAGACTACATGCTGAAGATGCTGTCGATACGCGCCGCCTTCATGGCGATACTGTTCACCGCCGCCACTGCGTCGACGTCTGCATCGGCAGCGCCGCAGGATGCGGCCGCCATGCGCTGGCGCCTGCTGGACGCGGAGGGCGGCAAATCGCGCGCGCAGTTCGACATCAGCCCGAACATGCCATTGCCGGACCAGGGCTGGGCGATCTACTTCAATGTGCAGGACAGCCTCGTCACCGGCCCGCTGGATGGCCATGTGGTGCTGGAGGAGGTGAGCGGCGGCCTGTTCCGGCTGCGCCCAGCCCCCGGCTTCACCTGGCCTGCCGCAGGCCATGCGCTGACGGTCATCTATCGTTATCCCACCCGCATCTTCAAGATGCTGCGCGTGCCGGAAGGGCCTTACCTCGTGCTGGAGCAGTCGCACACGGCCTATCAGATTAGCCCCTATGACGTGACGCCTCTGCCGGCCAGCGCCCTGCCGGAAGGGAACAGCAAGCATGCGCGGGTCACGCTGCAGGATATCTATCGCCACAACGCGGAAGCGGACCTGTTGCCGCCGTCCGCGCTGCCGCCGATCCTGCCGACGCCCTTGCAGATGACACGGGGCGAGGGCAGGCTGACATTGCAGCGCGCGCCGCAGATCGTCGCGGGACCGGAGCTGGCGCAGGAGGCCAAGCTGGCCGCCGGTTTCTTCAGCGGCGACGGGCAGGCTGCCGCCGCTGCGCCGCAACTGCCGCTGCGCCTGAGCGTCGGGCCAGTGGCGGGGCAGGCCTCGCCGGAAGCGTACTCGCTGTCGGTGGATGCCGGCGGCATCGCCATCGTCGGCAACAGCGCGGCCGGCGTGTCGCGCGGCCTGTGGTCTTTGCGCGACCTGATCGCATTGCAGCGCAGGTATCCGCTTGCCCTGCCGGTGCTGAACGTGGTCGATGCGCCGCGCTTCGGCTATCGCGGCTTCCAGTTGGACGTGGCGCGCAACTTCGCCAGCTACGACGAGGTGGTGCGCGTGTTGCGGCAGATGGCCATGTACAAGCTCAACACCTTGCACTTCCACCTGACCGACGACGAGGGCTGGAGGCTGGAGATTCCCGGCCTGCCCGAGCTGACCGACGTCGGCGCCAGGCGCGGTCACAGCGCGCAGCCGGACCGGATGCTGCCGCCCGCCTACGGCTCCGGCCCCGATCCTGAAAACCGCTACGGCAGCGGCTATTACACGCGCGCCGACTACATCAAGCTGCTGCGCTTGGCGGCCGAACTGCACATCGACGTCATCCCCGAGATCGAAATGCCAGGTCACACGCGCGCCGCGGTCAAGGCGATGGAAGCGCGCTATCACCGCACCGGCTCGGACCAGTACCTGCTGCAGGATCCCGACGACCGTTCGGTCTACCGCTCGCCGCAGGACTACACCGACCACGTCATCAATCCCGCGCGCGAATCGACCTATGCCTTCATCGAGCATGTGGTTGGCGAAGTCGCCGCCATGCACCGCGAGGCGGGCGTGCCGCTGCGGACCATCCACGTCGGCGGCGATGAGCTGCCCGGCGGCGCCTGGGAGCGCTCGCCCATGGTGCAGGCGCTGATGCAGCGCGCGCGCTTGTCGAGCATGGCCGACGTGTGGGACTACTTCTACGACCGCGTCGACGGCATCCTGCGCAAGCAGGGCTTGTCGGTCTCCGGCTGGGAGGAACTGGGCGCGCGCCGCGAGGGAAGCGGCCATGTGCCGAATCCGCACTTCCTCGGCCGCGGCTTCAGCCTCTACGTCTGGAATAACACCGAGGGCGCGGAGGACTTCGCCTACCGCCTCGCCAACGCCGGCTACGACACCGTGCTGGCGCCGGTCACCCGCATGTATCTCGACATGGCGGTCAACGCCAACCCCGAGGAAGTCGGCGCCAACTGGGGCGCTTACGTGGACCTGCAGACCATCTACGATTTCGTGCCGCTCGATTATTTGCGCGGCATGCCGGGCAAGGCGGCGCTGAGCGCATCCGGCCGCGAGCACATCCGCGGGCTGGAAGCGACGCTGTTCACGGAAACCGTGCATGAGCCGGGCCGGCTGGAATACATGCTGCAGCCGCGCCTCGCGGCGGTGGGCGAGCGCGCCTGGGCGGCCGATCCTGCCTGGGCCCACGAGGCCGACCCTGCCAGGGCGGCGGCGCTGCACCGCGCCGCGTGGTCCGGCTTCATCAATGCGCTGGGCCAGCGCGTCGCGCCGCGCCTGGGCGAGGAGGGCGTGCATTACCGGATCGCGCCGCCCGGCCTGGCGATTCGCGACGGCCAGGTGCTGGCCAACCACGAGCTGCCCGGCATGCCGCTGCGCTACACCAGCGACGGCAGCGATCCGGCCGGACCGGGCGGCCGCCCGGTTGCTGGACCGATCGCGGACAAGGGACTGATCCGGGTGGTGGCGTGCGATACGTCCGGCCGGGTGGGCGGCGAATCCCGCGTCGTCAATCCCTAGAAAGCGCCGCTTTTTCGTCGCCCAGTCGGCGTTTTTTGCAGTTCGTCGCAATCCTGATGAGGGTCAAGGGCGTGATCGATATAGTGATCACATACCGAAACGCTTACAAGGAGAGCCCAAATGAACATCGCCAAAAACATGGAAGTCATTTTCCTGACCGCCGCCGTGCTGCTGGGCGCGTCCGCTTACGCCACTGCCGCCGCTGAAGCCAGCGCCGCGCTGCAGCCGGCTCTGCAGGCCGCCGCCGTCAAGGCGCCCATGCATGTTGTCGTCATCAAGGGCCAGCGCCTGAGCGCGGCCGAGAAGGCCAAGCTGTCGTAATGCCTTGTGGCTGTGCCAACCGTGCTAAATTAGCCCGCTAAGAACAACATCAAGGAATCCAGACAATGAAGAAGTTTTTCCAATTCGGCCTGCTGTTCGCCGCCTTCTGCGCCCTGTTCGGCCGCGCTGACGCCGCCGACGACACCGCCACCGAAACGCGCGTCATCACCGTCGATGCGCGCGTGGTGCGGGTCAAGCTCGACGGCGTGGTGGACCTGAAATTGCGGCAGGGTGACACGCCTGCGCTGAAAATCATCGGCGAAAAGCGCTACCTGGAAAAGCTGACGGCGTCGCAGACGGGCGACACCTTGCATCTCGAAACGGAGGGGCGGGGCGTGCGCATCGGCCGCAACGCCGCGCGCGCCGAGCTGGTGCTGCCGATGCTGCGCGAGGTGGTGTCGGACGGCGTGGGCAGTACCGAGATCAGCGGCTTTAGCGGCGATGAGCTGGAGCTGACCATGGATGGCGCCGGCAGCATGAAGGTGGTCTGTGATTACAAGGCGCTGAAGGCCAACCTGGGCGGTGTCGGCAGCATGCACCTGTGGGTGACCGAGAACGACCTGGTGGACGTGGACCTGCGCGGTGCCGGCTACATCACGCTGGGCGGGCGCAGCAAGCTGCTGAAGGCCAACCTGGGCGGGCTGGGCGGCCTGAATGCGCAGCAGTTCCAGGCCGATGCGGTGAACGTGGACCTGAGCGGCCTGGGTAACGCGACGGTCACGGCCAAGACGACGGCGACGCTGAACCTGAGCGGGCTCGGTTCGGTCACCGTGTACGGCAAGCCCGTGAACCGCGACGTCAGCGTCGACGGTCTGGGCAAGGTAAGTTGGAAGTAAAAACTAACACACCTGTAGAACAAGAACGCGATATGAAAAAATTCATAGCAGCGATCGCCTTCGCGCTGGGCTGGCAACAGGCCGCGATGGCGGGATTCGCCGAGGGGGCGACCGCGTACAACAACAAGAATTACGCGGTGGCGCTGAGAGAGATCCGTCCGCTTGCCCAGGCTGGCAACGCGGACGCCGAGCATTTGCTGGGCCTGATGTATTACATGGGCCGCGGCGTGCCGCAGGATTACAAGACCGCGCTGGAATGGCACCGCAAGGCCGCGCTGCAGGGCAAGGCCGACGCGCAGTACGTGGTGGGCGCCATGTATTACACCGGCAATGCGGTGATCCAGGATCACAAGCAGGCCGTGTACTGGTTCCGCAAGGCGGCCGAGCAGGGCCACGCCGAGGCGCAGCAGGCGCTGGGTCTGATGTACCGGTATCACGTGGGCGGCATGCCGCAGGATAATGTGATTGCCTATATGTTGTGGAACCTGGCCGCGGCCAGCGGTTCGATGAATGCGGCCGAGCAGCGCTCGGCCGTGACCCGCGTCATGACCGCCGAGCAGGTGGAGGAGGGGCAGGCGCTGTCGGCGGCCTGGCGTCCCGGCACGCCGCTGCCGCAAAAATCGCGCACCGGCGGCAGCTAAGGTCGTGCCCGCGCAGGCGGGCACCCATGCTGAGCATGCGCTGTATGGGCACCCGCTTGCGCGGGTGTGACGGTGGCGCTGGTGTGACGGTGGCGCGGGTGTGACGGGGGGCGCAGGGGTGACGGCCGCGCGGGTGTGACGGTGGCGCTGGTGCGGGCGCGCGCCGGTGTGCCGGCTTTTGGCGCCTGGCGTACAATCGCCCTTTCTTTGCAAGGGGCGAATTATGCAGGCGATGCGCGCGATTGAAATCACCCAACCCGGCCCGGCCGATGTGCTGAAACCCTGCGAGCGTCCGCGCCCTGTCGTCAAGGCGGGCGAGGTGCTGATCAAGGTGCACGCGGCCGGCGTCAACCGTCCCGATGTGTTCCAGCGCATGGGCCATTACGCCCCGCCGCCGGGCGCGTCCGACATCCCCGGCCTGGAAGTGGCCGGCGAAATCGTCGACGGCGACCTCGATTACACCACCCTCGATATCGGCGACCAGGTCTGCGCTCTGGTGCAGGGCGGGGGCTATGCCGAGTATGTTGTTGCGCCGGTACAGCAGGTTTTGCCGGTCCCGAAAGGGTGGTCCATGCTGGAAGCGGCCTCGATTCCGGAAAATTACTTCACAGTCTGGAGCAACGTTTTTGACCGCGCCCACCTGCTCGGCGGCGAGACCCTGCTGGTGCAGGGCGGCAGCTCCGGCATCGGCGTGGCGGCCATCCAGTTGGCCGCGGCCATGGGCCACCGCGTGTTCGCCACGGCCGGCAGCGACGACAAGGTCGCGGCCTGCGTGCAACTGGGCGCCGAGCGCGGCATCAACTATAAAACCGAGGATTTCGGCACCGTGGTCAAGTCGCTGACCAATGACCGCGGCGTCGACGTGATCCTCGACATGGTGGCCGGAGACTACCTGCCGCGCGAGGTTTCCTGCCTGGCCGACGATGGCCGCATCGTCATCATCGCCACGCTGGGCGGCGGCAAGGCGCCGCTGGACATGGGGCAGGTGCTGCGCCGCCGGCTGACCATCACCGGCTCGACCCTGCGCCCGCGCCCGCCGGAATTCAAGGGCGCGATCGCCAAGAAGCTGAAGGAACGCGTCTGGCCGATGATGGCCGAGCGCAAAATCAAACCGGTGATCCACACCGTCTTCCCGCTGGAGCAGGCGGCCGCCGCGCATGCGCTCATGGAGAGCAGCCAGCATGTCGGCAAAATCATGTTGCAGGTGATTTGAAGGGGAATTCGATGTAAAATACGTAGTAAATTTACGGTTTTTAGTAGCCGGGGACGAGCTTTGCCCGTTTGACCGTGCGTTTTTGCGCACGGTAAAATGGCGAGTTACTAACCATTGGGCTCGCTATGCGTCGTAAACTCGTGATCGGCAACTGGAAGATGAACGGCAACCGCGCCGCTAACTCGGCTTTGCTGTCGGGAATAGTCGCCGGCCTGAACGATTTCGGCGCCGATTGTGCCGTGTGCGTGCCGGCACCCTACCTGGCTCAATGCCAGCAGGAGTTGCAGGGCACGCCAGTCGCGTGGGGCGCGGAAGACGTGTCAGTCCACTCCTGCGGCGCCTACACCGGCGAAGTGTCGGCGGCCATGCTGGTGGACTTCGGTTCCACGTATGTGTTGTGCGGCCATTCCGAGCGCCGCGCTTATCACCACGAGACCAACGAGCTGGTGGCGCAGAAGGCGGTGGCCGCGCTGAGCGCCGGCCTGACGCCGGTGATCTGCGTCGGCGAGTCGCTGGCGCAGCGCGAGGCGGGGGAGACCGAGCAAGTCATCTGCGCCCAGTTGCAGGTGGTGCTCGAAGCAATACGGCCGGAAGACGTGGCGAAGATCGTGGTGGCTTACGAGCCGATCTGGGCCATCGGCACCGGCATGACGGCCACGCCGCAGATTGCCCAGGACGCCCACCGCTTCCTGCGCGACTGCCTGGCCAAGAAGCATCCGGCGGCGGCCGAGGCGGTACAGATCTTGTACGGCGGCAGCATGCGGCCGGAGAATGCAAAAGAATTGATGGCGCAGCCCGATATCGACGGCGGCCTGATAGGCGGTGCGGCATTAAAAGCCGCGGATTTTCTCGCGATTATCCAGGCCGTTTAAGTAGTTGAAACAAAACGATACAAAACTTTTATTTTTGAATGGAATAACATGGGCACTTTGTTCAATCTGGTTATCGTAGTGCAGGTTCTGTCGGCTATCGCCATCATCGGCCTGGTATTGCTGCAGCATGGCAAGGGCGCCGACATGGGCGCCGCCTTCGGCTCCGGCGCTTCCGGCAGCCTGTTCGGCGCTTCCGGCTCCTCGAACTTCATGTCGAAGTCGACCGCCGTGGCCGCTGCCATCTTCTTCAGCGCCACGCTGGGCCTGTCCTACATCTCGACCCACCAGGGCAGCGGCACTGTCAGCGGCGGCGTGATGGACAACGTGAAGACCGCGCCAGTGCCGGCCCCGGCCGCACCTGCCCCGGCCGCCCCGGCCACCGGCGCCGCCGCCATCCCGACCGCGCCAGCCGCCGCGCCGGCCCCGGCGCCCGCCCCGGCGCAAGCGCCAGCCGGCCCGTCCGCTGCAGCTTCGATTCCAAAGTAATATAATGCTGAAGTTTTGTTTGGCAGCGGCGTGAAGATGCAAGCTGCCAAGACAAACTTAGAGTGAAAATAGTTAAAAATTTACCGTTTTTCTTCTTGTTTTGACGCAATACGGCATTAACAACCGCGTGAAAAGGAAGTAAAATAACGGCCTTATGCCGACGTGGTGAAATTGGTAGACACGCTATCTTGAGGGGGTAGTGGCGCAAGCTGTACGAGTTCGAGTCTCGTCGTCGGCACCAGAAATCAGAGGCCAGCAAGGGTGTACCAAGCTGGCTTTTTTACGAGGATGTGTCGTTCGATCCTGGTCTAAGCAGTTTTACGATTGGGCGCGAACGTTAAGCGCACCGCATAATCCCGCATTACGCGATGTGTCCTTTTAACTGATCGTTTCAACATAAGCTCATCAATCGTGAACCTCGAAAATTATCTCCCCGTCCTGCTGTTCATCCTCGTCGGTCTCGGCGTAGGCATTGCTCCCCAAGTTCTGGGTCACATCCTCGGCCCGAAAAAGCCCGACGCGGCCAAGCTCTCCCCCTACGAGTGCGGTTTCGAAGCGTTCGAAGACGCGCGCATGAAGTTCGACGTGCGCTACTACCTCGTCGCGATCCTGTTTATTTTGTTCGACCTGGAAACGGCATTCTTCTTCCCATGGGGCGTAGCGATGCGCGACCTGGGCTGGCAGGGGTTCGTCACGATGATGGTGTTCATCGCTGAATTCGTGGTCGGTTTTTGGTATATCTGGAAGAAAGGTGCCCTTGATTGGGAATAAGCCATGGCTATTGAAGGCGTATTAAACGAAGGTTTCATCACCACCTCGGCCGACAAGCTGATCAACTGGGCGCGCACGGGTTCCATGTTCCCGATGACGTTCGGTCTGGCCTGCTGTGCGGTTGAAATGATGCACGTGGGCGCAGCCCGTTACGACATGGACCGCTTCGGCGTCGTGTTCCGTCCGTCGCCGCGCCAGTCCGACGTCATGATCGTCGCCGGCACCCTGTGCAACAAGATGGCGCCCGCGCTGCGCAAGGTCTACGACCAGATGCCGGAACCGCGCTGGGTGATCTCCATGGGCTCGTGCGCCAACGGCGGCGGCTACTATCACTACTCCTATTCCGTGGTGCGCGGCTGCGACCGCATCGTGCCGGTCGACGTCTACGTGCCGGGCTGCCCTCCGACCGCTGAAGCTCTGCTGTACGGCATCATGCAGTTGCAGAACAAGATCAAGCGCACCAACACGATCGCACGCTAAGGAAGAGGGCGCTTCAAGATATGACTACCCAACTGGAAACACTGCAAACCGCCCTCGGCACCGCCCTGGGCGATCGCGTTACGACCACCGTTGCGCTGGGCGAGATCACCCTGGAGGTGAACGCCGCCAACTACTACGGCGTGATGCAAACCCTGCGCGACGATCCCTCGCTGGGCTTCGATCAACTGATCGACCTGTGCGGCGTGGACTACCTGAACTACGGCGACGGCGTTTGGGAAGGCCCGCGCTTTGCCGCCGTGTCGCACCTGCTGTCGGTCAAGCACAACTGGCGCGTGCGCGTGCGCGCCTTCTGCGCCGACGACGACATGCCGCTGCTGCAGTCGGTGACGCCGCTGTGGCGCGCCGTCAACTGGTACGAGCGCGAAGCCTTCGACATGTACGGCATCCTGTTCGAGAACCACAACGACCTGCGCCGCATCCTGACCGACTACGGTTTCATCGGCCACCCGTTCCGCAAGGACTTCCCTGTGTCGGGTTACGTCGAAATGCGCTATGACCCCGAGCAGAAGCGCGTGATCTACCAGCCGGTCACCATCGAGCCGCGTGAAAACGTGCCGCGCGTGATCCGCGAAGAAACCTACGGGATTAAATAATGGCTGAGATTAAGAACTACACCCTGAACTTCGGTCCGCAACACCCGGCCGCGCACGGCGTGCTGCGCCTGGTGCTGGAGCTGGACGGCGAAGTGATCCAGCGCGCCGACCCGCACATCGGCCTGCTGCACCGTGGCACCGAGAAGCTGGCGGAACAGAAGACCTACCTGCAGTCCGTGCCGTACATGGACCGCCTGGACTACGTGTCGATGATGTGCAACGAGCACGCCTACGTGATGGCGATCGAGAAGCTGCTGGGCATCGAAGTGCCGCTGCGCGCGCAGTACATCCGCGTGATGTTCGACGAGATGACCCGCATCCTGAACCACCTGATGTGGCTGGGCGCGCACGCGCTGGACGTGGGCGCCATGGGGCCCTTCCTGTACTGCTTCCGCGACCGCGAGGACCTGTTCGACTGCTACGAAGCGGTGTCGGGCGCGCGCATGCACGCGGCCTACTACCGTCCGGGCGGCGTCTACCGCGACCTGCCGGACGCCATGCCGCAGCACAAGCCATCGATCATCCGTTCGCAGAAAGCCATCGACAAGCTCAATGAAGACCGCCAGGGTTCGCTGCTGGACTTCATCGAAGCGTTCACCGGCCGCTTCCCGACCTACGTCGACGAATACGAAACCCTGCTGACCGACAACCGTATCTGGAAACAGCGTACCGTCGGCATCGGCGTGGTGGCGCCGGAAGACGCGCTGGCCATGGGCTTCACCGGCGCCATGCTGCGCGGCTCGGGCATCGCCTGGGACTTGCGCAAGAAGCAGCCGTACGAAGTGTACGACCTGCTGGACTTCGACATCCCGATCGGCACCAACGGCGACTGCTACGACCGCTACCTGGTGCGCGTGGAAGAGCTGCGCCAGTCCAACCGCATCATCAAGCAGTGCGTGGAATGGCTGCGCAACAACCCCGGTCCGGTCATGACCAGCAACCGCAAGGTGGCGCCGCCATCGCGCGTGGACATGAAGACCAACATGGAATCGCTGATCCACCACTTCAAGCTGTTCACCGAGGGCTTCCACGTGCCGCCGGGCGAAGCGTACTGCGCGGTGGAGCATCCGAAGGGCGAGTTCGGCGTCTACCTGATGTCCGACGGCGCCAACAAGCCATACCGCGTGAAGCTGCGCGCTCCAGACTACGCACACCTGCAGTCGCTGGATGAAATGGCGCGTGGACACATGATTGCCGACGCCGTGACCATCATCGGCACGCAAGACATCGTGTTCGGCAGTATTGACCGCTAAGTCCGAGAGGCAAAAGTATGTTGTTATCTGAGCAGTGCTACAAAAAAATCGATCGCGAGCTGGCCAAGTACCCGGACGATCAGCGTCAATCGGCCGTCATGGCCGCGCTGGCGCACGCCCAGGTCGAACTGGGCTGGGTCTCGCCAGACGTGATGCAGGAACTGGCGGACTACATCCGCATGCCGGCCATCGCCGTGCAGGAAGTCGCCACTTTCTACAATATGTACAACCTGAAGCCGGTCGGCAAGCACAAGATCACCGTGTGCACCAACCTGCCGTGCGCCCTGTCGGGCGGCGAGCGCGCTGCGCACCACCTGAAGCAAAAGCTGGGCATCGACTACCGTGACACCACGGCCGACGGCGAGTTCACGCTGATGGAAGGCGAGTGCATGGGCGCCTGCGGCGACGCGCCGGTCGTGCTGGTCAACAACCACCGCATGTGCAGCTTCATGACCAACGATAAACTGGACGCCCTCGTGGAGGAATTGAAGAAATGACGTCACTCCACAACCGTCACATCGATCCCGTCATTCTGGCCGGCCTGGACGGCAAGAACTGGCACCTGGAAGACTACGTCAAGCGCGGCGGCTACAGCGCCCTGCGCCGCATCCTGACCGAGAAAATCGCCCCGGAACAAATCATCGCCGACCTCAAGGCCTCGTCGCTGCGCGGCCGCGGCGGCGCCGGCTTCCCGACCGGCCTGAAGTGGAGCTTCATGCCGCGCCAGTTCCCGGGCCAGAAGTACCTGGTATGTAACTCAGATGAGGGCGAACCGGGCACGTTCAAGGACCGCGACATCCTGCGCTACAACCCGCATGCGCTGATCGAAGGCATGGCCATCGGCGCGTACGCCATGGGCATCACCGTGGGCTACAACTACATCCACGGCGAAATCTTCGAAGTGTATTCGCTGTTTGAAGACGCGCTGGAAGAGGCGCGCGCCGCCGGCTTCCTGGGCAATAACATCATGGGCAGCGACTTCAGCTTCCAGTTGCACGCGCACCATGGCTATGGCGCCTACATCTGCGGCGAAGAGACCGCGCTGCTGGAATCGCTGGAAGGCAAGAAGGGCCAGCCGCGCTTCAAGCCGCCGTTCCCGGCCTCGTTCGGCCTGTACGGCAAGCCGACCACCATCAACAACACCGAGACTTTCGCGGCCGTGCCCTTCATCCTGAACATGGGCGCGGAAAAGTACCTGGCCATCGGCAAGCCGAACAACGGCGGCTCCAAGATCTTCTCGATCTCGGGCGACGTTGAACTGCCAGGCAACTACGAAGTCCCGCTGGGCACCCCGTTCGCCAAGCTGCTGGAACTGGCCGGCGGCATGCGCGGCGGTAAAAAGATCAAGGCGGTCATCCCCGGCGGCTCGTCCGCCCCGGTGATCCGCGGCGAAGTGATGATGGACACCGACCTGGACTACGACTCGATCGCCAAGGCTGGCTCGATGCTCGGTTCCGGCGCGGTCATCGTCATGGATGAAACCCGCTGCATGGTCAAGGCCATGGAACGCCTGGCGTACTTCTACTTTGAAGAGTCGTGCGGCCAGTGCACCCCGTGCCGCGAAGGCACCGGCTGGATGTACCGCATGATCCACCGCATCGAACACGGCAAGGGCCGTCCGGAAGACCTGGACATCCTGAACTCGGTTTGCGACAACATCCAGGGCCGCACGATTTGCGCGCTGGGCGACGCGGCAGCAATGCCTATGCGTGCGTTCATCAAGCAATTCCGCGAAGAATTTGAATATCACATCGAGCACAAGCATTGCCTAGTGCCCGCTTACCTCTGAGCTGCGTAGATCACCATGGTTGAAATCGAAATAGACGGCAAAAAAGTCGAAGTCCCTGCTGGTAGCATGGTGATGGACGCCGCCAATAAACTGGGAACCTACATTCCGCACTTCTGCTATCACAAGAAATTGTCGATCGCAGCCAACTGCCGCATGTGCCTCGTCGAAGTGGAGAAGGCGCCCAAGCCGCTGCCTGCCTGCGCCACCCCTGTCTCGGCAGGCATGGTGGTGCGCTCGCACTCCGACAAGGCGGTGCAGGCGCAGAAGGGCGTGATGGAGTTCCTGCTGATTAACCACCCGCTCGATTGCCCCATCTGCGACCAGGGCGGCGAATGCCAGTTGCAAGACCTGGCGGTCGGCTACGGCAAGGGCGAATCGCGCTACGAAGAAGAAAAGCGCGTGGTCGTGCCCAAGGACGCCGGCCCGCTGGTGTCCATGCAGGAAATGTCGCGCTGCATCCAGTGCACCCGCTGCGTGCGCTTCGGCCAGGAAGTGGCCGGCGTGATGGAGCTGGGCATGATCGGCCGCGGCGAGCATTCCGAAATCACCGCCTTCGTGGGCCAGACCGTGAATTCCGAAATGTCGGGCAACATGATCGACCTGTGCCCGGTCGGCGCGCTGACCTCGAAGCCATTCCGCTACAGCGCCCGTACCTGGGAACTGTCGCGCCGCAAATCCGTGTCGCCGCACGACGGCCTGGGCGCCAACCTGATCGTGCAGGTCAAGGGCGGCAAGGTCAAGCGCGTGCTGCCGCTGGAAAACGAAGCCATCAACGAATGCTGGATCTCGGACAAGGACCGCTTCTCCTACGAAGCCCTGGATTCCGAGCAGCGCCTGACCCAGCCCATGCTGAAGCAGGGCGGCGAATGGAAGGAAGTCGACTGGCAGACCGCGCTGGAATACGTGGCGCACGGCCTGAAGAACATCAAGCACGAGCACGGCGCCAACGCGCTGGCCTCGGTGGCCACCCCGCACTCGACGCTGGAAGAGCTGCACCTGCTGCAAAAGCTGACCCGCGCCATGGGCTCGGACAGCGTGGACACCCGTTTGCGCCAGGCCGACTTCTCGCTGGACGTGACCCCATGGCTGGGCATGTCGATCACCGAGTTCGGCCAACTGAACCGCGCCTTCGTGATCGGCTCCTTCCTGCGCAAGGACCATCCGCAACTGGCCACCCGCCTGCGCCTGGCAGTGAAGGGCGGCGCCAAGCTGTCCGTGCTGCACGCCACCGACGACGACCTGCTGATGAACGTCGCCAACAAGATGATCGTGGCGCCGTCGGAGTGGCTGTCGGCGCTGTCGCAAGTGGTGGTGGCCGTGGCCAAGGCCAAGGAAATCGCGGCGCCGGCCGGCTTCGACGCCGTGCAAGCCAGCGACGCCGCCAACGCCATCGCCGCCTCGCTGCTGTCGGGCGAGAACAAGGGCATCTTCCTGGGCAACGCCGCTGCCCAGCATCCGCAAGCGGCCGCGCTGCACGCCGCCGCCCAGTGGATCGCTGAACAGACCGGCGCCAAGCTGGGTTACCTGACCGAAGCGGCCAACACGGTCGGCGCCTACATCGCCAAGGCCAACGGCGGCAAGGCGCCGGTGTTCACCGAACCCAAGCAAGCTTACCTGCTGCTGAACGCCGAACCGGAACTGGACGCGCACGACCCGCAAGCGGCCGTGTCCGCGCTGAAGAAAGCCGAAATGGTGGTGGTGCTGTCCGCCTTCAAGCACGGCCTGGATTACGCCGACGTGCTGCTGCCGGTTTCGCCGTTCAGCGAAACCTCGGGCACCTTCGTCAACGTCGAAGGCCGCGCGCAAAGTTTCAACGGCACCGTCAAGCCGCTGCTGGAAACCCGCCCCGCGTGGAAAGTGCTGCGCGTGCTGGGCAACATCCTGGGCCTGGACGGCTTCGACTACGACACCTCGGAAGCGATCCGCGACGAAGTGCTGGGCGCCGGCGTGACCGATGTGTCGGGCAAGCTGAACAACGTGTCCAGGCAGCCGCTGGTCGCCGCCACGGCGGTGTCGACCGGTACCGAGCGTATCGCCGACGTGCCGATCTACTTCGCCGACGCCATCGCGCGCCGCTCGGAGCCGCTGCAAAAGACCGCCGACGCCGCTGCGCCGAAGGCGCACCTGTCGGGCGCGCTGGCGCAGAAGCTGGGCGTGGCCGCTGGCGACAAGGTCAAGGTTACGCAAGGTTCCGGCAGCGCGATCCTGGTCGCCGCTGTCGATGCCAAACTGCCGGCCAACGCCGTCCGCGTCGCTGCCGCCCACGCATCGACCGCCGCGCTGGGCAGCATGTTCGGTTCCATCACCGTTGAAAAAGCAGGAGAGGTGAAATAATGGCTCTGCCTGAATTCGTCACTACCATCAATACCCTGGGCGCGAACAGCGTGCTGGCTCCGGCCTGGCCGCTGATCTGGGCGCTGATCCGCATCGTCGTCGTGCTGTTGCCCCTGATGGGCCTGGTCGCTTACCTGACCCTGTGGGAACGTAAGTTCATCGGCTGGATCCAGATCCGTGTCGGCCCCAACCGCGTCGGTCCCGGCGGCCTGCTGCAGCCCATCGCCGACGCGCTGAAACTGCTGTTCAAAGAGATCATCACCCCGGCCAAGTCCAACCCCGGCCTGTTCGTGATCGGTCCCATCATGACCATCATGCCGGCGCTGGCCTGCTGGGCCGTGGTGCCGTTCGGCCCGGAGGCCGTGCTGGCCAACGTCAACGCCGGCCTGCTGCTGCTGATGGCGGTGGCCTCGATGGAAGTCTACGGCATCATCATCGCCGGCTGGGCCTCGAACTCGAAGTACTCCTTCATGGGCGCGATGCGCGCCTCGGCGCAGATGATTTCCTATGAAATCGCCATGGGCTTCGTGCTGGTGGTGGTGCTGATGGTGTCCGGCTCGCTGAACTTCATCGACATCGTGCAGGGCCAGCAGAAGGGCTTCGGCGTCGACCACGGCCTGAACATCCTGTCGTGGAACTGGCTGCCGCTGCTGCCGCTGTTCGTGGTCTACCTGACCTCCGGCCTGGCCGAGTGCAACCGCCACCCGTTCGACGTGGTGGAAGGCGAATCGGAAATCGTGGCCGGCCACATGGTCGAATACTCGGGCATGGCCTACGCCATGTTCATGCTGGCCGAATACGCCAACATGATCCTGATCGCTACCCTGGGTTCCATCATGTTCCTGGGCGGCTGGTCGGCGCCATTCGGTTTCCTGGAATTCTGGGGCGGTTTCGGCGGCTTCTTCTGGCTGTTCGTGAAAGCGTTCTTCCTGGTGTCCGTGTTCATCTGGGTGCGTGGTACTTTCCCGCGTTACCGTTACGACCAGATCATGCGTCTGGGCTGGAAAGTCTTTATCCCGCTGACGCTGGTGTACCTGGTGTTCGTCGCCGGCTGGATGCAGACCTCCTGGAATATCTGGAAGTAAGGAATAGAGATAATGGAACGTTTAAAAGACTTCCTCGGCAGCTTCATGCTGACCGAGCTGATCAAAGGGATGGCGCTGACGGGCAAGTATATGTTCTCGCGCAAGATCACCGTGCAATACCCGGAAGAGAAGACCCCGATGTCGCCCCGCTTCCGCGGCCTGCACGCCCTGCGCCGCTACCCGAACGGCGAAGAGCGCTGCATCGCCTGCAAACTGTGCGAGGCCGTGTGCCCGGCGATGGCCATCACCATCGAATCGGAGCAGCGGGATGACGGCTCGCGCCGCACCACCCGTTACGACATCGACCTGACCAAGTGCATCTTCTGCGGTTTCTGCGAAGAGTCGTGCCCGGTCGATTCGATCGTTGAAACGCATGTGCTGGAATACCACGGCGAGAAACGCGGCGATCTGTACTACACGAAAGAGATGCTGCTGGCCGTAGGCGATCGTTACGAGCAAGACATCGCCGCGGCCCGCGCAGCGGACGCTCCTTATCGTTGATGCGATGCCGGCTCCGGCCGGCGGCAACGATTCGATCAACCAACTGTAGTCTCTTGGGTTAGTTATGGAATTTAAAACTGCTTTGTTCTACGTCTTCGCGGCCATCATGATATTGGCCTCGACGCGCGTTATCACGGCCCGCAATCCGGTGCACGCCGCACTGTTCCTGGTGCTGGCGTTCTTCAACGCGGCCGGCATCTGGATGCTGCTGGAAGCCGAGTTCCTGGCCATCGTGCTGGTGCTGGTCTACGTCGGCGCCGTGATGGTGCTGTTCCTGTTCGTGGTGATGATGCTGGACATCGACACCGAAAAGCTGCGTGAAAACTTCTGGAGCTACCTGCCGGTCGCTTCGCTGGTGGGCGTGGTGATCGTGCTGGAAATGGCGGCCGTGCTGTGGCGCTCCTTCCTGTCGTTCGACCAGACGGCCGTCGCGGCCGGCCACATCGGCGGCACCAAGGAACTGGGCATGCTGATCTACACCAAATACATCTACGGCTTCGAAATCGCCGCCGCCATCCTGCTGGTCGCGATCATCGCTGCTGTGGCTCTTACCCTGCGCAAGCGCAAGGACACCAAACATTTCGACCCGGCCGACGCAGTGCGCGTCAAGCGCAACGATCGCCTGAAGATCGTCAAGGTGGAGGCAGTCTCCAACCGCGGCCAGGCTGAAGCCGAAGTTAAGGAGGCACCATGACTTTATCCCTGGCTCACTACCTCGTTCTGGGCGCGATCCTGTTCGCGATCTCGATCGTCGGTATTTTCCTGAACCGCAAGAACATCATCATCCTGCTGATGGCCATCGAACTGATGCTGCTGGCAGTGAACATGAACTTCATCGCGTTCTCGCATTACCTCGGTGATGCGGCAGGGCAGATCTTTGTCTTCTTTATCCTGACCGTGGCGGCCGCCGAATCGGCAATCGGCCTCGCGATCCTGGTGGTGCTGTTCCGTAATCTGGACACCATCAACGTAGAAGACCTGGATAGCCTGAAGGGCTAAGTCTTAACCTCTGAAAAATAACGATTAAGGTTCATCATGGCGGTTACACTCAACCCTAATCTCCTGCTGGTCGTACCACTGGCGCCCCTGGCGGGCGCCGCTGTGGCGGGCTTGTTGGGAACGAAATTCTTCGGCAACGTGGTCGGTCGCAAGACCTCGACCGCGGCGACCATCCTGGGCGTGCTGGTGGCGTTCATCATCTCGGCGATGACGCTGAACGATGTGGCCAACGGCGCCACCTACAACGGCACCGTCTACAACTGGATGACCGTGGCCGGCATGAAGATGGAAGTCGGCTTCCAGATCGACGCCCTGTCGGCGATGATGATGTGCGTGGTGACCTTCGTGTCGCTGATGGTGCACGTCTACACCATCGGCTACATGGCGGAAGACGAAGGCTACAACCGCTTCTTCGCCTACATCTCGCTGTTCACCTTCTCCATGCTGATGCTGGTCATGTCGAACAACTTCCTGCAGTTGTTCTTCGGCTGGGAAGCGGTGGGCCTGGTGTCCTACCTGCTGATCGGCTTCTGGTTCAAGCGTCCGACCGCGATCTTCGCCAACATGAAGGCCTTCCTGGTCAACCGCGTGGGCGACTTCGGCTTCATCCTGGGCATCGGCCTGCTGCTGGCTTACGCCGGTTCGATGAACTACCAGGACGTGTTCGCCAAGCGCGAAGCGCTGGCCGCGCTGACCCTGCCGGGCACGAGCTGGGGCCTGATGACCGTGGCCTGCATCTGCCTGTTCATCGGCGCGATGGGCAAGTCGGCGCAGTTCCCGCTGCACGTCTGGCTGCCTGACTCGATGGAAGGCCCGACCCCGATCTCGGCGCTGATCCACGCCGCCACCATGGTGACCGCCGGTATCTTCATGGTGACCCGCATGTCGCCGCTGTTCGAACTGTCGGACGCCGCGCTGTCCTTCATCCTGGTGATCGGCTCGATTACCGCGCTGTTCATGGGCTTCCTGGGCATCATCCAGAACGACATCAAGCGCGTGGTCGCTTACTCGACCCTGTCGCAGCTCGGCTACATGACCGTGGCCCTGGGTTCCTCTGCCTACTCGGTGGCCGTGTTCCACCTGATGACCCACGCCTTCTTCAAGGCGCTGCTGTTCCTGGGCGCCGGCTCGGTCATCATCGGCATGCACCACGACCAGGACATCCGCAACATGGGCGGCCTGCGCAAGTACATGCCGATCACCTGGATCACCTCGCTGCTGGGTTCCCTGGCGCTGATCGGCACCCCGTTCTTCTCGGGCTTCTACTCGAAAGACTCGATCATCGAGGCGGTGGGCGAGACCCACATCGCCGGCGCCGGCTTCGCCCAGTTCGCCGTGCTGGCCGGCGTGTTCGTGACCGCGTTCTACTCGTTCCGCATGTACTTCCTGGTGTTCCACGGCAAGGAGCGCTTCGGCCAAGCCCACGCCCACGGCCATGACGACCACCACGCCCATGACGACCATGCTGCGCACGACAGCGATGCGCATCATGAAGAGGAAGAGGACGACCACGCCCACCACGGCCTGGCGCCGGGCGAGAAGCCGCACGAGTCGCCATTCGTGGTCTGGTTCCCGCTGGTGATGCTGGCCATCCCGTCGGTGATCATCGGCGCGCTGACCATCGGCCCCATGCTGTTCGGCGACTTCTTCAACGGCGTGATCTTCATCGGCGAAAACCACAAGGCGATGGAACTGCTGAAAGAGGAATACCACGGCCCCGTGGCCATGGCGATCCACTCGCTGACCTCGCTGCCGCTGTGGCTGGCGATCGCCGGCGTGGTTTCGGCTTACTACTGCTACATGGTCAACCAGCGCGTGCCCGCCTGGTTCTATGAAAAGTTCAAGGCCCTGCACACCCTGCTGGACAACAAGTACTACATGGACAAGTTCAACGAGACCGTGTTCGCGGGCGGCGCCCGCCTGCTGGGCAACGGCTTGTGGAACGTCGGCGATCGCACCCTGATCGACGGCCTGCTGGTGAACGGCAGCGCCAAGGTCGTGGCCTGGTTCTCGACGCTGACCCGCCTGGCGCAGACTGGTTATATCTACCACTATGCGTTCGTCATGATCCTCGGCATTCTGGGGTTCCTGGTCTACTTCCTGCCGTTTTGGCACGCTTAATTAGCTGATACGCAAAGAGATAACGATAACCATGATGCAGTCAACCATATCCAATCTACCTCCCTACCTGAGCCTCGCGATCTGGCTTCCGATTATCTTCGGCCTGATCGTGCTGGCTGTGGGACGCGACACCAACGCCGGCCTGACCCGCGTGCTGTCGCTGATCGGCTCGATCGTCAGCCTGGGCGCGACCATCCCGCTGATCACCAACTTCAACAATGCCGCGCACGGCATGCAGTTCGTCGAGCACTCGGCCTGGATCCAGCGCTTCAATATCTGGTACTCGCTGGGCATCGACGGCCTGTCGCTGTGGTTCGTGCCGCTGACCGCCTTCATCACCGTGATCGTGGTGATCTCGGCCTGGCAGGTGATCCAGAAGCGCGTGGCCCAGTACATGGGCGCCTTCCTGATCCTGTCCGGCCTGATGATCGGCGTGTTCGCCGCCACCGACGGCCTGCTGTTCTACTTCTTCTTTGAAGCGACCCTGATCCCGATGTACATCATCATCGGTATCTGGGGCGGCGAGAACCGCGTGTACGCCTCGTTCAAGTTCTTCCTCTACACCTTCTTCGGCTCGCTGCTGACGCTGGTCGCCATCATCTACCTGTACAAGGTATCGGGCGGTAGCTGGGACATCCTGATGTGGCACCGCGTGCCGCTGACGATGACGGAACAGATCTTCATCTTCATCGCCTTCTTCATGGCCTTCGCCGTGAAAGTGCCGATGTTCCCGGTCCACACCTGGCTGCCGGACGTGCACGTGGAAGCGCCGACCGGCGGCTCCGCTGTGCTGGCCGCGATCATGCTGAAGCTGGGCGCGTACGGCTTCCTGCGTTTCTCGCTGCCTATCGTGCCGGACGCCTCGCACTACATGGCGCCGTTCGTCATCACCCTGTCGCTGATCGCCGTGATCTACGTCGGCCTGGTGGCGCTGGTGCAGAAGGACATGAAAAAGCTGGTGGCCTACTCGTCGATCGCGCACATGGGCTTCGTCACCCTGGGCTTCTTCGTCTTCAACAACATGGCAGTGCAGGGCGGTATCGCCCAGATGATCTCGCACGGCTTCGTGTCGGGCGCGATGTTCCTGTGCATCGGCGTGCTGTACGACCAGGCCCACTCGCGCCAGATCGCCGACTACGGCGGCGTGGTGAACAAGATGCCGCGCTTCGCCGCGCTGTTCATTCTGTTCTCGATGGCCAACTGCGGCCTGCCTGCGACTTCCGGCTTCGTCGGCGAGTTCATGGTGATCCTGGGCGCCACCCAGTACAACTTCTGGATCGGCATGCTGGCGGCGACCGCGCTGATCTTCGGGGCAGCGTACTCGCTGTGGATGGCCAAGCGCGTCATCTTCGGCAAAGTCACCAACCACCACGTGGCGGAACTGGTCGACCTGAACGGCCGCGAGTTCCTGATGCTGGGCATCCTGGCGATCGGCACGCTGTACATGGGCCTGTATCCAGCGCCATTCACCGACACGATGCAAACCTCGGTCGCTGACCTGCTGGCACACGTCGCACAGAGCAAGCTGCCTTAAGAAGAACGGAAACACATACATGACTACTCCAATTCCACAAGAGGCCGTGAACCTGGTCCCGGCCTACGCCGAGATTGCCGTGATGGTTGGCGCCTCGGCCATTCTGCTGGTCGACATGTTCCTGTCGCAGGCGCAGCGTTCGATCACGTACGTGCTGTCGCTGCTGACGCTGGTGATCTGCGCCGGCCTGACCTTCGCCGATTTCTCGTCGGGCGCGACGGTGTACACCTTCCACGGCATGTTCGTCTCCGACCCGATGGCGAACCTGCTCAAGCTGTTCACCTACCTGACCGTGGGCATGACCCTGGTGTATTCGCGCCAGTACGCCGACGAGCGCGGCATGTTGAGCGGTAACCTGGGCGGCGAGTTCTACGTCCTGGCGCTGTTCGCCATGCTGGGCCAGATGGTGATGATCTCCGGCTCCAACTTCCTGTCCGTGTACCTGGGCGTGGAACTGATGTCGCTGTCGCTGTACGCGCTGGTGGCCATGCGCCGCGATAACATCAAGGCCACCGAAGCCGCGATGAAGTACTTCATCCTGGGCGCGCTGGCCTCGGGCTTCCTGCTGTACGGCATGTCCATGCTGTACGGCGCGACCGGCACCCTGGACCTGCGCGCCGTGTCGGCCGCGGTGGCCGCCGGCACCATCAAGCCGACCATCCTGGTGTTCGGCATCGTGTTCCTGGTGGCCGGCCTGGCCTTCAAGCTGGGCGCCGTGCCGTTCCACATGTGGGTGCCGGACGTGTACGAAGGTTCGCCGACCGCCGTGACCCTGCTGCTGGGCGGCGCGCCGAAGATCGCCACCTTCGCCATCTGCATCCGCATCCTGGTGGAAGGCCTGCTGCCGCTGGCGTTCGACTGGCAGCAGATGCTGCTGGTGCTGGCCGTGCTGTCGCTGGCCATCGGTAACATCACCGCCATCGCCCAGACCAACCTGAAGCGCATGCTGGCTTACTCGACCATCGCGCAGATCGGCTTCGTGCTGCTCGGCCTGCTGGCTGGCGTGGCCGGCACCACCGACCGCACCGGCATCGCCGCCGCCTACAGCGCGGCCATGTACTACGTGATCACCTACGTGCTGACCACGGTCGGCACCTTCGGCACGCTGATGCTGCTGTCGCGCGCCGGCTTCGACGCCGAGACCCTGAACGACTTCAAGGGTCTGAGCAAGCGCAGCCCGTGGTTCGCCACCGTGATGTCCATCCTGCTGTTCTCGCTGGCCGGCGTGCCGCCGATGATGGGCTTCGCCGCCAAGTTCGCCGTGCTGAACTCGGTGCTGGGCACCGGCCAGGTATGGCTGACCGTGTTTGCCGTGATGTTCTCGCTGGTCGGCGCCTATTACTACCTGCGCGTCGTCAAGACCATGTGGTTCGATGAACCGGCCGACAGCGCGCCGGTGGTGGCCTTCGCCGACACCAAGCTGGTGCTGAGCCTGAACGGCCTGGCCATCGTCGCGCTGGGCATCCTGCCGGAAGGCCTGCTGTCTTCCTGCCTGTCGGCCATCAAGGCGACCCTGGCTACCTGATGGATACATCCATCGCCGGCTGGTTGGTGATTGCGCTGGCTATTGCAGCCGCCAACCTGCCGTTCTTCAACGACAAAGTCTTCGCCGTGATCGGCGCCCGCTGGCAGCGCAAGCCGCTGGTGGCGCGGCTGCTGGAGATGACGGTGCTGTACTTTGTCGTTGGCGCCGTCGGCTTCGCGCTCGAAGCCAACATCGGCGTGCGCTTCCCTCAGACCTGGGAGTTCTACGCGATCTCCGCCTGTCTCTTCCTCGTTCTCGGCTTCCCGGGATTCATCGTCCGCTACCTGCGCAAGCACCACGGCTGATACACTATCGTTCTTCAACGATGTGGAGCGGTGCATGGACAATCTCAAAGAAACACGTATCGATGGCGGGCTGGCCTACGACGGCTCCTTCCTCAAGGTGCAGCGCGACACCATCGCCCTTCCGGACGGCTCGCGCACCAAGCGCGAATACATCCTGCATCCCGGCGCGGTGGTGATCCTGCCCCTGCTGGACGACGGCACGGTGCTGATGGAGCGCCAGTTCCGCTATCCGCTGCACGATGTGTTCATTGAATTCCCGGCCGGAAAAATCGATCCGGGCGAAGATCCGCTCAACAGCGCCAAGCGCGAACTGGAAGAGGAAACCGGCTATACCGCCGCCGAGTGGCAGTTCGTCAGCACCATCCATAACGCCATCGCCTATTCGGACGAGCACCTCGACCTGTACCTGGCGCGCGGCCTGAAGGCTGGGCCGGCCAAGCTGGACGAGGGCGAATTTCTGGAAACCTTCACCGCCACCATCGACGAGTTGCTGCAGTGGGTGCGCGAAGGGAAAATCACCGACGTCAAGACCGTGATCGGCATCTTCTGGCTGGACAAGCTGCGCTCGGGCGACTGGAAGCTATGAGACTGGCAATGGCGTTGCTTTGCCTGCTGGCCGCCTGCGGCGCGCAGGCGGCGAAACCGCAGCAACGCACGCCGTTTCAGATCCGTTGTGAAGACACGATAGCGAAATCGGTGTCGGTCCTGACGGCCAAGGACAACGGCTACACCGTCAACAACCAGTTGCCCTACCATGCCCTGACGACCCGCACCGGCAGCATGGACAAGGGCCAGGAAACCCTGGGCCTGACCGTGACCCAGGGGCTGAACAAGGCCAAGGTCAGCGGGCCGATATTGCAGGACCCGGCCAGCGGTTACGAATGCATCGCCCCGCACGTGGAGATCGAGTTGTATTATTCGCCGGTGCGCATCTACGTCGGCAATGAATTCGCGCCGGGCACCTGCGCGTACAAGGAAATCCTGGATCACGAGATGCGTCACCTGCAGGCCTACAAGGACAACCTGGCGCGCGTGCAGAAAGTGGTGGCCGACGCGCTGAACAAGCGCTTCGCGGGACAGCCCATGTATGCGCCGTCGGGCACGGCGATGTCGGCGCTGGAGCATGAGGTGGACGCCAACTGGTTCAACTTCATCCGCGACGAATTCAAGAAAGGCGAAGCGGTGCAGGACAAGATCGATTCGCCGCAAGAGTATGAACGCCTGAGCAAGGCATGTAATGGCGAGATCGCCGCGATACTCGCGCGCCGCCGCAAATGAGAGAGAGATGACAGCATCCAACCAAGCACGCTATTTCGCGCTGCTGCCCGCGGCCGGCGTCGGCGCGCGCATGGCGGCCGACGGGCCGAAACAATACCTGGCCGTGGCCGGCAAGCCCATGCTGCGCCATGCGGTGGACGCTTTCCGCGCCAGCGACCGCGTCGCCCACACTTACGTGGTGGTCAGCCCCAACGATGGCGTGATCGACAGCGTGCTGCCGCCCGGCCTGGACGGCGTGACCGTGCTGCGCGTCGGCGGCGCCACGCGCATGGATTCGGTGCTGAACGGCTTGCGCGCGCTGGACGGCCAGCTCGCTCCGCAGGACATGGTGATGGTGCACGATGCCGCGCGGCCCGGCCTGACGCCGGCCTTGATCGCGCGCTTGATCGACGGCGTGGGCGACGACCCGGCCGGCGGCCTGCTGGCGCTGCCGGTGGTCGACACCATGAAGCGCAGCGCGCCCGGCCTGGATGGCGTCAGCGTCAGCGCGGCGACCGTGCCGCGCAACGGCCTGTGGTCGGCGCAGACGCCGCAGATGTTCAGCTACGCGCTGCTGCTGCGCGCGCTGGGCAACGCGCCGGACGCCAACGCCGTCACCGACGACGCCAGCGCGGTCGAGATGCTGGGCTATGCGCCGCGCCTGATCGAAGGCCATCCCCGTAATTTGAAAGTGACGCTGCCGGCGGACATCCGCATCGCCGAGATGTACCTGGCGTCCCAAGAATAAGGAAGACAGACATGAACAAACTCCCGTTCCGCATCGGCCAGGGCTATGACTGCCACGCGCTGGTGGAAGGTCGCAAGCTGATCATCGGCGGTGTCGACATCCCGCACCACGTGGGCTTGCTGGGGCACTCGGACGCCGACGTGCTGCTGCACGCGATCACCGATGCGATCCTGGGCGCCGCCGCGCTGGGCGACATCGGCAAGCATTTCCCGGACACCGATCCGGAATTCAAGGGCGCCGATTCGCGCAAGCTGTTGCGGGAAGCGGCCAAGCGGGTGGTGGTGACCGGCTACAGCATCGGCAACATCGACTGCACCATCATCGCCCAGCGGCCGAAGATGGCGCCGCACATCATGGCCATGCGCGCCAACATCGCGGAAGACCTGGGCGTGGACATCGGCCAGGTCAACGTGAAGGCCAAGACCAACGAAAAACTGGGCTACCTGGGCCGCGAAGAAGGCATCGCCGCCGAATCGATTGCCTTGCTGATATCCTCGTAAAACAAGGTGGCTTCGTTTTCGAGCACCCCAATTGCGGTATCGCGTGGTATTGAAGGGAAGTCTTGTAAGAAGTCATCCATTGTTTTACCTGCCAACAAATAATCAAACATTCGTTTGATAGGGACCAGCGTGTTCAGGAACACAGGGGTGCCACCCAAAATCTGCGGTTCCATCTGAACCAACGGCACCCTGGACTTGATGAACGCCAGAACCTCTGGATCGATAGGGGCGAGAGACGATTTTCCGCCGTGATGGGGCGTTTTGGATTAGATCAATCGGTCAGGCGCAGGCGGGCCAGCACGGGGAAGTGGTCGGACGGGTAGCGGGCGTCGATGGAGTCGGTCAGCACGGCGTAGCGCAACACCTTCCATTGCGGGCTGAGGAAGATGTAGTCGATACGCTCCTCGGCCGGCTTGGCGACGTTGAAGTCGTTGAACGTGGCCAGCGGGCCGTAGGGCGGCGACTGGCTGATGCTGCGGGCGTCGCGCAGGGCGGCGGCGACCGTCGCGTAAGCTTCGCTGTCCGGCGTGCTGTTGAAATCGCCCAGCACGATCAGCGGCAGCGTGCCCGCCAGCGCGCGGCCGCGCGCCACCAGCAATTTCGCGGATTCGCGCCGCGCCACCACGCCTTCGTGGTCGAAGTGCGCATTCAAGACGACAAACACTTTGCCGCTCGGCTTGTCGCGCAAGCGCGCCCAGGTCGCGATGCGCTTGCAGCAGCGGGCATCCCAGCCCATCGACGGTTTATCCGGCGTGGCGCTGAACCAGAAGTCGCCATGGTCCTCCAGCGCAAAGCGTTCGCGTCGGTAGAAGATGGCCGAATGTTCGCCCGCATCCTTGCCGTCATCGCGGCCGGCGCCGATGTGCGCGTACTCGGTCATCGTACCCAGGTCGTTCAACTGGTTGGACAAGCCTTCCTGCGTGCCCCACAGGTCGAACTCGTGATAGCGCACCAGGGCGCGCATGGCATCGCGCCGCGCCACCCAGACGTTCTTGCCGTCGTCGGGATTGTCGTAGCGGAGATTGTAGGTGGCGACGTTGAGGTCGACCTGGGCGTAGGCGAGCAGTGGAGCTAACAGCAGAAGCAGCGGCAGGGTAAGGCGGCGCATAAGACTCCCGTCGAAAGTGATGGCGCATTCTATCACCGGTAGCGTGTCGTGCGCCCTTGCGCACCGGTTCGCGAGACCCGCCAATCTACGAATTCCACCCCGTGGGCAGGTGCTATCCTGCCGCCTGTGTTCAACGCCAACAGCTTGAGTCCAAGAGGAATATGACCGCATCCATACGCCAGGTGAAGCCGGCATTCTGTATCGCTGTCGTGTTGCTGCACCTTGCGCTGCTCTGGCTGTTCACCAGACCGTTGCCTGCGCCCGCCGTGCGGGATGACCGCGTGTGGCTGCAACTGTTGTGGCATCAGCCGCCGGCGCCACAGTCCTTGCCGGCTCCCGCAAGGCCGGTTGCCCGTCGGTCGGCTTCTACGCCGAAACCGCAGCCGGAGCGAGAGCCAGGACCGGCGGCAGCGGCTGCGGTTGCGCCCCTGCCAGCACCGGCAGCGACGGCGGACAGCGCAGAAGAACGCGCTTTGCTCGCGGACCCCGCAGTTGCAGATGCGCCGCCAGCCGGCGCCAAGGAACTGGCGCTGCGCGCCGTTGCTGCCGTTGACCGCCAATTGCGCGCCGAGCATGGGGATAGTCCGGCCACGCCGCAGGCGACGGCCGGTGACCGCCTGGCGCAAGCCTTCGCCACGGCGCACGCGGCGGTGAAGCCAAAATGGTACGAGGCTGCGCGGGTGGAACTGGTCAGCGCGCCCAACGATCCGAAACGAATCTATCGCGTGACCACGGCGGCAGGCGAATACTGCGTGTATTACCCCGACAAGGCGGGCATATCCGCCAACAGCAATCCCAAGTCCGGCTGGGCCAGCTTTGGACAGCCGACCATGGCCGGCTGTCCGACGCCGTTTTAATTGGCTTGCCCCGCTCTTTGCTACCATACGGCTTTTGCGAAGGGACAGCGATGGCGCGCGACAGCTATCTTTACCGGCAGGTGGCCGTGCAATCGGAGGCGTGCAACGGCACGGTCGAAATCCATCCAGTGCCGGGCCAGGCGTATTCGCCAGAACTGAATGTGCAGTGCTCGCGCCGCCTGAGCGACACCAGCATCTACCCGGTCGGCACCGTCTTCCTGGTCAACGCCAAACTGACGGACCGCCAGGGCGGCCCGCAATACCTCTACGTCTGGCACGGCGACGAGATCACCGTCATGTCGGACCAGGAAGCGCAAGTCTTCCTGGAAGCCTACCGGCGCGTACGCCTCTGAGCTGCCGCGGCGGCGCGATCAGTACGGCTCAATCGGTGGCGGCGTCCTCGTCCTCTTCATCGTCGCCAGCGCCTTCCTTCACCGATTGCGCGCGGGCGGCGTCCGCGCTGGCCTTCAGCTTGGCGGCGTTGCCCATGAACTGGTCGACGCTGAGATCCTGACTGTGCCGCACTTCCGGCGGCAGCAGCACCGACATGTACAGCTCATCGGCCGCGCGTCCCGTGCTTTGCAGATTGGTCAGCACCATCAAGCCCGCGCTGGCCACGAACATCACCGCGCACGCCAGCACGAAGCGGCGCGGATGGTGCGGCTTGATCGTGGCCAAGTGGAAGAACACCATGCCGGCCGCGATGGCCAACGTGACCAGGTCGCCGTAGCGCGTCAGCGATTCCCAGGACCAGGCGTAGGCCAGCACTGCGCTGCCGGCGCGCCACAAGCCCACTACCGCCAGGCCGCTGCCGAGGATAAACAGGTGCCGCCCCAGCCGCGCGTGGCTGCCGAACAGGCGGTTGGCCACGGCCCACACGCCGGCCCACAGCAGCCCGGCCGCCAGCGCGGACGCCAGCACAAGCAGGTAGCGGATCAGCGCGAACGGCTCGACGTCGGACAGCCAGGTCTCCAGGCAGGTGAATACGGCGATCAGCACCAGGCCGACGATGGCCGGCATCGCGCCTTCCCAGCCGTGCATGGTCTTGTCTTCGATTTCCGCCGGCACCGGGAAGTCGGCGCCGCGCACGCGCAAGCGCGTGTGGCCCAGGCGCACCACGGTGTCGCCGTCCAGCGTGATGCTGCCCTGGCGGCGGCCCTGGTAGACCGTGCCGTTCTTGCTGCCGAGGTCGCGCAGCACCACCTGGTTGTGCGCGTCCAACTCGACGATGGCGTGGCTGGCGGCGCTGTGCGCGTCGTCCAGGATGATGTCGTTGTCGTAACCGCGGCCGATGCGGATCGGCAGTTGCGTCACCTTGTGACGGTGCAGCACGTCGCCGTTGCGGGCCAGGATTTCGACGAAATAGGGTGGGGTCATTTCGCGCCTCCCTGCTTCGGCGTCAGCGACAGCGAATCGAGGAACACGCGCGACAGGCGCAGCCCGTTTTCATACGACACGCCGCGCGCATCGAGGCGGCTTTGCAGGCTCATCAAGCCCTGGTCGGTGCTGGCGGTCAGCAGGGCAAAATCGTACAGGCCGGCGAACTTGCGGTAGGCCCGCACGCACAGCACGGCGCGCAGCGGCAGGTCCTTGTTTTTCACGAAGTCTTCGGTGCAGCTTGGGCCGGTGAGGCGGGTATCCTTGTTGCTGCCGAAGCGCTCGTTCTTGAACGAGGCGCTGGACAACTGGGCGAAGCGCAGCTTGTCCAGCCCGGTCGCGCGCAGGAACTGGTGGCGGATGCTGACTTGCCCGGTTTGCAGCGAACCGCTGACGAAGATGGCCGATTCCATCGCGCAGCTCGCATCGTCCACCAGGAAAGGCTTGTCGGCCTTGACGTTGGAACGGCCCCAGCAGCGCATCTGTTCGGATTCGCGCACCGGCACCTGGTACGGTCCCATGGGCTTGAGGCTGAGCGGCGTGGCCAGCAACTGGTCGACCATGGCGCGCTGGTGAGCCAGCAATTGCGCCGCCACCACGGCGGTGAAATCGCCGGGCGCCTTGGACTGTTCCTGCACCTTCTTCAGCAGCGCCTGGGCGTAGCGGGCCGGCACCAGGAAGCTGACCAGTTCGCCGTCCAGGCGCTTGGAGACATTGACCCCGGCCACCGCGCCGTCGGCGGTGACGGTGGGGCCGCCGCTCATGCCGGAGTTGATCGGGCCGGTGAACATGAGCTGGTCGTAGAAGCTGCGCGTGATGACGCCGTTGTAGGCGCCTTCGGAAATGGCGAAGCCGAGGTCGAGCGGATTGCCCATCGAGTACAGGTACTGGCCCTGCGACAGCCGCGCCAGTTGCTCGGGCATCTTGAAGAAGCCGGTGCCGTTGCGGCTCACGCGCAGCACGGCCAGGTCGTGCAGCACGTCCACCGCCAGCAGTTCGACGTTGCCGCGCTGGCCGCCGGTGTCCACCCACTCGCCGACGTAGGTGTCGGGATCGAGCGCGAACTGCGACACCACGTGGTAATTGGTCAGCACCAGGTTGCTGGTGCCGATCAGGAAGCCGGAGCCGACCGACGACTGCGTGCGGCCGCTTTTCAGCAGCGAGCGCACTTGCAGGATGTCGTTCTTGGCGGCGGCGTACAGGTGCTGGGCCGCGCTGGAGGGCGGCGGCAGGGGGGCGGCGTCGGGATTGTCGGCATCGGCCGTGGGCGCGGTGGGCGCCTGGGTGGCGGGCGGCGCCTTGGCGAGCGGCGCAGCGGCCTGCTGCGGGGCGACGCCGGTGGGCGCCGCCAGCGCGCCGGCGCAGGCCCAGGTGAAAACGAGTGTACTTGCGAGCGCGGAGGCTTTCATGCAATCCTTTACTTACAGCGCGCCGTCCTCCACGGGAGCGGGCGTCAGCGGCTTCATCATGTGGCCCAGCTTGGCGGCCTTGGTGTCCAGGTAGTGCTGGTTGAAGGCGTTGCGGTTGACCAGCAGCGGCACGCGCTCGGCCACTTCGATGCCGAGCTTGGTCACAGCATCGATCTTACGCGGATTATTGGTCATCAGGCGTAAGCTTTTCACGTTGAATTGCTCCAGCATGGGCTTGACCAGGCCATAGGTGCGCTGGTCGGGCTTGAAGCCGAGTTGTTCATTGGCCTGCACCGTGTCGGCGCCCGCTTCCTGCAGGCGGTAGGCGCGGATCTTGTTGACCAGGCCGATGCCGCGGCCTTCCTGGCGCAGGTAGAGCAGCACGCCGCGGCCTTCGTCGGCGATCTTCTTCAGCGCGCCTTCCAGTTGGGCGCCGCAGTCGCAGCGTTGCGAGAACAGCACGTCGCCGGTCAGGCATTCCGAGTGCACGCGCGCCAGCACCGGCTGGCCGTTGCCGATATCGCCCAGCACCATGGCCAGGTGTTCCTTGCCGGTGGACTTCTCGACAAACGCGTGCAGGGTGAACTGCGCCCAGGGAGTCGGCAGGGCGCAGGAAGTCATGTAATTCAGTTCGTCTGGGGACGGGATTTCTGCGCTCGGCGACATGGCTATGCTCTTTATATTCTGGCTAAACTAGGTAAAAAAGTACGCCGGGCTGGCCCCGGCGTACTCATCATGATACCAAAACTGGCAAAAATTTATTTTGGGCCAGCCTCTAGCTTTTGCAAGGCTTATTTCGGCAGGTCAAAAACCAGCAACTCGGCGGCTTCCGCCTGCTCCAGCGTGATGCCGGCTTCATCGCTGATTTTCAGCGCGTCGCCGGCTTTCAGCGGCACACCGTTGACCGTTACCGCGCCGCGGATGACGTGCACATAACCGTTGCGGCCGTCTTTCAACGCATGCTGCAGGCTGTCGCCCTCGTTCATGATGGACGCATAGATCTCGGCATTCTGGTGGATCAGCACCGAGCCGTTGCGGCCGTCAGGCGAGGCGATCAGGGCCAGCTTGCCCAGCTTGCTCTCCGGCGTGAAGTTTTTCTCTTCGTAGCTGGGCGGGATGCCGACCTGGTTGGGCTGTATCCAGATCTGCAGGAAGTGCACCAGCTCGTCGCGGTTATGGTTGAACTCGCTATGGCGCACGCCGGTGCCCGCGCTCATGCGCTGCACGTCGCCGTAGTGCAGCACCGAGCCGGTGCCCATGCTGTCCTTGTGCTCCAGCGCGCCGTCCAGCACGTACGAGATGATTTCCATGTCGCGGTGGCCGTGGGTGCCGAAACCCTGGCCGCCCTGCACCCGGTCCTCGTTAATCACCAGCAGGGGGCCGAAGCCGACGTGCTCGGGATCATAGTAGTGGCCGAAGGAGAAGCTGTGCTTGGAGTCCAGCCAGCCGTGGTTGGCCTTGCCGCGCGATTCGGAATGACGTACTTGCAACATGATGAGCTCCGTTTCTTTAAAATGAATGTGCGATAATTTTGAAAACCATGAATGTCATTGTAGACGCTTGATTCAGATTAAAAAAACGGAAAATTTACCCCTCTATTATCGATAAATTCGAATGCTCAGACTCAGCCTGGAAGCCCTGCAAATCGTGGACGCCATCGACCGCCGCGGCTCGTTCTCCGCCGCCGGCAAGGAATTGCACCGCGTGCCATCCACCATTTCCTACACCGTCAGCAAGCTGGAGGACGACCTGGGCGTGCAAGTGTTCGAGCGCAACGGCCCGCGCGTGGTGCTGACCGCGGCCGGCGCCGAGCTGCTGAAAGAGGGGCGCTACCTGCTGAAGGCGGCGCAGGACCTGGAGCACCGGGTGCGGCGGGTGGCTTCCGGCTGGGAAACCGAACTGGCGGTCGGCATGGATTCCATGTTCTCGCCCTGCATGTTCTACGAGGACGTCAAGGCGTTCTACGAGGTCGCCCAGCAGACCCGGCTGCGCATCGTGCAGGAAGCCCTGTCCGGCGCCTGGGAAGCGCTGCTGGACCGCCGCGTCGACCTGCTGGTGGGCGTGGCCGGCGACGGCCCGGCGGGCGGCGGCTATGTGTCCCAGCCCATCGGCAAGATCCAGTTCGTGTTTGCGGTGGCGCCCGCGCACCCGCTGGCGGCGGTGGAAGGCAGGCTGGGCCGCCTGCAGTTGCAGCACCACCGCGCCGTCAGCGTGGCCGATTCGGCCCGCCAGATGGCGCCGCGCACGGTCGGCCTGCTGCTGGGCCAGGACACGCTGACCGTGCCGGACATGAAAACCAAGTTCCAGTACCAACTGGCCGGCATGGGCTTCGGCTTCCTGCCCGAACCCTGCGCCCGCGCCGCCATCGCCGCCGGGCTGCTGGTGGAAAAGGAAGTGGAGGAGCCCAAGCCGGCGGAAACCTTTTACCTGGCCTGGCGCAGCGGCGAAAACGGCGCCGCGCTGAACTGGTGGATCAACCGCATGCGGCAGCCCGGCCTGTTCGAACGGCTCGTCCAGTTTTTGCCACACCACGCGCTATCTGTTTGATACAAAACATGAAATCGCCGGATGAATTGCCCGGTTTACCCCGAGAATGTTGACCAACGCCAATAGTTTCGGGGTACCATAGCGGGATGCCACTCTGTCTTCCGCAGGAACGTTTTCCATGACCGCAACGACCGCCGTGCCCCCCGTGTTTTTGCACCCGCTGGCTGACCGCAACGGCAGCCCGGCGGCCTTGCTGCTGGACGCGGACACGCTGGCGCAATCCGCCCCGTTGCCGACCATTTTGCTGCGCGAGCTGGCGGCCGGCGGCATGAAATGCTTTTACCGCGCCGGTGTCTCGGACGCGGTGGCGCAGGCGCTGAACGAGGCGGGCTGGCAGGCGCTGGCCGCCGGCAAAATCCACCACGCCGCCGAGGCGCTCGACCAGGAGCAATTGCCGCCGGCCGCCGCCTGGGTCGAGGGCGACTGGTACCTGGCGCAGCCGCCCCGGCCGAGCGGGACCCAGGCCGCGTCGCGCGCGCTGGCCCTGCAACTGGTGCAACTGGTCTCGGCCGACGCCGACACCCATGAAATCGAAGCCCTGCTGCGCCAGGATCCCACGCTGTCCTACCACTTGCTGCGGCTGGTCAATTCGCTGGGCATGGGCACGGGCCGCCGCGTGACCAGTTTTTCGCAAGCCATCCTGATCCTGGGCCGGTCGCAACTGCGGCGCTGGCTCAACCTGATGCTGTTCTCGTCGCGCGAGGGCGACCCGCGTTCGGCCATGCTGCTGGCGCGGGTGGCGGTGCGGGCGCACGCCATGGAGCTGCTGGCCAAGGCCAGCGGCGAGGACCGGCAGCACCAGGAGCAAGCCTTCATGGTCGGCATGTTCTCGCTGCTGGGCATCCTGTTCGGCATGCCGCTGGCAGAGGTGCTCAAGCCGCTGACCATCAGCGAGGCCGTGCAGCAGGCGCTGCTGGCGCGCGCCGGCGAGCTGGGCCAACTGCTGCAGGTGATCGAGGCGGCCGAGCGCGACGATGGCGCGGCCCTGGCGGCCGGCCTGCAGCAGCTACAGATCGACACTCCCACCTTCAACCGCATCGTCGCCGACGCTTATCTGTGGATGCAGGGCGTCGCGACCGGCAAGGCAGGCGCCGCCCATGCGTGACGCGATCGAGCGCTGCCTGGCCTTGAGCCGACAAGCCCGAGAGCTGCAGGGCGACGCCCAGGCGCATGCGCTGGCCGAGCTGGAAGCCACGCTGGCGGCCGCGCGCACCGAGCTGGTCCCGGCCCAGATGCCGGCGCTGGACGCCACGCTGGAACTGGACCTGACCGGCTACATCACCGCCTGGAGCGCCGGCGCCCAGCTCATGTTCGGCTACGGGGCGGAGGAGGTGCTGGGCCAGCACGTGCTGTTCCTGTACGCGGAAGACGACAACGAGGCCGATATCGCCGAACTGTTCTTCGAGCACAATCCGGGCGAGGCGGAAGCCCGCACCGAGGTCCGGCGCCGCAAAAAGAACGGCGAGATCATCTGGGTCCACCTCGACATCGCGCTGCGCCGCGACGCTGGCGGCGAGGCGGTGGGCATGCTGGTGCGGCTGTCGCAGGTGAACGAGGTGCTGTCCGATATCGACAAGGTCAACCTGCACGCCCGCATCATCGAGGACAGCGAGCAGGGCGTGCTGATCACCGATGCCTACGAGCGCATCGTCTCCATCAATTCCTCGTTCACCCGCATCACCGGCTACACGCCGGCCGAATCGATCGGCAAGACGCCCGACCTGCTGCGCTCCGGCGTGCACGACGCCGAGTTCCGCGCCAAGGTGCGCGCGGCCATGCAGGGCGGCGGGCCGTGGCGCGGCGAGATCATCGGCAAGCGCAAGAACGGCGAGCTGTTCCCGCAGTCGGTGACCATCAGCGCGGTGCGCGACCAGAACGGCAAGATCAGCCACACCTTCTCGCTGTTCTCGGACATCAGCGTGCACAAGGATGCCGAGGCGCGCATGCAGCGCATGGCCAATTACGATCCGCTGACCGGCCTGCCCAACCTGTGCCTGTTCTCGCAACTGGTGGCGCAGGCGCTGACCGAGACCAAGCGCACCGGCGAGCACGGCGCGCTGATGGTGATCGAGATCACCCGCATCGGCGCCATCAGCGACACGCTGGGCCACGAGATCGGCAACGAGCTGCTGTGCGAGATCGGCCGCCTGTTCCGCGCCGCGCTGCGCGAGGGCGACGTGCTGGCGCGGCTGGAAGGCCACCGCTTCGCCATCGCGCTGCTGCACATCGAGAAGCGCGAGCACGCGGCCATCGTGGCGCGCAAGCTGCTGGCGGCACTGGCCTCGCCGGTGGCGATCGCCGCGCACAGCCTCCAGGTGGGCGCGCACATCGGCATCACCGTGTACAACGAGGATGGGCGCGACGTCGCCTCGCTGGTGCGTTCGGCCGACGTCGCGGTGGGCAAGGCGGCGCAGAGCATCGAGTCCAACTTCCTGTTCTACAGCGAAGAGATGAACCAGCGCGCCAAGGAGCACCTGCGCATCGAGAGCGAGCTGCGGCAGGCGCTGCTGAACGATGAGCTGGAGCTGTACTACCAGCCCAAGGTCAGCCTGCGCAGCGGCCGCATCGTCGGCGCGGAGGCGCTGCTGCGCTGGCGCCATCCGGTGCGCGGGCTGGTGTCGCCGGGCGTGTTCATCCCGGTGGCGGAAGAGACGGGACTGATACTCGACCTGGGCGCCTGGGTGCTGGAGGAAGCCTGCCGCCAGATACGGGCATGGCGCGAGGCCAACCTGATCATGCCGCCGATCGCCGTCAACCTGTCGGCGCGCCAGTTCGACAGCGGCCTGCCCAGGCGGGTGGCGGCGGTGCTGGAGCGGCACGGCGTGCAGCCGGAGCAGATCAACCTGGAGATCACCGAGAGCCTGCTGGTGCGCGGCACCGACAACGTGATCGCCATCATGAACGAGCTGGTGGCGATGGGCATGGCGTTGGCGCTGGACGACTTCGGCACCGGCTATTCCAGCCTGGCCTACCTGAAGAAATTCCCGATCAGTACCTTGAAGATCGACCGTTCCTTCGTGGTCGGCCTGCCGTACGAAGAAAACGATTGCGCGATCGCCCGCGCCATCGTCACCATGGCCCAGCAACTGCGCCAGGAGATCGTGGCGGAAGGCGTGGAGACCGCCGAGCAAATGGCCTTCCTGCGCGAGCTGGGCTGCGACCAGTTGCAAGGCTACCTGTTCAGCCAGCCGGTGCCGTCGGTGGAATTTGCCGCCATGCTCAAGGAAGGCAAGCGCCTGGCGTTCTCCCACCGTTGAGCTGAGCCTGCTTGACCGGGGCATGGGCGGCGCGGATCATGGGCCGCATGGAAGAGCGCATTGAAAAACTGGCGTCCGACCTCGCCGCGATGAGGATCGACTTGGGCATATTGAAAGCGAATAGCGCCACCAAGTCCGATATCGCGGCAGTAAAAGCGGAAACCAAGACGGCTATCTCAGAGGCGAAAACGTCAATCATCCTGTGGGTGGTTGGCGCGGTCATTCTTGGCCAGATACTCCCGGCAATCCTCGGGGCGTTGGCATAGAACGGGCGCCAGTCCCCAGCGGTGCGGGACGAAACGCGGATGACGTTTATAATTGTCCAACGCGTTTGTCTTGTCTGACTTGCCGCGCCTGCGGCCACTTTTGGGAGACTACCATGCATAAGCGAACTTTCCTGGTTCGTACGGCCGTTGCGCTGGCGCTGGCTGGCGCTGCGCTGAGCGGCTGCACCACCACGACCAATTCCGCCAAGCCCAGTTCCGCGGCCGTCAAGACCGAGATCGAGCAGGGCGCCTACAACACGCTGGAACGGCTGTACAAGGAAGTCAAGGGTTCGCGCGAGCTGGTGCACAAGGCCAATGGCGTGCTGGTGTTCCCCAGCGTGATCGCGGCTGGCCTGGTGGTGGGCGGCGAATACGGCAAGGGCGTGCTGCACAGCGGCGGCCAGACGGTCGACTACTACAGCGTGGCCTCGCTGTCGGTCGGCTTCCAGGCCGGCGCGCAGTCCAAGGCCGTGGTGATCCTGTTCATGACCCGCGAGGCGCTGGACAAATTCCGCAACAGCAAAGGCTGGACCGCCGGCGTCGACGGCTCGGTGGCCCTGGTCAAGGTCGGCGCCAACGGCGAGATCGATACCGCCACCGCCAACAATCCCGTGCAAGCCTTCGTGCTGACCAACGCCGGCCTGATGGCCAACCTGAACCTGGAAGGCACCAAGATCAGCAAGCTGAACCTCTAAGCCGGGCGGCCGGCGCGCGGAGGTTGCCGACACGCGCCGGTTGCGGTTACCCTTGAGCCTCTTCAACTCAAGGAGTAGCAATGACCCGTCCCGTCCTGGATGCTTCCCGCGTCCACCCCGCCGCGCTGGCGCAGATGAGCGATTACCACCGCCACCTGATCGCGGAAGTGCAGGCCGCCGTGGCCTCGAACAAGGTGGTGGTGATCGGCATGGGCATCAATCCCTTTCCCGCCAAGGCGCGCAAGATCCTCGACGGCCAGGGTACGCCGTACGCCTACCTCAGCTACGGCAACTACTTCTCGCAATGGAAGGCGCGCCTGGCGATCAAGCTGTGGAGCGGCTGGCCGACCTTCCCCATGGTGTTCGTGAACGGCACCCTGATCGGCGGCGCCAGCGACCTGCAAAAACTGATCGACAGCGGCGAATTTGCCCGCCTGTTGGGCTGATCATGCAAGCGCTGCCGCTGCGCCTGCACCCAGGCGACGACTTGCGCGCGGCCGTCGTGGCGGCCCTGCAGGCCAGCGGCCAGGAAGCGGCTTTCGTGTTGCAGGGCATAGGCAGCCTGCGCGCGGCGCAGTTGCGCTACGCCGGCCAGCCGCGGCCGGACGCGCTGCACGGCGACCTGGAAATCCTGACCCTGGCCGGCTCGGTGTCGGCCGATGGCGCGCACCTGCACATGGCGGTGTCCGACGCCCAGGGCCGGGTGCTGGGCGGCCATGTGTGCGCCGGCTGCATCGTGCGCACCACGGCGGAACTGCTGCTGGCGCTGCTGCCGGGCCAGCGCTTCACGCGCGAAGTCGATCCGCGCACCGGCTATCCCGAGCTGAAGATCAGCTAGTCCGGCGCCACTTCGTCGCTGAGTCTTTCCGTGAGCTGCTTCAGCGGCGGCGGGACGGCGTCCAGATGATACTGGACGTGGTGGCGCTGGCCGCCCTGGTCCACGTCCAGGTCGTACTTGAAGTCCCAGGACTGCGGCGCCGGCTTGAGCAGCTTGTCCGGCAGGGCGAAGAAGTCGCAGGCCTGCACCAGCTTTTCCAGTTCGCCGGCCTGGGCCGGCGGCAACTGCGCCAGGTCCACGCTGCGCGTCTGCGCGCCGGCCGGGCCGGTGAAGCCGCCTGTGCACCGCAGGACCATGTGCATCATCGTTCTCCTTACAGCACGCCGACCGCTTTCCAGGCCGCCTGCACCGCGTTGACCTCGGCCGAGCCGTCGCCGTACAGCAGCGTGGCGGCCTGCGCGGTGGCCTTGGCCATGTCGGCAAAGGTGGCATTGGAGGTCAGCAGCGGCAGCGCCTTGTACCAGATCGGCCCGGCCTTGTCCCAGGAATTGCCCTTGAGCGCCATGGCCGCCACGTAGAAGGCGTGGTTGGGGATGCCGGAATTGGTGTGCACGTCGCCGCCGTCGACATAGCCCGACATGTCCTTGGGCTGGTCGTCGCCCGACCAGGTCAAGTCCTTGTTGCCGGGATCGGCCATCGAGCGCAGCGCCTTGCCCACGCTGGGCGCCATGATGCCGGCGCCGATCAGCCAGTCGGCCTGGTCCACGCTCTGCTTCAGATGCCATTGCTTGACCACGCTGCCGAACACGTCCGAGATCGATTCGTTGAGCGCGCCGCTCTGGCCGTCGTACACCAGGCCGCCCGGCACGGCGTACTGCGTGACGCCATGGGTCAGCTCGTGGGCGATGACGTCGAGCGCGCCGGTGAAGCCGAGGAACAGCTTGCCGTCGCCGTCGCCATACACCATCTGCTGGCCGTTCCAGAAGGCGTTGTTGTACTGCTTCTGGTAGTGAACGGTGGAGTCCAGCCGCAAGCCCTTGTTGTCGACCGAATTGCGTTGCAGGACGTCGTGGTAAAAGTCGTAGGTGGTGCCGGCGCCGTCATAAGCCTGGTTGACGGCCGGGTCGCTGGACGGCTTGCCGCCTTCCTCCAGCACCAGCTTGCCGGGCAGGGTGGATTTATTGTGGGCGTCGAACACGTCGCGGTTCTTTTCGCCTATCGATGCGACAAAGGCGGTGCGCAGCGGCGCCACCGAGCGCTGACCGCGCAAATGGGCCGAGATCTCGACCTGGTCCAGCAGGCGGTTGCGTTCTTCCTCGGTGGCCGCATCATCAGCCAGCTTGCGCAGCATCTTGGGCGGGACGATAAAGCAGGTGCAGGCGGCCATGACATTCTCCTTTTTTCAATGCGGTGAGCGTATTTATACACGGATTTGCATTGCCGGGACGTCACGTTTGCCCGCGTGGCGGACGCAGTGGGTCCAATAGGGAACGCAGGTTGTTGTGATCCAATTCGTACATCAGCGCCAGCAGGCCGCCCACGCATCCGTCGCAACTGCGTCCGCGCCACCTGGCGCGGCGCATTTCGCCCAGCCAGGTCAAGCTGGCCTCGGCGCTGCTGCCCTACCTCGATCCGGGCCAGTTGCTGGCCCCCGGCCAACTGGCCTGCCTGCCGCCCGTGTTCGCCATGTACTGGCCGATGGCGCAGGCGGAATGCTTCGATCCGTACTGCGGCTAACCCCCGTCATTCCGGCGCCAGCCGGAATCCATGCTGCGCGTCCTTGCCGCCGGCGCGATTGTTGGATGCGCTCTATGGATTCCGGCTTACGCCGGAATGACGGATCTTAGCGCTGCACGCGCAGCTTGACGACGCGCTTCAGCGGCCCGCCGGAGTCGCCGGGGGGGGGAGTCGGCGCGGGCGAATCAGCCCAGGTAGTGGCCGGGCAGGTCGGCCAGCTTGCGGCCCTGGTACTTCCCGAAGGGCATTTCACGCGTGAGCAGCAGGGCGAGCTTGTCGGAATTCATGGCTGGAACCAATCGAGGATGCGCTGGTATTCGGGCCACAGCGTGTCGAAAGTGGCGCCGGGCGGCAGCAGGTTGTGGCCGGCGTCGGGCAGGCGGCGCAGGGTCACCTCGTGGCCGGCCGCGGCCAGTTCCGCCGCCAGGCTTTCGGTGGAGAGGATGGGCACGCTGGCGTCCTGCATGCCGCTGACCAGGTAGACCTTGGCGTGGCTGTTCAGCAGGCTGCGCGTGGACGAGGCGCGGAAGAAGCTGGCCCAGCGCTTGTAAGGATGCCCCCAGGCGAAGTTCTTTGCGCTGTCGGGATCGGCGAAGATTTGCTGGCGCCGTTCTTCCAGTTCATCCAGCCTTTGCTTGATGGCGCTGTCGCCGCCGCCGGCCTTGTAGGCGCCGATGACGAAGTCGTAGAACTGGGTCGGCCCGTCGCCGCCGGCCATGGCCACGTGGGTGATGCGGCTGTCGCGCTCCGCCAGCAGGGCCGCCGCCGTCGCGCCTTCCGACACGCCGATCGCGAGGATCGGTCCCGGCTGCACCCAGGGCAGGTGGCGCGCATGGCTCAGCGCCAGTTCCAGCGCGCTAGTCCAGCTCTCCAGCGTGAAGTATTGGTTGAACTGTTCGGGGCAGGCGACCGCCGTGCCGCCTTCCACCCGCAGCGTGGCCGAATACGGCTTGGTGACCACCATGACGGCATACTTGCCGGCCAGGGCCGCATTCAGGTAGCCGAAGACGTGGGACGCGCGCTGCGGCGTGCCCAGCCCGGTGAACGGCGGCGTGCATCCCGAGCTTTGGATGAAGATCACCAGCGGCGCCGGCTGCCTGGTCTGCGAGATGTAGTATTCGATGGTCGGGCGGTCGGTCTGCTGCACGTGGTACTGCACGATGTCCGTGCCGCGCACGTCGAAGCGCGCGCTTTCCTGCGCTGGGGCGGTGCCTGCCGCCAGTGCCAGTGCCAGCGCCAGTGCGGCCGAGAGGTTCGAGAGGCGTGTCATCGGGTCTCCGTTGGTTTTTCTTGTCCGGCATTCTACCGTGGCGGCCTGCCCGGCGGGTGTATAGTGGCGGCGGTTTGAACTTTGCCCCCGCCCTATGTCCGCAGTCTCGCTGTTTTCCCTGGTCTTCGCCTACTTCGCCTTGCTGCTGCTGGTGGCCTGGCGCACTTCCCGCAACGCCGACAACGACAGCTTCTTCATCGGTAACAAGCGCAGCCACTGGATGCTGGTGGCCTTCGGCATGGTCGGCACCACGCTGAGCGGCGTCACCTTCGTCAGCGTGCCGGGCGCGGTCGGGCGCGACGGTTTCGGCTACCTGCAGGTGATACTGGGCTATGTGCTGGGCTATGTCGTCGTGGCCGGCCTGCTGCTGCCGCTGTACTACCGGCTCAAGCTGACCTCCATCTACACTTACCTGGAATTGCGGCTGGGCCGCCGCGCCTACCAGAGCGGGGCCGCTTTCTTCATCCTGTCGCGCACCCTGAGCGCGTCGGCGCGGCTGTACCTGGTGGTGAATATTTTGCAGGTCACCATCCTGGACAGCCTGGGCGTGCCGTTCTGGCTCAGCACCTGCGTCATCCTGGCCATGATCGTGCTGTACACCTACGAGGGCGGCGTCAAGACCATCGTCTGGACCGACACGCTGCAAACCACCGGCATGGTGCTGGGCCTGGCGGCCTGTACCGGCTGGCTGCTGCGCGCGCTGCACCTGGACCCGCTGGCCAGCATCGCGCAGATGCGGGCCCACGGCTTGACCAGGATCGTCACCACCGCGGTCGACAGCCCCGCCTATGTCTGGATGCAGGTGGCGGCCGGCTTCTTCATCGTGCTGGCCATGACCGGCATGGACCAGGAGACCATGCAGAAAAATATCTCGGTGCCGCGCCTGCGCGACGCGCAAAAGAACATGCTGGTGATGACGGTTGTGTTGACCGCTGTACTGGTACTGTTCATGTACCTGGGCGGACTGCTGTACCTGTACGCTTCCGCGCAGGGCGTGAGCGCTGGCGGCGACCGGATTTTCCCGGCCATCGTCATGGGCCACATGCCGGCCGCGCTGCAACTGCTGTTCTTCGTCGGCCTGGTGTCGGCCCTGTTCCCCAGCGCGGACGGCGCGATGACGGCGCTGACCGCGTCCTTCAGCATCGACATCCTCGGCCTGCAGCACCGCGCCGGCCTCACGGAAGCGACCCGCAAGCGCCTGCGCCACCAGGTGCACCTGGGGTTCTGCGCGCTGTTCCTGGCGCTGGTGCTGGTGTTCCGCTGGGTGGATAATGCCAGCATGGTCGGCCTGGTGCTCAAGCTGGTCGGCTATACCTACGGCCCGCTGCTTGGCCTGTTCGCCTTCGGCCTGCTGACCCGGCGCGCGGTGCGCGACCGCTGGGTGCCGCTGGCGGCGCTGGCCGGTCCCGTGCTGTGCTATCTTGTTGATTCCAATCAACAATTTCTTTTCGGAAGCTATCGCATTGGCCTCGAATTGCTTATCCTGAACGGTGTACTGGTGTTTGCCGGCCTGCTGCTGATCTCCCGACCAGTACAGCATGACTAGCTTTGCAGTATGATCTTACCAATTTCGCAACCACGGGAGTCTCAATGAGCCGATCCACGTTTTCCTATATCCGCAGCGGCTTCGCCTTTTTCTGGCGGGCGCTGGATACCGGCCGCCGCGCGGTGCTCAACCTGCTGTTCCTGGTGATCGTGCTGGCGCTGCTGTACGCGATCTTCGGCGGCGGCGTCAAACCGCTGCAGTCCAAGACCACGCTGGTGCTGGACCTGAAAGGCCAGTTGGTCGAGCAGACCAGCGTCAGCGCGCGCGATGCGGTGCTGGCCAATGTGCGCGGCGGCGACGTGCACAAGATGACCCAGTTGCGCGACGTGCTGGCGGTGCTCGATGCGGCCGCCAAGGACAAGGACATTGGCGCCATGGTGCTGCTGACCGACGACCTGCAAAGCAGCGGCCAGGCCATCCTGCGCGAAGTGGCGGCGGGGCTGGACCGCTTCAGGGCGGCCGGCAAGCCGGTCATCGCCTGGGGGTCTAGCTATGACCAGAACCAGTACCTGCTGGCGGCGCACTCCAGCGAAGTCTATATGCACCCGATGGGCATGGTGATGCTGGAAGGTTTCGGCCGCTACCGCAATTACTACCGCGACGCGCTCGACAAGCTGGGCGTGACGGTCAACCTGCTGCGCGTGGGCACCTACAAGAGCTTCGGCGAACCCTTCATCGCCAACGGCCCGTCGCCGGCCGCCGCCGAGGCGGACTCCTACCTGAACAACGCGCTGTGGGCGTCCTACACCGACAACGTGGAGAAGGCGCGCAAGCTGCCGCAGGGCCAGGTCATGAAGGTCATCAACGACTTGCCGACCCAGGTGAACGCGGTCAACGGCGACCTGGCCAAGCTGTCGCTGTCGGCCAAGCTGGTGGATGGCCTGAAGACCAAGGATGAAATCCGCAAGATGATGATCACGCGCGGCGAGCCTGACGCCGACGGCAAGACCTTCCGCCAGGTCGGCTTCGACGACTACCTGGCGCGCGTGCATCCCAAGCTGACCGGCGACGCGGTCGGCGTCATCGTGGCCGAGGGCGAGATCAGCGACGGCAACGCCGGCCCCGGCTCGGTCGGCGGCGACTCCACTTCCAAGCTGATCCGCATGGCGCGCGAGGACAAGAACATCAAGGCCCTGGTGCTGCGCATCGATTCGCCCGGCGGCAGCGCCTTCGCCTCGGAACTGATACGGCGCGAGCTGGAACTGACGCGCGCGGCCGGCAAGCCGGTGGTGGTCTCGATGGGCAATGTGGCGGCATCGGGCGGCTACTGGATTTCGATGGCCTCCGATGAGGTGATCGCGGACCCCAACACCATCACCGGTTCGATCGGCGTGTTCGCCATCCTGCCGACCGCCGACAAGGTGATCGACAAGCTGGGCATCCACACCGCCGGCCAGCCGACCACCTGGCTGGGCGACGCCACCAATCCGCTGCGCCCGCTGGACCCGCGCTTCGGCCAGGTGATCCAGGGTAGCATCAACCATATCTACGCCGAGTTCACCGGCAAGGCGGCCGCCGCGCGCAAGACCACGCCGGAGAAAATCGACGCCGTGGCGCAGGGGCGCGTCTGGACCGGCGCCCAGGCCAAGGACCGCGGCCTGGTCGATACCCTGGGCAGCTACGACGACGCGCTGAAGTCGGCGGCCCAACGCGCCAAGCTGGGGGCGGACTATCGCGTGGTGTACATCGAGCGCGACCTGAGCAAGTTCGACCGCTTCATCGAGATGGTGGGCGGCGGCACGGCGCAGGCGGCGGTGGATGCGGTGGCCAAGGCGGTGGCGGCGCAACTGAAACTGGGCGCGGCGGCCACCACGGGCCTGCCGCCGAATGCGGCGACCGGCATCGCCAACGACTTCGGCTGGCTGTCCGAGATCACGGCGCAGCACAAGCCGTTCACCGCCATCACGCACTGCCTGTGCCAATCGCCATGATTCGTCGTCCCCGCGCAGGCGGGGACCCATGGCAGGCCTGAGTCGAGTCAGCATGGATCCCCGCGTCCGCGGGGATGACGGTCAGGGCTTCAAGGATTCGTCGTCCCCGCGCAGGCGGGGACCCATGGCAGGCCTGAGTCGAGTCAGCATGGATCCCCGCGTCCGCGGGGATGACGGTCAGGGCTTCAAGGATTCGTCGTCCCCGCGCAGGCGGGGACCCATGGCAGGCCTGAGTCGAGTCAGCATGGATCCCCGCGTTCGCGGGGATGACGGTTAGGGCTTCAAGGATTCGTCGTCCCCGCGTCTGCGGGGATGACGGTCAGGGCTTCAAGGGCAGCGTGATTTCGAAGCAGCTACGTCCTTCCTTCATCAGGACGCAACGCGCTTCGCCCTTGTGGCGGCGGGCGATCTGCCGCACCAGGGCCAACCCCAGCCCGGCGCCGCTGTTGTCCAGCGTGCCGCGGCGGCGGTAGAACGGTTCAAACACCCGCTCGAATTCGTGGTCCGGTATGCCCGGCCCCTGGTCCCACACCCGCAGCACCGCCTGGCCGCGATCGCAGCCCACCTGCACGTGGGCAGGCGGCACGCCGTGGCGCTGCGCATTCTCCAGCAGATTGCGCAGCAACCGGCGCAGCAGGCGCGCGTCGCCCATCACCGGCGCCGAGACCCCATCGAGCACCGCGTGGTCATAGCGCGCGCATTCCTCCGCGGCCAGCGCCAGCAGGTCCAGTTCTTCCTCCTCGGCGTTTTCCGGGATCGCGCCCAGGCGGCTGGCCAGCAGGATTTCGTCCAGCAGCTCATTCAGCTCGGCGATGTCCTGCTGCAGGCCGGCACGCCGCTTGGGATCGATGCCCTCGGGGATCAGCTCCAGCGCCAGCCGGATGCGCGCCAGCGGCGTGCGCAGTTCGTGCGAGGCGTTGGCCAGCAAGGTTTTGTGCGCGCCGACCAGTTGTTCGATCTGGTCGGCCGCGCGGTTGAAGCTTTGCGCCAGCCGCGCCACCTCGTCCTTGCCTTCCACCTTGACGCGCGCCGTGAGGTCGCCGGCGCCCAGCGATTCCACGCCGCGCTGCAAACGCTCCAGCCGCTTGGTCAGGTGCCGCACCAGCGGGAAGGCGGCCAGGCCCAGGCCCAGCGCGATCAGCAGCAGGGCGTTGTGCAGCATGGCCTTGGGACGGGTGAAGCCCAGCGGTTCGCTGGACAGCAGCTTGCGCCCGTCCGGCAGCCGCACGAAGGATTCCGGCGGCGGCCCGCTCACGCCCTGGCGGCGCCAGCGGCGGGCCGGGATCTGCTCGCCGACCACCGCCAGCGGCCGCCAGTCGCGCGAGTACAGCGTCATGCTGGCGTTCAGTCCCGCCGCCACGCGGGCCAGCGCCGCCTGCTGTTCCTCGGGCGGCGCATCGGCCGGCGCCAGCACGTTCTGGATCACCTGGCCCAGGATCACGTTGGAGCGCTCCAGCGGGCCGCCGGTGCGGTTCCAGATCGTCACCGTGGCGATGGCGAACAAGGCCAGCAACAGCAGCATCGCCGCGTAGAAGCGGAAGTACAGGCGCGGCAGGCCGAGACTGAAGCGCGCCATCAATCCTGCACCTTGGCGAACAGGTAGCCGGCGCCGCGCACGGTGATGATGCGGCGCGGCTTCTTGGGATCGTCTTCGACGGCGGCGCGGATGCGCGACATGTGGACGTCGATCGAACGGTCGAAGGCTTCTAGCGGCTCGCCTTTCAGCAGGTCCATCAGCGCGTCGCGCGACAGCACGCGGCCCGCATGCCTGGCCAGCACCAGCAGCAGGTCGAACTGGTAGGCGGTCAGCTCGCAGGGCTGGCCGTCCAGGCGCGCGCTGTGCGCGGCCGGATCGATTTCCAGGCGGCCGAAGCGCAGCACCTCGGCATCCATGGCCGGCGCGCCGCGCTGCGCATCGGGAACGCGCAGGTCGCTGCGGCGGCGCAGGATGGCGCGCAGCCGCGCCAGCAGCTCGCGCGGCTCGAACGGCTTGGGCAGGTAATCGTCGGCGCCGATTTCCAGCCCGACGATGCGGTCGATGGCGTCGCCGCGCGCGGTCAGCATCAGCACCGGCACGTCGGAGATGGCGCGCAACTGGCGGCACACGTCCAGGCCGTCCATATCGGGCAACATCAGGTCCAGGATCACGGCGTCGGCGTCGGCGGCGGCGATGTGGTCCATCGCGGCGCGGCCGTTCGGCGCGTGGGTCACGCGGAAGCCCGCCTGGCCCAGGTACTCGGTGAGCATCTCGGCCAGGCGGGGATCGTCTTCAACTAGCAGGAGGCGGTCGGCGGCAGTCATGCGGTCCATTCTACGGAGGGCAGGGCGGCCTTACAAGCCGCGGTGCCGGCCGAACGCATGCAGGTGGGCGATATGATCGGCCAGCTTCTGGCGCTGCGCCGGCGTCAGTGTGTCGCCGATATCTTCAACCAGTTGAAGCAGCCGTTTCGATGCCTGGTCGGCCAGCGCCAGGCCCTGCTGGCGCGTGGCTTCCAGCGCCGCGCGGTCGATGGTGGCGGCGCTGGCCTGCTGGATCAACTGCTGGTGTAGCTGCTCCAGTTGTTCGTGCATGGGTTTGAGGTCGGCCATGGCGGCCTTGACCAGCGGGTCGATTTTGGCTTTCTGCGCGTCGGTCGCGTCCACCTCGTGGTACAGGCGCTGCAGGTGCGAGCCGTGCATGCCCCCGGCGTGATGCTCGACCGCCCAGGCGCCAGCGCCCGCGGCCAGCGCGGTTCCCAGCAGGACGGCGATGAGGGTCTGGCGGTTGAAGATGTTCATGGTGTCGGTCCTCGTGTGGTAGACAGTGACGCCAGTATGCGCGCCGGCCGTGAATGCGTGATGTACGGCGGGTAAAGAAATGTAAAGCTAGTTGAACGATATTCGGCCAAAGTCTTTGATTTGTAGCGAGTTTGTAACCCGTGGCGGCCATCGACAGACAGATAAGGAGGCTTATGTTAGAGTCCACGCAATCGCCCGTGGCGCGTTTGCGATGGGCACGCACGTCTAGCAAAAGGATAACGATGGATTCGCAAGCCAAGCCGACTCAAGATGCCAACCAACCCAAGCGCAGCCGCAAGCTACTCGGTAGTGTGATCGCCATCGCCGTCATGGCGGCACTCGGCGGCCTGGCCTGGTACTTGACGCACCAGCCCACCGGCGCGGCGCAAGGGCCGGGCGGCGGTCCTGGCGGTCCTGGTCCCGGCGGGCCTGGTGGTCCCGGCGGTCCGGGCGGCCGCCGCGGCCCGGCCACCACGGTGGGCGTGGCGGCAGCGGAGAAGGCCGATATCCCGGTCACGCTCGATGCCCTGGGGACGGTCGCTGCCGCGGCCACCACCACCGTGCGCCCGCAGGTATCGGGCATTCTGCAAAGCGTGTTGTTCAAGGAAGGGCAGATGGTCAAGGCCGGCCAGGTGCTGGCGCAGATCGATCCGCGCCAGTTTGAAATGGCGCTGATGCAGGCCACCGGCAACCGCCAGCGCGACGAGGCGCAACTGGAAAACGCCAGGCTGACGCTGAACCGCTACCGCACGCTGCTGGGCCAGGACTCGATCGCGCGCCAGGACGTGGACACGCAGGCGGCGCTGGTCAAGCAACTGGAAGGCACGGTCATGACCGACAAGGCGGCCGAAGGCACGGCCAGGCTGAACCTCGGCTACACCAAGGTGGTGGCGCCGATCTCCGGCCGCGTGGGCCTGCGCGCGGTCGACATCGGCAACCTGGTCGGCTCCACCGACGCCAACGGCATCGCCACCATCACCCAGTTGTCGCCGATCGATGTCGAATTCTCGATCCCGCAGGACAGCGTGCCGGCCGTGGTGGCGCGCGTCAACGACGGCGCCAAGCTGCCGGCGCTGGCGCTGGACCGCACCCGCGTCACCACGCTGGATAGCGGCAGCTTCTACGCGCTGGACAACCAGATCGACACACAGACCGGCACCGTCAAGGCCAAGGCCCGCTTCACCAACGCCAAGACCGCGCTGTTCCCCAGCCAGTTCGTCAACGTGCGGCTGGAGCTGCGCACCATCAAGGACGCCATCATGGTGCCGGTGACTGCGCTGCGCCACGGCACCAACGGCGATTTCGTCTACGTGCTCAAGGCCGACAAGACCGTCACCATCCGCCCGGTCACGCGCGGCCAGGCCACGGTGGACAAGGTGCAGATCACGCAGGGGCTGCAACTGGGCGAGCAAGTCATCACCGAAGGCGCGGACCGCCTGAAGGAAGGCGCGAAAGTCACCTTGCCGGGCCAGGGCGGCCCAGGCGGCAAGGGCGGCGCCGGCGGCGGCAAGTGGGGCCACGGCGGTGGCGACGGCCAGGCCGGCGGCTGGAAGGGCAAGCGCGACGGCGCAGCCGCCGCGGACGGCGCCGCGCCGGCCGCGTCCTCCGCACCGGCAGCCGCGGGCGAGGGCGCTTCGGCGCCGGCAGGCGAGCACCATCGTCGCCGCAACCAGGAAGGCGCAGCACAGCAATGAGTCCATCCGCACCATTCATCCAGCGTCCGGTGGCGACTTCGCTGCTGATGCTGGCGATCGTCCTGGCCGGTATCGTTGGCTTCAAGTTCCTGCCCTTGTCGGCGCTGCCGCAGGTGGACTTCCCGACGATCCAGGTCCAGACGCTGTACCCGGGCGGCAGCCCTGAAGTGATGGGCCAGACCGTCACCGCGCCGCTGGAGCGCCAGTTCGGCCAGATGGCCGGCCTGCAGCGCATGAGTTCCACCAGCGCGGCCGGCGTCTCCATCATCACCCTGCAGTTCGGCCTGGGCCAGACCCTGGACGTGGCCGAACAGGAAGTGCAGGCCGCCATCAACGCCGGCGCCTCGCTGCTGCCGACCGATTTGCCGGCGCCGCCGGTGTACGCCAAGGTCAACCCGGCCGACGCGCCGGTGATGACGCTGGCCATCACCTCCGACGCGATGCCGCTGACCGAGGTGCAGAACATCGTCAACACCCGCCTGGCGCTGAAGATCAGCCAGGTGTCCGGCGTCGGCCTGGTGACCCTGAGCGGCGGCCAGCGTCCGGCCGTGCGCATCCAGGCCAACACCAACGCGCTGGCGTCCTACGGCCTGGGCCTGGACACGCTGCGCACTGCGATCACGGCGGCCAACGCCAACGGCGCCAAGGGTTCCTTCGACGGCCCGACCCGCGCCTACAGCATCAACGCCAACGACCAACTGGTCACCGCCAACGATTACAAGGACCTGATCCTGGCCTACAAGAACGGCGCGCCGGTGCGCCTGACCGACGTGGCCACCGTGGTCGACAGCGCCGAGAACGTGGAGCTGGGCGCCTGGTCCGGTTCCAACGGCACGCTGAAGCAGGCCATCATCCTCAACGTGCAGCGCCAGCCCGGCGCCAACGTCATCGCCACCGTGGACGCCATCAAGGCGCGCCTGCCGGAGCTGCAGGCCGCGCTGCCGGGTTCCATGAAGGTCGAGGTGCTGAGCGACCGCACCAACGGCATCCGCGCCTCGGTCGAGCACGTGGAGATGGAACTGATCCTGGCCGTGGTGCTGGTGGTGCTGGTGATCTTCGCCTTCCTGCACAGCCTGAGCGCGACCGTGATCGCCAGCCTGTCGGTGCCGATTTCGCTGATCGGCACCTGCGGCATCATGTATTTGCTGGGCTACAGCCTGAACAACCTGTCGCTGATGGCGCTGACCATCGCCACCGGCTTCGTGGTGGACGACGCCATCGTCATGATCGAGAACATCTCGCGCTACATCGAGGAGGGCGAGAAGCCGATGGCCGCCGCGCTCAAGGGCGCGACCCAGATCGGCTTCACCATCATTTCGCTGACCGTGTCGCTGATCGCCGTGCTGATCCCGCTGCTGTTCATGGGCGACGTGGTGGGCCGTTTGTTCCGCGAATTCGCGATCTCGCTGGCCATCACCATCCTGATCTCGGCGGTGGTGTCGCTGACGCTGGTGCCGATGATGTCGGGCCGCTGGCTGAAGGGCCACGGCGAAGAAAAGCACAGCCGCTTCGCCGTGCGCTCGCAGCAGTTCTTCGACTGGGTGATCGGCCATTACGACAAGGCCCTGACCTGGGTGCTGGACCGCAGCGCGCTGACGCTGCTGGTGGCGCTGGGTACCTTGCTGCTGACGGTGCTGTTGTACGTGGTGATCCCGAAAGGCCTGTTCCCGACCCAGGACACCGGCCAGTTGCAGGCCCGCCTGGAAACCGGCAAAGCCGTTTCCTACGCCAAGATGGCCGGGCTGCAGCAGGAGGCCGCGCGCGCCATCATGGATGATCCGGACGTCAGCACCCTCAGTTCCGTGGTCGGCGTGGACGCCGCCAACAACACCATGCTGCACACCGGCAGCATGCTGATCAACCTGAAGCAAAAGCGCACGGGCAGCCAGCAGCAGATCATGGACCGTTTGCGCGCCCGCGTGGCGCAGATCCCCGGCCTGACGCTGTACCTGCAGCCGACCCAGGACCTGACCATCGACGCCGAAACCGGCCCGACCCAGTTCCGCGTGTCGATCGAAGGCGCGGACAACGCCACCGTCAACGAGTGGGCCACCAAGCTGGCGGCGCAGATGCGCACCAAGCCCGAGCTGCGCAGCGTGGTGTCGGACGTGGGCGCCAGCGCCAACGCGGCCTACGTCACGGTCGACCGCGACACCGCCTCGCGCCTGTCGGTCACCGCCGCCTCCATCGACGACGCGCTGTACAGCGCCTTCGGCCAGCGCATCGTCTCGACCATCTTCACCGAGACCAACCAGTACCGCGTGATCCTGGAAGCGCGCCGCGACGACATCAACACGCCGGCCGACCTGGCCAACCTGCAACTGCGCACCGGCTCCGGCAAGCCGACGCCGCTGTCGGCCGTGGCCAGCATCTCGGAGCGCCCGGCGCCGCTGCAGATCACCCACGTGGCCCAGTACCCGGCCACCACGCTGGGCTTCGACACTGCCGCCGGCACCTCGCTGGGTACGGCGGTGGACGCGATCAAGCGGGCCGCGGCCGACATCAAGTTCCCGCAGTCGGTGACCATGACCTTCCTGGGCGCGTCCGGCGCCTACCAGAACTCGCTGTCCAACCAGCTCTGGCTGATCCTGGCGGCCGTGATCTGCGTGTACATCGTGCTGGGCGTGCTGTATGAAAGCTATATCCACCCGCTGACCATCCTGTCGACCCTGCCGTCGGCCGGCGTCGGCGCCTTGCTGGCGCTGCTGGTCACCGGCCAGGACCTGGGCGTGATCGGCATCATCGGCATCATTCTGCTGATCGGCATCGTCAAGAAGAACGCCATCATGATGATCGACTTCGCCATCGAGGCGGAACGGGAAGAGGGCAAGGCGCCGCGCGCCGCCATCCACCAGGCCGCGCTGCTGCGCTTCCGTCCCATCCTGATGACCACCCTGGCCGCGCTGTTCGCCGCCGTGCCGCTGATGTTCGGCTGGGGCGAGGGCGCCGAGCTGCGCCGCCCGCTGGGCCTGGCCATCTTCGGCGGCCTGATCGTCAGCCAGATGCTGACCCTGTTCACCACGCCGGTGATCTACCTGGGCTTCGACAGCCTGGCGCAGCGCTTCCGCCGCCGCAAGCCGGCCGCGCCGCAGGGCATCAACCAGCCGGAGGGCGAAGCGCCGTGAACCTGTCGTCCCCATTCGTCAAGCGCCCGATCGCCACGGTCCTGCTGACCTGCGGCCTGGCGCTGGCCGGCATCGGCGCGTTCTTCGTGCTGCCGGTGGCGCCGCTGCCGCAGGTGGACTTCCCCATCATCTCGGTCAACGCCACGCTGCCGGGGGCCAGTCCGGCCACCATGGCCACCAGCGTCACCACGCCGCTGGAGCGCCACCTGGGCGTGATCGCCGGCGTCAACGAGATGACGTCCTCGTCCAGCACGTCCAGCTCCAACGTCACCCTGCAGTTCGACTTGAACCGCAATGTCGACGCCGTGGCGCGCGAGGTGCAGGCGGCCATCAACGCCAGCCGCATCGACCTGCCGGCTTCGCTGCGCAGCAATCCGACCTACCGCAAGGCCAACACCAACGGCATCCCGGTGATGATCCTGGCGCTGACCTCGCAGACCCGCACGCCGGGCCAGATCTACGACGAGGTGTCCAACACCGTGCTGCAGCGCCTGTCGCAGGTGACCGGCATCGGCGACGTGGAACTGGGCGGCAGCTCGCTGCCGGCCGTGCGCGTGGAGCTGAACCCATATGCGCTGAACCGCTACGGCGTGTCGATGGAGGACGTGCGCGCCGCCATCCAGGCCACCAACGCCAACCGCCCGCGCGGCGCCATCCAGGGCCACGGCCAACGGCTGCAGATTTATACCGAGTCGGCCAACGCCCAGGGTGGCCGCAGCGCCGCCGATTACCAGAACCTGGTGGTCGGCTGGCGCAACAGCACGGCCATACGGCTGAAAGACATCGCCAGCGTGGTGGACGGCGTCGAGGACCAGAACAACCTCGGCCTGTTCAACGGCCAGCCGGCCATCATCGTGGTGCTGCGCTCGCAGGCCGGCGCCAACGTGATCGAGACGGTGGACAGCGTGCGCGCGCAACTGCCGATGCTGCAGGCGCAGTTGCCGCCGGACGTGAAGATCCAGGTGGCCAGCGATTCCACCAATTCCATCCGCTCCTCGCTGCACGAGATCGAGATCACGCTGATCATCTCCATTCTGCTGGTGGTGCTGGTGGTGAGCATCTTCCTGCGCAGCGCGCGCGCCACCATCGTGCCGGCGGTGGCCACCATCGTTTCGCTGCTGGGCACTTTCGGCGTGATGTATCTGCTGGGCTTCAGCCTGAACAACCTGTCGTTGATGGCGCTGACCGTGGCTACCGGCTTCGTGGTGGACGACGCCATCGTGGTGCTGGAAAATACCACCCGCCACATCGAGGCCGGCATGGACCGCTTCACGGCCGCGCTGCAGGGCGCGCGCGAAGTGGGCTTCACCGTGCTGTCCATCAGCCTGTCGCTGATCGCCGTGTTCATTCCGCTGCTGTTCATGGGCGGCCAGTTCGGCGCCCTGTTCAAGGAATTCGCCGTCACGCTGTCGGCCGCGGTGATGATCTCGCTGCTGATTTCGCTGACCACCACGCCCATGATGTGCGCCTGGCTGCTGACGCCGGGCGGCCACGAAGCCAAGCCGCAGGGCCGCATCGCCCGCTTCTTCGAGCGCGGCTTCGACGCCGTGCTGAAGGGTTATGAGCACAGCCTGGACTGGGCGCTGTCCAGCAGTTGGCTGGTCATGCTCAGCCTGGTCTTCGTGATCGGCCTGAACTTCTACCTGTTCGCGGCCATCCCCAAGGGCGGCTTCCCGCAGCAGGATACGGGCCAGATCAGCGGCGGCATCCGCGCCGACCAGAGCATCTCCTTCCAGGCCATGCAGGGCAAGCTGCGCCAACTGGTCAACATCATCAAGGATGATCCGGACGTGGCGACGGTGGTGGGCTTCACCGGCGGCCGGCGCGCCGGCGGTGGCTTCATGTTCGTCAACCTCAAGCCGGCCAACCAGCGCAAGGTGGCCGGGCAGGCGGTAATCAACCGTCTGCGCCCCAAGCTGGCCAGGGTGACTGGCGTGACGCTGTTCCTCAGCCCCGTGCAGGACTTGCGCGCGGGCGGACGCTCGGCCAACGCCAACATGCAGTACACGCTCAAGAGCGACAACCAGGCCGACCTGAAGAAATGGGCCAGCCGCCTGGCTGACCAGATGAAGACCAAGAAGTCCATGACCGACGTCGACAGCGACCAGTCGGACAACGGCGTCGAAACCTTCGTCACCATCGACAAGCAGAGCGCGGCCCGCGTCGGGGCCTCGGTGCGCGACGTCGACAATGCGCTGTACGACAGCTTCGGCCAGCGTCAGGTGGCCACCATCTACGATGAGCTGAACCAGTACCACGTCATCATGGAAGTGCCGCGCGAGTTCGCCAAGAGTCCGGAAGCGCTGAACGACGTGTACGTGCCGGCCAAGGGATTGCCGGCGCCGACCGCCGCCAATCCGACCGGCGCGCCGGTGGCCACCACGGTGGCGGCCGGGGCCACGCCGACCACCGGCAACGGCGCCACGGGCAGTACCGGCTCGGGCGGCGCCAACGGCAGCAGTACGGCCGGCGCCGGCGCGGCCGCCAGCGCGGGCACCGCCACCGCGGCCAACATCGCCGCCCCGGCAGTGAAGGACGCCTCGTCCGGCTCGGCCCTGAGCACCGCGCCGACCACCATGGTGCCGCTGGCCACGCTGGCCACCTTCGCCGAAAGCGCGGCGGCCACCTCGATCAACCACCAGGACGGTGAACTGGCCACCACCATCGCCTTCAACGTGGCGGAAGGCTCCAGCCTGTCCATCGCCGCCAAGGAGATCGCCGACGCGGAAGCGGAAATCGCCATGCCCAACAATGTGCGCGGCAGCTTCCAGGGTTCGGCCAAGGCCGCGCAGGACAGCAACAAGTCGCTGCCGCTGCTGATCCTGGCCGCCATCGTGGTGATCTACATCGTGCTGGGCATCCTGTACGAAAGCCTGATCCATCCGGTGACCGTGCTGACCACGCTGCCATCGGCCGGCGTGGGCGCGGTGCTGGCGCTGTTGATCTTCAAGATGGAGTTCTCGACCATTTCGCTGATCGGCATCTTCCTGCTGATCGGTATCGTCAAGAAGAACGCCATCCTGATCATCGACTTTGCGCTGGATGCCGAGCGGGCGCGCGGCCTGACCGCGCGCGAAGCGGTGCGCGAAGCCTGTTTGCTGCGCTTCCGTCCCATCCTGATGACCACCATGGCCGCCGCGCTGGGTGCGCTGCCGCTGGCAATCGGCTTCGGCGAAGGCTCGGAGCTGCGCCAGCCGCTGGGCGTCGCCATTATCGGCGGCCTGATCGCCAGCCAGTGCCTGACGCTGCTGACCACGCCCGTGGTCTATATGCTGATGGACAAACTGCGCCGTCCCGGCGAATCCGAACAACATTTAAGCCGTCATAGCGAAGCGCCGATTACACCATGAGCACTATGCGTACATTTGCACCAACTCCCCGTTATCAACTGATCGCGCTGGCCGTGGGCGCCGCGCTGCTGGCCAGCGGCTGTTCGGTCACGCCCACCTACAAGGTGCCGGAAACGCCGCAGCCATCCGCGTTCAAGGAAACGCCCAGCCAGGCCGACAAGGCCGCCGCCGGCTGGACCGCCGCCGTGCCGGCCGACACGCTGGAACGCGGCCCCTGGTGGCAGTTGTTCAACGATCCCATCCTGAACCAACTGGCCGACAGCATCGAGATCAACAACCAGAACGTGGCCGCCGCCGTCGCTTCGTACGTGCAGGCGCGGGCGCTGGTGGCCGAGCAGCGCGCCGCGCTGTTCCCCGTGTTCGACCTGAACGGCAGCGCCACGCGCGCCGGCGGCGGCGACAAGACGCCCACCGCCAACCAGTACCGCGTCAACATCGGCGGTAGCTGGGAGCCGGACGTGTGGGGCAAGCTGCGCGCCGGCGTCGGCAGCGCCAACGCCAGCCTGCAGGCCAGCGCCGCCGACCTGGCCGCCGCGCGCCTGTCGGCCCAGGGCGAACTGGCCACCAATTACTTCTCGCTGCGCGAGGCGGACGCCGAGAAGGCGCTGCTGGACGCCACCACCGAAGGCTACGAGCGGGTGCTGCAGATCACGCAGAACCGCTTCAACGCCGGCATCGCCGCCAAGTCGGACGTGTTGCAGGCGCAGACCCAGTTGGCCAGCGCCCGCATCGACCAGATCACGCTGGCGCGCCAGCGCGCCACGCTGGAACATGCGATCGCGGTCCTGCTCGGGAAGGCAGCCAGCGACTTCTCGCTGCCGCCGGCCGAGTGGAAGATCACGGTGCCGGACGTGCCGACCGGCGTGCCGTCCACGCTGCTGCAGCGCCGTCCCGACATCGCCGCCGCCGAGCGCCGCGTGGCGGCCGCCAACGAGCAGATCGGCATTTCGCGCAGCGCCTACTTCCCCAGCCTGAACCTGACCGGCTCCTACGGCTACGGCGCGGCGTCCACCGGCGGCCTGTTCAACGCTTCCAACAACCTGTGGTCGCTGGGCCTGAGCGCGGCGCAGACGTTGTTCGATTTCGGCGCCACCAAGGCGCGCGTGGCCGCCAGCGAGGCGCAGCGCGACCAGGCCATCGCCCAGTACCGGCAAACCGTGTTGAGCGCCATTGCCGATGTCGAGAACCAGTTGGCGGCCACGCGCACGCTGGCGCAGCAGCAGGAGTTGCGCAAGGCGGCGTCGGAGGCGGCCGACCAGGTCGAGGTGCAGATGATTAACCGCTACCGCGCGGGCCAGGTCAGCTACAGTGACGTGGTGACGGCGCAGACCACGGCGCTGAGCGCGCGCCGCGCGCTGGTGCAGGCGCAGTCCGACCGCCAGACCACGGCGATTGCCCTGATCCAGTCGCTGGGCGGCGGCTGGCATGCCGACAGCGGCAAGCAATAACCCCGCCCGTCATTCCCGCGTACGCGGGAATCCATAGACAGCATGCCGCAAGCTCGGCATGGATTCCCGCCTGCGCGGGAATGACGTGGTGCCTGCGGGGGGGAATGACGTGGCGCCTGCGCGGGAATGACGGGGCAGGGGAATAACGGGGCCTTTCCCTGCGGTATAATCATCTGACAAGGTGTACATAAAATCATGTCGAGATGACCAAGAAAAGCGCCGCCTCCGTTGCCCCCGCCGCCACGACCCTGCCTGTCGTCGGCATCGGCGCGTCCGCCGGCGGGCTCGACCCCATCTGCGAATTCCTGGCCAACCTGCCGCCGGACACCGGCTTTGCCTTCATCGTCGTCCAGCACCTCGATCCGATACACAAGTGCATGCTGCCGGAGCTGCTGCAGCGCGTCACCAGCATGCCGGTCAGCGAAATCACCAACGGCATGCAGCTACAGGCCGACCAGGTCTACGTCATCCCGCCCAATCACGACCTGGCGCTGGACAATGGCCACTTCATGCTGCGGCCGGTGTCGGCGCGGCGCGGCCACCACCTGCCGATCGACAGCTTCTTCAAATCGCTGGCCACGCATCACCGCGACCTGGCGGTCGGCATCCTCTTGTCCGGCATGGGCTCGGACGGCACGCTGGGGCTGAAAGCGATCCGCGACAACGGCGGCATGACGATCGCCCAGTTGCCGTCGTCGGCGCGCTTCGACGCCATGCCTGCCGCCGCCATCGCCGCGCGGGTGGTTGACATCATCGAACTGCCATCCCGCATCTGGCCGCGCGTGGCCGAGTGGTGGAGCGTGCAGGAGTCGGGCCTGCCGGAACAGGCCGTCGCCCAGCGCGAAGGCTTGCAGCAGCTATTCCAGTTGCTGCTCAAGCAGACCGGCGCCAGCTTCTTCGATTACAAGTTGAGCACCGTGATGCGCCGCATCGACCGCCGCATCAAGCTGCGCCAGTGCGGCTCGCTGGCCGAGTATGTCCAGTTCCTGCGCGCGAATCCATCGGAAGTGGACCTGCTGTTCAAGGAATTGCTGATCGGCGTGACCAATTTCTTCCGCGATCCCAAGGTGTGGGAATACCTGATGAACAACGCGCTGCCGCAACTGATCGCCGAGCATCCGGACGGCGCGGCCTTCAAGGCCTGGGTGGCCGCCTGCTCGACCGGCGAGGAAGCCTATTCGCTGGCGATCGCCTTCAACGAGGTGTTGGAGCGCTTGCGCCCGACGGCGCGCTACACCTTGCAGATCTTCGCCACCGACCTCGATGACGACGCGGTGGACCAGGCGCGCCAGGGCGTGTTTGGCGCCGACATCGAGGCCGACGTGTCGGAGGAACTGCTGCAGCGCTACTTCATGCCGGCCGAGAAGGGCGGCTACCGCATCCGCAAGGACGTGCGTAACATGATTATTTTCGCGCGCCAGAACGTCATCTCCGATCCGCCGTTCACCAAGCTGGATATTCTCTGCTGCCGCAACCTGCTGATCTACTTTACTGCTAAACTGCAAGAGCAACTGATACCCCTGTTCCATTACGCCCTGAAGACCGGCGGCCTGCTGATGCTGGGCAGCGCCGATACGCCAGGCCACTTCAACGAGCTGTTCACGCTGATGCCGGGCGCCGGGCGCATCTACCGGCGACTGGATGCATCCATACACCGCGTAGCCAATTACTTCCCCACGCGAGTCAGCAGTGTCGCCACGCCCACCGTTACAGAACCGAGCAATCCATCAATGAACGGTAATTTACAAGTGCAGGTCGAGCAGCAACTGCTTAAAAAACATTCGCCGGCAGCGGTGCTGCTCAACGCCCACGGTGACATCCTCTACATCCACGGCCGCACCGGCGCTTACCTGGAACCGGCCGCCGGCAAGGCCAACTGGAATATCCACGCCATGGCGCGCGACGGCCTGCGGCACGAGATGGCGGAGCTGCTCAAGCGCGCCACCCAGGAAGCCGGCACCATCGCCCTGCGCGGCCTGATACAGCGCGACGAACATGGCAGGGCGGCGCAGGCGCTGGACATGACGGCCGAAGCCATGCCGGAAAACGGTCCGCTGTCGGGCACCGTCATGCTGACCTTCTCCAGCATGCCGCTGCCGCCCAAGAAGCGCCGCACGCGTTCGAGCAACCCTTATGTGCTGGAACTGGAGCAGCAACTGGCGCAGGCGCGGCTGGAGATCCAGGCGGTGCGCGATGAGATGCAGGCCTCGCGCGAGGAACTGAAGTCGGCCAACGAGGAGCTGCAGTCGACCAACGAGGAGCTGCAATCGACCAATGAGGAACTGACCACCTCCAAGGAAGAGATGCAATCGCTGAACGAAGAGCTGTATACCGTCAACGCCGAGCTGCAATCCAAGGTGGACGACCTGTCGCTGGTCAACGGCGACATGAAGAACCTGCTGAACAGCACCGATGTGGCCACCATTTTTCTCGACGGCGACCTGCGCATCCGCCGCTTCACCGACCAGACCACCCAGATCTACAAGCTGATCCCGAGCGACGTCAATCGCCCGCTGAGCGACATCGTCAACGACTTGCTGTACACCGACCTGGAAAAGGATGCGCGCAATGTGCTGCGCACCCTGGTGTTCTGCGAAAAGCAGGTGGAAAGCCGCGGTGGCGGCTGGTACACCATGCGCATACGGCCTTACCGCACGGTCGACAACGTGATCGACGGCGTGGTGGTCACTTTCATCAATATCACCGAGCTGAAACAGCTAGAGGCACGCTTGCTGTCCATGCCCAAGGACGCATGACCAGGCGTTCGCACACTGCTGGCCTGGGGCACGCCCAACTGCGCGAACGGGCAGAGCGGGTGGCCGCATCGGCGGCATCGGCGGCTCAGCCGCCGGCGAATGCCGACAGCGATCAGCTCAGGCGCTGGCACGAACTGCAGGTCAGCCAGATCGAGCTGGACCTGCAGAGTGAAGCGCTGGCCAAGTTGCAGAATGAGCGCGACCAGGCTGCGGCCTGGCGCGACCGCTACGCCGAGCTGTACGACCAGGCGCCGGCCGGCTACGTATCGCTGAGTGAGGCGGGCAGCATCACGCGTGCCAACCATGCGGCGGCCGAGCTGTTGCGGCGCCACCGCGACGACCTGTTCGGCCGGCCCTTCGAACAGTTCGTGGCGCCGCAGGAGCAGGCGGTGCTGCGGCGTTTCCTGGCGCAGTTGTTCCACAGCGGCCAGCGCGCCGTGCTGGACGTGGTGCTGTTCGAGGCGGAGGCCGGCGCCGGGCCGCGCCAGGTGCGCATCGAAGCCAACCTGGACGCGGGCGCCCGCGTCTGCCGCATGATCCTGACCGACATGGGCACCGACGACGTGCGCGAAGCGGCGCGCCGGCGCGCCTTCCAGGTGCTGGACAATATCAACGAGGGCGTGCTGGTGTGCGATGTCCACCAGAACATCGTGTCGGTCAATCCTGCCTTCACCGCGCTGACCGGCTATCCGGTGGAGGAAGCGCTGGGGCGCAATCCGCGCTTCCTCGGCCGGCGGGATGCGCACCCGGCCGATTATTACGAGAACGCCTTGCGCCGCCTGCGCGCCGATGGCCGCTGGCAGGGCGTGGCCTACAACCGCCGCCGCGACGGCACGTTCTACACGGCCCACATGTCGCTGACCGTGATGCGCGACGACGACGGCGCGATCAGCTACTACATCGGCGTCCTGTCCGACATCACGGCGCGCGAGCGCGCGGAGCAGGAGCTGCTGGCCTGGTCGCGCGAGCTGGACGAACGGGTGGCGGCGCGCACCGCCGAGTTGAGCGAATCGCGCGAGCAGTTGCGCAAGCTGGCCGAACACCTGGAAACGGTGAAGGAAGAGGAGCGCAAGCACATCGCGCGCGACATCCACGACGAACTGGGACAGAACCTGCTGGCGCTGCGCATCGACATCTCCATGTTGAGCGCGCGCACCGGCGAGCGCCACTCGCGCCTGCACCAGCGAGTCGACGCGGCGCTGGAAACGGTGGACGGCACCATCCGCAGCGTGCGCGGGATCATGAACGAGCTGCGGCCGCCGGTGCTGGACCTGGGCCTGCCGGCCGCGCTGGAGTGGCAGGTGGCTGAATTCCGCAAGCGCAGCGGGCTGGGATGCACGCTGTCGCTGCCGGCCGAAGCCAGTTGCGCCGCCATCCCGCCGGCGATGGCCATCGTGCTGTTCCGCTCCCTGCAGGAGGCGCTGAGCAATGTGCGGCGCCATGCGCAGGCCACCTGGGTGGAGGTGGAGCTGGCGGTGGAGCAGGAACGGCTGATCTTCAGCGTGGCCGACAACGGCATCGGCATCGCGGCCGCGTCGTACTGCAAGAGCGGCTCCTTCGGGTTGATCGGCATGGCGCAGCGGGTGGAGGCCCTGAACGGCAGCTTCGAGATCGCCCAGTTGCCGGCCGGCGGCGGCTGTAGGCTGACGCTGGGCTTCGATCTATAATGTCGGCGCCGCTCACGCCATCCACATTCAGGGGTTGAATCTTGTTTAAAAAAATATTACTTCCGGCCGCACTGCTGTGCGCAGCCGGCGCACAGGCTGACGAAGGCCAATGGCAGCCGTACCAGATGACCCAGTTGAAGCCGGAGCTGAAGCGCATCGGCATCGCCATCCCGGCCGAGAAACTGGCCGATCTGTCCAGCCATCCGATGAGCGCCATCGTCTCGCTGGGCGGCTGCTCGGCGTCCTTCGTGTCCGACGCGGGGCTGATCGTGACCAACCATCACTGCGCCTACAGCGCCATCCAGCGCAACTCGACCCCGGAACACAACTACATCGTCGACGGCTACCTGGCGCAAACCCGCGCGCAGGAGCTGCCGGGCGGCCCCAACATGCTGGTGTATGTGACCGACAAGGTGGAAAACGTCACCGGCCGCGTGCTGAAGGGCGTGACGTCGTCCATGAGCGGCAAGCAGCGCCACGACGCGGTGGAGAAGTCCATCAAGGCGCTGATCGCCGAATGCGAAAGCGACAAGTTCTACCGCTGCTCGGTGCCGGCCTTCCACCGTGGGCTGGAGTATTACCGCATCCGCCAGATCATGCTGCGCGACGTGCGCCTGGTGTACGCGCCGGCTGACATGATCGGCAACTTCGGCGGCGACATCGACAATTACGAATGGCCGCGCCACGACGGCGACTATTCCTTCATCCGCGCCTACGTCGGCAAGGATGGCCGTCCGGCCGACTATTCGCCGGACAACGTGCCGTATCACTCGAAAGACTTCCTGATGGTGTCGGCCGCCGGCCTGAAGAACGGCGACCCGGTGCTGCTGGCCGGTTATCCGGGCCGCACCAGCCGCTACAAGCTGCCGTCGGAAATCCGCGACGCGCGCGACGTCGCGTATCCGGCCAAAGTGGCTGAAATCCAGGCCGACCTGGACACCATCGCCGCCGCCACCAAGGACGACGCGGCGGCCGAGGTGCGCTACGCCAGCGTGGCCAAGAGCCTCAACAACGTGATGAAGAAAACCCAGGGCCTGCTGGACGGTTTCGCCCGCAAGGACATCGCCGCCATCAAGGATGTGCAGGATGCCGAGTTCCGCGCCTGGTACAACAAGCAGCCGGGCGTATCGAAGACCCTGCTGTCCGAACTGGATGCAGTGATCGCCGCCGACATCGCCCTGGGCAACGAGGAATTCGGCTACTACGTGGCCACCACCAGCGACTTGCTGCGTTCCGCGCTCACGCTCAACCGCCTGGCGCAGGAAGCGGCCAAGCCGGACGCCGAGCGTGAAAGCGGCTACCAGCAGCGCGACGTCAGCTTCATCAAGGCGCGCCTGAACCGCCTGGAGCAATCGTACGCCGCCAAGGTGGATCAGGCGCGCTTCGTCGCCGCGCTACAGCGCTATGCCAAGCTGCCGCAATCCATGCACGTGCAGGGGCTGGATGCGCTGCTGCCGACGACGGATGCCGTGCCGGCGCTGTACGCGCAGTCGCAGTTGGGCGACACCGCCCGGCGCCTGGGCTGGGTGGGCAAGGACGCCGCCGCCATCGCCGCCTCGGACGACGCCTTCCTCAAGCTGGCCGTGAAGCTGGACGGCGTGAGCGAAGCGCTGAAGGAGCGCCGCAAGGAACTGGACGGCAACCTGGAGCGCGTGATCCCGCAGTACATGGCGGCCGTGATCGCATGGAAGAAATCGCAGGGCAAGCCGGTCTACCCGGATGCGAATTCGACCCTGCGCGTGACCTACGGCAGCGTGGCGCCTTATTCGCCGAAGGACGGCATCACCAAGGGGCCGTTCACCACCATTGACGGCATCGTCGAGAAGCATACCGGCAAGGAGCCGTTCAACGCGCCGCAAAAGCTGCTGGACGCGATCAAGGCCAAGCGCTACGGCCAGTTCAAGGACCCGGTGCTGGGCACCGTGCCGGTCGATTTCCTGACCAGCGCCGATACCACCGGCGGCAATTCCGGCTCGGCGGTGATGAACAAGAACGGTGAACTGATCGGCCTGAACTTCGATTCGACCTACGAGTCCATCACCAAGGACTGGTACTTCGACCCCGCCATCACCCGCGCCATCCACATGGATATCCGCTATATGCTGTGGATCATGGCGGAGGTGGACCACGCCGACAACCTGCTCAAAGAGCTGACCATCAAGTACCCGAAAAAATGAGCGCGCTGGAGCTTCTGCTGGGTTATGCGAACATGCCGCTGCACCTGGCAGCCTTCGCCACGACCCCGCTGGAGCTGCTGTCCTTCCTGCTGTCCGTGGCCTGCGTGTGGCTGAACATACGCCAGAGCCACTGGGGCTGGCTGCTGGCCATCCTGTCGTCGGCCATGTACGGCCTGGTGTTCTTCGGCTCGCGCCTGTACGGCGACATGGGCCTGCAACTGGTGTTCATCGCCGTGTCGTGCTACGGCTGGTATCAATGGCTGAAGGGTGACGACAGCCACAACCAGTTGCCGGTCACCGCGCTCGATGCGCGCGGACGCTGGATCGCCGGCGCGGCCTGGCTGGCCGGCTTCGCCTTCCTGGCCTGGTTCCTCAAGTCCTATACCGATACCGACGTGCCCAACGCGGACGGCTTCCTCACGGCCGGCAGCCTGGTCGGCCAGGCGCTGCTGTCGCGGAAGAAGATCGAGAACTGGCACGTGTGGATCATCGTCGATGTGCTGTACGTGGCGCTGTACCTGCACAAGCACCTGGTGCTGACGGCGGTGCTGTACGGCGTCTTCGTCGGCATGGCCATCGTCGGCCTGCGTGCATGGCAGGAGGATAGTCACGGCGGCGGGCGGCTGGCGCTGGAATGAAGCTGCTCAAGGTCGCCATCCTCGGCACCGAATCGTCCGGCAAGTCGACGCTGGCGGCCGCGCTGGCCGCGCGCCACCGCACCGTCTGGGTGCCGGAATACCTGCGCGAATTCGTCGATACGGGCGGCCGCGTGCCGGCGGAAGCCGACCAGTTTCCCATCGCCGCCATGCAGCGCGAGCGCGAGATCGCCGCCGCGCCGCGCGCGAACAAGTATCTTTTTTGCGACACAGCGCCGCTGATGACGGCGGTGTACAGCCGCCAGTACTTCGGCGGCATCGACCGCCGGCTGGCCGCGCTGGCGGCCACGCACGCGCAGGACTACGGGCTGACGCTGGTGATGGCTGCCGACATCCCCTGGGTGGCCGACGGCCTGCAGCGTGAAAACGAAGCGGTCAGCGCATCGGTCCACCGCTTGTTGCTGGACGAATTGGCGGCGCGTGAGATACCCTACCGATTGATATCGGGCGATCCCGAGCAACGACTCTTACAGGTGGAGCGGTATCTATGAAAAAGCTGCTGGCGGTGCTGGCCATCCTGGTGTCTCCGCTGGCTCTCGCAGATACCGGCTACTATCTTGTTTCTATCTACGATGTCGAAGGCCAGGCGTCGGTCGACTACAAATACTGGAACGCTCACTACAACGGCCGCACGGTCGCCGCGCCGGAGATCGGCATCGGCTACGGTGTGACCTCGCGCTGGTACACCGAGGTCAGCGCCTCGTGGGTCAAGTTCAACGGCATGGCCAATCACTGGGAAGCCACCGAGTGGCAGAACGATTTCATGCTGACCCAGGGCCAGTATCCCTTCGACCTGGCGCTGCACACCACCATCGAAAAGGCGCGCGACAGCAGCGATGGCTATGCGCTGGAATGGGGACCGGCGCTACAAACCGAAATCGGCCGCACCCAATTCAACGCCAACCTGTTCCTGCAGCGCGACTACCGCGTGCAGGACAATGCCGAGCATGCGGCGGAACTGACCTACCAGTTGCAGGTCAAGCACAACTGGAAGCCGTGGCTGCAGCCCGGCCTGCAAGCCTTCGGTGAAGTGGGGAAGTGGGATAACTGGCTGCCATACCGGCAGCAGTCGCACCGTGCCGGGCCGATGGTGTATGGGCATACGGACATCGGCCGGCAGGAACTGAAGTACGAATTCGCCTACCTGGTGGGCCGCAATTCGGCGCGCGCGGCGAAGAGTTTCGCGATGCGCGCGCAGTTCATCTTTTAAAGGTCGAACTGGGCCGACAGGCGGTAGGTGCGCGGCGCGCCCGGCATCAGGTAGCCGCCCAGTTGCGGCGTGACGTCGCGCCAGTAGAAGCGGTCCAGCGCATTGTCGACGCCCAGGCGCAGCGTGGTGGCCACGTTGCCGATGCGGGTGGCGTAGGCGCCGCCCAGGTTCAGCACATGGTAGGCCGGCACGAACACGGTGTTCTGCACGTCGAACGCCTTCTTGCCCGAGTACTGCCAGTTGGCGTTCAGGCGCAGGCCTTGCACTTGCGGCACGGCGTAGTCCGCGTACACGGATGACTTGAACGCGGCCACGTCGGCCACGCGCTTGCCGTCCATGTCGGCCTGGCCGGTGCCGCTCTGCTGGGTGTTCAGCGCGGTGGCCGATACGCCCACGGTCAGCTCGCGCGTGACGCGGCCGTTCAGCGCCATTTCCAGGCCGCGGTTCTGCGCTTCGCCGTTGCGCACGTAGACGTTGCCGGCGTCGGTGTATTCCAGGCCTTTGCGGATCTGGAACAGGGCCACGCTGGCGCTCAGGTCCTGGCGGATATCGGCCTTAATGCCCAGTTCGACCTGCTTGGACTTGCCGGGCGCCAGCGCCTGGTCCTGGTTGACGGTGCCGAACGGTGCGATGCCGCCGTGCTCCAGGCCTTGGGCATAAGAGGCGTAGGTGTCGACGTTGGCGCGCAGCTTGTAGACCAGCGCCACGCTCGGCAGCCAGAAGCCCTTGTCGGTATGCGCGTACGGCAGCACGTTGCCGTTGTCGTCGGTGCCCACGTATTCGTCGCGCTTGACCTGCACGTAGCGCGCGCCGGCGTGCAGCTTGAGGTCCTCGTTCAGGCTGACGATGTCCTGCGCGTACAGGGCGCGTTCGTTGTCGTGGCGGCGCTCGCTGACCGGGCCGCTGGTGCCGATGGCCGGCTGCACCACCACCGGGTGGTAGATGTTGCTGGTGCCGGAGAACTCATAGAAGTCGTTGCCCCATTTTTCGCTGTTGCGGTAGAAGGAGGCGCCGCCGGTGAACTCATGCTGGATGGCGCCCGTGGCGAAGCGGCCCTGCAACTGCGCCTGCACCGTCAGCGGCGATTTCTTTTCGCCCTTGCTGATGTAGTTGTAGACGTCATAGTCGCCATTGCCGCAGAAGCCGGGATCGATTTCCTGCGCCGAGCAGCCTTCGGGGAAGGCGGTGTAGTCGTCGCGCTTGAACTGGTGCTGGTTGGCGCTGACGGTGGCGTTCCAATCGTTCGCGAACTTGTACTCGAAGCGCGCGCCGATGTTGGTATCGGTGGTTTCCACCGGACGGCTCCACGGCTGGTCGTTCAGCATGGTCCTGGAATCGACCACCGGCAGCGTGGCGTTGTTAATCAACTGGAAGCCGGGTGCGCTGACCTGGGTTTTGCGCTGGTAGTCGGCGTCCACTTGCAGCAGGGCCTGCGGCGAGATGCGGAAGTCGAAGGCGCCGGAGATGAAGTTGCGGTTGCCGTTGGCGCCTTCGATGTAGGAGCGCATGCGTTCCTCGGCGGCGTTGACGCGGTAGCCGAAGCGGCTGTCCTCGAAGCGGCCGCCCAGGTCGACCGCGCCGTACAGGGTGCCGCGGTCGCGCGCTTCCAGCACCACGGTGCGCAGCGGCGTGTCGGTCGGGCGCTTGGTCACGTAGTTGACGATGCCGCCCGGCGTGGAGACGCCGGCCTGCAGGCCGGACAGGCCTTTCAGCACTTCCAGGCGTTCCTTGTTCTCCAGCGGGATCTGGGCGTCGGCCGGGATGGCCATGCCGTCCTTGCGGTAGCTCGATTCGTTGTCCAGGTTGAAGCCGCGGATGGAGAACTGCTCGGAATAGCCGACCGCGTTGTAGGCGTCGCTCAGGCTGGCGTCGTAGCGGGCGGCGTCGGTGGTGGAGCGCACTTGCAGGTCCAGCATCTGCTGCGCGGTCAGCACGCTGACCGAGGCCGGGGTTTCCAGCAGCGGGGCATTCGAGAAGCCGGCCACCGAAGCGGTGGTGGCGCGGGCCTTGGCGGCGCTGATGACGACTTCCGGCAGCGGCTGGTCGGCGCTGTCGGCGGCCGGGGCATCGGTGGCGGCGGCGCAGGCTGCGCCGGCAAACGCCTGGAATACCGCCAGCGCGGCGGCGGTTACTGCAAAGTGTGGTATGGACATGTGTGCTCTCTTTATTCGGCCGGATGCCGCGAAGAGAGCCATCAAAGAAGGGAAGAACCCGGTTTGCGCTTTCCTTCGCTGGCATTATCCAGATCAGGTACGGAGGGTATCTCTCACCCGGCAGCGCTGGCTTTGCAGCGCGCCCAGGACCCCTAGCGAGGCGGTAGTGTATCACATCCGCCATGCCAGCCTTGCCGTGCGCCGCGTTCCGCACCGTGTCGCTACACTTGCGGCTTGCATCACAGGTGTGGAAAGGGAAGGAATGAGGCAGTCGTATCAAGAGGGAAGCTGGTTTGCCGTGCCGCTGCTGGATGGCGGTTATGGCTGGGGTTTGGTGGCGCGTCTTTCACCGGGCGGCAAGATCCTGCTGGCCTATCTGTTCGGCCCCAAGCTGATGCACTTCCCGACGCAGGAAGAGTTGAACACCTTGCGGCCGCAGGACGCGGTCAAGGTGCTGCGCTGTGGCGACATGGCGCTGGCCAGCGGCCACTGGCGCGTGCTGGGCCAGGTCGAGCATTTCGATCCGGCGATGTGGCCCATGCCGCAATTCCTGCGCCGCGCCGACGCGCTCAAGCGCGCCTGGCGCGTGACTTACACGGACGCCGATCCCAGCCGCTCGGAGCGCGAGGAATCCGTGCCTTACGAAACCCAGGGCCTGGAGGCCGACTCCCTGTACGGCTACGGCTCCACCGAGCTATTGCTGACCAAGCTGCTGGAACCGGCCGAGCACCCGATCAACCGGGGCAGCTAACGTTCCAGGCGTCGTAGTCGTTGCCGCTCTTGCGCACGGCGACCTTGGCCACCGTGTCGCGGTCGCTGTCGAACACCAGGCCTACCATTTGCGGCGCCCCCTTGGCGGGCGGGGCCGGCTCGATCGCGCTCAGGCGGAAGGTCAGGGCGCGCTGGCGCGCGCATTGCGAATTCCCGGCGAACAGCAGGCGCGCGCGGGCCAGCAGTTCGCGGTGCTGGCGCAGCACGGCGGCGGCGTCGGCCGGGTTCACGGCCGGGTCCAGTTTGACCGTGTACTGCGCGGCCGTGCAGATGACCTTGGGCGTGGCCAGCCACACCTGCCATTCCGGCGGCGCGGCCGAGACGGTCCAGCGCTCGCCCTCCTTTGCCCTGGCGTCGTAGATGTAGCTGGTGCGGATCTGGCGGCACAGCTCCATGTTCATGTGGCGCGGGGCGGAATCGACGCGGGCGATCACCTGCCACGGCTCGCCCTTGCGGCGCTGGATGTCGAACGTGGGCGCGAACAGCGAGGCGCCACCGCTGTGCTCGGGCGGCACGTGCAGGCGGTAGAACTGGTCGAAGGAGGCGCGCTCCTCGGCGGTCGGCGCGCGTTGCTGCACGGCCGGCGCGGCGGCATGCGGCGCGGCGCGCGCGCCGGATTGCGCGCCAGCCTGCGCTGGGCCGGCCGTCGCCGCCAGCGACCACACCAGGGCCGATAACACGGCGGCCCGCATCACACCGCCTTCATCACGATCTGCACCAGGAAGCCGCCGCCTTCGCGGTTGCGCACATGCAGTTCGGCGCCGTGGCGCGTGATCACGCGCTCGACGATGGCCAGGCCCAGGCCGGCGCCGTTGGCCTGGCTGCGCGCCGTGTCCAGCCGGGTAAAGGGCTTGAGCAGTTGGGCGATCTGGTCGGGCGGCACGCCCACGCCGTGGTCCTGGACTTCGATGATGACCCGCTTGGACGTGTGCATGCCCTTGACCACGCACTTGATGTCGATCTCGGTCAGCTCGGTGTCCGGCGTCTTGCCGTAGCGGCGGGCGTTCTCGATCAGGTTGTTGATGACGCGCTTGATGTCGGTGGCGTTGCCCATCGCATGCGCGCCCGGCGCGATGTCGGTGCTGATGCGCACGTCCTGCAGGCGCGCGGCTTCGTGCGCGGTTTCTTCCAGCAGCTCGCTGATGTCGACGTTGATGAAGCTGGACGCTTCGGTCGGCTTGGCGTAGTCGAGGAACTGGCCGATGATGGCGTCCATCTGGCTGATGTCGGACTGCATGCCGACGCGGGCCTCGTCCGACAGGTGGGCCATCTCCACCTCCAGTTGCATGCGCGCCAGCGGCGTGCGCAGGTCGTGCGAGATGCCGGCCAGGATCACGGCGCGGTCGGACTCCACCTGCTGCAGGTCGTCCACCATCTGGTTGAAGCTGCGGTTGGCTTCCATGATTTCCAGCGGCCCGGATTCCGGCAGCGGCGCGGGACGCTTGCCCTGGGCGAAATCGCGCGTGGCCTGGGTCAGCAGGCGCAGCGGACGGTTGATCAGGCTGGAGATGAAGGCCGCGCCCAGCAGCGACAGCAGCGACACCACGCTGGCCCAGCCCAGCCACTGGATGCCGGTCAGGCCGCGGATGCGCTCGCGCTCCAGCATCAGCCAGTACTGGTCATCGTCGATCTTGAAGCTGACCCAGAAGCCGGCCACGCCGTTGACCTTGGACGAGAAGCGCGTGTCCTGGCCCAGCTTGGCGCGCACCAGCTTTTCGATGTCGGGCATGAGCGCGTTGTCGGCCGGCGGATCGACCTGGTCGTCGTCCTCCAGCGTGAACACGCGGATGCCCTCGTTGGCCACCAGCTCGAACAGCAGCTCCTTGCGCAGGTCCGGCGCCGAGTGGGTGAGGGCGGCATGGGTGATGGTGACGATGGAGATCACCTGGGAGGAGATCTGTTGCACCTGCGGCTCGTGCTGCACCACGCTGATCATGCCGACCCAGGCCGTCATGCTGGTGGTGGTCAGCGCGCCCAGCAGGAAGAAGGTGCGCCAGAACAGGCCGCTCTTCAGGTTGGCCAGGCGGAAACGGGAAAACGGGAACTTCATGCGCATGCCTGCGCTTTAACGCGGCTGGCCCTCCGGAATGAACACATAGCCCAGGCCCCAGACCGTCTGGATGTACAGCGGGCTGGATGGGTCGGGCTCGATCAGCTTGCGCAGGCGCGAGATTTGCACGTCCAGGCTGCGGTCGAACACTTCGTACTCGCGGCCGCGCGCCAGTTCCATCAGCTTTTCGCGCGACAGCGGCTGGCGGGCGTGGCGGGCGAACACTTTCAGCACCGAGAATTCGCCGGTGGTCAGCGGCACGGTCTCGCCGTTTTTCTTCAGCGTGCGCGTGCCCAGGTCCAGCACGAACTGGCCGAACTCGAAGGTCTGCGGGGTTTCCGACGGCGCGCCGGGGATTTCGTCCGGACCGCGGCGGCGCAGCACGGCGCCGATGCGGGCCACCAGCTCGCGCGGGTTGAAGGGCTTGGGCAGGTAATCGTCGGCGCCCATTTCCAGGCCGACGATGCGGTCCACGTCTTCGCCCTTGGCGGTCAGCATGATGATCGGCGTCTGGTCGCCGGCGCCGCGCAGGCGGCGGCAGATCGACAGGCCGTCTTCGCCGGGCAGCATCAGGTCCAGCACCAGCAGGTCGTAGCGCTCGCGCAGCCACAGCTTGTTCATGGCGGTCGCATTTTCCGCGGTGAAGACGTTGAAGCCTTGTTCGGTCAGGTAGCGGCGCAGCAGGTCGCGCAGGCGGACGTCGTCGTCCACCACCATGATCTTGGCGGCGTGCCCGTTCTGGTTGGCGTTGTTGTTGCCCGATTCGGTAGTAGTGGTAGTCATTGGCCTGCCAGATTTGTCATATTCATGGTGCTATGGTAACGTCATATTCGTCCTGCGAAAACGAGCGCGCGCGGACCCATTACAAAGTGTTACAAACTTTACCCAATTAGCCTTACCCCCCAGAGGAAAGCATCATACACTCTGGGCACGGATTCAGCCTTTTTAGGACCACCCATGTTCATCGACCACAAAAAAATTTTCGCGGCAGCCAGCGCAATTTTTGGCGTGCGATCGGGCATGGGCAAAGCGTTCCTGATTGGCTGCCTGGCCGGCGCCGGCCTGGTGCAGGCGGCCGACGGCCCGGAAGGCGCGCCGCACCGCGAGCGCGAGCAGGCGCCGCATCGCCAGTTCGATCAGCGCCAGCCGCAGTCCGGCGGCGACCAACAAGGCCGCCAGCTTGACCCGCGCAGCTACGAGGCGCGCGCCGAGGAGCAGCGCCGCGCCATGCAGGAAGCCGGCCACAATGCCGAAGTCTCCCGCCGCATGGGCCGCATGACCCCGGACGAGCGCCGCGATCTGCGCCGCCAGATCAATGAAATGGGCCAGGACCTGTACGCCAACCCGCCGCGCCGCTGAGCCGCTGCCGCCTGCCGCAAAAACCGTGTGATTGTTAATTGAATGCCATTGAGGTGTATCAATTAATTCACAACTGCATTGTTTTTAGCGGTAAATTTCCTATATTTCCCTTATTCCGCGTGTAATATTAGTTGATTACACATAACACCTTGCGGCCCAAACCCCGCCGTCGGAGGAATCCTTGTGAACCAAGCAGTCGCGGCGTCCAGCTTGCCCATCGGATTGGACAAGCGGGAGGACGGCATCTACATCGATCTCGGCATGAGCAAGCCAGCGCTGGCCGCTGCGATCACGCACGTCTTTCGTTCCGGCTGCTTCCTGGCCGGCCTCGACTATCCCGTGCTGATCAAGGCGCTGTACGGCGTCGGCCCCGAGCTGGGCAACCGGCAGGCGGTCCGGCTGGCCGATGACATGCGCCTGTTCGACGCCGCCCGCCTGGCCCTGTACAAGAAGCCCAAGATGGGACGCGGCTATGCCGAGTACTACTTCGAGCAGCTCTACTTCGAAGAGACCATGCTGCCCGATGGCACGGTGCTGCCGGAGCGCCCGGCGCGGCTGGACATCGACGAGTTCATCGCCGCCATGTGGAACGAGGGCATCCACTTCGGCATCGACGTGGCGGCCGTGACCACCGCGATGGCGGCCAGCCGCCCGGAGCGCATCACCTTCGCCACCGACCTGGAGCCGGAACCCGGCCAGGACGCCACCGTGGTCGAAGTCTCGCAGGAACTGCACCGCAGCGACGCGCCCAAGATGCGCGCCGATGGCCGCGTCGACCTGCAGAGCTTCCAGAACCGCTTCCCGCAGATCAAGGCCAACATGCGGCTGCTGAAAAAGCTGCCGCCGGTGCCGGGCCTGCCCGGCTATGACCTGTCGGGCCGCAAGACCGATCCCCAGGCGCCGCGCGACCTCAAGCTGGACTTCTACGCCGGCGAGGGCACGCGCGCCGAAATGCAGGCCGACGGCGAATACCTGGTCTCCACGCGCGAAGGCTTCCTCAGCGTGGACGCGAAATCCAGCCGCATCGCCATCACCGACAAGATCGTCAGCAAGGAAGGCGTCAGCGGCCGCACCACCGGCAACCTGGAGCTGGCGGGCGCCTACGAGGAATACGGCGACGTGCAGGAGCAGCGCGACGTGACCGGCAGCGACATCACGGTGCACGGCAACGTCTACGGCAATATCGTGTCGCGCGGCGGCACCGTGGTGCTGGACAAGAACCTGGTCAGCGGCAGCGTGCACAACGCGGCCGGCAGCATCAGCATCGCCGGCGTGGCGTCCAATTCTGTGATCCACACCGACAGCGGCCAGATCACCATCAGCCGCGCCGAGAACTGCGTCATCACCGGCAATCGCATCAAGATCCAGGAAGCGTCCAACTGCGAAATCGCCGGCGACGAAATCTTCATCGAAGTGGCCGAAGGCTGCGCGGTGGCCGGACGCAACGTGGAGATCGAAAGCGCCGGCCCGCGCCGCCGCATCGAAATGCTGATCTACGTGCTGGTCAAGGACGTCACCCGCTTTGACCAGGAGATCGCGGAACTGGACCAGCGCATCGCCGCCTTCGAGCAGGCCAACCAGGCCTCGGAGCAGGAGATCGAGCGCATCGCCGCCCAGCCCGACGTGCGGCGCTACCTGGCGCTGGCCGACAAGCTGCGCAACCAGGAACTGGTGCTGACGCCGGAGCAGGGCCAGCACCTGCGCAAGATCGCCTCCGCGGTGGCGACCGACACGCTGGCGCTGCAAAAACTGAAGCAGGACCTGCAGGCCGGCCAGACCCAGCTCAAGCTGCTGCAGGACCGCCTGGCGCGCGTGATCGAGCAAAAGGTGGAGGAGGCCGGCATCGCCCGCTGCGGCCTGCACATGCTCAGCGGCGAAACGGTGGTGCGCACCATGTCCTTCGGCGGCGACGTGACGGTGCTGACCGCGCTGGCGCCCAAGGATCTCAAGCAACGCCTGCGCACCACGTCCGGCGGCGGCGAACTGCTGTTCATGGACAGCGCCGGCTCGCTCGACTGGCACCTGAACCCGCGCCAGCGCCCGGCCGCGCCGCAGGCGTGACGCGGCCGGCTTCCGGCGCCACAAGCCTGGCGGTTCATGCTAATCTTGGCCTCATATCAAAAAGTGAAGGGGCGGCAGCGCTAGCTGCCGGCTCGACGTACATCTTCCTGGGGACTCACCGTGTCAGACGACGCTAAGGCGCTGGAACAAAACGCGGAAGGCGAACTGTCGGCAGCGATCGTCAAGCGCGCCGACGGCATCTACTTCCATGCGTCGGCGCCGGCGGCGGCCTGTCTTTCCGCGGCCAGCCAGGTATTCCTCGGCAGCGCCTATTTCGCCGGCCTGGATTACGCGGTCTTCACCAAGATGCTCTACAACTGCGGACCGGACCTGCCGGAAAGCCTGCGCACCAAGCCGCTGCTGCGCTTCGCTGACAGCATCGAGTCCTTCCACGCGCCGCGGCGCGCCCTGTACAAGACGGTCAAGGTCATCAACGGCGAGGCCGAGTACTATTTCGAACCCGTGTACCTCGAAGTGCCGGACATGCCGGCGACGCCGGCGCGCCTGAACTTCGACGAGTTCGTCGCCGACATGTGGGTCAAGGGCATACGCTTCGGCATCGATGCGTCGGCAGTGCGCGACGTGATCGCCACGGGACGCCTGGCGCGCGTCATCGTGGCCCGCCGCCTGAACGCCACGCCGGGCAAGGACGCCACCATCGTGGAAGTGTCGCAGGCCATCCACCGCAGCAACGCGCCCAGGGAACTGGCGGACGGCAAGCTGGATTTACAGTCGTTCCAGAACCGCTTCCCGCAGGTGCGGCCGCACGTCAAGCTGCTGCACAAGGTGCCGGCCACGCCGGGCGTGCGCGGCTACGAGCTGTCCGGCCTGGTGCTGGAACCGCCGGCGCCGCGCGACGTGGAGCTGGCCGACGTGGCGGGCGAAGGCACGGTGATCGAGCACCTGCGCGGCGGCGAATTCCTGGTCTCGGCCAGGGAAGGCTTCCTCAGCGTCGACCCGGCCACCAAGCGCCTGTCGATCGGCCCCAAGATCATCAGCCGCGAAGGCGTGAGCGCGCGTACCACCGGCAACCTGCAACTGACCGGCGAGTACGAGGAGTTCGGCGACGTGCAGGAGCAGCGCCTGGTCGAAGGCGGCAACATCACCATCCATGGCGACGTGTTCGGGAACATCGTCTCGCGCGGCGGCGACATCGTGTTGAGCAAGAACCTGATGGGCGGCAGCGCCACCAATGCCGACGGCGGCATCCGCGTGCAGGGCGTGGCGTCGGGCGCCGTGCTGCAGACCCGGCGCGGCGAGGTGGCGCTGGCGCGTGCGGAAAGCTGCGTCATCACCGGCTCGCGCGTGGTGATCGGCGAAGCCAGCAACTGCGAGATCATGGCCGACGAGGTGGTGATCAAGGTGGCGGAAGGCTGCGCCATCGCGGCCCGCAAGATCGAGATCGCCCACGCCGGCCCGCGCAAGCAGAATGAAATGCTGCTGTACGTGCTGGTGCCGGATACGGCCAGGCTGGACAAGAAGCTGGCCGAACTGCAGCCCAGGGTTACCTCCGCGGCGCGCGAGGCGGAAGAACGCAAGGCCGCGATGGACGCCATCACCAGCCAGGCGGACGTGCGCAACTACCTGACCCTGGCCACCCGCGTGCGCAAGCGCGAGGTGACGCTGACGCGCGAACAGGAGCCGCTGTTCCACAAGATGGCCGACGCGGTGGGGCCGTCGCTGCGGCAGGTGGCCAAGATGTCGCTGGCGATGAAGGCGGCCCAGGTGCAACAGGAGCAGGCGCAGGAGGAAGTCAACCAGGTGCTGCGCCAGAAGGCCGCGCTGATACGCGGCTCGCGCTGCATGGTGGAGCTGCTGACCGGCGACGTGCTGGTGCGGACCATGCACTACGTCCCCGGCGAACCGCCGCCTTACGACAAGCCGGCCAAGGACATCAAGGCCCGTGTGCGCACCACGGCGGCCGGCATGCGCGTCATTTACGCCGGCCACGAGGGGCCGGTGGCCTGGGCGCCCGACGCCGATTAATCGCGGCGCAGCGCCGCCACCAGTTCACGTGCATAGGCGGGCAGGGCGTCGTGCTCGCGCATGCAGATCAACAGCTTGCGGTCGGCCCAGCCGTCGTGCAGTCTGACGATGCGCAGCGCATCTGCGCTGCGGCGCGCGGCCGCTTCCGGCAGGATGGCCAGGCCGGCGCCGCTGGCGGCCATGCGGCACACCGCTTCGAAACTGCGCAGGCGTATCTTGCAGTGGATGCGCCGGCCCAGCCGCGCCGCCTGTTCCGCCGCGTACTGCTGGAAGGCGCTGTCACCCGCCAGGCCGACGAAATCGTAATCCAGCGCGTCGGCGAAGGCCATGCTGCGCCTGTGCTTGAGGCGCTGCGCCAGCGGATGGCCGCGCGCCATCGCCAGCACCAGCGCATCGTCGCGGAAGGGCAGGGTCTGCAGCGTGCCGTGATCGACCGTGTCGTTGATGATGCCGATGTCGGCCACGCCGTCGGCCACGGCCTGCACGATGTCGCGGCTCAGGCGCTCTTCCAGGTCGATGCTCAGGTGGGGATGGGCGGCGAGAAAAGCTGCCAGCGCATCCGGCAGGAACTCGGTCATGGCCGAGGTATTGCACAGCAGGCGCACCTGGCCTTTGAGGCCGGTGGCGAATTGCCCCAGGTCGGCCTGCAGGTCGTCCAACTGGCGGGCGATGGCGCGCGCGTGGTGCAGCAGCGCGCGGCCCGCTTCGGTCGGCTCGACGCCGCGCCGGCCGCGCCGCAGCAGCGGCACGTTCAGCGCTTCCTCCATGCCGCGCACGCGCGCGCTGGCCGAGGGCAGGGCCAGGTGCGACAGGCGGGCGCCGGCCGTGATGCTGCCGCTGTCGGCCACATGGATGAACAGTTTCAGGTCGGTGAAGTCGAAGCGCATGCCGTCAGCCTATGGATAATCCGAAGTCTGGCTCAGTATATTCCAGATTTTCAGGCGCCGCGCGGCGCGGCAGAATGGCGCCATGGATACCCTGTTCATCGCTTTCGTTTTTGTCGTGGCTGGCCTGGTGAAGGGCGTCACCGGCATGGGCCTGCCGACCGTCGCGGTGGCGCTGCTGACCCTGCGCATGGCGCCGCTGGAAGCCGCCGCCCTGCTGATTGTGCCTTCGTCTGTGACGAATGTCTGGCAACTGGCGACCGGCCCGGCGCTGTACCCGCTGTTCCAGCGCTTCTGGCCGCTGCTGCTGGCCGTGTGCGCGGGTACGGCGGCAGCGCCGCTGCTGGGCGCGGCCGCCTGGAGCGGTGCGGTGCTGGGCCTGGCGCTGGCCGGCTACGGCGTGCTGGGACTGGGCGGCTGGCGCATCCACCTGCCGCCGCGCGCCGAGCGCTGGGCCGGTCCGCTGGCCGGCGCCGCCACCGGCGTCATGGCCGGCGTCACCGGCGTGTTCGTGATGCCGGTGGCGCCGTATTTGCAGGCGCTCAAGCTGGACAAGGAGGAACTGATCCAGGCCATGGGCATGGCTTTCACCGTTTCCACGCTGGCGCTGGCCGCCGTGCTGGCCGCGCGCGGCGCCTGGCACGCGGCGGCGGCCGGCAACTCCTTGCTGGCCCTGATCCCGGCCGTCGCCGGCATGCAACTGGGGCAGTGGCTGCGCGCGCGCATGCAGCCGGCCCTGTTCCGGCGCTGCTTCTTCATCGCCTTGCTGCTGCTGGGCGCGCACCAGTTGGTGCTGGTCTTAAGTTGATTACAGTCAACATCGGCCGAAACGGACGCGGTTAGGATGGCCATTGGCTTCCACCGCGTCTGCGGACGAAAGGATCATCATGCCTGCTACGAAAATCAACGCCACCGGCGACGCCGGCCCGCGCCAGTACCTGGTCTTCCGGGCCGGCGGCCGCGAGTACGCGCTGGACTTCAGCAAAGTGCAGGAACTGCGGCCCTTGCAGGCGCTGGAGCGCTTCGCGTCGGAGGGGGAAATCATCGCCGGCGTGGCGGTGTCGCGCGGCGTCATCATGCCGATTGTCGATATGCGCATCGCCTTCGGTCCGCGTCCGCAGCAGCACGACCCGCTGACCGACGTGGTGATCCTGAAGCTGAGCAGTTGCGTGATGGGGATGGTGGTGGACGGCGTGACCGATATCGTGACGCTGGCGCAGGAACAGATCCAGCCGATACCGGGCGCGCCCAATGTCGATTACCTGCTGGGCGTGGGCGAAGTGGACGGGCGCTGCCTGATCGTGGTCGACATCGACAAGCTGATGGCGATCCGCAAAATCCAGCTTGGCGCCCGCCAGGCCGCCTGAACTTACGCCAGCGCTTCCAGTTGCTCCTGCAACTCCAGCCACTGTTCTTCCAGCTCGCCCAGGTCCTTGGTGTAGAAGGCCTGGTCGGCCAGCAGTTGCTTCAGCTTGGCCTTGTTGGCCGCATCGTAGATGGCTTCCTCGCCCAGTTGGGCGTCCACTTCCGCTTTCTGCGCCGTGCGCTTGGCGATCTGTTCGTCCAGGCGCTTGATCTTCTGCTCGAGCGGCTTGCGCAGCGCCGATAGACGCTGGCGTTCTTCCGCTTCCTTGCGCTTTTGTTCCTTGCTGTTGACCGCGGGCGCGGCGGCCTTGGCGGGCGCCACCGGCGACTGCACGGGGTAGTCGGTCTTGTTGTCCTTGCCGGCGGCCGGCAGCACGTCCGTGCCTTTGCCCAGCTTGGTCTGGAACAGCCAGTCCTTGTAGTCGTCCAGGTCGCCGTCGAAAGGCTGCAGCTTGCCGTCGGCGACGATGATGAACTGGTCGGTGGTGGCGCGCAGCAGGTGGCGGTCGTGGGACACCACCACCAGCGTGCCCTCGAACTGCGCCAGCGCCTCGGTCAGCGCCTCGCGGGTTTCCAGGTCCAGGTGGTTGGTCGGTTCGTCCAGCAGCAGCAGGTTGGGGCGCTGCCACACGATCAGGGCCAGCGCCAGGCGCGCCTTCTCGCCGCCGGAGAACGGCGCGATCTTCTCGGTCACCATGGTGCCGGGGAAGTTGAAGCCGCCGAGGAAGTTGCGCAATTCCTGCTCGCGCGTGGTCGGCGCGATCTTCACCATGTGCCACAGCGGCGATTCGTCGTGGCGCAGCATCTCCACCTGGTGCTGGGCGAAGTAGCCGATGGTCAGGCCCTTGCCGGTGGTGGACTTGCCGGTCAGCGGATCGAGGTCGCCGGCGATGGTCTTGATCAGGGTGGACTTGCCGGCGCCGTTCACGCCCAGCAGGCCGATGCGCTGGCCGATCTGCAGCGAGAAGTTGATGCCGTGGACGATGGTCTTTTCGGTGACGGCGCCGGTCTTCTGGTCTTCGCTGCGGTAGCCGGCGTCGACGTCTTCCATCACCAGCAGCGGGTTGGGCGCGTTCAGCGGCTCGCGGAATTCGAAGGAGAATTCGGCGGCGGCGCGCAGCGGCGCCAGTTCTTCCATCTTGGCCAGCGCCTTCATGCGGCTCTGCGCCTGGCGGGCCTTGGTGGCCTTGGCCTTGAAGCGGTCGATGAACGATTGCAGGTGGGCGCGCTTGCGTTGCTGCTTCTCGAAGGCGCCTGCGGCCAGTATCATCTGCGCGGCGCGCTGGCGCTCGAAGGCCGAGTAGTTGCCCGAGTAGCGCTTCAGCTTGCGCTCGTCGATGTGGACGATGACGTTGACGATCTCGTCGAGGAAATCGCGGTCGTGCGAGATGATGATCAGCGTGCCTTCATAGCGCTTCAGCCAGTCTTCCAGCCAGATGATGGCGTCCAGGTCCAGGTGGTTGGTCGGTTCGTCCAGCAGCAGCAGGTCGGAAGGGCACATCAGCGCCTGCGCCAGGTTGAGGCGCATGCGCCAGCCGCCGGAGAAGCTGGCCACCGGCTGCTGCATCTGCTCCAGCGTAAAGCCCAGGCCCAGCAGCAGTTGTTCGCCGCGCGACTGCACGGTGTAGGCGTCGGCGTCGGCCAGGGCGCTGTAGATCTCGCCGATGGCGATGCCGTTGTCGTGCGATTCGGGCAGCGATTCCAGGCGGGCCAGTTCGGCCTGCAGCTTGCGCAGGTTGACGTCGCCGTCGATGGCGTAGTCCAGCGCCGCGCGTTCCAGCGGCGGAGTTTCCTGCGCCACGTAGGCGACGCGCCACTTGGCCGGGAAATCGATGTCGCCCTGGTCCGGGTGCAGCTCGTTGCGCATCATGGCGAACAGGCTGGATTTGCCGGCGCCGTTGGCGCCGATCAGGCCGATCTTGTCGCCGGGGTTGAGCGTGGCGTCGGCCTGCTCCAGCAGCGGCTTCACGCCGCGCATGAGACTAACTTGATTAAAACGGATCATCGTGTTCTCTCGCGCCGTCGCTCCCGCGCAGGCGGGAGCCCATACTCAGCATGGATTCCCGCTTGCGCGGGAATGACGCAGTTTATTTAAATTTTCAGTTGGTCCGCGGTCAGCAGGAACACCATGTCGTCGCCGTTGCTGGTGGTGAGCCAGGTCAGGCCCAGGTCACCGAAGGCGGCTTCCGCGTATTCCTTCTCGTTGCCGATCTCGACGATCAGCAGGCCATCGTCGGTCAGGCGCTGGGCAGCGCCGGCCACGATGCGGCGCACGATGTCCATGCCGTCCTTGCCGCCGTCCAGCGCCAGTTCAGGCTCGGCGCGGTATTCCATCGGCAGCTTGCTCATCGAACCCGAATTCACATACGGCGGATTGGTGATGATCAGGTCGTACTTTTTGTCCGGCACGTTGGCGTACAGGTCCGACTGGATCAGCGTCAAACGGTCTTCCAGCTCGTAGGTGGCGACGTTGCGCTTGGCGACTTCCAGCGCGTCGGCCGAGATGTCGACCGCGTCCACGTGCGCGTCCGGGAAGGCGTCGGCCATCATGATGGCCAGGCAGCCGGAGCCGGTGCACAGTTCGAGGATGTTGGACACGTTCTCCGGCTCGTTGACCCAGGGCGCGAAGTATTCGGGGATCAGTTCGGCGATGAAGGAGCGCGGCACGATGGTGCGCTCGTCCACGTAGAACTTGTAGGTGCCCAGCCAGGCTTCGTTGGTGATGTAGGCGGCCGGCACGCGCTGGTTGACGCGGCGGTCCAGCACGGCCATGACGGCGGCGATTTCCTCCGGCAGCAGCTTGGCGTCCAGGAAGGGATCCAGGCGGTCCAGCGGCAGCTTCAGCGTGTGCAGGATCAGGTAGGCTGCTTCGTCAAACGCTTCCGCGCTGCCGTGGCCGAAGAACAGTTGGGCAGTGTTGAAGCGGGTGACGGCATAGCGCAACAGGTCGCGCGGCGTGGTGAAAGGAGTCGTGTTCATGGCTATCTCGGTAAAACGGTAATTGGCCCACGCCGCAATCACGTCATGCCCGCTTGCGCGGGCGGGACGTCAGGTCAGCAGATTCTCCAGGGTGCGGCGGTAGATATTCTTCAGCGGATCGACGAAGCGCAACTCGATATGCTCGTCGATCTTGTGGATACTGGCGTTGGGAGGCCCGAATTCTATCACCTGGGGGCAGATCTGCGCGATAAAGCGCCCGTCCGAGGTGCCGCCGGTGGTCGACAGCTCGGTCTCCACGCCGGTTTCCGCCTTGATGGCCGAGGACAGCGCATCGCTCAGCGCGCCGCGCGGGGTCAGGAAGGGCAGGCCGCCGAGGGTCCACTTCAGGTCGTAGTGCAGGTTGTGCTTGTCCAGGATGGCGTGCACGCGGCGCTTCAGTTCCTCGCGCGTGCTGGCGGTGGAAAAGCGGAAGTTGAAGTCCACGATCATCTCGCCGGGGATGACGTTGTTGGCGCCCGTGCCCGCGTGGATGTTGGACATCTGCCAGGAAGTCGGCAGGTAGTACTCGTTGCCGGTGTCCCAGACTTCCGCCGCCAGTTCGGCCAGCGCGGGCGCGCCCAGGTGAATGGGATTCTTGGCCAGTTGCGGATAAGCGATGTGGCCCTGCACGCCCTTGATCGTCAGCTTGGCGGACAGCGAGCCGCGGCGGCCGTTCTTGATCATGTCGCCCAGGGTTTCGTCCGAGGTCGGTTCGCCGACGATGCAGTAGTCCAGGGTCTCGCCGCGCTCCTTCAGCAGATTGCAGACCACCACCGTGCCGTCGGTGGCCGGGCCTTCTTCATCGCTGGTGATGAGGAAGGCGATCGAACCCTTGTGGTCGGCGTGCTTGGCGATGAACTCTTCGCAGGCGACGACGAAGGCGGCGATGGAAGTCTTCATGTCCGCCGCGCCGCGGCCATACAACTTGCCGTCGCGGTGGGTCGGGGTGAAGGGCTGCGAGCGCCATTGCTCGACCGGGCCGGTGGGCACCACGTCGGTATGGCCGGCAAATACCATCACCGGCGAGGTCGTGCCGCGCCGCGCCCACAGGTTGGTGACGCCGTTCGATTCGATGGTTTCGCAAGCGAAGCCCAGCGGCTCCAGCAGGTCGATCAGGTGGCGTTGGCAGCCCTTGTCGTCGGGCGTGACGGACGACAGGGAAATCAGCTTTTCGGTCAGCGCCAGGGTCTTGGATGGAGTCATATCAGCGATTGAAAATTTGTTGGTACTGCGCGTCGGAGAAGCCGACCGAGAAGGCGCCGGCCTTGTCCAGCACGGGGCGCTTGATCACGGAAGGATTTTCCAGCATCAGGGCGATGGCCGCCTCGTCGTCGACGATGGCCGCCTTGCGTTCGTCGGACAGGGCGCGCCAGGTGGTGCCTTTGCGGTTCACCAGCACGTCGCGCGACAGGTGCTTGAGCCAGCCGGCGACGATCTCGCGCGACAGGCCCTGTTTTTTAAAGTCGTGGAAAACGAAATCCTGCTGATGGTCGGCCAGCCAGGTACGGGCTTTCTTGACCGTGTCGCAGTTGGGGATGCCGTAAAGGGTAGTCGTCATGATAATAGAAGGTCTGGTAACCCTATAGGATATCACGGCAACGTCATCCATCCCAGCGCCAGGCCTGCTGCAGCCGTGCCGCCAGATAGTCGATGAACAGGCGCACGCGCGGCGCGAGGTTCTGGCTGTGCGGGAAAATGGCGTGCAGCGGCGCGGTCGGCATGGAGTGGGCGGGAAGCACGCGCCGCAGCCGGCCGGCCAGGATGTCGTCGCCCACGTCCCAGATCGACTTGACCACGATGCCGGCGGCCTGCAGCGCCAACGCGTGCGCCGCCTGGCCGTCGTTGGTGACCAGGGCGCCGGTCACGCGCACCGCGACCTGCTCCTCGCCGTGGAAGCGCCATTCGGCGCGGCGCTGCTCGCCGATCAGGATGCAGCGGTGCTGCGTCAGCTCGGCCGGATGGCGCGGCGTGCCGTGTTGCGCCAGGTAGGCCGGCGCCGCGCAGGCGACGCGGTAGTTGGGCGCCAGCCGCCGCGCAACCAGGCTGGAATCCGCCAGGCTGCCGAAACGGATGGCCAGGTCGTGCCCGCTTTCCAGCAGATCGAGCACGGTGTCGCTCAGGTCCAGTTGTATCGCCAGTTGCGGGTGCTGGCGCTGAAAGTCGGCCACGATGGGCACGATGTGCTGGCGGCCGAATTCGCCGGGCGCCGTCACCCGCAGCAGGCCGCTCACCTCGCGCCGGCTGTGCGACAGCGCCGCTTCCGCCTGCTCGATCTCGTCCAGGATGCGCAACACGCGCGCATGCAGCAGGGCGCCTTCCTCGGTCAGCGTCTGGCGGCGCGTGGTCCGCTGCAGCAGCCGCACGCCCAGGTTCTTTTCCAGCAGCGCCATGCGCTTGCTGATGACCGACAGCGGCAAGTCCAGCTCGCGGGCGGCGGCCGACATGCTGCCCGCGCTGACGATGCGGGCAAAGGCGGTGAGGGCAGGCAGGTCGTCGATCATCTGGATTCTTCGCGAAATGGAAAGGATGTATCACCCGAAAGGAGCTATTTCTCTGGAATTGCGGCCCCTATTATAGCCACATCGACCACCCGATTATTGCTGAAGGAGAGATGATGAAGCTATCGAACCAAGCGGCGCGCGGCAGCCGCCGTCAATTCCTAAGCCAGGCCGGCGGCCAGCCGCCCAAGGGCACCGACAGCCCGTTCCCGAAAGTGGATTTTCCGGCCAGCGTGCCGGAAGACCTGGTCACCAGCACCTGGTTCGCCTGCGGCTACCGGGAAGGCATACCGCGTTTGCTGGACCTGTGGGACAAGCATGGCGTCAAGGTGACTGCGCACATGATAGGCGAGGCGGCGCGCCGCCATCCAGCGCTGGCGCGCGAGATCGTCCGCCGCGGGCACGAGGCGGCGGCGCATGGTCCGCGCCGGCGTTCCCAGTATGCGATGAGCCGCGCGGAAGAGCGCCAGTTCCTGATCGACGGCACGCGCATGGTGGAGGAGGTGACGGGCCAGCGCCCCACCGGCTACAACGCCAATTGGCTGCGCCGCGGCCCGAATACGCTGCCGCTGTTGCAGGAGCTGGGCTACGCCTACCGCATCAGCGGCTCGCCGCCGATGGTGCGGGTGCTGGACCAATTCCTGCGCTACGCGAAGTCGCATCCCGGCGTGGCGTTCATGCGCAAGGATGACATCGCACGCTTTGCCGCCGGCAGGGTCGACACGCTGCGTGAAACCGAAACCATTTGATATCAGGAGCCATCATGAACAAACTCGAAGGAAAAAAAGTACTGGTCGTCGGCGGCAGTTCCGGCATCGGCGAGGCGGCGGCGCAGGCGCTGGCGGCGCTGGGCGCCCAGGTGACGATCGCTTCCCGCGATCCGGCCAGGCTGCAGGCCGCGGCGCAGCGCCTGGGCGGCGCGGTGCGCACCGCGGTGCTGGACTCCGCCAACGACGCCGGCGTCGAAGCCTTCTTCGCGGCGCAGGAGGCATACGACCACATCGTGATCTCGGCGGCGCAGACGGCGTCCGGTCCGGTCAGGGAACTGCCGCTGGGGGATGCCTACGCCGCCATGAACAGCAAGTTCTGGGGCGCCTACCGTGTCGCGCGCGCGGCCCGCATCGCCGCCGGCGGTTCGCTGACGCTGGTATCGGGCTTCCTCAGCGCGCGTCCCAGCAAGACCTCGGTGCTGCAAGGCGCCATCAACGCCGCGCTGGAATCGCTGGCGCGCGGGCTGGCGCTGGAACTGTCGCCGGTGCGCGTGAATACGGTGTCGCCGGGGATGATCGCCACGCCGATGTGGTCCGGGAGCGACCAGGCGCGGGCGGCCAGGTTCGAGGCCGTTGCCGCCAGGCTGCCCGTGCAGCGCATCGGGCAGGCGGCAGATGTGGCCAACGCCATCGTCTACCTGGTCACGACGCCCTATGCCACCGGCTCCACCGTGCTGGTGGACGGCGGCGGCACGATCGCCTGACCTCAGGTATTGAGGGTGAACTCGGTGAACGAGGCTTCGCTGACGGCGCCCTTGGCCGGTTCCGGCTCGTCGGCCTTGGCCAGGGCGCTGTCCGGGCCGTTGTTGAGCAGCCAGAGCAGGTTGCTGGCCGAATCGGCGTTGGCCAGCGCTTCGTCCTGGCTGATCTGGCCGTCCTGCACCAGCTTGAGCAGCGCCTGTTCGAACGATTGCGAGCCGGGCGACATGCTCTTCTCCATGGCTTCCTTGATCTGGCCGATTTCGCCTTTTTCGATCAGGTCGGAGATGTAGCGGGTGTTGACCATCACTTCCACCGCCGCCGAGCGCGTGCCGCCGTTGATCGAACGGACCAGGCGCTGCGAGACGATGGCCTTGACGGTGGCCGCCAGGTCCTGCAGCAGGGCCGGGCGGTTCTCGATGGGGTAGAAACTGATAATACGGTTTAGCGCGTTATAGCTGTTGTTGGCGTGCAGGGTCGCCAGCACCAGGTGGCCCGACTGGGCGTAGGCCAGCGCGGCGGCCATGGTGTCCTTGTCGCGGATCTCGCCGATCAGGATGCAGTCCGGCGCCTGGCGCATGGAGTTGCGCAGCGCGGTGTGGAAGTCCCTGGCGTCGCTGCCGATCTCGCGCTGGTTGACGATGGACTTCTTGTTGCGGAACAGGTACTCGATCGGGTCTTCCAGCGTCAGGATGTGGCCGGAGCGCAGTTCGTTGCGGTGGTCCAGCATCGAGGCGATGGTGGTCGACTTGCCCGAGCCGGTGGAGCCGACCAGCAGCAGCAGGCCGCGCTTTTCCATGATCAGGTCGGCCAGCACGGCCGGCAGTTGCAGGTCGGCCAGCGCCGGTATGGTCGCCGGCACGAAGCGGAACACGGCCGAGATGGTGCCGCGCTGCTTGAACGCGGACAGGCGGAAGCGCCCCAGGTTGGGCACGGACACGCCCATGTTCAGCTCATTGGTGGCGGACAGTTCGTCCAGTTGTTCGGCGCTGCAGATCTCGGCCAGCAGGGCGTGGATGTTTTCAGGCTCCAGCTTCTGCTGGTTGATGGGAATGAGGTTCCCGTTGATTTTGATGTGAACCGGAGAGTTCACCGCGAAGAACATATCCGACGCGTTCTTTTCCTTCATTAGCTGGAACAGGCGGTCCATGGCCATGACGTTCTCCTCGAATTCAGTCGCCATTCCCGCGCAGGCGGGAATCCATGGCGACTGAGGTCTGATGTTCTATGGGTCCCCGCTTTCGCGGGGATGACGGATCAGACGCCGCGCAGCAGCTCGTTGATGCCGGTCTTGGCGCGGGTCTGGGCGTCGACGCGCTTGACGATCACCGCGCAGTACAGCGAGTACTTGCCGTCGGCCGAAGGCAGCGAGCCGGACACCACCACGGAGCCGGCCGGCACGCGGCCGTAGCTTACTTCGCCGGTGGTGCGGTCGTAGATCTTGGTCGACTGGCCGATGTACACGCCCATCGAGATCACCGAGTTCTCTTCCACGATTACGCCTTCGACGATTTCCGAACGGGCGCCGATGAAGCAGTTGTCTTCGATGATGGTCGGATTGGCCTGCATCGGTTCCAGCACGCCGCCGATGCCGACGCCGCCCGACAGGTGCACGTTCTTGCCGATCTGCGCGCAGGAACCGACGGTGGCCCAGGTGTCGACCATCGCGCCTTCATCGACGTAGGCGCCGATGTTGACGTAGGAAGGCATCAGCACCACGTTCTTGCCGATGAAGGAACCGCGGCGCGCCACGGCCGGCGGCACCACGCGGAAGCCGCCCTTGGCGAAATCGTCGGCGGTGTAGTTGGCGAACTTGGTCGGCACCTTGTCGTAGAACTGCATGGTGCCGTCCGACGGCAGGACCACGTTGTTCTCCAGGCGGAAGGACAGCAGCACGGCCTTCTTGACCCACTGGTTCACGACCCAGCTACCGGTGGCCTTGTCGGCCACGCGGATGGTGCCTGCGTCCAGGCCGGCCAGCACGTGCGAGACGGCGTCGCGCACTTCGGCGGTCGCGGAGGCGGGGGTGATGTTGGCGCGGTCTTCCCAGGCGGTTTCGATGATGTTCTGGAGTTGTTGGCTCATGATGGACTCGGTCTTATTTGTTAAGGGACTTGCAGAATTGGACGATGCGCTGCGCGGCTTCCAGGCCTTCCGCCGTTTCGGCGACCAGCGCCATGCGGATGCGGTTGCGGCCCGGGTTGACGCCATGGGCGTCGCGCGCGAGGTAGCTGCCCGGCAGTACGGTGACATTATATTCGGCGTACAGGCGCTGGGCGAATTCGGTGTCCGACAGGCCGGTACGGCTGACGTCGGCCCACAGGTAGAAACCGGCGTCAGGCAGTTTCACGTCCAGCACTTCCTGCAGCAGCGGGGTGATGGCGTTGAACTTGGCGCGGTATTGTTCGCGGTTCTGTTCGACGTGGGTTTCGTCGTTCCAGGCCGCGACCGACGCAGCTTGCACGGCAGGGCTCATGGCGCCGCCGTGATAGGTGCGGTACAACAGGAATTTTTTCAGGACCTCGGCGTCGCCGGCCACGAAGCCCGAGCGCATGCCCGGCACGTTGGAACGCTTCGACAGGCTGCTGAACACCACCAGGCGCGCATACGGCTTGTCGATGGTGGCCAGTCCCAGTTGGTGGGCGGCCTGCATGGCGCCCAGCGGCGCTTCGTCGCCGTGGTAGATCTCGGAGTAGCACTCGTCGGCGGCGATGACGAAGTCGTAGCGCTCGGACAGGGCGAACAGGTGCTCCCAGTCGGTCAGCGACAGCACGGCGCCGGTCGGATTGCCCGGCGAGCAGACGAACAGCAGCGCCACGCGCTGCCATACCTCGGCCGGCACGCTGTCGTAGTCGCAGCCGAAGTTGCGGGCCGGGTCGGAGTTGACGAAGTAGGGCTCGGCGCCGGCCAGGTAGGCCGCGCCTTCGTAGATCTGGTAGAACGGGTTGGGCGACAGCACCAGCGACTTGGCGGACGGATCGATCACCGCCTGGGCCAGCGCGAACAGCGCCTCGCGCGAACCGTTCACCGGCAGCACCTGGGTGGCGGGATCCAGCTTCGGAATGCCGTAGCGGCGCTCCAGCCAGCCCGTGATGGCGCCGCGCAGTTCGAGCGAGCCGATGGTGGTCGGGTACACCGCCAGGCCGTCCAGGTTGTCGGCCAGGGCCTGCTGGATGAACTTCGGCGTCGGGTGCTTGGGCTCGCCGATACCCAGGCTGATCGCCTTGTACTGCGGGTTGGCGGTGACCTGCGCAAACAACTGGCGCAGCTTTTCAAACGGGTAGGGATGCAGCTTGTCGAGATGTGGATTCACGTGCGGACCGGGTGCGGGATCATTGAATATGGCCTTGGATTATAGCGCCTCTGCGGGTGCGCGGTCATTCATGCTAAATTATTAAAATATTTGAATAGACAACTCGGGACGGGGCCATGGAACGGAGCGAGATCGTGCTGGACGCGGAAGTGAGCCGCAAGGTGATGGCCGCGCGCCTGTTGGTGGGGCTGGTGCAGGGCCTGCTGCTGTACTGGCTGTACCGGGCGGGCCGGGAAGGCTATTGGCCGGCCGATACGCCCTATGTGATGACGCCCCTGACCATGCTGGGCCTGATGCTGCCGGCAGTGCTGATCTCCGGCCTGGGCCACCTGGCGCCGCGCCGCCTGGCGGCGTGGGTGCTGACCGCCGCCGCCATCCTGGTCGTGCTGTCGCTGCACGATGCGTGGCGGTCCGCCGGCACGCCCCAGTCCTTCGGCGCGCCTTTCCCGCGGCCGGTGCGCAACGCGCCCTCGCCGTTGCTGCTGCCGTTCGGCGCGATCTTCCTGTACATCGCGCACGCGCTGGTGATGGCGGCGGCGCTGGAAGGCCGGCGCATCGCCAGCTATGCCGCTTATTTCGAAATCGCCTGGAAGCTGGCGGTGCAGTTGCTGTTTTCGTTGTTCTTCGTGGCGGCGCTGTGGGCCGTGCTGTGGATGGGCGCTTCGCTGTTCGAACTGGTCAAGCTGACTTTCTTCAAGGAGCTGCTGCAAAAGGACTGGTTCTACGTGCCGGTGATCTGCTTTGCCTGGTCCTGCGCCATGCACGTTACCGATGTCCGGCCCAGCATCGTGCGCGGCATCCGCACGCTGTTGCTGGTGCTGTCGTCGTGGATATTGCCGGTGGCGGCGCTGATCGTCTGCGGCTTCCTGTGCAGCCTGCCGTTCACCGGCCTGGAAGCCTTGTGGAGCACGCGCCACGCCACCTCGCTGCTGCTGGCGGCGGACGCGGTGCTCATCATGCTGATCAACGCCGCCTTCCAGAACGGCGAGGCGCAGGTGGCGCTGGCGATCCGCGTCAGCGCCCGCACGGCGGCGCTGGTGCTGCTGCCGCTGACGGCCATCGCGGTTTACGCGCTGGGGCTGCGCGTGCACGATTACGGCTGGACCACCGACCGCGTCTCGGCCGCGGCCTGCCTGGTGGTGGCAGGCTGCTATGCCGCCGGCTACCAGTGGGCGGGGCACCGCTACGACACCTGGCTGGGACTGATCGCCAGGGTCAACGTGGCGACCGCCTTCGTGGTGCTGGCGGTGCTGTTTGCCCTGTTCACGCCGATCGCCGATCCGGCGCGGCTGTCGGTCGACAACCAGATGGCGCGCCTGGCCGCGGGCCGCATCACGGCCGACAAGCTCGATTACACCTTCCTGCGCTTCGAGGGCCAGCGCTACGGCCAGGCCGCGTTGCGGCAACTGGCCGCGCAGGGCAACCAGTTGGCCGCGACCGCGCTGAAGCGCACCAACCGCTGGGAGCCGCAGCAACGCGCATCCTCGGCCTCGCTGATCGCCGCCAACGTGACCGTACTGCCGGCCGGCGCCCGGCTGCCCGACAGTTTCGTCAACCAGACATGGGCGGACACGCCTATGGCGCTGCTGCCGTGCATGGACCACGAAGACCGCAAGTGCACCGCCGTGCTGATGGACCTGGACGGCGACGGCAAGCCGGAGATACTGCTGTTCGATGGCAGCTCGGGCCATCTGTACGCCGAACAGACGCCCGGCGCCTGGACGTTCGAGGGCCGGCTGACCGATTCCTGCCCGGCCCTGGCCGAAAAGCTGAGGGCCGGCCAGTTCACCATGACCGCGCCGCGCTGGAAGGCGCTGAACGTGGCCGGCATGCAGGTGCAGTTCGCGCCGGCGCGCGGCTACAAGGATTGCCAGGAACTGGCCAAATGACGCTCAGGCCTGCAGCGGCAGGCGCACCTCCACCTGCAAGCCCTGGCCGCTGGGCGGCGTGTGCAGGCTGACGCTGCCGCCCAGCAGGCCGCAGACTTCCTTGACGATGGCCAGGCCCAGCCCCGAACTGTTCGGCTGCGCCGCATCGAGCCGGAAGAAGCGCTCGAACACCTTGTCGCGGTCGGCCGGCGCGATGCCGGGACCGGTATCGATCACGCGCATGATGGCCTCATTCTGCCCGCGCAGCAGCGCGATGTTGACCGAGCCCGGTTTGCCCATGTGCTTGATGGCGTTGTCCACCAGGTTGAACAGCAGCTCCCTCAGCATGTTGTAGGGCGCGTGCACCGCCAGTTGGTCGTCCTCGAGTTCCAGTCCCAGCTCCACCGATTTTTGCTGGGCCAGCGGCGCCAGTTCCTCGATCACCGAGGTGGCCAGTTCCGCCAGCGGCACCGTCGTGGAAACGGGACGCTGCTGCATATGCTGGCGCACCTGCTCCACGTTCGCCAGCGTCAGCAACTGGTTGATGACCTTGGTGCCCTGGTTGGTGGTCTTCAGTATCGCCGCCAGTAATTTCTTCTGGTCCGGATCGGTGTCGGCGCTGCGCATGCCGAAGTTGAGCTGCGAAGTCAGGATGGCGAACGAGGTGCGCAAGTGGTGGGCCGTGTTGGCGATGAAGCGCTCGTACGACGTCAGCGTGTGATCCAGGCGCGCCACGTAATCGTTCACGGCGCCGACCACCGGCGCCAGTTCGGTCGGCACATCCGGCAGGTCCAGCTTTTCCAGCGAGCCGGGCTGGCGCCGCGCCAGCGTCCGGCTCAGGGTCAGTAAGGGGCGCAAGGTCCAGTGCTGGGCGATGGCCAAAGCGGTCAGCACCAGCGCCACCAGGATCAGATGCTCGCGCATGGTTTCGCGCAGCAGATCGGATTCGAAGGCCTCGTCTCCGCGCAGGGTTTGCGCCACCTCCGTGATAATGTAGTCGTCATTGCCGGCGCTGGGCAGCGCGTGATAGTAGGCGATGACCCGCACCTTCTCGCCATGCATGGTGGCCAGGAAGTATTGTTCCTGCTCCGGCGCCGGCGGAATGGGCGAGGCGGGCAGGTCCTGGTTGCCGGCGATGAGTTGGCCGCCCTTGGTGCGCACCGCGTAGAAGACCAGGTCTTCGTATTGGTCGGCAAACAGCTCGAAGGCGGCGGGCGGCACGTTGATCTCGTAGGCGCCGTCAGTCTGGTTCAGTTGTTCCGAGATGATGCGCGCCGACCCTTTCAGCAACTGCTGCTGTACCAGGGTCGCGACTTTTTCCGCGTTGCGGTCGGTGACCACCAGGTCGGCTGCGGAAATCAGCACGGTGGGCAGGAACACCCACAGCACCAGGCGGGCTTTCAGGCTGCGCATGGCTCAAGCCTGTTCCACGACATGGCTCAGCATGTAGCCCAGGCCGCGCAAGGTGATGATTTGCGCGCCGCTGTCTTCCAGCTTTTTGCGCAGGCGGACGATGTACACCTCCAGCGCCTTGGGCGAGACCATGTCGCTGAGCGTGACCAGGTTGTCGGCCAGTTCCTTTTTCGAGACCGTCTTGCCGGCGCGGCGTATCAGCATTTCCAGCACCGCGTGTTCGCGCGGCGTCAGGTTCAGTTCGCGGCCATGGCTGCGGAAGATCTTGGAGTTGCTGTCGAAGCTCAGTTCGCTGCAGGTGTAGACCGGATTTCCCTTGCCGCTGGCGCGCCGCAACAGGCTGCGCAGGCGCGCCTCCAGTTCCTGGATGTCGAAAGGCTTGGCCAGGTAATCGTCGGCGCCCAGGTTCAGGTGTTCGACGATGTCCTGCAGGCTGTCCTGGGCGCTGATGATCAGCACCGGCACGCTGTTGTCCTGCGCGCGCAGGCGGCGCAGCAGGGTTTGCCCGTTCAGCACGGGCAGCGTCAGGTCGAGCAGGATGGCGTCGTAGGTCTGGGTGCGCAGCAGGGTGTCGGCCTGGTCGCCGGTAAATGCCTGTTCCACCGCGTAGCCGGACTGGTCCAGCAGGCGCGTCAGCCAGGACGACAACTCGCGGTTGTCTTCGACTAGTAGCAATTTCATGCCTACATCATCGTTGCTCCGCGGGCAGACGGCAAGCCCGCGTTTTATTTCCGCCACAACATAAATGACTGTAGGCATTTTGTAGGCTAGGCCCGCCTACAGTCGATCCCCGTAGCAACCCATTCCAATAACGAGGAGATAAGCAATGAACAAGAAGCTGATGGCGGTGGCGATCCTGGGCGCGTTGGCAGCCAGCACGCAAGCCGGTGCGCAAACCCAATCCGTGCAGGAATTGCAACAAGCCCTGGCGCAGGCGCAGAAGGCGGCGGCCGATGCGCAAAAGGCTGCGCAGCAGGCGCAGGAAGCGCTGGCGCAAATCCAGCAAGCTTCCGCCGAAGCCAAGCAGGCCGAGAAGTCGGCGGCTGAATCGGCCCAGAGCGTCAAGACGGCCCAGGCCGATCACGGTTTCGATCCCGAGAAGTCCACCGGCGGCGGCCTGGTGTACAAGAGCGGCGGCGACATGATCCGCCTGTACGGCTTGATCGACCTGAGCATGAGCCGCAAGAGCAACGCCAACAGCGCCGGCGACAGCCAGACCGACATGTCGGTGGCTTACTTCAGCGGCAACCGCTGGGGCCTGGAAGGCGAGCACGCGCTGAAGGACACCGATGGCCTGAAGGCGATCTTCAAGCTGGAAAGCGAATACGAACTCCCCACCGGTAACATGGACACGCCCGGCGTGCTGTTCAACCGCGACGCCTGGCTGGGCGTGGAAAGCGAAACCCTGGGCAAGCTGACCTTCGGCCGCCAGAACACGCTGCCGCGCGAATTCTCCAAGATCTACGGCGATGCCTACGGCAGCGCGCGCATGACCCTGAACGAGGGCGGCTACACCAACAACAACAACTTCAAGCAGTTGATCTTCTACTCGGGCAGCGCCACCGGCACCCGCTACGACAAGGGCATCGTCTGGAAAAAAGAATACGGCAAGTGGGTGGTCGGCCTGGCTTACCAGGTGGGCGGCACCCCTGGCGACACCAAGGAAGGCAGCACCAAGGCGGCCGGCCTGGCGTACAACGGCGGTGTTTACAACCTTGCCGGTTACTACAACAGCGCCACGGTCGACGGCTACAACCACACCTCGTACTCGGTGGGCGGCAACTACCAGGTGACCAAGCTGGTGCGCCTGAACGCCGGCTACTTCAACTACAAGGCTGACCAGCCGCTGGCCATCGGCAACCGCAGCGACAAGGCCTACACCCTGTCGGCCAAGTTCACCCCTGGCGGCAAGTTCGACTATGAACTGGGCTGGCAGACCATGAATGCCGATAACGCCGGCCTGAATGGCAAAGGTTACGTGATGAACGCCTTCTCCAGCACGGCCGACGTGGTGGCGACCGGCACCGGCAAGCGCAAGACCTGGTACGGTTCGGTGTTCTACCACTTCGACAAGCGCACCGAGTTGTACTTCGCACTCGACCACCTGAGCACCGATGGCACTTACAAGGCGGCACAGGCCAACGGCTTCGATTCCCAGAACGAAGCGGCGGTGGGGATGCGCTTCAAGTTCTGATGAGGTATAAATAGGATCGGGAGGCAGCCGCCATCAAGAGCGGCGCCTGATCATCGCTAGCATAACGGAGACAATATGAAGCTCACCCGCAAATCCCTGGCCGCAGCCCTGATGGCGCTGAGCCTGAATAGTTATGCCGCCGACAAGATCACCATCATGGTGGGCGGCATGGAAAAACAGATTTACCTGCCGGCCAAGCTGGCGGAACAACTGGGCTACCTGAAAGAGACCGGCCTGGATATCGAACTACTGAGCGAGCCGGCCGGCGTCAATGCGGAAACCGAGATGCTGTCGGGCGCGGCGCAAGGCGTGGTCGGCTTCTACGATCACACGCTGGACCTGCAGGCGCGCGGCAAGCTGGTGGAGTCGGTGGTGCAGTTCAGCCAGGCGCCGGGCGAGGTGATCCTGGTGTCGAAAGCGGCCGCTCCCCATATCAAGTCGCCCGCCGACTTCAAGGGCAAGACCCTGGGCGTGACCGGCCTCGGTTCGTCCACCAACTTCCTGACCCAGTTCCTGGCCGCCAAATCCAACGTCAAGAACAGCGAGTTCACCACCTTGCCGGTCGGCGCAGGCTCCAGTTTCATCGCCGCCATGGGGCAGGGCAAGATCGACGCCGGCATGACCACCGAGCCGACCATCTCGCGCCTGACCTCGACCGGCGCCGCCAGCATCCTGATCGACCTGCGCACGCCGAAGAGCACCGAGGCCGCGCTGGGCGGTCCGTATCCCGCGGCCTGCCTGTACATGTCGACCGCCTGGGTCAATACGCACAAGGAGCAGGTGCAAAAGATCGCCAACGCCTTCGTCAAGACCCTCAAGTACATCAATACCCACAGCGCCAAGGAAATCGCCGAGAAGCTGCCGCCTGATTACTACGCTGCCAACAAGCAGATGTACATCGACGCGCTGGACAGCGGCAAGCAGATGTTCACCGTCGACGGCGTGATGCCGGAACGCGGCCCGGCCACCGTGCTGCAAGTGCTGAACGGCTTCGACAAGGCAGTGCAGGGCAAGACGATCAACCTGGCCAGCACCTACACCACCGAATTTGTGAAAGCAGCAAAATAATGAAGACCCCGGCAATCGAGCTGAATAACGTCAGCAGAAAGTTCGTCAGCCCGCAGGGCAAGGTGACGCTGGCCTTGCGCGACTTCAGCCTGACCGTCAACGAAGGCGATTTCTGCGCCATCGTCGGCCCCACGGGCTGCGGCAAATCCACCACGCTGGGCATGATCACCGGCTTGAATCCACCGTCGTCGGGCAGCGTCAAGGTGTTCGGCAAGCCGGTGACCGGCATCGATCCCAACATCGGCTTCGTGTTCCAGGCCGATGCGGTCTTCCCCTGGAAGAGCGTGATCGACAACGTGGCCATGGGTCCCATCTTCCGCGGCAAGGATGCCGGCACCGCCAGGGACATGGCGGCGGAATGGGTGCGCCGGGTCGGCCTGGCCGGCTTCGAGCACCACTATCCGCACCAACTGTCGGGCGGCATGCGCAAGCGCGTGGCGCTGGCGCAGACCTTCATCAACGAACCCAAGATCCTGCTGATGGACGAGCCGTTTTCCGCGCTCGACGTGCAGACGCGCGCCCTGATGCAGGAAGAGCTGCTGGGCCTGTGGTCGGAAAAGAAGGCGTCGGTGGTGTTCGTCACGCACGACATCGACGAGGCGATTGCGCTGGCCGACCGCGTCATCGTGTTGTCCAAGGGACCGGGCTCGGTCAAGAGCAGCCATGAGATTCCGCTGGCGCGGCCACGCGATGTGTCGGAGGCGCGCTACTCGGATGAATTCGTCCACCTGTCCAAGAAAATCTGGTCGGACCTGAAGGGCGAGGTGCAGATATGAGCAAGGAAGCAGCAATGAACGCTAACGCAGCGAACGCGCCGGCCATGCCGGTCAGCGAAGAAGAACGTCTGGCATTGAAGCGCGCCGCGAATTATCGCCGTGCGGTGATTTTCCTCAGAATTGCGCTGGCCGTGGTGGGACTGGCGGGCTGGGAATTCGCGGTGCGCTGGGGCTGGATCGATCCCTTCTTCTTCTCGCAGCCGAGCGCGATCTACGACCAGTTGGTGGTGTGGCTGACGGAAGGCACGGCGCAAGGCCCGCTGTGGAGCGAACTGGTGGTGACGATGGAAGAGACGGTGCTCGGCTTCCTGATCGGCAGCCTGCTGGGCGTGGTGTGCGGCGTGGTGTTAGGCCGTAACAAGCTGGCGGCGGACGTGTTCAGCATCTACATCAAGGTGGCCAACGCGATTCCGCGCGTGGTGCTGGGCTCCATCTTCATCATCATGTTCGGCCTGGGCATGGGCTCGAAAGTGGCGCTGGCGGTGGTGATGGTGTTCTTCGTCGTGTTCGGCAATGCCTTCCAGGGCGTGCGCGAAGCGGACCGCAACATGATCGCCAACGCCTACATCCTGGGCGCCAGCAAGCGTCAGGTGACGTTCTCGGTGGTGTTCCCGTCGGCGCTGAGCTGGATCCTGGCCAGCCTGCACGTCAGCTTCGGTTTTGCGCTGGTGGGCGCGGTGGTGGGCGAGTTCCTGGGCGCGCGCCACGGCATCGGCCTGCTGATCTCGACCGCGCAGGGCACCTTCAACGCCGCCGGCGTGTTCGCCGCGATGATCGTGCTGGCCGTGGTGGCGCTGGGCGCGGAATACGTGCTGACCGCGCTGGAAAACAAGCTGCTGAAGTGGAAGCCCGCCCAGTTCATCGAGCAGGGGACTTGATACGCAGCGTAGTCGGTATGCTCTGCGCCAGGAAGTCGATGAAGGCCCGCACCCTTGCGGGCTGTTGGCGGCGGCTGGGGTAGTAGGCGTACAAATCGGCAGCGGGCAGGCTGTAGTCGGGCAGAACGACTTGCAGCCGCCCGCTGTCGAGGTATTTGGCGGCATCCCATTCCGAGCGCAGCAGGATGCCGTGGCCATCCAGCGCCCAACCCAGCACCACGTCGCCATCGTTGCTGGACAGGCTGCCGTGCACCTTTACCGTTTCATGCTTGCGGCCTTTCTGCAGCTTCCAGGTGCCGTAGGCTTCGTCGTTCTGGCGATGCAGAATGCAGCGGTGCTGCACCAGTTCCTGCGGCGTGCGCGGCGTGCCGTTGCGCCTGAGGTAGGCCGGCGAGGCGCACAAATAGCGCTGGTTGGACAGGATTTTGCGCGCGCCCAGCCGCGTATCGGGCAGCTCGCCGAAACGGATGCCGAGATCATAGGCGTCCTCCACCAGATTGATCGCGCGGTCGGTCAGTTGTAGCTGCACTTCCACTTCCGGATGGCGCTTGGCAAAGGCCGACACCAGCGGCGCGATGGTGGTGCGGCCGAAGCCCAGCGTCGCATTCACCCTCAGCAATCCTTTCGGCGCCGCGCGGCTGCTGGACACCGATTCCTCCATGTCCCGAATGTCAGCCAGGATGCGGGTGGCTTGCGCCAGGTAGGTTTCACCCTCGCTGGTGAGGCTGACGCGGCGCGTGGTGCGATTCAGCAGCCGCACCCCCAGGCGCTGCTCCATCACCATCAGCCGCTTGGTCACGGCAGGCGGCGTCAGGCCCAGTTCCCGCGCGGTGGCGGCCAGGCTGCCCAGCTTGGCCAGCAACACAAAGAAGGACAGCTCGGAGATAATATCGTTATTCACTTGAAGTTAATGAAGGAGTTAATTTCAGTAAATTATACGACTGTCGTTGAAGAGTAAGCTGTCGCCATCGTCACAGGAGAGCCCAGCATGAAAATCGTCGAAATCCGCGAGAAGACCGTCCCCATCAGTTCCCCCATCCGCAACGCCTACATCGATTTCAGCAAGATGACCTTGAGCCTGGTAGCCATCATCACCGACGTGATCCGCGATGGCCGGCCGGTGGTGGGCTATGGCTTCAATTCCAACGGCCGCTACGGCCAGGGCAAGCTGATGCGCGAACGCTTCATCCCGCGCATCCTGGACGCCGACCCAATCGCCTTGCTCAACGACGCCGGCACCAACTTCGATCCGCACCGGGTGTGGGACTGCATGTTCAAAAACGAGAAGCCGGGCGGCCACGGCGAGCGTTCGGTCGCCATCGGCACCATCGACATGGCGATCTGGGACGCGGTGGCCAAGATCGAACGCAAGCCGCTGTTCCAGTTGCTGGCCGAGCGCTATGGCAAGGGCACGCCGAACCACAAGGTGTTTGTCTACGCGGCCGGAGGCTACTACTATCCGGGCCAGAGCCACGCGGCGCTGAAGGACGAGATGCGCAGCTACATCGACCGCGGCTACACCGTGGTCAAAAAGAAGATAGGCGGGGCGTCGCTGGACGAAGACTTGCGACGCATCGATTCCATCCTCAGCGTGCTGGGCGACGGCCAGAAGCTGGCGGTGGACGCCAATGGCCGCTTCGATCTCGACACCGCGATCAGGTATGCGAAAGCGCTGTCGCAGTATGACCTGTTCTGGTACGAAGAGGCGGGCGACCCGCTGGATTTCGAGCTGCAGGCCATGCTGCGCAATTACTACGACAAGCCGATGGCCACCGGCGAAAACCTGTTCTCCATGCAGGATGCGCGCAACCTGATCCGCTACGGCGGCCTGCGGGCCGACCGCGACTGGCTGCAGTTCGACTGCGCGCTGAGCTATGGCCTGGTCGAGTACTTGCGCACGCTGGACATGCTGCATCAGCATGGCTGGTCGCGCACGCGCTGCATCCCGCACGGCGGGCACCAGATGTCGCTGAATATCGCGGCTGGCCTGGGCCTGGGCGGGAACGAATCCTACCCGGACCTGTTCCAGCCTTTCGGCGGTTTCCCGGACGGCGTGCAGGTCGATAACGGCTACATCACCATGCCGGACCTGCCGGGCATAGGCTTCGAAGGCAAGGCCAACCTGTACGCCGAGATGCAGGCGCTGAGCGCGTAATCAGCTATTGCGCAGCGTGGCCACCAGTTCGGCCGTGCTGCGCACATGGCCCATCAACGGGAAGACCTGGCGCATCGAGAACTGGTGCATCTCCGCCTTCAGGCTGGACATCGCGTCTTCCGCGAACACCAGCGCGTAACCCAGGTCGTGGGCGGCGCGGGCGGTCGATTCCACGCCGATGTTGGTCGCTATGCCGGCCATGATGAGGGTGCGGATGCCGCGCCGGCGCAGCTCCTGGTCCAGCGCCGTGCCGTTGAAGGCGCCCCATTGGCGCTTGTCGATCACCAGGTCGCCGGGCTGCAAGCCAGCTTCGTCGACGATCTGCCACGCCTCCGGCGGCGCCGGCGGCAGCGAGGGATCGCGCGCGATCGAGACATCCGACGGCAGGCGCAGGATCTCGTTCACCAGCACCCGCACATAGATCACGGTGCCGCCAGCGCCGCGCACGGCCTGCGCCAGCCTGGCGCCGTTTTCCACCACCTGTTGCGCGGTGTGGGGCGCCAGCGTGCGCGCCACGTTGCTGTGTTGTAGATCGATCAATACCAGTGCAGTGCTTCCGGGGACCATCGCTTTCTCCTGAATGTGAGGAAATCCTCACGTATTGTAGCGTATAATATGAGGATGCCCTCAGATATCGTCAAACCGTCGAGACGCAAGCCGCAGCAACTGCGCGGCGAGCAGCGCCTGGCCGCCATGCTGGACGCGGCGGCGGGCGTGTTTGCCGAATGCGGCTACGACGCCGCCACCATGACCGCCATTGCCGAGCGTTCCGGCTCGTCCATCGGCGCGGTGTACCAGTATTTCCCCAACAAGCTGGCGTTGGCGCGTGCGCTGCGCGAGCGCTACGGCGAAGCGATGGCGCAGCGCTGGAGTGGCCTGATTGCGCAAGCGGCGCACATGAGCGTGACGGCGCTGGGTGAGCGGGTGATCGACCTGATGACAGGATTCTTCGACGAGTGCCCGGCGTATTTTGCGCTGCTGAACGCCACGCTGGGTTTCCAGCGCAACGCGGATGCGCGCCACCGCCTGCGGGCGCAATTCGGCGCGGCGCTGCGCCAGAAGAAGCCGGCGCTGGAAGAAGAAGAGGCGCTACGGATCGCCAACGTCGCGCTGCAAATCGTCAAGGGGCTGAATCCGCTGTACGCGCAGGCCAACGCGGCCGAGCGCCTCGAGCTGGTGGCCGAATTCAAGGTCGCGCTGGTCTGCTACCTGAAAGCGCGCCTGCACAAGTAATCAGGCAGTCTTCTGCTGCGCCTGCGGCGCGCTCCATACCAGTTGCGCCACGCGCATCATGTTACGGCCCAGGACCAGGGCGGCTTCAGCCTCGGTCATGCCCACGCGGCGCAGGGCCGCGGGCAGTTCGCGCCAGACTTCCGGCGGCGTGAAGCGCGGGGTTTTGTCCGTGCTGTAGCCGGCCGATGGCGGCCACCAGTAACCGGGATCGAAGGCGCCGGGCGGCGTGTCGTCCAGTTCCGGTTGACGGAAGCAGATGTCCAGGCCGATGCCGGCATGCGCCACGCCCACCAGGTCGGCGATGTAGGCCGCGTGGCGCGCCACGTCGTCCGCGCCCGGCCGTTCGCTGCCGAGGAAAAAGGACAGTCCCGACACGCATACCACGCCGCCGGTCGCCGCGCAGGCGCGGATCTGCTCATCGGTGACATTGCGCCCGTGCTGCGCCAGCGCGTAGGGATTGGCGTGGCTGAAGATCACGGGCTGCGACGACGCCGACATGATCTCCAGGCTGCACAGGCGCCCGGTGTGGGAGCAGTCCATCAGGATGCCGTTATCGTTCACCGCCTGCACCATGCGGTGCCCCAGCGGCGTCAGGCCGCGCGGCTCGTCGTGGCAGCCGCCGGCCACGCTGTTGTTGCGGTTGTAGGCGAAATGGATCTGGCGCACGCCCAGTTGCGCGTACAGGGCCACCATGTCCGGCTGGTCCAGCAGCGGCATCGCGCCCTCCAGATCGAAGCTGATGGCGATGCGGCCATCGGCCGCGGCCTGGATGATCTCGTCCACGCTGGACACCAGCGCATAGCGCTCCGGGTTGGCGGCGATGGTGGCGCGGTAACCCGCGATCACCGACATCACCTGCGACAGCGGATTCATGTCGGCGCCGACGTTCAGCGACACATAGTTCACGCCGGCCGCATGCAGCCGGTGAACCGGGGTGAAGTCGGCCAGGGGATGTTGCGGCAGGCAGGCGTGGGCGTCCCAGTTGATCATGATATTTTATTTATCAAAATAGCCAATTCAGACGATAATAAACGCAATGTCACAAGACGGGGAAGTTATGCGCCTATTTTTTCTGCTGTCGCTCATTTCGCTCTCGGCCACGGCCGCCGCAGCCGACGCAGCCGACGCCAAAAAAGATCCGTACCTGGATGCCGCCGTGCCCACCGCTCCCGCCGCCGCTCCCGTCGCGGAAGCCAAGAGCTTGCAAGGCCAGGTTGACCCGGCGATGCACAAGGCCGTGGCCGAGGCGATGAAGGCGGAACTGCCGTCGCTGCCGTATTATCAAAGCCCCTCCGCGTTCGGCTCGACCAATAGCGACATCATGACCGTCGCCTTCAACCAGGCGAAGAAGCCCGACTGCCTGCATGCCGGAGGCCTGAACGGGCAGTTCACCTTCTTCCTGACCGGGTACCTTGCGCTGCCCTTCATTCCAGTCGCCTGGCTGCGCGGGAAGTGCGTCTAGCATGCTTTATACTGGCGGCTTTTACCGGATACGCTAAAGGCCGACATGTCTTTCTCCTCGCTGGGCCTTGCTCCCCCGCTGCTTAACGCCATCACCGAAATCGGCTACCAGGAACCGACCGCCATCCAGGACGCCGCCATTCCCGCCATTCTGCGCGGCGAGGACGTGCTGGGCGCGGCGCAAACCGGCTCGGGCAAGACTGCCGCCTTCGCGCTGCCGCTGCTGCAATCGCTGTTGAACAAGCGCGGCGGCGCGCGCCAGTTGCATGGCCTGGTGCTGGTGCCCACGCGCGAGCTGGCGGCGCAGGTAGGCGAGGCGATACGCACCCTGGTGTCGCACCTGCCCACGCCGTACAAGGTGGCGGTGGTGTTCGGCGGCGTGTCGATCAATCCGCAGATGATGGCCCTGCGCGGCGGCGCCGATATCGTGGTTGCGACGCCTGGCCGCCTGCTGGACCTAGTGGACCACAATGCGATCAAGCTCTCCAGCGCGGCCGTGCTGGTGCTGGATGAGGCGGACCGCCTGCTGGACCTGGGCTTCAGCGAAGAATTGAACCGCATACTCGAACTGCTGCCTGAGCGGCGCCAGAACCTGTTCTTTTCCGCGACCTTCCCGCCGGCTGTGCAGACGCTGGCGGACAGCATGCTGCGCGACCCTGCGCGGATTGAAGTGCTGTCCGAGCCGGTCAGCCAGCCGGACATCCTGCAGCGCGCGATCAGGGTCGATGTGCCGCGCCGTACCATGCTGCTCAAGCACCTGATCCAGGAGCACCACTGGCGCGGGGTGATGGTGTTCGTGGCGACCCAATACGCCTCCGAGCATGTGGCGGAAAAGCTGCGGCGCAACGGCATCCACGCCGCCGCCTTCCACGGCGAATTGAGCCAGGGCGCGCGCACGCAGACGCTGACCGACTTCCGGGTGGGTTATCTGCAGGTGCTGGTGGCGACCGATGTGGCGGCGCGCGGCATCGATATCGCGCGCTTGCCGGCGGTGGTGAACTACGACTTGCCGCGTTCGGCCGTGGATTACACGCACCGCATAGGCCGTACCGGCCGCGCCGGCGAAAGCGGCACGGCGATCAGCTTCGTCACGGCGGAATCGGAACAGCATTTCCGCCTGATCGAGAAGCGCAACAATGTGCGGCTGCCGCGTGAAGTCATCCCTGGCTTCGAGCCGACCGAGCTGGCGCCGCCCGTCCACCCGGCGACCGACACGGTCAACGGCGGCATCAAGGGCAAGCGCAAGAGCAAGAAGGACAAGCTGCGCGAAGCTGCCGCCAAGGCAGCCGCGCAGTAATCAAGCCGCCGTCCCGCCGGCGCGGAACTGGCGGCGATAAGCGGACGGCGACGTGCGCAACGTCGCCCGGAAGTGCTGGCGCAGCGACAGCGCCGAGCCGAAACCCGCTTCCTGCGCCACGATCTCTATCGAAGCGTCGCTGCGCTCCAGCATGCGCTGGGCGTGCACCAGGCGCTGGTTCAGCAGCCATTGCTTGAACGAGGTGCCTGTCGCCAGCCGGAAGTGGCGCGTGAAGTGGCGGCGGCTCATGGCGGCGCGCGCTGCCAGCGCGTCGATGCTGTGTGCTTCCCGCAGGTGCCGCCCGACCCAATCCAGCACGTCCGAAAAACGGCTATCACTGCGGCTGACTGGTAGCGGGCGCTCGATGAATTGCGCCTGTCCACCCTGGCGATGCGGCGCGACCACCAACTGCCGCGCTACCCGGTTGGCCGCGTCGGCGCCGCACAACTGGCGCAGCAGGTACAAGCAGCAATCCAGCCCGGCGGCCACGCCGGCGGAGGTCAGTATCTCTCCCTCGTCCACGTACAGCACGTCGCGGTTCACCGTGACGCCGGGATGGCGCTCGCTGAGCCTGTCGGCAAACGCCCAGTGGGTGGTGGCGTTGCGGCCGTCCAGCAGCCCGGCTTGGGCCAGCGGAAAGGCGCCCAGGCACAGACCGACGATGCGCGCGCCGCGACGGTGGGCGCGGCGCAGTGCTGCCAGCAGCGCGGAGGAAGCGGGGCGGCAGTCGTCGTGCCAGGTCGGGACGATGACGATATCGGCGCTGGCCAGCGCTTTCAGCGTGTGGGCGGTGGCGATGTCGAAGCCGGCGGTGGTGCGCAGCGGCGGCGGATCGGCGGAACAGACCTTGAGGTCGAACGCCGCCGCGCCCCGGAACACCAGGCTGGGGACGGACAAATGGAAGGGCGTGATGCCGTCGAAGGCAACCACGGCGATCTTGTGTCGTTTTTTTGCCATGGCCCGATTATATCGAATGTTTGCCTTCGGGCCGCTGTCGGCGCGGCCGCGCGAACGGCACAATGCAGCCATCACTTACCAAACAGGAGAACCAGCATGCGCCGCGCACTGATCGTCATCGACGTACAAAACGAATACTTCACCGGCCAGTTGCCTGTCGAATATCCGCCAGTGGATGTCTCGCTGCCGAATATCCTGAAGGCGATGGATACCGCGCAGGCCGCGGCGATCCCGGTGGTCATGGTGCAGCATGACGCACCAGAAACTTCGCCCGTATTTGCGCGAGGTTCGCACGGCTGGCAGTTGCATCCGGCCGTGGCGGAGCGCGCTGTCAGCCATACCGTCAACAAGACCAGGGCCAGCGTATTCACTGGCACCGATTTCGCGCAATGGCTGGCCGGGAACGGCATCGATACGCTGACGGTGGTGGGCTACATGACGCACAACTGCAATGCCTCGACCATTTTCGAGGCGGCGCATCGGGGATTGAACGTGGAATTCCTGGCCGACGCCACCGGCGCGCTGCCGTACCGGAACGCGGCCGGCGCCGCCAGCGCGGAGGAAATCCACAGCGTGTTCAGCACGGTGTTTCATTCGAATTTCGCCGCGGTGGCCAGCACCCAGGACTGGATCCATGCGGTGCAGGCGGGCCGGGCGATCGGCCGCGACAATGTGTTCCTGTCCAGCCAGCGGGCGCGCGGCCTGGCTTGATCAGCCGCCGACGCGCTTGGGCTTGTAGCCGTGCTTGACCAGTTCGGCCATCACGCGCTCGCAGTGATCGCCCTGGATTTCCAGCACGCCGTCCTTGACGGTGCCGCCGGAGCCGCAGGCGCTGCGCAGTTGCTTGCCCAGCGCGGCCAATGCCGTGGCGTCCAGCGGCAGGCCGCGCACCAGCGTGACGGTCTTGCCGCCGCGCCCCTTGGATTCGCGCGATACCTTGATATTGCCGTCGCCCAGAGGCTGGGCCTTGGCGGCGGATTTGCAGATGCAGCCGCTCAGCGGCTTGCGGCAGTCCGGGCACATGCGGCCGGATTCGGTGGAATAAACAAGACTCATTAGCTGACCTCAAAAATCCCCGTCGTTCCCGCGCAGGCGGGAACCCATGCAGGGCATGCCGCCCGGCGTACTGTGGAAGGAGCGCACGCGGTGCATGGGCCCCCGCCTGCGCGGGGACGACGGTGTGGTGTTTGGGCGGATTTTACAGGAAGCGCGTTAGCCGGAGGTCACCAGCGCCATGCGGCGGCGGATGCGCTGTGCCTCGGTCGCGTCGCCGGCCTGCCCTGCGCGCATGGCTTGCACGCCCAGCCAGGCCAGCAGCGGCCGGCGCCAGCCCTGCGCCGAGGCGCTGTCCACGGCGCCGCTCAACACCGGCGGACTGGCCTTGCCGCTGCGGAGCAGGACGCCGCTGGCGACCAGCTTCGACAAGGGATCGACGATGGCCTGTACCGCAGCGGCTGCCGCAGTCTCACTGGTCGCCGCCGCCACGGCCTGATGCTGCTGCGGCAGCAGGGCGGCGTCGGCAGCGGTGGCGCGGCCGGCCAGGTAGGCGGCATAGGCGCGGTCGGCCGGGCTGGCGTCCTGCGCCAGCTTGTCGAAGCCGGGACAATCCTCGAACACCAGCGAGGCCACGCGCGCGGCGCAGCGTATCAGTTCGGCGCGTATCAGCAGGTCGACCTTGCCGGTGCTGGCCAGCGCGGCGCGGGCGCGCTTGTATTCGGCGTCTTCCACGCGGGCGTTGCCGGACAGGTAGGCGGAGGTCGAGCGTTCGATGGCGCTTTGCGCATTCATCTGCCAGTCGGGCACCGGCGGGTTGTTGCCGCAGGCGCTGAGCAGCAGGGCGGCGATCAGGATGGTCTTCTTCATGGCAGCTTGATCTCCGTGTCGCGCTTGAACGGCCACTTGCGGTTGATTTCATTCACCAGGCTCTCCACGCGCTGCAGGCTGCTTTCCACTTCCGCGCGCAGCGTGCCCAGGTCGGCGGTGGCTTCCTTGGTGTTGGAGGCGACCGCCTGGGCGTCGGCCAGCACCGCGTCCAGTTTTTTCAGGCTGTTGCGGGCGTCCGCCAGCAGGCCGTTCATCTGCACGATGGTGGCCTGCGCGTCCGTCATCACGCCGTTCTTGCCGAAGACTTGCGTGTCGGCGTGGCCGATCAGGCTGTCCGCCTTGACGGCCAGCGCGTTCACCGTGACCAGCAGCTTGTTGGCGCGGTCGGTCAGCTCCTGCGCATTCTTGTCGTCGCCCGCGAGCAGGCCGATGGCGCCGTGCGGGCCGTTGAGTTTTCCGGTCGCCGCCTGGACGTTGGCCAGGGTGGACGCCAGCGCGGAATTTTCGGCAGTGAGCTCGTTCAGGTTTTGCAGCAGGTCGCGCGCCGCCGCCAGCAGCTTGGGAATCTCGGCGCCTGGATCGCCCACCAGCAGTGCGCGCACCGCGCCGTCTTCCAGCGGCGGATCGTTGGGGATGCCGCTGTAGGCGCGCAGCTTGGCGCCGCCGACCAGCCCGCGCTCCAGCGTGAAGACGCTTGAACTGCGCAGCCAGTGCGCATCCGCGCGCGGCACGTCGACCACCACGCGGGCCTTGCCTTCCGGGCTCAGTTCGATGCGCCGCACGCGGCCGATGGGGAACCCGGCGAAGGTGACATCCATGCCGACCACCACGCCTTCCGAATCGTCGGCCTGCAATATCAGCGTTTGCGTGGATTCGAAGGCGCCGCGCGCATACATCAGGTACAGCGCCGCGCCGACCACCAGCAGGGCCAGCGTGACCATCAATACCAGGGCCTTGAATTCCGCGTTCCGCACGGGGGCGGCTTGTGGAGTTTGTTCTGTCATATCAGTAGTAGTTACCCATGAGCGAAGCGACTTCGATGAGAAGGATGACGGCGAACAGCCGCACCATGTCCGACAAGCCGTGCGTGACCTTGCTGCGGTAGCTGCCGCCGAAATAGAAGGAGGATGCCATCGGTATCAGCCCGACGGCAAAGCTGAAGAAGACCACCTTCAGCACCAGGATCAGCGTGACCGCGGGATTGAACACCTGGCCCACCACGCGCGTGTAGCCCGGCAGCGCCCACGGCGTGAAGCCGTACAGCGAAAGGTAGGCCAGTATCAGCGTCATCACGCAGCTTACGGCGGCCAGCATCCATACCGCGAAAATCCCGGCCGCCACGCGCGGGAAGAACTCGCGGTGCAGCTCTTCCGGCGTGACCGCGCCGCCGCTGCGGCCCTGCGCGAATTCCAGGCCGGCGGGCAGGGTGGTGCGCAGGGCAACGAAGGCGGCGGCGGTCAGCGGGATCAGTTCCAGCACCAGCACGCGCACCACCATCTCCAGCGCGAAGCGCGACAGGCCATAGCTTTGCGAGGTCACCACCACGATGCGGATCAGCACCAGGCTGACCAGCGCCGACAGCACGCCGTACCAGGCCAGGTTGGGTACGGTGTCGCGGACGAGGTGATGCGCCAGGATCAGCCGGTGCTCGCGCCGGTAGCTGGCGGGCAGGAAGGCCTGGGTCAGCATCACGACCGCGAACTGCAGCAGCCGCCACCAACTGTGCAGCCAGGCGACGGTCCCCAGGTGCAGTCTTCGCAGCGTGGATGGTATCGATGCTTGTGTGTTCATGTTGGCATATTAGCACCGCCGCGCCCGCGCGGGCGCTACTTAAGCTGGGTGGACTTCTCCGGGAAGCCGGCGATGATGGCGTCCGCGGCGGCGCGCACGCGGGCGGTGCGGTTCAGGTCCGTGTGCATCACCAGCCAGACATCGTAGTGGTCCACGCGTTCCGGCCAGATGCGCACCAGGCGCCGGTCCTTGTCGGCCATGTGGCAGGGCAGTTCGGTCACGCCCAGCCCCTGGCATGCCGCCTCGTGCAGCGCCAGGCCGCTGTTGACCTCCATCGCCACGCGCGCGTTGTGCACCGGCTCCAGGCAGATTTTCTCCTGGTGGCGGAAGGCCACCGACGGCTGGTAGATCACGATGTCGTGCCCGGCCAGGCCGTTGCCCGGCACCGGCACGCCGCGCCGCTTCAGGTAGGCCGGCGTGGCGTACAGGCCCATGCTGCGCTTGGTCAGGTGGCGCGAGACCAGATCGGGACTGGTCGGCTTCAGCGTGCGCACCGCCAGGTCGGCTTCGCGCCGCGTGAGGCTGGTGATGTCGGTGCTGGTGCTGAGCACGATGCGGATGTCGGGGTGCTGCTCGTGCAGCCGCTGCATGGCGGCGATGACGAAGTGCTGGGCCATCGTGTCGGACGTGGTGACGCGTACGATGCCGGACAGGCGATTGTCCAGGCCCTGCATCTCGCGCTGGAACTGCAGCGCCGCCTGCTCCATCTTGCCGGCGGCGGTGACGGCCAGTTCGCCGGCCGGCGTGGCCACATAGCCCGACGGCGTACGCAGGAACAGGCGCGCGCCCAGCGACTTTTCCAGCGCGTTCAGGCGGCGGCCGACGGTGGCCTGGTCGATGTCCAGCATGCCGGCGGCCGCGCGCAGCGTGCCTTTGCGGTAGATGGCCAGGAAGATGCGGGCGTTGTCCCAATCCATGCGATTCTCCGGTGATGCATTTTTGCATCAGAGTGCTGATGTTATGCGTATTTACTGCATCAGGCAAGCGGCCTAAGATCGCGTCATGAATACCTCCTGCACAACCGTTGCGGCGCCGGCCCGCCAGGTTCCTCCACTGCTGATGCTGATGACGCTGGCCATCGGCTTTGTGATGGCGATGATCGATGTCACCGCCGTCAATACCGCGCTGTCCGACATTGCGCTCAGCCTGAACGTGCCGCTGACCGGGCTGGTGTGGGTGGTGGACGGCTACACGCTGACCTTCGCCGCGCTGCTGATGGCGGGCGGGGCGCTGGCCGACCGCTTCGGCCCCAAGACGGTGTACCAGGGCGGCCTGAGCGTGTTCCTGCTTGGCTCGGTGCTGTGCGCGGTGGCGCCCAGCGGTCACGCGCTGATCGCATCGCGGCTGCTGCAGGGCGCGGGCGCCGCGCTGTTCATGCCCAGTTCCCTGAGCCTGATGACCCACGCTTACGAAGACCAGGCCACGCGGACGCGCATGCTGGGCACCTGGTCGGCCATCGTCGGCAGCTCGTCGGCGGCGGGGCCGCTGGTGGGCGGCCTGCTGGTGCATGCCTTCGGCTGGCGCAGCGTGTTCTGGGTGAACGTGCCGATCGGCCTGCTGGGCATCGTGCTGACGCAGGCGCTGGCGCCGGCCACGCCGCGCCACGAGCGCGCGCTGTCCATGCTGAGCCACGCGCTGGGCGTGGCGGCGCTGGCCGCGTTGAGCTTCGTGTTGATCGAAGGCCCGGTGCTGGGCTGGCTGTCGGCCCCGGTGCTGTCGGCGCTGGCGGCCACGCTGGTTGCGGGCGGGCTGCTGGTGCGCCGTGAACGCAGCGGCGCCCATCCCTTGCTGCCCAAGGCGCTGTTCGAGACTTCCGCGTTCGCGGCGGCCAACGGCGTCGGCTTCCTGATTAATTTTGCCGCGTTCGGCCAGTTGTTCTTACTGAGCCTGTTCATTCAGCAGACCGGCGCGGATGCGCTACAGACCGGCCTGAAGCTGATTCCCATGATGGCCGCTTTCGCCATCGGGAATATCACGTCCGGCCGCATCGCCGCCCGGGTGGGCACGCGGCCGCCCATGATGTACGGTTTGCTGGTGGGGCTGGCGATGGCGGTGCTGATGCTGGCCTGTCTGCGCCCGGACAGTTCGTACTGGCTGCTGGCCGGCTGCGCGGTGGCGATGAACGTCGCCATCGGCATCGCGATACCGGGTATGACGGCGACGGTGATGCTGGTGGCGGGGAAGACGCATGCCAGCAGCGCGGCCGCCGCGTTGAACGCCAATCGCCAGATCGGCGCGCTGGTGGGCGTGGCGCTGATGGGCACCGTGCTGCACATGGTGGCAGGATGGGCGCTGCGCCTGCCGGTGGCTTTCGCGCTGATTGCGGCGGCCTACGCGGGCGCGCTGGCGCTGGTTTACTTTTACGTCAGGCTGGGCAAGCCGGCCTGAGTGCCTCCGTCATTCCCGCGCAGGCGGGAATCCATAGCAGGCAAACATGCCAGCTCGGCATGGGTTCCCGCCTGCGCGGGAACGACGGAATGCTTCCGGCGCCGTGAGGCGGCGAGGATTTTTGGCCCAAACCGGGCTTTTCGGTGTAAGGTAGCTTCTTTTCCGGTTTTTTTGTGCGTTCCGAATGAAGCTGATTACCCTGCGTCGCCTCTCCGCCGCCGTGCTCCTGGCGTGCGCCTTCCATGCGCAAGCCGACACCCCCCCGAAACTGAGCGATCACATCCCGGTTGGTCCGCAGGTCAAGGTTGGCACACTGTCCAATGGACTGACTTACTACATTCAGCGCAATGCCCGCCCGGAGAAGAAGCTGGAACTGCGCTTGGTGGTCAAGGCCGGCTCCATCCTGGAGGACGAGGACCAGCAGGGCCTGGCCCACTTCACGGAGCACATGGCCTTCAACGGCTCCACCCATTTCAAGCGCAACGAGCTGGTGTCCTATCTGCAGTCGATCGGCGTGAAGTTCGGCGCCGACCTGAACGCCTATACCAGCTTCGACGAAACCGTCTACATCCTGCCGATACCGACCGATAAGAAGGAAATCGTGACCCAGGGATTCCAGGTACTGGAAGACTGGGCGCATGGCCTTTCTTTCAATGATGCCGATATAGACAGTGAACGCGGCATCGTGCTGGAGGAACTGCGCCTCGGTAAAGGCGTGGACGACCGCATGAACAAGAAAGTCCTGCCCAAGGTGCTGAACGGCTCGCGCTATGCCGACCGTCTGCCGATCGGCAAGGAAGACACCATCAAGAGCTTCAAGTACGACGCCGTCAAGCGCTTCTATCGCGACTGGTATCGTCCCGACCTGATGGCGGTGGTGGCGGTGGGCGACATCGACCCGGCCGAAGCGCAGCGCCTGATCGAGCAGCATTTCGGCATGCTGAAAAATCCGCAGCACGAGCGGCCGCGTGTGTACGCCACGATCCCGGAACGCCAGGACTCGGAGGGCATCGTCTTCACCGACAAGGAAGTCAGCGCCAACACGGTCTACATCCGCTATCCGATCCAGCCGGCGCCGGAGCGCGACACGGTGGACGATTATCGCCAGAAGCTGATCGAGAACATCTACAGCTACATCCTCAGCCAGCGCATGTATGAATTGACCCAGCAGGCGGAACCGCCGTTCCTGCAGGGCGGCAGCGGCATGAACAAGATCGTGCGCGGCTACCGTTCCTACGGCGCCGGCGCGGTGCTGGGCAAGGGCGGCGTCACGCCAGCCATCAATGCGCTGGTGGAGGAAGACGAGCGCGCGCGCCAGTATGGCTTCTCAGCGGCCGAGGTGGAGCGCGCCAAGAAGGGCATGCTGCGCAATTACGAGCGTCTTTACAATGAGCGCGACAAGTCCAACTCGGCCGGCTATGCGGCGGAATACATCCGCAACTTCCTGGAAGGTGAAACCATCCCCGGCATCGCCGCCGAATACCGCCTGGTGAGCGAGCTGCTGCCGACCATCACGCCGGAAGACGTGAACGCGGCCGCGCGCGCCGCCATCCCGGAAAACCAGAGCAAGCTGGTGATCTATTCGGGCACCGACAAGGCCGGCGCCGAGCCGCCGCATCCGGCGCAGCTGGTGGCCATCGCCACCGCCGCCGAGAAGATCGCCGTCAAGCCGCTGGAAGACAAGGTGTACGCCAGCCAGTTGATGCCGGTGCCGCCCAGGCCGGGCAGCATCGTCAGCGAGAGCCGCGACGACAAGATCGGCACCACCCAGCTCACGCTGAGCAATGGCGTCAAGGTGGTGCTGAAGCCGACCGACTTCAATAACGACCAGGTGTTCCTCAGCGGCCTGCGCTACGGCGGCTGGTCGCTGCTGCCAAACCAGGACGTCTTCGCCGCCCATTACGCCAGCAGCATCGTGGGCGAGATGGGCGTGCTGAATTATTCGCCCAACGACCTGGTCAAGGTCCTGGCGGGCAAGAGCGTCAGCTCGCACGCCAGCGTCAGCTCGCTCAATGAATCGGTGGGCGGCAGCTCGGGCAGTTCCGACATCGAATCCATGCTGCAGTTGATCCACCTGCAGATGACGCAGCCGCGCAAGGACAAGGCCATCTACAGCGCCTTCGTCGACCGTCAGCGCGAACTGGCGCAGAACAACCTGGCGCGTCCCGAGTCCGTGTTCTACGACACCGTGACGGCCACGCTGTACAACAACAATCCGCGCGTGCTGCGCGCGGCCAAGCCGGCCGACTTCGACCAGCTGGCCCTGGACCGCGTACTCGACATCTACAACAGCCGCATGTCCAGCGCGCGCGATTTCACTTTCTTCATCGTCGGCAGCTTCGACGTGGAGAAGATCAAGCCGCTGGTCGCCACTTACCTGGCCAGCCTGCCGGTGGGCGAGATCCCGGTCGCCTTCAAGGATGAAGGCGTGCGGCCGATCAAGGGCGTGGTGAAGAAGGAAGTGCATGCGGGCTCCGAGCCGAAGAGCACCATCTCGCTGTCCTTCACCGGCGATGTCGAATACTCGCGCGCGGCGCGCATGCGATTGCAGGCGCTGGTCGAGGTCATGAACATCAAGCTGATCGAAACCCTGCGCGAGAAGATGGGCGCCATGTACAGCGGCGGCATGAGCGGCAATATGAACCGCATCCCCTACGGGAACTATGCGATCACCGCCAACCTGCCGTGCGCGCCGGAGAACGTGGACAAGGTCATCGCCGCCACCTTTGCCGAAATCGAGAAGATCAAGCGGGAGGGCGTGTCCGAGGCGGACCTGAACAAGGTCAAGGCCGCGTGGATCAAGGGTTACGAGAAGGGCATGCGCGAGAACAGCTACTGGATGGCGTCCTTGCAGAACTCCTTCTTCAACAATAACAACCCGGACGATATCCTGACCTACGAGTCGCGCGTGAATGCGCTGACCACCAAGGACATCCAGCAGGCGGCCCAGCGCTACTTCGACATGAACAACTACCTGCAGGTCGTGCTGTACCCCGAATCGTGATTATTCAGGCTGTGGGTCGTGGCAGACGACGCACAGCTTATTCCCTTCCGGGTCGCGGAAGTAGGCGCCGTAGTAGTGTTCGTGATAGTGCGGACGCAGGCCCGGCGCGCCTTCGCAAGCGCCACCGTGCGCCAGCGCCGCGGCATAGGCGCGGTCCACCGCTTGCCTCGACGGCGCCATCAGCGCCACCATCTGGCCGTTGCCGCAGCTTGCGGGCTGGCCGTCATACGGTTTCCCGATCACGAACAACGGGCGGCGCGCCGCAGCCGGCTGCCATCCGGCCCACTGTTTTGTGGCGTCGCTGAAGCGTGGGCGCGTATCCAGCTCCGCCATCAGCGCCGTGTAGAACGCGAAGGCAGGTTCAAAGTTGTTAATCCCCACATAAACATGCGACAGCATTGCTTCCTCCGGCGAGTGAGTATATCGTCAATATTTAGAGGTATAGTGTACGCGGAGACCACAATAAAATGGAAAAAAACACCATGGAACTCACGCCGGGCATGGCGCCCCTGCGCAGCATTGCCGATCTGCCCGGCCCGAAGGCAAGGCCGCTGACCGGCAATACGCGCGACATCAGCGCGCAGCCGTTTCATCACGTGCTGGAATGCTGGGGACGCGAGTATGGCCCGACGTACCGTTTCCGTATCCTGAACCGGCAGATGCTGGTGACGGCCGAGCGCGAAACCATCGTTTCGCTGCTGCGTGATCGTCCGGACCTGATACGCCGTTCCTCGCGCACCGCGAACTACCTGGACGAGATGGGCACGCGCGGCCTGTTCACCGCCGAAGGCGAGGAATGGCGCCGCCAGCGCAAGTTGGTGATGCGCGCGCTGACGCCTGAAGTGATCCATAATTTTTTCCCCACGCTGTCGTCGATGACCGACCGCTTGCGGCTGCGCTGGCACAAGGCCATCGATGAAGGCCGGCCTGTCGACCTGCTGCGCGATCTCAAGGCATACACGCTGGACGTGACCATCGGCCTGGCGATGGGGCAGGACATCAACACGCTGGAGCTGGAAGAACACCCGCTGCAACGCGATATCGAATTCCTCTTCAAGCTGCTGGCCAAGCGCCTGACGACGCCGTTTGCCTACTGGCGCATTCCGCTGCTGCGGGGCGCGCGCGACCGCGAGGCGATTGCCGCTACGGCGCGCATCGAGCACGCCATCTCCGGCTTCATCGCCGACGCCCGCAAACGCATCGAACGCAATCCTGCCTTGCGCCAGAAGCCCTCCAACCTGCTGGAAGCGCTGATCGTGGCGCGCGACGAGCCGGATTCAGGCTTCACTGACGAAGCGGTGGTCGGCAACGCCATCACCATGGTGTTCGCCGGCGAGGACACTACCTCCAACACTGCCGCCTGGCTGATCGAGTTCCTGGCCGATCATCCCGGGGCCGCGGAACGCATGAGCGCGGAGGCCAGCCAGGTGCTGGGCGATCAGCCCGTGCTGGACGACTATCACCTGCTGGACCGCCTCAAGTACATCGACGCCGCCACGCGCGAAGCCATGCGCCTGAAGCCGGTGGCGCCGTTCATGGCGGCCGAGACCAACCAGGATACGGTGCTGGGCGACCTGTCGGTGCCCGCCGGGACCGTGATCTTCATGCTGTTGCGGCAGGCATCGCAACGCGATTGCGAGCTGCCGGAGCCGGAACGCTTCATGCCGGAGCGCTGGCTGGAAGGCGCAGCCGGGCAGGGCGACGACCCCGGCCGCAAGCTGTTCCCCTTCGGCGGCGGGCCGCGCTTCTGCCCGGGGCGCTACCTGGCCATGGCCGAGATCAAGATGGTGATGTCCATGCTGGCGCGGCACTTTGTGCTGGAGCGGGCGCCCGATGCGCCGCCGGCCAGGGAATGCTTTACCTTTACCATGACCCCCGACGCGCTGCCCGTGCGTCTGACCAACAGGAGAAGTCCATGCTGAAGAAAATCGCTATCGTCATCGTGATCGCCGTTTTGGCCGTGCTGGGATTGGTGGCCACGCAGCCCGACAGCTACAGCGTGACGCGGACCATCGCCATCAAGGCGCCGCCGGAGAAGATCATGCCGCTGATTAGCGATTTCCATAACTGGCCGCAGTGGTCGCCGTGGGAAAAGCTGGATCCGAACCTGAAGCGCACCTTCAGCGGTGCGCCTCAGGATCTGGGGGCAGTCTATGCTTGGGAAGGGAACAAGGACGTCGGCTCCGGGCGCATGCAAATCACCAGCCTGACTCCACTGTCCAAGGTCGGCATCAAGCTGGAGTTTTTCTCGCCGATGGCCTCGCTGGCGCAGACGGACTTTGTGCTGCAGCCGCAAGGGGACATGACCAACGTCACCTGGACCATGTCCGGCAAGAGTGGATTCGCCACCAGGCTGATGACGGTGTTCACCAGCCTGGACAAGATGATCGGCCCGGATTTTGAAAAAGGCCTGGCCCAGTTGAAGGCGGTGGCTGAAAAATAGTGGAGGTGTGCGATGAAGACCCGGCTGGCGGTACAAGCTTTATTGACGGCGATGGCGCTGGCTGCTGCTTGCATGCCGGCCGGCGCGGCGCAGCTTCGGCACAACCATCCCATCATCGGCATCTGGCGCATCACGCTGCCGGACGGATCGTGCAGCGAGACTTATCGCATCCGCGCCGACGGCACCACGCTGGTGTTCAGCAACGAGGAAGTGGCCGAGTCCACCTTCACCATCACCGACCAGCCGGACAAGAACGGCTTCTACAAGGAAGTCGACACCATCACCAAGGACAACGGCAAGCGCGATTGCACCGGCGAGATCACCAAGCCGGGAAGGGCTGTCACCAACTACCTGCAATTCCATCCCAGCGGCGACATGTTCGTGATGTGCGTGGAGCGCAGCCTGGAGAAGTGCATCGGGCCTTTCATCCGGGTCAAGGGCAACGATATCTAGCTGCGGTAGGCGCCGGGATTCACGCCAGCCCATTCCTTGAAGGCGTGGTTGAAGGCGCTCTGTTCCTGGTAGCCGAGCAGGAACGCGATATCGACCAGGCTCAGTTCCGGGCGCTTCAGATAATCCTTGGCCAGTTCGAAGCGCGCCTGGTCCAGCACCTGCTGGAAGGTGGCGCCGGCTTCGTTCAGCTTGCGCTGCAGCGTGCGCGGCGACAGCTTCAACTCTTCCGCGATGGTCGCCAGCCTTACCTGTCCATGCGCCAGGCTGGCGACGATGGCCGCGCGCACCTGCTGCGTGATGGGCGACTGGCCCTGGCTGAGCGCGCGCTGGCGCAACAACTGGTCGGCATGCTGTTGCAGCACCGGATAGAGACTGACGTCGGCGTTGGGCACCGGCCAGGACAGCATCTGCGCGTCGAAGCTGGCGACGTTGGCGGCCGCGCCGAAGGCAGGCATCGCGCCCAGCACCCGTTCGTATTCCGCGCGCTGATCGGCCGGGCCGCCGTCGTGCGTCAGGCGTAGCTGCGGGGCGGGCAGCGTGGTCCCCGCCAGCCAGTTGCCGAAGACGCGAATACCGGCGAACACGCTGTCGGCCAGGTGGCGATGCTGCGGACCGTAGTTGCTGTGCCAGGTGTAGCTGGCGATGCCGTTGCCCGTGCCGAGTTCGGAACGGCCGAGGTCATGGGCCAGTTGTTCGTAGCGCATGGTCTGCTCCAGCGCCTGGCCGAAATCGCGGCAGCTCAGCAGGATCAGGCCGTAGACGGTGTAGGTGCCCAGCTTCACGCGCTCGCCGACATGCAGGCCGAAATGCGGATCGCCGGCCAGCTCGGCGGCAGCGTCGAGCAGGCGGACGTAGTCGTCGGCGTTCAGGCTTTCCGGCAGCGGTTGCAGGGCGTGCTGCGGCAGGCCTGCGGCGCGCGCCAGCGCTTCGGCGTTGAGGCCGCGTGCGGCGGCGGCCTCCAGCAAAGGCTGCAGGTAGGAGCCGGCGACACGGCGCGGCGCGTCAGATGGCTGGCTTGGCATAATCGAACAAGGCGTATGTCATGAAAGCGCAATACCGGTGGACGGTCTTATCTTATGCTCGTATCGTGAATAATCGGGCGCACCAGTATAGCAAGCGCTCTGCGAGGGAGACAGAAAACAATGAGACGCTGGAATGGCTGGGGTGACGACACCATCGCATTCGAACTGCACGACGAGGCGCTGGACTTTCTTGCGCAGCGCATCGGCAAAGGCTTGGCGACGGTGGATGCCACGCTGGAGCAGGCCTGCGCGCAGATTGCGCCTTCGCGGCTGCCCGCGCACAGGCTGATCGATACCTCGGCCGAAGTCAGGTTGCGCAATGCGCTGGGCCAGAGTTTGCCCGACTGGCTGCGCCTGCGCTACGGCGTGATCGGCATGGCGCCGGATGGTGTGGCCTATCCCGAAAGCGCGCAGGATGTGCGCGAACTGCTGGGCTATGCGCGGCAATGCGGCGCCCTGGTGATTCCCCAAGGCGGCGGCACCAGCGTGGCCGGGCATTTGGCGGCGCCGGCCGGCGCGCAGCCGGTGCTGGCGGTGAATATGACGCGGCTGCGGCAGTTGCATCACCTCGACACGCAATCACAGTTGGCCACCTTTGGCGCCGGTGTGTTCGGCCCCGACCTGGAAGCGCAGTTGCGGGCGCGCGGCTATACGCTGGGGCATTTTCCCCAGTCGTTCGAATATTCGACGCTGGGCGGCTGGATCGCCACGCGGTCGTCCGGCCAGCAGTCCTTGCGCTACGGGCGCATCGAACAGTTGTTTCGGGGCGGTTCAGTGGAGACGCCTGGCGGGACGCTGCATCTGCCGACTTTTCCGGCGTCCGCCGCGGGCACCGATCTGCGCGAGATCGTGCTGGGTTCCGAAGGCCGGCTTGGCATCCTGACCTTAGCCACGGTGCGCGTGACGCCCTTGCCGGAATATGAAGCCTTCCATGCGGTGTTCTTCCCCGACTGGGCGTCGGCCGAGGTGGCGGTGCGGCGCATCGTGCAGGCCGGGCTGCCGTTGTCGATGCTGCGCTTGTCGAATCCGACGGAGACAGTGACCATGTTGGCGCTGGCCGGACACAGGAAGTTGATCGCGCTGCTGGAAGGGTATCTGTCGCTGCGCGGCTGCAAGGAGGGTAGGTGCATGCTGTTGATAGGCGTCAGCGGACGCAAGCGGGCCGCACGAACCGCTTTGAAGGATGCGCTGGCATTGGCTGCTGGGCATGGCGCCGTGCACGTCGGCCGCGCGATGGGCGACAAGTGGAAGCAGAACCGTTATCGCAACGTGTATTTGCGTAACGCCGCCTGGTCGCACGGCTATGCCATCGATACGGTGGAGACAGCCGTGGACTGGCCGCGCGTGCGCGACATGGTGCAGTCGGTGGAGGCCGCGGCCACGGCGGCGCTGGCACAGTTTGGCGAGAAGGTGCACACCTACACGCATCTGTCACACTTGTACACGCAAGGAGCCAGTGTTTATACGACGTTTGTTTATCGGCTGGCGGGGGACTACGAATCGGACCTGGCGCGCTGGCGTGCGCTGAAACGGGCCGCCAGCATGGCGATCGTGGAGAATGGCGGAACCATCAGCCATCAGCATGGCGTGGGGACGGACCATGCTGCTCACCTGGCGGCGGAAAAAGGCAAGCTGGGGATGTCGGCCATGGGCGCCCTGTTTGCGCATTTCGACCCCCAGGGGATGATGAATCCCGGGAAGCTGCTGCCATGAGCGCGCGCGAGGGGTTGCCGGAGCTGTTTGCGCGCGACTGGGATGTGGTGGTGATCGGCGGCGGTATTACTGGGGCTGGCATCTTGCTGGAGGCGGCGCGGCGCGGTATGAAAGCGCTGCTGGTGGAACAACGCGACTTTGCGTGGGGGACGTCGAGCAGGTCTTCAAAGCTGGTGCATGGTGGGTTGCGGTATTTGAAGGAGGGCCAGTTTGCGTTGACGCGCGAGTCAGTCCGCGAGCGCGAGCATTTGCTGGAACAGGCGGCCGGGCTGGTGGAGCCGCAGAGTTTTGCGTTTGGTGATTATGTTGGGCGCAAGCCAGGGCGGCGTGCGTTTCTGATCGGGCTGGCGATTTATGATCGCATGGCGGGGCAGCGCGCGCGGCACTATTTCAGTCGCGAAGAGTTCGCGGCGCTGGCGCCGAATCTGAATACGGAAGGCTTGCGGGGCGGGATGGTCTACACCGACGCCAAGACCGATGACGCCCGCCTGGTGCTGCGCGTGCTACAGGAAGCGCGCGCGTACGGTGCGGCAGCGCTGAACTACATGGCCGTCGAATCGCTGCTGCACGCCGATGCCGGGCCAGCGGCCGCCACTGCTGCCGGTGCCGCTAATGCTGCTACTACTGCCATTGGTGCGGCAGCCAGCGTTGTTGTCGGAGTGCCGAAGACCAGAGATGTAGCAGCTTCGCCGGGCGACGTGTGCGGCGTGCGCTTGCGGGATGGCTTGAGCGGTGAGTGGCACGAGGTGCGGGCTCGGCTCGTGATCAACGCCACCGGCGCTTGGGCCGATAGGCTGGGCCTGTCCGCCGATGCGCGCGACCGGAATCGCACAGGGGACGCCGAAAGGACGGACGCAACGCCGCGCCTGCGGCCTTTGCGCGGCAGCCATCTGGTGCTGGCGGCCTGGCGGTTGCCGCTCGCGCAGGCGATCAGCCTGATGCATCCTGCTGATGGCCGCCCCGTCTTCGCCTATCCCTGGGAAGGCGTCACCCTGGTCGGCACCACCGACGTCGATCACAAGGAAGACCTGTCGCACGAAGCCGCCATCACGCGCGACGAATTCGATTACCTGATGTCCGCCTTGCACGACCAGTTCCCGCAACTGAACCTGACGGACGACGACATCATTGCCACCTACGCAGGCGTACGCCCCGTCATCGACAGCGGCAAAGCCGATCCATCCAGGGAGGGCCGCGACCACGCCCTGTGGCTGGAGCATGGCCTGTTGACTGTCACCGGCGGCAAATTGACCACCTTCCGCGTGATCGCGCTGGACGCGCTCAAGCTGGCTGCCACGCGCCTTCCTGAATTGCGCGATAAACTAGCGCCACAAGCCATCTTCCCGCCTGCGCCGCCGCTACGCTATGCGCCGCAACTGCCGCCCGGCCAGGCCGAGCGGCTGCGGGGCCGCTACGGTTCCCAAGCCCAGCCACTGATCGACGCCGCGCAGGACGGCGAACTCGAATGCATCCCCGGCACGGCAACCATCTGGGCGCAACTGCGCTGGGCCGCGCGGCACGAGTCCGTCTGCAAGCTGGAAGACCTGCTGCTGCGCCGCAGCCGCGTCGGCATCCAGTTGCGTGGCGGCGGCATCGACATCCTGCCGCGTATCCGCGCTATCTGCCAGCCGGAGCTGGGCTGGGACGATCAGCGCTGGGATACCGAGCAGGCCGCGTATCTGGCATTATGGAAGACGCATTACAGTTTGCCCCAACGATAACCACAACGGGACACCATGGCAGACACCTACATCCTGGCCATCGACAACGGCACGCAAAGCGTGCGCGCACTGCTGTTCGACCTGAACGGCAATCTCGCCGCCAAATCGCAGATACACCTGCAAGCCTATTTTTCCGATTACCCCGGCTGGGCCGAGCATGACGCGGACGGTTACTGGCGGGCTGTGTGCGAAGCGTGCCGGCAGCTATGGGCTTCCACCGCCATTCCGCGCAGCGCCGTCAAGGGCGTGGCCGTGACCACGCAGCGCGGCACGGTGGTCAACCTGGATCGCGACGGCAAAGTGCTGCGCCCCGCGATCACCTGGCTGGACCAGCGCCGCGTGGGCAAGCAGAAGCCGCTCGGCCTGTGGTGGCGCACCGCGTTCAGGTTGGCGCGGGTGTCCGACACCATCGAATACTTCCGCCGCGAGGCCGAGATCAACTGGATCGCAGAACACCAGCCGGACATCTGGGCAAAGACCGACAAATACCTGCTGTTGTCAGGCTTCCTGAACTACCGTCTGTGCGGGCGGCATGTCGATTCGACAGGATCGCAGGTCGCCTATCTGCCGTTCGACTACAAGCGCCACAAGTGGGCCGGCGCGCGCGACTGGAAATGGGAGGCGCTGCGAGTCCGTTCCGACATGCTGCCGGAACTGGTCGAACCGGGGACGGTGATCGGCTCCATCACCGCCGCCGCGTCGGTAGCTACCGGCATCCCTGAAGGCACGCCGCTGGTCGCCGCCGCGGCGGACAAGGCTTGCGAAGTGATCGGTTCCGGCGGCCTGGCGCCGCATATCGGCTGCCTGAGCTACGGCACCACGGCCACCATCAACACCACGACCAGCAAGTACGTCGAAGTCACGCCATTCATACCGCCTTATCCTGCGGCGATTCCGCGCGCTTACAACACCGAGGTGCAGATCTTTCGCGGCTACTGGATGGTCAACTGGTTTAAGGAGCAGTTTGGCCACCTGGAGCAGATGGCGGGCGCGGAGCAGGGCATGGCGCCGGAAGCGATGTTCGACCGCCTGGTCAACGCCGTGCCGCCTGGCTCGATGGGATTGATGCTGCAGCCTTACTGGAGTCCGGGCATTCGTGTTCCTGGCCCGGAAGCCAAGGGCGCGATGATCGGTTTCGGCGATGTGCATACGCGCGCCCACATGTACCGCGCGATTCTTGAAGGGCTGGCATACGCGCTCAGGGAAGGCAAGGAGCGCATTGAGAAGCGCAGCGGCGTGGCGGTGACGGAGTTGCGCGTGGCGGGCGGCGGTTCGCAGAGCGACGCCGCGATGCAGCTCACCGCTGACATCTTCGGCCTGCCTGCCGCCCGCGCGCACGTCTACGAGACTTCCGGATTAGGCGCGGCGATTGCCGTGGCCGCAGGGCTGGGTTTGCACCCGGATTTCGACACCGCCACCCGCGCCATGACGCGCCCCGGCCGCGTGTTCCAGCCCATCCCCGCCAACCAGCGGATCTACGACCAGCTCTACCGCCGCGTCTACCTCGGCATGTATAAGCAGCTACAGCCGCTGTACCAGCAGATCGCGGCCATCACCGGCTATCCCGAGCAGCTCTAGCACCGGGGTCAGTTCCGACATTCGGACACGAACTCTGCCTTAGCGCTCTCTACGGAAGAGCTCGTGTCCGAATGTCGGAACTGACCCCGAAGTTTTAGCGCATCACCAGCGCTTTGACGGCGTCGAGCGAGGCGCTGCCGGTGCGGGTGGCGCGGACCTGGTTGCGGCCGCCTTCCTTGGCCACGTACATGGCGCGGTCAGCAGCCACGAACAGCGACTCGGTATTGTCCAGTTGGTGCGGATGGATGGTGGCCACGCCGATGCTCACTGTCAGCCACGGCGAGGTGGTCGAACGTGGATGCGGGATCTGCAGCGATTCGATGTGCGCGCGTATCGATTGCGCCAGCAGGTAGGCCGAATCGCCGTCCGTCTCGGCAAACAGCAGCACGAATTCCTCGCCGCCGTAGCGCGCCGCCAGGTCGGTCGGGCGCAGGGCGTGCGAAGCGATGGCCTGCGCCACCTGCTGCAGGCAGATGTCGCCCGCCTGGTGGCCCAGCGTGTCGTTGTACAGCTTGAAGTGGTCGACGTCCAGCACCACCAGCGATAAGGGCGCGCCGCTGCGCATCGCACGCTGCCATTCCTTTTCCAGGAAGCTGTCGAAGTGGCGGCGGTTGGCGATCTTGGTCAGCGGGTCGACCATCGCCGCGCGCTGCAGCGCGTCTTCCGATTGCTTGTGGTGCGTGATGTCGTGCAGCAGGCCGATGAACAGCGGCTGCCGCAAATACATCGGCGTCAGCGTCAGGTCCATGCACACGGAGCTGCCGTTGCGGTGCCGGATGATGACTTCGCGCGTGCCGTGGCTGTGCGCCGTCTGCGGCGCGGCGGCGTAGCGGGCGAAGTAGTCCAGGTATTCCTGCGCCACCATGGGGTTCAGCAGGTCATTGATGTTGCGGCCCGCCAGTTGGTCCGCCTGGTAGCCCAGGTATTTGTCGCAGGCCGGATTGGTGAACTGGATGCGGCCGTCCGCTTCGATGATCAGCAGGCCTTCCGCCATGTTGTTGACGATGGTGCGCAGGCGCTCGGCCTGTTCCTCGTGCGTCTCGCTGCGGCTGCGGATCTGCAACTGGGTGCGCACCCGCGCGCACACTTCCGGCATGCGCAGCGGCTTGCTGATGTAGTCGACCGCGCCGATGTCGAACCCCGCCACCACGTCCTCGGTGCCGGTGCGCGCGCTCATGAAAATCACCGGAATGCGCTGCGTGATCTCGTTGTTCTTCAACTGGCGACAGGTCTCGAAGCCGTCCATCCCCGGCATCATCACGTCCAGCAGAATCAGGTCGGGATGCACGCGCCGCGCGATCTTCAGCGCCCGCTCGCCGGACGTGGCGACAAAGGTCTGATATCCCTGTTCGACCATGAGCTTGCGCAGCGCGCCCAGGTTTTCGGGCGCGTCGTCAACGATCAGTATCGCGGCATCGCGCCGCGTGGCATAACTCATACTTCCGGAATTCATTGCGTCTCGCCTTTAACCTGGTGGGTTGGATTGGCGTGTGTCGGCAGTTGCGCGGTTTGGCAACGGGGGGAACAAGCTGATGGTGTTCGTGCACTTATCAACAAAGGCTGGCCTGACTTGAAGGTGACTATCCGTTTAAATCATACCCCGTTGCCAAGCGTTAATGTGAAAAAAAATTCAGCGTTTTTGGAGGCTTGCTTCGGAAGCATCAGGCGCAGCCAGTCTCACGTCAAATGGTGTAACCAATGTTGGCGAGAAGTTATTGATTTGGCTTGTTTTTGTGACTTTTGGTGATAAAGTCAGCGGGGGAGTGTTGTATTTATGCGGGAGGAACTGCGGGCGGCGTGTAACCGCCCGCAGGGGGCATCAGATCTTGGCGGCGATCAGTTTGCCCAGGATTTCGATGCCGGCACGGATGCGCTCCGGCGGCACGGTCACGAAGGACAGACGCAAGGTGTTGGTGGCCGGCTCGTTCGCATAGAACGGCGAACCTGGCACGAAGGCCACCTTCTGCGCGATCGCTTCATCCAGCAGCTTCATCGCGTCGATGTGCTTGGGCAGGGTGACCCAGATGAACATGCCGCCTTCCGGCTTGGTCCACTCGACGCTGGCCGGGAAGTGCTGCGCCATCGCGTCCAGCATGACCTGGCACTGGTCGCCGTACAGGTGGCGGATCTTCGGGATGTGGCGCTCCAGGAAGCCATCCTTGACCACTTCGTGCACCACCATCTGGGTCAGTTGCGAAGTGTGCAGGTCGGCGGCCTGCTTGGCCAGCTCCAGGCGGCGCGCCAGCGGCAGCGGGGCGCAGACATAGCCCAGGCGGATGCCAGGGGTCAGCACCTTGGAGAAGGAGCCCATGTAGATCACGCCTTCCGGATTCATGGACACCATCTTCGGCGACGGCTCGCCCTTGTAGCTCAGGGCGCCGTATGGATCGTCCTCGATCAGTGGCAGGCCGAGGCGGGCGCAGGTTTCCACCAGCTCCTGGCGGCGCGCGACGGACAGCGAACGGCCGGTCGGGTTCTGGAAGTTCGGCAGGGAGTACAGCAGGCGCGCGCCTTGCGCCACCTTGTCGATCGACGACGGCACCAGGCCGTGGTCGTCGGTATCCACCGATTTGAATTCAGGACGGTACACCGAGAACGCCTGCAGCGCGCCCAGGTAGGACGGGGTTTCGACCAGCACGCGGCTGCCTTCGTCGATCAACACCTTGCCCAGCAGGTCCAGCGCCTGCTGCGAGCCGGAGGTCATCAGGATCTGTTCCGGTACGATCTTGGCGCCGCCGGTCGACAGCGAATCGGCGATCCACTGGCGCAGCGGGGTGTAGCCGTCGGTCGGACCGTATTGCAGGGCCACTTTGCCGTTCTCGCGCAGCACCTTGTCGAAGGCCGCCTGCATTTCCTCGACCGGGAAAGTGGCGGGCGACGGCAGGCCGCCAGCGAACGAGATGATCTCGGGCCGCTGCGTGATCTTCAGGATCTCGCGGATGAACGAGGCTTGCAGTTGCTCGGCGCGTTCGGCGAAGCGCCACTGGATCGGATTGTTGTTTTCGATTTTCATACTAGGTCTCACTTAGAGGAACCGGCACGGCCGGTTATTCAACAAGCGCGCTTGTGGCGTGCTCTTATAAAAGGAACGGCAACGGATAAGCTGCCGCCCGCTTACGCGACTTCCGCGATCAGTTCGATTTCGACGCAGGCGCCAAGCGGGATTTGTGCGACACCAAAGGCGGAGCGGGCGTGTTTGCCGGCGTCGCCGAAGACTTCGCCCAGCAGCTCGGAAGCGCCGTTGGTGACCAGGTGCTGTTCGGTGTAGTCGGCCGTCGAATTCACGAGGCTCATGACTTTGACGATGCGCTTGACGCGGTTCAGGTCACCGCCGACGGCCGCCTGCAGGGTGCCGATCAGGTCGATGGCGATGGCGCGCGCGGCGGCCTTGCCTTCCGCGGTGTCGATGTTCTTGCCCAGTTGGCCCACCCATACGCTGCCGTCGGCGCGCTTGGCGATATGACCCGATAGGAACACCAGGTTGCCGGTTTGGGCGTACATAACGTAGGCGGCGGCTGGAGTGGCTGGTGCAGCCAGGGTGATATCGAGCGCTTTCAGTTTTTCGTAGACAGACATAGGGTTATCCAATGATTAAAAATACAGATGGTGCGGTGAGACTGCTATTGTACGTCCTCGGGCAGGGGATGCCTACAATTGAGGCAAAATCAAGATACTGTATGGTTTCAGTTCCGTTTTACCTGCATTTTGCGCCCTGTGCCCACGGTGGCGATGACGGCAATTGCGAATATCACGGTTTGCCACTCCAGCGCCTCGCCCAGCACCAGCGCCGCACCCAGCAGCGACAGGAAGGGTTGCGCCAGTTGCACCTGGCTGACCCGCGCCACGCCGCCCAGCGCCATGCCGCGATACCAGAAGAAGAATCCGATGAACATCGAGAACACGCTGACGTAGGCGAAGCCGGCCCAGGCAGCCGCGCCGGCGTGGGCGATCTGCGCCGATTCCGCGTACGCCATCCAGCCGACCACCGGCAGCAGGAAGGGCGCGGCCAGCACCAGCGCCCAGCAGATGGTTTGCTGTCCGCCCAGGGTTTGCGACAGGCGGCCGCCGGCGGCATAGCCCATCGCGGCCAGCAGGACGGCGGCGAATACCGCCAGGTCGGCGGCATGCAAGCTGCCGCCGCTCTGTCGCAGCGCAAAGGCGGCCACCAGTACAGAACCTAAAATCGCCATGATCCAGAAACCGGCCGAGGGCTTTTCACCGGCCAGCACGGCAGCGCACAGCGCGGTGGCCAGCGGCAGTACGCCGACCAGTACAGCGCCATGCGCGGCGGGCAGGCTGCGCATGGCGATGGAGGTCAGCCAGGGAAAGCCGACGACGCAGCCGATGGCGACCATGGCCAGTGCGGGCAGGGCGGATTTCGGCGGCAGCGGCGCGCGTTTCCAGTACAGCCAGCCGCCGGCCAGGGCGGCGGCGACCAGCGCGCGGCCCAGGGCGACCATCACGGGCGAGAGGCCGGCGCCCGCGCTCACGGGGGCGCCGCCGACCGCCAGCCGGGTGAAGGGCAGGGTCAGGCTGAAGATGGCCACGCCGATCAGGCCCAGCAGCATGCCGGCCGTTTCGTCGCTCAGCGTCATTCCGGCGAAAGCTGGAATCCATACCGGGCTGGCCGGTCCGTGGTGTATAGGCTTCCGCTTTTGCGGCAGCGATGAGGTGTGAGATGTCATGGCTTTATGCTACGTGACAAAACCAGTACAGTGCCTGTACACTTTGCCAGATAACTTATCATACTGTGACGGTAAAATGACCAATACACGTACGCGCACTTCGCTGCTGGGCGCCGCGGCAGCCGCTGCGGCGGAAGCGGTGAATGAAGCCTTGGCCGCCGCCCAGGCCCGCGCCATGGCCGCGCCCGCGCCCGGTCCCTCGGTGGCGTCGGTGCCGGTGACCACGGCAATCCCGCGCAGCGCGGCCCCGCGCAAGCGCGGCACGTCCGGCCCCGTCGTCGGCCTGTTGTCGCGCGAGTCGGGCGAAACGTTGATCGACCAGATCGTCCGCTCGGTCGCCGCCCGCATCGATGACCGCCTGCTGCGCGGCGGCGCGCGCATGCCGTCGATCCGCGCCTTCGCCGGATCGCACGGCGTCTCGGCCTTCACCGTGGTGGCGGCCTACGACAAGCTGGTGGCCACGGGCTACCTGGAATCCCGCCGCGGCGCCGGCTTCTTTGTCCGCGAACGCCCGACGATGGCGCTGAACGCGGCCGACAGCGCCAACACGGTCGCCCAGGCCGCAACCTTGCGCGGCGAGCAGTCCGGCTTCGAGTCCAAGCCCATCGACGTGGTCTGGCTGGTGCGGAACATGTTCCGCCAGATGCCGTACCAGCAGATGCCGGGCACCGGCGTGTTGCCCTCCGACTGGCTGGACGGCCCGGCCGTCGCCAACGCGCTGCGCGCGGTCAGCCGCCAGAATCCGTCCCTGCTGCTCAGCTACGGCGTGCCGCAGGGCTTCCTGCCGCTGCGCCAGCAACTCCAGCACAAGCTGGCCGAACTGGAAATCGCCGCCGCGCCGGAGCAGATCGTCACCACCGCCGGCGTGACGCAGGCGCTGGACCTGGTGGCGCGCGAATTCACGCGGCCCGGCGACACCATCTTCGTCGACGATCCGGCCTGGTTCCTGATGTTCGGTTCCTTCGCGGCGCTGGGCGCCAAGGTGATCGGCATACCGCGCCTGGCGGACGGCCCTGATATCGCGCGGCTGGCGGAACTGGCGGCCATCCACAAGCCCAAGCTCTACATCATCAACTCGGTGCTGCACAATCCGAGTTCGACCTCGCTGTCGGCGGCCAAGGCCTTCCAGGTGCTGAAGCTGTCGGAGGAATACGGCTTCCTGATCGTGGAAGACGACATCTATTGCGACCTGCACCCGGGCAGCGGCGTGCAGCCGGCCACCCGCCTGGCCGCGCTGGACCAGTTGCAGCGCGTGATCTACCTGGGCGGCTTTTCCAAGACCATGGCGGCCAATCTGCGGGTCGGCTTCATCGCCACCTCGGCCGAACGCGCCGAGCGGCTGGCGGACCGCAAGATGCTGTCGACGCTGACCACCAGCGACATCGGCGAGCGGGTGGTGTACAAGGTGCTGTCCGAAGGTTCCTACCGCAAGCACGCCGACCGCTTGCGCAGCCGGCTGGACGCCTTGCGTGCCAAGACCTTGCGGCAGATGGAGAAGGTGGGGTTGAAAGTGGAAGGCTCGACGCCGGCGGGCATGTTCGTCTGGGCCGATGCGGGACGCGACACCAATGTGCTGACTGAGCATGCGATGGCCGGCGGCCTGCTGCTGGCGCCCGGCAGCCTGTTCTCGCCGAGCCAACTGCCGTCGACCTACATGCGCCTCAACCTGGCCGCGCTGCAGGGACCGGAAATCTGGCGGTTCCTGCAGCGCGAGTTGACCTGATCGATCAGTTGATCGGCATGGATGCGTCGGTGATGACGCCTGCTGGCGTTGTAACTTCGATGTAGAACGTGCCTGGCACCGTGCTGGGCGGGCAAGTCACCGCCACAGAATAAGTCGGCGTGACGACTGGCTGTCCAACTGCGAGCGGAACATTGGGCACGCTGAGGGAGGACGGCTTGACCGTTCCGGTAAGAAGGCCAAACTGCGCCGAGAATGCGATGTTCGTCAGTGCGGGCATCATCAAGTTATTGACGTCCTTCACATTGACCGGCACGTAGATCGTCGCATTCGGCGAGCAGGTCATCGAGGCGGGGAGCGTGATGATTGCCTGACTGCTGGAGAACGTCACCACCAACTGGGCGGATACGTACAATGTTTGGGCGCTCGGAATCTGGCCTCCGGCGCGCAACACACCGTTGTACACGTTATCGCCGGGGGTATTGCAAGCTGCGCTGGCAGGGCCGATACACGGTTCGCCCGGTGTCCAGGAGCCGCTCTCATTGTCGTCACGGTAAATGTTGGGGCTCTTATCAAAGAAGGCATCGCCAGCATCGTATACATTGTTGCCGTTGTTATCGATGAAGGTCTCCTCGCCAAGAGCATAAGCAAGTACGACAACCCGTCCGTTTGGAGGGCGCGGTGCGCTGGAATATAAGTTTACGCTGCAACGGCCGCTTACCGTAAGGCACGATGCATCGATTACTCCGCCGCTGGTGGAGAAATTAACTGCGGTGCCGTCTGGCGGTGGATTGCTGAAGTGATCTCCCAATGTCACCCAAATCGTCGAACATAGGTGATCTATGGTCCACCCCTCACAGTTGCCAATCGTTGCGGCTAACGAGAAATGCTTCTGATCCGGCACGCCGCTGGATACAACCAGGATGCTTGATATGGTCGTCATATTGCCCGATGCCGCAATCACGCGGATCGAGGTCGGCATGGTACCGCTGGCGACTGTCGTGCTGACGGTGCCATCGGCGGCTGTTACCCCGACTGTGGGCGATAGGGTCAGACCGCCGCTTGTGGTGGTTTGCCCTGCGGTGTCTGCAAATGTGAAGCTGACATTCTGCCCAGCGATCGGTACGCCACCGTTATCGAGCGCTTTGAATGTCACTGTTGAGAATTCCGGGCGGCCAGGGCCACCCGTACCTTTCAGCGCGATGTTGGCGTTGCTCACGCCGACAAACATCAGTGAGGCTGCCGATCCCTGCAGCACCGTGATCGTGCCGGTTTTGGTGATGGTGCCAGACGGTGTCATCGCCGTAGCCGTGACGGGATCTGCCGTACCGCAGCCCTTGTCAGTATAGCTTGCCGTTGCGATGCCATTTTGTGTGGATACAGGGGAGATGATGGCGGCTTTTCCTGCCAAGCTGCATGGGGAACTGAAGCTGACTGAGACGGCAGGCGTGAATGCGTTACCGCCAGAGAGCACTGTCACGCTAACAGCGGAACTGCCGAACGCGCTGACAGTGGTCGGGGCAAATCGGATATCGCTCATCGTCAGAACGGGGAAGGAGACGGAATAGCCCGCGCTCGCCGTCACGCTGGCGGTTCCGACAGTCGCAGACGCTTTGATGCTGAACGCGCCGGCTTTGGTGCCGCTGGCGAGTGTAATCATCGTCTGTCCGTTGGCGTCGGTCAGCGCCGTCCCGGTCGCTGGCGTCCAGACCGCGGTGTCGTCGGTGGAGGTAAAGGTGACCACCGTGTTGGCGACCGGATTACCCAGCGCGTCCTTGAGCGAGGCTTTCAGCGTGCCGCTGGTGCCGGGAGAGAGCGTGGTGAGGCTGTTGCCGCTGCTGTCGACCAGGCTGAGCGCCAGGCTCGCGGTCGCGGTCGATGTGCCGCCGCCAGTGCTGGTGCCGCCGGAAGAGGTCGAGCCACAACTCGGCAGCGCGTTGGAGCGCGTGGGGTCGATGTTGACGCAGGTGCCGTTCGGGCCACCGCTGCCGCCACCGCAAGCGGCCAGCAGGCTGGACAGCAGAAGGGCTCCCAGGAGATTCCACAGGTATGTTTTCTTCATTTGCGTATCTCCTTATTTGTCGTCGCTGACAGCGGCGTTCAACTGCAAGTGGGCCGCTTCGCTGGCTGCCGCCAGGCTGTGTGCGGCGTCCTTGCCCAGTACCAGACGCACGTCGCTGGACTGTAGCTCGCGGCTGGCCAATTGCACCTTGCCCTGCAAGGCTTTCTGCAAATTGGCCGCGTGCTGTTCAAAACCCGGACGGTATTGGATGGTGGTGGCGACCTGGCGATAGGGCTTGTCGTTGCTGATGCGGTCTACCAGGATGCCGAGGTGGCCGAGCACCAGGCGGTAATGCTTGGCCATGCCGGTAATGCCATTGCCGTTGGCGACTTCTATCCGCGCCAGTGCGGGCTTGGCAGCCGTCACCGCTGAGGTTTTGGTTGCGGCCGGCGGCGTGGCCAGTGCCGTCGTCAATGTCAGCGCAGCAGCCGGCGTTTTGACCGCCGCAGGCGAAGCAGCCAGCGTTGTTGCCGCAGCGGGAGCGGTCACCGATACTTTGGCAGCGGCGGCTGGAGTGACAGGCGCCGTCGTCGGTGCAGCACCGACTGCCGGTGCTTTGGTAACGGCAAGAGGAGTGGTCGTTGCTACCGCTGGTGCTGCGGCGAGCGCTGGCGCTTTGGCAGCGGCGGCTGGAGTGGTCGCTGCCGCTGGTGCGGCGACGATTGCCGGCGCTTTGGCTACGGTGGGTGGCGTGACCGGGGCTGTCACCGGCGTAGGAGCAGCCGCTGGCGCTTTGCTTGCTGCGCTCGGGATGGCCGGCGCGGCTGCCAGTGTTGGCACCGCTGCGGACGTTGGCGCTGGTGCGAGAGCCGGCGCCGTGGCGCGCGGCTTCAGCTCGAAGATGGATGGCGCCAACTGCACCAGTTCCATGCGGCTGGCGATCTGCTGCGGTTCCGGTGCCACCGATGTCGATTCCGGCAGGCTTCGCGGCGACAGAACCGCGTGTGCCTCGGCTGGCGCTTCCGACAGCGGCGGCGTCACCAATGCGGTGGCGACGTCGCCGCTGCCGTACGCGCTGCGCGCAACGATGCCTGTGTCGAGTGGCGGCGTCTGCCCTGAAGCTCCACCGGCCTGCGCCAGCCGCAGCGCATTCTCGGCCAGTTGCAGGTTCTGGAAGGCCTTGGTGCCGCCACCCAGCGCCATCGCGCGCTGCAGGATCTTCTGCGCGGCGACGTTATCGCCTTGCAGGTAATAGACATAACCCAGGTTGGTGTGCGGCTGCGCCTGACCCGGATAGTCGTTGACCAGCGCAAGCAGCGTCTTGCGCGCCTCGTCCAAGTGCCCTTGCTGCGCCTGGATCACCGCCACCGCGTTGCGCGCTTCCAGTTGCTGCGCATCGAGCGCCAGCGATTGCGCGTACGCGCCCAGCGCCAGGTCCAGTTGTCCGCGCTCGTAGTGATAGCGGGCCAGCTGGTTCCATTCGGTGGCGCGGTTGTTGGCTTGGCCAACGTGCAGCACCGGCTGCATGGTGGGCGTGGGCAGCACCGGTTGCAGGCAACCCGACAGCAGACCGCAGCCGGCCAGGGTGAGCATGAGTGGCTTGTACTTGGACATGATGCCTCCTTGTTGTCGTTAATTTGCTACGCCCGTCATACCAGGCAGCAGGACACGCGTGATCTGGATGAATGCAGGCCCCATCAGCACCACCAGCAGCGAGGGGAAGATGAAGAAAATCAGGGGGAACAACAGTTTCAGCGCGATCTTGGCCGCCGCTTCCTCGGCCCGCTGGCGACGCCGCGTGCGCAATTGGTCCGACTGGATGCGCAGCGAATCCGCGATGCTGGTGCCGAAGCGCTCGGCCTGTATCAGCATGGCCACCAGCGCATCCACATCCTCCACGCCGGTACGCATGGCCAGGTTGCGCAGCGCGCGATCCTTGGCCAGGCCGGCGCGCAGTTCCAGCGTCACCAGGTGCAGCTCCTCGGCCAGCACCCGGCTGCCCAGGTGGATTTCCGCCGCCACGCGCATCAGGGCAGCATCGATTGCCAGCCCGGCTTCCACGCACACGGTCAGCAGGTCCAGGGCGTCCGGGAAGGATTCGAAGATCTCGCGCTGGCGCCACTTGATCATCTTGTCCAGCACCACGTTGGGCAGGTAATAGCCGATTGCGGCCGCCACCAGCAGATAAAACAGCCGGCCATTGCTGGTCAGGAGAGTGTGCGAAAAGGTCAGCGCCAGCCAGGTCAGCGCCGGGAAGCACAGCGCGAAGCCGGTCTTGGCGGCGAAGAACAGCACCGGCGTATTGGGGTCGCGCAGGCCCGCGTTCATGAAGCGCAGCCGCAGCGGCGAATGGTCCTCAACCTTGTCGCCGGCCGACAGCCGCGCCAGCGGCGACAGGCGCTTGGCCAGCGCCGAGGTCCAGCGGCTGCCGCTGGAGCGCTCGCGCGTGCCCATCAGATTGCCGTTGACCTGCTGCAGCCGGGTCTGCACGCCGCCCCCGGACAGGCGCGCCATCACCATCCAGGCGGCGCCGAAGACAGCCAGAAAAATCACGAACAGCACTGCGATTTGGATGATCGTCATGGCGGCTACTCCTCAAACGCGGATGCGGATAATCCTGCGCATGACCAGCGCGCCCAGGGCCATCATCACCAGGCAGACGGTGATCATGCGCCGGCCGGACGGATCGGTGAACAGCACGCCCAGGTATTGCGGATTGGTGGTCCAGATCACGGCGGCCGCGCCGAACGGCAGCATGCCCAGCACCCAGGCCGACATGCGGCCCTCGGCCGACAGCACCTTGACCTGGCCGAGCAGCTTCATGCGGGCGCGGATGATGCCGCTGATGTTATCCAGCAGCTCGCCCAGGTTGCCGCCCGTTTCGCGTTGGATGATGACGGCGATGACGAAGTAGCGCAGGTCGGTGCTGGGCACGCGCGCGGCCAGGTTCATCAGCGCATCGCTCATCGAGATGCCGAAATTGACCTCGTCGAAGGTGGTGCGGAATTCGGCGGCCACCGGGTCGTTCATTTCGTCGCCCACCATTTTCATCGCGGTGGGGAAGGCATGGCCGGCGCGCAGCGCGCGGCTGATCAGGTCCAGCGCGTCGGGCAGTTGCGCGCCCAACCGGGCCAGACGCTTGGCCTTGGCCCGCAGCACCAGCAGCAGCGGCAGCGCGAGGCCGACCGCGGCCACCGCCAGCAGCAGCGGGGCGGGCAGGCCGAGCCAGGCGCCCATCGCGGCGCCCAGCACCAGGCCCAGGCCGGACAGGCCGAGCAGGTCGGCCACGCTCCAGTCCATGCCGGACTGCTCCAGCAGCCGGTCCAGCAATTGCACGCGCGGCAGTTGCAGTAGCAGTTTTTGCAGCGCCGGCGAGTCGGCCAGCAGGCGTTGCTTGATCAGCGAGGCGGTCTGCTGGTCGGTGTGGGCGCCGGCCGACATCATGCGCAGGCGGCGCGCCACCCGCTCCGCTTCCGGCCCCTTGGCCGCGTTCCAGCTCATGTAGGTGCCTTCGATCAGCAGCACCACGGCGATGAAGATCAGAATGCCGAAGACGTAATAGAGGTAGTCCATGATCAGCGCCGCTCCGTGCTGGGGGTGAAGATATCGTCCGGGACGCTCAGGCCGAAGGTGCGCAGCCGCTCGCCGAAGCGCGGCCGCACGCCGGTGGCGCTGAAGTAGCCCTGCACCATACCGTTGGCGTCGGTGCCGGTCTGCTTGAAGGCGAAGATCTCCTGCATGGTGATGATCTCGCCCTCCATGCCGGTGACTTCCTGCACCGAGACCACCTTGCGCTTGCCGTCGGTCAGGCGCGCCACCTGCACCACTACGCCGATGGCGGAGCTGATCTGCTGGCGCATGGCTTTGACCGGCAGGGCCGCCGCGGCCATGCTGATCATGTTTTCCAGCCGGGTCAGCGCGTCGCGCGGGGTGTTGGCGTGGATGGTGGCCATCGAGCCCTCGTGGCCGGTGTTCATGGCCTGCAGCATGTCCAGCGCTTCCGGGCCGCGCACCTCGCCCAGGATGATGCGGTCGGGGCGCATGCGCAGCGCGTTGCGCACCAGCGCGCGCTGGCTCACTTCGCCGCGGCCCTCCAGGTTGGGCGGGCGCGTCTCCAGGCGCACGACGTGCGGCTGTTGCAGTTGCAGCTCCGCCGCGTCCTCGATGGTGACGATGCGTTCGGTGTCGCGGATGTAACCGGAGATCGCATTCAGCATGGTGGTCTTGCCGCTGCCGGTGCCGCCCGAGATCAGGATGTTGATCTTGGCGTGGCCCAGCGCCTGCAGGATGTCGGACATGTGGTCGGTCAGGCTTTGCAGCTCGACCAGGTTATTCAGGCGCAGCGGATCGGCCGAGAAGCGGCGGATCGACATCACCGGCCCGTCCAGCGCCAGTGGCGGGATGATGGCGTTCACGCGCGAGCCGTCCGGCAGGCGGGCGTCGACCATGGGGCTGGATTCGTCGATGCGGCGTCCCACGCGCGAGACGATCTTGTCGATGATCTTCATCAGGTGGGCGTCGTCCACGAAGGTGATGTCGCTCAGCTCCAGGCAGCCGCCGCGCTCGACGTAGACCTGGTGCGCGCCGTTGACCAGGATGTCGGACACGCTGGGGTCGTTCAGCAGCGGCTCCAGCGGGCCGAAGCCCAGCACCTCGTGCTGGATGTCGCGCGTGAGCATGCGCCGTTCGTGCTCGTTGATGACCACCATGCTCTCGTCCAGCAGGCGTTCGACCAGCACCCGCAGCTCGTCGCGGATCTGGTCCTGGGTCAGGCGCTGCATGCTCTCCAGGTTGACCCGGTCCAGCAGCGTGTGATGGATGCGGTACTTCAGTTGCTGGTAGGCGCGGTTGTCGATGTCGCCGGTCGCGTTGGCGGCCGGTGGCGTGCCGCTGCCGCCCAGGCGATCCCTCAAAGTTTGTTGCGCTTGCATGATCTAGCCTCCGGCGATATGGAAATTCAGGCCCGCTGCAACACGCGCGCGAGCCAGCTCTTTTGTTCAGTGGTGCTGTCGCCGGCCAGGGCGCGCGCCATGTCCTGCAACGCGCGCGACACCGGGCTGTTGCGCGCCAGTTGCAGCACCGGCACGCCCTGGTTGACGGAAGCGGCGACCGCTTCGTAATGATTGGGAACGGTGCGGTAAATCTCGGTGCCGTAAGCCTGCTCGCAATCGCGCAGGCGGATGTCGTCGGCGGCGGCATAGCGGTTGACGATGATGTGGATCTTCTCCTTGCGGTAGTCGAGCGAGCGGAACACGCCCAGCAGCCGCTTGCCGTCGCGGATATAGGGCAGGGTGGCTTGCAGGACCGGGAAGATCTTGTCCGACTGGTCCAGCGCGCGCAGGCTGACCGCGTCCAGGTTGCGGCCGACGTCGAGCAGCACGAAGTCGTACTGCTGGCGCGCCAGCTTGAGCAGCACGTCGATGTGCTCGGGGCGCACGTCGCTGGCCGAGATGGGCGCGTCGGGCGCGGCCAGCACGCCGTAGCTGGGGCTGACCTGCACCATGCTGGAGGCCAGGAAGGAGGCGTCCAGGCGGTGAATCTGTTGCGCCACCTGGGCCAGGGTGGCGGCCGGCCGCTGGTCGGACACGAACAGCGAGGCGTCGCCGAATTGCAGGTTCAGGTCGAACAGCGCCACGCGCTTGTTCTCCAGCACCGACAGCGCATAGCCGAGGTTGGTGGCCAGGAAGGTGGCGCCGCTGCCGCCCTTGCAGGAGATGAAGGACAGCACCTGGCCCTGGCTGCGGCTGGCCGTGGTGCGCTTGGTTTCCAGGCGGCGCACGGCCAGCAGCAACTGGTTGGGGTCGAGCTGCATGGGCAGCACCTCGCGCACGCCGGCGCGCATGGCGCGCAGCAGGAATTCCGGCGACTGCTGCTGGCAGATCAGGATGACCGCCATGCCGGGATGCTGGATGCTCAGGCTTTCTATGCGTTCCAGGTCGTCCGCGTTCAGCAGCGGCTGCGACAGGATCAGCACCGTGGGCGCCTGCGCCGGGTCGGTGCCGGCCAGCTTATCGATGCTGCCGTGGATGACCTCGATTTCGTCGGCGTTGTTACGGCCGCGCATCAGGCGCGCCAGGTCCAGCAGGTCCTTTTCCGAGTTCGAGATGATGGTGATTTTCATGGCAGGCTCTCAATTGCAGGTCGGGTTGCTATTGCCGCTGACGGTGCTCAGCATGCTTTCGCGCGGCAGCGTGGTGGAGAAGTCCGGCAGCGTCAGGTTCAGCGGCATGATCGGCACCAGGGTCGGAATGCTGACGTTGTTGGCGATGCTGACGGTGACGTAGGTGCAGCTTGAGATGTCGCAGCCGCTCGGGGTGTAGGTGACGGTGATGGAAGCGGTCGGCAGCACCGTCAGCATGTTGTGCATCTTGGTCTGGATGTTGGCTTCGTTGACGTCGCAGACGGCGGCCATGCGCGCGCCGAGGCGGGTGGCTTCGGCCGCCGTGGTCCAGTAGAACAGCACGCGGCCCATCTCCATCATGCCGATCACCAGCGTGAAGAAGACAGTCGCCACCAGCGCGAATTCAACGGCGGTCGTGCCGCGCTGGCGGGGGCGGAGGAGGGCGGCGGTGTTCATAGGATCTGGCGCATGGTGGTGCTGATGGTGTTAAAGGTGATGTTGGGCGCCACGAAGGGCACCATGGACGTGAAGCTGTAGCCCGCGATGCTGACCGTGACCAGGTTGATCACGCCGCTGCCGGTGGTCTGGTTCAGGTGATCGGTCGGGCAGCTCACCGAGTCGCACACGGTGACCATGCTGGTGGTCAGGCCGGGCAGCAGCGTCGATCCAGTGCAGGTGGTGTTGCCGTAGACCGCCAGGCACTGGGCGGTGATGACATCGTTCGGGTCGCCCGGCCCCTGGCCGGACAGGAAGCGCGCCGCATCGCGGCTGGACTTGACCAGCGTGTTGTACTGGTAGACCGCGCGCCCGTATTCGGTGGTGCCGAAGGTCAGCACCACCAAAGGCAGCAGCAGAATACCCATTTCGACGGCGGCGACGCCACGTTGGCGCATACAGCGTTTCATGTTCTTCTCCTATTGGACCAGGGCCGGCACTTGCGGTCCGACCCCGCCCGGTGCGCCCACCGCGCCCGCGGTGGCGCAGGGCGACGTGACATCGGAAGCCTTGCCGCGGTATTCGAGATACACAGGGGAGCTATCGCCGGCCATGGGCGCCAGCATCAATACGCAGGCATAGCCCAGCACCGGCACTGTCTGCGAGCTGGCACCGCCGGCCCAGGCGCTGCAATCGACCACCGGCGCGATGACCAGGCGGCGGTCGGCGCCGTACTGCTTGTGCTGGAGGCTGGTGCTGCTGCTTGTGCCGCCCGGCAGGCTGACGCCGTCGTCGCCGTTGTGCGCCACGTTGGCGGCGCGTGCCGCGATGAAGTTAGGCTTGCTGGGGTTGACGCTGCTGGTGCCGCCATAGGCATTGCCGCCCGAGCCCCAGTTGGCGACCGTGTAACCATAGCCGGTGAAGTCCGGCGCGGCGGTCGAGACGCTGTCGCTGCCGTGGTACAGGCCAAAGCGCGTGTTCCAGGCAAACGCCAGGGAGTTGATGTTGCCCTGCTCGCCGATCTGGGCTGGCGGTGGTGGTACATTGCAAGCGCCGGTGCCCTTAAACAGATTGGCCAGCTCGCTCGCCCCGCCGCTCGGCGGAGTGAAGTCGATCCAGCCGAAACTGCCGGTGGCCGAGGCGGTCAACCCGCTGGGTATCCATTGGCCGACCGTCATGCCGGCGAAGGGACTGCTGGAGGTGCCACTGGTCGTCATGCACATGCCGATCGGGATGGCGCAATTGATCATGGCCGGGCTCAGGGTGGCCACCGCCTGCGCCTGCACCAGCGAGTCGCCCACGCCCAGCACCCCCAGGAACCACGGCGTGATGCCGCTCTGGTGCACGGTGCACATGGCGTACTTGGAGGCTGTGTTGGCGCCGCCGCTGCGCGACAGGTAGCCGCTGTTGGGGGCAAAGCTGGTGCTGAACTTGACGTCGCTGGCCGCCACCTGGGTCGAGGAAATCGCCGTGCCCTGGAAGTCGACGTTGTTGCGGTAGGCGACGGTCAGCGCGCTGTTTTCGGCATTGATCAGGTAAGCCGTACCGCAGGTGCCGGCGCTGGGATCGCAGGTCAGCTCGCGCGCGGCCGCCAGCGCGCAGGCGTCGGCCGCGTTCTGCAGCTCGGTCTTCTGCACGTACAGGCGGCCGCTGTCGATGGCCAGGCCGGCAAAGCCGATCAGCACGGGCAGCATGACGGCTGTCACGATGGCGATGGCACCGCGCCGGCGGGGATGCGGGAGTTTCATGACCATGCCCGGTATTTATTTGCCGCCGCTGCCGCCAGCGGGAGCGATGCCGATGGAGAGCAGCGAAGGCTGCGGCGGCGGGCTGCGGAAGCCTTCCTGGTAGCGGCTATAGCCGCTGTGGGCGGCCTGGCCGTCGACGCCGTTCGGCGTGCCCGCCTTGGCGGCGGCGTTGGGATCGATGGTCTGCTGGCTCTGGGCCAGCATCACGGCATGGCCGAATTCGGCGTCCAGCGAAGGCGACAGCGAACCGCAGGCAGTCAGGGCAAGCGTGGCGCCGAGGGCAATCAGGGTTTTCATCGTGGTCTCCTATTTCATGTCGAAGCCGCCGCTGGACTGGCCGGCCGCGGCGGTCGGGGCGGGCGCAGCCTGGTCTTTCGGCTTGCCTTCCAGTTTCCCTTGCAGGAAGAACTCGCCGCGGCTCGGTTCGATATAGCCATCGGTCGGCAAGCGGTAGTTGGGCGGCAGCGGCTTGACCAGGCGCGGTGTGATGATGAACACCAGCTCGGAACGGTCGGTCTGGAAGTCGCTGCTGCGGAACAGGGCGCCCAGCACCGGCACCTCGCCCAGGAAGGGCAGGGCCTTGATATTGGTGGTCACGTTGTTCTTGATCAGGCCACCGATGGCGAAGCTCTGGCCGTCAAATAGCTGCACCACGGTGGAAGCCTTGCGGGTGGTGAAGGATGGCAGCAGGGCGGTGGTGGAGACGCCGGTGGCGCTGATGCCTATGCCTTCCTTGTTCAATTCGGAGACTTCGGGCGCCACCTTGAGGTTGATGCGGCCGCCCTCCAGCACGGTGGGCGTGAAGCGCACGCCGACGCCGAATTCCTTTTCCTCCAGCGTGATGGTGCTGGCGCCGCCGTTGTTGTTCTGCGCCACCGGGATGAAGATCTTGCCACCGGCCAGGAAGTTGGCTTCCTGGCCGCTGATGGCCATGATGGTGGGTTCGGCCAGGACCTTCACCAGGCCGTCGCTCTTTTGCGCGTCCAGCGTGAGGAAGTTGCCGTTCTTGCGGTTGAAGGCGTCCACCGCGCTGGGATTGCCGGTCAGGAGATTGGACAGCACGGTGTAGGTCCAGCTACCGGTGGTGTGGCTGGCGCCCAGGCTGGCGCCCAACTGGTCGGTCAGGGTCTTGGACACCTCGGCCACCTTCACCTCCAGCATCACCTGCTGCGGCGCGGCGATGGACAGCATGTTGATCACGCGCGGCGACAGCACCAGGCCTTTTTCGTTGCCGGCGTTGTTGCTGTCTTCCTTCTTGTCCTTGCTGCTGCGCTGGACGTAGGCATTGGCCAGGGCCAGCACGCGCTCGGCCTTGACGGCGTCGGCCACGGTGCCGGACACGATCACCGATTCGGCGGCGCTGGTGATCTTCACGTCCTTCTCGTCCACCAGTTGGCTGACCTGGGCCTGCAAGGTGGCCACATTCATGTCCACCGTCATGTCGATGATGGTGGCGTTGTTTTCGCGGTCCCACACGATCAGGTTGGTATTGCCCACGCTCTTGCCCAGCATGTACAGCTCGGTGGGCTTAATCAGGATCACGTCGGCCACCTCGGGCGAGCCGACCGAGATGCGGGCGGCCGCAAACGGCAGGCGCATCAGCGTCGATTTGCCTTCGGACAGACGGACGGCGGGCGCCAGTTCGACGTGGCCGGCGTCGCTGCTGCGGGCAGGGGCCTTGGCTTTGGGGTGCGGCTGGTCGGCGGCGCCGGTCACGGCGGGTGTGGTGGCCAGCAGGCCGGCGAGCAGGGCAAGCAGCGGTTGATTGCAAGTCTTCATGGGGACGCTCCTGGTTCGGTTCTCAGAATTGCTGGGTGCTGCGTTCCAGTCCTTTGATCACTTCCACCCGCTCGCCCTTGGGCTGGGCGGTGACGGCGACGCGCTTGGGCGGCAGCGGCTTGGCGTCCGCCGTCTTCTGCTCGACGATCATTTCCTTGCCCAGCAGGCTGGCCTTGGTGGCGCCGGCGGTCTTGCTCGGGTCGGGGTCGATCTGGTTGCGCAGCACCAGCGACAGGGTGCCGACGCTGCGCGCCAGGTCCAGCTTTTCGGCCTGCTCAGGCGTCACTTCCAGCGTGACGGCGTTGACCACCTTGGGCTTGGTCTCGTCGCGGCTGGACTCCTGCGCCACGGCCAGCACCATGATCCGCTCCAGTACGATCTTGGAGATGCTGGGGTCGTGCGCGGCCGACTGATTCTTCATGCTCTCGTCCTGGGTGTTGACCAGGATGTCGACGAAATTGCCGGGCAGGGCGAAACCGGCCACGCCCACCACGTCGTTGACCCGCACGGTGATGGCACGCTTGCCTTCCGGGACCACGGCCGACAAGCCGCCCTGGGTGCCCGGCGGCGCCAGCTTGGCTTCCAGGATAGGCTCGCCGCGCACGATGCTGGCGCGGCTGACGCGCCCGGCCAGGGTGCTGGCGTCGCTCACGGCGCCGGGCGGCATGGCGTTGGCCGGCCAGTCGGACAGCTTGACCATCTCGGGACTGATGCGGGCGCCCAGCCCGATGTCGACCTGGGCGATGGCGATGCGGGTGGTGGTGCCGGCCGCTTGCGCGTTGATCCAGCGCGCGGCCACCAGGACCGCGCCGAAGGCCAGCAGCACTGCCACAGCCAGCATGGTGATTGATCGTGTATTACGCATGGTGAACTCCTCCTACTGCTGGATGTGGGAACTGTGGGGTTGGCTGGCAAAGTAGTTGTTCCAGGCCCAGTCGATGCTGTCCGGATTCAGTTGCGGCTCGGTGCCCTCGTAGCGCGCCAGGTCGCGGATCTGGGTCAGCAGGTCGCGCGGATGGCAGGCCAGCAGCGGCAACTGCTCGCGCACGTAACGGTCTATCAGGTGCAGGTAGGCCGAGTCCGAGAATTCCAGCGAATAGCGCTGGCACACCTGGCGGAACACTTCTTCGTACTGGGATGCGCTGAGCGCGTCGATGTGGATCTTGTAGCCCAGGCGGCGCAGGAAGGCGCCATCGGCCAGCGCTTCCGGCGGCAGGTTGGATGAAAACACGATCTGCACGTCGAAAGGCACGGGGAAGCTGTAGCCGTTCTGCAGCCTGAGGAAATCGATGCGGCGATCCATGGGCACGATCCAGCGGTTCATCAGCTCCACCGGCGAGCAGCGCTGGCGGCCCAGGTCGTCGATGATGAGGATGCCGCCATTGGCCTTCAGGTGCGGCGGCGCCTGGTACAGGCGGGTGGCGGCGTCGAAGCGCAGGTCCAGCGTATCCAGCGTCAGCTCGCCGCCGGTCATCACCAGCGGACGCAGCGAGCGCACCCAGCGCTGGTCGCGCGGGGCGCGGCGGTCGAACAGGCGGCCGGGCGGCATCTGGTCCTGCACCGCCTGGTGCACCATGGGATCGAACAGCGGCACCACTTCGCTGTCCACCAGCAGCGCGTAGGGGACGGCGATGTGGCCGGTCAGCAGGCCGCTGAGGCGCTCGGCCAGGTAAGACTTGCCGCTGCCGGCCGGGCCGTAGATGAACATGGCGCGGCCCGAGTTCATGGCGGCGCCGAACTGGTTCAGGATCAGCGGCGTCACCACCACGTTCTGGTAGGCCTGCTGCACGGTCTGGCGGCTGGTCAGCATCTCGGTCAGGCTTTGCTGCTGCAGACGCTGGGTATAGGACTCCAGCGTGACCGGCGCCGGTCCGGCGTAGCTGGCGCGGCGGGTGTAATCGGCGGCGCGCGAGCGGCCGGTTTCGCTCAGGGTGTAGACGATGTCGGCGTCGGTGCCGCTGCTGCCGCGGCGGCTCATCTCGCACATCCGCTCGGTGCGCATGAAGGTCAGTATGCGGTCCAGCACACTGACCGGCAGCTTGACGTGCAGCGCCAGTTCGGTCAGGCCCAGCGAGCCGCGCTGGAACAGGATCTTGGCCAGCAACTCAACCAGGAACAGGAAGGGGAGCTGGGTCTCTTCCAGCGTGCGCGGTGCGGCGGCCCGCAGCGGGTCTTCGGCCCAGGAACGCTTGCTGCTGTTACTGTCATCGTAGTCGGCGGACATGATAGCCTCGCTCAGAAAACCAGGGGGATCAGACGGTATTTCACTTGCTGCATGTAGGCGCGGTAGGCCGGGTCCTGGCGCAGCAGCGCTTCTTCGCGCAGGATGCGTCCCAGCAGCAGCGCCATCACGCCCAGCGCCACGGCCAGGTTGCGCCAACTGCTGTTGGACAGCGCATAGCCGGTAAAGCCCAGCAGGTAGCTGGCGTACAGCGGATGGCGCACCACGCGGTACAAGCCGCCGGTCTTGATGACGCGCCGCGCGGCCACCAGGGCGAAGCTGCGGTTCAGCGACAGCAGGCCGCCGATTTGCAGCAGGCAGCCGAGCGCCAGCAGTAGCTTGGCTTGCGGCAGCAGGGCCGTCGCGGTGGGCGCGAACAGGAAGACACCGAAAGTGCCGCCCACGCCCAGCAGCCAGTCGCCCAGGTGGTGCGACACGGCCACCGGCTGGGTGCGCAGCAGGAACAGCGCGGCCGACAGCGACTCGGCGCAACAAAACACCAGGTAAGTCCATTCGCCGCCCATGCGCCAGGCGTCGATGTGGGCAGTGGCAAAGGTAATCCACAGTGCGGCCAGCAGCACGCTGCCGGTCAGAGCGATGGGACGGGATTGGAGCAGGGAAGCGGCCTGGCGCATGATGGGCTCCATTAAAACTGCAGGCGTATCATCGCCAGGTTGATGACGGCGCCGGCGGCGATCGCGATCGCGTAAGGCAGCTTGCCGGTAGGCGTGGGCGGCGCGACCAGCCGCGCGTCGCCGCCGCCCAGCAGGCGCAGGCCGGAATTGAACAGCATGACATACAGGTTGCCCAGCACCTGGCGCAGCGCGCCCTGCCAGCAGGCCACCGTCAGGGCCAGCACGCCGCCGGCCAGCATGGCGGCCAGCGCGGTGCGCAGCACTTCATCCGGGCCAAGGAAGACGCCGGTCATGGCCAGCAGCTTGACGTCGCCCGCGCCCATCACGCCCAGCACATACATGGGTAGCAGGACCAGCAGGCCCAGTCCCATCCCGGCCAAGGCGGACGGTAGGCCCAGGCTGCCGAAGTGGTCGTTGAACAGGCCAGCGCCGGCCGGCACCAGCAGTTGCAGCGCCAGCCCGGCCAGCACGCCGGTCAGCACCAACTGGTTGGGAATGCGGCGCGCGCGCACGTCGCTGCGCACGGCCAGGCCAAGCAGCAGCAGGTAGACGGCGGCCGGGGCCAGCCAGCGCAGGTCGGCGCTCATATGGCCTCCAATGTTTGCGGCAGCGGCCGTGCGGCAGCGCGGGCAGGCAGCGGCAAGGAGAAATCGGCGCTCATGCGGACCACCAGCAGTTGCGGCAGCGGCCGGGCGGCGCCGCGGGCGAGCAGCGGCAAGGTGAGGACGGCGTTCATGCGGCCCCCAGCGGTTGCGGCAGCGGCCAGACAACGGCGCGGGCGGGCAGGGGCGAGGTGGCCAGGCCGGCCAGGTACCAGATCAGGCAGGCGCCGGCGGCAGCCACGTAACCATCCACCGCGTAGTGCCAGCCCAGGTGTACCGAACCAGCCATGATCAGCAGCGCGAACACGCTGGCGGCGATGCCGGCGGCGCGGTGCACGCGCCAGCCGAGCAGGGCGAGCAGCACGCTGGAGCCGACATGCATGCTGGGCATGGCGGCGATGCCCAGCGCGCTGCTACCGAAGCTGTCCTTGTAATTGGTCCATAACATGTCCTGCACGTCCAGCGCCCACACCGGGAAGTGGCGATTGGCTTCGTGCAGGTACGCCATCAGCGGCGCATAGGGATCGGCGCCCGGCACGATGTGGCCGTAGTAGCAGGGGCCGGCGGACGAACCGATGATGGCCACCAGGTTGCCCAGCACGATCCAGCTCAGTACGAAGCTGAGCAGGAACTGCATGCGCAGTTGCGGCCTGTCGCTGGCAAAGGCCACCACGTACAAGGTGCTCAGCATGATGAAGTACCACAGGTGATACGTGACATTGATGGCGGCAGTGGCCAGCGGGTAGCCCAGCACATGTTGCAGCCAGACCCAGGGTTCGACGCCGCCATGCAGGGCCAGGTCCAGTGCGTGAAACTCGGCGTCCAGCGCGTACGGGTGCAACACGGGCACTGCGGACTTGAACATCGAAAAGCTGTAGGTGAAAACGGGAATGGCCAGCAGTACCGGGACCGCCTGCAAGGCGCGGCGGACGGTGGGCGGGCTGACGATGTAGGCATACAGGTGAGCCACCAGGCGACGCGGGCGTATCGCCACCATCACGTAGAGCGTATAGGCGCACAGCATGTAGAACGGACCCAACACCAGCGAGGTGCCGATGGCTGCGGTGAAGCCGGTGGTATCCAGCAGCGCGGGATGGCGCAGCGCCAGTGCGACAGCGGCGGCGGCATGCAGCAGGATCACGGCAAGCAGTAAACGATGCTGGCGCAAGGCCAGCATCAATTCGGCGCGCGCCATGGTGAAGGTGATGCGGGTCGGGAGGTCCATGATTCAGCTCGCCATTGTTTTCAAGTCTGAGGCTATCGTCTGGAACAGGGTGTTGAGCTGGGTACCGACCGAGGTGACGCCGACAATGATGACGACGGCGATCAGCGCTGCAATCAGTGCATATTCGATGGCGGTGACGGCTTCTTCGTCGCGCAGCAGTCCTTGCAGTTTTCTGGGCATGATGGCCTCGCAGTGCGGGTGGATTTCCTCCGCCGCCGGGGCGGCGGAGGCCGGAAGGCTTAGCTGGCCGCAGTGGTCAGCTTGCCCTTCACCGTACTGAACACTTTGTTCAGTTGGGTGCCCACGCTGGTGACCGTGCCGATGATGACCACTGCGATCAGCGCAGCGATCAGGCCATACTCGATGGCGGTCACGCCGTCTTCGTCATGGAGGAATTTCTGGATGGCTTTCATGATGATTTCCCTTACAGTTGATAAAGCGATCAATGCACCAAAGTGTTGGCAGTTCGGCGGAATCAGCTTTGCCTACCTGCCCATTCCCAGCGCCAGAAGCACGATGATGCCGACGACAACAGCCAGTGAGGCTACAAGCACATATTCGTAAAACGAGCCGCCGTCTTCGTCCTCAAGAAAGCTCTTGCGGGCTGCCGTCGACTTCTGGTCTATACGCATGCTGTGCTCCGGACATGGTTGTGTTGGCCTTGCCAGGTTGAGTCTCAGCCGACATGGTGTGCCGTGCTGATGAGTTCACTTTAGCTACTCAGCAGTAGCAGCACATCGGACAGAACTCCCTTTTGTTCAGGACGGAATTCCCGATTTGGGCTTGGCTCCCCGTGACATTTGTCACGGTCGCAGGTGCGGGGAGGGCGCGCGGATACTAGCTGTAGTGCGGGCGTTCAGAGATCCGGCTGATCCAGCCGGTGCTTGGTGGCGAAAACGTAGAGATCCAGGCGGTTATTGACGCCCAGCTTGTGGTAAATCTGCGTCAGATGGTTGCGCAGCGTGTGCTCGGAGATGAACAACTGCTGCGCCAGCGCCTTGTTGACGGCGCCGCCGCCGGACGCGATCAGGCTGCAGATGCGGCGTTCCTTGGCGGTCAACATGGCGATTTTGTCCAGGTCAGGGTCCTGGCGCCGCGCCGCCTGCGGATTGCGCATGGCTTCGAATACGCGGCTGAGGGCGGCGCCGTCCACCCACAGCTCGCCCTGCTGCACTTTCTCGATGGCTTTCAGGACCGTTTCCGGCGGCTCGTCCTTGCTCAACACGCCGCGCGCGCCGTAGCGGATGGCCTTGTCCAGCAAGTCGCGGTCGCGCGAGCCGGACAGGATCAGGACGCGCGCGCCGCCGCTCTTTTCCAGGATCTCCGGCAGCACGTCCAGCGAACAGCAGCCGCCCAGGTCGAGGTCGAGCAGGATCACGTCCGGCTGTATTTCGCCCACCATCGCCAGCGTGCCCTCGCAGTCGCGCGCCGTGCCGACCACCACCATATGATTGGCTTCCGTTTCGATCAGCTTGCTCAAGCCCCATTGCAGGGTCTTGTGGTCGTCGACCAACATGATGCGGATGCGTTGTTCGGGTGGCGTCATGCAGCGCTCCTAGACCGGAATGACGATTTCGACGGCGGTGCGGTTGCTGCGCCCGCGCTGCACGCGCGCCACGCCGCCCAGCGCGGCCGCCCGCTCGGTGATGGAGTTCGGCGTGAAGTCCAGCACCGGGTGGCCGTTGCATTCGTTCTCGATGTGTACCGACAGTTGGCCGGCGTCGCAGGCCAGCTCGATGTAGCCGTGGCGGGCCGTGGTGTGCTTGCAAATGTTGCTCATGCCCTCGTTGACGATCTGGAAGACCTCGGCCGCCAGGCGGTCGCTCATGTGCAGCTCGCCCTTGGTGTCGACGTCGATGTGCACATCGTAGAACTGGTGCACCTGGGCCGCCTGCCGTCGCAGCGCGATCAGCAATTCCGGTTCCCTCATTTCCAGGCCGCCGCGCAGGCTCTTGGCGTAATCGCGCAGGTCGCGTATCACTTGCTGGGTCATGTCCAGCAGGCTGTCGAGATCGGCGTTGAGCGGGTTGCCCGGCTCGGCCTTCTTGCGGATCGCGCTGACGCCGTGGCGCAGGCCGATGTAGGGCTGGATGGTGGTGTCGTGCAGGTCCCGGGCGATGCGCGCGCGCTCGCGCAGCACGGCTTCCGAGGCCATGCGGTCCAGCAGTTCGATGTTTTCGATGACGGGGAAGGCCTGGGCCGCGATCTGGTGCAGGAACAGCGCATCCGCCTTGTTGAGCTGGTGGCGTGAGGCCACCACGTACAGCCGCCCGCTGCCACGCCGCAGCGGCACCGGCACGGCCATCAGCGAGCGCGCATCCAGCAGTTCGACCAGGGGCTGACCGACACTGGGATCGCGCTCGCGCCATTGCTGCTCGGTGGCGTCGCAGGCGAACAAGCGCGGCCGGCGACGCAGCCACCGGCGGTGCTGGCGCAGCAGCAGGATATCGTCAGGCTCGCCCAGCAGCAGCGGCGCGGCGGCCTCCTTGCTCAGGTAGCTGGCGTGCAGCGGCCGGTCGCCGCTGGCGCCGCCGGCGGTGCGCAGCGTCCAGCCGTCGGCCTCCTTGTCGCGCATCAGCAGGATGCAGCTATCGGCCTTGTAGAACTGGCGCGTGTGGTCCATCACGCTGGCGATGGTGCGGTCGACCCCGAAGCGGGGATTGGCAAGCTGGCTGACCGCATGCATCAGGCCCATGCGCCGGCGCTGCTCCATCGAGCGCCCGCCCCAGTGCGCGATCATGTAGCCCAGGGCCAGCAGGAAGGTGGCGCGCAGCATCACCCGCGCCAGGTCGATGTCGGCCTGCGCGTTGACCGCGCCCAGCGCCACGATCACAGACGACACCAGGGTGATGCGCGCGCCTTCCTCGTGGCCGTAGTTGAAGGAGGCGGTCAGCACGGCAAAGAAGAACAGCAGGTAAAAGAAGCTGCTGTCGCCGCCGGTGAGATAGGTCATGAGGGTGAACCAGGCCACGTCCAGCCAGCAGACGATGCGGCTGTGCACACGGATGGCGTGGCTGGCCAGCAGCAGCAGGACCGCGCTTTGCAGCGCATAGGCGATGAAAATGCCCAGGCAAAAGACGTTGCGGCGGCCCACCACCGCCGGGTCGATGACCAGCGTCAGCAGGCACGAGATGGCTAGCACCAGCCGCATCCACCTGACCATCAAGGCATCGGATGTGTCCTTGTCGGTATCCACCTGCTTCCCCCAGCCGAACTCATTTTGTTGTTTTGGAGATAATTTAATTGCAGTTTACACCCGCAGTTTTCCAGTTGTCCACAACTGGTTGTTTTTTCGACACGGCCTTGAAATGCTGCAAGGCGTCCCCATGTGGCGTCCGTGCGCCGGGAGTACCGGCTTTTTTATCAGAAGACTCGGAGTAAAAATGACTGAAAACAAACAAACCCTGGGCTTTCAGGCTGAAGTCAAGCAACTGCTGCAACTGATGATCCATTCGCTGTACTCGAACAAGGAGATTTTCCTGCGTGAGTTGATTTCGAATGCATCCGACGCCGCCGACAAGCTGCGCTTCGAAGCCATCAATAATGATGCTCTGTACGGCAACGACCATGAACTGAAGATCCAGGTCTCGTTCGACAAGGCGGCACGCACGGTCACCATTTCCGACAACGGCATCGGCATGAGCCGCGAGGAAGCCATCGCCCACCTGGGCACCATCGCCAAGTCGGGCACCAAGGAATTCTTCGGCAAGCTGTCCGGCGACCAGCAGAAAGACGCGGCCCTGATCGGCCAGTTCGGGGTGGGCTTCTACTCGGGCTTCATCGTCGCCGACAAGATCACCGTGGAATCGCGCCGCGCCGGCCTGCCGGCCGCGGAAGGCGTGCGCTGGGAATCGGGTGGCGAGGGCGACTACACGGTCGAACAGATCGAGAAGGCCGGCCGCGGCACCGACATCATCCTGCACCTGCGCGAAGGCGAGGACGAGCTGCTGTCGTCGTGGAAGATCAAGTCCATCATCCGCAAGTATTCCGATCACATCTCCCTGCCCATCGTGATGCGCAAGGAAGAGTGGGACGAAGAGAAGAAGGAAACCGTCCTCAAGGACGAGCTGGAAACCGTCAACCAGGCCAGCGCCCTGTGGGCGCGCAACAAGGCCGACATCACGCCGGAACAGTACGACGAATTCTACAAACACGTCTCGCACGACTTCCAGGCGCCGCTGACGCATACCCACAACCGCGTGGAAGGCCGCAGCGAATACACCCAGTTGCTGTACATCCCGGCCAAGGCGCCGTTCGACCTGTGGGACCGCAACAAGCGCGGCGGCATCAAGCTGTACGTCAAGCGCGTGTTCATCATGGACGACGCCGAGCAACTGATGCCGACCTACCTGCGCTTCGTAAAAGGCGTGATCGATTCGGCCGACCTGCCGCTGAACGTGTCGCGTGAAATCCTGCAGGAGTCGCGCGACGTCAAGGTGATCCGCGACGGCTCGACCAAGCGCGTGATCGGCATGCTGGAAGAGCTGGCCAACGCCGACGAGCAGGAAAAGAAGGACAAGTACGCCACCTTCTGGACCGAATTCGGCCAGGTGCTGAAAGAGGGCATCGGCGAAGACATGGCCAACAAGGATCGCCTGGCCAAGCTGCTGCGCTTCGCCTCGACCGCCAACGACAGCGACAAGCAGGATGTCTCGCTGGAGCAGTACGTCGGCCGCATGAAGGAAGGCCAGGACAAGATCTACTACGTCACGGCCGACAACTACACCGCCGCCAAGAACAGCCCGCACCTGGAAATCTTCCGCAAGAAGGGCGTGGAAGTGCTGCTGCTGACCGACCGCGTGGACGAATGGATGCTGTCCTTCCTGACCGAGTTCGAGGGCAAGGAACTGGTCTCGGTGGCCAAGGGCGGCCTGGACCTGGGCAAGCTGGAAGACGAAGCCGAGAAGAAGGAACACGAAGAGACCGAGTCGCAGTACAAGGAACTGGTCGGCAAGATGAAGGAAGCCTTGTCGGACAAGGCCAAGGACGTGCGCGTGACCTTCCGCCTGACCGATTCGCCGGCCTGCCTGGTGGCGGACGAGCACGAACTGTCGGGCAACCTGCTGCGCATGCTGAAGGCTGCCGGCCAAGCCGCGCCGGAGTCCAAGCCTATCCTGGAGATCAATCCGAATCACCCGCTGGTGACGCGCCTGAAGTTCCAGGAAGCGGGCAGCGCCTTCAACGACTGGTCGCACATCCTGTTCGACCAGGCCTTGCTGGCCGAGGGCGGTTCGCTGAGCGATCCGGCCACCTTCGTCAAGCGCCTCAATGAGATGCTGCTGAAGTAAGCCTGGCGTTTAGGGCAAAGGGAAGGGGAGCTGCGGCTCCCCTTTTTTTGTTGCACTTTTAAAAACTGAAAGTTAGACTGGCCGCATTACCGCTGACCCGGAGAGAGGGGCCTCCCTTGATCGTCACCGTCTGCATCCCGACCTACAACGGCGCGGCCTATCTCAGGCAGGCGATCGATTCCGTACTGTCGCAGGGGTACGGCGACTTCGAGCTGGTAATCATCGATAACCATTCGACCGACGATACGGTGGCCATCGTGCAGTCCTATGCCGATCCGCGCATCCGCTTCCTGCAAAATTCCACCAACCTCGGCCTGCAAGCCAACTGGAACCGCTGCCTGGACGAGGCGCGCGGCCGCTATGTCAAGCTGCTGCCGGCCGACGACGTGCTGGCTCCGGATTGCCTGGCGCGCCAGGTTGCGGCGCTGGAGTCGGACGAGAGCCTGGCGCTGGCCTTCTGCGCCCGCACCATCATCGACAGCGCGGGCAAGGCCATCATGGTGCGCGGCTATCCCGGCGCGTTTGAAGGCGTCATGGGGGCCGACGACATCTTGCGCCGCTGCGTACGGCGCGGCACCAACCTGCTGGGCGAGCCGGGCGGCGTCTTGTTTCGCCGCGCGCTGGCGCGACAGGTGGGCGGCTTCGATACGAGCGTCCCTTATGTCACCGACTTCGATTACTGGTGCCGGTTGCTGGCGCACGGCGACGCCTGGTACACGCCGGATGCGCTGGTGTCGTTCCGGGTGTCGCGCCAGTCGTGGAGCGTGGCCATCGGCGCGGGGCAGGGCCGCGACTACCGCCGCTTCGTCGCCCGCATGATAGACGCGGGCGCGATACAGGCCTCGGCATTCGACCGGCTGCTGGGCGCGGCGATGTCCGGCCTGAACGGCATGCTGCGCCAGGCCTTGTATAGCCTGGTGCTGAAATGAGAGGTCGGTGATGTTGCGCGCCGCACTGCAACGCTGCTGGTCGGTGCGCTGGGTGCGCTTTGTCGCGGTCGGCGCGCTCAACACGGCGGTGTCGTACCTGGCCTACTGCCTGTTGCTGGCGCTGGGCGCGAACTATGCGCTGGCGAACCTGGGCGCGCTGGCGCTGGGCATCTTGTTCAGCTTCCGGACCCAGTCGGTGCTGGTGTTCCGGCACGATGGCAAGGGACGCTTCGGCCGCTTTCTGGCGACCTGGCTGGTGCTATATGGTTTGAACGTGGCAATGATCGCCGGGCTGCTGCGCTGCGGTCTGAACCCATATGCCGCCGGCGCGCTGGCACTGCCGCCGATGGTGGTCCTGTCATTTTTTGCGCAACGTGGTTTCGTGTTCCGGAAGGCGAGGGCATGATGAACGATTTGGCGGTGGTGGTTCCCTGTTATAACGAGGAAGAGGTTCTGCCTGAAACCGGCAAGCGGCTGCTGGCGCTGCTCGACCGCTTGCAGGCTGCCGGCAAGGCGGGTGCGGACAGTGGCATTTATTTTGTCGATGACGGCAGCAGGGACCGCACCTGGTCATTGATCGAGGCGGCGGCCGCAGTCGACCGGCGCGTCCATGGGCTCAAGCTCGCGCGCAATTGCGGACACCAGAACGCTTTGCTGGCAGGGCTGTTCGGCGCGCGCGGCGATGTGATCGTCTCGATCGACGCCGACCTGCAGGACGACCCGGAGGTGATGGAAGCCATGCTCGACCGCCACGCGGAAGGCTGTGACATCGTCTACGGCGTGCGCCAGTCGCGCGCCACCGACAGCGCGTTCAAGCGCGGCACGGCGCGTGCGTATTACCGGCTGCTGGCATGGCTGGGCGTCGAGATCGTCTACGATCACGCCGACTACCGCTTGATGAGCAGGCGAGCGGTCAAGGAGCTGCAACAGTACACCGAGGTCAATATGTTCCTGCGTGCCGTGATCCCTTTGCTGGGATTCCGCAGCGGCGTGGTGTACTACGAGCGCGCCGCGCGTTATGCCGGCGAGACCAAGTATCCCTTGCGCCGCATGGTGGCGCTGGCGGTGACCGGTGTGACCTCGTTCAGCATCGCGCCGCTGCGCTTCATCACCTTTTTCGGCTTGATTACCTGCCTGTTCAGCTTTGCGATGGTGGCCTGGGTCTTGTACGGCAAGCTGGTGCTGCATTCGGTGATACCCGGCTGGGCTTCGTCGGTGATCCCCGTGTACTTCCTGGGCGGCGCGCAGTTGTTGAGCATAGGCGTGGTCGGAGAATACGTGGCCAAGGCCTACCTGGAGACCAAGCGCCGGCCACGCTTTGTGATCGAGAAGGAGACCTGAGCGATGACGGCCAGCCGCATGTCCCGCATGCCGCGTTTCTTGCTGGCCCTGACGGTGGCGGTCGCGCTGTACGCCGTCATCGCCGGGACGATGAACCATAACGCATCCTACCTGCTGTTCGTCGCCGACCGGGTGCTGAACGGCGCGCGGCTGTACGTGGACTTCCCCGAAATTAATCCACCCCTGATTATCTGGCTCAATATGCCGGTGGCCTGGCTGGCGCAGCATGCCGGCGTGCCGGATGCGTATGTATTCCGTTTCTCCGTTTGCGCACTGGCCCTGGCGTCGGTCGCCGCCTCCGGCGCGATCCTGCGCAACGTGCTGACGACACCAGATTTCTGGGCCTGGCATGCGATGGGCGTCTACGCCACGATTGCCGCGCCGGGATATTCATTTGGGGAGCGCGAACACATCGCGCTCCTGTGCGTGCTACCTTACCTGGCGGAGGCGACGCGCCGTATGCACGACAAGCCCTGCGGCAGGATCGTGCAAGTGGCGGCGTCGCTGCTCGCCGCGCTGGGGCTGGGATTGAAGCCGCATTTCCTGCTGGCGCCCATGTTGATCGAATCGTCTTTCATGCTGAAGACACGGCGTGGCCCGGCTGTCGCGACCTTCGTCGCGCTGGCGGCATTGGCTACCTACGCTGGCGCCGTGTACTGGCTGTCGCCAAACTATTTCGACATGCTGCGCCTCCTCAGCACGACCTACTGGAATTATGCGGATTCATGGACGGGCTTTGTGCAGGTCCCCGAGTTCATGGGTGCGGCCCTGCTGGCGGCGATCGCCTGGATGGCCGGCAGCACGGCGCCGGCGCTGTTCCGCACGGTGTCGCTGGCCGCGCTGGGCTTTGCGCTGGCGGCGATCATCCAGCATAAAGGCTGGTCCTATCACTGGTATCCGGTGCTGGCGCTGTGCTGGCTGTTGTTCGGGCTGGCGGTCGCCAAGGCGGTCGCGTATCGCCAGGCCGCCAGCCCTGTCATCGTTACCGCGCTGGCCGTGATCGTCAGCGCCTGGAGCTGTCAGCAAGCGATACGGGGACAGGACAACCCCAACCCGGCTTTGCTGGCGCCCGCTATCCGGGAACTGGGCGGCGGGCCGGTGATCGTGTTTTCGTCCTTCGAGGCCTCCTATCCGCTGGTGACCATGCCCGGCATCGGCACTTCCACCCGCTTCCCCACCATGACCATCCTGAGCGCCACCATCCACGACAGGAATGCGCGGGCACTGCGCTGGATACAGCAATCCTTCGTGTCCGACTTCCGCCGTCAGCCGCCGCGTTTGCTGCTGGTGGAGACCGACCCTGACGGCAAGCCGGTGTTTGATTTCGTCGGCTACTTCACGCCGTTTGTGCCGGAGTTGGCCAGCTATCGCCAGGTCAGGCAGGTCGGCAAGTTCCAGGTACTGCAAGCGCCCGCTGCGCAGCAACGGCGCTTTGGACATGGGCTGTAGTTGTGCTATTTTTATCGCTTCACAATCCACGGGGTGCTTATGAAGAAAACCGTTCTTGCGGCGGCCGTACTGGCTGCCGCCGTTCTCGCCCAGGCCACCAGCCTGGCCCAGACCCTGCCCGCCACCACGCCGGGCGTTGCATCGACTCCCCAATATCCCGCGCTACCCAGCGAGACGCCCGATGAATTCAAGGCGCCCGTCGACGGCTTCGACTACATCAAGCGCACGGTGATGATACCGATGCGCGATGGCGTCAAACTCAATACCATCATCCTCATTCCGCGCAAGGCCAGCCACGCGCCCATGCTGCTGACCCGTACGCCGTACAACGCGGTCGAACTGACCAGCCATGCCGAAAGCTCGAACCTGGAATCCATCCTGCAGGGCTACGACAACGCGGCCGATGTCATCGCGCAGGGCGGCTATATCCGCGTGGTGCAGGATGTGCGCGGCAAGTACGGCTCCGAGGGCGACTACGTGATGAACCGTCCGCTGGCCGGCACCGCGCTCAATCCGACGCCGGTCGACCACTCCACCGACACCTGGGACACCATCGAATGGCTGACGAAGAACGTGCCTGAGTCGAACGGCAAGGTCGGCATCATCGGCATTTCCTACGATGGCTTCCTGCCGCTGATGGCGCTGGTGCATCCGCACCCGGCGTTGAAGGTGGCCGTGCCCATGAATCCGATGGTGGACGGCTGGCGCGGCGACGACTGGTTCCACAACGGCGCCTTCCGCCAGATTAACCTGTCGTACATCCTGGAGCAGGTGGTCACGCGCCGTAACGAGGCCAAGTGGTACACCAGCGAGTTCGATGACTACGACACCTTCATCCGCGCCGGTTCGGCCGGCAATCTGGCGCGTCAGCGCGGCCTGGAGCAGAGCGGCTTCTGGCGCAAGCTGTCGGCCCATCCAGCCTACGACGATTTCTGGCAGAGCCAGGCCATGGACAAAATCCTCGGCAAGGAGCCTGTCACGGTGCCGACCATGCTGGTGCACAGCCTGTGGGACGCCGAGGATATCTACGGCGCGCTGGCGGTATACAAGGCGATCAAGCCTAACGACAAGAACAACAAGGTATTCCTGGTGATGGGGCCGTGGAACCACGGCGGCGGCATCGGTGATGGCAGCCACCTGGGCGCCATCAAGTTCAACGCCGATACGGCGCTGCACTTCCGCCAGGAGATCCTGCGGCCCTTCCTGGACCGCTACCTGAAGGACGATCCGCCGGCCGAAGCGCTGGCGGCGCAGATTCCGCCGGTATCGGCCTTCGAGACCGGCACCAACAAGTGGCGCGCGCTGGACCGTTGGCCGTCCGGCTGCGTCAGCGGCTGCACGATCACGCCGGCCATGCTGAAGCTCGCGGGCGAGGCCAGGCTCAATCTGAGCAATGCGTCGCCGGTCGAGTTGTCCAGGCCGGCGCAGAAGAACGACTACGACGAATACATTTCCGATCCGGCCAAGCCGGTGCCTTTCCGTGCGCGGCCTATCGCGCCGTACGGCTACGATGAATCCAAGGGGCAGACCTGGCCGCGCTGGCTGGTTGACGATCAGCGCGAGGCGTCGGGCCGCACCGATGTGCTGACCTACACCACCGGCGTGTTGACCGCGCCGGTGAAGATCAGCGGCGAGCCGGTCGCGCACCTGCTGGCGTCCACCAGCGGCACGGATGCCGACTGGGTGGTCAAGCTGATCGACGTGTATCCGGACCAGGTGGCGGCGCAGCCGGAAATGGGCGGCTACCAATTGATGATCTCGGCCGATATTTTCCGTGGCCGTTATCGGGAAGGCTTTGAGACGGCCAAGCCGATCGCCGCCAATGCCGCGCTGCCTTACCGCTTTGCGATGCCGGCCGCGAACCATGTGTTCCTGCCGGGGCACCGCATCATGGTGCAGATCCAGTCGAGCTGGTTCCCGCTGTATGACCGCAATCCGCAGACCTTCGTGCCGAATATCTTCGATGCCAAGCCGGCGGATTACAAGAAGGCCACCCAGCGCGTTTATCACGACAGCTATATCGAGCTGCCGTTGGTGAGTGCAACCGCGAAGTAATCCCCGTCGTCCCCGCGGAGGCGGGGACCCATAGCGCGTTTGAATCGGGGCAGCATGGATCCCCGCTTTCGCGGGGATGACGGCAGGCGGGGATGACGGCAGGCGGGATGACGCAAGGGGGATGACGCAGGCGGGATGACGCAGGCGGGGATGACGGTTGGGCGATCAGAGAGCCGTGCGCAAGGCGAACAGTTCGGGGAACAGCACCACGTCCAGCATCTTGCGCAGGTAGCTGACGCCGGCGGTGCCGCCGGTGCCGGTCTTGAAGCCGATGATGCGTTCCACCGTGGTGACGTGACGGAAGCGCCAGAAGCGGAAGGCCGTCTCCAGGTCCACCAGCTTTTCAGCCAGCTCGTACAGCGCCCAGTACCGCTGCGGATCACGGTAGACCTCCAGCCACGCGTCCTGCACCGACGCGTCGGCCTGGGTCGGCTGGGTCGGATCGGCGTTCAGGCGCTCGGCAGAAATGGCCAGGCCGTTGCGCGCCAGGAGCTGGACGGCTTCGTCATACAGCGAGGGTGTGCGCAGCGATTCCTGCAGCAGCGCGTGCTCCGGCGTGGTCGCATGCACCGTGAGCAGGGCTGCGTTCTTGTTCCCCAGGATGAATTCGATCTCCCTGTACTGGTAGGACTGGAATCCTGACGAGGCGCCCAGGTAGGGGCGGATGGCGGTGTACTCGGGCGGCGTCATGGTCGCCAGCACGTCCCAGGCGTGCACCAGTTGATCCATGATGCGGGCCACGCGGGCCAGCATCTTGAAGGCCGGCGGCAGGTCGTCGGTTTGCAGGTGGGTGCGCACGGCGCGCAATTCGTGCAGCATCAGCTTCATCCACAGCTCGCTGGTCTGGTGCTGGATGATGAACAGCATCTCGTTGTGGTTGGGCGACAGCGGGTGCTGGGCGTGCAGGATCTGGTTCAGGCCCAGGTAGTCGCCATAGCTCATGTCCTTGCTGAAGTCCATCTGCGCGCCATGCCATTGCGCGCGGGCGTCGCCGGCCGGGGCGGCGGCGTGCATGGGACAGCCGGTTTTCTCGTTATCGTTCATATCGTTTATTCCGTTTTTCAGGTCACGGCGTCGCGCTTGGCGTCCACGTCGTAGTCTTTGCGGTCCAGGATGTCGCGCAGGATTTCCACCGCGTCCCAGACGTCAGCATAGCTCGTATACAGCGGCGTGAAGCCGAAGCGCATGATGGCCGGTTCGCGGTAGTCGCCGATCACGCCGCGCCGTATCAGGGCCTGCATCACGGCATAGCCATGCGGATGGGTGAAGCTGACCTGGCTGCCGCGGCGCGCGTGCTCGCGCGGCGTCACCAGCCCGAGCGGGTGGGCGGCGCAGCGTTCTTCCACCAGTTGAATGAACAAATCGGTCAATGCCAGCGACTTGGTGCGTATCGCCGCCATGCTGGTCCGGCCGAACACCTCCAGCCCGCACTCGACCATCGCCAGCGACGCGATGGGCTGGGTGCCGCACAGCGCGCGGCCTATGCCTTCGGTTGGCGCGAAGGAGGGCGCCATGGCAAATGGCGCCGCGTGGCCCCACCAGCCGGACAGCGGCTGGCGGAAAGCCGACTGGTGCCGCTTCGGCACCCAGATGAAGGCCGGCGCGCCGGGGCCGCCGTTCAGGTATTTATAGGTGCAGCCTACGGCCAGGTCGGCGCCGTCCGCGTGCAGGTCAACCGGCACGGCGCCGGCCGAGTGCGCCAGGTCCCAGACCACCAGCGCGCCGACCGCGTGGGCCAGGGCGCTGGCGGCCCGCATGTCGTACTGGTAGCCGGTGCGGTAGTTCACATGGGTCAGCATCAGCACGGCGGTGTCGGCGCCGACGGCGGCCGGCAGTTCGTCCGGGCTGTCGATCAGCCTGATGCTATAGCCGCGCTCCAGCCAGCCGGTCAGGCCCTGGGCCACGTAGATGTCGGTCGGGAAGTTGGAGCGCTCGGTGACGATGACGCGTCGGCCGCTGTCGGCCGACTGCATCTGCAGCGCGGCGGCCAGCGCCTTGAACAGGTTGACCGAGGTGGTGTCGGTGACCACCACTTCGCCGTCCTGGCCGCCGATCAGCGGCGCCAGCAGGTTGCCCAGGCGCTGGGGCATCTCGAACCAGCCGGCGCTGTTCCAGCTCCGTATCAGGTCGCGGCCCCATTCCTGGGCGATGACCTGCTGGGCGCGGGTGAGGGCAGCCTTGGGGCGGGCGCCCAGGGAGTTGCCATCCAGATAAATTACGCCGGGCGGCAAGTCGAACTGGTCGCGCAGCGGGGCCAGCGCATCGGCGGCATCGCGGGCCAGGCAGTCATGGCGAGTGGTCATCGTATCGTTGCTTGAGGTTTAAAGTACTGAGTTTAACCTGAAAAATTACTGGTGAAACCGTTTTTTTATCGGGTTTTATAGGAGTTGTGCCGCATGAATGAAGGACTTGAGCGGAATTTTAAGAATTTTCCTGATTTCTGCAAATTGCCCCTAAAGTTCCCCTCAAGCCTGCCGATAACCCTCACATGATGAGCAGAAAACCGCCATCAGGTGGCTGAAAAAATTTTAAAAATTTTTCTCAAGAACCCTAAAGTTCCTCAAAAAGCTGCCGTAACCGGGTTAGATGTCGCAAAAAAGAGTCGCTTTCGGGCGCTGTTTTTGGATTCGAAACAGGATTTTTTTGATTTTCCTGAACCTGCCCAACCCTACGCCGCAACGGCGTTTCATAGTGATCTGCGAGTGTTTGTAAGACAAACACCGACAGGTCGCGTTCGCCATTCCCCTACCAAAAATACAGAGTGTTTCCTCTTCTCGTATTTTTGTTGCCCCTGCAGAATGTGTCTCACCGGAAACGCAAATGTGTTTCGACAGAGAACAAACCGCAAGGAGAGGGATATGACCGCTAACGACATGATGGCTGAAATTCGCGACGCAAACCTGAGCTATTTGATGCTGGCTCAGCAGATGATCCGCGCCGACAAAGTCACGGCGATCTTCCGACTGGGCATTTCGGCTGAAATCGCCGAACTGATCGAAGCCATGAGCAATGCCCAGATTCTGAAGCTGGCCGGCGGCAACATGATGTTGGCCCGCTTCCGCTTCGACGACAGCGCCATCCTGTCCATGCTGACCAACTACAACAAGGATCGCGTGCTGGCCCAGTCCCACGCCGCCATCCTGATGGCCGGCCAGCCTGCCGAAGAAATCGTTTAAACGCCGCCCGGAGCAGAGATCATGGCCGCCAAGAAAAGCGTCGTATCGGAAGCCCAGGAAATTCAACTGGCCATCGAACTGATCCAGTTGGGCGCCCGCCTGCAGTTGCTGGAATCCGAAGTCTCGCTGTCGCGCGAGCGCCTGCTCAAGCTGTACAAGGAGCTGAAGGGCGTGTCGCCGCCGAAAGGGATGCTGCCTTTCTCGACCGACTGGTTCCTGACCTGGCAGCCCAACATCCATTCCTCGCTGTTCATCAACATCTACAACTTCCTGGTGATCCACGCCGGCGCCACCGGCATCCAGGCGGTGATGAAGGCCTATAAGCTCTACCTCGAACAAATGCCGCCGGAACCGGGCGAAGAACCGCTGCTGTCGCTGACCCGGGCCTGGACCCTGGTGCGTTTCTTCAGCAGCAAGATGCTGGAGCTGGCGCCTTGCACCAAGTGCCAGGGCAAGTACGTGGTCAACGCCATGGACCTGAACGGCAGCTATGTCTGCGGCCTGTGCCACATGCCTTCGCGCGCCGGCAAGACCAAAAAGACTCGCGAAGCGGAAGCGCTGACGGCATAATGCCGGCGTGACCCGAACCCAGCCTTATTTCCGCCGCCTCGTCCGCGCGCCTGCCGTGCGGGCCTTGCTGATCCAGTGCGGCAGCCTGCCGCTGACGCTGGCCATCATTTACATGATGGCCAGTTTGCATTTTTCCGTGACCTATATGAGCGTGGCCGCCGTGCAGGGGCTGGTGGCGGCCATGATCACCTGGAAGCTGGGCCTGGCCCCCTGGTGGCGCGCCATCCAGTTGCTGTTCCCGCCGGCCCTGCTGGCCGCGCTGGCGCTGCATCTGCCGCCGGCCCTGTTCCTGGTGCTGTTCCTGTTGTTGCTGGGCCTGTACTGGTCGACCTTCCGCACCCAGGTGCCGTACTACCCGTCCACCGAGGCGGTGTGGGAGGCGGTGCGCCAGTTGCTGCCGGCCGGGCGGCCGGTGCGGGTGGTCGATATCGGCAGCGGGCTGGGCGGCTTTGTGCTCTACCTGGCCCGGCTGCGGCCGGATGCGGAAGTGATCGGCATCGAACTGGCGCCGCTGCCCTGGCTGGCGAGCTGGCTGCGCGGCAAGCTGGGCGGTAGCCAAGGCCGCTTCCTGCGCGGCGATTACGAGGCGCTGGACTTCGGCCAGTTCGACCTGGTGTTTGCCTACCTGTCGCCGGCCGCGATGAGCGGGCTGTGGCGCAAGGCGGCCGCGGAAATGCGCGCCGGCAGCGCCCTGGCTAGCTACGAGTTTGCAATCGAGCTGAAGGCGCCCGACCGGATCATCCATGCCACAGAGGGCGGGCCGCCCCTGTACATCTGGTACTTTTAAGCATCATTTGACGTTATTCTCTTGCCCGCTTGCCCCTAGTCAGGCTATTGTAGTTCTGCATGTAAATTTATCGAAAATCGGCATTCCTTAGTCACAATTGTCACAAAAACGGGCGGAATCTGTTCAGGGGAGTCAGTACAGTTGTTAGTTATTATCGGATATGTAGTGGTATGTCTCGGCGTGTTCGGCGGTTTCGCCTTGAACGGCGGGCATCTGGCCGCGCTGTTGCAGCCGCTGGAGCTGCTCATGATCGGCGGCGGCGCGGCGGGCGCCTTCGTGGTCGGTAACAACACCAAGACGCTGAAAGCCACGCTGGCGGCCCTGCCGACCCTGTTCAAGGGCTCGCGCTATACCCGCGACCTGTACATGGAACTGATGTCGCTGCTATTCGACGTGCTGTCCAAGGTGCGCAAGGAAGGCCTGATGTCCATCGAGGGCGACATCGACAGCCCGGACCAGAGCCCGCTGTTCAGCAAATACCCCAGCGTGCTGGAAGACCATCACATCGTGGAATTCATGACCGACTACCTGCGCCTCATGGTGTCGGGTAACATGGATGCGTTCCAGATCGAGAATCTGATGGACAATGAGATCGAAACCCACCACCATGAGCACAGCGCGCCGGCGCATGCGCTGGCCAAGATGGGCGACGCCATGCCGGCATTCGGTATCGTGGCGGCGGTGATGGGCGTGGTGCACACCATGGAATCGGTGGGCTTGCCGCCGGCCGAGCTGGGTATCCTGATCGCGCACGCGCTGGTCGGCACCTTCCTTGGTATTCTGCTGGCCTATGGCTTCATCGGCCCGCTGGCCACGCTGCTGGAGCAAAAGCTGGAAGAATCGACCAAGATGTACCAGTGCGTGAAGGTCACGCTGCTGGCCAGCCTGAACGGCTATGCGCCGGCGCTGGCGGTGGAATTCGGCCGCAAAGTGCTGTATTCGACCGAACGTCCGAGCTTTGCCGAGCTGGAAGACCACATCAAGAAATCGAAGTCCAAGTAAGCCATGCCCGGCACTGTTTATACCTTAGGAAAGTATCATGGCTGAAGAAGGCTTGCGGCCTATTATCGTCAAGCGCATCAAGAAGGGCGGCGGCGGTCACCACGGCGGCGCCTGGAAGATCGCGTACGCCGACTTCGTGACGGCCATGATGGCGTTCTTCCTGCTGATGTGGCTGCTCGGCTCGACCACCAAGGGCGACCTCAACGGTATCTCGGAATACTTCAAGACCCCGCTGAAAGTGGCGCTGGAAGGCGGCTCGGGCAGCGGCGACAGCTCGTCCGTGATCAAGGGCGGCGGCAAGGATCTGACCCGCACCGAAGGCCAGGTCAAGGCCAGCGACGATCCCACCATCAAGAAGACCTTCAACCTGACCGCCGCCAAGGCCGCGCTGGAAGCCGAGGAAAACCAGCGCCTGAAGGCGCTCAAAGAACGGATCGAAGCCAAGATCGAGTCCAATCCACTGCTGAAGAAATACAAGGACCAGCTCCTGCTGGACATCACCAGCGAAGGCTTGCGCATCCAGATCGTCGACGAGAAGAACCGCCCCATGTTCGCGCTGGCCAAGGCCGAACTGCAACCCTATACCAAGGACATCCTGCACGCGATCGGCAACCTGCTGAACGATGTGCCCAACCGTATCGGCCTGTCCGGCCACACCGATTCCACGCCCTACCTGACCGAGACCGGCTACAGCAACTGGGAATTGTCGGCCGACCGCGCCAACGCCTCGCGCCGCGAGCTGATCGCCGGCGGCATGCAGGACGCCAAGGTGTTGCGCGTGGTGGGCCTGGCCTCGGCCGTCAACCTGGACAAGGCCGATCCCTTCAACCCGATCAACCGCCGCATCAGCATCGTGGTGATGAACAAGCGCGCTGAAGAGGCGGTGCTGCGCGACGGCCGCCAGCTCGAGGTCGGCGCCGAGGATGTCGACGCCGCCGCGGCTGCGGCGCAGCAGGCCGCACCGGCCGCCCCGCCGTCCGGGCCGCCGGTACGCAAATAGTAGTGGCTAGCAAGCGAGTAAGCGAAGAAGACTGTTATGACGAGAAAAAAGATCCTGGGCTCCCACGTCAAGCGCCTGCTGTCGGGCGTGTCTGACCACGGCCGCCGGCATTTGACCGAGGTCGAGACCGACGTGATCCAGACGGGCCTGCTGCTGGAGGAAGCGATCGAAAAGCTGTCCTTCAACTTCATGGCCATCCACCAGGTCGTGGAAGCGGTGCAGCCGGTGATGCAGTTGCTGCTGGACGGCCGTGCCATCACGCCCGAACAGCGTGCCCAACTGGAGGCGCTGCCTGCCACGATCGGGCAGTACGTCAACGGCGCGGTCACCAGCCTGCAGTTCCAGGACATGACCAGCCAACTGCTGGACCGCACGCTCAAGCGCGTGACCGGCCTGCGCGAATTCCTGGGCACGCTGGGCGCGCACGGCGCCGAGATGGTGCCCGACAGCGACAACGACCAGATCGTCGAGCTGCTGGGCAAGGTCAGCATGGCGCTGGCCATCCAAAGCCTGGAACTGCGCAGCGTGTTGCGCAAGGCGGTAAGTCAGCAACACATGGAGAGCGGCGACATCGAACTGTTCTGAGCCGCACCTACAACCGATTGATTCAAGCACTAAGTGAGAAAAGAAGATGGCCAAGACTATACTTGCAGTTGATGATTCCAGCTCCCTGCGCCAGATGGTGGCCTTCAGCCTGAAGGCTGCCGGCTACCAGGTGGTGGAGGCCGTGGACGGCCAGGACGGCCTGGAAAAAGCCAAGCTGCAGAACGTCGACCTGGTCCTGACCGACCAGAACATGCCGCGCATGGACGGCCTGCAGTTGATCAAGCTGCTGCGCGAGCTGCCCAGCTATGCCAAGACTCCCATCCTGATGCTGACCACCGAATCATCCGACGAGATGAAGTCCAAGGGCCGCGCCGCCGGCGCCAACGGCTGGCTGGTCAAGCCTTTCGATCCGCAGCGGCTCATCGAGGTGGTCAAGAAGGTCATCGGCTGATAAGGCACCCATGATGCTGATCGAACGTTACGGAGTATCACCATGACCATCGATATAAGCCAGTTTTATCAGGTCTTTTTCGATGAGGCCGAAGAACTGCTGGCTGAAATGGAGCGGCTGCTGCTGGCCGTGAACGTGGACGCGCCCGACCCGGAAGACCTGAACGCGATCTTCCGCACCGCCCATTCCGTCAAGGGCGGCGCTTCCACGTTCGGCGTGACCGATATGACCGAAATCACCCACGTGCTGGAAACCCTGCTGGACCGCATCCGCAAGGGCGAGATGGCGCTCACCTCTGAGCACGTGGACGCCTTCCTGGCCGCCAAGGACATCCTCAAGATGCAACTGGACGGCCACCGCAAGGGTAGCGAAGTGGACCAGGACGCGGTCGCCAACGTGCGCATGATGCTGCAGTCGCTGGCGCAGGACGTGCCGGTGGCGGCCATGGCGCCGGTGGCGTCGGCCTTCAACGCGCCGGACACCCAGGCGGTCGATCACAGCGGCGGGCGCCGCTATCGCCTGGAACTGCCGGCCATGGCGCACCGCGAAGTGCAGGCCCTGGGCGACGAACTGGGCCTGATGGGCCATGTGGCCATCACGCCGCTGGACAAGGACCGCAACGCCATGGTTGTCACCACGCACGAGAGCCTGGACGACATCATCGCCATCTGCTCCTTCGTGCTGAACCCGGACGACATGAAGATCAGCGAGCTGCCGGCGCTGGACGAGGCCCAGGCGCAGCTGGAAAAGGCGGCGCGCGACCAGGTGGAGTCGGAGCTGGGCTACGGCTTCTTCGACCAGGCCGAGCTGAAGCCGGCGCCGGCGGCGGGCCAGGGCTATGGCTTCTTCCAGCCGCTGGACGAGATCCGCGCCAACGCCGAGGCGGCGGCCGACGACGCCCGCGGCTACGGCTTCTTCCAGCCGGTGGAGCAGATCCGCGCGGCAGCCGGCATCGTCGTCGAGGCGGCGCCGGCCGAGGAGGAAAAGAAGGTCGCCAAGAAGGAAGAGAAGGAAAAGGAAAAGGGCGCGGCTGCGCCCAGCGCGGAATCGTCCTCGATCCGCGTGTCGATCGAAAAGGTCGACCAGTTGATCAACCTGGTCGGCGAGCTGGTGATCACGCAAGCCATGATCGAGCAGCGCGTGGACACGCTGGACCCCATGGTGCACCAGCGCCTGTTGAACAGCGTCGGCCAACTGACCCGCAACACCCGCGACCTGCAGGAAGCGGTGATGTCGATCCGCATGATGCCGATGGACTTCGTGTTCTCGCGCTTCCCGCGCATGGTGCGCGACCTGGCCCACAAGCTGGGCAAGAAGGTCGACTTCATCACCAACGGCGCGGCCACCGAGCTGGACAAGGGCCTGATCGAGCGCATCGTCGACCCGCTGACCCATTTGGTGCGCAACTCCATCGACCACGGCATCGAGATGCCCGAGGTGCGGCGCGCGGCCGGCAAGGGCGAATCGGGCCGGCTGTTCCTGTCGGCGTCCCACCAGGGCGGCAACATCATCATCGAAGTCTCGGACGACGGCGGCGGCCTGAACCGCGAAAAGATCCTGGCCAAGGCGCAGCAGAACGGCCTGGCCGTCAGCGACACCATGAGCGACGCCGAAGTGTGGCAACTGATCTTCGCGCCCGGCTTCTCCACCGCCGACGTGGTGACCGACGTGTCCGGCCGCGGCGTCGGCATGGACGTGGTCAAGCGCAATATCACCGCCATGGGCGGCGTGGTGGACATCCGCTCGGCCAAGGGCTTCGGCACCACCATCTCGATTTCGCTGCCGCTGACGCTGGCCATTTTGGACGGCATGTCGATCCGCGTCGGCGACGAGGTCTACATCCTGCCGCTGGGCTTCGTGGTGGAATCGCTGCAGCCGGCGCCGGAAGACGTCAAGGAAATCAGCGGCAAGGGCCGCGTCATCAAGGTGCGCGGCGAATACCTGCCGCTGGTGCCGCTGTACCAGATGTTCGACATCACGCCGCGCTACACCGATCCCTGCCAGGGCATCGTGGTCATCATCGAGACCGAGGGCCGCAAGGCCGGCCTGTTCATCGACGACCTGGTCGGCCAGCAGCAGGTGGTGGTGAAGAACCTGGAATCGAATTACCGCAAGGTGGCCGGCATCTCCGGCGCCACCATCCTCGGCGACGGCGGCGTCTCGCTGATCCTGGACGTCGCCGCACTGATACGCTCGTCGCGCCAGTTGGCCGACGAATCGATTTTTTCTTGATAGGGGGCCAACATGGCAGAGCCAACGACTACCGCAGCAACCGACATCGCCGGCCACGAGTACCTGGCGTTCAAGCTGGGCAGCGAGGAATACGGCATCGACATCCTGAAAGTGCAGGAAATCCGCGGCTACGAGGCGGTGACCCGCATCGCCAACGCGCCGGAATTCATCAAGGGCGTGATCAACCTGCGCGGCATCATCATCCCGGTGGTGGACATGCGCATCAAGTTCAACCTGGGCTCGCCGGTGTACGACCAGTTCACCGTGGTCATCATCCTCAACATCAGCGGCCGCATCGTCGGCATGGTGGTGGACGCGGTGTCGGACGTGACCTCGCTCACGCCCGAGCAGGTCAAGCCGGCGCCGGACATGGGCACCGCCTTCAGCAGCGACTACATGATCGGCCTGGGCACCATCGACGAGCGCATGCTGATCCTGGTGAACATCGACAAGCTGATGCTGAGTCCTGAAATGGGGTTGATGGACCAGTTGGCAGCCTGATCTCCGGCAGGCGCTGCCGGGGCCACGACCCTGCCCCGGCGCCCGCAACAGGCATATTAGTGCAGTCAAATAAAGGTTTTAACATATGCCTCAAGCAAAAGACACGGTCAAGGAATTCGATTTCAACGCCAGGGATTTCGAGCGCGTACGCGGGCTGATTTACAAGCGGGCCGGCATCTCGCTGGCCGACAGCAAGCAGGAGATGGTCTACAGCCGCCTGGCGCGCCGCCTGCGCGCCACCGGCATCGATTCGTTCGCCAAGTACCTGGACGAGCTGGAAGCCGGCCGGCTGGGCGAGGAGTGGGAATCGTTCACCAACGCCCTGACCACCAACCTGACCTCCTTTTTCCGTGAAGCCCACCACTTTCCGCTGCTGGCCGAGCATATCAGGGGCAAGCGCGAGCCGCTCAATATCTGGTGCTCCGCCAGCTCCACCGGCGAGGAGCCGTATTCGATCGCCATGACGGTGTGCGAAGCCTTCAACACGCTGACGCCGAACTGCCACATCATCGCCACCGACATCGACACCAATGTGCTGGCCCATGCCGCCAACGGCGTCTACACCATGGACCGGCTGGACAAGATGGCGCCCGAGCGCGCGCGCCGCTTTTTCCTGAAGGGGAAGGGCGAGCGCGAAGGCCAGGCGCGGGTGCGGCCGGAACTGCGCAACATGATCACCTTCAAGCAGCTCAACCTGCTGGCCGAGCAGTGGCCCATCCAGGGGCCGTTTGATGCTATCTTTTGCCGTAACGTCATGATCTATTTTGACAAGGCCACCCAGCGCAAGATCCTGTCGCGCTTCGTGCCGCTGATGAAGCCGGACGCCTTGCTGTTTGCCGGTCACTCGGAGAATTTCCTGTATGTGTCGGAGTCGTTGAAATTGCGCGGCAAGACCGTCTACGAGCTGGACGAGAGTGCCGTGGCCCGTAAAGCACCGTTGCAACGCGCGTGAGAGAGACCATGGACCTCGAACAATTTGCCACCAACGTCTATTACGACCGGACCTTCGACTGCCAGGCCGCCAAGATACTGCCCGGTGAATACTACTTCACCAACAAGGACATGCTGATCGTGACGGTGCTGGGTTCCTGCGTGTCGGCCTGCATCCGCGACCGCGTCACCGGCCTGGGCGGCATGAACCACTTCATGCTGCCGGACGGCGGCAACGACGTCGGCAGCCCGGTGTCGGCCTCGGCGCGCTACGGCACCTACGCGATGGAGATCCTGATCAACGACCTGCTCAAGGCCGGCGCCAAGCGCGAGAACATGGAAGCCAAGGTGTTCGGCGGCGGCGCCGTGCTGAAGGGCTTCACCGCGATCAACGTCGGCGAGCGCAACGCCGCCTTCGTGCTGAATTTCCTGAAGGTCGAGCGCATCAAGGTGGTGGCCGAAGACTTGAACGACGTGTACCCGCGCAAGGTCTACTTCTTCCCGCGCACCGGCAAGGTGCTGGTCAAGAAGCTGATGCAGACCCATAACGATACCCTGGTCAAGCGCGAAATCGAATACGCCAGCCGTCTGAAGGTGCAGCCGGTGGCTGGCGAGATCGATCTGTTTTAAATAATAAGAAGGTAGCAGCTTATGAAGATCAAAGTCCTGGTGTGCGATGACTCCGCACTGATCCGCAGCGTGATGAGCGAGATCATCAATTCCCAGCCCGACATGCAGGTGGTGGGCGTGGCGCCCGATCCGCTGGTGGCGCGCGAGCTGATCAAGCAGACCAATCCCGACGTGCTGACCCTGGATGTCGAGATGCCGAAGATGGACGGCCTCGACTTCCTGGAAAAGCTGATGCGGCTGCGTCCCATGCCGGTGGTGATGGTGTCCTCGCTGACCGAGCGCGGCTCGGAAATCACCATGCGCGCGCTGGAACTGGGTGCGGTGGACTTCGTCACCAAGCCCAAGATTTCCATCCAGGCTGGCATGCGCGAGTACACCGAGCTGATCACCGACAAGATCCGCGCGGCGTCCAAGGCGCGGGTGATCGCGCGCAAGCTGCCGCAGCCGGGCGAGCAGGGCCACGCGCCGCTGTCGGCGCTGCGCAATCCGCTGCTGTCGTCGGAAAAGCTGATCATCATCGGCGCCTCCACCGGCGGCACCGAGGCGATCCGCGAATTCCTGATGCAGATGCCGTCCGACTGTCCCGGCATCCTGATCACCCAGCACATGCCGGAAGGCTTCACCCGTTCCTTTGCCGCGCGCCTGAACACGCTGTGCAAGATCTCGGTGCAGGAAGCCCAGGGCAACGAGCGCGTGCTGCCGGGCCATGCCTACATCGCGCCTGGCCACTCCCACCTGTACCTGACCCGCAGCGGCGCCAACTACATGACCCGCATCGACCAGGCCGAGCCGGTCAACCGCCACCGGCCCTCGGTGGACGTGCTGTTCCGCTCGGCCGCCCAGGCCGCCGGCAAGAACGCGGTGGGCGTGATCCTGACGGGCATGGGCAAGGACGGCGCGGCCGGCATGCTGGAGATGAAAAACGCCGGGGCGTATAATTTTGCCCAGGACGAGGCGAGCTGCGTGGTGTTCGGCATGCCGCGCGAAGCGATCGCGGTCGGCGCCGCGCATGAAGTCGGCGCGCTGCGCGACCTGCCGGGCATGGTGCTGGGTTACCTGGCCCAGCACGGCATGCGGGCGCTGCGGGTTTAAATGTGCAATTGTGACGTTTTACCGCTACTTTGTTCGCCTTAAAGCAACGAAAATGCTATCCTACAACTTGCTGCTAATTGTAGGCACTATTAACAACCGCGTAGAGAATCAACGGAGCAATTCATGGCTGATCCAAAGATGAAATTTTTAGTTGTTGACGATTTTTCGACGATGCGCCGCATCGTCCGGAATCTGTTGAAAGAACTGGGTTATGCCAATGTGGACGAGGCGGAAGATGGCGTGATGGCGCTGGCCAAGCTGCGTTCCGAACAATTCGACTTCGTCGTGTCCGACTGGAACATGCCGAACATGGACGGCCTCACCATGCTGCAGAACATCCGTGCCGATCCCGCCCTGGCCAAGTTGCCGGTGCTGATGGTGACCGCGGAAGCGAAAAAGGAAAACATCATCGCGGCGGCCCAGGCCGGCGCCAACGGCTACGTGGTGAAGCCTTTCACCGCCGCCACCCTGGACGAAAAGCTGAACAAGATCTTCGAGAAACTCGGGGCTTGATCATATCTGAGCAATACGGCGGCGCCATCGCAGCAGCAGCGGTGACGCCGGGCGAAGAGTTTTTGTCGCACCGGTCAGATGACCCGGGCTTTGCATGAGAGTTTACGCGGTCTCGGCCCGGACCAACTGATCGAAGAACGGCGTTGGCCGACCTGCCCACGCCCGCGATCGCCTCGACTATGTGGCCCGCTGCAGTAAGGTGCGGCCCGCAAAGTGTTCAACGCCACCGACGCCGCGGCCCTTCGCCGGGATCGCGCGGAACCTGGAGCGTGGTGGCTGACCAGGGGCAGGTGGACGATCTGCTGGAAAGCCTGGGTTTCTGATCCGTACCGGCCCGCCAGTTGCGGGCTTTTTCACTGAAGAACCATGCACCGAACCAATTTCCTCGTCCGTGAACCCTTGCTGGACCCCAAGCAGCGCGTGGTGGGCTATGAACTGGCGTGGCAACAGCGCGGCGCCTCGTCGTCGGTGGAAGCGCTGGAAGCGCTGATTGCCTTTGTGGCCGAGCAGGTGGTCGACGAAGACGGCAACTGGCTGCTGCGCGACAAGACCCTGTTCCTGGATGCCGTGCCGGCCATGCTGTCGACCGACGCGCTGCACCAGCTCCCGCCGGAGCACACCGTGCTGTCGCTCAAGGCGGCCGAGCTGGCCAATGCCGATACCGTGTCGGCCGTGCAAGCCCTGCGCGCGGGCGGCGTCGGCATTTTGCTGCGGGCGGTCGACCTGGCCCGCGCCGGTGCGCGGCTGGCGACCGTGGCGTCCTATGTCGAGGTGCGTTTTTCCGGCGCCGACGTCGGCACCCAGGCGCGCACCTACGCGGCGCTGAAGCAATCGACCGTGGGCATGGTGGCGCGGCCGGTCACCAGTTGGGCCGATTTCGACGCCTGCGCCGCGCTGGGCCTGAGCGCCTTCGTCGGCAAGCTGCACCTGACCCCGCGCCCGACCACCGACCCCAAGGGCTTGAATCCGGCCCAGGCCATCATCATGCAACTGATGCAGATGGTGCGCCAGGAAGCCGACATCGCCCAGCTCGAAGCCGTGCTCAAGCGCGACGCCACGCTGTCGTACAAGCTGCTGCGCTACATAAACTCGGCCGGCTTCGGCGCCGGCCGCGAAGTGCAATCGCTGCGGCAGGCGCTGACCTTGCTGGGCTACACGCCGCTGTACCGCTGGCTGACCCTGCTGCTGGCCACCGCCAGCACCACCGGGTATTCGCCGGTGCTGCTGGAAACCGCCGTGGTGCGCGGCCGCCTGGCCGAGCTGCTGGCCGTGCCGGCGCTGGGCAAGGTCGAAGCGGAGAATGTCTTCGTGGCAGGCATGTTCTCGCTGCTGGACCGCCTGCTGGGCATCCCGATGGCCGAGGTGCTGGCCAACATCCAGCTTTCCGACGACATCGTGGCCGCGCTGCTGACGCGCGGCGGCAAGTACGGCCCCTACCTGGCGCTGGCCGAGGCTTGCGAGCTGAACTCGGACTTGGTCGCCTCGCTGGCCGGTTCGTTGAAGCTGACCCCGCTGGACGTCAACAAGGCCCACCTCTCGGCCCTGGCCTGGGCGCAAAACGTCGCTTCCTGATCTGCCGCAAACACCATCCGCGCTGGCATTGACAGGCGGGGTGGCGCGGCGGAACATGGCTGCATGAACGCTAATTCAGACAAAGAGTATATCGACACCAAGGTCGGCGGCCTGCGAACTTATGTGAACGTCCGCTATGAAGTTCTGGAGTCGAAAATTGATGCTTTGCGCGCGGAGGTTTCTGCGAAGATTGAGACGGCCGTTGCGCAACTGATCAAGTGGTATGTTTCCACCATTCTGGTTGTGATCGCAGTGATGATCGCCTTGTTCAGCGTTACGCTGAATGCGATATTGCGGGATAAGCAGTCCTCGGCTGCCACCCCGGCAATGGTGGTTCAAGTGACGCCGGTCGGCAAGCCTTAGATTTCCAGGTTGTCGATCAGGCGGGTCGTGCCCAGCTTGGCCGCGGCCAGCACCACCAGCGGCGTGTTTTGCGCCAGGTCGCCGGCGTTGGGCGGTTGCAAATCGTTGCGCTTGCGGATGGAAATGTAGTCCGGCTTCCAGCCGCGCTTGCTCAAGTCGTCCATGGCCTTGTGCTCCAGTTGGAACACGTCGAGGTGGCCCGAGCGCACTTCATTCGCCACCGCGTTCAGCGCCTGGAACAGTGCCGGCGCTTCGGCCCGTTCCGCTGCCGACAAGTACATATTGCGCGACGACAGCGCCAGGCCATCGTCCGCGCGCCAGGTTTCGGCCGCCACGATCTCGGTCGGCATGGCGAACTGGCGCGTCATGTTCCGCACGATCATCAGTTGCTGGTAGTCCTTCTTGCCGAACACGGCCACGCGCGGCTGCACGCAGGAGAACAGCTTGGTCACCACGGTGCACACGCCGTTGAAGAAGCCCGGGCGGAACTCGCCTTCCAGGATGTTGCCCAGGCCGTCAGGCGGCTGCACGCGGTATTCCTGCGGCTCCGGGTACAGGTCCTTCTCGGTCGGCGCGAACAGCACGTACACGCCTTCCTTTTCCAGCTTCTCGACGTCGGCCTGGAAGGTGCGCGGGTACTTGTCGAAGTCTTCGTTCGGCCCGAACTGCAGGCGGTTGACGAAGATGGAGGCGACCACCGGGTCGCCGTGCTTGCGCGCCAGGCGCATCAGCGACAAGTGGCCTTCGTGCAGATTGCCCATGGTCGGGACAAAGGCCGTGCGCAGTTGGCCGCTGAGTTGGTCGCGCAGTTCTTGGATCGTGGTGATGATTTTCATGGTTGTCTTGTTATGCAGGCGAATAGGCCAGGCGCACGTAGATCGGTGCGAATGGCTCGGCCTGGGTGATTTCAATCAGGGTTTCCTTGGCCAGTTCCAGCAGCGCCACGAAGTTGACCACCACCACCGGCACGCCGCCGCCCACGTCGAACAGATCGGCAAACTCGACGAAGCGCGTCGATTGCAGGCGGCGCAGGATGCTGGTCATGTGTTCGCGCACCGACAGCTCTTCGCGGCTGATCTTGTGGTGCTGGGTCAGGCGGGCGCGCTTCATCACGTCCAGCCAGGCTTGTTGCAGGTCTTCCGCCACGACGTGCGGCCAGGTCGGCACCAGGCTTTGCTCGATGAAGATCTGGGTGCGGGTGAAATCGCGGTCCACCTGGGGCAGGGCGTTGAGGTCGTAGGCGGCCAGCTTGATCTGCTCGTATTCCAGCAAGCGGCGCACCAGCTCGGCGCGCGGATCGTCCGCTTCCACGTCCAGCTCGGTCTGGCGCTGGGGCAGCAGCATGCGCGACTTAATCTCGATCAGCATGGCCGCCATCAGCAGGTACTCGGCCGCCAGCTCCAGGTTGGACAAGCGGATCTGGTCGACATACTTCAGGTATTGCAGCGTGAGCTGCGCCATGGGGATGTCGAGGATGTTGAAGTTCTGCTTGCGGATCAGGTACAGCAGCAGGTCCAGCGGGCCCTCGAAGGCGTCCAGGAAGATTTCCAGCGCATCCGGCGGGATATACAGGTCGGTCGGCAGCTTGAGCAGCGGTTCGCCGTACAGGCGGGCGAGGGCGGAGACTTCGGCGGTGACGGCGGCGGCTTCAGCGGCGGCCGCCGCTTCGGCATCGGCGCCGGTTCCGGCATCGGCGCCGCTGTCCGGGACGGCATCGCCGCCGGCGTGATCGTCGGCCGGTTCGCCGGCAGCGGCTTCAAGAGCGGCAGTGGCGCCGGCAGCCAGTTCGCCGTCGTGGGCGGCTGGCGCTTGCGGCTGCAGGTCAGCCATATCGTCTGGCACCATCCTTGCCGCCCCGTGTGCTTAGACTTTGTTCTGGTACACGTAAGCTTGTTGCTTGATGGCCGATTCGAGCTGACGTTTCTGCTCCTCCAGCGAGACCGGCGGACGGTCCCACAGCAGTGCACGGCCTTTCTGCTGGCCGGCTTCAATGCCTGGGTTCTTTTCCTTCAGCGCCTTGATGAACAGGGTGTGATCGGATTCGTACATCGAATGTTGTTTAGAGAGTTTCATATTCTTCAAGAGGGTGGATCAGCAGCGGGTATTTTACCCCGCCCCGGCCATTGGGCGCTATTTCTATCGACGGGCTTCAGGTATGCTCACGCTACCATTGTTGCAAGCTTATCACTAATGACATACCGCCTTACCCCCCGGACCATCTTCCTGCTGACCCTGCCGCCGCTGCTGTGGGCCGGCAACGCCGTCGTTGGCCGCCTGGTGCACGACATGCTGCCACCCGTGCTGCTGAATTTCCTGCGCTGGGCGATCGCCTTCTTCATCCTGCTGCCGCTGGCCGGCCCGGTGTTCCGGCGCGAGGCGGGATTGTGGCGCCACTGGCGCAGCTACGCGATGCTGGGCCTGCTGGGCATCGGCATGTACAACGCGCTGCAATACCTGGCGCTGCAAAGCTCCACGCCGATCAACGTCACGCTGGTGGCGTCCGGCATGCCGGTGTGGATGATGCTGACCGGCTGGCTGTTCTTTGGCGTCCCGGTCAGCCGCCGCCAGGTGGCGGGCGCCGTGCTGTCCATCGCCGGCGTGCTGGTGGTGCTGGCGCGCGGCGAGTGGCGGCATGTCATGGAACTGCGGCTGGTGGCCGGCGACCTGTTCATGATACTGGCCACCATCGCCTGGTCGCTGTATAGCTGGCTGCTGCTGCGCGCCACCGAACCGGCCGCGATCCGCGCCAACTGGGCCAGCTTCCTGCTGGCGCAGGTGTTCTTCGGCGTGCTGTGGTCGGGCGGCTTCGCGGCCGGCGAATGGGCGCTGGGCGCGGCGCCGGTGCAGTGGGGCTGGCCGCTGGTGGCGGCGCTGGCCTATGTGTCGGTGGGACCGGCGGTGATCGCCTTCCGCTTCTGGGGCGAGGGCGTGCGCGAGGCAGGCCCGGCCATCGGCGCCTTCTTCGTCAACCTGACGCCGCTGTTCACGGCGCTACTGTCCTCGGCCTTCCTGGGCGAGGCGCCCCATGCCTACCACGCGGCCGCGTTCGCGCTGATCGTCGGCGGCATCGTGGTGTCCGCGCGTCGCTAGCCTGCGGCGACTTTCAGCGCGTCGATAAACACCCGTACTTTCTGCGGCAGGTGCGAGGTGGCCGGATAGATGGCGTGGATGTCGCTTTCCGGCAGCGACCAGTCGGGCAGCAGCCGCACCAGGCGCCCCGCCGCGACGTCGGGCTGCACCGAGAAGGTGGTGGCGCGCATCATGCCGTCGCCGGCCAGCGCGGCGGCGTGGCAGGCGTAGGCGGTATTGGTGGTGAAGACCGTGTTCAGCATGCGCACCTCGTGCACTTCGCCGGCCGCGTTTTCCAGCGTGAAGACATTCGGCTGCGGCAGCACGGACAGCGACACCAGCGGCAGCGTTGGCAAATCCTGCGGCGCGGCCGGCATGCCATGGCGGGCGATGAAGTCCGGGCTGGCCACCAACCAGCGCACCAGCTTGCCGACGCGGGTGGCGACGTGGCCCGAGTCGCCCAGCTTGCCGAGACGGACCGCCACGTCGATGCCTTCCGCGATCAGGTCGATGCGATGGTCGGCGCACACCAGGTCCACCTTCAGCGCCGGATAGCGCGCCCGCAGCACCGACAGCAAAGGCGCCACCACGATCACGCCGTAATCGATGGGCGAAGCCACGCGCAGCGTGCCGCGCGGGCTGTGGCGCCCCGTGCGCGCCTGCTCGATGGCCTGTTCTGCCGATTGCAGCAACTGGCGGCAGGCTTCGTAAAATTCGCGCCCGGCCTCGGTCAGGTTCAGCTTGCGGGTGGAGCGCTGCAATAGGCCGACGCCGATTTCCTGCTCCAGCAATTGCATGTGCTTGCTGACCATGGACTTGGCCAGTCCCAGCCGGTCGGCGGCGGCGGTCAGCGAGCCTGCTTCCACCACGGCCACGAAGGTCGTCAGGCGGTTGAGATTGATGTTGCCGAGATCGACCATGGAGCCTCCTTTTTCGTTGATTGTACACTTTCAGTGAACTGAGATTCCTGGTTTGTCCGTCTTATCAGAACACCGGAGCCTGCCTATACTGGGTATCACTTTCAACTCATGCAAGGAAATGCCATGAAACTCTACGGTTTCCGCCTGTCGGGCCACAGCCACCGGGCCGAACTGATGCTCAACCTGCTGCACCTGCCGTATGAATTCGTCGAGATCGACCTGGGTGGACGTGAAAACCGTGGCGCGGCGCACCTGGCGCGCAATCCCTTCGGCGAGGTGCCGGTGCTGGAAGACGGCGAGACGGTCATCGCCGATTCCACCGCCATCCTGGTCTACCTGGCGTCCAGGTACGACGACGGCCATTGGCTGCCGCGCGACCCGGTGACGGCCGCGAAAGTGCAGCAGTGGCTGTCGCAGGCCTCGGGCAAGGTCGCCTACGGCCCGGCCGCCGCGCGCGTGGCGAATGTGTTTGGCGCGCCGCTGGACATCGAGCGCGCCCAGGGCATCGCCACCCGCTTGTTCGACGTGATGGAAACCGTGCTGCAGGGCCGCCGCTGGCTGGTCGGGGAGCACGCCACCATCGCCGATGTCGCCGGCTACAGCTACATCGCCCACGCGCCGGAAGGCGGCATCGCGCTGAAGCCGTATCCGAACATCCGCGCCTGGCTGGACAACATCCGCGCGCTGCCGGGCTTTGTGCCCATGCCCGCCACCAAAGCCGGCATCGCGCCGGAAATCATCTAGGGAGATCGCCATGGACACCCTCGCTGCCTCGCCATTCCATGCGGGCGAACTGGACATCCAGGCGCGCGTGGGTGTCGACATGACCAGCTCCGCCGGCGGCATCCGCGATTACATGCCGGCCCAGCACCGCGAGTTCTTCGCCGAGCTGCCGTTCTTCTTCATCGGTGCGCTGGATGCGGCCGGCCAGCCGTGGGCGAGCGTGCTGGCCGGCGATCCCGGCTTTCTGTCGACGCCCGACGCGCGCACCCTGCATATTGCCGGCGGCCTGCTGCCGGGCGATCCACTGGAAGGGCAGTTGCATGTGGGCGCGCACCTCGGCGGGCTGGGCCTGGTGCCGGCCACGCGCCGCCGCAACCGCGTCAACGGCGAGATCGTCGCTGCCGATGAAGACGGCGTGCGTGTCGCCGTCAGCCAAAGCTTCGGCAACTGCCCGCAGTACATCCAGCATCGCCAGCACAGCGCCGCGCCGGCCGGCGAGCGTAAGGTGCAGGTGCTGAGCAGCGCCGCGCTCAGCGCGCAGGACCGCGAACTGATCGCGCAGGCCGATACCTTCTTCATCGCCAGCGCCAACCTGGGCGCGGAAGCGGGCAGGGGACGCGGGGTCGATGTCTCGCACCGCGGCGGCCGCGCGGGCTTCGTGCGCATCGACGACGAACACACCCTGACTTCACCTGAATTCGTGGGGAACTTCTTCTTCAACACGCTGGGCAACCTGGCGGTGTATCCCCGCGCCGGCCTGCTGTTCATCGATTTCGAGCGCGGCGACCTGCTGCACGTCGCGGTGGAAGCGGAGATCATCTGGGAAGGCGAACAGTTGCAATCCTTCGCCGGCGCCGAGCGCCTGCTGCGCTTCCATGTGCGGGAAGTGGTGCGCAATGTGGGGGCGCTGCCGTTCCGCTGGAGCACGCCGCAGGCTGCGTCGCAGGTCGCGCGTACCGGCAACTGGACGGAGGCCGACCGCGCGCAGGATGCAAGCCAAGTGCGTGGCTGGCGTCCCTACACGGTGGTTGACGTGGTGCGGGAGAGCAGCAATGTGCGCTCGTTCTACCTGGAGCCGGCCGACGGGCTGGGCGTGGCGCCGCACGTGCCGGGCCAGCATATCTCGCTGCGCACGCCGCAGTGGGCGACCGATGGCGCGGCCTCGCAGATCCGCCACTACACCTTGTCCGATGCGCCGGACGGCCGCCGCTACCGCATCAGCGTCAAGCGCGACGGCGTGGTGTCTGCGTGGCTGCACGCCCATCTCGCGCCGGGCGCGCAGATTGAGTTGATGGGGCCTGGCGGCGACTTCACGTTTGAGGAAGGCACGCAGCGGCCGGTGGTGATGCTGTCGGCAGGCATAGGCATCACGCCCATGATCGCCATGCTGAACGGCCTGCTGGTAAACGGCAGCCGCACGCGCCACCGGCACCCGATTTACTTCATCCACGGCGCGCGCAATCGCGAGGAGCAGGCGTTTGGCGCGCACCTGCAGGCGCTGCAGGCTGGCCATCGCAATCTGGCTGTGCATGTCCATTACAGCAGCGAGCAGGGGCGCATGGACGCGGACCTGTTGATGTCCCTGCTGCCGTTGGACGACTACGACTTTTACCTGTGCGGCCCGGACGGCTTCATGCAAGCCATGCGCGCGGGCCTGCGCAAGCTGAACGTGGCCGATGAGCGCATACGCTACGAGACCTTTCAGCTTGCGGCTTGATCAGCGCGTCTGCGTCTGATTGTCCTTGCAATTGCTGCTGTTGGTGGCGTGCGCGGGCGCGGTGGCGTTGCCGTCGGTATGCGCCTGGTTGCAGTCGGTCACCGTCTGATTCTTGTGATGCTTGCTGCGCTTGGAGGTCTTAGCCTGGGCCATATTCTGCGCATTGCTGTTGTTCTGCATGGTCGTGGCGTTTTGCTCGCCGCTGTTGGCGGTGCTTTGGCCGGCGGTCGGCGTGCCCGTATTGCTGGTGCCGGAATTCGAAGTGGTCGGTTGCTGGGTGGTCTGGGCGATGGCGCCCGCGCTCATGCACGCGGCAGCGATCAAGGCGATCAGTTTGTTATTCATGCTTGGCTCCTTGCGATTGAGTGGCTGGTTTCTCAACGCCGCCTTGCACGCCGGCGCTGGAGGATGGGCTGGTCTTCTTCTGTGGGGCGGCCTTGTCGGGCGCTGCTTGCGTGGCAGTGGCGGTGTTGAGCAAGCCCGTGATCATGGCCATGGCGAAAAAGCTGTTCATGATTGCCTCCTTGCGGAAGTCGATGAGCAATATTGTTCCACGGCGGCCTGCGCGGCCGCGTAGGACTGGCTCCCGTATCGCGGTCGGAATCGACCGCCGCTTAATGCCGTAATTGACGCCGCATCACCAGCGGCGCCGGCTCCAGCGGGTTGGCGTGGGAATATTCGAGTTCTTCAGCCAGCGCGAACTCGTAAGCAGAGTAGAAATCGATGAGCTTGGGCTGGTCGGCGCGCACGGCCAGGCGCACCTCCTGCACGCCGCTGGCCAGGGCGTGATGGATCACGGCTTCCAGCAAGTGCTGGGACAGATAAGCGCCTCGGTGGGCGGGCAGCACGCCCATCCTGCACACTTCCCACACGCCCGGCTCGGCTTCCAGCGGCAGCCAGCGCACGGAACCTATCGGCTCGCCGTTCACCTCCAAAACAAAACCGCCGCCATCGCGCAGGTGTTCTGCAACGATAACGGCGGTTTCGCGGTGGCCGCTCGACGTGACGCTGACCTTGCCGGCCCACGCGGCGCGCGTGAGCCCGGCGATCAAGCTGGCATCATCCTGAGTCGCTTCACGCACGACGAGGTTCATGCCCGGCTGCCTTAACGGATGCGCATGCCCGGTTCGGCGCCCGGCCACGGGTTGAGGATGTAGAGGCCCGGATTGGCTTTCTCGTCGGCGGCCGACGCGGCCATCACCATGCCTTCCGAAACGCCGAACTTCATCTTGCGCGGCGCCAGGTTGGCGACCAGCACGGTCAGCTTGCCGATCAGGTCTTCCGGCTGGTACATCGACTTGATGCCCGAGAAGACGTTGCGGTGACGGCCTTCGCCGGCATCCAGCGTCAGGCGCAGCAGCTTGTCCGAGCCTTCCACGTGTTCGCAGTTGACGATCTTGGCGATGCGCAGGTCGACCTTGAAGAAGTCGTCCACCGAGATTTCCGGCGCCATCACTTCGATGCCGGTCTCGGTCACCGCGACGGCCGGCGCGGCCTTGGCCTTGGCCGGCTTCTCGGCCTTGGCGGCAGGGGCCGCAGCTTGCGCAGCGGCGCCCTGCGGCGCGTCGAACAGGTCTTCGATCATCTTGGCGTCGACGCGGGTCATCAGGTGCGCGTAGGCGCCGATGGTACGGCCCAGCATCGCGCCCGACACCACGCCGCTGGCGACATCGGTATCGGCCCAGACGAACTTGTCGTCGTTGAGGAACCTGGCCACGTTGGCGGCCACGCCCGGCAGCACCGGCGACAGCAGGATGGACAACTGGCGGAACAGGATCAGCGCAGTGGTGCAGACATCGTGCAGCTCGGCGCTCCTGGCTTCATCCTTGGCCAGTATCCACGGCTTGTTCTCGTCCACGTACTGGTTGGTGATGTCGGCGATTTCCATCACTTCGCGCAGGGCCTTGCCGAATTCGCGGGCGTCGAAGTTGGCGGCGATGCTGGCCTGGCGCTCCACGCCCTCCGGCGTGACCAGCGCCCGCTTGATCCACGCTTGCGCATTGTCGGACAGGCTGGACGCCAGCTTGCCGTCGAACTTCTTGGCGATGAAGCCGGCGCAGCGCGAGGCGATGTTGACGTACTTGCCGATCAGGTCCGAGTTCACGCGCGAGACGAAGTCTTCGCCGGTGAAGTCCAGGTCTTCCACCTTGGAGTTCAGCTTGAAGGCGATGTAGTAGCGCAGCCATTCCGGGTTCATGCCCAGGTTCAGGTAGCGCAGCGGCGAGATGCCGGTGCCGCGCGACTTGGACATCTTCTCGTTGTTGACGGTCAGGTGGCCGTGCACCGCCACGCGCATGCGCTCGATGGTCGGGTGGTCGGCGAACTTCAGCATGGCGGGCCAGAACAGCAGATGGAAGGACACGATGTCCTTGCCGATGAAGTGAATCTGCTCGGTGCCCGGATCGCGCAGGAAGGCGTCGTAGTCCAGGCCCTTCTTGCCGAAGTAGTTCTTCAGCGAGGCCAGGTAGCCGACCGGCGCGTCCAGCCAGACGTAGAAGTACTTGCCCGGCGCGTCAGGGATCGGGATGCCGAAGTAGGGCGCGTCGCGCGAGATGTCCCAGTCGGCCAGCTTTTCGCCGGCTTCGCCCAGCCATTCGGAGACCTTGTTGACCATCTCGGGCTGCAAGCGGCCCGGCGTGTTCAGCCACTCCTTCAGGAACTGGTAGCAGCGCGGGTCGGACAGCTTGAAGAAGTACTGTTCCGAGGGCTTCAGCACGGGCGTGGCGTTGGTGAACACCGAGTACGGATTCACCAGGTCGGTCGGCTGGTAGGCCGCGCCGCAGACTTCGCAGTTGTCGCCGTACTGGTCCTTGGCGCCGCACTTCGGGCACTCGCCCTTGATGTTGCGGTCGGCCAGGAACATGCCCTTGACCGGGTCGAAGAAGCGGTCCACGGTCTTGGTCTGGATCAGGCCGGCGTCGCGCAGCTTGCGGTAGATGCCCTGCGACAGTTCGACGTTTTCCGGCGAATCGGTCGAGTACCAGTTATCGAAGGCGATGTGGAAGCCGTCCAGGTACTGGGCGCGGCCGGCCGCGATCTTGGCAACGAACTCCTGCGGGGTGATGCCTTCCTTCTCGGCGGCGATCATGATCGGCGTGCCGTGGGTGTCGTCGGCGCCCACGAAGTGGACTTCGCGCAGGCCATCGCCCTCGCGCTGCATTCGCTGGAACCGTACCCAGATGTCGGCCTGGATGTACTCCATCATGTGGCCAATATGGAAAGCGGCGTTTGCGTAGGGCAGGGCAGTAGTGACGAACAGCTTGCGGGTCATGGTTATTGCACTTTGTGGGTGGAAAAGGAGCATTTTAACAGCGGATGCGGTGCTTGCGCAGGTTGCGCTAGAATGGCGGGCACATTTAACGGAGAGCTACATGAGCATCGCAGTAGAAGACGTCAAGGCCGCCCTGTCCAAAATCGTTGACCCAAATACAACGAAGGATTACGTGAGCGGCAAGTCCGTGAAGAATTTGAAGGTCGATGGCAGCGACATTTCGCTGGACATCGAGCTGGGCTACCCGGCCAAGAGCCAGATCGATGCGGTGCGCAACAGCGTGATCGCGGGCCTGAAGACCCTGCCGGGCGTGGGTAACATCAGCGTCGGCGTCAGCAGCAAGATCATCGCGCACACGGTGCAGCGCGGCCTGAAGCCGATGGTCAACGTGAAGAACATCATCGCGGTCGCCTCCGGCAAGGGCGGCGTGGGCAAGTCGACCACCGCCGTCAACCTGGCGCTGGCGCTGGCGGCCGAGGGCGCGTCGGTGGGCCTGCTGGATGCCGACATCTACGGCCCGTCGCAGCCGATGATGCTGGGCGTGTCTGGCCGTCCCGAAACCAAGGACGGCAAGTCGATGGAGCCGCTGGAGAACTACGGCGTGCAGGTATCGTCGATCGGCTTCCTGATCGATCCCGACGAGCCCATGGTGTGGCGCGGTCCGATGGTGACCCAGGCGCTGCAGCAACTGCTGGAACAGACCAACTGGCGCGACCTCGATTACCTGATCGTCGACATGCCGCCGGGGACGGGCGACATCCAACTGACCCTGTCGCAGAAAGTGCCGGTGACCGGCGCGGTGATCGTCACCACGCCGCAGGACATCGCGCTGCTGGATGCGCGCAAGGGCTTGAAGATGTTCGAGAAGGTCGGCATCCCTATCCTGGGCGTGGTGGAGAACATGAGCGTCCACGTTTGCACCAACTGCGGCCACGCTGAAGAGATCTTCGGCCATGGCGGCGGCGCCAAGATGTGCGCGGATTTCGGCGTGGACTTCTTGGGCGCGCTGCCGCTGACCATGGCGATCCGCGAACAGGCCGACTCGGGCAAGCCGACCGTGGTGGCCGACCCGGACGGCAAGGTCGCTGCCATCTACAAAGAGATCGCCCGCAAGGTGGCGGTACAGGTGTCCGAGAAGGCCAAGGACATGACCAGCAAATTCCCCACCATCGTCGTCAAGAACGACTGACAAGAGCATCTGCGCCGCGTCGCCGGCGCATTCCTCAGTCTCGTGCTTACAACAACTTTGCCATTTTTTTAAAGTGGCACTCCTGGCTCACGTGCAACCTTCGCCGCCTCCGGAACGGGGCTGCGCAGAGCATGGGCAGGATTTTATGATCTTTATTTCGATATCGATCTGATAGAAAAAGTTATTGGATCATTGGGCCTGATATCGTTAATTTCTCCTTACGCCACAATGGTACCGCAACCATTTTATTGGTACGTAACATAATCGCTAACATGGAGGACATTTCGGCAAAAACGGTGGTGCGTTGTCAATATTTTTTGATAGCGCTACCAAAGGCGACCGTCTTCCGCAAGGACGGCGTCATTGATTACAAAAACGGAGACTATCATGCAGACACCATTTCAGAAGAACTTGATGTACCTCGCTGTCGCCAGCGCATGCGGCGTGCTGGCGCTGCCCGCGTCCGCGCAGCAGGCCGCGGCCGACGCGCCGCAGGCCGAGACCCCGGACAGCACCACCGTGGTCGTGTCGGGCTCGCGCATCGCCGCGCGTGGCTTCAGCCAGCCGACGCCCACCACCACCCTGACTTCCGCCGATCTTGATCGCGCAGCCAAGCCGAATATCTTCGAATCGCTGATCGAATTGCCGGCGCTGCAGGGCAGTACCGGCCGCACGACCAATACCTTCAGCACTTCCAGCGGCATCCAGGGCCTGTCGTCGCTGTCGCTGCGCGGGCTGGGCACGCTGCGCACGCTGACCCTGCTCGACGGCCAGCGCGTGGTCGGCGCCAACGTGACCGGCGTGACGGACGTCAGCCAGTTCCCGCAATTGCTGGTCAAGCGGGTCGACGTGGTGACCGGCGGCGCCTCGGCATCGTATGGCTCCGATGCGATCGGCGGCGTGGTCAACTTCATCACCGACAAGAAATTCACCGGCTTCAAGTCCAATGTCTCGGGCGGCATGACCAAATACCATGACGACAAGAGCGGCACCTTGCAGGCCGCGTGGGGCCAGGGCTTTGCCGACGATCGCCTGCATGTCACCGTCAGCGGCGAATTCACCAAGCAAAATGGCATCGACTCGCCGGGCTTTGGCGAGGTCGGCGCGGACGGCCGCACCTGGTACAACAATCCCGCGCTGCAGGAATCCACCAAGGCGATGCAAGCCGCCGGCCTGCCGCGCTACCGCAGCATCGTCAACGCGCAGCACATCCAGTACGCGAAGTTCGGCCTGATTACCAACGGCCCACTGAAGGGCACGGCGTTCGGCCCCGGCGGCACGCCTTACCAGTTCCAGTACGGCACCGATTGCGTCGGCAATTTCTGTATCGGCGGCGACCGTTCCGGCAGCGTGGGCGCGGGCACCAACCTGGCCATGAACTTCAAGCGCGAGGTGGCCTATAGCCGCGTGTCGTGGGATATCGACCCTGACAATGAGATCTACGTCACCGGCAACTGGGCGCAAATCACGTCCGCGTTCTCGCCCAATCCGGGCGCTGCCAAGCAGGGCAACCTGTCGATCCGCTGCGACAATGCCTACCTGCCGGCCTCGGTGGCCGATGGCTGCGTTTCAGGCTATCCGAGCGGCGTCATGTCGGTCGGCACCTCGAACGGCGAATTCCCGATCAATATCAACGTGCACCCGACGCGCACCCAGCGCCGCTTTGTGCTTGGCGCCGACGGCAGGTTCACCCTGTTCGGCAAGGACTGGTCGTATGACGCCTACGCCGAACACGGTGAAAACAAGACCGTCATCTATGTGAAAGACATCACGCTCAACCCACGCTACAACTTCGCGATCGACGCCATCAAGGATCCCGCCACCGGGCAGATCGTCTGCCGCAGCGCCGCCGCCCGCGCCGCCGGCTGCCAGCCGATCAATATCTTCGGCGATGTGCCGATCAACATGGCTGGCTGGAACTACATCGCGCCGACCAACGGGCCAATGCAACACACGGATTCGACGCAGAATGTTGTTAGCGCTAACATCAACGGCGAGCTGGCGCAGGGCTGGGCCGGCCCGATCTCGATGGCGTTCGGCGGCGAATGGCGGCGCGAGGAATACAAGGTCTTCGGCGACCCCTACGGCGCGGGCGTGGCGCTGGATTCGCCGTACAGCGCCAACTACCCGGCCGACCCGACCCTGTCCACCACGGGCGATAACTGGTTCGCGGGCAACTACCACAATGGCCAGGGCGCGTTCAACGTGAAGGAAGCCTATGTTGAATTCAACATCCCATTCCTGAAGTCGGCCACGCTGGGCGAGGCCAACCTGAACGTCGCCGACCGCGAAGAGAAATACAGCACCGCCGGCAAGGCCCGCGCCTGGAAGCTGGGCGGCACCTGGCAGACGCCGATCGATGGCCTGCGCCTGCGCGCGGTCAGCTCGGAAGACGTGCGTGCGCCGAACCTGTCCGAGCTGTTCGCGGCCATGACGGTCACCAACCAGGCGGTCAACAACAACCAGGGCCAGTCGATCCAGATCCAGCAGCGCAACGTCGGCAACCCGGCGCTGAAACCGGAAGAGGCGCGCAACAACTCCTTCGGCCTGGTGCTGAGCCAGCCGTCGTGGGCGCGCAACTTCAACTTCTCGGTCGACTACTACGACATCAAGGTCAAGAACGTGATCAGCTCGCTGAATCCGCAGCAGGAAGTCGACCTGTGCTACGGCGGCAACCAGCAAGTCTGCTCGGCGGTGTCGATCAACGGGCCGGCGGGCACCAACTACGTGCTGGCGCAGAGCTTTAACTTTGCCTCGCTGCACACGCGCGGCGTCGATTTCGAGATGGCGTATCGCAAGAACATGGCCGCATTCGGCCTGCCGGGCAGCGTGACCTTGCGCGGCCTGGCCTCGCGCATGGTCCACTCGATCTCCGACCCGGGCGTGCCCGGCACCACGCCAAGCGAAGGCGCCGGCGCCATGACCGGTCCGACGCCGAAGTGGAAAGCCCTGGTGTCGCAGACCTGGGATGGCCTGGCCCGCGACAAGCTGAGCCTGACCTTGAGCGAGCGCTGGATCAGCGCCGGTGTCTTCAACAACGAATACATCGAGTGCCAGACCAATTGCCCGCTGCCGACCGCCGCGCACCCGACCATTTACGACAACCACATGCCGGGCGCGCTGTACTTCGACCTGGGCGGCACGTACAACATCACGAAACAGATCTCGGCCTACTTCAAGATCGACAACGTGGCCGACCGCGCGCCGGTGCTGGTCCCGCAAACCAACTTGAGCCTGGCCCTGAATCCTGCGGTGTATGACTCGGTTGGCCGCACCTACCGCGTCGGCGCCCGCATGAACTTCTAAGGAGGCGCCAGCCGTGTGGAGTGTATTTTCCGTACTGCTGGCGGTCGGCCTGCTGACCATCATGATCGCCTGGGGCAAGGTGCAGCCGCTCCTGGCGTTCGTGGTGGCAGCCCTGGTCGCCGCCCTGGCGCTGGGCATGCCGCTGGCAAAAATCCCCGGCGCCATCGAGAAAGGCATCGGTGACTTGCTCGGTTCCCTGGTCGTGGTGATCTGCGTCGGCGCCGTGTTCGGCAAGCTGATCGCCGACAGCGGCGCGGCCCGGCGCATCGCCATCAGCCTGATCGATGCGATGGGACCGCACCGGATGCCGGTGGCCATGACCGTCACCGGCTTCGTGGTGGGCTTGCCGCTGTATTACAACGTTGGCTTCGTGCTGATGATCCCGCTGATCTTTTCGCTGGTGTACCAGTCGGGGCGGCCGGCGGTGGCGCTCGGCATGCCCTTGCTGGCCGGCCTGTCGATCGCGCACGGCTTTTTGCCGCCGCACCCGTCGCCGACCGCGCTGGTGGCGGCGGTCCACGCCGACATGGGCAAGACGCTGTTGTATGGCCTGGTGGTGGCGATCCCGACGCTGATTATCGCCGGCCCGGTGTTTGCCATGACGCTGAAACATATCCGCGCCCAGCCCGCCGCCATCTTCCGCAGCGAGCCCAAGCCGGATCACGCCTTGCCGGGCGCGTTCGCCAGCTTCTTTACCGCGCTGCTGCCGGTGGTCTTGCTGGGTGCGCTGACCGTGCTCACCTTGCTGCGGCCAGAGCTGGCGCAGCCGCTGGCGTTCTTCGCCCATCCCACGGTGGTGATGCTGGCTTCCTACCTGGTGGCCATCTTCACGCTGGGGACCGGCCGCGGCCTGACGCTGCCGCAGGTGATGGCTTCGGCGCAGGAAGCGCTGCGCGAAATCGCGCCCATCTTGCTGATCATCGGCGGTGCGGGCGGCTTGAAGCAGGTGCTGACCGAGTCCGGCGTCAGCGCCCAGCTTGGCGCCCAGTTGGCCAGCCTGCCGGTGCCGCCCTTGCTGCTGGGCTGGGCCGTGGCGACGCTGATCCGCGTCTGCCTGGGCTCGGCCACCGTGGCTGGCGTGACGGCGGCCGGCGTGGTCGGGCCGCTGGTGCAAACCACGGGCGCCGATCCGAACCTGATGGTGCTGGCCGTCGGCGCCGGCAGCCTGATGTTCAGTCATGTGAACGACTCGGCGTTCTGGATGTTCAAGGAATACTTTGGCTTGTCGCTGCGCGACACCTTCCGCTCATGGACGATGATGGAAACACTGGTCGGCAGCGTCGGCATCGTGTTCGTCTTGCTGCTGTCGCTGTTCGTCTGAAAAACAAGGAGACATAGTTGAAACACCGATTTCTCACACTGCCGGCGCTGCTGCTTGCGGCGCTGGCAGCCCACGGCAGCGCGGCGCAGGCGGCGAGCGCCGTGCCGGCTTCTGTTTCTGCCTACCAGGACTTGCCGGACGATCCGCGCGCCGTCATCGTGCGCGCCAAGGGCGACGGCATTACCGACGACAGCGACGCCCTCCAGCAGGCCATCGACAGCGCGGCCAACCACGGCGCAGGCGGCGTCGTGTTCCTGCCGTCCGGCCGCTACCGCATCAGCCGCAGCATCCTGGTGCCGATTGCCGTGCGCGTGTACGGCGTGGGCAAGACGCGGCCGGTGCTGGTGCTGGGTCCCCACACGCCGGGCTTCCAGAAGGGCGTGGGCAATATGGTGATCTTCACCGGCACCGATACCTACAACATCGGCAAGGTGGCGATGCCGGTGCCCAGCGCCGTGCCGTTCAGTGCCGAGCCGGGCAAGGCCGTGCGCGACGCCAATTCGTCGACCTTCTATTCGGTGCTGTCCAATGTTGACTTTGAAGTCGGCGACGGCAACCCGGCTGCCAGCGGCGTGCGCATGCATACCGCGCAGCACTCCAACCTGTCGCACATCGACTTTCGCATGGGCTCGGGCCTGGCTGGCGTTTACCAGGTGGGCAATATCGCCTACGACCTGCGCTTCTATGGCGGCCGCTACGGCATCCTGGCCGAGAAAACCTCGCCGGCCTGGCAGTTCACGCTGCTCGATGCGCTGTTTGACGGCCAGCGCGACGCCGCCATCCGCGAGCACGAGGCCGGCCTCACGCTGGCCAATACCGGGATCCGCAACACGCCGGTCGGCATCGAGATCGACCGCGGCTACGGCGACTGGTTGTGGGGCCATGACGTGCGCATGGAGAATGTGTCGAAGGCCGGGGTCATCGTCAGCAATGAAAACAATGTATATACCCAGGTCGGCTTCGAGCGCGTCAGCGCGCGCAATGTGCCGGTGTTCGCGCGCTTCCGCGACAGCGGCAAGCAACTGGCGGGGCAGGGGCGCGACTACCAGGTGGCGGAATTCAACCACGGGTTGAAATTGTCCGGCCTGGGCGTGCCCGGCCAGTTCGACACCCATTACCGCACGGCGCCGCCGGAGACCGACCGTGCCGCCCGCGTCATGCGGGCCTTGCCGCCGACCGCCGAGTGGGCCAGCGTGCGCAGCTTTGGCGCTAAAGGCGATGGCGTCAGCGACGACACGGCCGCCATCCAGCAAGCGATCGACCGCCATCGCGTGGTGTACCTGCCGCAGGGCCTGTACGCCGTCAACGACACCATCCACCTCAAGCCCGATACCGTGCTGATTGGCCTGCACCCTGGCCTGACCCGGCTGGTGCTGCCGAACGGCTCGCCGCTGTACCAGGGAACCGGCGCGCCCAAGGCCCTGCTGGAAAGCGCGCGCGGCGGCGACGCCCTCGTCACCGGCATCGGCCTGGCCACCGGGGAAGTCAATCCGCGCGCGGTGGCGCTGCTGTGGCGCGCCGGCGAGCAGTCGGCGGTGGATGATATCCGCATCCAGTGGGGCTATGGCTCGGCCACCGATCCGTACAGGAAGAATGAACGCTTCGATACGTCGGCCTGGTGGGATCGCCAGTATCCCAGCGTCTGGGTGACGGACGGTGGCGGCGGCACCTTCACCGGCGTGTGGACGCCGGCCGGCCACGCGCAGGCCGGCTTCTACGTGACCAATACCAAAACGCCGGGCCGCGTGTACGAACTGTCGGCCGAACATCACATCCGCAACGAGATCGTGCTGGACGGCGTGGAGAACTGGTCGTTCTACGCGCCGCAGACGGAAGAGGAAGTGCGCGACGGCGCCGATTCGGTGTCGCTCGATATCCGCAATTCGAAAAACCTCTTGCTGGCCAACTACCACGCCTATCGCGTGACCCGTTCGATGAAGCCGGCCCCGACGGCGGTACGGATCAGTAATTCCAGCGGCATCCGCTTCCGCAACGTGGCGGTCAACGGCGAGAGCGGCTTCCCCACTTGCGACGAGAACGGCTGCGTCGCCGACCTGCGCGCCTCGAAATACCCGTATGAGAACGCCATTACCGACGTGACCAATCAGTTGCAGGTGCGCGAGCGCATGTTCGCGGTGCTCGACTACAGTGGCCAGCAGGGCGCCGCGCCGCTGCCGCCGGCGGCAGCGCGCGTGGACAAACTGGAAGACGGCTTCTACTCGATCGCCGGCGCCGCCGTGGATTCAAAGGGCAGGCTGTACTTCATCGACCGCCATTTCCAGCGCATCTACAGTTACGCCCAGGGGGAAGGGCTGAAGACGGTCAGCGACTATCCGCTCGATCCGGTCAACTTGGCGGTCGACGGCAGCGATAACCTGCTGGTGCTCTCGTCCAGCGGCAAGGAGGGCACGGTGTACACGCTCAAGCCGGGCGTGCCGGGGGCGGTGGCGTCGGTCATCGCGCCGACAGCGGCGGGCGCGCACCCCAACGCCCGCCTGGCGCTGCCGGTGAATTACTGGGCCAACGGCGAATTCCAGGACCAGTTGAACCTCGATACCTACGAGTTCACCACGCTGGACGAACTGTTTGCCCGCGACGCCGCGCTGCCCAAGGCGCGCGAGTACGTGTCGCCGGATGGCAGCCTGGTGTTGCCGGCCTTCCGCGTCACCCGCCATGGCTCGCTCGACCACCTTGGCTACCGCTGGTCCGATACGCTCGATACCCACGGCTTTGTCTACGCCCAGCGGGGCCAGCGCGTGGTGTTTGCCAACAGCTCGCGCAACCTCACCTACAGCGGCCTGGTGGGCGAGGGCGGCGCGATCACCGACCTCAAGCAAGTCGCTGACCGCGGCGGCGAAAGCGCGGCGGTCGGGCCGGACGGCAAGGTGTACGTGGCCAACGGCCAGGTCTTCATCTATGGCGCCGACGGCAAACAGGTTGGCCGGATCGACGTGCCTGCGCGGCCGCTGCAGCTCATCTTTGGCGGGGCCGACCGGCGCACGCTGTTCATCCTGACTCATCACGCGCTGTTTTCGACGCGCATTTGAGTCGTTGACGTTCTCCAGCCCTTCGGGGCTTTTGCCGCTGCCCCGTCCGGGTGCAGCGGCTTTTTTCATTTGCTTCGACCTGTTCTACAATCGGGACTTGTCATGTAAGGAGTGCTTATGCTGGAGATGCTGGAAACCCCGGCGCTGTTGCTGGACGAGGCGCGCATGGAGCGCAATATCGTGCGCATGCAGAACCGCATGGATCAATTGGGCGTGGCGTTCCGCCCGCACGTCAAGACCAGCAAGTGCCTGGAGGTGGCGCGGCGGCAAATGGCGGCGGGCGCGCGCGGCATTACGGTTTCCACCTTGAAGGAGGCGGAAGAGTTTTTCCGCGCTGGTGTGGATGACATCCTGTACGCGGTGGCCATCGTGCCGAACAAGCTCGATCACGCGCTGCGCCTGGTCCGTGCCGGCCTGAATCTGACGCTGCTGACCGAGTCGGTGGCGATGGCGCAGCAGGTTTCCCTGCACGGCGCCGCGCACGGCGTCGTCTACGATGTGATGATCGAGGTCGACACGGATGGCCACCGCTCGGGCATCAAGCCGGACGATCCGCTGCTGCTGGACGTGGCGGCCGCGCTGCAGGGCGGGGCGCGTCTCAAGGGCGTGATGACCCACGCCGGCGCGTCCTACGACTTGAATACCCCGGCAGCCTTGCAGGCCATGGCCGAGCAGGAGCGCTCGCGCTGCGTGGCGGCGGCGGAGAAGCTGCGCGCGGCCGGCCATGCCTGCCCGGTCGTCAGCGTCGGCTCGACCCCGACCGCGCTGAGCGCCCAGCACCTGGACGGCGTGACCGAAGTGCGCGCCGGCGTCTATGTTTTCTTCGACCTGGTGATGGCCGGCGTCGGCGTGTGCGGCATCGACGATATCGCCATCAGCGTGCTGTGCACGGTGATCGGCCACCAGGCCGGCCAGGGCTGGGTCATCACCGACGGCGGCTGGATGGCCATGAGCCGCGACCTGGGCCACAACGACCACGGCTACGGCCTGGTCTGCGACAGCGACGGCCATCCGATCCCGGAACTGCAATTCGGTAAGGCCAACCAGGAGCACGGCGTGCTGCAATGGACGGGCGAGGGCGACATCACCCGGCGCTTCCCGGTCGGCGCCGGCCTGCGCGTGCTGCCCAACCACGCCTGCGCCACGGCAGCGGCGCATGAGCGCTACCACGTCCTCCCGAAAGACGGCGGCGCGGCGCAGGCCTGGGAGCGATTCGGCGGCTGGTAAATGTCGGCAAGCGTGCGCCGACGCGGTAAAATAGCTGCTTTTATATCTCAGCTTTTTACTTCGATGACTAACGCACCAGCCAAGCCAGTCCGCACCCGTTTCGCCCCCAGCCCGACTGGCTACCTCCACCTCGGCGGCGCCCGCACGGCGCTGTATTCCTGGGCTTTCGCCCGTCACTTCGGCGGCACCTTCGTGCTGCGCATCGAAGACACCGACCTGGAACGCTCGACCCCGGAAGCCGTGCAAGCCATCATCGAAGGCATGGCCTGGCTGGGCCTGAACCACGACGAAGGCCCGTTCTACCAGATGCAGCGCATGGACCGCTACCGCGAAGTGCTGGCGCAGATGCTGGAAGTGGGCACGGCCTATCACTGCTATTCCTCGCCGGAAGAAGTGCAGGCCATGCGCGACCGCGCCACCGCGGCCGGCGAGAAGCCGCGCTACGACGGCACCTGGCGCCCGGAACCCGGCAAGGTGCTGCCCGCCATCCCTGATGGGCGCAAGCCGGTGGTCCGCTTCAAGAACCCGCTGGACGGCGAAGTGAGCTGGAACGATTTCGTCAAGGGCACCATCACCATCGCCAACAAGGAGCTGGACGACCTGGTGATCGCCCGTCCGGACGGCACGCCGACCTACAACTTCTGCGTGGCCATCGACGACCTGGACATGCAGATCAGCCATGTGCTGCGCGGCGACGACCACGTCAACAACACGCCACGCCAGATCAACATCCTGCGCGCCATCGGCGCGCCGCTGCCGGAGTATGGCCATCTGCCGATGATATTGGGATCGGATGGCCAGAAGATGTCCAAGCGTAAGGACGCGGTCAACGTCATGCAGTACCCGGCCCAGGGCTACCTGCCGGAAGCCATCCTGAATTACCTGGCCCGCCTGGGCTGGAGCCACGGCGACGACGAGGTGTTCTCGATGGCGCAGGTGATCGAGTGGTTCGACGGCTCGCACCTGTCCAACTCGGCCGCGCAATTCAACATCGAAAAGCTGAACTGGCTGAACAACCACTATATCAAGCAGGCCGACAACGAGCGCCTGGCCGCGCTGGCCCAGCCGCGCATGCTGGACGCGGGCGCCGTGTTCGACGGCGCGCCGGCGCTGCCGGTGGTGCTGGCCCTGATGAAGGAGCGCACCAACACCGTCAACGAACTGGCCGACGCCGCCATGCTGTTTTACCGCGAGCCGCAGCCGGACGCCGCGCTGCTGGCCCAGCACGTCACCGATGCGGTCAAGCCGGCGCTGGCGCAGTTCGCCGACCGCTGCAAGACGGTGGAGTGGACCAAGGAAGCGCTGGCCGCCATGATCAAGGAAGTGCTGGCCGCGAACGGCCTGAAGATGCCGCAGATCGCCATGCCGCTGCGCCTGTTCGTCACCGGCCAGTTGCAGACTCCGGCCATCGACGCCGTGCTGCAAATCTTTGGCCGCGAGACCGTCATGGCCCGTCTTGCCAGGTTTATCTGATTGCCGGAATTGAATTGCGGGCAAAGTTGCAAAAGGGTATTTGCATAGTTGGGCTTCTTTGCTATAATTCTGGCTCTCGCGCAAACGGGGGTATAGCTCAGCTGGGAGAGCGCTTGCATGGCATGCAAGAGGTCAGCGGTTCGATCCCGCTTACCTCCACCAGTTTGCAGAGGTAGTAGTACGGTAGTGCCAAGGTCCCCATCGTCTAGAGGCCTAGGACATCACCCTTTCACGGTGAGTACCGGGGTTCGAATCCCCGTGGGGACGCCAGCTTCGCCAAGGCTGGTAATGTGGTAAATAGTTTTCTACGCCCGGGGGGTATAGCTCAGCTGGGAGAGCGCTTGCATGGCATGCAAGAGGTCAGCGGTTCGATCCCGCTTACCTCCACCAACAGCGTAGGAAGCAAAAACGGAAGTCCGCGGTCCCCATCGTCTAGAGGCCTAGGACATCACCCTTTCACGGTGAGTACCGGGGTTCGAATCCCCGTGGGGACGCCAGTAGTAGCAACAGATTTTCTGCGCCCGGGGGGTATAGCTCAGCTGGGAGAGCGCTTGCATGGCATGCAAGAGGTCAGCGGTTCGATCCCGCTTACCTCCACCAATCGCGCGGAAAACACACTAGGTCCCCATCGTCTAGAGGCCTAGGACATCACCCTTTCACGGTGAGTACCGGGGTTCGAATCCCCGTGGGGACGCCAGCACAGCGTAAGGATCAAGCCGCCATGAGCGGCTTTTTTATTTCCTGCGTCTTCCTTGCCTCAACCTTGCTATAAAGATATTCTGTCCGTTCCTACAACAAGAACGGAGAGAGCCACAATGCAGGGAAAACCTCTTTTGCGCGGCTTGGCATGGACTGTTATCGCAGTCAGCCTGACTACCGGCGCCTTGGCGGCGCCCGCCAGCGTCTACAACCAGCCACCCAAGGACATCCTGGACGTGATGCGCGCGCCGCCGCCGCCATTGCCGTCCCTCAGCCCGACCCGCGACAGGCTGATGCTGGTCACCATGCAGGACTATCCTTCGATCGCCAAGGTGGCGACGCCTTTCCTGCGCCTGGCCGGCGTGCGCATCGAGCCGGGCAACCATAGCCAGCACGATACGCCCGGCGGCTACGGCATTCCGCCGTGCGTCAGCGCGATCGACCTGGTCCAGGTGGCCGACGGCAAGCAGGCCGCGGTCAAGCTGCCGGCCGATGCCTGCCCGCGCCGCCCGCTGTGGAGCGCCGATGGCCAGCGCTTTGCGTTCGAAAACGTCACCGCGTCGGCAGTCGAGCTGTGGGTGGGCGATGCGAAGACCGGCGCCGTGCGCCGCCTGCCGGGCGTGCGCCTGAACCAGATGTTCGGCGACCAGGTGCAGTGGATGCCGGACCAGAAAACGCTGCTGGTGAAGCTGGTGGCGGCGCAAACGGCGCCGCCGGTCGAGGCGCCGGGTTCGGAAGGTCCCGGCATCCAGGAATCGCTGGGCGTGACGGGGCAGAGCAGCACCTACGAAAACCGCGACACCCTGCGCAACCGCCACGACGAGGAACTGTTCGACTATTACGGCACGTCGCAGTTGGCGCTGGTCGATGCCGTCAGCGGCAAGGTCACGCCGGTCGGCAAGCCCGGCCTGTACGAGGAACTGGGCGTGGCGCCGGATGGCCGCCACGCGCTGGTGACTGAAATCCGCCCGCCGTATTCTTATGTGACCACCTTCGACCGCTTCCCCAAGCAGGTCGACCTGTGGGATCTGTCGCGGCGCCCGGCCAAGGGCGGCAACCCGGTGGTGCGTGAAATCGCCGCGCTGCCGCTGGCCGACCGCGTGCCGAACCGCGGCGTGCCGGTCGGGCCGCGCGACTTTAGCTGGCGTCCCACCGAAGCGGCCACGCTGGTGTGGGCGGAAGCGCTGGACGGCGGCGATCCGAAAGTGCAGGCCGCCGAGCGCGACAAGCTGATGATGCTGAAGGCGCCGTTCAATGGCCCGCCGGTCGAGATCACCCGCACCGCACAGCGCTACGCCGGCCTGGACTGGAGCGAGCAGCCGGGCGTGGCGCTGCTGACCGATTACGACGTCGACCGCAAATGGCTGCGCACCTGGCAGATCAATGTCGACGATGCGAAAAATTCGCGCCGCCTGATCTGGGATATGTCGAGCGACGAGAAGTACGCCAATCCGGGCAGCCCGGTCCATCGCCGCCTGGCCAATGGCTACCCGGTGATACGGGTGGATGGCGACAGCATCTTCCTGTCCGGCCAGGGTTCGTCGCCGGATGGCGACCGTCCCTTCCTCGACCGGTTCGACCTGACAACGCAAAAGGCCGAGCGCCTGTACCGCAGCAGCAAGACCTCGTACGAACAGTTCATCGGCTTTGCCGGCAACGACACCAGCCGCCTGCTGACCTGGTACCAGTCGGCCGAGGAAACGCCGAACGCCCTGGTGCGCACGCTGGGCGCCGCAGCCACGGCCGATGCGGGCGAGCCGGCCTATGCCTCGGCCACCGTGCCGCTGACCCACCTGACCGATCCGGTGCCGCAGGTACGCCAGATCAGGAAGCGCCTGGTGAAGTACAAGCGCGCGGACGGCATCGACCTGTCGTTCACGCTGTACACGCCGCCGGGCTACAAGGAAGGCACGCGCGTGCCGACCATCCTGAACGCCTACCCGCTGGACTACGCCGACGCTTCCAAGGCAGGGCAGACCACCGGCTCGCAAGCGACTTTCACGCGGCTGCGCCAGTACCGCCTGCTGCTATTGGCGGGCTACGCCATCATCGACAGCGCCGCCTTCCCCATCGTCGGCGATCCGCGCAAGGCTTACGACACCTACACCGAGCAACTGGTGGCCGACGCCCAGGCGGCGGTCGATGAAGCGGTGCGCCTGGGCGTGGCGGATCCCGACCGCATCGGCGTGACCGGCCATAGCCACGGCGCGCTGATGACGGCCAACCTGCTGGCGCATTCGACGCTGTTCCGCGCTGGCGTGGCCACCAGCGGTTCATACAACAAGTCGCTGACGCCGTTCGGTTTCCAGAACGAGCGCCGCTCGGTGTGGGAAGCGCCGGAGGTGTACACCAAGGTCTCGACCTTCTTCTATGCCGACAAGCTGAAGACGCCGCTGCTGATCGTGCATGGCGCCGACGACGCCAACCCCGGCACCACGCCGCTGCAATCGACCAAGCTGTTCGAGGCGATACGCGGCAATGGCGGCACGACGCGGCTGGTGATGCTGCCGCACGAACCGCACTGGTACGCGGCGCGCGAGTCGAACGAGCAGTTGGTGTATGAAATGCTGCGCTGGTTCGATCAGTACGTGAAGAACGCGCCGGCCGCGCGATAAGGTTGCAGAGCTACCAATGTTGGCGTGATTTTCCTGCAAAAACAAGGGTTTGCTATTGCTTTCCGCAAGGCGTGCTGCTATGATTCGCGCCTTGGAAATGTCCCCATCGTCTAGAGGCCTAGGACATCACCCTTTCACGGTGAGTACCGGGGTTCGAATCCCCGTGGGGACGCCAAAGACTTTTCCAAAGGCCAGTACGGACAGTTTCTGTCCCCATCGTCTAGAGGCCTAGGACATCACCCTTTCACGGTGAGTACCGGGGTTCGAATCCCCGTGGGGACGCCAGATATGCAAAAGCCGCCTCGTGCGGCTTTTTGCTTTTTACCCTGAAATCATGACGACATTCCGCCGCCTCGATCTGTTCTGCCGCGTGGTCGACAACTACGGCGACATCGGCATCTGCTGGCGCCTTTCGAAGCAGTTCGTGCGCGAGCATGGGCTGGCTGTCACCCTGTGGGTGGACGACCTGGCCAGCTTCAAGCGCATCTGCCCCGACGTGGACGCGGCCGCGGAACGCCAGCAGGTACAGGGCGTGGATGTGCGCCACTGGCGCGACCAGGAAGGCCAGTTCACGCCGACCGACGTGGCCGACATCGTGATCGAATTCTTTGCGGTCGATCTCCCGCCCGGCTACATCGCGGCGATGGCGCAGCGCGAGCCGCGCCCGGTGTGGTTCAACCTGGAAGGGCTGACGGCGGAAGCGTGGGTGGAAGGCTGCCATAGGCTGACCTCGCCGCATCCGCGCCTGCCGCTGACCAAGCATTTCTTCTTCCCCGGCTTTACCGACAAGACCGGCGGCCTGCTGCGCGAGGCGGAGCTGGAGCGCGAGCGCCAGCAGTTCCAGTCGCAGCCGGCCGCCATGGCGGACTTCCTGGCCGGGCTGGGCGTGACGCCGCAAGAGATGGCGGCCACCAAGGTTGCGTTGTTCTGCTATCCGCATGCGCCGGTGTCGGCCCTGTTCGACGCCTGGCGCGACGGCGCCGATCCCATCACCTGCCTGGTGCCGGAAGGCGTGGCGCCCGACGCGGTGCACGCCTTCTTCGGCGCTGCGGCCAGGGCAGGGAACAGCGCCACGCAAGGCGCGCTGACGGTGCGCGTGCTGCCCTTCGTGCCGCAGCCGGACTACGACAGGCTGCTGTGGGCCTGCGACCTGAACTTCGTGCGCGGCGAGGATTCCTTCGTGCGCGCCCAGTGGGCCGGCCAGCCGTTCGTCTGGCACATCTACCCGCAGGACGAGAACCTGCACCACAAGAAGCTGCGCGCCTTCCTGCAGCGCTACGCGCCCGGCCTGCCGGCGCTGGCCGATTTTTCGCTGCGCTGGAACGGCGCCATGAGCGCCAGCGAAAGCGATTGGCCGGCGCTGTGGTCCGCCCTGTTTGACGGGCGCGCAGCAATCGCGGCGCGCGCTTCGGAATGGCGGCAACAGATGCTGGCGCTGGGCGACTTTGCCGGCAACATGCTGTCATTTGCGGCGACGCTGAGATAGGCGCTACCGTAAAAACACGGTATAATGCCGGGTTCACTCTTTATTACCCGATCACACGTAGTAACGGCAATCTCGCCGGGCGACAGATGATCTTTACGCAACCTACTTATTAAGTAAATCGCTATGAAACCTGCAAAAGAAATTCGCGTTGGCAACATCATCATGGTTGACGCTAAGCCATTCATCGTGCTGCGCTCGGACGTCAACGGCTCCAGCCGTACCGGCTTCACCTACAAGTGGAAGATGAAGAACCTGCTGACCAACGCCCCGCTGGAAAGCGTGTTCCGCGGCGACGACAAGTTCGACGTGGTGGTGCTGGACAAGAAGCCAGTGACCTACTCATACTTCGCCGACCCGCTGTACGTGTTCATGGACGCCGACTACGAACAGTACGAAATCGAAGAAGAAAACCTGGGCGACGCCCTGAACTACCTGAAAGACGGCATGGAATGCGAAGCCGTCTTCTACGATGGCAAGGCGATCTCGGTTGAACTGCCAACCACCATCCAGCGCCAGATCGTGTACTCGGAGCCTGCCGTCAAGGGCAACACCTCGGGCAACGTGACCAAGGAAGCCAAGATCGAAAACGCCATCGAAGGCAAGCAATTCACCATCCAGGTGCCACTGTTCGTGAGCCAGGACGACGTGATCGAAATCGACACCCGCACCAACGAATTCAAGAAAGTCGTTCGCGCCTAAAAGTCGGTTTTACTTCAAAAAAAGCACGCCCGCACGCGCCGGCGTGCTTTTTTTCGTTTAAACAAGACATTTTTGTGGTATGGCTGGCAACACGCTGCTATATTTATGCGATTCGATAAGTTACTATCGGGAAAAAACCAAGACGGGGATCGCATGGATCGCAGGGATTTCGTGAGAGTCGGCCTGGCGGCGGGGGCCGCCATCGGCAGTAACCGTGTACTGGCCGCCGTGAACGGCGCCGCCACCAGGCTGGGCACCGGCGGCATACTCGACGCCGGCGTCATGGAGCAGCAGCAGATGATGGAGGCCGGCAAGCTGACCTCGCATGCGCTGACCTCGCAATACCTGGCGCGCATCAAGAGCATCGACAAGGCCGGCCCGCGCATCAATTCCATCATCGAGATCAATCCCGAAGCGCTGAAGATCGCGCTGGAGATGGACCGCGAGCGCAACCTCAAGCGGGTGCGCGGCCCGCTGCACGGCATCCCCGTGCTCCTGAAAGACAATATCGCCACCGGCGACCGCATGAACACCACCGCCGGCTCGCTGGCGCTGCTCAACATCCGCGCGGCGCGCGACGCGCATGTGACGGCGCGGCTGCGCGAAGCGGGCGCGGTCATCATCGGCAAGACCAACCTGAGCGAATGGGCCAATATGCGCTCCACCCATTCCGTCAGCGGCTGGAGCGCGCGCGGCGGCCTGACGCTGAACCCGTATTCGCTGGACCGCAACTGCAGCGGTTCCAGCTCCGGCTCCGGCGCGGCGATCGCCGCCGGCCTGGCCACGCTGGCCGTGGGCACGGAAACCGACGGCTCCATCGTGTCGCCGGCCTCGATCTGCGGCATCGTCGGCATCAAGCCGACGCTGGGACTGGTCAGCCGCAGCGGCATCATCCCCATCGCCCATTCGCAGGACACGGCCGGGCCGATGGCCCGCAGCGTGGCCGATGCCGCGCTGATGCTGTCGGCGATGTGCGGCGTCGATCCAGCCGATCCGGTCACGCAGGAGAGCGAGGGCAAGGGCGGCGACTACCGCGCGGCCTTGCAGAGGGATGGCTTGCAGGGCGCGCGCATCGGCGTGGCCCGCAATTTCTTCGGCCTGAACCGCGACCTCGACGCCGTGATCGAGAAGGCGCTGGTGGACTTGAAGGCACAGGGCGCGGTGCTGATCGATACCGAAGTCCCGAACGTGAACAAGTACGGCGAAACGGAAACCGAAGTGCTGCTGTACGAATTCAAGGCCGACCTGGCGGCTTACCTGAAAGAGTATGCGCCGAACGCGCCCATCGCCAGCATGGCCGACCTGGTGGCCTTCAACGAAAAGCACCGCGCGCAGGAGATGCCTTACTTCGGGCAGGAACACCTGGAACACTCGCAGGCCAAGGGCGACCTCGATAGCCAGGCTTACCGCGACGCGCTGGCCAACAACCGCCGCTACGCGCGCGAGGAGGGCATAGACCAGGTGATGAAAGAGCACAGCCTGGACGCGCTGGTCGCGCCCACCGGCGGTCCGGCGTGGCTGACGGACTTCATCAACGGCGACCATGATACCGGCGGCTTCTCGTCGCCGGCCGCGGTGGCGGGCTACCCGCATGTGACGGTGCCGGCCGGCTTTGTGCATGGGCTGCCCGTTGGCCTGTCCTTTGTCGGCACGGCCTATAGCGAGGCGGCGCTGATACGCATGGCTTACGCCTACGAACAGGCGACCCTGCACCGGCGGGCGCCGCAGTTCCCGGCCAGCGTCTCGCTGTCGGTGCGCTAGTTCTTCAGCAGGTGGCGGAAGGTCGGCTCGATATTCATCGCGTGCAGGTGACGAACGATGTCTTCCAGCGTGGCGTCCTTCAGCAGCAGATTTTCCGGCATCACGCCGTTGGCGCGGCGGGGCGGCGCCTGTAGCGGCGGGGCTTCCGTTTCAGTGGCTACCGGCGTCGGCATCGCATCGTGCTTGCGCTGCAGCGTCGCCAGCGCCTGCGCGAATTCCTCGTCGCTGATGCTGCCCAGTCCTTCCAGGAAGGATGCCTGGGCTGCCGCCGGCGGCTCCATTTCCAGTCCCAGGTCCTCGGCCAGCGCCCCGCCCATGCTCGGGTTGACGAAGGCCGACCACAGGCCGGTGGCCTTGTTCTGTTGCGGCGGCAGCTCCACGCTGGCGCTGCTGCGCCCCAGGTCGATCGGCTCGTCCGCGAAGTAAGCCATGTGCAGCAAGGCCAGGAATTGTTTCGCCTGGACGGCGGAGAGCGGCGTCTGCAGCGACAGCCACAGGCGGTAGCACTCGCCGCCCGACACGCTGACCGCCGGCGCGGGAAGATTCAGCTCCGTCTGCAGCGCGTTGGCCACATCGCACAGGCGCGCCCAGTGCTGCTCGCCATCCGCCTTGTGGAAATCGATGGTCAGCGCGCGCGTGCGGCCGCCGGCGTCAACCAGGTGGCCGTCCGTGAGATACAGCCTGTGCAGTTCTGAAGTTAACTTGTCCATTCGCGTTCTATCCTATTCGTGCATGCCCCGGGTATCGATGCGCAGCTTGCCCGGGTCCGAGCGCAGCACCAGTTGCAGGCTCTCGATCGCCGACTTGCGCATATTTTCCTGCACATCGGGCGGTTGCGCCTGCTGTTTCTGCGACATGTGCGCCAACGCCATGAAGGTGCCTATCATCGCACTTTGTTCGAATACGTCGCGCACCTTGTCCTGATCCGGGCTGGCGGCCAGCTTCTGCAGGGCCGGCTGCGCGCGGAACTGGCGGGCCACGGCGTCGAAGGCTTCGTCCGGCACGTCCGTGTCGTTCAGGATCATGTAATTGCCGACCACGAAAGCGGCGATGCCGCCGGCCAGGTCGCGCGGCGTCCACCCCATTTTCTTCTCGACCTTGAGGTAGACGTCCATGCTCTGCACGTAGATCTTTTCCATCTGCGCCCGCTTGTCCTGCGGGAAGTGCAGGGACAGCGCATGGGCGTTGGCCTGCACCGCGGGCGCCGCCCGGATGACAGCGGGCGGCGTCCTTTTCGCTTCCTGCACGGTCGGCACCGGCACGCGCAGGTCGGGCTGCGGCCAGACCGTCACGTTCTGCATGCCGTAGCCGCAGCACTGGCTGTGGCACAAGGGCGTCGCGCCCGCCGTCAACACCAAGAACAACACACTGTATTTCATCGCTGCTCCTCGCTGGTTCGGGAAGCGATGAAGAATAAACAGGAATCCGCGCACGATACAGCAAATTCTGCATCGTGCAAGTGACTCTTACATGGTCACGCCCAGCTCGCGCAGGATCTGCTCTTTCATCTCCAGCAGGTCCGGGTCGGACATCTTGCGCGGGTGCGGATGTTTGACTTCGAACGTGGCCTGGATGCGGGTGGGGCGCGGCGACAGCACCAGGATGCGGTCCGCCATGAACAGCGCTTCTTCCACGTCGTGCGTGATCAGCAGCACCGTGTGGCGCTCTTCGGCCAGGATGCGCAGCAGCTCGTTGCGCATCTTCAGGTTCATCAGGGCGTCCAGCGCGGAGAAGGGCTCGTCCATGTACAGGATTTCCGGCTTGACCACCAGCGCGCGCGCGATCTCGGCCCGCTTCAGCATGCCGCCCGACAGTTCGTGCGGATAGCTGTTCTCGAAGCCCTTCAGGCCCACCATCTCGGCGTAGTGGTCGGCCAGCGCGGCCTTGTCGCCGTGGCCGTCGCCGGTCAGGCCGAACATCAGGTTCTGCTGCACCGTCAGCCACGGGAACACGGAGCCGTGCTGCGAGATGGAGATGCCTTTCGGGCTGGGGCCGCGGCGCACCGCGCCGTCGATGCGGATCTCGCCTTCGGTCGGCTGGTCGAAGCCGGCGATCATCTTCATCAGCGTCGACTTGCCGCAGCCGGAAGGGCCGACGATGGCGACGAATTCGCCATCCTTGACCGACAGGCTGACGCCGCCGACCACCTGCAGGTCCTTGAATTGTTTTTTGATGTTGTCGACGACGATCTTAGCGTCCATAGCGCCACCTTACCGATTTGAGTCCTTCGAGTTTGCGCATCACCACGTCCAGTATCAGGCCGATGATGCCGATGATGATCATGCCCGCCACCACCAGGTCGTAGCGGTTGCCGGCGTTGCGCGAGTCCATGATCAGGTAGCCCAGGCCCGAGCGCAGCGCGATCATCTCGGCCGCCACCACCACCAGCCAGGCCACGCCCAGCGCGATGCGCATGCCGACGATAATCTCCGGCAGCACGGCCGGGATGATCACCTGGCGGAACAGCACGATGCGCGAGACGCCGAAGTTTTCCGCCGCGCGCAGGTAGCGTTTTTCGATGGTGTGCACGCCGGCGGCGGTCTGCACGATCATCGGGAACACGGCTGCGATGAAGATCAGGAACACCGGCGACAGGTTGCCGACGCCGAACCACAGGATGGCGATCGGTATCCAGGCGATGGGCGAGATCGGGCGCAGGATCTGGATCACCGGATTGAGCGTGATCCAGGCGCCCTCCACGCGGCCCATCCACAGGCCGACCGGGATGGCGACCACCGCCGCCAGGCCGAAGCCGCAGGCGACGCGGAACAGCGAGGCGCCGATGTGATCCCACAGCGAGCCGTCGTCGACCAGTTCCATCGTGCCCGTCACCACTTGCAGCGGCGTGGGGAAGATCATGCTTTCCGTTTGTATCACCGCGATCCACCAGACGGCGATCAGGGCGATGATGACCGCCAGCGGCGGCAAGATTTTCTTCAGCTTTTCCATGGTTTCCTGCTTAGGTAGAAAACGTGTGTTGCGCCTGCCGCCAGGCGCGCAGCGCCCGCCATTGCAGGCGCGGCCAGCCGGCGGCCGGCATAGGGTCGACGACGATGCGCATCTGGCCGCTGGCGTGCGCGGTGCAGGCGAAGTCGTTGACGGAGACGGTGTCGAACGGCAGCCGGAAGCTTTGTCCCGGCATGATCAGCACGGGGCCGAATATCTGCGGCACCTTGTCCTGGTTGCGCAGCAGGAGCACGTCGTTGGCGCCGTGCGTGAGATGGATTTCGGCCGGCAGGATTTCCACCTTGTCGCCGGCCATGCGGCGCGCCCAGGTGCCGGCCGGGATTTCGAACAGCTCGTCGCGCGAGGACAGCACGATGGGCGCGAACGCGGCCCACGCGGCCAGGGCGATCAGCGCCACGCATAGCGCGGCGGCGGCGGACGGCAGCAGGCGGCGGCGCGGCGTCTTCAATTCTTCAGCAGCAGGGTGGCGTCGTGCACCACGTCGTCGGCGGTATGGCCGAAGGGCAGCAGCGCGCGCAGGGCGCCCTTGCGGTCGACGAAATACAGGTAGGAGGAATGGCCGATGACGTAATCCTTGCCGCCCATGATGTCCTTGCGGGTGGCGCTGATGCCGTAGTCCTGGCGTATCTTCGCCATCTGCTGCGGCGTGCCGGTGGCGCCGACGAAGCTGGGGTCGAAGGCCTTGAGGTAATTGCGCATGCGGTCCACCGTGTCGCGCTCGGGATCGACGGTGACGTAGACCACCTGCATCTGGTCGGCCAGCGCGCCCAGCTTCTTGCGGGCCTGGGCCAGCATCGCCAGCGATACAGGGCAGACGTCGACGCAGGAGGTGTAGCCGAATTCCAGCAGCACCAGCTTGCCGCGGAACTGGCTCAGTTTCAGCGGCTTGCCGTCCGAGCCCTGCGCGGTGAAGTCGGGCGCCATGCGCGGCGGCTCGAACACGCCGGCCTTGAGGCCGAGCGGATTGGCCGGATCGGGCGCGGCGCCGGCGGCGGCGCAACAGGCCAGCAGCAGCGCGGACAGGAGGCGTTTCATGCGGCTCACAGCGAAATGGTCACGGGTTTGATCGCCTTGACGAAGCTGTCGTCCACATAGGTCTCGTAGGCGATGGGGTGCTTGATGGTGCCGGCTTCGATCGACAACTGCATCAGTTCGTCGAACTCGGAACGGATCATGCGCAGGTCGCCGTAGGTGACGCGGTCGGCCGGATTCTGCATCACGAAGCGCAGCACGTTGGGATCCTGGTTGAAGTATTTGCGGCCCGAGGCGACCATGATGGCTTTCTCGCGGCTGGCCGGCCCGGAGTCCAGCCAGTTGCCGGCCGATTGCACGTAGTTGACCAGTTCCTGCACCAGCGGGCGGTTTTCCTTGATCAGTTCTTCGCGCACGGTCAGCACGCAGCAGATGTAGTTGCGCCATTCGTCGCGGGTCATCGCCAGCGGGCGGGCATAGCCGGCGCGCTGGGCGGCGGCGCCGAATGGTTCGCCGGTGCAGTAGCCGTCGACGGCCTTGGCGTACAGGGCGGCCGGCATGTCGGCTGGCGCCATCTCGACCACCTCGACATCCTTGGGCGACATTTTTTCGCGCGCCAGCATTTTGCGCAGGAACAGGAAGTCCACCGCGAAGCGGCTGGGGATGGCGATGCGCTTGCCGCGCAGGTCGGCGAATTTCCGGTAGCTGGAGTCGGTGCGCACCATGATCACGGCACCCGAACGGTGGCCCAGCGAGACGATCTTGACCGGGATGTGCTTGTCGGCAAGGTCCATGACCAGCGGCGCCAGCATGTAGGCGGCCTGGATGCGGCCGGTCATCAGCGATTCCTTGACCTCGGGCCAGCCATTGTATTTGCTGTATTCAAAGCCGCGCGGCAGCGAACCCGGCTTGCCGGCCGCAGCCGCTTTCGCCATGCAGGCCACGGGCAGGGTCAGGTTGCAGGTGACAGCCAGGCCGCCCACCTGGATGGGGGCTTCGGCAGCGCTGGCGCTGGACGGCAGCACCAGCGGGAGTGCGGGTACGGCGGCGGATAACATTCCACCGAGCAATTGCCGACGCAGGCGGGAAGGTGGTGCGTTATGGTCCTGGTCCGGCATCTGTGCTGTCTCCGTATGTAATTACGTACTGGTGCTGAAATTGTACTACATAGTTTTGCGTACCAGTACAGCTTCGTCACTGTATATGTCAGGAATGAAACGCTTCAGGTTGACGAGCTTGGGCAAATCGTTGTAGACGATGTAGGGATCATTGGGGTGCAGCGTCAGGTAGTTCTGGTGGTAGCCCTCGGCCGGATAGAACTGCTTGCCAGTCTCGATCCTGGTCGCCAGCGGCTTGCTGAAGGCGTGCGCCGCGTTCAGTTGGGCGATGTACTTCTCGGCCACGCTGCGCTGCTCCGGCGACTGCGGGAAGATCGCCGAGCGGTATTGCGTGCCGCTGTCCGGCCCCTGGCGGTTCAACTGGGTCGGGTCGTGCGCCACCGAGAAGAACACTTGCAGCAGCTTGCCGTAGCTGATCTTGGCGGGATCGAAGGTGATCTGCACCGATTCGGCGTGGCCGGTGCCGCCGTCGCTGACCGTTTCGTAAGAAGCGGTGCGCGCGTCGCCGCCGGCATAGCCGGACACCACGTTGCTGACACCCTTCACATGCTGGAACACGCCCTGCACGCCCCAGAAGCAGCCGCCGGCAAAGACGGCGGTCTCGGTGTGCGCGCCGCTGGCTGGTTCATCGACCGCCGGCGGCGCGATGGCGACGGCCGCCTCCGCCGAGATTGCGGCTTGCTGGCAGGCGGTGGCGCCGAGCAGGGCGAGCAGGCCGCCCGCTTTTTTCACATAGCTGTTCATCTTTGTTCTCCTGATTAACCGAAGGTGAAGGCGTAGGCTTGTACGCCGGGATCGAGGAATTCAATGCTGAAGGTGCGATCGGCGATGCTGCCCGACTGCCGCACCAACTGGTACAGGCGTTGGCCGGTGACGGTGCCGCTGCCGTCGGCGGCGGTGTCGGCGCCGTGGTCCTTGCCGGGCGCCTGGCCGTCGATGGTCACGCGGAAGCGCACTGGCTTGCCATCTTTGGCCGGTCCCAGCACCAGGTGCAGGTCGCGGGCATGGAAGCGGTAGACGATGCTGCCCGTGCCCTGTTTCAGCGTGACCTGTTCGGCTTGCGCCAGCCAGTTGCCCGACAGGCCCCACTGGTTCAGCGCCGGCTTGGCGGGCGCCGTGTAGTGGCGGGCGGCGTCGGCGGCCTGCGGTTCCGGCGAGGCGAAGTTTTCGGCGCGGTCGTAGCCGAGATAGGTTTCAGGCGAAGCCACCTCCTTCAGGTCGCCGGCCTGCTGCACGCCGGTCGCGCTGTCGGTGCTGACCACGCTGGTGGCCACATCCTTGTGGCCGGCTTCTTCCAGCAGTTGCTGGATCACCTGCTCGGACTCGGCATAATCGCCTTCGCCGAAATGGTGATGGCGGATCTGGCCCTTGGCGTCGATGAAGTAGTGGGCAGGCCAGTACTGGTTGTTGAACGACCTCCAGATGGCGTAGTTGTTGTCGATCGCGACGGGGAAGGTGATGCCCAGGTCCTTCACCGCCTTGCGCACGTTGCCGATGTCGCGTTCGAAGGCGAATTCGGGGGCATGCACGCCGATCACCACCAGGCCCTGGTCGCGGTACTTCTCGGCCCAGGCCTTGGTGTAGGGCAGGCTGCGCAGGCAGTTGATGCAGGAGTAGGTCCAGAAGTCGACCAGCACCACCTTGCCTTTCAGTTGTTGCGCGGTCAGCGGGGCCGTGTTCAGCCATTCGACCGCGCCGTTCAGTTGCGGCAGCGTGCCTTCCACCGGCAGGGCTGGCGCCCGGCTGACCACAGCACGGCGCATCATGGCACCGCCGGCCGGCGCCTCGGCCGGACGTGCCGCGAATTTGTCGATCAGCTTTTGCTCGGTGCCGGCCGTGGCGACGGTCGACACCTTGGTCAGCACGCCCGTATCCAGGCCGGTTGCGATCGCGGCCACGCCGCCCAGCATGGCGACGCCCAGGCCACGGCGCACCCACTCGCCGGCGCCAAGCGAACGCTTCATCGCGCGGAAGACTTTGCCGCCGACCAGCAGGGCCAGCGCCAGCGAGGTCGCCGCGCCGGCCGCATACGCCAACAGCAGCAGCGTCGTGGTGACGCTGGCGCCGTTGAGCGCCGCGCCGGTCAGCACCAGGCCCAGCACCGGGCCGGCGCAAGGCGCCCACAGCAAACCAGTCGCTATCCCCAGCAGGAAGGACGCCCGCGCGCCGGACCAGGGATGGGCATCGGCCTGCTGGCCTTCTTCATGCGCCTTGTTGGACAGCTTGTCGCCTAGCGCCACCAGCGGCTTGGTCAGGCGATCCGCCAGGTGCGGCAGCAGCAGCGTCAGGCCGAAGAAGGCCATCAGCACCAGGGCGATCCAGCGGCCATACTGGTTGGCTTGCACCACCCAGCCGCCGCCGACCGCGGCCAGCGTGGCCACCAGCGCGAACGTCAGCGCCATCCCGACCAGCATCGGCAGGCCGCTGCGGACGAAAGGCTGGCCGGTGCGGGCGAACACGAAGGGCAGCACCGGCAGAATGCAGGGGCTGAGGATGGTGAGCGCGCCGCCCAGGTAGGAGAGCAGTATCAGTAACATGATCGGTCCCTCCTGTATCAGGCTTCGCCCGGCGTGAACTTCAGCGCCAGACCGTCGATGCAGTAGCGCAGGCCGGTCGGTTCCGGGCCATCGTCGAACACGTCGCCCAGGTGGCTGCCGCAGCGGCGGCACTGGACTTCCACGCCCATCATGCCGAGCGAGGTGGTGCGGGACGTGTAGACGCCGCGTTCCAGCGGCTTCCAGAAGCTCGGCCAGCCGGTGCCGCTGTCGAACTTGTTCTTGGACGAGAACAGTGCATTGCCGCAGCCGGCGCAAAAGAATTTGCCTGCACGGTGTTCCTGGTACAACGGGCTGGAAAACGGCCGCTCGGTGCCGTGCCGGCGCAGGATTTCATACTGGTCCGGGGTCAGCAGGGCGCGCCATTCGGCGTCGGTGTGCGTCACTTCCCATGCAGCGGCCGGGGCGGCCTGCACCGCGCGCCATTGAAACGCTGCGGCGCTTGCCAGCATGGCCGCGCCGCTAGTCAGGAGAAAATTGCGTCGGGTAGTCATTACTGCCTCCATGAGTGGATTCTCGATGGGATCATTGTGCTCCCCCAGTGCTGACAAAATCCTCACGTAAACGTAAACTAATTGTGATAATTTCACCCCTCCGGATACGGCACAATACAAACCATGGAAACTCCGAAACGCGTTTTGATCGTCGAAGACGATATGCCGATAGCCGACCTGCTGCGCATGCATCTGCAGGACGAGGGCTACCAGGTCACGCATTGTGCCGACGGCGCGCAAGGCCTGGCTGTGCTGCGGGCAGGCGGCTGGGATGCCCTGGTGCTGGACATCATGCTGCCCGGCGGCGTGGATGGGCTGGAAATCTGCCGCCAGGCGCGCGCCATGGCGAGCTACATCCCCATCATCATCACCAGCGCCCGTTCCAGCGAGGTGCACCGCATCCTCGGCCTGGAACTGGGCGCCGATGATTACCTGCCCAAGCCGTTCTCCGTGCTGGAGCTGGTGGCGCGCGTGAAGGCGCTGCTGCGCCGGGCCGACGCCATGTCGCGCAACCAGCGCATCGAGGCGGGCCTGCTGGAACTGAACGGTGTGAAGCTGGACCCGATCGCGCGCCAGGCCTACGCCGACGGCCAGTTGCTGGACCTGACGCCACGCGAATTCGACCTGCTGTACTTCTTCGTCAAGCATCCGGACAAGGTGTTCTCGCGCCTGGACTTGCTGAACCAAGTGTGGGGCTACCAGCACGACGGCTACGAGCATACCGTCAACACCCACATCAATCGCCTGCGCGCCAAGATCGAGGCCGATCCCGCCGATCCCGTGCGCATCCTGACGGTATGGGGCAAAGGCTACCGCTACGCCGCCGGCGGGGCAGGGCCGGCCGCATGAACCTGACCTTGTCGCAGCGCCTGTCGCTGGCCTTCGCGATCCTGCTGCTGGTGTGCTGCGGCGCGTCCGCATGGCTGCAGGTGCGGGCCAACATCATGCACGAGATGGAAGTGGTGCAGGGCCTGTCGCGCGGCGTGGCGCGCAGCATCGCGCTCGACGCGCAACTTATGAACGCTGACAGCGATGGCCCGCCGGAACCCGGCGCGGCCAGCAGCGAGGGGCTGGGGCCGGAGGCCGTGCGCCGCCTGTTCAGCAAGCTGATGGTGGTGAACCCCAGCGTGGAAGTCTACCTGCTCAACATGGATGGCCTGATCGTCGGCCACGCCGCGCCGGCCGGCGCGCTGAAGCGCGATCACGTCAGCTTGGAGCCTGTCCGCCGCTTCCTCGACAAACAAGCCTTGCCGATATTGGGCGATGATCCGCGCAGCGCGGCCGGGCGCAAGGTGTTCAGCGCCGCCGTGCTGCGCATGGGCGAGCAGAAGGTCGGCTACGTCTACGTGATTTTGCAAAGCGAGGAGCACGACCGCCTGGCCGCGCGCGCCAGCGCCAGTTCGGTGCTGCAAACCACGCTGTGGTCGATGGCGGTGGTGGCGCTGCTGTGCCTGATCGCCGGCCTGATCGCCTTCCGCCTCATCACTCGTCCGCTGCACAGGCTGACCACCACCATGCGCCAACTGGACACCAAGGCCGATCAACTGGCGTTGCCGCCGCCAAGCAATCCCAGAGGACGCGACGAGATCGCCGTGCTGGAGCACGCCTTCAGCGACATGGCCGCGCGCATCAACGAACAGTGGCAGACCATGCGGCAACTGGACCACGACCGGCGCGAAGTGGTGGCCAACATCTCGCACGACCTGCGCACGCCGCTGGGTTCCCTGCACGGCTACCTGGAAACCCTGTCGCATAAGGATGCAACGCTGGACGCGGCCGAACGCCAGCGCTATCTCGGCATCGCGCTGGCGCAGAGCCGCAAGGTGGGCAAGCTGGCGCAGGCTTTGTTTGAGCTGGCGCGGCTGGAGCACGGTTCGGTGCAGCCCGACGTGGAAGCCTTCTCGCTGTCCGACCTGATACAGGACGTGTTCCAGAAATTCGAACTGAGCGCATCCGAACGCCAGGTGCGCCTGTTGGCGACGCTGCCGCATCCGGCGCCCATGGTGCGCGCCGACCTCGGCATGATAGAGCGCGTGCTGACCAACCTGTTCGATAACGCCGTGCGCCACACGCCGGCTGGCGGCACGGTGGAGATCACCGTCAAGCCGGGAACGGCGGTGGAAGTCATCGTCAGCGACACCGGGCCGGGCGTGCCGTCCGGGATGCAGGACTTGCTGTTCCGCCGTCCCGTATCGCTGCGCGGCGAGCATCGCGAGGGCGGCCTGGGACTGCTGATCGTCAGCCGCATCCTGCAACTTCATCACAGCAGGATAGAACTGATGCAGGCGCCGGACCTGGGCGCCGTGTTCCGCTTCACGCTGCCGGCGGCATAGTCAGGCCAGGTCCTGCGGGACGCGCCATTCGGTCAGGTAGTGCTGCGGCGTTTTGCCGAGTATGCGGCGGAACATGGCGGTGAAGGCGCTGGGACTCGCATAGCCCAGCGTCGAGGCGATCGCGCCCACGCTCTCGCCCTGCGCCAGCCGGCCGAAGGCTTCGGCCAGGTGGACCTGTTGCACCCACTGGCGATAATGCAGGCCGGTCTCTTTCGGGAACAGCCGTATCAGCGTGCGCGCGCTGGCGCCCACCTCGTCCGCCCACTGCTCGATTTTGCGGCTGCTGCCAGGATCGGCCATGATGGCCTCGCACACGGCCACCAGCCGGCGGTCGCGCGGCCAGGGAATGGCGATCGGCACGGTCTCCGCCGCCTTCAGCTCGGACAGGATCAGCATCGCCAGGTGTTCGCCGCGCCCGGGGATGGGATATTCGATGGGTTCCTTCAGCAGGCCCAGGATCAGTTCCCGCAGCAGCGGACTGACTTCGATCACGCGGCAGTCGTTCCCGAAGGCCGCGGCCACGCGCGGTTCGATGTAAATGGTCCGCATGGTCACGCGGCTGAGCGAGGTCCAGTCGTGCATCACGCCGGGCGGTATCAGCAGCGCGCGGCGCGGCGGCAGTATCCACACGCCGGCCTCGGTGCGCACGCGCATCAGGCCCGCGGTCGCGTACAGCAGTTGCGCGCGCTCGTGGTTGTGCGGCGCCACCGAGACGCCATGTTCCTCGTCGCGCGCCATGGCCGTGACCACGCGCGGCACGCGCTGGTAGTCGCGATGGTCGCTGCTGCGCTCTGGGTAGGCGGATGTCATTTAATCGACGAAAGTTGGAATGTCAGGGTTTCCCGACCATATTACACTCAAATGCCCGATAACCAAGCTCCGTTACCATGAATTCCACTGCCACCGCCGCGGCGCCTGCCGCGCCTGCACCTCGTCCGCACGGCGAGACCGTCATGCAGATACTGGGCGCTGTCGCCCTGGTCCATTTGCTGAACGACCTGACGCAGGCCATGCTGCCGTCGATTTACCCCATGTTGAAAAATCAGTTCGGCCTGAGCTTCACCCAGGTCGGCCTGATCACGCTGACCTTTCAGTGCACCGCCTCGCTGCTGCAGCCGTGGATAGGCCTGTACACCGACCGCCGGCCCATGCCTTTCCTGCTGCCGCTGGGGATGGTGGCGACGCTGATTGGTGTGCTGCTGATGGCGGTGGCGTCGTCGTTCCCCGTGCTGTTGCTGGCGGCGGGGCTGATCGGCGTCGGCTCCTCGACCTTCCACCCGGAGGCGTCGCGCGTGGCGCGGGCGGCGTCCGGCGGCCGCTTCGGCTTTGCGCAGTCGCTGTTCCAGGTCGGCGGCAATGCCGGTTCGGCGCTGGGGCCGATACTGGCGGCGGCGGTCATCATCGGCCGTGGACAGGGCAATATCGCGTGGTTCGCGCTGCTGGTGGCGGCGGCGATTGTCGTGCTGGTGTTCGTGAGCCGCTGGCATAGCCATCACCTGGCGCAGCCGAGGAAAGTGGTGGCGGTGGCGGCGTCGCCGCTGTCGAAAGGCCGCGTGTACGGGGCGCTGGTGGTGCTGGCGCTGCTGGTCTTCTCCAAGTACATCTACATGTCCAGCCTGACCAGCTATTACACCTTCTACCTGATCGATAAATTCGGCCTGTCGGTGCCGTCGGCGCAGACGTATCTGTTCCTCTTTTTGGCCGCGGTGGCTGCCGGGACTTTCATGGGCGGACCGATCGGCGACCGCATCGGCCGCAAGCGGGTGATCTGGATTTCGATACTGGGCGCGGCGCCGTTCACGCTGGCGCTGCCTTACGTGGGGCTGTTCTGGACGGCTGTGCTGTCGGTGGTGATCGGTTTCGTGATTTCGTCGGCCTTCTCAGCGATCGTGGTGTTTGCGCAGGAGCTTATGCCGGGCAAGGTCGGCATGGTGGCCGGTATTTTCTTCGGCCTGATGTTTGGCGTCAGCGGCATCGGCGCGGCGGCCATGGGACATCTGGCCGACACGCATGGCATCGCCTATGTGTACAGCCTGTGTTCCTACTTGCCGCTGCTGGGCATCCTGACGGTGCTGCTGCCGCAGGTCGAACAGCCCCGCCGCTGACCTCCGTCGTCCCCGCGAAAGCGGGGACCCATACGAGGCCGGCGTGTACTCAGCATGGATTCCCGCTTTCGCGGGAACGACAGGTGCTCAGATATCGATGAAGCGCATCTTGAAGTTGCGGCCTTTGAAGGCGCCGAAGTCGCCGCCCAGCGGATTGTTCCGGTTCAGGCGCGCGAAGGCGTCGTAGGCCACGCGGCGGTCGATCGCCACGTAGGTCTGGAACTCGGTCACATTGATCTTGCCGACCTGCTCCTTGCTCAAGCCCGCGTCGCCGGTCAGCGCGCCCAGCACGTCGCCGGGGCGCAGCTTGTCTTTTTTGCCGCCCGAGATCACCAGCGTCATCATCGGCGCCGGATCGGCGGCGTAGTCGCTTTCGTCCAGGCTGTCCAGGTCGTACCACTGCACCGGTGCGCCCTGGTATTCCTCGATCAGCTTGACCCACTTCTTTTCGTTCGGCGCGCACAGCGACAGCGCCAGGCCTTTTTCGCCGCCGCGGCCGGTGCGGCCCACGCGGTGGATGTGGACTTCCGTGTCCTTGGACACGTCAACGTTGATTACCGCCTCCAGGTTCTGGATGTCCAGGCCGCGCGCGGCCACGTCGGTTGCCACCAGGACCGAGCAGCTACGGTTGGCAAACAGCACCAGGATCTCGTCGCGCTCACGCTGTTCCAGCTCGCCGTACAGGGCCAGCGCAGAGAAGCCCTTGGCGCGCAGCGCGTCCACCAGTTCGCGGCACTGTACCTTGGTATTGCAGAAGGCGATGGCCGACACCGGCTTGTAGTGACCCAGCAGGCGCGCCACCGCTTCATTGCGCTGGTCGAAGCCGATCTCGAAGAACAGTTGTTCGATCTGCGAGTTGTCGTGCTGGGCCTCCACCGTTACCTCGACCGGATCGACCAGGAAGTCGTCGGTGGCGCGGCGGATATCGTCCGGGTAGGTGGCCGAGAACAGCAAGGTCTGGCGGCGCTTGGGACAAGCGCTGACGATGCCGGCGATTTCGTCGTAAAAGCCCATGTCAGTCATGCGGTCCGCTTCATCCAGCACCAGCGTGCCGACCTTGGACAGGTCCAGCGTTTGCCGGCTCAGGTGGTCGCGCACGCGGCCCGGGGTGCCGACCACGATGTGGGCGCCGTGCTCCAGCGAGGCAATCTGCGGCCGCATGGGCGAACCGCCCGTCAGCACCAGCACCTTGACGTTGCCGGTGGAGCGCGCCAGGCGGCGCAGCTCGTTCGCCACCTGGTCGGCCAGTTCGCGGGTAGGGCACAGCACCAGCGCCTGCACGGCGAACCAGGCAGGATTGAGCTTGTGCAGGATGCCGATGCCGAAGGCGGCGGTCTTGCCGCTGCCGGTCTTGGCCTGGGCGATCAGGTCGCGGCCTTCCAGCACCGACGGCAGGCTTTGCGCCTGGATGGTGGTCATCTCCTTGTAGCCCAGCGTGTCGAGATTGGCCAGAAAGTCGGGATGCAACGGCAGGCTGGCAAAGGAGGTGGATGTCATGGCGGGGACCTTGTTCGAAAAGGATGTGGGCACAGTCTAGCAGGGTGTACTGCTGCCGTGCGCCTGGTGTGATGGGAGTGTCTGGAAACTGTGCTGCGGCTGTGCCGTATCAGTCACGCTTCCAGATGGGCAGGCCGGTCAGATCGAGATTCTCGTCGCGCACCCAGAGCGGCAGGCCGGTGGTGTCGGTCGGCTCCAGCAGCTCCAGTTGTTCCTGCTTGAGCGCGGGCCTCCTGACGCGCGGCGGCGGCGGACGCTTGGCTTCCGGTTCGAGCGGCGCCGCAGGCGCGAAGCCGGGCAGGTCGAACGTGGCGTTGTCTTTTTTATCTCTCATCTGAAAAAACAAAGCCCGGCTGCAGCAGTCGGGCTCAGTTGGCGATTCCTTAAGTGCGCGCAGTGTATCACAAAGCGCAAACTCAGCGGAAGCTCAGCGACCCCGTCAAGTCGCCCGGCGGCGTTGCGTGGCGGGCGGCGAAGGCTTCGTTGCGCAGCTTCAGGCCTTCCAGCAGCGGCAGGTCGTGCAGGCGGGTGATGAAGCGCATGATCGAGGTCGTGTCGTAGAAGCTGTGGTCGACGTGGCCCTTCTTCGCGTACGGCGACACGATGATGGCCGGGATGCGCGAACCCGGACCCCAGCGGTCGCCCTGCGGCGGCGCGACGTGGTCCCACCAGCCGCCGTTCTCGTCGAAGGTAATCACGATCAACATGTTCTTGTACTGCGGGGACTTCTTCAGGTGCTCGATCACGTTGGCGACGTGGGCGTCGCCGGATTCCACGTCCGAGTAGCCGGCATGCAGGTTCAAATTCCCCTGCGGCTTGTAGAAGGTCACGGCCGGCAGCTTGCCCGCCACCGCATCGGCCAGGAATTTATTGGAGATCGGGCTGTCGCCCAGGCCGCCGTCGCGCAAGTGTTCGGCGCGCGCGGCGGTGCCGGGCGCGAACTGCTTGAAGTAGTTGAACGGCTGGTGGTGGTACTGGAAGTTTGGCTTCTCGCCGCCGCCGCGCGCATCCAGCGCCGCCTGCCAGGCGCCGCCATACCAGGCCCAACTGACCTTCTTGCGGGACAGCAGATCGCCGATGGTGTCGTAGGTCTGCGGCGGCAGCACGCCGGCGTCCTTGGGATCGGCCAGCAGCGGATCGCCGTCGTAGGCCGGGCGGATGTAGCTCGGCTGGTAGGGCGGCGCCATGGTGTTGACCGCGTAACCGTCGGGCGTGATGGCGCCGTTGTTGACGTAGTCGGGCGGGCCGTCGAGCGCCGAGGCCGGGCTGGTCTTGGTCACGGACAGGCGATAGCCGGTCGGCCCGTCGTCCAGCACGCAAATCTTCTTGTGGGCCGCGGTATCCTTGGCGTTGAAGTATTCCGGCGTGCGGCCGGAGATCAGGAACTGGTGGTTCAGGTAAGAGCCGCCGAAGGCCGCCATGAAGAAGTTATCGCACAGCGTGAACTCTTCGGCGATCTTCCACATGCCGAGGTTTTTATTGGCCTCGCCGTAGTAGCCCATCACCATGCCGCCGGTATTGCCCCAGGCGGCGAAGCCGTCGTTCTTGCCGCCGTTGATCTGCATCTGGTTCTGGTAGAACAAATGCCACAGGTCGCGCGTGATGACGGCTTCCGGCAGCGGCTTGCCGTCGGCGTCGGACAGCTTGAACGGGCCGTTCGGCAGGTTCTTGATGTCGTCTTCCTTGAGCGCGTATTTTTTGCCGCCGATGTCCTGGGTATTGGGCACCATGCCGCCCCAGACCTTGGGCAGCGTCGGCAGGATGGCGCCGTCGCGGTCGCGCTGCTGGCAGGCCGCGGCCGGGACGGCGGACAAGGGCTGCGCGGTGCCAGGGAAGTTGGCGAACAGGTTGTTGAAGCTGCGGTTTTCCAGGTAGATCACCACCACGTTCTTGATGTGCGCCTTGAGCTTGTCATCCAGCGAGCCCTTGACCGGCTTGGCCGCAGCCGCCTCGCTGAGCGCGGGCAGGGCGGTGGCCATGCCGGTCGCGGCGGCGGCCTGGAAAATACGGCGGCGTGAAGGATTGGCCGGGCCGTTCTCGGGTTGTTGGTCTGCTGCGTGCACTGGTTCCTTCACGGACGCCTCCCTGGATGAGCAAAAGGCCAATTGTGACAGCTTTGCAGCGCCTTGTGTATGGCTCGTCGCACTTCAGCCGCCTAGGTTTTCCGGCGACTGGTTTCCGCGCGGTTGCCGTCGGTAGTGCCTGCGGCGGGCGCAAACGATTGTTCGCGCCGCAGCTCCGACATGATTTTTTCGGCGAGGAAGTCGCAGGGCGGGCGCTTCGACTTCGTGCTCCGCGCCAGGATCACCTCCAGCGGCTCGATCTCCGGCAAGCCTTGCGCCTGGCCGAGCAAGGTGAGGTGGGCCGGCACCGCGCAGCGCGCCAGCGGCGCCACCGCCAGTCCCGCTTCGACCATGCTCAGTAGTCCCATCAGGCTGGGGCTTTCATAGGAAGTGCGGTAGGCGATCCTGGCCCGTTCCAGGCTGCGCACCGCGTTTTCCCGCGCGACGCTGCCGGGCAGGAAGACGGCGATCGGCAGCGGCCGTTCACGCCATATCTCATGGGCGGCAGGAGCTGCGGCCCAGACCATGGGCTCGAAGCGGATGAATTGCCCGGACAGGCCTTTGACGCGCGTGGCGCAGACCAGATCGACCGAACCATCCTTGACCATGGGAGCGAGCGCCACGCTCGGCAGCCCCACCACCTGGATCTCAACCTTCGGGTAGGTGGCGGAAAACTTCTTGAGGATAGACGGCAGCAGCGAGGACGCATAGTCGTCGGGCACGCCGATGACGACGCGGCCGGTGATGTCGGGCCGGACCACGGCGGCCCAGGCCTCGTCGCGCAGCGCGAGCATGCGCCGCGCAAACGTCAGCAGCACCTCGCCATCCTGCGTCGGCATGACGCTGCGCGGGCCGCGCACGAACAGTGGCTTGCCCAGCGCGGTTTCCAGCGTCTTGATCTGCATGCTCACCGCCGATTGCGAGCGATGCACGACTTCCGCCGCGCGGCTGATGTTGCCCGCATCGGCCACCGCCACGATCATCGTCAGGACGTCCAGGTCTAGCGTTTTCATATGTATCAGAAAAATTGATAGTTATATTCAATATTATGCGATTTTCTTAGGCTAACACGTCAGGCATAGTATTGGAAAGGAGTCATACATGAACGCACGAACCGATCCAGCTATCCTCGCATTCCCGCAGGTGGAATATGCCACCATCCCCTCCGGCATCCGCGTGCCTTACGTGGCGTGCGGCGCCGGCGAACCGCTGTTCTTCGTCCACGGATCGCTGTGCGACTACCGCTACTGGAATAGCCAGACCAGCATCTTGTCAAAGCACTACCGCTGCGTTTCCCCCAGCCTGAGCCACTATTGGCCGGCCGCTGCCGCCGGTCTGGAAGGCGGGTTTAGCTGGCGGGCGCACGTCGACGAACTGGCGGCGTTCATCGTGGCGATGGACCTCGGCCCCGTGCACCTGGTCGGACATTCGCGCGGTGGCTGCATCGCATTTCACCTGGCGCGCGACTATCCGGAACTGGTGAAGACGCTGGTGCTGGCCGATCCCGGCGGCCCCTTGCAAATCGACGGCCATCCTGAAGCGGCGCTGCCGGCGGCAACGACGGCCGTCCGGAGCGAAGTGGCGGATCTGATCGAGGGCGGCGCGATTGATGCGGGGCTGGAGTTGTTTGTCGATTCGGTCAGCATGCCCGGCATCTGGCGCAAGAGCCCGACCAGTTTCCGCACCATGGCGGTGGACAATGCGACCACCTTGCCCAAGCAGTTTCGCGATCCGCTGCCCGCCTATACGCGGGCTGCGGCCAGCGATGTGCGGTGCAGGACCTTGCTGGTCGCGGGAGAAAAAAGCCCCGCCATGTACCGCGATAACGTGGACCAGCTCGTGGAATGGATGGCGCACGCGGGCAAAGAAGTCATCGCGGGGGCATCGCACGGGATGAGCGTCACGCACCCGTCGGCATTCAACCGGCTGGTGCAGGGTTTTATCAGCGGACGTTAGGCTCTGCGGCAGATGCCGGATATGCAAAAAGCCGTTGATCCGGTATCGGAATCAACGGCTTTTTAGAATCTGGTTGCGGGGACAGGATTTGAACCTGTGACCTTCGGGTTATGAGCCCGACGAGCTGCCAGACTGCTCCACCCCGCGTCTGAAGGCCCACATTATATACAGCTTTCCCGCGCAGTGCAAGGGGACTTTAGTTGGCGCCCAATCGCCAGAGCGAAGTGACCTCGGCGGCGCGGGCTGCGTGCAGGGGATCGGTGGCGTCGCTGGCGCGCGGGTGAACCGGGCGGACATCGATGCGGCCGATGACTTTCAAACCGGCAGCCGCGATCCATTCCAGCAGTTGTGCACGCGGGCGCAGGCCCAGGTGCTCGGCCAGGTCGGACAGGATCAGCCAACCTTCGCCGCCCGGCGTCAGGTGATCGGCCAGGCCGGCGAGGAAGCCGCGCAGCATGCGGCTGTCGGGATCGTAGACCGCGTATTCGATCGGCGAGCTGGGACGGGCCGGCACCCACGGCGGGTTGCACACCACCAGCGGCGCGCGGCCTTCGGGGAACAGGTCCGCCGTGCGCAGCTCCACCTTGTCGTCGAGGTCCAGCAGGGCCAGGTTTTCGCGCGCACAGCTCAGCGCGCGCTGGTCCTGGTCGGTGGCGATCACGCGCGGCACGCCGCGCCTGGCCAGCACGGCCGACAGCACGCCGGTGCCGACGCCGATGTCGAAAGCCAGGTCCGTGTTCGGCGGCAGCGGGGCATCGGCCACCATCTGCACGTATTCGCCCCGCACCGGCGAGAACACGCCGTAGTGCGGGTGAATGCGCGCGCCCAGCGCCGGGATCTCGACGCCCGTGCGGCGCCATTCATGCGCGCCGATCAGGCCGAGTAGTTCGCGCATCGACGCGATGAACGGTTCCTCGTAGCGGCCGTAGGCTTCGTTGCAGGCCAGCTTGACGTCGGGGGCGCGGCGCAGCGGGATGGCGTAGTCGGCCTCGAAAGGAATCAGCAACATGGCCAGCGTGCGTGCGCGCTGCGATTGCGCCTGGCGATGCAGGTGGAAGGCTTCGGTCGGCGAGGCGGGCGTCTTGGCCGGCTTGGCTTTTTTGCCGGCGCGGCCCTTGTGATCCGCGCGGCGGGCCAACGCCTGCAGCAGTTGGCGGGCGTTCTGGAAGTCGCCGCGCCACAGCAGGGCCGTGCCTTCGCAGGCGGCCCGGTAGGCCACGTCGGCGTTGGTGCGGTCGTCCGCGATCATCACGCGCTTGGGCGGCGGCATGCCGGCTTCGGAGCGCCAGCGTGCGGAGTGCTGTTCGCCATTCTCCTCCCAGTGGATGTATTGCGGAGTCGGGGTGGAGGAGGCTTGTGCTGGCATCGGTAGGCTATCGGGAAAAAAGAAAGGCGCGCATGCGGAAGTGCATGCGCGCCTATTATACCGGTCGGCCTTAGGCGGACGGCTGCGTGGAGGTGGACGGTGCGCCAGGGGCGCTGGTGCCGGCGCCGGTGTCCGCAGCCGGCGCAGTGGCGCTGACAGGCGGGGTGCCGGCGGTATCGGCCGCTGCGGGAGCGCTGGCGGCCGGTGGCGCATAGGTGTTGCTGTCCTTGCTGTCGGCCAGCTTGAGCAGGCGCAGCGTGAGGTTGCGCAGCGAGCCGCGGTCCGCGTTGTTGTCGGGCTGCTGGTTGCCGTTGCCATTGTCGGCCAGGGTCGCCTTCAGCTCGCGGCCGACCAGCTTGAGCAGATCCGCCAGCGTGCCGGCGAAATCGACGTTCGGCAGTTGCGCCGTCGGCAGGTCCTTGCCGTTGGCGGCTTGCGGCTTGTCGCCTGCCTGATCCGTTGACGGCGGCTGGTCGCCGGCCGATTGGGTCTGGCTGGCCGCGGCATCCAGTTCGTCGTCGTACTGGACTTCCACTTCAAAGTCGAACTTGCGGCCGTCTGCGGTGGTAATGGTGCCCTTGCCGATGAAGTGTGAACTGTCGGTCAACGAGAGGGCGGCGGCATCGGTGACGCCGTTGGCGTCTTCGGTATGCTGCACGCCCGCCGCCAGGGTGGACGAGACATCCAGGCTGGCGGAGTCGAAACTGATGGTCGCGCCCTTGGCATCGTCGCCGAACAGCGACTGCGCGAAGCTGTTGACGAAATTCTGCGCGAAGTCCACCGTGGCGTTGCCCATGGAAGCCACGCGCTTTTGCAGGTCGAGCGCGTCGCTCGACAGCGATACCGGCGATGCATCTTGCGGTTTCTGCAAGGCGTTGGCGCCGTTGGCGCTACTGGTCCTGCTGTCCTTGGGCTGATTGGCGCCGTACAGCGAGGCTGGCCAGCCGCGGTTACCCAGGTTCGAAATGGTAGACATGGCAAATTCCGTTTTTATCGTACTTCGGTAACGGTATCGCAGCAGATTACTTGAGGGCGCACGGAATTAATGGTGGTGCGTCCAGCCTTCCGGCGCGGCCAGGTAGGATTCCACGGCATCTTTCTGGCCGATGGCGTGGTGGCGCGGCTCGCCGCAGGCGCAAACGCCGAAGTAAGGCTGGATGTGCGAGCAAGCCGATACCTTTTGCAGGCGGACTTGCACGGCTTTGGCGCACTTGGCGCATTTGAAGGTGAGGGAACGTGGTGCTTTTAACATGATTCTGCCTGTGGCCTGAAACGCAAAGGCAGGATTTTAGCATTCAGGCGTAGAGATCGAGCTTGGGCGGCGCCAGCGGCGAGGCGGCATAGGCGCGCTGGAGTTGGCCGGAATTACTGCTGTTCCGTGCTGCCGCCGCAGCCTGTTCCTGCGCCAGTTCCTGGCGGGCCTGGATCTCCATCTGCTGCGCCTGGGCGGCGACGGCGCGGTCCGGGCCGGAGGGATCGGCCGGTGCCAGCGCCGCCGCCTGGATGGTGCGTGCGCGCTCGATGGTCTCCTGCGGCGTGCCGCCGGGCGAAGTATCGATATGGACCTCGCCGCCGATGGCGTATTCCACACCGTTGGGGCCGCGCTCGTAAGTGTAGGAAGCGCCGGATGTGGCCAGTCCGCCCGCTGCCGCGAGGTGGGCCTGCTCGTGCTGGCGCACTTCGGTGTCCCGCGTTTTGAGCTTGGCGATCAGCGTCAGCGCCTCGGGCGAGAGATTGGTCTTGGCGCTGCCGGAGAAATTGGCGTCGGGGGAGGCGTAGGTAGAGGGCGAGGCCGGGCCAGTCGGTGCGCTGCTCGCAGACAGCGGCGCCTGCGTCGCTTGCGCGGTTTGCGTCAGCGGCGGAACGGTGGCATTCGATGGTAGGGCGCCGATGCTCATGGAAAGGCCTCGTGTTGACGAGGATGATAGCAAACTGCCGGTCGCGGCGCTCCTTCTTTATGCCTGGACGGTGACCGTGCTTTTGCCGCCGGCCGAAGGATGCACCAGTATCCTGGTCGAGATCCGCTCGGTCATTTCCTGTACGTGGGAGATGACGCCGACCTTGCGGCCCATGGCCTGCAGGCCGTCGAGGGCGTCCATGGCGACGCGCAGGGTGTCGGCGTCCAGGCTGCCGAAGCCTTCATCGATGAACAGCGATTCGACGCGCACGCGGTTGGAGGACAGCGAGGCCAGGCCCAGCGCCAGCGCCAGCGAAACCAGGAAGGACTCGCCACCGGACAGCGAGTGCACGGAGCGGATTTCGCCGCCCATGTCCAGGTCGCGCACCAGCAGGGCGAGCGACGGGGCGGCGTTGTTCTGGATGCGCTCCAGTTGGTAGCGGCGCGACAGGTGGTTGAGGTGGACGTTGGCGTAGCCCAGCAGGACGTCCAGCGTGAATTGCTGGGCGTAGTTGCGGAAACGTTTGCCGTCGGACGAGCCGATCAGGTCATCCATGCGCGCCCAGCGCTGGGCGACGGCTTCCTGCCGCTCGATCTCGGCCAGCATGGCTTGCGACTGGCGGCGCTTGGCGTCGTCCTGCGCCAGCGCCAGTTGCAGGCCAGCGGCGTTATCGTGGACGGTCTTGCGTTCGGCCAGCAAGGCGTTGAGGGCTGCGGCCACGGCAGCGATAGGCGTCAGCGCCGGAGCTGCGCCAGCGCGGCCAGCGGTTGGTGCGGCTTCGAGGGCCACTGGCGCGGCGCCAGCACCGGAGGCGGTTGGCGTGGCGTCGGGGGCCGTTGGTGCGGCGCCAGCGCGCGCGTTGGATGACACGTTGTCGGGCGGCGTCGGCGTTGGCACTGCGCCGATGCGGGCGGATGGCACGTCATCGGGGCGGGCATCGGTATGCGGCTGTGCCGTATCGGACGTCGGCTGGGCGTCGGCTGCAATTCGCGGTGGCGGGACGGTAAGCTGGTGCTGTTCGCGCTGGCGCTGGCGTTCTTGCAGCACGGCGGCGGCGTGGTCGGCGGCGCGAGCCAGCTTGTGCAAGGCGCTGCGTTCGGCATCGATGTCCTCGGCGGAATGCGCGAGCAGAGTACGCAATTGATCGAGGTCGTGCAGGCCAGCGTCGGGTTGGCGCTGCTGAAATGCGGACAGCCAGTCGGACAGGCGCGCGGCTGCCGCCGCGGACGAAGCTTGCAGCGCCGTCAGGCGGTTGGTGGCTTGCGCCAGCGCCTCGTCGCAACGCACCTTGGCTTGCGCGGCTTGCTGGGTGGCGGTCTGGCTGGCGGCCAGCCGCGTTTTGGCGGCATCGACGGACGCCTGCAATGCCGCTTCGATATCGCGTACTTCTTTGCCGTCCCAGATCGCCATGCGCTGCTGCTGGCTGTCTTTCAGTGCGGCGTCTGCCGCAGCGTAGGCCTGGCGGACGTTGACGGCATCCTGGCTGGCCTTGGCGGCCGCTTCATCCAGCCCTTTCAGTTCCACCTCCAGCGCAGCCAAGGCTGCGGCGCGTTCATCGAAAGCGGCGCGCTGCGTCAGCCACTGCCTGCTTTCCGCCTGGCGGGCCTCATGGAACCGCGCAGGGCCGGCTTTCCAGTCGTCCTTCCACGCCTCGCTGGGAATATCGCCGCCGCTGAATGCCGCGTCCAGATCGGCGAGCAAACCGCTCAGCGTCAGCGCGATTTCGATGCGCTGGTCTTCCAGGGCCTTGTGCTCGGCGCTGGATTGCGCCAGCGCGGTCTGCGCGGCGGCTGCCACACCCTGCAGGCGGGCGTGGTCCGCCGCAGCCTGGTCGTACATCGCCTGCGCCTTGTCGCGCGCAATGCGGGAGGCATGCAACGCACGCTCCTGCTGTTCGACGGCCTGAAGCGACTGCTGCGTTTCCGCCAATTGCGCAACGAACCAGGCGGCGCGTTCTGCCGCTGCGGGCAGTGTGTCATCGGCGGCCAGTGCATGGTTGTCCCACGCGGCGCTGACGCGCTCCAGCGTCTGCTGTACCGTCCGGTGCTCTGCGGTGAGCAGGTTCAGTTGCTCGACGCTGGCCTGTTCGACCGCGCGCTGTTCGGCTTGCAGCTTGAAGTTGGTTTCCGTTTGCTGCCGGCTGCGCGCCACGTCGGCTTGCAGCTCGCGCAGCATGGTTTGCAGGCCATCGTCGTTGTGACGGTAGGGATGTTCGAGGGCGCCGCAGACCGGGCAGGGCGTGTCGTCTTCCAGCGTCGCGCGCAAGGATTCGACGTTGGCGGCGCAGGCCGCTTCGGCCAGCTTGAGCGCGCGCTCGGCCTGGGAAAACGTCGCCATGATGGCCGCGCCTTCCTGCTGCGCGATCGCCAGCCTGGCCTCTGCGGCTGCGATTGTTTGCCTCAACTGGTCGGATTGCGATGCGATCTGCGCGCTGCGACTCTGCCGTGATTCCAGTTCCGTCCAGACCTTCTCAGCGCTGGACAGCAGATCGCGGCGCTGTTCCAGGCCATTGCGGGACGATTGCAACTGCTCCGGCGACCACGCCGCCAGCGCCTGCGCCGCCTGCTGGCGCTGCTGGTCCAGCGCTTGCAGTGCGGCCGCAGCGGCAGACAGCTTGCTGCCGGCATCGGCCGCTTCGGCCGCATGCGTTTGCGCGTTGCGCTGCACGCGCGCCAGGCTCGATGCCAGCTTTTCAGCCTGCGAGGCGGCTTGGCCGGCCTGCACGAACAGCACGTCCCAGCGCTCCCATTGCTGCGCCAGGATGCGCCACTGGCGGTGCTGTTCCAGCCAAGCCTGCCCGGCCTGCTGTTGCGCAGCCAGTCGCGCATGGTCGTCGCGGCGCGACTGCGCGGCGGATCTGGCGGCATTCTCCGCGGCGGTTGCCTGTTCGCTGGCGGCGGAAGCCTGGCGCCATGCTGGCAGCATCGCTTCGATGCGCGCATCCAGCGCCTTGGCCTGGTCCAGTTGCGGCGCCGCTGCACGCTGGGCGGATTCGGCATCCAGCAAGCCGGCCGTCGCCTGGGCGAGGGCGGCATTGGCCTGTTCCAGCGCGAGCGCCGCCCGCTGGGCCTCTTGCGTGCTGCTGGCGATGACGGCCTGCGTTTGCGCAATATCGGCATCGATGCGGCGGATGTCGTCGGCCAGCGGCCGCGCCGGCTGCGCGGCCTCGATGCGGCTCAACGCCGCAAGACGTGGCGCGGCGGCTTCCAGTTCAGCGAGCGCGGCCTGGCTGGCCTGCTGCGCCGCCTGTTCTTCCTGTTTGAGCTTTTCCGCCTGCTGATGCCAGCGCAGTTCCTGCTCCAGTTCGGCCTTTTGCTGGTCGATGGCTTGCAGTGCGGCGTTGACGGCGGCGCTTTGCGTTTCAATCTCCGCGCGCTGCTCGGCGCCCAGCGGCTTCTGGTCGGCCAGGCGCAGGTTCAGCCTTTGCAACGCCGCTTGTTCCAGCTTGTTGCGCTCGAAAGCGCGCATGGAAATCTCGGAATAGATGGTGCTGCCGGTCAGGGTCTCCAGCAACTCGCCCCGTTCGTTGTCTTCCGCCTTGAGGAAGGCCGAGAACTCGTTCTGCGCCAGCAGCACGGCGCGCGTGAACTGCTCGAATGACAGGCCGATGCGTTTTTCGATTTCGGCCTTTACCTCGGTCTTGGTGCCGCCCAGCGCCTGCATCGCCGGCAGCATGTGCAGGGACATGGTGGTCGGCTGCAGGGCGCCTTCTGCCTTGGTGCGGGCACGGCGCACGTTCCAGCGTGCGCGGTAGCGCGCGCCGTCGCCGCCGACGAAATCGACTTCGGCATAACCTTCCGCCGTGCTCCGGCGCAGCAGCGTGCGCGGGTCCTGTGTCGACACGGTTTCCGCGCCGACGTCGGCCAGGAAGTTGCGGCCGGCCACGCGCAGCAGGCGCGGCGTGGCGTCGTACAAGGCCAGGCACAGGGCGTCCAGCAGGGTGCTCTTGCCGGCGCCGGTGGGGCCGCTGATGGCGAACAGGCCGGTCGAGGCCAACGGCTCCGCCTCGAAGTCCACGCTGAATTCGTCGGCCAGCGAGGCCAGGTTTTTGCCGCTGATTTTCAGGATTCTCATGGCAGCATCAACTCCGCGAAGGCGCTCAGTTGATCGGCCGGCGCTTCGCTGCCGAAGCGCTGCTGGTATAGCTGCCGGAAGATGTCGTCGGGCTTGAGCTTTTCCAGTTGGTCCAGCGTCATGACTTCGTTGTCGATGGCGTTGGCGCGGGCGGCGGCGGAGGTTTCTATCTTGGCCAGCCGCACCGGTTTGCCTTCCAGTGCGTGCTCGATGCGCGAGCGCAGGCCGGGTTCCGGCTGCTCCAGCAGCACGCGCACTTCCAGGAAGGGCTGCTGCTCGGCCGGCGCGTCCGCCAATTCCAGCGCGGCCAGCGCTTCCAGCACCTGCGGCAGCGGCGCGGGCCGGGGCGGAATGCGCAGCAGTTCCACCGCGCGCGGCACGGTCACCGGCACGATCTCGCGCACGGCCGCGCCGTCGATATCGATGCGCAGCACCTGGTGCCGGTAGCCGACTTCCGCAAACGACAGCGGAATCGGGCTGCCGCAATAGCGGATGTGCTCCTGCCTGCCCACGCCCTGTGCCAGGTGCAGGTGGCCCAGCGCCACGTAGGCGATCTCGGGGCCGAAGATCCCGGCCGGCAGCATCTCGGTCCCGCCGATGACGATGCGGCGCTCGGAATCGACTGACATCTGGCCATCGACCATGTGGCAGTGGCCCATTGCCAGTATCGCCTGGCCGTCGCTGCGCTTGGCCAGGGCCAGGTCCAGCGCCTGCCGGTACAGCAGGGCGATGCCGGCCAGGTAAGGATCGGCGCCGTCGCTGTCTGCTGGGCGCGGCACGTCGCCGGGGCGCAGGAAGGGCACGGCCAGGCACCACGCCTCGATCTCGCCGTTGCGCCCGGTCAGCGGCAGCACCAGCGATTCCAGGTCGATCTCGCCATCGGCCTTGCGCTGCACCGCGCCGATCACGCGCGCGCCGTGTGCATCCAGCAGCGGCGCCGGCGCTTCCAGCCGTCCCGGCGAATCGTGGTTGCCGGCGACGATCAGCAGGTTCAGGTGCGGCGCGCGCGCCCTGGCCTGTTGCAGGAAGCTGTACAACTGCCGCTGCGATGCCGCCGACGGATTGCCGTTGTCGTAGACATCCCCGGCGATCAGCAGCACGTCCGCCTGCTCGGCGACGATGGTGTCGAGCAGCCAGTCGAGGAAGCGCTGGTGTTCGTAATGGCGCTCAAAATTGTGCAGGGATAGCCCGAGATGCCAGTCGGAGGTGTGCAGCAAACGCATGGGATGGGAGAGTCTCAACGCCGGAAAGCGCTCAATATAGCGCAAGATCGCCGGGCGTGACTTGATTAAACGCGATCAGGCGGCGTTACTGGCCCGCCGCGGCACGACCTGGCCCGCGCGGAAGGTGTTACGGCCGGCCTGCTTGGCCTCGTACAGCAGCACGTCGGCGCGGTTCAGCACCTCGGCCGGGCCGACGTCCTCGTCGCGGAAATAGGTCAGGCCGATGCTGGTCGAGATCGACACCACGACGCCGTCGAGATCGAACTCCGCCTGCATGACGGAGACGATCTTGGCGGCCAGCGCTGCCGCATCCTCGATGCGGTGGATGTGTTCCATGATGATGGTGAATTCGTCGCCGCCCAGGCGGGCGATGGTGTCGCTGGCCCGCATGGTGTGAGTCAGGCGCGCCGAAAAAGCCTTGAGCAGGGCGTCGCCGACCGCGTGACCATAAGTGTCGTTGACCGGCTTGAAGCGGTCGATGTCCATGTACATCACGGCCATCAGGCTGCCGTTTTCGCGCGCGTCGTGCATGGCGTCGTGCAGCTTTTGCTGGAAGCCGGCGCGGTTGGTCAGCCCGGTCAGCGCATCCACCTGCGACAGCCGCAACAGGCGCTGCTTCTCGCGTTTCTGCGCCGTGATATCTTGCCGCATGACGTGGAAGCCGATCACCGTAATGCCGTCTTCGTCCAGTTGCGGAATGTAGACCACTTCGAACGAGCGCTCCACGGCGTCGCTGTTGTCGTCTTCCTCGAAGGTCAGGGTTTCGCCGTTCAGCGCGCGCGTAATGTAGGGTTCCAGCATCGCGTAGCGCTCTTCGCCTATGGTTTCGCGCACGGTCCGGCCCAGCACGGGATGGCCGGTGCGGTTGACTTCCCGTTCGTAGGCCAGGTTGTGGAAGCGGTAGATCTGCTCGGAGTCGACATAGGCCACCATGGCCGGCAGCGTGTCGGCGATGGTGCGCAAGCGCGCTTCGCTTTCGCGCAGCGCCATCACGGATTTGCGGATGTGGGTGATGTCGTCCACGGTGCCGACGTAGCCGTACACCTGGTTGTCGATCACCATGGCGGCCACCTTGAACGATACCCAGACGATCATGCCGTCCGGGTGCACGCAGCGCAGCGTGTCCTGGTAGGGCTGGCGGGTATCGGCCATGTGCTTGAGCGCGTCGCGCAGCACGCTGCGGTCGGAGGGATGGACGGCGCGCATCCAGGAGTCGCCCAGCGCCTCCTCGCGTGTCAGGCCGGTGATCAGTTCGAAGGTGCGGTTGACGTAGGTGCAGTGGCCGCTGGCGTCGGCGCGCAGCAGGCCAAGCGGCGAGGCGTCGTTGACGGCGGCCAGCTCCGCCTGGTGCTTGCGCATCGCCAGCTCGGTATCCATGCGCGAGGTGATGTCGCGCACCGTGATCGCCACGCCGTCGGTGATGGGCACGATCTGGTGATGCAGCCAGCGCACCTTGGGATCCGGCAGGAAGTCCACTTCAAATTCGGCTTCCTGCGCCTGGCCGCTTGCCAGCACCTCGCGGTACTTGTCGACGAAGCCCCGCGCGTGCAGGGCCGGCTGCACTTCGATCAGGCGCTTGCCCTTGACGTCGGCGCTGGCGAAACCGATCAGGGCCGCGCCGCGCTCATTGAGGTCGACGATGGTGAAATCGAGGATCTCGTTGTGCTTGCCACGCATGTGGCAGGCCTTGAGCAGGAAGACCGAGTCCATGCTGGCGTCATTGGCGGCGCGCAGCATGGCCTGGGCTTCGATCACCATGCGCGTGCTGCGGCGCAGGCGGCGGGCCTGCTGGATCAGCAGCCCGATAAACATCAGCACCAGCAGCGAAGCGGCGAGGGCGGCGCCGTAATACATGGTGCGTCGCTGTTTGAAGCGCGCCAGCGCGCTGACGGTGGGATTGCCGACCACCGCCAGCAACTGGAAGCGCGGCATTTCGGCGTAGCCGTAGATGCGGTCGATGCGGTCGAACGGATGGCGCAGCACCATTTCCGCCTGCGAGTGCCCGCCGGTGGACGGCGCCAGCATGAAGTCGATGCTGTCGCTGATCATCAACTGGTCGTCGATGCGCGCGGTGGACATGCCGTTCTGGCGGCTGATCAGCATGACCGCGCCGCCCGGATCGACATCCAGCCGGTCATAGTCCTCGACAAAGTAGGCCGGGTCGATCAACACCAGCACCACGCCGGCGAAGCTGCCGTCGGCATGGTTCAGGCGGCGCGAAATCTGGATCTGCCATTTTTTGCTGCGGACGTCGACCACCGGCGTGGTGGTGAGCGCGGCATCGGCCGGATCGCTGGCGTGGGACTGGAAGAAGGCCTCGCCGTGCAGGTCGGGCGGGAAGTAGCCGTTCTTGCTGTCGATGACGCGGCCGTCCGCGCCGAGGATGGCCAGCGGCAGGTCCAGCTTGGACGGCAGCACCGAGTCGAGCAGGCCGCCCTTGCGCGTGAATTCGGCCAGCCGCAAAGCGCCGCCGCTTTCTTCGAACTTGAGCTTGAACAGTTGGGTGGCGTGGTCGGTCTGGCGTAGCAGGTGGTTGGTGTGTTCGGCCAAGGTGCGCGCCAGCGATTCGCTGGCCAGCGCCGCTTCGTAGCGCGCAGTGAGTTTCTCCTGCCGGACCTGGTAGGTGACCGCGGCCCACATCGAGGCCAGCAGCACCAGGCCGAAGGCAGGTAGCAATATCACGCGATACAGTCGGCGCAGAAAATCCAGCATCTGGAGGTGGTCCTCGTCAGTGAGCGGATATCGGTGAGACTATTGTGCCCTGAAATGGATGGTTTGTATCTTATTTGTAGGCGGATTGCGTCGGAGGGGGTAAAAAAACAAATCCGCTTTTAGACAATATTGATTTCTTTATTAGAATAGCGCACATGACTGAACCCACTCTGAGCCTGGCCGCCGCGCGGGCGCTGCACCTGGCGGCGCAGGGCCTGCTACAACCGCGCCGCCGCAAGGCGCGCCAGCCCGACCTGCTGGAAACGATACGCCAGATGGGCGTGCTGCAGATCGATACCATCCACGTCGTCGCGCGCAGCCCTTACCTGGTGCTGTGGAGCCGCCTGGGCGACTATCCGCAGTGCTGGCTGGAGCAGGCGCTGGCCGGGCGCGAACTGTTTGAATACTGGGCGCACGAAGCCTGCTTCGTGCCGATCGAGGATTATGGCCTGTACCGGCATCGCATGCTGAACCCGGAGAGCATGGGCTGGAAGTATTCCGCCACCTGGATGGCGGAGCGGCGCGCGGACGTGGAGGCGGTGCTGGAGCATATCCGCACCCAGGGACCGGCCCGCTCGTCGGACTTCGAGCGCACCGACGGCGAAAGCGGCGGCTGGTGGAACTGGAAGGCCGAAAAGCGCTCGCTGGAAGTGCTGTTCACCACCGGCCGCCTGATGATCGCCGCGCGCGAGAACTTCCACCGCATCTACGACCTGGCAGAGCGCGTGCTGCCGGACTGGGACGACAGCCGCGCGCCCTCCATCGACGAAGTGCGCCGCAGCCTCGTGCTGAAGACCGTCAAGGCGCTGGGCTGCGCGCGCAGCGCCTGGATAGCCGACTACTTCCGCACCAAGCCGCCGCGCCTGAACCCGGAAACCCTGGTCGGAGAGGGCGCCCTGTTGCGTGCCCGCGTGCAGGGCTGGGATGAGCCGGTGTATGTGCATCCCGACCACGCGGCGCTGCTGGACGCCGCGGCCGCCGGCACGCTGACGCCGACGCTGACCACCATCCTGTCGCCCTTCGATCCGGTGGTGTGGGACCGGCGCCGCGCGCAGGAACTGTTCGACTTCGACTATCGGCTGGAATGCTACACGCCGGCCGAGAAGCGCAAGTACGGCTACTTCACCCTGCCCATCCTGCGGCGCGGCGCGCTGGTGGGGCGGGTGGACGCCAAGGCGCACCGCCGCGAAGGCGTGTTCGAACTGAAGGCGTTGACGCTGGAGCCGGGCGCGCGCGTCAGCGAGCGCTTCACCCGCGACATCGCCGCCGCCCTGCAGCGCCTGGCGGACTGGCACGCCTGCCCGCACGTACAAGTCACGCTCACGGAGCCGCGCGGTTTCAGGCGCCAGTTGCAGGCCGCGCTGGCCGCGGCGGATAACAGGAAAGAAGCCGCATGACGCTGCCACAGGCTCCGGCCAGCATTATCGGCGCCGACGGCCAGCCGCTGTTCGGCCGCTACGCCGGACAGACCGGCCCCATCGACTGGCGCGAGCTGGCGCCCCCGTTCAGGCGTAGCGCGCTGTGGCGGCGCTTCCACCACAAGCGCTGGCATTACGTGGCGCTGTGCACCGAGCAGGTGTTCTGCGCGGTCGCCATCGTCGACCTGGGCTGGATCAGCACCTGCTTTGCCTACGCCTACGACCGCAACGACGGCGACATGATGGCCAATTTTTCCGAGGACGGCCTGCCGCTGGTGTCGGCCAGCCTGGCCGACCACGCCGGCGCGTCCAGCCGCTTCGAGACGCGCAAGACGCAGATCGCGCTCGATGCCGCCGGCGACGGCGCTTATCAACTGACGCTGCGCTGCGACTACCTGGAGATCGACGCCAGCTTCGGCCCCGGCCCGGCGCCGCTGCTGCTGGCCACCGGCCCGGTCGCGCGCGGCTCGGTGCACGCGACGCAGAAATCGTCCGGCCTGCCGCTGCGCGGCGAGGTGCGCACCTGGCGCGATGCCTACCCGCTCGACGGCGGCGTGGCCAGCTTCGATTACTCCAACGGCCTGCTGGCGCGGGATACCGACTGGCGCTGGGCCTCGGCGCACAGTCTGGACATGGGTTTCAACCTGCAGGCCGGCTACTTCGGCGGCAACGAGAACGCGCTGTGGCTCGATGGCGAAGTCCATGCGCTGGCGCCGGTCCACTTCATGTACGATAAGAAGGACCCGCTCTCCCAGTGGCATATCTTTACCGAGGACGACATGCTGGAGCTGTACTTCACGCCCGACACCGCGCGCCGCGACAACAAGAACCTGGTGGTCGCGGCCAGCCGCTACCTGCAGCCCATCGGCACCTTCACCGGCTGGGTGCGCGGCGCGCCGGACCAGCCCAAGCGCGTGGTCACGCAGATGATGGGCGTGACGGAAGATCACGCATCGCGCTGGTAGACGTGAGCGCCGTTCATGAGCATCCGTAACCTCGACCGCCTGTTCCAGCCGCGCTCGGTGGCGGTGGTCGGCGCGTCCGAGAATCCCGAGCGCATCGGCACGCGGGTGCTGGCCAACCTGGTGCAGGCCGGCTTTCCCGGCGCGATCCTGCCGGTCAATCCCAAGTACCAGGCCTTGCAGGGCATGTTGTGCTATGCCCGCGTGTCGGCGCTGCCGACGGCGCCGGACCTGGCCCTGATCTGCACGCCGCCGGCCACGATACCGGGACTGATCGCCGAGCTGGGCGCGCGCGGCTGCAAGGCCGCCATCGTGATGACGGCTGATCCCGGGCACGCCAGCGGCGGGCGCGGCCTGCGCCAGCCCATGCTGGACGCGGCCCGGCCGCACCTGCTGCGTCTCCTGGGCGCCGGCAGCGTCGGCCTGCAATCGCCGGCGCTGGGCCTGAACGCCAGCTTCACGCAGATGGCTGCGGGGCAGGGCAGGCTGGCCTTCGTGTCGCAATCGGGCGCGCTGGCGACGGCCGTGCTGGACTGGGCCAGCCAGCGCGGCATCGGTTTCTCGCGCTTTGTCGCCGTGGGCGACGGCGTGGACGTGGATTTCGGCGACCTGCTCGATTACCTGGCCGCGGACCAGGGCACGGAAGCCATCCTGCTGTGCATCGAGCATGTCAGCAGCGCGCGCAAGTTCATGTCGGCCGGCCGCCTGGCGGCGCGTGGCAAGCCGGTCATCGTGCTGAAAGTGGGGCGCGACACGGCGCCGGGCGCGGACCTGGTGTTCGACGCCGCCATCCGCCGCGCCGGCATGCTGCGCGTGCGCTCGACCGAGGACTTGTTCGACGCGGTGGAAACCCTGGCCCGCCAGCGCCCGCAGCGCGGCGAGCGGCTGGCGGTGGTGACCAACGGCGGCGGCCTGGGCCTGATCGTGGCCGACGCGCTGGCGGGCAGCGGCGCGCAACTGGCGCCCTTGTCGGCCGAGACGCAGAAACGGCTTTCACGCATAGGCGCGCCGCAAATGAATCCGATTGATTTTCTGGCCGACGTGCCGGTGGCGCAGTACGCGGGCGCGGTGGAAGCGCTGCTGCGCGAGCCGCAGGCCGATGCGCTGCTGTTCCTGCACGCGCCCAGCGCGATGGCGGACAGCCGTCAGATCGCCGAAGCGGTGGCGCCGCTGATGCGGGCGGCCGACCGCAACGTGCTGTCCTGCTGGCTGGGCGGCAGTTCGGTGGCGCCGGCGCGGCGCGTGTTTGCCGAGGCCGGGCTGCCGACTTACGACACGCCCGAGAAGGCCGTCAACGGCTTCCTGCAGATCGCGCAGTACCGCCGCAACCAGGAATTGCTGATGGAAGTGCCGGCCGGCGTGCCGACCACCGGCGCCGCCGAGCGCGCGGCCGCGCGGGCGCTGGTACAGGCCGCGCTGAGCCACGGCCAGCATGCCTTGCCGGATGAGGATGCGCGCAAGCTGCTGGCCGCCTACGGCATCGTGCTGGCGGCGCCGCACCACGCCGCGCTGGCCGGCGCCACGCTGGCGGCCGCGCGCATCCAGTTGGGCGCCGATCCGGTGTTCGGCCCGGTGCTGTTTTTCGGCCAGGGCGGCATCGCCGCCGAGCTGGCGGCGGACCGCGCGGCCGGCCTGCCGCCGCTGAACATGACGCTGGCGCGCGACCTGGTGGGCCGCACCCGCGTCGCGCGCCTGCTGACGCAAGGGCAGGACTCGGCCGATGCCGAAGCCATCAGCCGCACGCTGGTGCAGGTGGCCGACATGGTGGCCGACCTGCCCGAACTGGCCGAGCTGGAGCTGGACCCGCTGCTGTCCATCGCCGGCAACGTGGTGGCGCTGGGCGCCAGGCTGCGGCTGGCCGGGGCGCGCAGCGACCGCAGGCTGGCGATCCGCCCGTATCCGCAGGAACTGGAGCAGCGCGTGGCCTGGGGCGGCGGGCAGATCCTGCTGCGCCCCATCCGCCCGGAAGACGCGCCGCAGCACCAGGTATTCTTCAGCGCGCTGGCGGCCGACGATATCCGCCTGCGCTTTTTCTCCGCCATGCGCGAGCTGCCACCGGCCCAGTTGGCGCGCCTGACCCAGATCGATTACGACCGCGCGATGGCCTTCATCGCCACCCGCGCCGGGGCCGACGGCCAGCCCGAAACGCTGGGCGTGGTGCGCGCGGTGACCGACCCCGACAACCAGTCCGCCGAGTTCGCCATCATCGTGCGTTCCGATTTGAAAGGGCAGGGCCTGGGCTACATCCTGTTCGATAAACTGGTGCGTTATTTCCGCAGCCGCGGCACCGGCGAGATCGTCGGCGACGCCTTGTCGGAGAACGGCGGCGTGCAAAAACTGGTGCGGCATTTCGGCGGCGTGGTTTTACCGCATCCTGAAGCGGGTATGGTGCGCTTACAATTGTCTTTGCGATAGCAATCGCCGCGCGCTTGTTATATATTGGTGTTAAATCCAAAAGCGTACGGCCGTATTTGTTCCAGGTCAAAGCGCATCTGTCGGGAATATTTACACTTTTACTTCCGCTCAGCCGTCCCCCTATGGACGAGCATAACTATAGCCTTGGGAGTCAGAATGTTAACCGCCACGTACACTCTGGTAGCACTATCCGTTGAACAGGCCAGCGTCCGCCTGAGCCTGCAGGCATTCCAGAAGCATGTACGGGCCACCTTGCAGCAGCAGAACAGTCTCACGCTGTCGCAACTGGAATACGCTTGCGAAACCCTGAACAATATCTACCAGGCTTGCCACTGGCGCAAGACCGAGATGTACCTGATCCCCGCCATCCGCGAAGCCACCGAGCGCGCCGACCAGTTGCTCGACGAACTCAACCGTCTGAACCAGGCCGCGCTGATGTCGATCCGTCTGTTGCAGGGCAAGCTGGGTGCGCTGGCCGACGTGCGCGACGAGCAGGTCAGCGAGGTGTGCGACAGCATGGAAACGTTTTGCAGCTCGCTGCTGAAGAAGTTGGAGAAAGAAGAACAGGAACTGTTTGCCCTGGCGCGCGCGGCCATCGGCGGCGAAACCTGGTTCTCCATCGCCAACCAGTTGATGATGCATGACAAGCAGGTCGAAGAATTGATGCGCGCTGGCCTGACCCCGGCCGACGCCGCCCAAGCCACGGCCAGGCAAAGCCCGCTGCCGCGCGCGCGCCGCGGCGGCGACGAGCGCCAGATTTCGATCCCCGGCCTGTCGGTGCTGCCGACGGTGGAGGTCGAGCAGCAGCGCGTGCCGGTTCCGCCGCAGTCCGCCCGCTTGCCGGCCCACGATGACGTTATTGTAAAAAAAGCCGCCGTCTAGCACGCGTCCCGGGCAAAATCCCCCTGCTTTGCTATGATGGTGGTTTTCTCCATCTCATAGCGCACCATGTTTGACTTCCTCTTTAAGCGTGCAACCGAACAAGCCGCCGAAACGCAGACCTCCGTCGGCGCGCCGGACCAGTCCGCCGCGGCGGCCGCCTCGGCCGTCCGGCGCGATGAGCAGGCCCAGCGCGCGGCCGCGCTGAACGGCGACGAGGCGGCTGCGGTCGCGCTGGTGCTGGAGAGCGAATTCGCTGGCGTGCGCCTGGCTGCCGCCGAGCACATCCAATCCCCGCAGTACCTGGAGCAGGTGCTGCAAGCCGTCCGCAACACCGACCGCCGCGTGGCCAAGCTGATGCAGGGCCGGCTGGACGCCCTGCGCTACCAGCAGGCCGAGCGCCTGAAAGCCCAGGCATGTCTGGATCATGCGCAACGCCTGTTGCAGGACGAAAAGCTCACGCCCAACCAGGTGGCCGAGCTGGACCGCGAATGGAAGGTGATCGGCGACGTGCCCGACGTGAAATCGCAGTACGAGGCCGCCCGCGCCGCGCTGGCCGCGCGCCTGGAAGCCCAGGTCAACCTGCAGCGCACCATCATCGACGCGATGCACGCCGTGCGCAAGCTGCCTTCGGCCGGCCTGCCGCAGGACGAGGCGCTGGCCGCGCTGGAGCGCCACGCCGTCGCGCAGGCCGGATATGAACAGGCGCCCGAGCACAGCGCTTTGCCCAAGCATTTGCTGAGCGACTATGCGCAGGCGCTGGAACAGGCGCGCGCCGCCCTGACCGCGCCGCCGCCGGCGTCGGCCGCGCCGGAACCGGTGGCGGCGCCCGCGCCGGCCGCCGAGGCCGCGCCGCCGAAAGAGAACAAGCCCAAGCCAGCCAAGCTGCCCCGCGAAACCGACCAGAAATTCCTCGACACCCTGGATGCGCTGGAAGCCGCGCTGGAGCAGGGCCAGTTGCACGTCGCCGCCGAGCACGACAAGTGGCTCAAGGAACACAAGACCCACCTGAGCCAGGCGCAGAGCGAGCGCCTCAACCATGTGCGCGCCGAGCTGAAGCGCCTGGGCGACTGGGCGCGCTGGAGCGGCAATGTCTCGCGCGAGGAACTGGTGAAGGCGGTGGAAGAATTGCCGGCCCAGGGCCTGGCCATGAGCGAGCTGGCCAAGAAGGTCGGCAGCATGCGCGACCGCTGGAAAGCGCTGGACAGCGTGTCCGGCCACGCGCCCAAGAGCCTGTGGGAACGTTTCGACGCCGCCTGCACCACGGCGTACGCGCCGGCCGCGGCCCATTTCAAGCAGTTGGCCGATGAGCGCCACGCCAACGCCGCCAAGGCCCAGGCGCTGATTAGCGAGACCCAGGCCCTGTCCGAGGCCGCCAGCCATGGCGCCGACCTGAAGAACGTGGCGGCCGCCGGCCAGCGCCTGCGCCAGATGTGGACCCGCCTGGGCGTCATCGACCGCAAGGAAAAACGCAAGCTGGACCAGCAGTTCGACAAGGCGCTGGCGCAGATGCTGGCGCCGTTGTCCGAGCAGCGCAAGGTCGAAACTGTCAAGCGCGAGCAACTGATCGCCGAGGCCGAAGCGCTGCAGCCCTCCGACCGCCACACGCTGGACAAGCTGCGCCACCTGCAGGAACGCTGGCAGGAGCAGGCCAAGGCGCTGCCGCTGGAGCGCAAGGCCGAGCAGGCGCTGTGGCAGCGTTTCCGCGCCGCCTGCGACGCCATCTTCGCCAAGCGCAAGGAGACTGCGCACGCGGCCGACCACGAGCGCAAGGAGCACCTGCGCGCGCGCGAAGCGATCTGCAAGCAACTGGAGGAAGCCACCTTCAGCGGCGAGGACAAGGCGCAACTGGCCGCCATCGCCCAGGCGCTGAAGGAGGCCGCGGCCGCCTGGCACGCCAGCGGCACCGTGCCGCGCGCGGCCGAGGCGCGCATCAACAAGCGCTACCACGATGCCGTGGCCGCCGTGCAGGCGCAGGCCGACGCCATCAAGCGCCGCGCCGGCGCCGCCCAGGCCAACGCGCTGCGCGACAAGCTGCGCCTGACCCAGTCGCTGGAAAGCGCCCTGGCGGCCGGCGAGGCCATCGATGCCGCCGACTGGCAGTCGCGCTGGGCCGCGCTGCCGCCGTTGCCGAACGATTACGAGCGCGCGCTGGGCGGCCGCTTCAACGCCGCGCTGGCGGCGCTGGAGGGCCAGCGCAGCGCCTATGCCGCCGAGCTGGAGCGCAACCGCGCCAAACTGCTGGACGAGGTGCTGCGCCTGGAAATCGTGGCCGGCGTCGACAGCGGCGCCGAGTTCGCGCGCGACCGCCTGAAGATGCAGGTGGAAGTGCTGCAATCGTCGCTGAAGTCGGGGCAGAAACCGCAGAGCGCCAGCGCCGCCTACCTGCAACTGTGCGCCATGCCGGCCCTGGCCGACGCCCGCACCGTCAGCCGCATCGAACAACTGTTGCGCCGCATCGGCGCCGGGGACCGGGCGTGAGCCTGGGCGAGGTGCGCATCCAGGCCGGGGATTTCGACCTCTCGGCCGAGCTGGCGCAACTGCGCGCGGCCAATCCCAGGGTGGGCGCCATCGTCAGCTTCGTCGGCACCGTGCGCGACCTGAACGAGGGCGCCAGCGTGGCCGGGATGGAGCTGGAGCACTATGCCGGCATGACCGAGCAGTCGATCAGCGCCATCATCGACCAGGCCAGGGGGCGCTGGCCGGTGCATGGCGCGCTGGTCATCCACCGCATCGGCCCGCTCAAGCCGATGGAACAGATCGTGCTGGTGGCGGTGACTGCCGCGCACCGCGGCGAGGCCTTCGCCGCCTGCGAGTTCATCATTGATTACCTGAAGACCGAAGCACCCTTCTGGAAGAAGGAGCAGACTCCCGACGGCGCGCGCTGGGTGGATGCCCGCGTTAGCGATGATGCAGCATTGAAGAAGTGGCAAGTTCGTTAAATGCGGGAGTAGCTCCTTGAAAACCTATCGCCCAACCCTATGTAAGCGATAGTTAAAATTATGGGAGCACTTCCATGCGTCAAGACAAACTCACAACCAAGCTTCAGGAAGCCCTGGCGGACTCGCAAAGTCTGGCTGTGGGTAACGACAACCAGTACATCGAGCCGGTCCACCTGCTGTCCGCCCTGCTGAATCAGGAGGACGGCAGTTCGCGCTCGCTGCTGCAGCGCGCCGGCGTCAACATCGGCGGCCTGACCAAGGCGCTGAAGACGGCGCTGGAGCGTTTGCCCAAGGTGTCGGGCACCGGCGGCAATGTGCAGGCCGGGCGCGAACTGGTCAACATCCTCAACCTGGCCGACAAGGAGGCGCAAAAGCGCGCCGACCAGTTCATCTCCAGCGAGATGGTGCTGCTGGCCCTGAGCGAAGACAAATCCGACGCCGGCACGCTGGCGCGCGAGAACGGCCTGACCCGCAAGTCGCTGGAAGCCGCCATCGAGGCGGTGCGCGGCGGCCACAAGGTCGATAATGCCGACGCCGAAGGCCAGCGCGAGGCCCTCAAAAAATACACCCTGGACCTGACCGAGCGCGCCCGCCAGGGCAAGCTCGATCCCGTGATCGGCCGCGACGACGAGATCCGCCGCGCCATCCAGGTGCTGCAACGGCGCAGCAAGAACAATCCGGTGCTGATCGGCGAACCGGGCGTGGGCAAGACCGCCATCGTCGAAGGCCTGGCCCAGCGCATCATCAACAACGAGGTGCCCGATTCGCTCAAGGGCAAGCGCGTGCTGGCGCTGGACATGGCCGCGCTGGTCGCGGGCGCCAAGTTCCGCGGCGAGTTCGAGGAACGCCTGAAAGCCGTGCTGAAGGAACTGGCCATGGATGAAGGCCAGACCATCGTCTTCATCGACGAGATGCACACCATGGTGGGCGCCGGCAAGGCCGAGGGCGCGATGGACGCCGGTAACATGCTCAAGCCGGCGCTGGCGCGCGGCGAGCTGCACTGCGTCGGCGCCACCACCCTGGACGAATACCGCAAGTACATCGAGAAGGATCCCGCGCTGGAGCGCCGCTTCCAGAAGATCCTGGTGGACGAACCGTCGGTGGAAGACACCATCGCCATCCTGCGCGGCTTGCAGGACAAGTACGAGCTGCACCACAAGGTCGCCATTTCGGACGCCGCCATCATCGCCGCGGCCGAGCTGTCGCACCGCTACATCACCGACCGCTTCCTGCCCGACAAGGCGATCGACCTGATCGACGAGGCCGCGGCCAAGATCAAGATCGAGATCGATTCCAAGCCGGAGGTGATGGACAAGCTCGAACGCCGTTTGATCCAGTTGAAGATCGAGAAGGAAGCCGTCAAGAAGGAAAAGGACGAGGGTTCGCGCAAGCGCCTGGAACTGATCGACGAAGAGATCGTGCGGTTGCAGCGCGAGTTCAACGACTACGAGGAAATCCTCAAGGCCGAGAAAGCCTCGGTGCAGGGCAGCACCCACATCAAGGAAGAGATCGACCGCATCAAGCAGCAGATGGAGCAGGCTACGCGCGAAAGCAACTGGCAGCGCGTCTCCGAGCTGCAGTACGGCCGCTTGCCGGAACTGGAAGCGCAACTGAAGCAGGCCGAGAAGGCCGGCGCGGCAGCGGGGGCGCACGACCCGAACAAGCCCAAGCTGCTGCGCACCGAAGTCGGCGCCGAGGAAATCGCCGAGGTGGTGTCGCGCGCGACCGGCATCCCCGTGTCGCGCATGATGCAGGGCGAGCGCGAGAAGCTGCTGCACATCGAAGAGAAGCTGCACGAGCGCGTGGTGGGCCAGGACGAGGCGATCAGCGCGGTGGCCGACGCCATCCGCCGTTCGCGCGCCGGCCTGGCCGATCCGAACCGTCCCTATGGCTCCTTCATGTTCCTGGGGCCGACCGGGGTCGGCAAGACCGAGCTGACCAAGGCGCTGGCGGGCTTCCTGTTCGACACCGAGGAAGCGCTGATCCGCATCGACATGAGCGAATTCATGGAGAAGCATTCGGTGGCCCGCCTGATCGGCGCGCCGCCCGGCTACGTGGGCTACGACGAGGGTGGTTACCTGACCGAGGCCGTGCGCCGCAAGCCGTACAGCGTGATCCTGCTGGACGAGGTGGAAAAGGCGCACCCGGACGTGTTCAACGTGCTGCTGCAGGCGCTGGACGATGGCCGCATGACCGATGGCCAGGGGCGCACGGTGGACTTCAAGAACACGGTGATCATCATGACGTCCAACCTGGGCTCGCACAAGATCCAGTCGATGGAAGATTCGGACCCGGCGGTGATCAAGCTGGCCGTGATGGCCGAGGTGCGCGCGCACTTCCGGCCGGAGTTCATCAACCGTATCGACGAGATCGTGGTGTTCCATGGCCTGGATGAGAAGAACATCGGCGCCATCGCCCGCATCCAGTTGGCGACGCTGCAGCAGCGCCTGGCCAAGATGGAGATCGGCCTGGACATCACCGATACTGCCCTGCAGAAGATCGCCGAGGCGGGCTACGATCCAGTGTATGGCGCGCGGCCGCTGAAACGGGCGATCCAGCAGGAGATCGAGAATCCGCTCTCCAAGCTGATCCTGCAAGGGAAGTTCGGCCCCAAGGACACCATCCACGTCGACGCCCGCAACGGCGAGCTGGTGTTCAGCTAACCTTGTCGCGCCCGCGCAAGCGGGGGCGTACGCGCCGCATGGATTCCCGCGTGGGCGGGAATGACGGCGGTCAGTGGCGGACGATGCGGTTTCTACCGTTGCGCTTGGCGCGGTAGAGCGCCTCGTCCGCCCGTTTCAATACCTCTTCGGAAGAAGCGTCCCCTTCCTGCAACTGGCTCAAGCCGCCGCTGAGGGTGGCGCCCGCGCCCAGCGTCCCCATGCTCTTCAACTGATCCGCCACGCGCACGCGCAGCCGCTCGGCGATGGGCAGGGCCTGCTCGGCGCTGGTGTGCGGCATCAGGACCACGAATTCATCGCCGCCCAGCCGCCCGGCGAAATCGCTGGCGCGCAGCTCGCTGCGGCAGACCTCGGCCGTGGCCGCGATCGCTTTGTCGCCGGCCAGGTGGCCGTATTCATCGTTGATGCGCTTGAAGTGATCGATGTCGAAGATCAGCGCAGCCATCGGCGTCTTGTAGCGCAGGAATAGCGTGTAGTGCTCGCCCAGCACGATGATCAGCTTGCGGCGGTTGGCCAGTCCGGTCAGGGCATCGGTCTCGCTTTGCCTGCGCAATTGGGCTTCCAGCTTTTTGCTGGCGGTGATGTTACTGGCCACCCACAGCACCGCATCCTCGCCCAGCACCTGGTGCGCCAGGCGCTGCACGCGGCCTTCGAACCAGATGGTCTGCATCGGGCCGGTTGTTTCCAGGCCCTTGATATCGTCGCGCGCCAGCGGGTATTCGACCACGTGCAAGTCGTCCGACGCCAGCGCGATGGCGATCTGGGTCAGGAAGAAATGGGTTTTTTCCTCGTTCAGCACGTCGCGGATGGATTTGCCGACCAGGCTGCTGCCGTCGTGGTAGTAGCGCGCATCGCTGCCGCCGAACAGCGCGGCGTAGCGGCCGCTGCGCGTGAGGATGAACGCCGGGTCCGGCAGCGCGGCCAGCAGGTCGGCGATTTGTTCGGGCGAAAAGAGCGACAGGTCGGTCATGCGGAGGCGGTCGAATAAATTTCCGCTAATGTACCGTGTTTTGTCCAGGCCAAGCAAAGAATGTCGAAGGGGACGCCGGCGGCCGCGTGCTGGGCGCGAATAACAACAGCCGCATGGCCGCCATGCCGAAAACCGCGTAGTATCGGAAATCTTGATAACTATGCACTGGAACGACGATGAGCTTTGCCACCACCGATCTTTGCGACGACCACGCCACCCTGCTGGACGACGGCCGCCTGGCCGTGCTGCCGCCCGTCTTCCGCCACTACGGCCAGCGCATGCGCTTCTCCGGCCGCGTGACCACGCTGAAGGTGCACGAAGATAACGCGCTGGTGCGCGCCGTGCTGGAAACCCCGGGCGACGGCCATGTGCTGGTGGTCGACGGCGGCGGCAGCCTGCGGCGCGCGCTGGTCGGTGGCCAACTGGGCCTGCTGGCCCAGGATAACGGCTGGGCCGGCATCATCGTGGATGGCTGCATCCGCGACACCGACGAGATCAACGCCTGCGACATCGGCGTGCGCGCGCTGGGCGCCCACCCGCAAAAGAGCGCCAAGAAGGGCGTGGGCGAGCGCAACGTGCGAGTCCACATCGCCGGCGTGCCGGTCAATCCGGGCGACTGGATTTATGCCGACGCCGACGGCGTGCTGGTGGCCCAGCAAAAACTGGCCTGATTTTCATCTGGCGAAAATGCGGTTTTACATCGTGAAATTCGATGTGGGACCGCAACATCGGATTCTTCCATGGTGAGAAATTTGGTTTCGTATCATGGAAACAAAATGCCAAGCAATTGATTTTGAACGAAAAATATTTGCTTATGTGTCTTATATAAGAGAGGTATTGCGGGGCACAATCTGGCCTATCATTTCTCCAACGGTTACAGGTTTTTAAAGGAGAACATCATGGCTACTCGTGAACAGCAAATCGCCGAACTGCAAAAAGACTGGGACACCAATCCGCGCTGGAAGGGCGTCACCCGGACTTACACCGCGGAAGACGTGGTGCGCCTGCGCGGCTCGCTCCAGATCGAACACACGCTGGCCAAGCGCGGCGCGGAAAAACTCTGGCACCTGGTGAACAACGAGCCCTTCGTCAACGCCCTGGGCGCGCTGACCGGCAACCAGGCCATGCAGCAGGTGAAGGCCGGCCTGAAAGCCATCTACCTGTCGGGCTGGCAGGTGGCCGGCGACGCCAACCTGGCCGGCGAAATGTACCCGGACCAGTCGCTGTACCCGGCCAACTCGGTGCCCATGGTGGTCAAGCGCATCAACAATACCTTTGCCCGCGCCGACCAGATCCAGTGGTCGGAAGGGCGCGACGACATCGATTACTTCGCGCCCATCGTGGCTGACGCTGAAGCCGGTTTCGGCGGCGTGCTGAACGCCTTCGAGCTGATGAAGTCCATGATCGATGCCGGCGCTGCCGGCGTCCACTTCGAAGACCAGTTGGCGTCGGTGAAGAAGTGCGGCCACATGGGCGGCAAGGTGCTGGTGCCGACCCGCGAGGCGGTCGAGAAGCTGACCGCGGCGCGCCTGGCGGCCGACGTGATGGGCGTGTCGACCCTGGTGATCGCCCGCACCGACGCCGAAGCGGCCGACCTGTTGACCTCGGACGTGGATGACAACGACCAGCCGTTCTGCACCGGCGAGCGCACGGTGGAAGGCTTCTACAAGGTGCGCAACGGCCTGGAGCAATCGATCTCGCGCGCCCTGGCGTATGCGCCGTACGCCGACCTGGTGTGGTGCGAGACCGGCAAGCCGGACCTGGCCTTCGCCAAGAAATTCGCCGACGCCGTGCACGCCAAGTTCCCCGGCAAGATGCTGGCCTATAACTGCTCGCCGTCCTTCAACTGGAAGAAGAACCTGGACGACGCCACCATCGCCAAGTTCCAGAAAGAGCTGGGCGCGATGGGCTACAAGTTCCAGTTCATCACGCTGGCCGGCTTCCATGCGCTGAACTACGGCATGTTCAACCTGGCCCATGGCTACGCGCGCCGCCAGATGTCGGCCTTCGTGGAATTGCAGGAAGCCGAGTTCGCCGCCGCCGAGAAGGGCTTCACCGCCGTCAAGCACCAGCGCGAGGTCGGCACCGGCTACTTCGACGCCGTGACCCAGACCATACAGAACGGCCAGTCGTCGACCACCGCCTTGCACGGGTCGACCGAAGATGAACAGTTCTTCGACAAGAAGGTCGCGTAAGACAGATTAAAAGAGCGGGAGCAGGAGACAGGGGCATCACATCCCCACAGAAGAAGCCGCAGCGACACAATCGCTGCGGCTTCGCCGTTTACGGCTTTTGCAGGTGCTGTTGCAGGTGGTGGCGCAGGCGCTGCTGGAATTCATCGACATCGCTGACGGTGCTGAGATCGTCGTCGACGTCGATCATGTGGGTGGCGTGGCCGGGCGCGAACGACACGCTGGCTTCCACGCCATCCTTGGTTTCCGTCAGCGAGTGACCCTGGACGGCGCCCAGCACGTTGCCCTGCGTGTCGGTGATGATGGTCATTTTCATGACATACCTCCGCCTTGCAGGTTGTGGAAGCAGCCACCGACGCCCTGGTTGTGGATGGCGACGAAATACGTGGCGTTGCCGTTGTTGTCCTTGCTCTTGCGCTGCTGGTCGGCCAGGTGAATCGCGCCCTGGTTGGGCGTTTTCACATCGGCCGAAGCGAACTGGGTGCCGTGGTCGCCCCCGTAGGTGTAGCTCCAGAACGCTGTCTGGCCGGGCGCCAGAAAGGTCAGCGGCCCTACGTTGTTGAATGCCATGATGTCCTCCATGAAAAGAACCCGCGCCAGCGGATGCCGACGCGGAGTTCCATCTTAGGCAGCGTGCTCAAGCGCGCTTTGATCCAGGCATAAGGTGCGCTTTATTGGTCCCGGCCGCGATCTGAGGGATAATGCGGGATTGAATCATTCAGGACCACCAGCTTATGTTCTCTTACCGCCACGCCTTCCACGCGGGTAACCACGCCGACGTGCTCAAGCACTTCGTGACCATCCAGTTGCTCCAGTACCTGAACCAGAAAGACACCGCGTACAGCTACATCGATACGCACTCGGGCGCGGGCCTGTACGAACTGGACGGCGCCTTCGCGTCCAAGAACGCCGAGTACGACACCGGCATCGGCCCCCTGTGGAACCTGGACGAGATGCCGGCGCCTGTGCGCGAATACGTGGACCTGGTCAAGCGCATGAACCCCAGCGGCAAGATGCGCTACTACCCCGGCTCGCCCTACATCGCCGAGCAGGTGGCGCGCGAGCAGGACCGGTTGCGCCTGTTCGAACTGCATCCGGCCGACGCCAAGCTGCTGGCCGATAATTTCCGCAAGCTGGAAGAGCACGCGGCGGCGCAGGGCATCCGTCCCACCGTGCGCGGCAAGCGCGTGATCGTCGAGCGCAGCGACGGCTTCGCCTCGCTCAAGGCGCTGTTGCCACCGCCGTCGCGGCGGGCGCTGGTGCTGATCGATCCGCCCTACGAAGACAAGCAGGACTACAAGAAGACCAAGGATGCGCTGGCCGAAGCGCTCAAGCGCTTCCCGAGCGGCACCTACGCCGTGTGGTATCCACTGTTGCAGCGCATGGAGTCGCGCGAGTTCGCCGACAAGCTCAAGCAACTGCCGGCCGCCAGTTGGCTGAACGTGGTGCTGACCATCCGCAAGCCGACCCCGGACGGCTTCGGCCTGCACAGCAGCGGCATGTTCATCCTGAATCCGCCGTACACGCTGGCGCCCATGCTCAAGCAGGTCATGCCCTGGCTGGTGCAAGCGCTGGGCAAGGACAGCGGCGCGCGCTACACGCTGGAGAGCGGCGAACAGGCGACGGCTGCGCGCAACAGTGCCGAACGCCGTCCGCCGGTGCGGCAGAAAAACATTGTCAAGACTACATAAACGGGTATAGGCTGGTAGCAGATGTACGACTGGGGAGCTACCTATGATGCTAGCCTCGACACCGGTACCGTCCAGACTGGCCGATAACTTCTTCCTCGCGCGCCAGCCCATCCTCAACCGGGGACAGCGGCTGGTCGCTTATGAGCTGCTGTTCCGCGACGCCGCCAACGACAGCGCCCGCATCGCCGACGATGCCCAGGCCACCGCCACCGTCATCGCCCATGCCGCCGAGTTGGGCATGGAGCAGGTAGTGGGCGACCAGATGGCCTTCGTCAATGTCGACGAGGTCGGGCTGATGAGCGACTTCATCCACTTCCTGCCCAACGATAAAGTCGTCCTGGAGATACTGGAAACCGTGCACGCCACGCCGCAGGTGGTGGCGCGGGTGCAAGAATTGAAGCGGGCCGGCTTCCGCTTCGCGCTGGACGACGTGGTCGGCCACACCGACGACGTGCAAAAGCTGACCCCGCTGTGCGACGTGATCAAGGTCGACATCAAGGATATGGCGCCGGGCACCTTGCCGGCGCTGTCGCGGGTGCTGAAGAATCCGCGACAGAAGCTGCTGGCCGAGAAGGTGGAGACGGTCGAGGAATTCCAGGAATGCATGGAGCTGGGCTTCGAATACTTCCAGGGCTATTACTTTGCGCGGCCGGTGATCCTGAGCGGGAAGAAAATCTCGCCGTCGCAACTGAGCGTGCTGCACCTGCTGGAGCTGATCGATAGCGACGCCAGCCACCAGGACATCGAGCGCAGCGTCAAGCACGACGCGCTGATCACCCTGAACCTGCTGCGGCTGGTGAACACGCCGGCGGTGGGGGCGCGCTACCGCATCAACTCGGTCGGCCATGCCTTGATGGTGCTGGGGCGCCGGCAGTTGAAGCGCTGGTTGCAGATCCTGCTGTACGTGAAGCATGGCGGCACGCAGGAATTCACCTCGCCGCTGCTGCAACTGGCCACCACGCGCGGCAAGACCATGGAACTGATGGTGGAGACGCGCAAGCCGGGCCAGCATGTCAGCGCCGACATCGGTTTCACGGTGGGCGTGATGTCGCTGATGGACACGCTGTTCTCGATCCACATGCGCGACGTGCTGGACAGCGTGAACGTGCTGGACGACGTGCGGGCCGCGCTGCTGCACCGGGGCGGCGACTATGGCGCGATGCTGGGCCTGATCGAGCACATCGAGCAGAACCGTGACCGCAAGGTGCTGGCGCAGATGCTGCACGATTTGGAGCTGACGCCGGCCCAGCTCTACGCCATCCAATTGGCCGCCATCGAGTGGGTCACCGGCTACACCCGCGGCATCTAAATTCGGGGTCAGTTCCGACATTCGGACACGGGCTCGGCCGTAGCTTGCCCTACGGCCGAGCCCGTGTCCGAATGTCGGAACTGACCCCGAAGTTATTGTCCCAGCAGCAGGAACACGGTGGGCTTTTTGTGGAAGTCGGGCGCGGGCGCGCTCTTCCATTGGGCGGCCGTCAGCGTGCGTATGGTTTCCGATGGCAGACTGAGGTCGGTCGCCACGCAGATCAGCGTGCCGGGCGCGCAACTGCTCACCAGGGCTTCCAGCAGGGCCGCGTTGCGGTAGGGCGTCTCGATGAATAGCTGGGTCTGCTTTTCCTTGCGCGAGCGCTGCTCCAGGTCCCGGATGCGGGCGGCGCGCTGGCCGGCGTCGGTGGGTAGGTAGCCGTTGAAGGCGAAGCTCTGGCCGTTCAGGCCGCTGGCCATCACGGCCAGCAGCAGCGACGACGGACCGACCAGCGGCCGCACCGGGATCTGGTGCTGGTGCGCCAGCCGCACCAGGTCGGCGCCGGGATCGGCCACCGCCGGCACGCCGGCTTCCGACACCAGCCCGCCGTCGCGCCCGGCCAGCAAGGGCTTCAGCAGGTCGGACAGGGCCGCGGCCGGCGTATTCACGTTCAGTTCGGCGATCTGGATTTCCTGCATGGGCTTGCACAGCGGGTGCCCGGCGCCGACCAGTTTCAGAAAAGCGCGCGCCGTCTTGGCGTTCTCCGCCACGAAGTAGTCCAGTTGCGCGGTGATGTGCTGCACCTGTTCGGGCAGCACGTGAGCGAGCGCTGCGGTCTCGCCCAGGGTGTTAGGAATGAGGAATAAGGTGCCGGGCATGGTTAAGCTTGAAAAAAGGGAACGCCGATCCGGCGCAGCATGCCAGTCAGCGCGATCAAAGGCAAGCCGGTGAGGGCGGTCGGGTCGCTGCTGTCGATGCGCTCGAGGATGGCGATGCCCAGCGCTTCATTCTTGGCGCTGCCGGCGCAGTCGTAGGGCTGCTCGATGCGCAGGTAGGCGTCCAGCTCGGCATCGGGCAGGTCGCGGAACTGGACGACGGTCTGGATATCTTCCACCTGGGCCGTGTTGTCGCGGCCATCCCACACGCACAGGGCGGTGTGGAACACCACTTCGCGGCCGCGCATTTTCTGCAACTGGGCCAGGGCGTTGGAGTGGTTGCCGGGCTTGCCGATCTGTTCATCGTCCAGCGTGGCCACCTGGTCGGAGCCGATCACGATGGCGCCTGGCAGCCTGGCCGCCACGGCGGCGGCCTTCTCGCGCGCCAGGCGCAGGGCGGTGGCGCTGGGCGTTTCGCCGGGCTGCGGCGTTTCATCGATGTCGGGTACGGCCACCTCGAAGGGCAGGCGCAAACGCGACAATAATTCCTTGCGATAGGCGGAACTGGAGGCCAGCACGAGGCGGGCTGCGGGTAAACTTGATGTCATGAAAGGAATGTTATATGCTCTGTCGCCGGCGAGACATGGCGAAAAATCGACCCAAAAATCGCCAAGGCTTTGACTTGATGACGAAAACCCTGATATTATCGCAGGTTTTCCGGGGAATTTTTCTGTGATGAATGCTTTTGAGATCGACACCTTTGCATTTTGTCGGACCAATAGCAGCCAGGAAGGCGTGACGCCTGTTGCTGAAATGACCCGTCTGGCCAGCGATTGCGCAGACCCGTCCGGCACCATTACCTGGAAGGCCGTCGGAAGCACCAGCAAGTTGGGCTTCCCGCAGATGACGCTGTCGGTCGCCGGCGACGTGCACCTGGTCTGCCAGCGCTGCCTGCAGCCTTTCGCCCACCACATCGATTCGGCCACCGTGCTGATGTTCGGGAAGGACGATGCGGAGGCGGATGAAATTGAAGAGATTATTGAAGACGAGACCATCGATGTCATCGTCGGCAGTCGTAGCATGGACCTGATGTACCTGGTGGAAGACGAAGCGCTGCTGGCACTGCCGCAGTCGCCGCGCCACGAAGTCTGCCCGGACGCTTCCCTGCTGGACAAGGCAAAAAGCGACCAGGTGTCGCCATTCGACGCGCTGAAGCGCCTCAAATCCGAATAAGCAGTAAGAGGTTGTTTCAAAATGGCCGCAACGAAGCTGTGGTCATTTTGAGGCAAGCTCTAGTAAAGAACGTGTCAAAACGCGTGTGAATCGAGTCTTGGCAAGTTAGCAGTGAAAAGTAGTAGTGGCTCGATTCGCATGTATATGCCGGTCGACTGTGTTAGAATTTTAGAACTTATGTATTAGGAGTCATTAACATGGCAGTTCAACAGAACAAGAAGTCCCCATCGAAGCGCGGTATGCACCGTTCGCACGATTTCCTGGTTGCTCCGCAACTGGGCATCGAGCCTACCACCGGTGAAACCCACCTGCGTCACCACATCAGCCCGAACGGCTTCTATCGTGGTCGTAAAGTCCTGAAGACCAAAAACGACGAGTAATCGGCGCTTTTGCTTGCTGGACCCGGAAACAGGCGGTGCTGACATGTGTGTAGCATCGCTTTTTCTTTTTTGCGGCTGCAATTCTATTTTGCATACCGTCATGTTCCAACGCGGAGTCCGGAGGTTGCGGTTCCGCCGCTTGCCATAACAATGACAATCAAAATTTCTATCGACTGCATGGGTGGCGATCATGGCCCGTCAGTCACTATCCCTGCCGCAGTCTCCTTCCTCAACCGCGAACCTGAAGCCGAACTGATACTGGTCGGCCTCGAAGAGGTGATCCGCGCCGAGCTGAAGAAGCATCATGCCGAGGCCCATCCCCGCCTGCGCGTGGTGCACGCATCCGAACAAGTCACCATGGACGATCCGCTGGAAGTGGCCCTGCGCCGCAAGAAGGATTCGTCCATGCGCATCGCCATCGAGCAAGTCAAGGACGGCCAGGCCCAGGCCTGCGTCTCGGCCGGCAATACCGGCGCGCTGATGGCGGTCGCCCGCTACGTGCTGAAGACCATGAGCGGCGTCGACCGCCCCGCGATCTGCAGCATCATGCCGAATCAACAAGGCGGCCCCACCTATGTGCTGGACCTGGGCGCCAACGTCGACTGCGAGCCGCACCACCTGCACCAGTTCGCCATCATGGGCTCGGTACTGGTGTCGGCCATGGAAGGCGCGGCCCGTCCCACCATCGGCCTGCTGAACGTGGGCACCGAGGACATCAAGGGCAACGACGTGGTCAAGGCCACCAGCAAGCTGCTGCAGGCTGACCACGAGCGCGGCGCGCTCAACTTCCACGGCAACGTGGAAGGCAACGACATCTTCAAGGGCACCACCGACATCGTGGTGTGCGACGGCTTCACCGGCAACGTCACGCTGAAGGCGGTGGAAGGCGTGGCGCGCTTCTTTGCCGACACCGTCAAGTCCGAATTCACCCGCAACCCGCTGACCATGCTGAGCGCCCTGATCGGCCGCGGCGCGCTGAACAACATCAAGAAACGCTTGTCGCCGTCGCGCTACAACGGCGCCAGCCTGTTGGGCCTGCGCGGCCTGGTGTTCAAGAGCCATGGCGGCGCCGACGCATATTCCTTTGAATGGGCGATCCGTCGAGCGTATGATGCTGCAAAAAATGACGTGTTGCCGCACATCTCGACCATGATTGCCGAGCTGATGCCGCGTAACGCCGACACCCCGGAAGTACCAAGCTCAACTATTTAGTGGACGGTGGCATGACCTTGTATAGCAAAATTATCGGCACCGGCAGCTACCTGCCGGCACAGCGGGTGACCAACCAGCAATTGGCTGATCAGCTCGCCGCCACGGGCGTCGAGACCTCGGACGAATGGATTGTCACCCGCAGCGGCATCGCGGCGCGCCATTTCGCCGCGCCCGATCAAAAGTCGTCCGACCTGGCGGTCATCGCCGCCCGGAACGCGCTGCAGATGGCCAATATGCAGCCCAACGATATCGACCTGATCATCCTGGCCAGCTCGACCCCCGATTACTTCGGCAGCTTCCCCAGCACCGCCTGCGTGGTGCAGCAGAAGCTGGGCATCACCAACAACGGCGCGGCGGTGGACGTGCAGGCCGTGTGCAGCGGCTTCGTCTACGCGCTGTCGACCGCGGACGCTTTCATCCGCGCCGGCATGCACAAGAACGTGCTGGTGATCGGCGCGGAAGTGTTTTCCCGCATCCTCGATTTCAAGGACCGCACCACCTGCGTGCTGTTCGGCGACGGCGCCGGCGCCGTGGTGCTGAGCGCCTCGGACGAGCCGGGCATCCTGTCGAGCGCGCTGCACGCCGACGGCAGCCACAGCAACATCCTGTGCATGCCGACCACCGACAGCGGCGTGGCCGCCGGCGAAGCCTACCTGTACATGGACGGTCCCGCCGTGTTCAAGATGGCTGTCTCCGTGCTGGAGAGGGTGGCCCATGAAACGCTGGACAAGGCCGGCATGAAGCAGGAAGACATCGACTGGCTGATCCCGCACCAGGCCAACCTGCGCATCATGAGCGGCACCGCCAAGAAGCTGGGCCTGCCGATGGAAAAAATGGTGGTCACGGTGGACCAGCACGGCAACACCTCGGCCGCCTCGATCCCGCTGGCGCTGGACGCCGCCGTGCGCGACGGCCGCATCCAGCGCGGCCAGAACATCATGATGGAAGGCGTCGGCGGCGGCTTTACCTGGGGCGCCGTCCTGGCGCGGTGGACGGAGGACCTCCCTGCTCGCCAGGACTGAGGCCAGGTTTTAAGCTGCATTAGAATTAGAGTTCTAAGGGGCCGGCCCGTAGCGTCGCGGTAGTCATGCTGTCATGATGACGTGCTACTTTGCCGCCAATAATAAAACGAGATGGAACATATGACTAAATTTGCTTTTGTATTCCCCGGCCAGGGTTCGCAGGCGATCGGCATGATGAATGGCTTCGCCGGCAACCCGGTGGTCGAGCAGACCATCGCTGAAGCGTCGGAGGCCCTGGGCTTCGACCTCGGCAAGCTGATGGCGGAAGGTCCGAAGGAAGAGCAGGACCTGACCACCAACACCCAACCCATCATGTTGACCGCGGCCGTGGCGGCCTACCGCGCCTGGATCGCCGCCGGCGGCCCGCTGCCGTCGGTGGTGGCGGGCCACAGCCTGGGCGAATACTCGGCGCTGGTCGCGGCCGGCGTGGTGTCCTTCAAGGATGCCGTGCCGCTGGTGCGCTTCCGCGCGCAAGCCATGCAGGAAGCCGTGCCGGTCGGGCAGGGCACCATGGCCGTGGTGCTGGGCCTGTCCGATGACGACGTGCGCGCCGCGTGCACCGAAGCGGCCGCCGGCGGCGGCGTGGTGGAAGCCGTCAACTTCAACGCGCCCGCGCAAGTGGTGATCGCCGGCGAAACCGCCGCGGTCGAGCGCGCCTGCGAGATCGCCAAGGCCAAGGGCGCCAAGCGCGCCATGAAGCTGCCGGTGTCGGCGCCGTTCCACTCGTCGCTGCTGAAGCCGGCCTCGGACCGCCTGCGCGACTACCTGGCCAACATCAGCTTCTCGGCGCCGCAGATCGCCCTGATCAACAACGTCGACGTGGCCGTGCTGAACGACCCGGCCGCCATCAAGGACGCCCTGGTGCGCCAGGCCGCCGCGCCCGTGCGCTGGGTGGAAACCGTGCAAAAGATCGCTGCCGACGGCATCGTCGACGTGGTCGAGTGCGGCCCCGGCAAGGTGCTGATGGGCTTGACCAAGCGCATCGACGGCAACCTGGCCGGCGACGCCATCTTCGATCTGGCCTCGCTGGAAAGCGTGCTGAACAAACTCAAGTAAAAGGATATCCATGAATCTGGCAAATCAAGTGGCCCTGGTAACGGGCGCATCGCGCGGCATCGGCAAGGCCATCGCACAGGAACTGGCGCGCCAGGGTGCGAAGGTGATCGGCACCGCCACCACCGCAGCGGGCGCGCAAGCGATCTCCGCCTACCTGGCCGAGATCGGCGCCGAAGCGGGCAAGGGCATGGTGCTGAACGTGACCAATGCCGAAGCCTGCGCCGCCATCATCGACGACATCAGCAAGACCTACGGCGCGGTCGGCATCCTGGTCAACAACGCCGGCATCACCCAGGACCAACTGGCCATGCGCATGAAGGACGAGGAGTGGGACAACGTCATCGCCACCAACCTGAGTTCCGTCGGCCGTTTGTCGCGCGCGGTACTGCGCGGCATGATGAAAGCGAAAACCGGGCGTATCATCAACATCACGTCGGTGGTGGCCTCGGCCGGGAATCCCGGCCAGATGAACTACGCGGCGGCCAAGGCCGGCGTGGAAGGCATGACCCGCGCGCTGGCCCGTGAAATCGGCAGCCGCAACATCACCGTCAACAGTGTCGCCCCCGGCTTCATCGACACCGATATGACCAAGGCGCTGGGCGAGGACCAGCACGCCGCCTTGCTGACCCAGATTCCTCTGGCCCGCCTCGGCAAGCCGGAAGATATCGCCGCGGCAGTCGCCTTCCTGGCGTCGCCGCAAGCCGCTTATATTACCGGCACCACCCTTCACGTGAACGGCGGTATGTATATGAATTAAAGCGAGTAATCGCTTTTTAGCATTAATTTCGGCGTAGTTAAAAGCTGACACCGAAATTAGTTTTTCAGCGCGCAAACCTGCTAAAATGCGCGCTTTCCGTAACAAACATATTGGAGCCATAACATGTCGGATATCGAACAACGCGTTAAGAAAATCGTCGCTGAACAACTGGGCGTCGCAGAAGCAGACATCAAGACCGAGTCCTCGTTCGTCGACGACCTGGGCGCTGACTCCCTGGACACCGTGGAACTGGTGATGGCCCTGGAAGACGAATTCGAAATGGAAATCCCTGACGAGCAGGCCGAAAAGATCACCACCGTGCAGCAAGCGATCGACTACGCCACCGCTCACGTCAAGGCCTAATCCGCCCCCGATCGACTTTAGGAGAATCGCTTGAGAGGTTCCAAAAACCGTCGTGTTGTCGTTACCGGCCTGGGCGCCGTGTCCCCCATCGGCAATACGCTTGCCGAGACCTGGGCCGCGGCGACCGAGGGCAAGTCCGGTATCGCCAACATCACCAAGTTTGACGCGACTGCTTTCAGCACCCGCTTTGCCGGCGAAGTCAAAGGCTTCAACATCGAGAACTACATCTCGGCGAAGGAAGCCCGCCACATGGATACCTTCATCCATTTCGGCATGGCGGCCAGCATTCAAGCTGTGGAAGACTCCGGCCTGGTTGTCACCGAAGAGAACGCCGATCGCATCGGCGTGCTGGTCGGTTCGGGCATCGGCGGCCTGCCGATGATCGAAGAACAGAAGGAAGATTACGACAAGCGCGGTCCGCGCCGTATCTCGCCGTTCTTCGTGCCTGCCTCGATCATCAACATGATCTCGGGTAACCTGTCGATCAAGTACGGCATGCGGGGTCCTAACCTGTCGATCGTGACGGCTTGCACCACCGGCCTGCATTGCATCGGCGCCGCCGCTCGTCTGATCGAGTACGGCGATGCCGACGTGATGGTGGCCGGCGGCGCCGAATCCACCGTGTCGCCGCTGGGCCTGGGCGGTTTCGCCTCGGCCAAGGCGCTGTCGTCCCGCAACGACGATCCGGCCACCGCGTCCCGCCCATGGGACCAGGACCGCGACGGCTTTGTGCTGGGCGAAGGCGCGGGCGTGATGGTGCTGGAAGAGTACGAACACGCCAAGGCGCGCGGCGCCAAGATCTACGCTGAACTGCTCGGCTTCGGCATGAGCGCCGATGCGTATCACATGACCTCGCCACTGGAAGACGGCAGCGGCGGCAGCAAGTCGGCGCAAAACGCGCTGGCCAATGCCGGCCTCAACCCGGACCAGGTGCACTATGTGAATGCGCACGGCACGTCGACCCCGCAGGGCGACGTGGCGGAAGTGCAGGGCATCAAGCGCACTTTCGGCGACCACGCCAAGAAGCTGGTGGTCAACTCGACCAAGTCGATGACCGGCCACCTGCTGGGCGGCGCCGGCGGCCTGGAGTCGGTGTTCACGGTCCTGGCGGTGCACCACCAGGTGTCGCCGCCGACCATCAACATCGTCAACCAGGACCCGGCATGCGACCTGGACTTCTGCGCCAACGTGGCCCGCGACATGAAGATCGATTACGCGATCAAGAACTCGTTCGGCTTCGGCGGCACCAACGGCAGCCTGGTCTTCGGCCGTATCTAAAAAAAGTTTGAACCTAGCTCGCCTCGCCCTGTCCAACCAGGGTGAGCGAGATTCGGCGCCGGCACTCGCTGGCGCCTGAATTGCCCGGTCCTTGCGCCGGCGCTCCCACCAGTTTTTCCCCCGTTTGTTTTTTGATGCTGTGCTGCCGTCATGCCGATTGCGGTCTCTGTCATCGTTCGCGCCTCGCCCGGCTTGCGCCTGGCGCATGGTGCGCTGTGCTGTTGCGTGCTGCTGTCCGCGCTGGCTTGCGAGGGCGCGGCCATGCAGGGCGTATGCGTGCTGCTGGCCTGCCTGGGCTGGTGGCGCGGGCGCGTCCGCGCGATCCCCTGCCGGCTTGATATATCCGGTGTCGGAGTCCCGCGGCTGACGGTATACCAGCACAGCGGCACGCCGCTGCGCCTGCTGCCCGGCGCGACCTTGTGGCCCGGCTTGCTGGTGCTGCGCCTGGGCGCGGCCGACGGCCGGGCACAGACGCTGGTGCTGCTGCCGGACAGCGTGGCGCCGGCCGATTGGCGCGCGCTGGCGCTGGCCTGCCGGGCCGCATCCAAATAATCACGCGGGGCTAGTGAACTTCTTACGGCGGGCCAACTCTATAGGAATGCGGGAGTGACGACAGAACGTGAGTGTGACCAGATGCTGGTCGACCGGGTCCGTGCCGGCGACAAGCAGGCCTTCGATTTGCTGGTGGCGAAGTACCAACGCCGGCTGATGCGTCTGCTGTCCCGGCTCGTGCACGACCCGGTCGAGGCGGAAGATGTGGTGCAGGACACCTTCATCAAGGCGTACCGGGCGCTGCGGCACTTTCGGGGGGATTCGGCGTTTTACACCTGGCTGTACCGCATCGGCATCAACACCGCCAAGAACAGCCTGGCCGCGCAGATGCGCCGCGCGGCCCAGGGGGAGGCGGACCCCGATCCGGCCGACAGCTACAGCGAAGACGAGCATCTGCGCGACATCAACACGCCGGAGTCCATGCTGGCCAGTAAGCAGATCGCCCAGACCGTCAACGCGGCGATGGATGCGCTGCCGCTGGACCTGCGCACCGCCATCGCGCTGCGCGAGATCGAGGGACTGAGCTACGAGGAAATCTCCGCCATCATGGCTTGCCCGATCGGCACCGTGCGCAGCCGCATCTTCCGCGCGCGGGAAGTGATCGCCGGCCGGTTGCGGCCCTTGCTGGACATGCCGGTTGACAAGCGCTGGTAGTGCAGGAATGATGAACCATGGAAGCCCATAAACAATTGTGCATATACATCTCGGCGCTGGTCGACGGCGAGCTGCCGGAGCGCGAGCGCGAGCTGGCCCTGGCCGCCCTGTCCACCGCGGAGGGGCAGGCCGCCTGGCGCGCCTACCACCTGGCCGGCGACGCCCTGCGCGCCGGCGCGGCCGGCGCCGTCAGCGATACCTTCAGCGCCCGCCTGGCGGCCCGCCTGGCGGCCGAGCCGGCGCACCAGCCGGAGCCGCCCGCGCCGCCCGAGCAGCCGGCCGCGGCCGACACCCTCCTGCCTTGAAATACCGCCGCGGTATCACCTTATAATCATTTCGTTCTGCCGTCCGGTGCGTTTTCGCTTACCATGTGTGTGCCTCGCGTCGCGCAGCCCGCGTCGACGGCAAGGGCGTGCATCGCGTAACTTTATAAAGATCGATACTTTCCATGAAAAATAACATCTCTGCTGGTAGTAAAACGCTTTCAGCGCTGGTATTGGGCGCGAGTTTATGGATGACGCTGGGCGCCTCGCCCGCCATGGCAGCCTCGCCGGCCACCGGCGCGGTGATCGGCTTGCCGGACTTTGCCGACCTGGTCGACCGCGTCGGCCCGGCGGTGGTCAATATCCGCACCACGGAACGCCTCAAGCAGAACCGCAACGGCGCGCCCGGCGACGAGGAAATGCAGGAATTCCTGCGCCGCTTCTTTGGCGGCGCCATTCCCAACCCGGGCCAGCCGCGCCGCCGCCAGCAGGCGCCGGACGAGCCGGTCGAGCGCGGCGTCGGCTCCGGCTTCATCCTGTCGGCCGACGGCTATGTGATGACCAACGCCCACGTGGTGGACGGCGCCGACGAGGTGTTCGTCACCCTGACCGACAAGCGCGAATTCAAGGCCAAGGTGCTGGGCGCCGACGCCCGCACCGACGTGGCCGTGCTGAAGATCGAAGGCGCCAACCTGCCGTTCCTGCTGATGGGCGATTCGGACAAGATCCGCGCCGGCGAGTGGGTGATCGCGATCGGCTCGCCGTTCAACCTGGAAAACACGGTCACGGCCGGCATCATCTCGGCCAAGTCGCGCGACACCGGCGAATACCTGAACTTCATCCAGAGCGACGTGGCGGTCAATCCCGGCAACTCGGGCGGCCCGCTGATCAATATGCGCGGCGAGGTCATCGGCATCAATTCGCAGATCGCCACCCTGTCGGGCGGCTCCAACGGCATTTCGTTTGCGGTGCCGATCAACGAGGCCATGCGCGTGTCCGAGCAGCTCAAGAAGACCGGCAAGGTCACCCGCGGCCGCATCGGCGTGCAGATCGGCGAAGTCAGCAAGGAAGTGGCCGAGTCGCTGGGCCTGAAGTCGGCCCAGGGCGCCGAGGTGTCGCTGGTGGAGCCGGGCGGTCCGGCCGACAAGGCGGGCATCAAGGCCGGCGACATCATCCTGAAGTTCAACGGCGCCGCCATCAACCGCTCGACCGACCTGCCGCGCATCGTCGGCAGCGCGCCGCTGAACACCAAGGCCACCGTGACGGTCTGGCGCAAGGGCAAGGAGATCGACATCCCGGTCACCGTGGCCGAGCTGGAATCCGACAAGCCGGCCAAGGTCAAGGGCGGCAAGGCCGAGCCGGCGGAAAAGGCCAAGGCCAACGTGCTGGGCCTCAAGGTCAGCGACCTCAGCGACGAGCAGAAGAAGGAGCTGAATGTCGAGGGCGGCGTGGTGGTGGACGCGGTGGAAGGCGTGGCCGCGCGCGCCGAGCTGGAAGAGGGCGATGTGCTGCTGCAGTTGAATAACATCGAGATCAAGGACGCCAAGCAGTTCAACGCGGCCGTGGCCAAGCTGGACCCGAAGAAGGCCTCGGTGCTGCTGGTGCGCCGCGACGACAGCACCCGCTTCATCTCGTTGCGCCCAACCGCCAAGTAAGATAGCTGTCCGCGCGCCAGCGGGACCCATGCCGAGCGCGCCGGCCGGCGCTCCATGGGTGCCGGCCGGCGCGGGAACGGCGCGCAGCCCATGCACTTCACCCTGTATTCCCGCAGTTACTGCCATCTGTGCCAGGACATGCTGGACGCCCTGTTGCGCCTGCAAACCCCGGCGCGTCCGATTACCGTGGACGTGATCGACATCGACGCCGCCGGCGACCCCGCCTTGTTGGCACGGTACGACGAACTGGTCCCCGTCCTGTACGCCGACCTGAGCCAGCCCGAGCTGTGCCACTACTTCCTGGACGAAGCCAAAGTGCGCGCAGTGCTCAATAAATGAGCAAAACCACGCCGGAAGATGCACTTCACACTACATAAGTAGGCCTTTCCACTCTGAAATCCGGTAAAATGCCGGGGTATAGGATATGTCTTCAAGGCGCTCGCCAGGGCATCTGCCCCGCTCGGAGCGCTTTTTTTGTATTGCGGCGTGCCTACGCCCCGTTTTTGATTATTGTTTAATGAACAACATACGCAATTTTTCCATCATCGCCCACATCGACCATGGCAAGTCCACGCTGGCCGACCGCATCATCCAGTTGTGCGGCGGCCTGTCCGAACGCGAGATGGAAGCGCAGGTGCTCGATTCGATGGACCTGGAGCGCGAGCGCGGCATCACCATCAAGGCGCAGACCGCGGCCCTGCAATACAAGGCCCGCGATGGCCAGACCTACAACCTGAACCTGATCGACACCCCCGGCCACGTCGACTTTTCCTATGAAGTGTCGCGCTCGCTGTCGGCCTGCGAAGGCGCGCTGCTGGTGGTCGACGCCTCGCAGGGCGTGGAAGCGCAGACCGTGGCCAACTGCTACACCGCGCTGGACCTGGGCGTGGAAGTGGTGCCGGTGCTGAACAAGATCGACCTGCCCAACGCCGACCCGCCGAACGCCATCAAGGAAATCGAAGACGTGATCGGCATCGAGGCCGGCGACGCCGTGCACTGCTCGGCCAAGACCGGCCTGGGCGTGGAAGACGTGCTGGAAGCCATCATCGCCAAGGTGCCGCCGCCCAAGGGCGATCCCACCGCGCCGCTGCAGGCGCTGATCATCGACTCCTGGTACGACGCCTACGTGGGCGTGGTGATGCTGGTGCGCGTGGTCAATGGCACCATGAAGCCCAAGGACAAGATCAAGCTGATGGCCACCGAATCGGTGCAACTGGTGGAAGACATCGGCATCTTCTCGCCGCGCTCGGTCTCGCTGCCGCAACTGACCGCCGGCCAGGTCGGCTTCGTCATCGCCGGCATCAAGGAACTGAAGGCCGCGAAAGTGGGCGACACCATCACCCTGGCGTCCGCGCCGGCGCCGGCGCCGCTGCCGGGCTTCAAGGAAGTGCAGCCGCAGGTGTTCGCCGGCCTGTTCCCGGTCGAGGCCAACCAGTACGACTCGCTGCGCGACGCGCTGGAAAAACTCAAGCTCAACGACGCCGCCCTGATGTACGAGCCGGAAGTGTCGCAGGCGCTGGGCTTCGGCTTCCGCTGCGGCTTCCTGGGCCTGCTGCACATGGAAATCGTGCAGGAGCGCCTGGAGCGCGAATTCGACCAGGACCTGATCACCACCGCGCCGACCGTGGTGTACGAGGTCGAGCTGCGCGACGGTTCCGTGATCAAGGTGGACAACCCGTCGCGCATGCCGGACACCACCAAGATCAACGAGATCCGCGAACCCATCGTCACGGTCAACCTGTACATGCCGCAGGAGTACGTGGGCTCGGTGATCACCCTGTGCATCGCCAAGCGCGGCGTGCAGATGGACATGAGCTACCACGGCCGCCAGGTCAAGCTGGTCTACGAAATGCCGATGGGCGAGATCGTGCTGGACTTCTTCGACAAGCTGAAGTCGACCTCGCGCGGCTACGCCTCGATGGACTACGAGTTCAAGGAATACCGCCCGTCCGACGTGGTCAAGGTCGACATGCTGATCAACGGCGACAAGGTCGATGCGCTGGCCATCATCGTGCACCGCTCGAACTCGCAGTACCGCGGCCGCCAGGTGGCCGCCAAGATGCGCGAGCTGATCCCGCGCCAGATGTTCGACGTGGCCATCCAGGCCGCCATCGGCGTCAACGTGATCTCGCGCGAGAACGTCAAGGCCTTGCGCAAGAACGTGCTGGCCAAGTGCTACGGCGGCGACGTCAGCCGTAAGAAGAAACTGCTGGAAAAACAAAAAGCCGGCAAGAAGCGCATGAAGCAAGTGGGCTCGGTGGAGATCCCACAAGAAGCGTTCCTGGCCATCTTACAAGTGGAAGAGAAATGAACCTGCAACTGATTCTTGGCAATTTCGCTCTGATTCTGTTCGTGCTGATGGTGGTCACGGGCGTGATCTGGTTCCTGGACGTGTTTTACCTGGCCAAGCAGCGCCGGGCCGCCGCCGACCGCGCGCTGGCCGAGTACGATGCCCGCAACGCCAAGCTGACCGCCGACGGCATCAAGGTCGACAACAACGGCAACCGCGCGGCGCTGGAAGCGGGCCTGCTGCGCCAGCCGACCTGGATCGAGTACTCGGGCAGCTTCTTCCCGGTGATCGCGCTGGTGTTCTTCCTGCGCTCCTTCCTGTACGAGCCGTTCAAGATCCCGTCCTCGTCCATGGTGCCGACCCTGCTGGTGGGCGACCTGATCCTGGTGAACAAGTTCACCTACGGCATCCGCCTGCCGGTGATCAACCAGAAGATCATCCAGATCAACGATCCGCAGCGCGGCGACGTGATGGTGTTCAAATACCCGCTGGACATGAGCCAGGATTACATCAAGCGCGTGATCGGCGTGCCTGGTGATAAAATTACGTATGAAAACAAGCGCTTAACGGTCAACGGCGTGGAAGTGAAATACACCCCGCTGGACGATTACCTGGATGACGAGAAGCTGGTCTACAACAAGCAATACCAGGAAGACTTGACCGGCGTCAAGCATCGCATTTTGAACAACGAGGCGGCCCCGACCTACAGCCGCGAAGGCGTGCGCCCGTTCCCGCACAGCGATGCCTGCACCTATCGCTACGAAGGATTTACCTGTATTGTTCCGCCAGGAAACTATTTCATGATGGGTGACAACCGCGACAATAGCGCGGACAGCCGATACTGGGGTTTTGTGCCGGACAAGAACATTGTTGGTAAAGCATTCCTGGTCTGGATGAACCTGGGGAATCTGCGCCGCATCGGCATCATCCATTAAAACGCGCTGGCTCGAAAGGGACTAAGATGCAAAAACGGCAGAAGGGTATTTCGCTGGTTGGACTGATCGTGGTGTTGGCTGTGCTCGGCTTCATCCTGGTGCTGGCGCTGAAAATCGTGCCGACCTACACCGAGTACCGCGCGATCCAGAACGCCATCGTCACCGCCAAGAACAGCGGCGGCACCATCGTCGACATGCAGAAGTCGTTTGACGCCAACGCCACGGCCACCTACATCAGCTCGATCAGCGGCCGTGACCTGATCTTCAGCAAGAACGACAACGGCGGCGTGGAAATCAGCTTCGCCTACGAAAAGAAAATCCCGCTGGTCGGCCCGGCCAGCCTGCTGCTGGAATACGAGGGCAGCACCGACAAGAACGCCCAGAAGCAGGCCAAAACCGAATAAAGAGAGCATCGTCAGACAATGAATCTTCAGTTATTGCAAACGCGTTTAGGCTATACGTTCCAGGATGCTGGTCTTTTGCAGCAGGCCTTGACGCACCGTAGCCATAGCAGTTTGCATAACGAACGCCTGGAATTCCTGGGCGACTCGATTCTGAACTGCGTGGTGGCCTCCATCCTGTACGAGCGCTACGAGGCGATCGACGAGGGCGACCTGTCGCGCCTGCGCGCCAACCTGGTCAAGCAGCAGTCGCTGTACGAGATCGCGCAAAAGCTGGAGCTGTCCAACTTCCTGCGCCTGGGCGAGGGCGAGCTGAAGTCGGGCGGCTTCCGCCGGCCGTCGATCCTGGCCGACACGCTGGAAGCGCTGCTGGGCGCGATCTTCCTGGACGGCGGCTTCGAGCCGGCGCGCGCGGCGATCCGCTCCTTCTACCTGCCCATCCTGGATTCGGTCGATCCGCAAACCCTGGGCAAGGATGCCAAGACCCTGCTGCAGGAATTCCTGCAATCGAAAAAAATCTCCCTGCCGCAGTACAACGTGATCGCCACCCACGGCGCCGCGCACAGCCAGGAATTCGAAATCGAATGCCTGGTGCCCAAGCTGGGCATCCAGGTGTTCGGCCGTGGCGGCAGCCGCCGCGCCGGCGAACAGGCCGCCGCCAAGCTGGCGCTGGAGGCTGCCGAACAGGCGCTGCAAAAAGCGCCGTCCGCCAGCCGCAAGAGCAAGCCGCGCTCGGCCCAGTTGAAGCTGGCCGGCATCGCCACCGTGCAGAGCACGGAACCCGCGCCGCCGCCTGCCAAGGCTGCCAACAAGTAAAGAGAACAACATGAGTACCGAACAGACTTCCGCCGGCGCCTTCCGCTGCGGCTATATCGCCATCGTCGGCCGCCCCAACGTCGGCAAGTCGACCCTGATGAATACCCTGATCGGCGCCAAGGTCAGCATCACCTCGCGCAAGGCGCAGACCACGCGCCACCGCATCACCGGCATCCAGACCTACGACGATGCGCAGTTCATCTACGTCGACACGCCGGGCTTCCAGACCCGCCACGCCAACGCGCTGAACAAGACGCTGAACAAGACCGTCACCAACACCCTGATCTCGGCCGACGTGATTCTGTTCGTGGTGGAGGCCGGCACTTTCGGCCCGGCCGACCAGCAGGTGCTGGACCTGCTGCCGACCGACGCGCCGGTCATCCTGGTCATCAACAAGTCCGACCGCGCCAAGGACAAGGCGGCGCTGATGCCGTTCGCGCAACAGGTGGCGTCCAAGTTCAACTTCGCGGCCATCGTGCCGGTGTCGGCCAAGCTGCGCTTCCAGTTGGACGGCCTGGAAAAGGAACTGCGCCGCTTCCTGCCGGAGAACGAAGCCATCTTCGGCCCGGACGACATCACCGACCGCAGCGAGCGTTTCATGGCCTCCGAGATCGTGCGCGAAAAGCTGTTCCGCTTCGTCGGCGACGAGCTGCCTTACACCAGCACCGTGCTGATCGAGAAGTTCGAGCAGGAGGGCGATTTGCGCCGCGTGTTCGCCGCCATCCTGGTGGAGCGCGATTCGCACAAGTCCATGATCATCGGGAACAAGGGCGCGCGCCTGAAGGAAGTGTCGACCCAGGCGCGCCTGGACATGGAAAAGCTGTTCGGCGGCCCGGTCTACCTGGAGATCTGGGTCAAGGTCAAATCCGGCTGGGCCGATAACGAAGCGGGCCTGCGCGCTTACGGCTACGAGTAAGGCCCACACCACGAGCATGTCCACCACGCCAGACGCCGACACCATCGAGGCGCCGCCAGCAGCGGCACCGGTGGAGGCGGGCGTACCCAGCGCCGCGGCCGCAGCGGCTTCCGCACCCAAGCGCCCGCGCGCCCCGCCGCGCGAGCGCACCGTCGGCACCAAGGTCGGCGGCCAGCCGGCCTTCGTCCTGCACAGCTATCCGTACAAGGAAACCAGCCTGATTATCGATCTGTTCACGCGCGACTATGGCCGCGTGGCGCTGATCGCCAAGGGCGCCAAGCGGCCGCACTCGCAGTTGCGCGGCGTGCTGCAAACCTTTCAACCCTTGTCGTCGGGCTGGGTCGGCAAATCCGAGCTGCGCACCCTGACCGACGCCGAATGGGTGGGCGGCATGCTGCCGCTGGAGAAAACCGCGCTGCTGTGCGGCTTTTACCTGAACGAACTGCTGGTCAAGCTGCTGGCGCGCGACGACGCCCACCCGGCCCTGTTCGACCACTACGTGTCGACGCTGAACCAGTTGGCCCACAACGAGCCGCCGGCCATCGTCTTGAGAAAATTCGAACGGGCCTTACTTAAAGAGACAGGCGTGGCCGCCGACCTGACCCGCTGCACCGAAACCCGCGCCGCCGTACAATCGGAGGTGGTTTACGTGGTCGACCCCGAGCGCGGACCGCGTCCCGAGCGCGCTGCCGATCCCTGGCCGCGCGTGGCCGGCAAGACCTTGCTCGACATGGAGCGCGAAGATTACGAAGACGCCGCTACCCAGGCCCAGAGCAAGCAACTGATGCGCTTCCTGGTCGCCTACCACCTGAACGGCGCGCCGCTGAACACCCGCCAGATCCTGATCGATCTGCTGCAACTATAACTTTATAAACGGTATAGACGAATGAGCTTCCTGCACCCCACCGGCACCATCATCGATCTCGGCGTGAACATCGACCACGTCGCCACCTTGCGCAATGCGCGCGGCACCGCCTACCCGGACCCGATACGCGCCGCGCTGCTGGCCGAGCAGGCCGGCGCCGACTGCATCACCTTGCACCTGCGCGAAGACCGCCGCCACATCAAGGACGCCGACGTGATCGCGCTGGCGCCGCAACTGGCCACGCGCATGAACCTGGAAGCGGCGGTGACGCAGGAAATGATCGATTTCGCCTGCAAGATCAGGCCGGCCGACGTCTGCCTGGTGCCGGAAAAACGCACGGAAGTGACCACCGAGGGCGGCCTCGATGTGGTGGGCCACTACAACGCCGTCGAGCGCGCGGTGAAGCAGTTGCAGGCCGAAGGCATACGCGTGAGCCTGTTCATCGATGCGGAAGCAGCGCAGATCGACGCCACCGCGGCCATCGGCGCGCCGGTGATCGAATTGCACACCGGCCGCTATGCCGACACCGGGGGCGCCGAGCAGGCCGCGGAACTGGAGCGCGTGCAGCGCGGCGTGCTGCATGGCGTATCGAAGGGCTTGAAGGTCAACGCCGGCCACGGCCTGCACTACACCAATGTGCAGGCGATTGCCGCCATTCCCGACATCGCGGAGCTGAACATCGGCCACGCCATCGTCGCGCACGCGGTCTTCGTCGGCTGGGAAAACGCGGTGCGCGAGATGAAGGCCATCATGGTCTCGACCCGTATTGGACGAGGCGCGCTGTGATCTACGGCATAGGCACCGACATCTGCAAGATTCCGCGCATCGAGGCGGCGCTCGGCCGCCATGGCGACCGCTTCGCCAGGAAAATCCTCGGTCCGCAGGAATTTGAAAAATACCTGGCCCGCAAGGCCAAGCATCCGGCGCGCGGCATCCGTTTCGTGGCCACGCGCTTCGCGGCCAAGGAAGCCTTTTCCAAGGCCATAGGCCTGGGCATGCGCATGCCCATGACCTGGCCGGCCGCGCAGATGCTGAACGCGCCCAGCGGCAAGCCGGTGATCGTCTGCAGCGGCGTGCTGAAGGAGTTCATGGACAAGAATGGATTGACGGCGCAGGTGACGGTCAGCGACGAAGAGGAATATGCCGTCGCCTTCGTCATCGTCGAACAATGCAATTAAGCGTCATTCCCGCGAATGCGGGAATGACGGGGCGGCCAGAGGTGAAAATTGACTGACGAAGTAACTCCATCCGACTCGCGCGAACAGGTGCTGGCCACCGTCGCCAGGCTGCCCAACCTGCCGGGCGTGTATCGCTATTTCGACGCCGACGACAACGTGCTCTACGTCGGCAAGGCGCGCGACCTGAAGAAGCGTGTGTCCAGCTACTTCCAGAAAAACCTGAGCAGCCCGCGCATCGCCATGATGGTCGAGCGCATCGCGCGGCTGGAAACCACCGTCACGCACAGCGAGGCGGAAGCGCTGATCCTTGAGAATAACCTGATCAAGGCGCTCAGCCCGCGTTACAACATCCTGTTCCGCGACGATAAATCGTATCCGTACCTGAAGATCACCAGCGGCGATGCGCCGCGCATGGTCTACTACCGCGGCGCGGTCGACAAGAAGAACCAGTACTTCGGGCCTTTCCCCAGCTCGTGGGCGGTCAAGGAGTCGATGCAGATTTTGCAGAAGGTGTTCCAGATCCGCACCTGCGAGGAGAGCGTGTACGCCAACCGCACGCGCCCCTGCTTGCTGCACCAGATCGGCCGCTGCAGCGCGCCCTGCGTGGACCTGATCAGCAAGGAAGACTACAAGCTGGACGTGGAAAACGCCGCGCGCTTCCTGCGCGGCCGCCAGACCGAGGTGATGGAAGACCTGGAAAGGAAAATGCACGCCTACGCGGCCGAGCTGAAGTTCGAGCAGGCGGCGGCGGTGCGCAACCAGATCCAGTCGCTGTCGCGCGTGCTGCACCAGCAAAGCATGGAAACCACGGGCGATGCCGACGTCGACATCATCGCCGTGCTGGTGCAGGGCGGCCGCGCCTGCGTCAACCTGGCCATGGTGCGCGGCGGCCGCCACCTGGGCGACCGCGCCTACTTCCCGGCCCACGTCGGCGACGCCGAGGCGATCGCGGAAGACGCGATCGAAGTGGAAGTGCTGGCCGCCTTCCTGGCCCAGCACTACGCCGACAAATTCATCCCCGGCACCATCATCCTGAATATCGAATTCGACCACCCGGCGCTGGTGCAGGCCTTGCAGGAGCAGTGCGGCCACCGCATCAACCTGGTGTTCCAGCCGCAGGACCAGCGCCGCAAATGGCTGGAGCTGGCGCAGAAGGGCGCCGAGATTTCGCTGGCGCGCCTGCTGTCGGAACAGGGCTCGCAGCAATCGCGCACGCGCGCGCTGGCCGAGGCCCTGTCGCTGGAAGTGGAAGACCTGGAGACGCTGCGCGTCGAATGCTTCGACATCTCGCACACGCAGGGCGAGGCCACCCAGGCTTCGTGCGTGGTGTTCCATCATCACCAGATGCAGAACGGCGAGTACCGCCGCTACAACATCAACGACATCACGCCCGGCGACGACTACGCCGCCATGCGCCAGGTGCTGCACCGCCGCTACGAGAAGGTGGCCAATGGCGACGGCGTGATGCCGGACGTGGTGCTGATCGACGGCGGCAAGGGCCAGATCGAAATGGCGCGCCAGGTGTTTGCCGAACTGGGGCTGGACATCGGCCTGATCGTCGGCGTGGCCAAGGGAGAAGGGCGGCGCGTGGGCCTGGAGACGCTGATGTTCGTCGATGGCCGGCCGTCGCAGGAACTGGGCAAGGAGTCGGCGGCGCTGATGCTGGTGGCGCAGATCCGCGACGAGGCTCACCGCTTCGCCATCACCGGCATGCGCGCCAAGCGGGCCAAGACACGCCAGACCTCGCGCCTGGAAGAGATCGAAGGCATAGGCGCCAAGCGCCGCCAGCGCCTGCTGGCGCGCTTCGGCGGCCTGCGCGGCGTGATGAACGCCAGCGTCGAAGACCTGAAAACAGTTGAAGGCATCTCCAGCGCCCTGGCCGAGGAAATCTACAAGCAGCTCCATTAGCGGCAGGATTAGAGGCTACACTGCTGGTTTTAAAAGCGACAGCAGGTTAGACTAGCGGCGCATTATAAAATTTCAAGCACGCGTCCTTATTTCGAGCTTATGCCCTTCAATATACCGATCCTCTTGACCTGGTTGCGCGTTGCGCTGATCCCGCTGGTGGTGGGCGTCTACTACCTGCCGACCACCGTGCTGCCGGTGGAAGACCAGAACCTGGCGGCCACGCTGGTGTTCATCATCGCCGCGGTGACGGACTGGTTCGACGGCTTCCTGGCCCGGCGCTGGAACCAGACCTCGGCCTTCGGCGCCTTCCTCGATCCGGTGGCGGACAAGCTGATGGTGACGGGCGCCTTGCTGGTGCTGGTGCAGTTGGACCGGGCGAACGCGGTCATGTCCTTCATTATCATCGGCCGCGAGATCGCCATTTCGGCGCTGCGCGAGTGGATGGCGCAGATCGGCGCGTCCAAGTCGGTGGCGGTCAGCTCGCTGGGCAAGATCAAGACCACGGCGCAGATGACGGCCATCCCCATGCTGCTGTACCACGACGTGCTGCTGGGCGCGATCGACACCCAGTTCTGGGGCGCGCGCTTCCTGGAGCTGGCGGCGGTGCTGACCGTGTGGTCCATGTTCTACTACCTGCGCCTGGCTTGGCCGCTGATCAAGGAGCGCTCCGGCCAGCTATGACCGGCGCCCGTAATCGTATAAACAATATTCTTCATTCGGCAAACTTTGCCATTGACAGGCGACGCAGAACCTCTATAATGCTGGCCTGTTGTTGATGACGACAAACGAAGCGGGAGTAGCTCAGTTGGTAGAGCGCAACCTTGCCAAGGTTGAGGTCGAGAGTTCGAGACTCTTCTCCCGCTCCATCGAATGCCGTCAAAAACAAGTAGTACTGGCAATACGGGCAGCTTGCTGTTATGATGTCGGACTCCAATGCGGGAGTAGCTCAGTTGGTAGAGCGCAACCTTGCCAAGGTTGAGGTCGAGAGTTCGAGACTCTTCTCCCGCTCCAGTTTCTTCGGAAACGGAGTGATGTAGTAAAAAGTATAACTCCACGCGGGAGTAGCTCAGTTGGTAGAGCGCAACCTTGCCAAGGTTGAGGTCGAGAGTTCGAGACTCTTCTCCCGCTCCAGAATATCGGATTGCAGCGAGTAACCCGCTGTTATCTCAGTAAATGTTTCCTCTGGCGAGGTAGCAAAGCGGTTATGCAGCGGCCTGCAAAGCCGTCTAGACGGGTTCGACTCCCGTCCTCGCCTCCAAAAGCTCCTAAGCGGGAGTAGCTCAGTTGGTAGAGCGCAACCTTGCCAAGGTTGAGGTCGAGAGTTCGAGACTCTTCTCCCGCTCCAGTATGATGAAGGGCAGCCAGGCGGCTGCCCTTTTTGCATTTTTTTCGGATATCCCCCATGGAAATCAAGGTCAACTTTCTCGATAAGCTGCGGCTGGAAGCCAAGTTCGATGACTTCACGGTGATCGCCGACCAGCCGATCCGCTACAAGGGCGACGGCTCGGCGCCCGGCCCCTTCGATTACTTCCTGGCCTCATCGGCCCTGTGCGCGGCGTATTTTGTGAAGTTGTACTGCAATACGCGCAACATCCCGACCGAGAACATCCGCCTGTCGCAGAATAATATCGTCGACCCGGAAAACCGCTACAAGCAGATCTTCAAGATCCAGGTCGAGCTGCCGGAGGATATCTCCGAGAAGGACCGCCTGGGCATCCTGCGCTCCATCGACCGCTGCACGGTAAAGAAAGTGGTGCAGGAAGGGCCGGACTTCGTGATCGAAGAAGTGGCCAACCTGGACGCCGATGCGCAGGCGCTGCTGACGGTGCCGCCGTCCGCGTCGCGCACCTACATCACCGGCAAGGACCTGCCGCTGGAGCAGACCATCGCCAATATGTCGGGCCTGCTGGCCGGCCTGGGCATCAAGATCGAAATCGCTTCCTGGCGCAACATCGTGCCCAACGTCTGGTCGCTGCACATCCGCGACGCGCACTCGCCGATGTGCTTCACCAACGGCAAGGGCGCGACCAAGGAAAGCGCGCTGGCCTCGGCCCTGGGCGAATACATCGAGCGCATCAGCAACAACCACTTCTATGCCGGCGCGTTCTGGGGCGAAGACATCGCCAACGCGGAATTCGTCCACTACCCGAACGAGCGCTGGTTCAAGCCGGGCCGCAAGGACAAGCTGCCGCCCGAGATCCTCGATGCCTACACCCTGCAAATCTACAATCCCGACGGCGAGCTGCGCGGCTCGCACCTGATCGACACCAATTCCGGCAATGCCGAGCGCGGCATTTGCTCGCTGCCCTTCGTGCGCCAGTCGGACGGCGCGGTGGTGTACTTCCCGTCCAACCTGATCGAGAACCTGTATGCCAGCAACGGCATGAGCGCGGGGAACACGCTGGCCGAAGCGCAGGTGCAGTGCCTGTCCGAGATTTTCGAGCGCGCCGTCAAGCGCCAGATCCTGGAGGGCGAAATCGCCTTGCCGGACGTGCCGCCGGACGTGCTGGCGAAATATCCCGGCATCGTGGCCGGCATCCAGGGCCTGGAAGAGCAGGGCTTCCCGGTGCTGGTCAAGGATGCGTCGCTGGGCGGCGTGTACCCGGTCATGTGCGTGACCCTGATGAACCCGCGCACCGGCGGCGTGTTCGCCTCGTTCGGCGCCCACCCCAGCCTGGAGGTGGCGCTGGAGCGCAGCCTGACGGAGCTGATGCAGGGCCGCAGCTTCGAAGGCCTCAACGATCTGCCGCGCCCCACCTTCGCCAGCGAGGCCGTCACCGAGCCGTACAACTTCGTCGAGCACTTCATCGATTCCAGCGGCGTGGTGTCGTGGCGCTTCTTCAGCGCCAGGGCCGATTACGAATTCGTCGCGTGGGACTTCTCCGGCCAGGGCGAGAACTCCAACGCCGAGGAAGCGGCGACCCTGTTCGGCATTCTGCAAGACATGGGCAAGGAAGTGTACACGGCGGTGTACGACCAGTTGGGCGCGACCGCCTGCCGCATCCTGGTGCCGGGCTATTCGGAAGTCTACCCGGTGGAAGACCTGGTCTGGGATAATACCAACAAATCGCTGCTGTTCCGCGCCGATGTCCTGAACCTGCACCGCCTGGACGACGACAGCCTGGCCGCGCTGCTGGACCGCCTGGAAAACAACGAGCTGGACGAGTACGGCGACATCGCCACCCTGATCGGCATCGAGTTCGACGAGAACACGGTCTGGGGTCAATTGACCGTGCTGGAATTGAAGCTGCTGATCCAACTGGCCCTGCAGCAGCTCGACGAGGCGCACGAGCTGGTCGGCGCCTTCCTGCAGTACAACGACAACACCGTCGAGCGCGGCCTGTTCTACCAGGCCCTCAACGCGGTGCTGGAAGTGGTGCTGGACGAAGAGATGGAACTGGACGACTACCAGCACAACTTCCGCCGCATGTTCGGCAACGAGCGCATGGACGCGGTGCTGGGCTCGGTGGACGGCAGCGTGCGCTTCTACGGCCTGACGCCGACCAGCATGCAACTGGAAGGCCTGGACCGGCACCAGCGCCTGCTCGACAGCTACAAAAAACTCCACGCCGCGCGCGCCAAGGCGGCAGCGGCATCCAACTAAGACAAGGAATCCCATGAAGCGACTGCTCTCCACCTGCACCATCGGCCTGACCCTGGCGCTGGCCCTGGCCGGCTGCGACCGCGCCCAGACCCCGCCGGCGTCGGCAGCAGCGGCAGCGGCGCCGCTGCAAAGGATCGATACCCAGGCCGGCAGCGGCAAGGAAGCGGTGACCGGCGCCACGGCCGTGGTCAACTACACCGGCTGGCTGTATGAACCGAACGCGCCGCAGCAGCACGGCGCGCAGTTCGACTCTTCCGTGGGACGCTCGCCGTTCAGCTTCCAGCTTGGCGCCGGCCAGGTGATCCCCGGCTGGGACGAGGGCGTGAAAGGCATGAAAGTCGGCGGCAAGCGCACGCTGATCGTCCCGCCCGGCATGGGCTACGGCAGCAACGGCATCGGCCCGATTCCGCCGAACGCCACCCTGATCTTCGACGTCGAGCTGCTGGACGTGCGCTGACCGGCGAAGGGCGCGCACGATTGCCGCCGCGATCCTGTGCGACAGCCGCTGTTTCCATATAATTTATGGAATGTACCGACTGTTCCCTTTAGTCTACGCCGGGGCGGGGTAATGGCCGCGCCCGACATCCCGGACGATTTGCGGCGCTTCATCCTGACCAGGATCGCCTCCGTGCCCCACCTTGAGGCGCTGCTGCTGTTGCGCGCCGCGCCCGAGGCCTGGACGGCCTATGCCATGGCCAGGCGGCTGTACGTCGGCGAACAGGCGGCCGGCAAGCTGCTTGAGGATTTGTGCGCCATGGGCGCGCTGGCCGTTAATCAGGATGCATCGGCCAGCAGCTACCGGTATGCGCCCAAGTCTGCCGAGTTGGGCGATCTCATCGATCGCCTGGCGGCCGCCTATGGCACCAACCTGGTGGGCATATCCGAACTGATACACTCCAGCATGGACCGGCAAGCGCAACAGTTTGCGGATGCCTTCACCTGGCGAAAGGGGCACTGATGGCGCAGCTCATATATGGTTTGTGTACGATCACCTCGCTGGCCTGCGCCTGGATGCTGCTGACCACGTATCGCCGCAACAAGGTGCGGCTGCTGTTCTGGAGCGGGCTGTGTTTTGTCGGCCTGTCGGTCAACAATATCCTGCTGGTGCTCGACAAGCTGGTGTTCATCGAAACCGACCTGCTGCCACTGCGCCTGGTCACTGCGCTGGTGGCCCTGGTGCTGCTGCTGTTCGGCCTGATTTACGAAACCAAGTGAGGCAAGCATGATACTGTTTCTGACTGGCGCCATCGTCATGGCTTCCTCGGCGATAGGCCTGTTCTTCCTGCGTTTCTGGCGCAGCAGCGGCCAGCGCTTCTTCCTGTATTTCGCGCTGTCGTTCTTTGTGGAGGCGGCCCACCGCGCCTACGCATGCTGGGACAGCGCCACCCATGAAGACTCGCCGTATCATTACTCGATACGCTTGGTGTCCTATGGTCTGATACTATGGGCCATCCTTGAGAAAAACTGGCCACCACGGGAGCGGACATGAAACGAGTGACGGGCATAGGCGGCATCTTCTTCAAAGCCAGGGACCCTGCGGCGCTGGGCGCTTGGTACAAAAAGCACCTGGGCATCGACGTGCAGCCATGGGGCGGCGCCGCGTTCGACTGGGTCGACGCTGATGGCAAGCCTACCGGCGGCACCACGGCCTGGAGCCTGTCCCGCATGGACAGCGACCAGTACGCCACGCCGTTCATGATCAACTACCGCGTCGCCGACCTGGACGGCCTGCTGGCCGCCCTGCGCGAGGAAGGCTGCAACGTGGTCGGCGACAGCCAGGATTCCGAGTACGGCAAATTCGGCTGGGTGATGGACCCCGAAGGCAACAAGGTCGAACTCTGGCAACCGCCGCCTGGCCAATAAGCGAAAAGAGCAGCCACTCCGGCTGCTTTTTTGTTTTACGCCGAGCGCCTCGTGGTCGCTGGCGCGGACAGATGCCGCTCGCCGCCGAGGCGCTTGCATAGTTCGCTGATGCCCATGGTGAGCACCGGGCCGGCCAGGGCCAGGTAGGAGCTGTCGATGCCGAACGGGTTCCCGGCCAGGAACCAGCCTATGGTCGCGATCACGGACAGGATGATGCCCACGAACGCGCCGCGCGGCGTGCCGAACTTCGGCGCATAGAAGGCCATCAGGATCAGCACCGCCAGCGTGGCGCGCAGGGCCTTGCCGAGGAAGGCGATCATCAGCAGCTTTTCCGCGTACAGCGCCAGCACCAGCGGCAGCAGCCCGGTCACGGCGATGGCCACGCGCAGGAAGATCACCGAGGCGCGGTCGCTGCGGGCCTTGTTGAAGAAGGGATCGTAGAAGTCCTTCATCGCCAGCGTGGCCGATGCCAGCGTGGTCGCCGAGATGCCGCCGAACAGCGCGCCCGCCAGGCCCACCACCATCACACTGGCCGAGAATGCCGGCATGTGCGCGATCAGCCGGGGGAAGGCGTCGATCGATTTGATACCGGGCCACATCACCGCGCTGCACATGCCGATCAGCGCCGCCATCAGGCCGAACGGTATCATCAGCGACGACACGTAGTAGCAGGCGCGGCGCGCCACGGCAGGATTGTCGGTGCCGACCAGCGCCTGGATCACGTACTGCGTGGCGAAGATGGAGCCTATGCCGCCTATCATCCAGGCGAAGATCTGGCCCCAGCCGATCTGGGTCCAGTTGAACATGGTGGCCGGCAGTTGCGCCTGCAGCGTGGCGATGCCGCCGCTGGCGTCCAGCGCATAGGCCAGCGCCAGCATCACGCCCACGTACTTGACGATGGAGTGGATGAAATTGGTGTACACCACCGAGCGCATGCCGCCCAGGCTGACGTAGATCACGGTGGTGGCGCCGACCAGCAGGATCGCCCAGCTCTTTTTAATATGCAGCACAGCCGCCAGCACCGCCCCGCCGCCCGCGTACAGCGCCACCGCGACGATGCTCAGCGCCACGATGGTCAGCACCGACGACGCATAGCGCACCGGCTCGCCGTAAGCGCTGGCCAGGATGCCGGAGATGGTGGTCTGGCCGCTCTCCTTGAACTTCTTCACCAGCACCAGCGCCAGCAGCAGAAAGCCCAGCGACAGCGCCACCAGGTTCCAGGCGGCCGATATGCCGATCTCATAACCCTGCTGCGCCGTGCCGATGCTGACCGAGCTGCCGATGAATTCCGACAGCAGCAGCGCGCCGATCAGGTAGGCGGGGAAGTTGCGGCCGCCGCCCGTCATGCCGTCGCTGCTCTTGGCGTGCTTGCGCACGCTGTAGGTAATCCAGGACATGACGGCAAAATACGCCACCACGATCCCGACGATAATCATCAACCGTGTATCCATTGTCTCTGCTCCAGTTCTCTTCCAGCTTTACACAAATGCGCGCAGCAGGGTAGTAAATTTGATGTCGGCTTCGATGTTGGAAATGTGCGAAGCGGGCACTGTCTCCAGCCAGGCCGAGGGAATCTGCTGCCGCAGCCAGGCGCCGTCCGCCAGCGTGGTGACCGGATCGTGTTGGCCGGCCACGATCATGGTCGGCACTGAAACCCGCGCCACCTCGTCGCGCAGGTCGGCGTGCGCCAGCGCTTCGCAACAGGCGGCATAGCCGGCCGCGTCCTGCTCGCGCAGGCGGCCGACCATGCGCCGCACCGTGGCGCTTTCGCGCTCGATGAAGTAGGGCGTGAACCAGCGGCTGGCGGCGCCGTCGGCCACGCCGTCCATGCCCTCCTGCCGCACCTGTTGCGCGCGCGCCAGCCAGCCTTCGGCGCTGCCGATGCGCGCAGCCGTGTTGGCCAGCACCAGCTTGCGCAGCCGCTGCGGGGCGTGGATGCCCAGCCACTGGCCGGTCAGCCCGCCCATCGAGATGCCGCAGAAGGCCGCGCGCTCCACGCCGAGGTGGTCGAGCAGGTCGATCACCTCCTGCCCCAGGCGCGCGATGTCCAGCGCGCCGGCGCTGCCGGTGGACTGGCCATGGCCGCGCGTGTCGTAACGGACGACGTAATGTTCCGCCGCCAGCGCTTGCGCCTGCGCGTCCCACATCGAGAGATCCGTGCCCAGCGAATTGGAGAACACCACGCACGGCGCGGCGGGCGAACCGTCGGTGCGGTAGTGCAGGCGTACGCCGTCCGTATCCAGGAATGGCATGGCGTGTCCTCAGGCTGTTGCGCGCGGACGTGCGACTTCCGCCGCCGGCAGCGCCGCGCGTTCGCGCGTCATGTGGAAATCGAAATCGATGGAGGCGCAGGGACGCTGCAAGCGCAAGGCGTCCAGCCTGGCGCGGTCGGTGACGCGGACGACCGGCGGCACCAGTCCCTCGCGCGTGGCGAAGGCGAAATCGTCCCACAGGTATTTGTCGCCGTCGATATTGATCTGGGTGGTCAGCTTGCGCTGGCCCGGCGCGCTGATAAAGAAATGGATGTGCGCGGGGCGCTGGCCATGGCGGCCCAGTTGGTTCAGCAACTGCTGGGTAGTGCCGCCCGGCGGGCAGCCGTAGCCGACCGGGAGGATGCTGCGGAACTGGTAACGGCCCTGCTCATCGGTGACGATGGTGCGGCGCAGATTGAAGTCCGATTGCGTGCGGTCGAAGAAGGAGTAATTGCCCATCAGGTTGGCGTGCCACACTTCGACCTTCGCGCCGGGCAGCGGCTGGCCGTCCTCGCCGTACACCGTCCCCTGCATCATCAGCACTTCCGCGCGATCGCTTTCGGTGCCGTCGTCCAGGCGCGCATAGCCCACGCTCTCCGGCGCGCCGGCCACGTACAGCGGGCCTTCGATGGTGCGCGGCGTGCCGCCTTCCAGGCCAGCCCGCGCTTCCGCCTCGTCGGTGCGCAGGTCGAGGAAGTGTTCCAGGCCCAGGCCGGCGGCCAGCAAGCCCAGCTCCTGCGACGCGCCGGCGGCCGACAGATAGGCCACGCCGCGCCAGAATTCGCTGGGCGTGATGTCGAGATCCTCGATCGCCTTGCACAGGTCGCCCAGCAGGCGCACCACGGCCTGCTGCACGCGCGGGTTGGCGGGGCGCTGCGCGGAATCCACGATCCAGGCCTGCACCAGCTTGTCGATATCGTCGTGCTTCATTTTCCCGTCTCCTCTATTTTGAATTCAAAGGTCGTTGTCGCGCATCGACGAGGGATGGCGGCACAGCGGCATCACGTCGATCTGCATGTAGGGGAACAGCGGCAGGGAGGTGAGCAGCGTGTGCAGTTCGTCCACGCTGGCCACATCGAAGATGCTGATGTTGGCGTACTGGCCGGCGATGCGCCACAGGTGGCGCCACTTGCCCTCGTGCTGCAGGCGCTGCGCCAGCGCCTTTTCGTCCGCCTTCAGTTGCGCGGCCTGGTCGGCCGGCATGGTGGTGGGCAGGTTGACGTTCATACGTACATGGAACAGCATGTTCTTTCTCCTTTATTGGCGCTGCATGGCGCGCAGTTTGTCGGTGTCGATTTCCACGCCCAGGCCGGGGCCGGTCGGCACTTGCAGCATGAAGTCGCGGTAGACCAGCGGCTCGCGCAAGACCTCCTGCGTCAGCAGCAATGGGCCGAACAGTTCGGTGTCCCAGCCCAGGCTGGGGAAGGTGGAGCAGACGTGGGCGGTGGCCGCCGTGCCGATGCCGCCTTCCAGCATGGTGCCGCCATACAGTTCGATGCCGGCCAGGCGCGCCACGGTGGCCACCTCCAGCGCCGGCAGCAGGCCGCCGGACTGGGCGATCTTCACCGCGTAGACGTCGGCCGCATCGGCGCGGGCCAGCGCCATGGCGTCGTCCGGGCCGTGCAGCGCTTCGTCGGCCATGATGGCGACGTCGAAGCGCTGCCTGAGGCGCGCCAGCGCCGCTACGTTGTGGGCCTGCACCGGTTGCTCGATCAGGTCGACGCCGCCCGCTTCCAGCGCCGCGATGCCGCGCACCGCCTCGGTTTCCGACCAGGCCTGGTTCACGTCCACGCGCACGCTGGCGTGGTCGCCGAGGGCGCGTTTGATCGCCAGCACATGGGCCACGTCGTCCGCCACCTCGCGCAGACCGATCTTCAGCTTGAAGATGCGGTGGCGGCGCAGTTCCAGCATGTGTTCCGCTTCCGCGATGTCCTTGGCGGTGTCGCCGCTGGCCAGGGTCCAGGCCACCGGCAGGGCGTCGCGCACGCGGCCGCCCAGCAGTTCGGACAGCGGCACCTTGAGGCGGCGCGCCTGCGCATCCAGCAGCGCGGTCTCGATGGCGCACTTGGCGAAGCGGTTGCCCTGGATGGTCTTGCGGATCCTGGCCATGGCCTTCGCCACCGCGCTCGCCTCCATGCCGACGATCAGCGGTGCGATGTAGGTGTCGATGTTGGTCTTGATGCTCTCCGGGCTCTCTTCGCCGTAATTGAGGCCGCCGATGGTGGTGGCCTCGCCCCAGCCGACGATGCCGTCGCCGCAAACCACCCGCACCAGCACCAGCGTCTGCGTGTTCATGGTGGCCACGGACAGGCGGTGCGGGCGGATGGTGGGGACGTCTGCCAGGAAGGTGTCGATATGTTGAATCATATTTTTTCCGTATAATCGGTCATGTGCGATCACGATATTCCCGCGGAGAACGTGGGTCCAACACTGATTTGGTATTGGTTCTATACCTGAGAGGTATGAAGTAATGGAGTTAAGGCATTTGCGCTACTTCGTGGCGGTGGCGGAAGAGCGCAATTTCACGCGCGCGGCCGAGCGCCTGCACATCGCGCAGCCGCCGCTGAGCCGGCAGATCCAGCAGCTTGAAGAGATCCTGGGCGTGAGCCTGATCGAAAAAGGTTCGCGCCCCTTGCGGCTCACGGAGGCGGGGGCATTTTTCCTGGCCCATGCCCGTTCGCTGCTGGACCAGGCGCGCGACCTCAAGACCATGACGCAGCGGGTCGGCAAGCTGGAACGCAAGCTGGCGGTGGGCTTCGTGCCGTCCACCCTGTACGGCGAGCTGCCGGACATCATCCGCCGTTACAGCGCAAGCTATCCCGAGGTGGAAGTGACCTTGCACGAGATGCTGACGGTGGAGCAGATGGCGGCGCTGAAGGAAGGCCGCATCGACGTCGGCTTCGGCCGCCTCAAAAGCGAAGACCCGAGCATACGCCGCATCGTGCTGCGCGAGGAACGCATGGTGGCGGCGATGTCGCCCAACCACCGGCTGGCCGGACGCGAAAGCGGTCTGTGGCTGCGCGACCTGGTGCACGAAAAACTGCTGGTCTATCCCAAGTCGCCGCGCCCCAGCTTTGCCGACCAGGTGCTGGCCGTGCTGGGCGAAGCCAACGTCACGCCGGGCGTGGTGATGGAGGTGCGCGAACTGCAGATCGCCATGGGCCTGGTGGCGGCGGGGCAGGGCATCGCCATCGTGCCGGAGGACGTGCAGGCCATGCATCACCGCAACGTGGTGTACCGCCGCCTGCATGACCGGCATGCGTTTTCGCCCATCCTGTTCAGCGTGCGCTACATGGACCGTTCGCCGGAACTGGCCAACCTGCTGGCGGCGGCGTACGCCACCTACGACGATCTCGGCATCGCCTACACGCCGGAGAGCCTTTAAGGCAGCAGCAGCGACAGTTCCCGCGCGCCCTGGCGCAGCACCGGCATGCATTCCTCCACCATGCGTTCGGGCGTCACGCGGGCGGCCTGCGCGCCGACGTTGAGCGCGGCCAGCACGCGGCCGGTGGCGCCGCGCACCGGCACGGCGATCGAGCGCAGGCCCAGTTCCAGTTCTTCGTTATTGAGGGCGTAGCCCTGCTCGCGCACGCGCGCCAGCTCGGCGCGCAGGGCGTCGGCGCTGGTGATGGTGTTGACCGTCTTCTGCGTCAGCGTGGTGCGGGCCAGGTAGGCGTCCAGCTCGGCCGCCGGCAGATGCGCCAGCAGCACGCGGCCCAGCGAGGTGCAGTAGGCCGGCAGCCGGCTGCCCGCGCTCAGCGACACCGACATCACGCGCGAGGTGGCCGAGCGGGCCACGTACAGCACCTGGTCTTCTTCCAGCACGGCCAGCGAACTCGATTCGCCCAGCGCCTTGCTGACCTGGTCCAGGCAGGGCTGGGCCGACAAGGTCAGCGGCGTGGACGACAGGTAGGAATAACCCAGCGTCAGCACCTTGGGTCGCAAGGTGAAGTTCTTCAGCTCCGCGTCCACATACCCCAGTTGCTTGAGCGTGTGCAGACAGCGCCGCACGGCCGCGCGCGGAATGCCGGTCTGCTGGCTGATCTGGGCGATGGTCTGCGGCTGGCGCGAATCGGCGAAGGCGCGGATGACCGCCAGGCCGCGCGCCAGGGACGTCATGAAATCGGGATCGGTCAGCGCGTCGATCTCGTCGGCGATGGTGCGGGGTGGGCTAGTCGTCATGGCAGCGATTGTAATCGAAGGTGCTTGACCTGGGCGGCCGTTCAGGCGTAGACTTTTTGTGCGATAACCGGTTATATGTTCGATTATCGCACATTTTGGATAATCTAGACAGGCAGACATCATGATCGACAAGACCTACGAATCGCTGGAAAGGGCGGTCGCCGACATCCATGACGGCGCCACCGTGATGATCGGCGGCTTCGGCAACGCGGGCATGCCGTCCGCGCTGATCGACGCCCTGATCGCGCAGGGCGCGCGCGACCTCACCATCGTCAACAACAATGCCGGCAACGGCGAAACCGGACTGGCGGCGCTGCTCAAGGCCCGGCGCGTGCGCAAGATCATCTGCTCGTTCCCGCGCCAGGCCGACTCGCACCACTTCGACGCGCTGTACCGCGCCGGCGAAATCGAACTGGAGCTGACTCCGCAGGGCAACCTGGCGGAACGCATCCGCGCGGCCGGCGCCGGCATCGGCGGCTTCTTCACGCCGACCGGCTACGGCACGCAACTGGCCGAGGGCAAGGAGACGCGCCTCATCGATGGCCGCCACTATGTGCTGGAGTCGCCCATCCACGCCGACTTCGCGCTGATCAAGGCGCTGCGGGGCGACCGCTGGGGCAACCTGGTGTACCGCAAGACCGCGCGCAACTTCGGTCCCATCATGGCGATGGCCGCCAGGACCACCATCGCGCAGGTGCAGGAAGTGGTGGCATTGGGCGAACTCGATCCGGAGGTGATCGTCACGCCCGGCATTTTCGTTCAGCGCGTTGTGAAGGAGGCAGCATGAGTACCCGTTATACCCGCGACCAGATGGCCGCGCGCGTCGCGCAGGACATTCCCGAAGGCGCATACGTCAACCTCGGCATCGGCCTGCCGACCAAGGTGGCCAACTATCTGCCGTCCGACCGCGAAGTCTTCCTGCACAGCGAGAACGGCTTGCTGGGCATGGGGCCGGCGCCGGCGCCCGGCGAGGAAGACGAAGACCTGATCAACGCCGGCAAGCAGCCGGTGACCTTGCTGACCGGCGGCGCCTTCTTCCACCACGCCGATTCGTTCGCCATGATGCGCGGCGGGCACCTGGACGTGTGCGTGCTGGGCGCCTTCCAGGTATCGGCCAGGGGCGACCTGGCCAATTGGCACACCGGCGCGCCGGATGCGATTCCCGCCGTGGGCGGCGCGATGGATCTGGCGCTGGGCGCCAAGCAGGTGTTCGTGATGATGGAGCACCAGACCAAGACGGGCGAGAGCAAGATCGTCGAGGCATGCAGCTATCCGCTGACCGCCATGACCTGCGTCAGCCGCATCTACACCGACATGGCCGTGCTGGACGTGACCGCCGATGGCCTGGTGGTGCGCGAAATGGCGCCCGGCCTCACTTTTGAAGAACTGCAGGCCGCCACCGCGGCGCCGCTGAAGAAAGGACAATGACATGAACGACGCATTTATCTGCGACGCCATCCGCACGCCCATCGGCCGCTACAGCGGAAGCCTGAAGGACGTGCGCGCCGACGACCTGGGCGCGATACCGTTGCGCGCGCTCATGGCGCGCAATCCCGGCGTGCAGTGGGACCAGGTGGACGATGTGATCTACGGTTGCGCCAACCAGGCCGGCGAAGACAACCGCAACGTGGCGCGCATGGCGCTGCTGCTGGCCGGCCTGCCGCAGGAGGTGCCCGGCACCACGGTCAACCGCCTGTGCGGTTCGGGCATGGACGCCATCGGCACGGCCGCGCGCGCGATCCAGGCGGGCGACGCCAGCCTGATGATCGCCGGCGGCGTCGAGTCGATGACGCGCGCGCCTTACGTCATGGGCAAGGCCGACAGCGCCTTCTCGCGCAGCGCGAAGCTCGAAGACACCACCATGGGCTGGCGCTTCGTCAACAAGGCGCTGAAGGAAGCCTACGGCACCGAGACCATGCCGGAAACGGCCGAGAACGTGGCGGCGGACTACCACGTCAGCCGCGCCGACCAGGACGCGTTCGCGCTGGCCAGCCAGAGCAAGACGGCGGCGGCGATCGCCAGCGGCGTGCTGGCGCAGGAAATCGTGCCGGTGACGCTGCCGGTCAAGAAGGGCGATCCCGTGGTGTTTGTCCAGGACGAGCATCCACGCGCCACCACGCCGGAAGCGCTGGCGAAGCTCAAAGGCGTGGTGCGCGCGGACGGCACGGTCACGGCAGGCAATGCCTCCGGCATCAACGACGGCGCCTGCGCCCTGCTGATCGCCAGCCGCGAGGCCGCGCAGCGGCACGGCCTGACGCCGCTGGCCCGCGTCGTCGGCATGGCCACGGCCGGCGTCGCGCCGCGCGTGATGGGCATCGGTCCCGTGCCGGCGGTGCGCAAGCTGCTCAAGCAAACCGGCCTGGCGCTGGAGCAGATGGACGTGATCGAATTGAACGAAGCCTTTGCCGCGCAGGGCCTGGCCGTGTTGCGCGAACTGGGCCTGCGCGACGATGATGCGCGCGTCAATCCGAACGGCGGCGCGATCGCGCTCGGCCATCCCCTGGGCATGAGCGGCGCCCGGCTGGTGACGACGGCCACCTACCAACTGCACCGTACCGGCGGCCGCTACGCGCTGTGCACCATGTGCATAGGCGTAGGGCAGGGGATCGCGCTCATCATCGAACGCGTGTAAGCCGCCAGTACCGCTGGCGGCGCCTTGCTGACGGCGGCGTCAGTCCCGGTTCTGCGGCGCGGCGGTGATGCTGCTGAGGATGCGGTGCTCGGTAGGCGGCAGCTCGGCGGCGGGGATGTCGCAAGTCCGCGCCAGGTCGACGTCGCGCGGGCTGAGCACGGGCACTTGCAGGCATACGCTCTGGGTCGGCAGCACTTCCGACCAGTTGCGGATCAGCTCACGATAGACTTCGCCCACCGGACGTATCTTGCGTTCCAGGTCGTACAGGCCCAGGGCATTGACCACGCCGCGGTCTTCGCGCAGCGCGCAATCCCAGTCCACCTGGTCGGTCAGCGAATACCAGGTGAAGCCGACGATGGGTACGCCGCTGTTGCGCACATTGAGCACATTGGCCCATTCCTTGCGCAGCCAGCGCACCGCGTCCTGGCCCGATTCGCCCTGCATCAGATTGGTCTCGGTATGCATCACCGGCAGGCAGTAGCGGTCGTAATACTGCTTGGTGATGACGGCGTAGCCGAAGATCTCGCCGCTGGCGCTGGCGGTGCCGTCTTGCGCCACATGGTGCTCGTTGGTCTGATAGTAATCGTTGCCCATGATGCAGTGGTGCTTGAGATTGTTATTCATGAAGAAGGCATATTCATCGCGCGTCATGCCATTGTCCATCAGGTATTCGTACATCACCGAATCGACCCGGCGGCCGTAGTTGAGGTCCAGCGACAGGAAGCGGCGCGCGTTCAGCGTCTCGGCCGGCCCGATCGCGGCCGGATTATCGGCGTGGAAGTACTCGGACGATTCGCTCTGCACGAACAGCGCATCCGGCTGCACGTCGAGGATGGCGCGCATGGCGCAGACATTGGCCTTGACCAGGTGCTTGAGCGCGGTGACGAAAGCGCGGTCGTCGGTCAGTTGTTCATTCCACCAGCCGTACAGCGCCGAGAACAGGGCGCAGATCGACATTTCATTGACTGGCGTGTACATCTGCAGCCACGGATAGCGCTGGGCGAAGGCGCGCGCATAGTCGGGAAACAGGGCGGGGAATTCGGGATTCTGGAAATTGCCCAGCCAGTCCGGCAGGCCGAAGTGGCAGAGATCGACGATGGCCACCATGTTGCGGCGGTGCAGTTCGTTGAAGGTCTCGTCGGCGAACGACCAGTCGTAGCGGCCCGGCCCCAGCCAGGTGGTGTGCAGCGGCGGGCCGTAGCGCAAGGCCTTGATGTCCATGTCCTGCACCAGGTCGAAGTCGGTCTTCCAGTATTTGTAGTGGTCGCACTTGGCCATTTCATCGATGCGGGTGCGGCCGTGGTTAATGGTCGGGATACTGTTTTCGATACCGGTAGCGAATAGAAACCCACGAAACATGGCTGCTCCTTGAAATGACGCGCCAGCCGCTATGGTAGCCAAGGTGGGGAATTCGCGGCGCCGGGCAGGCGGCAATGGCGCGTGGTAACATATCGGCCGCCCGCCACCGCGGCGCTCCTTTCCTGATACCGCATGCTTGATATTCTCGCCATTACCGGCCCCATTTACCTAGTCGTCCTGGCGGGCTACCTCGCCACCCGTTTCGGATTGTTCGCCCGCGCCGACATGCGCGTGTTCGGCAAATTCGTGGTCAGCCTGGCGCTGCCGGCGCTGATCTTCAATGCCCTGGCCACGCGCCGCCTGGCCGAGGTGCTGCGCCCCGGCTACCTGCTGTCTTATCTCGGCGGTTCGCTGCTGATGCTGGCGCTGGGATATGCGGTCGGCCGCCGCGCCATCGGCTGGAACCGCATGCGCAGCACCTTCCTGGCGATGGGCGTGTCCTGCTCCAACAGCAGCTTCATCGGCTTCCCGATCCTGATGCTGATGCTGGCGCCGGTGGCCGGCGTCGCGCTGGGCCTGAACGTGATCGTGGAAAACCTGGTGATGCTGCCGCTGCTGCTGGCGATGGCGGAAAGCGCGCGCGACGACGGCAGCGGCGCCTGGCACCAGGTGCTGCGCCAGTCCCTGCGGCGCCTGGCGCGCAATTCCATGGTGATCGCGGTGGTGGCCGGCCTGGCCGTCAGCCTGTCCGGGATGCCGTTGCCGCAACCGCTGGCGCGGGTGGTGACCCTGTTTGCGCAAGCCAGCGGCAGCGTGTCCCTGTTTGCCATCGGCGGCACGCTGGTGGGCCTGTCGCTGAGCACCGGCTGGCAGCGCGTGCTGCCCATCGTGTTCGGCAAACTGCTGGGCCATCCGCTGGCCGTGCTGCTGGTTTCCGTCACGCTGCTGCCGCTGCTGGGCATCGCGCCGATGGCGCCGGAGTTGCGGGCGGCCGCGCTGCTGATGGCGGCCATGCCCATGCTGAGCATTTATCCCATCCTGGCCCAGGGCTACGGCGAGGCCGACCGCAGCGCCACCACGCTGCTGGTCTGCATGGTGGTGTCCTTCTTTACCCTGAGCGGCTGGATGTGGCTGCTGCGTGACGCCTAGCGGCTGCGCGCCGCCTCGATGTGGCGTATCGCCTGGTCGGCGTCGTAGGGCGGGTGCAGGAACAGGCGCATGCCTTCGTAGGCTGGTCCCACCAGCTCGGCCCTGGCGTCGCGGTCGAAGAAGTAGGTCAGCCCGGCGGCCTTTTCCAGGATGGCGTTGGTGGCCTCGCCCAGCACCGGATGGGCGGCGGGATCCGGCTGAGCCGGCAAGGTCTGGTCGGCCTTGGCAATCACGCGCGTGCCGCCGTTTTCGGCCAGGAAGGCGAGGAAGCGCTTGCGCGCCTCGGGATGCCGGGACCGCGCCGGCAGCACCAGCACGTCCAGCGGCGCCTCTTCATAGTCCGGCATGTCCGGCGTGAAGGAGGGGAAAGCAAAGAAGCCCATGTCGGCCGCGATCGCGTCCGGGAAGCGGGCGGCGACAAAGCTGCCGGCCAGGAGCATGCCGACATGGTTGCGGTACAGGTAGGGCAGCACGCGGTCCATTTCCTGGTCCATGGTCGGCGCGAAGAAGTACCCCTTGCGCAGCAAATCGCCCCAGGCGTCGAACACCTCGCGCACGCGCGGGTCGCTGAAGCGCGCTTCGCCGCTCATCAGCTTGCGGTGAAAATTCAGGCCATTGATGCGCAGGTCGAGGTAATCGAACCAGGCGGCGGCGGGCCAGATGCTTTGCGCGCCCAGCCCCAGCGGCGTGACGCCGGCCGCTTTCAGGCGCGAGCAGGTTTGCAGGAAATCGCTCCAGGTGGCGGGCGGCTGCAGGCCGAGGCGCGCGAACAGCGATTTACGGTAGAGGAAACCCCAGGTGTAGTAGTACAGCGGGAAGCCATAGACCTCGCCATCGATGCGCGTGCCGTCGATGGTGGCGGGGACGAACTTTTTTTTCTTCAGCAGCGCCAGCAGGTCGGCGTCGAGCGGCGACAGCAGCTTGTTCGCTGCCGCGTCGCGCAGGCGCTCGCCCGCATACCAGAACGCCAGGTCGGCCTTACCCTCGCGCAGGCGGGTCATGAAATCCAGCTTGTACGGTTCCTGCGCGTAGCCGTGCGGCGTGACCGTGATGTCGGGATTGGCGGCGTTGAACTGGCTGACCAGTTGCATCAGCGCGGTGCGCTGCGCGCTGTTGGAAATAATGAAATCGATGACCAGGGGTTCGGTCGCGGCGGCGGGGAGGCCGAGTGCGCAGCACAACGCCATCCCCGCCAACCAGGACCGCGTGGCTGGAAAGAGGGGAGTCGTCCGAACCATAGCCATCGGGACAGTGTGTGCCCGATGGCTGAGTATGTCAACTATCGCCGGCAGCTATGGCGGCGGCTTAGGGGCCGTGGCCTGGCTGGCGCTCAGCTTCCAGGCCGCCAGCAGCGCGCCGCCGACCAGCAGCGACAGCGCGATGGGCTTGCCGCGCGTGCTGAGATAGGTGTAGGCCGAGCTTTCGTGCACCCGCGATGAACGGCCGCCCTGGCGCTGTTGCAGTTCCTGGCCATTGGGGGCGTACAGCGCGTCGCTGCGGTCTGCGGCGGACGGCCGCCGGGATTGCTGCTGGCGGAACATCAGCAAGTTCATGATTTTGTCGACCATGCGCGGCATCAACGCGCCTTCCAGCGAGATCATGCGCGCGGCGGCGCCCACGAACACGTCGCGCTGCGGATGCTCGGCCGCATACAGGATGGCGTCGGCCACCAGTTCGGGCGCGTACAGCGGGGCCGGTAGTTCGGGTTCCTGCGCCATGTAGTTGCGCGCGTGGCTGGTGAACATGGTGTCGATGCCGGCCGGTTTGATCAGCGTGACCGAGATCGGCAGCTTGTCCTTTTCGATTTCCATGCGCAGCGAATCGGTGAAGCCTTTCACCGCGTGCTTGGAGGCCGCGTACATGCCCTGCAGCGGCGCCGCGCGGTCCGACAGTTCGCTGCCGAGATTGATCAGCGCGCCGCCGCTTTTCTTCATCAGTTCCTGCGCCACCTGCGAGCCGTGCACCACGCCCCAGAAATTGGTCTGGAACAGGCGCTCCTGGTCGGCCGGCGGCACGTCGGCGTTGCGGCCGTAGATCGAAACGCCGGCATTGTTGACCCAGGTGTCGACGCGGCCGAAGCGGTGCATGGCCGCTTCGCCCAGTGCCGCGACTGCCTCGCGCACGCCGACGTCGGTGGGCACGGCCAGCGCTTCGGCGCCGGCGCGGCGCAGTTCGTCGACCAGTTGGTCGAGCGCTTCGGCGTCGCGCGCGGCCAGCACCAGGCTGGCGCCGCGGCTGGCCGCCAGGCGCGCGGTGGTCAGGCCGATGCCGCTGGTGGCGCCGGTGATGACCATGACTTGCGATGCCAGGGGTTTGAGGGTAATCGCCATAGGCTTCCTCCGTGATGGAAATGGGGATGGCGCCGGGGTCACGCGGGCGGCGCGGTCAGCCTGGCCACTTCCAGCGAACCATGTTCGTCGAAGATGGGGCAGGCCTCGGCCAGGTGGGCGGCGGTGTCGAAGTCGTCCGCCTCGACCACGCAATACCCGGCCAGGGCGCTGGCGGACGACTTGGGACCGGCCAGCCGGGTCGCGATCTTGATGCTGCCGTGCGCGTAGCTGCCGCGGTCGACGAGATGGGCGCCCAGCGTGTCGAACCAGGCCGACCAGCGCTCCGGCACGTGTTCCGGCTCCGGCGCGCCGGCCGGCGAGCTGCGATAGGTGATCAGAAAACGTTCCATGCTGGGTCCCCTCAGCCGTGATTGCGGCGGCACGGCGAGCGGCAATCCTAGCAGGCTTCGCGCGTGCGCGCCGCACCGCTGGCGGCGTTGGCCGCGCTGTGCCGTTCCACGTACGCCCAGGCCAGCGCGGCCGCGCTCAACAGCATCGCGCTGGACACCGCCATCGCTGCCTGGATGCCGGACAGGATGCGGGCATGTTCGTTCCCGGCCACCAGCGCGCCGAAAATCGCCACCCCCATGGCGCCGCCCACCTGGCGCGCCGTGTTGAGGATGGCCGACGCCGTGCCGGCCTGGCGGTGCTCGACCGCGGACAGGATGGACGTGGTCATGGCCGGCACCGCCAGCCCCATGCCGGCCGGGATCAGCGCCAGGCCCGGCAGCATCTGCATGAAGCTGGCCTGGTCGGAAATGCCGAACCAGCCCAATGCCGCGTAGCCAGTGGCGCCGATCAGGCCGCCGATAATCATGGGCAGGCGCAGGCCGCAGCGCGCCGCCATCCTGCCGCTGGCGAGATTGGAGAACAGGAAAGTGCCGGTCAGCGGCAGGAACACCAGCCCGGCGTGCAGCACGGTGTAGCCGCGCACCTTCTGCAGGTAAAAGCTGAGCACGAAGATGGTGCCGTAATAGGCGAAGTTCACCAGCACGCCGAACAGCACGGCCGCCGAGAACGGCGGGCGGCGGAACAGGGCCAGCGGCAGCATGGGCGCCGCGCTGCTCGATTCCACGAACAGGAACAGCGCGCCGGCGGCCACCGCCAGCGTCAGGCCGGCCTCGATCAACCAATGCGACCAGCCCAGCGATTCGAATTCGATGACGGCGCCGATAAAGCTGGTCAGGGCGACGATGGCCAGCAACTGGCCCGGCATGTCGAAGGCGCGTTGCGGATCTTTGCCGGCCTGCTCGGGCACCACGCGCAGCGTCAGCCAGAAGCCGGCCACGCAGATCGGGATATTCACCCAGAAGATGCTGCGCCAGTCGGCCAGCGACATCAGCAGCCCGCCCAGCACCGGGCCGGCCGCGATGGAGATGCCGCCGCCGGCCGTCCACAGCGCGATGGCCTTGGCCAGCGCCGCCTTGTCGTGGGCATAGGCGCGGTTGAGGATGGCCAGGGAGCTGGGCACCAGCATCGCCGCGCCTATGCCCTGAACCGCCCGCGCCAGGTTGAGCGCCAATGGCGTCGGCGCGGCGGCGCAGGCCAGCGAGGCCAGCGTGAACAGCACGAAGCCGGCCAGGAAGGCGCGGCGTGAGCCGAATTTATCGCCCATCACGCCGGCCGACAGCAGGAACACGGCGAAACCCAGCGTGTAGGCGTCCACCACCCACTGCAGGTCGGCGACGCCCGCGTGCAGCTCGCGGCCGATCTGCGGCAGGGCGACGTTGACGATGGTGACGTCCAGTTGGACGATGATGAAGGCAAAGCTGGCCGCCAGCAGAATGGGCCAGGGCGATGGTGTGGTTTTCATGGTGCGGTTCCCCCGAGAGAGCGATGACAGCTTCACTATACGGCGCTTTGACTATTTAAAAAAATGAATAATAATGAACAGATCAATCTCAAATAGAGAAGGACAGCACCATGGAACTTTCTGCCCTGCGCATCTTCAAGGCCGTGGCCGAGGAGGGCGGTGTGACCCAGGCGGCAGCCCGGCTGCATCGGGTCCAGTCCAACGTCTCAGCGCGCCTGACGCAACTGGAAGAGTCGCTGGGCGTCACCCTGTTCCACCGCACCGGCCGCCGCCTGCAAATCACGCCGGAGGGCGCGCGCCTGCTGAACTATGCCGACCGCCTGCTGCAACTGGCCGACGAGGCCCAGGCGGCGGTCCAGCCGGACGGCAAGCCGGCCGGCCTGCTGCGCATCGGCTCGATGGAGACTACGGCCGCCGCGCGCCTGCCGCAGGTGCTGGCGGCCTTTCACCGCAAGCATCCCGAGGTGGAGCTGGTGCTGGACACGGGGCCGAGCGACTACGTGCTGGAAGGCGTGCTGAGTCACCGCCTGGACGTCGCCCTGGTGGCGGCGCCGGTACTGCAGCCGGAACTGGAACAATTGCCGGTGTTCGAGGAGGAGCTGGTGCTGATCACCGGCGCCACGCACGGCCCGGTGAAATCGCCGCGCGACCTCCAGCGCCGTGGCCTGCTGGTGTTCCGCTCCGGCTGCGCCTACCGCCGCCGGCTGGAGGGCTGGTTCGCCGAACATGGCGTCGCCCCCACGCGCGTGTCGGAATTCGGCACCTTTGAAGCCATCATCGGCTGCGTGGCCGCCGGCATGGGCGTGGCCGTGATGCCGAAGGAGATACTCAACCAGCGCCGCCTGTCGAAGAGCCTGCGCCTGCACGAGCTGCCGGCGAAGACGGCGCGCGTGAAGACCATGCTGGTGTGGCGCAAGGATATACAGCACCACCCGGCGCGCCAGGCCTTTGCCGAGGCCTTTGCTTGATTGATTACATCGCGTAATAATTATCTTGTGGCTGGAGGTATGTATTCCAGCGTGCGACCGGCCTATAGTGGGATGCAAGGGCGGCCGCACGGTGCGGCTGCCGATCACCGCGAAGGACATCGCTATGCCATACGTGAATATCCGGGTAACCCGGGACGGCGTCACCAAGGAACAGAAACAGCAATTGATCGAAGGCGCCACCGACCTGCTGGTGCGCGTCCTGAACAAGAACCCGGCCACCACCTTTGTCATCATCGATGAGGTGGACACCGATAATTGGGGCGTCAACCGCGAGCAGGTCACCGAGACCCGCGCCCGCGCAGCCAGGGGCTGACGGCGATTTCATCCTGATACGCAGATGTTGTTTTCCGACGCTGGACGGCGCCATAGTCATTGACCGTAAATGACGAAGGATGGTTTCATTGAGAACGTAAGGTAATCATCCGGGAGTTTTCGCATGGCGGAAGAAAAGAACATCGCGCGCGCAGTGCGGCTGATTTGCGCGGGCAGCGCGCTGACGCTCGCACTGCCCGGGTTTGCACAGGACAGTGCCGACGCACCCATACAGCGCGTGGAGGTCACGGGGTCCTCGGTCAAGCGGGTGGACGCCGAAACCGCGCTGCCGGTGCAAATCCTGGGCAAGGCCGACATCGCGCGCATCGGCGCCACCAGCACGGAAGAACTGCTGCAATCGATCTCCGCCTTGTCGTCGTCGGGCGCCACCATCAGCGCCACCGGCGCCGGCGTATCGACCGGCGGGCTGTCCTCGATCTCGCTGCGCGGCCTGGGTTCGGCCCGTACCCTGGTGCTGGTCAATGGCCGCCGCCTGGCCGCCTTTGCCGGCAACGACGGCGCTTCGGTCAACGTCAATGCGATTCCGCTGGCCGCCATCGAGCGCGTGGAGCTGTTGAAAGATGGCGCCTCCGGTGTCTACGGCAGCGATGCGGTGGCGGGCGTGGTCAACTTCATCCTGGCGAAGCAGATGGACGGCGTGGAACTGAGCGCCGAATACGGCTCGCCGACCGAGAGCGGCGGCGGTCAGAACAACAAGGCTTCCATCGCCGCCGGCTTCAACACGGACAGACTGGACCTGGTGCTGTCCGGCTCTTACGAAAGGGAGCGGGCGCTGTTCGGACGCGATCGTCCCTATGCTTCCACCGCCACCCGCCTGCCTTACTATAACGGCAGCGCGACCGGCCAGGGCAACATCCAGGGCGCCTACATTCCGGGCGTGGGGCCGGCGCCAGGCTTCAGCACGGGCGGTTCCGGCTATGGCAACCCGCTGGCCATCGGCGACCAATGCGGCACCATCCGCATGGGCACCCTGCAGGGCGGCGCGAAAGGCGCGCCTTACTGCTATTACGACAGCGCGCCGGACGTCGGCCTGGTGCCGGCCCGCGAACTGTCCAACATCACCGGCAACCTGAATTACCGATTGGACGCCAACCATGCGCTGTTCGGCGACGTGCTGTATTCGGAAAGCCGGGTCACGCAGACCTACCAGCCCTCGGGCGAACGCAACAGCTTCTTCCTGACCGACGGCGAATTCGCCAAGCAGGGCGTGGACCCGGCCTTGCTGCTGTTCCCCTCCAACCCGGTCTATCAATCGATCGCCGTGCCTTACCTGCAAAGCGAGGGCTTTACTTCGCTGATCGGCAAGCCGCTGTCGATCACGGCGCGCGTGTTCGACTACGGCCCGCGCCAGACGGTCGACACCGGCAAGCAGGCGCGCGTGGTCGGCGGCATCAAGGGCAGCATCGCGCTGGGCGAATACGAGGTCGCGCTGACGCACAACGAATCGCGGCTGGAGAGCGCGGTCACCACCGGCTACTTTTCGCAGGTGGCCTTCGCCCGCATCATCAACGGCAGCAACTGGAATCCGTGGGCGGCGGGCGGCGTGCAGAGCGGCGCGCTGGCGGACCAGTTGAAGGCGGCCGCCTTCACCGGCAAATACCTGGACGCCAAGTCCACCAGCGACACCTTCGACGCCAAGCTGGCCGGAGACCTCGGCAGCGTGGCCGGCGTCACGCCGCAGTACGCGGTGGGTCTGCAGTCGCGCAAGGAAAAGTACATCACCAACCCGGGCGCCGCCTACCAGTCCGGCGACATCTCCGGGCTGGGCGGCTCGGTGGTGCCGATCGACCGCGACCGCACCGTGAATTCGGCCTACGGCGAATTGAACGCGCCGCTGCTGAGCACCCTGGAAGCCAACCTCGCGGTCCGCGACGACAAGTACAACGACGTCGGCAACAGCGCCAACTGGAAGGGCAACCTGCGCTGGCAGCCGGTGAAAACGCTGGTGCTGCGCGGTTCCTACGGCACCGGCTTCCGCGCGCCGACGCTGGTGGATTTGTGGACGCCGCAGACCCTGGGCACGTCCGAGCAGTTCAACGACCCAGCCACCCACCAGAGCGGCTTGCAGGTCATTGCGCTATCCGGCGGTAATCCCAAGCTGCAGCCGGAAAAATCCAAGCAGTATTCGTTCGGCGCGGTGTGGCAGCCCTGGTCCAGCACCAGCGTGGGCCTGGATTTCTTCAACATCAATATCCGCGACATCATCGCCACGCCGTCGGCGCAGGAAGTGGTGTCGCGCTTCCGCGCCGGCGATCCCGCCTATGCCGGCCTGGTGACCTTGAGCGGCAACGAGATCACCCAGATCATCAAGACCAAGGCCAACACCGGCAACGCCAATGTGCAGGGCCTGGACGTGTTCGCCAACTGGAAGGACAGCTTCAGCTTCGGCAAGCTGGATGTGGGCCTGAACGGCACCTACATGGACACCTTCGACCAGACCAGTCCCGGCGGCGCGCTGTCGCACAAGGTCGGCACCATCGTCGATCCGAACGGCACGCCGGTGATCGGCGCGCAGAACGGCGGCGTGGTCCTGCGCTGGAAGCACCAACTGGCCGCCACCTGGAGCCAAGGACCATGGTCCACCACGCTGGTGCAGAACTACCGCACCGGCTACCAGGTCGGGCACGACCTCAATGGCCACCGGGTGTACATCTCGTCCGAATCGATTTACGACGCCAACGTCAGCTACAAGGGCGTGAAAAACCTGACGCTGGCGCTGGGCGTGAAGAATCTGTTCAACCGCCAGCCGGACCCGATAGGCACCGGCGTGACCAACCAGTTCCAGTCCGGCTACGACGTCAACCAGTACGATCCGCGCGGCCGCTTCGTCTACGCGACGGCGGGCTACCGCTTCCGCTGAGCGCGTTCTCAGGCCGGCGCCAGCTCCCTGGCGATGAAGTCGACGAAGGTGCGGATGCGGTTGGATAGCTGGTGGCGCTGCGAGTAGACGGCGAAGATGTCGGCGCTCGGCGTCTCGTAGTGCGGCAGCACCTGCACCAGCCGGCCCTTGGCCAGGTAGGGCTTGAGGTCCCATTCCGCGCGCATCAGGATGCCATGGCCGTCCAGCGCCCACTTGACGGCGATTTCGCCATCGTTGGTGCTCAGGCCGCCGCGGATCTTGATGGTGTCGGTCTTCGTTCCATTCATCAGGCGCCATACGCCGTAGGCCTCGTCGCCCTGGCGGATGGCGATGCAGCTATGTTTTGTCAGATCGTTGGCCGTCAGCGGCGTGCCGCGCCGGGCCAGGTAAGACGGCGCCGCGCACAGCAGGCGGCGGTTGTCGGCCAGCTTGCGGGCGATCACGCGCGTGTCCGGCGGTTCGCCGAAGCGGATGCAGACGTCGTAGGCGTCGTCGGTCAGGGGCGGCGGCGTCACCGATAGCTGCAACTGCACCGATACCTGCGGATACGCCTTGATGAAGCGCGAAATGGCCGGGGCCACGTGGCTGCGGCCGAAGCCCAGCGTGGCGTTCACGCGCAGCAGTCCTTCCGGCCGCCGCCGCGCGCTGCCCAGCAGTTCGGACAGGGCGTCGATATCGTCGAGGATGCGGCGCGCATGTTCCAGGTACAGCTCGCCCTCCGGCGTCAGCATCATGCGGCGCGTGGTGCGGTTCACCAGCGGCACGCCGGCCCGGCTTTCCATCTGCGCCAGGTGCTTGCTGACGGCGGCCGCGGTCAGCCCCATTTCGCGGGCGGCGGCGCTCAGGCTGCCGGACGCCGCCAATACCGAGAAAAAGCTCAGGTCCGCAGGGAGAACAGTCTCATTCATGGCGGTTTATCTGTGAAAATAAGTTAAGAATGCTTTGATTTTACACCCGGTTTTTACGCCGCTGCCCCGGTAGAGTGTCTCCCACATCAAAACTTTTTGAAAGGCTGGAGACATGAAAACCTACCGTATCGCGACGATTCCGGGCGACGGCATCGGCAAGGAAGTGGTGCCCGCGGGCCGCCAGGTGCTGGAGGCGCTGGCCCAGGCCTGTCCGTCGTTCGCGTTCGAGTTCGAGGACTTCGACTGGGGCGGCGACTACTACCGCCAGCACGGCGTGATGATGCCGGCCGGCGGCCTGGAGCAACTGCGCGGCAAGGACGCCATCCTGTTCGGCTCCGCCGGCGATCCGGACATCCCCGACCACATCACCCTGTGGGGCCTGCGCCTGAAAATCTGCCAGGGCTTCGACCAGTACGCCAACGTGCGCCCGACCCGCATCCTGCCCGGCATCGACGCGCCGCTGAAGCGCTGCCGGCAGGAAGACCTGAACTGGGTGATCGTGCGCGAAAACTCGGAAGGCGAATACGCCGGCGTCGGCGGCCGCGTGCACCAGGGCCACCCGATCGAAGCGGCCACCGACGTGTCGATGATGACCCGCGTCGGCGTCGAGCGCATCCTGCGCTTCGCCTTTAGGCTGGCGCAGTCGCGTCCGCGCAAGCTGCTGACCGTGATCACCAAGTCCAACGCCCAGCGCCACGCGATGGTGATGTGGGACGAGATCGCGCTGCAAATCTCCAAGGAATTCCCGGACGTGCAATGGGACAAGGAGCTGGTCGACGCGGCCACCGCGCGCATGGTCAACCGTCCCGCCACGCTGGACACCATCGTCGCCACCAACCTGCACGCCGATATCCTGAGCGACCTGGCGGCGGCGCTGGCGGGCAGCCTGGGCATCGCCCCGACCGGCAATATCGATCCCGAGCGCCGCTACCCGTCGATGTTCGAACCTATCCACGGCTCGGCCTTCGACATCATGGGCAAGGGCCTGGCCAATCCGGTCGGCACCTTCTGGTCGGTGGTGATGCTGCTGGAGCACCTGGGCGAGCACGACGCGGCCCGGCGCGTGATGCAGGCGGTGGAAGCCGTCACCGCCAACGCCGCGCTGCACACCCGCGACCTGGGCGGCTCTGCCACCACGGTGCAGGTGACGGACGCCGTCTGCTCCCACATCGCGCAATCCGCGCAGTCCTTGCGCGCGGCCTGAACCCTGGCGCCCACGGCCGGCGATACGCCGGCCGGCATAAACACAAAGCTGGAGACACCGATGTTCAATCCCTCCACCGCAAGCGTGGACAGCTTGCTGCGGGCGATGTTCGATGCGGCCATCGCCATTGCGCAGCCGGCGCTGCGCGTGCCGCAATTCCTGCCGCCGCCGCAGTCGTTCAAAGGCCGCCTGGTCGTCATCGGCGCCGGCAAGGCTTCCGCCGCCATGGCCAGGGCGGTCGAAGACAACTGGTCCGGCCCGCTGCAGGGCGTGGTCGTCACGCGCTACGGCTATGCGGTGCCATGCCGGCGCATCGAGATACTGGAAGCGGCCCACCCGGTGCCGGACGCGAACGGCCTGCAGGCATCGCAGCGCATCCTCGATGCCGTCAGCGGCCTGACCGAAGACGATGTCGTCCTGTGCCTGATTTCCGGCGGCGGTTCCGCGCTGCTGCCGCTGCCTGCCGACGGCGTCACGCTGGAACAGAAGCAGGAAATCAACCGCGCGCTGCTGGCCAGCGGCGCCAGCATCGCCGAAATGAATTGCGTGCGCCGCCACCTGTCCGCCATCAAGGGCGGCCGCCTGGCTGCCGCCTGCCACCCGGCGCGCGTCATCAACCTGATTATTTCCGACGTTCCCGCCGATGGCTTGCACGACGTGGCGTCCGGCCCGACCGTGGCCGATCCCACCACCTGTGCCGATGCGCTGGCGGTGCTGCGCCGCTACCGCATCGCCGTGCCGGAAGCGCTGCTGGTCGAATCGCCGAAGGCTGGCGACCGCCGCCTGCCGCGCATCGAGTCCCACCTGATCGCCACGCCGCAACTGGCGCTGGAAGCGGCCGCCCAGGTCGCACGCGGCGCCGGCGTGGACGTGCACATCCTCGGCGACGCCATCGAAGGCGAAGCGCGCGACGTCGGCAAGGTGATGGCCGCCATCGCCCGCCAGGTCGGCCGCAACGGCCAGCCGTTCAGGGCGCCGTGCATCCTGCTGTCGGGCGGTGAAACCACCGTCACCGTTCACGGCCGGGGCAGGGGAGGCCGCAATGTGGAATTCCTGCTGTCGCTGGCCCTGGCGCTCGACGGCGAATGGGGCATCCACGCCATCGCCGGCGACACCGACGGCGTCGACGGCCAGGAGGAAATCGCCGGCGCCGTGCTGCGTCCCGACACGCTGGCCCGCGCCCGCGAACTGGGCATGCGGCCGCTGGCCAGCCTGGCGGACAACGACGCCCACAGCTTCTTCCAGGCGCTGGGCGATTCCGTCGTCACCGGTCCCACGCTGACCAATGTGAACGACTTCCGCGCCATCTTTGTCGGAGGCGGCCATGCGCCGCAATAGAGGCGCTCGACACCCAATTCACTAACCGGCATCGCGGCCACACAACTACATCACAGGGCCGCTGCTACCCACAACCCGGAGGAGACCATGAATTCCGATCTCGAAACGCGCGTATCCCGCAAGCTCATGTGGCGCATCATTCCCTTCGTGATGCTGCTGTACTTTATCAGCTTCCTCGACCGGGTGAATGTCGGCTTTGCCGCCATCACCATGAACAAGGACCTGGGCCTGTCGCCCACCGCTTTTGGCCTGGGCGGCGGCCTGTTCTTCCTCGGTTACTTCCTGTGCGAAGTGCCGTCCAACCTGATACTGCACCGCGTCGGCGCCCGCATCTGGATCGCCCGCGTGATGATCACCTGGGGCCTGATCTCCGCGGCGTCGGCCTTGGTCACCGGCGCCAACAGCTTTTACGCGATGCGCTTCCTGCTCGGCGTGGCGGAAGCGGGCTTCTTCCCCGGGATTATCCTGTACCTGAGCCTGTGGTTTCCGGCCCGGCAGCGCGCCGTGGCGGCCGCTTGGTTCATGGCGGCCGCGCCGATTTCGACCGCGCTCGGTTCGCCGCTGTCCGGCGCCATCATGCAACTGCCGCCGGTGCTGGGCCTGAAGGACTGGCAGATCCTCTACATCGTCGAAGCCGTGCCGGCCGTGCTGCTGGGCTTCGTCGTGCTGAAGTACCTGACCGATGCGCCGTCCCAGGCGGCCTGGCTGTCGGACGAGGAGCGCGCCTGGCTGGTGGCCCGGCTGAAAACGGAGGCGGCCGGCAAGCAGGGCGCGGGCCACCACGCCGGCGCCTGGGCGGCGCTGAAGGACCCGCGCGTGCTGGCGCTGGCCTTGATCTACTTCGGCACCTCGGCCGGCCTGTACACGCTGGGCCTGTGGGCGCCGCTGATGGTGCGCGAGTTCGGCTTCACGCCCTTGCAGACCGGCCTGCTGACCGCCATACCGAGCGTGGCGGCGGTGATCGCCATGATCCTGTGGGCGCGCCACTCGGACCGCACCGGCGAGCGCACCTGGCACGTGGTCATTCCCTGCGTGCTGGCCTGCGCCGGTTTCATCTTCGCCGGCCAGGCGTCGACGGCGGTGCTGGTGGTGCTGGCGCTGGTGGTGGTCAACATCGGCATCAGCTCGGCCAAGGCGCCGCTGTGGGCAATGCCGAGCACCTTCTTGTCCGGCGCCGGCGCGGCGGCCGGCATCGCGATGATCAATTCGATCGGCAACCTGGGCGGTTTCGTCGGCCCGTCCGTGATCGGCTGGCTGAAGAACGCGACCGGCAGCTACGCGGCCGGCCTGTACGTGGTGGCGGGCACGCTGGCGCTGTCGGCCGTTGTCACGCTGCTGCTCAGCCGGCAGGTGCGGCGCGGCGCGGCAGCGATGGCGCACGGCCACTAAGCGGGCTCAGGCGACCACCAGTCCCCACTGCGGCAGCAAACGCTTGAGCACGAAGCTGCGGTGGTAGTCGGCCGCGGTGAGGAACAGGAAGGGATGGGTTTTCTCGAAGCCCTGGACGTTTTCCGCATCCTTGAAATGCCGGACCTGGTCCAGCCAGGCTTCGGCGCTGTAGTCGGCGCAGGGCGTGACCGGTCCCAGTTCGCCGGCCCGCATGGCGTCCATCCAGGCGGCAATGCGGCCCTGCGCCGGCGCTTCGGTGGCCAGGACGCGGCGCACCGCCGGTTGCAGTTGCTCCCAGGTGGCCGCCGGCCGGCTGGCGTCGCCGTAGTAGCACCTGGCGAATTCGGTGAAGCGCTGGTACAGCGAAGCGCAAGCTTCCTCGAAGGTGTCGGGATTGGAGCGCACCGACGTGCTGCCGTCGGCGTACTGGAAGGACCAGCGCAGGTAAGGGCGGTCCGGGTTGGTCAGCACGGCGCCGTGTCCCAGCTTGGCGGCCTGCGCGAAGCGGGCGGTGAAGGCGTCCGTGGCTGACTGGATGTAGGCCAGGATGCCTTCCGAATGCGTCTCGTCCAGCGTGATCGAAGCAGGAATGATCTGGTTCACCTCGCTGCTCAGGCCGGAGAAGCCATAGTGCGAAAAGGTGTCCGCATACACGTGGGCGGCAATGCCCATCAGGTGCAGCATGTGGTCGCGGTGCGCCTCCACGGTGGCCGGCGCCAGGTAGAACTCCATCATGCGCTGGGCCACCGCGCTGTTTTTGCGGCAGACCATTTTCTCGGCAAAGCTGCTGCCTTCCGCGCCGGGCAGGAAATGGAAGGGCACCCACACGGGCCGGGTGTCGTTGCTCTCGGAGTCGCCGAAAAAGGTGCGCACGCCGGCCTCGAAGGGATGGTGGGCGGTGGCCACGCCGAGTATGCCGGCGCCGCTCCGGGTCACCACCCAGGAGGTCACGTTCTGGTCGTCGACGAACTGCGCGCAGGTGGCGATGACCTGGGCGTCTTCGGGCGGGATGCCGGCGGCGGCCGCCATGGCATAGGTCCCGTAATAGTGCATGTCGTATTGCATTTACATCCTGGAGAGAGGAGCCGCAGGCAGAGAGGGTTGCATCAATATACCCGCGCCTGCCGGGTTGCGCAATCGCGGCCCTCCGACGCGCTTTACTGCTTGACGAGTTCCACGCGGCGGTTCTTTTCGCGGCCCGCGTCGTTGTCGTTGGACGCCACCGGCGAATAAGAAGCCACGCCCTTGGCGCTGAGCCGCCTGGCGTCCACCTTGTAGTCGCCGCTCAGCGCTTTGACCACCGCCTCGGCGCGTTTCTGCGACAGGTCGAGGTTGTGCGCCAACTGGCCCTGGTTGTCGGTGTGGCCGACGATGTAGACCTTGAGCTGCGGATTCTGCTGCATCAGCTTGGCCATTTCGCCCAGCGCCGCCTTGGACTCCGGCTTGATGTCGCTCTTGTCGGTGTCGAAGTACAGGCCATACACCGCTACCCTGCCTTCGGCGGCGATGCCCTTGGCCATGTCGGCCGCGTTCAGGCTGGCGCTGACCTTGCCCTGTTCCATGGCCTTGCCTTCGACGATCTGCACGTAGATGCCGCCGTTCTGGTCCTGCACCGGCGCTACCGAGTACACCGCCACATGGACCGGCGTGCCGTTGGAGGCGATGCCCTGCGCCACCAGGTAGCGCTCGTCGTTGCGGCCGTAGTTGAAGGGCGCCCAGTTGTCGCTGCTGCCTTTGATGAAGTTGTCGCCCACCTGCTTGTCGACGAACCAGTCACCGAAATCGCGGCCGCAGGTGTCCTTGGCGCAGGCGAACAGCACTTTCAGGCCAGCCTTTTCCAGCGCCGCCTGGTAGTTGCGCATGACCTCCAGCGCCGAGCGCTCCTTGGGGAAATCGTAGGCGATGCGGGTGTATTTGCCTTCCAGCGGTATGGTTTTCTCGAAGCTCTTGTTGACCCACTTGCCGGCGGCGAGCGTGACTTCGTCGTATTCCTTGACCTCGTAGCCCACCATCTTGGCGCCTTCGAAGCGCGACAGCAATGGATGGTCCTTGGCGCCCTTGACGGTGTCCTGGGCCGGCATGGTGGCGGCAGCGTGGGCCAGCGGCGCCAGCAGGGCGCACAGCAGCAGGGAAAGAATACGCATGGTCGGTCTTCCGTGGTTGTGAAAAAGTAATTATAGAATAGATAATTGTGCGGTGACGTACGGATGACCCGGCAGGGCGCGCCTACAATGTGCTGATTTTCCAGGAGGGCGCGATGAAACAACTGATGCTGGCGTTCGGCATGGTGCATGCCCTGATCGCGCTGCTGTTCTCGGTCGGCGCGCTGTTCCTGATCGCGGTCGGCGCGCAGATGGGCTGGCATGCGCTGGACGCCGGCACTGGCCTGGCCACGGCGCAGGAAGTGATCGAGGCCATCGGCATCCTGGCCGCCGCCGTGGTGGCGCTGCAGATCGCCGAAACCATCATCGAGGAGGAAGTGGTGCGCGACGCCGACATCAGCGCGCCGACGCGGGTGCGGCGCTTCCTGTCGCGCTTTTTCGTGGTGGTGATCGTGGCGCTGGCCATCGAGGGCCTGGTGGCGACCTTCCGCGCCGTGCATGAAAACGTCAGCGACCTGCAGCCTGTCGCCGCACTGGTGGGCGCGGTCGGCATCCTGCTGGCCGCATGGGGCGTGTTCGTGCGCCTGAACCGCGCGGCGGAAGAACTGGAGCCGGACGCCATGCAGGACGCCCAGGCCGAGGACGCCAAGCTCAAGCCCTAGTGGTGGCGGGTGGTGAACGCGGGCGGCGCATCCGCTTCGTTGGCCGCTTCGGTATGCTGCTCCACCAGCAGGCGGCGGGTGGGCGCGCTGGCGTCCACGCCCAGTTCGGCGAAGGCTTCCAGCGCGCCCAGCAGCACGCCCTGCTGGGCGTTCATGTAGCTGAGGTAGGACGAATTCAGCACGTAGAACACCAGCTCGTATTCCAGCGCATCCTGGCTGATGGATTTCAGGTGCACGCGGTCGGCGCGCACGTCCGGCTGGCGGTCGATGATGGCTTTCAGCGTATCGGGCACGCGCGCCGCCAGCGCGGCCGGCGTCGACGGGTTGATGCGCAGCGAGAACTGCACGCGGCGCGTCTGCATGCGCTTGTAGTTGCGCACGGTGTTCTTCAGCAGCTCGGCGTTGCCGATCACGATCTGCTCGCCGCTGTCGGCGCGGATGCGCGTGGTCTTCAGCCCGACGTGCTCCACCGTGCCGGAGACGTTGGTGATGGCGATCGCGTCGCCGACCTCGAACGGCTTGTCCACCGCGATCGAGAGGGAAGCGAACAGGTCGCCCAGCACGTTCTGCACGGCCAGCGCCACGGCGATGCCGCCTATGCCCAGGCTGGCCACCAGCGCCGACACATTGATGCCCAGGTTGGACAGGGCCGCCAGCAGGAAGATCACCCAGATGGTGGTCTTCATGGCCCACACCACCAGCGTGTTGGCCACGGTGGTGGGCGAGTCGTCGTTCTCCGCGTGGCTGAGGAAGTAGCGCCGCGCGCCCAGCGTGACGGCGCGGTCCAGGTACAGTACGCACTGCAGGCCCAGCACCACGAACCACAGGTGGCGCAGCCGTTCTTCCCACAGGCCCGGCAGGTCCAGCATGTTCAGGCCGGCCATCAGGGCGACCAGCAGCACGGCCAGCGTGCTGGTGCGGTTGAGCGCGCCTTCCAGCAGCGCGGCCAGCGGGCGCTCGGCGTGTCCCTGCTGCTTGTGCCGGCACAGCCGCCGGCGCAGCAATCCCAGCAGGGCCCGGATGGCGACGAAGGTGACGGCGGCCACGCCAGCCGCCAGCAGCAATTGCTCGCCGTCGACGTCGGCAAACGGGGCAAGGAGTCGTTGGAGATTCATCCCGGCATGCTAGCCGGGCAGGGCGGCCAAGTCTGTTAAATGCGCCACGCAAGCCAGCCATGTCATCAAGCTGTCATTTCTCGCCGGTAATATTACCTGGTCTCTCTCTCGTTCTTGAAAAAACGATTTACTGCCTCTACGGAGGCAGTTTTTTTCATTGTGGCGGTTGGTGATTTTCGTAATTGCTATTCCGAAAATGAAGAAGCACAATGGCCGTTCAACAATGCGCGAGCCACGCTCGCCTTCATTCCTAGAGACGATATCAATGAGACTGTTTGCCTACACGCCGGTATTCGCCGCGCTCGCATCGACTTTCGCACTTTCCTCCGCGGCCGCTGCCGCGCCCCTGGCCACCCTGGACCGCAACGGCGCCTACGTGTCGATCGAAGCCTACGGTCCCAACGTCCTGCACGTCACCATCGCGGTCGACAAGGACCAGGTGCTGAAGGGGCCGGGCTACGGCATCCTGGCCAAGAACAGCGACAACGCCGCCTTCCGCCACACGGCTGGCGCGGACGGCGACGTCTTCAGCTCGGCGGCCATGCGCGTGCACGTGAACGCCGCGCCGCCGCCGCATGTGCCAAGCCAGGCCGAGAAGTATTTCGCGCCGTCGCTGGCGCCGGTCGGCCTGCAGGTCACCAACGCCAAGGGCGAGCAGATCCTCAGCATGGGCGGCTGGGAAATGTCGCCGCAGACCGTGGCCGGCGAAAAGACGTACCAGGTCGGCGCCAGCTTTGCCGCGCCGGCGGACGAGCATTACTACGGCCTGGGTCAGAACCAGGAATCGCTGGGCGCGCTGGACCTGCGCGGCCGCGTCATCGACTGCAAGCACTGGTATGACGCGCCGGGCGGCGAGAGCGTGTGCGTGCCGTTCATGGTGTCGTCCAAGGGCTATGGCATCGTCTGGGACAACCCGTCGGCGACCCGCTTCGTGGGCGCCATCAACGGCGTCACCTCGTTCCAGTCCAACGTCGGCGAGCGCGTGAGCTTCTTCATCATCACCGGCGCCACGCCGGAAGAGCTGTACGCCGGCTATGCCCGCGTGACCGGCAAGACGCCCATCCCGCCCAAGGCCGCCTTCGGCCTGATCCAGTCGAAAGCCCGCTACGACAGCCAGCAGGAAGTGCTGCGCGTGGCGAACACCTACCGCCAGAAAAAATACCCGCTGGACGTGATGGTGGTGGACTGGTTCTACTGGACCCGCATGGGCCAGATGGACATCGACCCGGCGCAGTTCCCCGACCCGGACGGCATGAACAAGCAACTGCACGACATGGGCATGCAGTCCATCATTTCGATCTGGCCGCGCTTCGAAACCTCGGGCCGCTATTTCAATGAACTGGACCGCAAGGGCTATCTGCTCAAGGACAAGGATGGCAAGACCGTGGACGGCCTGCCGTTCCGCGCCGACCGCACCGGCGGCCTGATCGACGCCACCAATCCGGAAGCGCGCCAGTGGTACTGGGAAAAGTCGCGCGACAACATCCTGTCGCATGGCTTCGACTACCCGTGGCTGGACGAGACCGAACCGGACCTGGTGCCGGACGGCCTGTTCTACAAGATCGGTTCGGGCGACCGTTACCACAATCTGTTCCCGCTGATGCATGTGGAAGGCTTTGCCGACAACATGCGCGCCTGGAAGCCGAACAAGCGCGTGCTGATCCTGTCGCGCGCCGCCTACCTCGGCTCGCAGCGCACCGGCGCGCTGTTCTGGTCTTCCGACATCCACCCGACCTGGGAAGCGCTGGCGCGCCAGATTCCGACCGGCCTGAACATGACCGCGTCCGGCATCGCCTTCTGGGGCAACGACATCGGCGGCTGGCAGGGCTTGCCGCAGACCACGTCGGCCACCAAGGCGCCGCTGGTCGATCCGGCCGGCGCCGAGCCGGTGGTCGGCCAGAACCGCGACTATCCTGAACTGCTGACCCGCTGGTTCCAGTACGGCACCTTCCTGCCGACCCTGCGCCTGCACGGCGACCGCAAGCAGGCCGACATCTGGTCCTTCGGCAAGCAGGCCGAGGCCATCATGGCCCGCTACGATACCCTGCGCTACCAGTTGATTCCGTACATCTACAGCCAGGCCAAGCTGACCTACGACACCGGCGCGCCGTTCATGCGTCCGCTGTGGATGGACTTCGCCCACGATCCTAACGTCGCCAACATCGGCACCGAATACATGTTCGGCCCGGCCTTCCTGGTGGCGCCGGTGACCGAGCAGGGCCAGACCGAGAAGGAGGTCTACCTGCCGGCCGGCGCCGACTGGTACAACTTCTGGACCAACGAGAAGCTGGCCGGCGGCCGCTGGGTCAAGGTGGCGGCGCCGATCGACCAGATCCCGGTGTTCGTCAAGGCCGGTTCCATCGTGCCGCTGGGCGCGGAGGTGCAATCCACCGCCAGCAAGCAGGCGATCGCGCAAATCAAGGTCTATCCGGGCAAGGATGGCGCCTTCAGCCTGTACGAGGACGATGGCGTCAGCTACGACTATGAGAAGGGCAAGGGCAGCGTCACCACGCTCAAGTGGGACGACGCGGCCGGCAAGCTGAGCGCCAGCGGCGGCGACGCGGCGCTGGTGAAGTCGGCGGCCAGCCTGGTCCAGGTGGCCGGCAAATAAGCCGGCGGCTGGGCTAGCTTAGCGGTCTTTTGTCCAGGACGAACGATTGCGCACTGCAGCGCGGCGGATTTCCGCCGCGCTCAAGTAGAATGCAATCGTCACGTTTCGCCCGCTGTCGAAGGAAGCCCATGCCCCAGAATCACCTGCAAGACGCAGACGCCATCGAGCTGGAGCGGCTACGCCGCTTCATCAGCGGCGTAACCGATTACGCCATCTACATGCTGTCGCCGGACGGCATCGTCGTCAACTGGAACGCCGGCGCCCAGCGTTTCAAAGGCTACCGGCCGGAAGAGGTCATCGGCCGGCATTTTTCCCTGTTCTACACCGAGGAAGACCGCGCCAGCGGCTTGCCGGAGCGGGCGCTGGAACAGGCCCGCAGCACCGGCAAGTTCGAGGCCGAGGGCTGGCGCGTGCGCAAGGATGGCACGCGCTTCTGGGCGCACGTCGTGCTCGACCCGATCCGCGATGAAAATGGCGCACTGCTGGGCTATACCAAGATCACGCGCGACATCACCGAGCGCCGCGTCGCCGCCGAGCAGCTTGAAAAGGCGCGCGAGGCGCTGTTCCAGTCGCAGAAGCTGGAAGCCATCGGCAAGCTCACCGGCGGCATCGCCCACGATTTCAACAACCTGCTCAACGTGGTGACCAACGGCCTGGAGCTGCTGCGCCTGACGCAGGACCCGGCCATGGTCAACCGCACCATCGACACCATCGAGCGCGCGGCCCAGCGCGGCGCCGCGCTGACCCAGCAATTGCTGGCCTTCTCGCGCCAGCAGCCGCTGCGCCGCGAACCGCACGACCTCAGCCGCGTGATCCAATCCTTCGATTCCGTGCTGCGCCGCGCGCTGCCCAACCAGATGCAACTGGAACTGCAGCTGGCCGCCGGCCTGCCGCAAGCCCTGATCGACCCCATCCAGTTCGAGGCGGCCCTGCTCAACCTGGTGGTCAACGCCCGCGACGCGATGGACGGCGAAGGCACGGTGCGCGTGTTCACGGCCGCTGCCGAGCTGGCGGACAAGGAGGTCGAGCACCTGGCGGCCGGCCGCTACGTGCGCGTGGACGTGCGGGACGAGGGCAGCGGCATGACGCCGGAAACCAGGGCGCGCGCGGTCGAACCCTTTTTCACCACCAAGGACGTGGGCAAGGGCACGGGCCTGGGCCTGAGCCAGGTGTACGGCATGGTGCAGCAAAACCAGGGCGCGCTCAGCATCGACTCGGCGCTGGGGCAGGGCACGACGGTTTCGCTGTTCTTCCCGGCGATGGAGGGCGACGCCGCGCACGAACTGGGCGGCGGCCCGGCCAAGGAAAGGGTGCTGCTGGTGGATGACCAGCCGGACGTGCTGGAAACTGCCGTGGGCCTGTTCGGCCACCTGGGCTACGACGTGCTGGCCGCGAACAATGGCGCCCAGGCGCTGGAAACCCTGCGCGGCAATCCCGACATCGCCATCCTGTTCAGCGACGTGGTCATGCCCGGCATGAGTGGCGTCGAACTGGGCAAGACGGTGCAGCAGGAATTCCCCGATGTGAAAGTGGTGCTGGCGTCGGGTTACCTGAAATCGACGCTGAACGACCGTATTCCCGACGTCGGCAGCTTCGACCTGATCGCCAAGCCCTACCGGCTCAGCGATCTGATCCGCACGCTGAAGGCGCTGTAAACCCTGGCGCTTTACACCTTGGCTTTCGCGCCCGGCGTGGCCGCGCGGGCCAGGAAGGCCGTGGTGATGGCCGGCAGGTGCTCCAGCAGCCAGGCCGCCATCTGCCGTTCCTGCTGCAGGATCTGGGCGCACACGGTCTTGGTTTCCTGGTCGCCCGCGGCGTCGGCCGCCGCCACCAGCACCGTGTAGCTGGCGATCTCCATCTGCTTGAACACATAGCAGGACATGGCGCCCTTGACCACTTCATCACTGACCAGCATGCCGCTCAGCTCCTGGCCGAAGGCGGCCAGCCGGGCGCCGATATCCTTGAGCGCGGACACGCTGCTGCCGCGCCGCTTCAAACAGGCTTCCAGTTGGTCGCGCTGACCGTGCGTCGCCTCCCGGTGTTGGGTAAGGTAGCTGCGCAGGTCGGGATAGTGTTCCAGCCGCGACGCCAGCGAGTCCAGCATGGTGTGGGCTTGCTTTTCCATGGCGTGCGCATCGCGCAGCCAGTCGTTCAGGTGTTCGTTTGCATCGGTGCTCATGGTTGCTCTCCTGTAGATGGATTAGGCCAGCAGCGAGATCGCATCGCGCACCAGCAGCGCCGCGCCGCCGGCCGCGATCAGCGCGCCGGCCAACAGGCGCAGCGAGGACAGGCCGCGCGCGCGCTTCATTGCAGCAGCCCGTCGTTGCCGCGCTGGCGCTGTGCCTTGGCTTCGCCGAGGATGGAGGGATCGCTCTGTTCGCCCAGCTCGGCCCCGGTCAGGGGATCGGCGTCGGGATCGGACATGGTGCGCGCGGCCAGTTGACTGAGGATGGCGTCTTCCTCGGCGGTCAGACTGGTGGAGGCCGAGCCGTCGCCGCCGTCCACCGCGCACTGGGCCTCGCGGTCGCTGACCACCTGCCACTTGTCGCCGCTGTTCCATGGCCCTTGCACTTCGCCGTCGCCCTGCGACATGTTGTAGTAGACGTTGGTGAACTCGGGCCGGCCCTCCAGTTTCCCCGGCGGGAAGTTGGGCTGGATCGCGTACAGCGCTTTTTCAAACGACTTCTGGTGCGCGATCTCGCGCGTCATCAGGAAGCCCAGCGCTTCCTTGACACCGGGGTCGTCGGTCAGGTTGATCAGGCGCTCGTAGATGATCTTGGCGCGCGCCTCGGCGGCGATGTTGGAGCGCAGGTCGGCGGTCGGTTCGCCGATGGTGTCGATGTAGGCGGCGCTCCACGGCACGCCGGCCGAGTTGACCAGCCCCGCGCCGGCGCCGTACAGCAGTTGGGTGACGTGGCTGTCGTTGTCGGAGCCGGTGACGCAGCGATACAGTTCGCCCTCTTCATCCACGCCTTCGGCCAGGCGGCCCTTGCAGCCCTTGTTCAGCATGACCACGATGGTGCCGATCACTTCCAGGTGACTCAGCTCCTCGGTGGCGATATCGAGCAGCAGGTCTTTGCGGCCGGCGTCCTCTTCGGCCAGGGCCTGGGTGAAGTAGCGGCAGGCCGCCGCCAGTTCTCCCTGCGGGCCGCCGAACTGTTCCAGCATCAGGTTGGCCAGGCCGGGATTGCTTGCGCCGACGCGGACCGTGTACTGCAGGCGTTTGTTGTGAGCGAACATGGAGGTTCTCCTTTCTTGTTGAAGCCTCCATGCTAGGCAGGCTGGCTGGCCGCGCGTATCGGCCGCACGCGCCCGTCGCTGTAAGAGCCTGCCGTCAAAGCCTGACTGCGATTAGGCGCTGGCTTTAACCTGCGGTTCATAAATGACAGCATGCTCCTACCTGCACACGTGGCGTCCACCGATATGGTGTGCTGATCCGTACGTCTACTATGACATCTCTCGTGTTCAAGTACGCAGTGAACCGGGTTTTCTTATTACATTGAAAGGAGAACGATCATGGCTACCAATCAAGGCAACCGCGACAACCAAGGCAGCAGCAAACAGTCCGACCAGGGCGGCACCAGCAATCGTGGTTTCGCATCGATGGACCCGGACAAGCAGCGCGAGATCGCTTCGGAAGGCGGTCGTGCGGCGCATGCTGCGGGCACGGCGCATGAATTCACTTCGGAAGAAGCACGCCGCGCAGGCAGCATGAGCCACAAGAACGACGGCAACCAGCAGAGCGGTTCGTCGAGCGGCTCGCGCAGCAGCGGTTCCGGCAACCAGGGCAGCTCGGGTGGCCACACCCGCGGCGGCACCCCGGAACAGCACGCTGAAGCCGGCCGTCAAAGCCACAAAAACGATAACCGCTGATCGCTAGCGGGATAAGAAAAACCGGCAGCCACGGCTGCCGGTTTTTTTTACCCGTCGTTCCCGCGAAAGCGGGAACCCATACGCCGCATGGGCTCCCGCGTCCAGGAGCGGTCAGGACTCGGCGCTGCGCACCGCCGCGTCGCCGCCGGCCGCCAGCACCCGCTCGGCCGCTTTTTTCCCGGCCAGGAAAGCGTGGTCGGAATTGTAGTACTCCCATTCGCTGTAGCGTCCCGCCAGCACAATGTCGTGCTGCTCCATCCATTCCCGCACCGTGGCCACGTTGCGGGCGCGCGCATGGTCGTACACCACGTAGGCATACGGCAGGTCGACCTGGTTGGCGGCCAGGATGGGATCGTCCGCGCGGATGAAGCCGACCTTGATGCAGTCGGCAATGCAGCGCTGTATCAGCGCCTCGCCGTCCAGCGGCAGCGGCTTCCACGGCGAATAGGAAATCTCGCAGGTAAAGCCGAAGCCGCCCGGTGGATTGCACTGCGGGCTGGCGTTCCCCTGCACGAAGATGCGGTGGAAGATGCTATCTTCCGGGTAGTAGATCCAGTGCTTGTCGGTGATGGCCTCGCGGCCCACGCCGATGTTCACGCAGCGTATCGACACATGGTGCAAGCCTTGCGCGGCCGCGCGCACCTCGTCCGGCGCGGCGTTGCCGACCAGGCGCACCAGTTCCGGCAGCGGCATGGTGCTGATCAGTTGCGCGTAGGGCAGGCGGCGGCCGTCGGCCAGCACCACCGTGTGCTCCTGCGGCAGCACGCGCACCACGTTGGCGTTCAGCTCGACCTTGCCGCGGATGTGCGGCAGGAAGCCATTCATCAGCGCCTGGAAGCCGCCCCTGCGCGGGTAGCCGAAGCGGGCGTTCGGTCCCATGGGCTTGGCCACCGGTTCCAGCGCGCCCTCGATGATCTGGCCGAGGTCGGGCAGCGGCACGCGCCCGCCCAGCCACGAGGTTTCCATCTGCTTGAGCGGCACGGTCCACAGCTTCTTGTTGTAGGGGATGGCGAAGTGGCGCGCGATGCCCTTGCCCCAGACGCGGTAGATGAAGTCCTCGAAGTTCTCGCTCTGGCCCTCGACCGCGCCGCCGTCGCTGTTGGCGGCGTCGGCGGTGCCGTCGGCGCAGCAGTCCTGCACCGTGCCCGGCAGGCACTGCGGTGTGTCGCTGCTGACGCCGTAGCGCGACTCGATCGCGCCCATGATGCATTCCTTGATGACTTGCGGCGGCAGGCCGTACAGCGCGCCCTGGAAGGGATAGCGGGTGTAGACCTGCTTGCTGTAGATCCAGGCTTCGCGCATCTGCCAGTGCTGGTTATCGCCGAGCAGGATATCGTACAGTTGCAGCACGTACGGATCGTTGGAGAACATGATGTGGCCGGCGTAGTCGAAGGTGAAGCCACCGTCCTGGATGGAGCGGCACCAGCCGCCCACGGTATCGTGGCGCTCCAGCAGCACGGTGTCGGCGCCCAGGTGGTAGGCGGCCGACAGGCCGGTCGGGCCGCCGCCGATGATCAGGCAGCCGGCCGGGCTGGCCGGACGCATGGCGTTGACGTTGGCGGCGGCCGGGTCGGCCGGGGCCGGGACGGCGTCCGGCGTCAGGCCGGCCGCGGCCTTGCCGCCGGGCGGTGCCTGCTTGATCAGTTCAAGCATGGCGTCGGCCGTCGCTTCCCACGAGGTGCGCTCGACCACGGCGCGCATGCGCGCGGCCAGGTCGTCGCGCTGCGCCGGTGTCAGCGCCAGCGCGGCCTCGCAGTGGGCGATGAATTCGCGGTGGTCGTGGCCGATCGCCACCACGTCGCTGTAAGGTTGCTCGACGTCAGTGATGGCCGTGCTGACGGTGGGCAGCTCGGCCGCCATGTATTCCAGCACCTTGGTCGGGCTGATGTAGCGCGTGGCTTCGTTGAGGGCGAAGGGCAGCAGGCAGACATCCCAGCCGGCCAGGAACTGCGGCAGCGCCAGGTAGGATTGCTGGCCCAAGTAGTGGATGTTCTGGCGCTGCGGCAGCGCGGCCGGATCGATCTTCAGCACCGGCCCCACCATCACCAGTTGCCATTCCGGGTGGGCGTCGGCCATGTCGGCGATCAGCTCGCCGTCGAAGCGCTCGTCGATCACGCCGTAATAGCCGAGCCGCGGACGCGGGATATGGTCGTGCAGCGGGTGGCCGTTGTTGCGGTCCAGCGCCTGCTGGAAGTGCACCGCGTCCACGCTGCTGGCAAAGCAGTGCACGTTGTCGTTGCGGCTGCGCTTGGCCTGGTACAGGCTGGGGCCGCCGGTGAACACCAGGTCGGCGATTTTCAGCAGGGCGCTCTCACGCTGCAGCAACTGCTTGGGCGGATTCTTGAACGAGGATAGCTCGTCCATGCAATCGTAGACGATCAGCTCGGCATGGGCCGGCAGCAGCGGCAGCGCCATCGGCGTGTAGAACCAGACGATGGGATGCTGGTCGACGCCGGGCAGCGTGGCCAGCAGCGCCTGCAGGGTCGGGATCTGGTCGTCGTGGAAGCCGGCCGCCTGCACCGGCGTGTGCGGCTGGCACACGGTCACGTTGGGCGCCGGCGTGTAGGTCCGCATATACGCTTCGCCCTCGTGGTAGACCGGCTCTTCAACGAACAGGACGCGGTAGTGCTTGGCCAGGCGCGACAGCAGTTGTTGCGGACGCTGGTAGACGAAATCCCAACGTAAGTGGCAAAAAACAATCATCGTTTGCATGGCGCTCTCCCTTGTATTAGTTGGTCGTTGACATAGATGCTCGGTCAGGCGCGTGGCCTGGCGCAGCGCGGTGGCGTAAGGCGGCACGGGCAGACGCGCCAGTGGCGGACTGCTGTGCAGGTCGACGTCCCACAGGCCGCTGCGATGCCAGTGGTCGGCGTTTTCCCAGTCGGGCCGGTCGATCACCGGGTACAGGCAGATGCCGCGCAGGTCGATGCCGTGCTGGATCGCCAGCGCGGCCTGCTCGGCCATCTGGCGTATCCACACGCCGCGCCCGCTGCCGACGTGGCTGGTTTCGGCCAGCAGCAGCGGGCGCTGGTAGCGCTGCTGCAGTTCCATCAGGTTCCGGTACAGCGGCATGCGGCGCGGATCGTCCAGGTGCCACCACAGCCGCAGATTGGTGCCGCTCTCCCACTGGTTGCTGTGGTAGTAGTTGCCGCCCACAATGTCGAGGTAGCGCGGCGCGCCGCCCAGCTCCGGCTCGCGCAGGCCGTACAGCATGTCCCAGGCGTCGAACTGCGAGGCGCGCCAGCCGGCCGCCTGCGGCGCCCAGTCGGGGCGGTCGGCCGGCGCGATCACGTGGATCAGCGGGTCGCACTGCAGGAAGCGCGCGCCCGGCGTGATCTCGCGGATGGCGTCGATGGCGGCGATGGTGGCGCGCACCAGTTGGCGCTTGCCCTGTTCGCCGGCGTCCGGGTGGTGCATGTTCTTGCAGTGGAACATGTGCACCGACAGTCCCCAGGCCTGGAACGAGATTTCATTGATGGGCGAGTACACCGGCTCCGGCCCGACCCAGGGCGCCAGGTATGCAGCCAGCGCGCGGCAGTAGCGCACGAAGCGCGGCACGAAGTCGGGGCCGAACAGGTCGACGTCGTCGGGCCAGCCATAGTGGCAGAAGGTCCAGCACACTTGCAGGCCGAGGTCGCGCGCGGCGCGCAGCCGGCCATCGAGACTACTGAAATCGAAGCGGCCGTCGCGCTCGCAGATGCGCCAGCCGGCCGACTCGCGCACGGTGCGCATGCCGAACTGCCTGATCAATTGATAGTCTTCCCGCGTGCGTTGCAGGTGGCCAGTGACGGCGTTCATGTCGAGCGCCAGGCCGGCGTGGTTGATGTGGTCGGCGCCTTCATAGCCGCCCTGCCAGAAGGTGGCGAATGGCGGTGCTGCAGACAGCGCGGGCGGCGCTGGGTCGGGATCTTCGTTTGCCATGGCGTGTGCGGGTTAGGGAAGTCAAGCTCATCCGTGCATGCGGCGAGCGCGAAATTGTGAATCCATCGTAGCAATGATTTACGTTTCCCAGGCGTTCAATACAATCAAGAAACGAGACCTCTGCGCTACATTTTCAGCGCGGAATTGTGCGCTGCTCTGCGCGCTACGCTTAACATTGCTACGATGCGCGGAATCACCGACGGAGACCGCGCATGAGCCAATTCGACTATCCGAGGCCGCAACTGCGGCGCGACGCCTGGCAATCCCTCAACGGCGTGTGGGACTTTACTTTCGACGACGAGCGCCGCTACCGCCAGCCGGGCGACGACATCCACTGGGACCGGCAGATCGTGGTGCCGTTCGCGCCCGAGTCCGAGGCGAGCGGCATCGCCGACACCGGCTTTCACACCGTGTGCTGGTATCGCTGCCGCTTCACGCTGGACCAGCGCGGCCCGCGTACCATGCTGCATTTCGGCGCCGTCGATTACCGCGCGCAGGTGTGGCTCAACGGCTTGATGGTGGCCGAGCACGAGGGCGGCCATACGCCGTTCCGCGCCGACATCACCGATGCGTTGACGGAAGATGGTCAACAGACGCTGATCGTGCGCGTGGAAGACGATCCCAGCGACCTGGCCAAGCCGCGCGGCAAGCAGGACTGGCAACTGGAGCCGCACTCGATCTGGTATCCGCGCACCACCGGCATCTGGCAGACGGTGTGGGTGGAGCCGCTGCCGGCCACCTACATCCAGTCGCTGCGCTGGACGCCGGTGTTCGACCATTTCGAGATCGGTTGCGAAGTGGTGGCGGCCGGCGAGCTGTGCCGGCCGCTGACGGTGGAAGTGCGGCTGTCGCACAACGGCGTGCTGCTGGCGTCCGACCATTACCTGCTGGTGGCGCAGGAAGCCAACCGCAAGATCCTGCTGTCCGATCCCGGCATCGACGATTCGCGCAACGACCTGTTATGGAGCCCGGAGCGGCCGACCCTGCTGGACGCCGAGCTGCGCCTGTATTGCGACGGCCAGTTGCTCGACAGCGTGCATTCGTACACGGCGATGCGCTCGGTGGCGATCAGCCGCGACCGCTTCATGCTGAACGGCCGGCCGTATCCGCTGCGGCTGGTGCTGGACCAGGGCTATTGGCCGGACACCCTGATGACCGCGCCGTCCGACGCGGCGCTGCGGCGCGATGTCGAGCTGGCCAAGGAGATGGGCTTCAACGGCGTGCGCAAGCACCAGAAGATCGAGGACCCGCGTTACCTGTACTGGGCCGACAAGCTGGGGCTGCTGGTGTGGGAGGAAATGCCGTCGGCTTACGCCTTCAGCCCGCGCGCGATCACGCGCCTGGTGCGCGAGTGGACCGAGGCGATGGAGCGCGACTACAGCCATCCCTGCCTGATCGTCTGGGTGCCGTTCAATGAATCGTGGGGCGTGCCCAACCTGACCGCGCTGGCGGCCCACCGCAACGCGGTGGAAGCCCTGTACCACCTGACCCGCATGCTGGACGGCACGCGCCCGGTGATCGGTAACGACGGCTGGGAAGCGTCGGCCACCGACATCCTCGGCATCCACGACTACGACAACGATCCGGAAAAACTGCAGCAGCGTTACGCCGTCACCGACGAGGTGCGTACCCTGTTCGACCAGCGCCGTCCCGGCGGCCGCATCCTGACGCTGGACGGTTTCCCGCACCGCGGCCAGCCCATCGTGCTGACCGAGTTCGGCGGCATCGCCTACGATCCCAAGGCGCCGCCGGGCCACACCTGGGGCTATGCGCGGGCAGGGGACGCGGCCACGTACCTGGAGCGCTACCGCGCGCTGCTCAAGGTGGTCAACGAGACCATCATGTTCAGCGGCTTCTGCTACACCCAGTTTGCCGACACCTTCCAGGAAACCAACGGCCTGCTGAACGCCGACCGCACGCCCAAGGTGCCGCTGGAGCAGATCAGCGCGGCCACGCGCAACGTGCCGATCTGACGCCCGTCGTTCCCGCGCAGGCGGGAACCCATACGCCGCATGGGTCCCCGCGTTCGCGGGGACGACGGGGCTAGGGGCTTGCGCTCCGCTTGATGAACAGCGCGGCCAGCAAACCGACCAGGCACACGGCCGCCACATACCAGGCCGGGCCGAGCGGATCGTTCTTCAGCATGAGCGTGACGATCACCGGCGTGACGCCGCCGAAGATGGCGTAAGACAGGTTGTACGAGAACGACAGGCCGGTGAAGCGCACTTGCGCCGGAAAAGCCTGCACCAGCGCGCAGGGCACGGCGCCCACCACGCCGACAAAGAAGCCGGTCAGGCCGTACATGGGCATCAGCAGGTCAGGCCGGGTGGACAGCGTGGTGTAAAACAGCCAGGTGCACGCGGCCAGCAGCGCGCTGCCGACGATCAGCACCGCCTTCGCGCCCACGCGGTCGGCCAGCACGCCGGCCACCATGCAGCCCGCCGCCAGGCCCAGCGTCGCCACGGTGTTGGCAGCCAGCGCGCTGCGGGCATCGATGTGGTAGAGCTTTTGCAGCAGCGCCGGCGTCATCAGGATCACCACCACGATCGCGGCCGACAGCATCCAGGTCAGCAGCATGGCCACGATCACGGCCGCGCGATGGCCGCGCAACACGGTCTTCAGCGGCATCTCGGCCGCCAGCGCTTTACGCTGCTGCAGCTCGGCGAACACCGGCGTTTCATGCAGCCAGCGGCGCAGGTACATGGCGCCCAGGCCGAACACGCCGCCCAGCAGGAAGGGGATGCGCCACGCGCCAGCCAGCACGTCGTCCGGCTTGTAAGCGGTATTCAAGCCGGTGGCCACCAGCGAGCCAAGCAGGATGCCGAAAGTGAGGCCGGCCGTCAGCGTGCCGCAGGCATAGCCGGTGCGCCGCGCCGGCACATGCTCGGCGACGAACACCCAGGCGCCCGGCACTTCGCCGCCCACCGCCGCGCCCTGCAGCACGCGCATCAGCAACAGCAGCAGCGGCGCGGCCAGGCCGATGCTGGCGTAGGTCGGCAGCAGGCCGATCGCCAGCGTCGGCACCGACATCAGCAGGATCGAGAAGGTGAACATGCGCTTGCGGCCCAGCAGGTCGCCGAAGTGCGCCATGACGATGCCGCCCAGCGGCCGCACCACGTAGCCGGCGGCGAAGATGCCGAAGGTTTGCAGCAGCCGCAGCCAGTCCGGCATCCCCGGCGGGAAGAACAACTGGCCGATGGCGTTGGCGAAAAAGACGAAGATGATGAAGTCGTAGAACTCCAGCGCGCCGCCGAGGGCGGCCAGGGTCAGCGTCTTGTAATCCTGGCGGGTGAGCGGGCGGGACGGGGCGGAAGCGGTCAGGTGCATGCAATTTCTTGTTGTTGTGGCGGACCTGCGTAGCATAACCGAAGACCGGACCGTTGCGGCTTTACGACGTTTATGTTGCGTCGCAAAACGGATACTCCTTTACAAATTTTGGCGATCCGCTAAAGTCACTACAAATGATAACGCTAACTTTGCGCTAATCCGACCTTTCCGCTTATTTCGATGGCTACGAGTAATTGCCGAGCCATTTTTGTAGAACGGTATTGTTAGCGCTATCTTGGAGAAGTGGATGCAGAGTATCCGATGGGTAGTGATGGGCGTCAGCGGTTGCGGCAAGAGCACCGTCGGCCAGGCACTGGCGGCCGCCAACGGCGTGCCTTACGTGGAAGGCGACGAGTTTCACCCGGAAGCCAACGTGGCCAAGATGTCGGCCGGGATGCCGCTCAGCGACGAGGACCGGGCCGGCTGGCTGCTGGCCCTGCAGGCCCAGATCAGCGCCGCCCGCGAACGCGACGCCGGCCTGGTGGTGTCCTGCTCCTCGCTCAAGCGCCGCTACCGCGACCTGCTGCGCGAAGGCGATCCGGCGCTGCGCTTCGCGCACCTGAACGGACCCAGGGAATTGATCGCGGCGCGCATGCAGGCGCGCGTCGCCCACTACATGCCGACCTCGCTGCTGGACAGCCAGTTCCGCGACCTCGAACCGCTGCAGGCCGACGAAGCCGGCCTGCTGCTGGATATCACTGAAGCACCGGAAGCACTCGTAGCAAAAATTCGCCAGGCTTGACGGGCAGGGCATCGCAGCAGGACGCGGCGGGCCGTCGCTTGAACCGCGCGCACATCTAGAAAAATAAATGGAGATAGAAATGACTACACTGACTACCCGTAAAACCATCATGCGCCTGGCCGTGGCCAGCGCCTGTAGCTGGATCGCGCTGAGCGCGGCCCAGGCCCAGGAGGCGCAGCCGGCGCCGGCCGACGCAGCCACCGCGGCGCCCGCCGCCGAACCGGACGCCAAGGTCAACGTGGTGACCGTGTCCGGCTCGCGCATCGCCCAGCGCGGCTTCAGCCAGCCGACGCCGACCACGGTGCTGAGCGCCGATGACCTGAACAAGAACGCCCAGCCCAACCTGTTCAACAGCATCGCCGAACTGCCGGCCCTGCAGGGCAGCACCGGCCGCACCACCAGCACCAACAGCACCAGCAGCGGCATCCAGGGCCTGAGTTCCCTGAGCCTGCGCGGCCTGGGCGCGATCCGCACCCTGACCCTGCTGGACGGCCAGCGCGTGGTGGGCGCCAACGTCACCGGCGTGACCGACGTCAGCCAGTTCCCGCAACTGCTGGTCAAGCGCGTGGACGTGGTGACCGGCGGCGCTTCCGCTTCCTACGGCTCGGACGCGATCGGCGGCGTGGTCAACTTCATCACCGATAAAAAATTCGAAGGCTTCAAGTTCAACGTCGAAGGCGGCGAGACCACCTACCACGACGACAAGAACGGCACGCTGCAGGCCGCCTGGGGCAAGGGCTTCATGAACGACCGCCTGCACGTCGAAGTGAGCGGCGAATACGGCCGCGAAGAGGGCGTGGATTCGCCCGGCTTCGGCGAAGTCGGCCCGAACGGCCGCACCTGGTACAAGAACCCGGCCTTCCAGATCCGCCCGCTGAGCGCGACCACCGACGGCAAGCCGCAATACACCTTCATCGAACACGCGCAGCAGTACCAGTACGCCAAGTACGGCCTGATCACCAACGGCCCGTTGCAGGGCACGGCCTTCGGCCTGAACGGCGCGCCGTACAAGTTCAATTACGGCTCCAACGGCGTCCCGACCGGCACCGGCGCGGTGACCGGCTGCGTGAACCCGTTCTGCGTGGGCGGCGACTTGAGCGGCAGCGTGGGCGCGGGCACCAACCTGGCCATGGACCTGACCCGCCAGGTGGCCTACACCCGCGTGGGCTTCGACATCAACCCGGACCACGAGATCTACTTCACCGCCAACTACGGCCGCGTGAAATCCGTGTTCTCGCCGAATCCGGGCGCGGCCAAGAACGCCAACCTGACCATCCAGTGCGACAACCCTTACCTGCCGTCGTCCATCGTCTCGGCCTGCGCGGCGAACAACATCACCAGCTTCCAGTACGGCACGGCCAACGCCGAGTTCCCGGAAAATATCAACGTCCACCCGACCCGCAAGATGCAGCGCCTGGTGGTGGGCGCGGACGGCCACGTCGAACTGGGCGGCAAGGAGTGGTCGTATGACGCCTACGCCGAGCGCGGCGTCAACTTCACCGACATCCTGGTCCACGACATTTCGCTGAACGCGCGCTACAACGCCGCCATCGACGCCGTTCGCCTGCCGGACGGCACCATCGGCTGCCGCAGCGCCACGGCGCGCGCCTCGGGCTGCGTGCCGCTCAACATCATCGGCCAGGTGCAGGTTGATCCGCGCGCCATGGCTTACATCGAGCCGCCATACGGCCCGCAGCAGCACACCCGCCAGCAGCAGGACGTGGTCAGCTTCAACGTCAACGGTGAGCCGTTCGACTCGTGGGCCGGCGCGGTCGGCGTGGCGGCCGGCGGCGAATACCGCCGCGAATCCTACCGCGTCAACGGCGACCCTTACGGCGCCGGCGTGTCCAGCGTGTCGCCCAACGACGCCAACTATCCGGCCGATCCGCTGCTGAACTCCAGCGTCGGCAACAACTGGTACGCCGGTAACTACCACAACGCTTCCGGCGCCTACAGCGTCAAGGAAGGCTACGTCGAGCTGAACGTGCCGGTGCTGAAGTCGGCCACCCTGGGCGAGGCCAACGTCAACGTCGCCGACCGCCACACCGACTACAGCACCTCCGGCCACGTGGAAAGCTGGAAGCTGGGCGCCAACTGGAAGACCGGCATCGACGGCCTGCGCCTGCGCGCCGTCACCTCGAAAGACGTGCGCGCGCCGAACCTGAGCGAACTGTATGCGGCCGCGGTGGTGGTCAACAACGTGGTCCAGTACCAGGGCAACACCGTCACCATCCAGCAGCGCACCGTCGGCAATACCAACCTGCGTCCCGAGATCGCCCGCAACAACATCTTCGGCGTGGTGCTGGACCGTCCAAGCTGGGCGCCGGGCTTCAGCGCCTCGATCGACTACTTCGACATCAAGGTCAACGGCGTGATCTCGTCGCTGAGCGCGCAGCAGGAAGTCGACCTGTGCGTGGCCGGCAACAAGGAAATCTGCTCGGCCATGTCGCTGGGGAACGCGGTCCAGACCAACAACTACGTGACGGTGCAGGCGTTTAACCTGGCGTCCATGCACGCCAAGGGCTACGACCTGGAAGGCTCCTACCGCATGAACCTGAAGGACTGGAACCTGCCGGGCCGCTTCACCGTGCGCGCGCTGGTCACCCGCAACATCAGCTTCCTGACCGATCCTGGCGTGGTGGGCACCATCCCGTCCGAAGGCGCCGGCAACAACCTGGGCAACACGCCGCGCTGGAAAGGCCTGGCCACCCAGTCCTGGGACACCGACAAGTATGACCTGACCTTGAGCGAACGCTGGATCAGCAGCGGCAAGTACAGCAACGAGTACATCGAGTGCCAGACCAACTGCCCGGTCTCGACCGTGATCCATCCGACCATCTACGACAACCACATGAAGGGCGCCTTCTACGTGGACCTGGGCGGTAGCTGGAAGATCAACGACAAGGCCACCGCCTACTTCAAGATCGACAACATCGGCAATGTGGACCCGGCGCCCGCGCCGCAGGCCAACCTGAGCTTCGGCATCAACCCGGCGCTGTACGATGTGCTGGGCCGCGTGTACCGTGCCGGCCTGCGTTACACCTTCTAAGCGATGAACGCCACAAGTTCGCTGGCGCTGCTCTTCGGAGTGACGCCGGCAGCCTGGGCGCTGATCGCCGTGGCCCTGTCGGTCGGCTTGCTGACGCTGCTGATCGCCTGGGCCAAGGTGCAGCCGCTGCTGGCTTTCGTGGTGGCGTCGCTGGCGGCGGCGCTGCTGTTGGGGATGCCCCTTGCGCGCATCCCGTCGTCGATCGAAAAAGGCATAGGCGACCTGCTGGGTTCACTGATCGTGATCGTCTGCCTGGGCGCCGTGTTCGGCAAGCTGATCGCCGACAGCGGCGCGGCCCAGCGCATCGCCAGCTACCTGATCGGCGTGTTCGGCTCGGCGCGCATGCCGGTGGCGCTGACGCTGACCGGCTTCGTGGCCGGCATCCCGCTGTACTACAACGTCGGCTTCGTGCTGCTGGTGCCGCTGGTGTTCTCGCTGGTGTACCAGAGCGGGCGGCCGGCGGTGGCGCTGGCGGTGCCGCTGCTGGCCGGGCTGTCGATCGCGCACGGCTTCCTGCCGCCGCATCCGTCGCCCACCGCGCTGGTGGCGCAGTTCCACGCCGACATGGGCCGCACGCTGTTCTACGGCCTGATGGTGGCGGTGCCCACGCTGATCATCGCCGGGCCGCTGTTTGCGATGACGCTCAAGCGCATCCAGGCCGCGCCGGCGCCCATGTTCCGCGCCGGCCTGCGCGACGAGGCCGAGCTGCCTGGCGTGTGCAACAGCTTCGTCACCGCGCTGCTGCCGGTGTGGCTGCTGGCGGCCGCCACGCTGGCGGGCATGGCGCCCATCGCCAATCCGGCCTTGAAGGCGCTGGTGTCCTTCCTGTCCAATCCCATGATCGTGATGCTGATCGCGCTGGCCGCCGCGGTGGTCACGCTGGGCGTGGCGCGCGGACAGCGCCTGCCGGTGCTGATGGCTGGCGCCCAGGACGCCCTGCGCGACATCGCGCCGATACTGCTGGTGATCGCCGGCGCCGGCGCGCTCAAGCAGGTGCTGGTCGATACCGGCGTCAGCGCGCAACTGGGCACGCAACTGGGCCAGTTGCCGGTGCCGCCGCTGGTGCTGGGCTGGCTGGTGGCCACGCTGATACGCATCTGCCTGGGTTCCGCCACCGTGGCCGGGCTGACCGCCGCCGGCATCGTCGGGCCGGTGACGCAGGCCTCGGGCGTGGACGCCAACCTGATGGTGCTGGCCATCGGCGCCGGCAGTCTGATGTGCAGCCATGTGAACGATTCCGGCTTCTGGATGTTCAAGGAATACTTCGGGCTGTCGCTGAAGGATACCTTCCGTTCCTGGACCCTGATGGAGACGCTGGTCGGCGTGTTCGGACTGATTTTCGTACTGATACTTTCTGCCTTCGTGGGATAAAACAGATGAAACCTATAGTGAATGTACTGGCCGCCGCCGCCCTGGCCGCGCCGCTGGTGGGGCAGGCCGCGTCCGTCTCCGCCTACCAGACCATGCCGGACGATCCGCGCGCCATCAAGGTGAAGGCGGCCGGCGACGGCAAGACCGACGACACGGCGGCGATCCAGGAAGCCGTCAACGCCGCCTCGCACGGCGGCGAGGGCGGCGTGGTGTTCTTGCCATCGGGCCGCTACCGGATCACGCGCTCGATTTTGGTACCGCTAGCAGTGCGCCTGTACGGCGTCGGCGCCACGCGGCCGGTGCTGGTGCTGGGCGCGCATACGCCGGGCTTCCAGAAAGGCGTGGCCAACATGGTGGTGTTCACCGGCGGCGACCAGTACACGGTCGGCAAGGTGCCGGTGCCGGTGCGCAGCGCCGTGCCGTACAGCGCGGACGTGCGCGACGCGAATTCGGCCACCTTCTATTCGGCCATGAGCAATGTGGACTTCGAGATCGGCGACGGCAATCCGGCCGCCGCGGCGGTGCGCCTGCGCACGGCGCAGCACTCGTACCTGAGCCACATGGATTTCCACATCGGCTCCGGCCTGGCCGGCGTCTACATGGTCGGCAACGAGAGCTACGACCTGAAATTCTACGGCGGCCGCTACGGCATCCTGTCCGAAAAGACCTCGCCGGCCTGGCAGTACACGCTGATGGATTCCACTTTCGAAGGACAGCGCGAGGCGGCCATCCGCGAGCACGAGGCGGGACTCACGCTGATCAACACCAGCATACGCAACACGCCGGTCGGCATCGAGATCGACCGCGGCTACGGCGACTGGCTGTGGGGGAAGGATGTGCGCTTCGAGAACGTGTCCAAGGCGGCCGTCATCATCAGCAACGAGGACAACGTCTATACCCAGGTCGGCTTCGACCACGCGCTGGCGAAGAACGTGCCGACCTTCGTCCGCTTCCGCGACAGCGGCAAGACCGTGGCGGGCTACGGCGCGGCTTACCAGGTCAGCGAATTCAATTACGGCCTGATGCTGCCTGGCCTGAACAGCGTCGGAAAGTTCGGCATGCACGTCAAGGGCGAGGCGCTGAAGGCCATGCCAGCCGCGCGCGCGCCGGTGATGCGCGCCATGCCGTCGACCAGGGAGTGGGCCAATGTGCGCGACTACGGCGCGGTCGGCGACGGCCAGGCCGACGACACGGCGGCGGTGCAGAAGGCCATCGACAGCAAGCGCGTGGTCTACCTGCCGCAGGGCTTCTACATGGTGACCGACACCATCCGCATGAAGCCGGACACGGTGATCGTCGGCCTGCATCCCGGCGTGACGCAACTGGTGCTGCCGAACGGCGCGCCGGCCTACGCCGCCACCGACACGCCCAAGGCGCTGCTGGAAAGCGCCAGGGGCGGCGACGCCATCGTCAGCGGCTTCGGCCTGGCCACGGGCGAAGTCAATCCGCGCGCAGTGTCGCTGCTGTGGAAGGCGGGCGCCGATTCGCTGGTGGACGATATCCGCATCCAGGGCGGCCACGGCACGCGCCTGTACGACGGCAAGCGCCGCGATCCTTACCAGAAGACCGCCAACTTCGACCCCACCGCGTTCTGGGACCGCCAGTATCCGAGCATCTGGGTGACCGACGGCGGCGGCGGCACCTTCGTCGCCTGCTGGTCGCCCAGCACCTTCGCGCAGGCCGGCTTCTATGTCTCCAACACCAAGACGCCGGGCAAGGTGTACGAGCTGTCGGCCGAGCACCACATCCGCGCCGAGATCGTGCTCGATCACGTGGAAAACTGGGAATTCCTGGCGCCGCAAACGGAGCAGGAAGTCCGCGACGGCATGGATGCGACCTCGCTGGAGATCCGCAATTCGCGCAACCTGACCTTTGCCAACTACCACAGCTACCGCGTGACCCGTTCGATCAAGCCGGCCGTGTCGGCGGTGAAGATATCGAACTCGGAGAATATCCGCTTCCGCAACGTGCATGTGAATGCGGAAAGCGGCTTCGCCGGTTGCGACGAGAACGGCTGCGACACCTATCTGCGCGCCAGCAAATACCCGTTCGAGAACACGCTGCAGGACCTGACCAGCAAGCGGGAAGTGCGCGAGCATGAATTCGCGATGCTGGACATCGGCGTCCCCGGCAGCACGGTGGCGGCCTCGGTGGGCGACGACGCCGCGCGGCTGGCGGTGGGCGGCGCGAGCCAGGCCAGGGTGGAGAAGCTGGAAGACGGTTTCTATTCCATCGCCGGCGCGGCGGTGGACGCCAAGGGCAAGCTGTATTTCGTGGACCGCCGCTTCAACCGCATCTATAGCTGGTCGAAGGAGGGCGGCCTGGCGGTGGTGCGCGATGCGCCGCTGGACCCGGTCAACCTGGCCATCGACAAGAGCGGCGCGATCATGGTGCTGTCCTCGTCCGGGCCGGCGGGCACGGTGTATTCCTTCCATCCCGACCAGCCCGCCGGCCCGCTCACCGTGATCCAGCCGACGCCGGCCACGGCGCATGCCGGGGCGCGCACGGTGGTGCCGGTGAACTTCTGGGAGAACGGCGAGTTCCGCGACCAACTGAATTTCGATACCTATGAATTCACCACGCTGGCCGAGATGTTCGCCCGCGACGTCGCGCTGCCGAAGAAGAACGAGTACGTGTCGCCGGACGGCAGCCTGGTGCTGCCGGCCTACCGCGTGTTCAAGCAGGGACCGGTCAATCACCTGGGCTACCGCTTCTCCGATACGCTGGACAGCTATGGCCTGGTGTCGCCCGGAGCCGACGGCCGCGTGGTGTTCACCAACGGTTCCGAGAACCGCACCTTCAGCGGCGTGATCGGGCAGGGCGGCGGCATCACCGGCCTGAAGCTGCTGGCCAATCGCGGCGGTGAAAGCGCGGCGGTCGACCAGGCCGGCAACGTCTACGTGGCCAATGGCCAGGTCTACGTCTACGGCCCGGACGCCAAGGAGATCGGCCGCATCGATGTGCCGGAACGCCCGCTGCAACTGATCTTCGGCGGCGCGGACGGCCGCACGCTGTTCATCCTCACCCACCGCAGCCTGTATGCGACGGGAGGCATCCATGCGCACTAAACTCGTCGGTCTGATCCTGCTGGCCCTGTGCGCGCGGGCCGGCGCGCAGAACGTGTTCCAGCTCTGGCCGGAAGGCGCCCCGGGCGCGGAAAAGCGCCACAACGAGGCGGAAAAGGTGGAGAACACTTACGTCAGCAATATCCACGATCCCTCGCTGACGGTGGTGAAGGCCGATCCGCGCCACGCCAACGGGACGGCCGTGGTGGTGGTGCCGGGCGGCGGCCACCGCATGCTGGTGTGGATGAACGAAGGGATGGTGGCGGCGAAGTCGCTCAACCGTTCAGGCGTGACCGCCTTCGTGCTGAAGTACCGGCTGGCGCGCGACCAGGGTTCGACCTATTCGATCGAGAACGACGCGGCGGCCGATTTGCGCCGCGCCGTGCGCTGGGTGCGCGCGCACGCGGCCGAGTACCAGATCGATCCGGCCCGCGTCGGCGTGATGGGCTTCTCGGCCGGCGGCGAGCTGGTGTCGCTGGTGGCCGACAATCCCGAGCCGGCGCCGCCCGCGCGGCAGGACGCGGTCGACCGGCAGAGTGCGCGGCCGGACTTCCAGGTGCTGGTCTATCCCGGCCCGCTGGGCGTGCCGGCCAAGGCGGTGCAGCACGCGCCGCCGGCCTTCATCGTGGCCGGATCGGCGGACAAGTGCTGCATGCCGCCGGCGCTGGGCCTGTACCAGCAACTGGTGGGGGCGGGTGTGTCGGCCGAGCTGCACCTGTATGCGGACACCGACCACGCCTTCAATATGGGGCAACGCTCGGAGCGCTTGTCCGATGTGCACTGGCCGGACCGGCTGGCCGACTGGCTGGCCGACGGCGGCTGGCTGATCCCGCACGGCGGCCAGGCGCCGCAGGGCGTGCCGTCGCCGGCGCAGTGATCAGTGCTCGAAGCGCTTGCGCACTTCCATCATGTTGCGGCCGACCTCGCGGACGACTTCGATCAGCTTGGACGGCGGCACGTCAAACTCGCGCGCCCAGTAGCGGACTTCCGCCGGGCGGCGTGGGTTGATGGTCTGAATGTGGCGGAAAGATGAGTTCATGTTCACGTTCGCTTGCATGATAAGTTTTATAACGTTTGCTTCGGAAGCCGCATAGTCGCAGTTTCCTCCACGGCGCACTGTGCACTGGCGCACACCGGATAACGTTCCACCCTGGCATTTGGTTTACCTCCGGCCGCATGAATGTGAGTCCACGCACCGTGCAGCCTGCTATACAATCGCAGAATGAGCGTATCTCCACATGCTACGGAGGCAATCATGTCAACTACACACAGTTTCCGCCCTGACTACGCCAGCGCGGAAGTCGTAGAAGCCGGAATCGAAGTCGCGGACAAGCAGGGCAAGGACAGCGCCGCCGCCTACCTGAGCCACCGCGGCGTGCCGGAGCCGGTGATCCAGCGCGTGCTGTCCGAGCCCGAGCACCGCCGCAATCCTGGCCGGCTGCGCAGCCGCGACGAGCGCCTGATCGAGGAAGCCTCGCGCTACAAATACAAGCTGTAAAGTAGGACCAGGCTGACAAGCAGCTATGTTCCCAGCCTACATAAGCCGTGAAAGTGCTCCTATAATCGGGACCGCATAGCGTGGCTATAGTGTCACTCATCAGGCCTTCCCAGGCCGCCCACAACAAGATGAGGCACGCCATGTATGCTAATCACACTTCCATCACCGCCAGGGCAACGCGCACGGCGCAGGCCGGGACCGCGCCGGTCGTCAGCCTGACCGGCGCCCAGCAAAACGAACTGCTGCGCGCGCTGTCGCGCGAAGAACTGGTTGCCCTGTTTCCCCACCTGGACCTGGTGCCGCTGGAAGCGGGCAGGCATTTGTTCGACTTCGGCGAAAAGATGGAATTCGCGTATTTCCCCACCAACGCCATCGTCTCGCTGCAATACGTGACGGAAGACGGCGGCGCCGCCGAAGTGGCGGTGGTCGGCCGCGAGGGCGTGGTCGGGGTGTCGATGTATGAAAACGAAGTGGCCAATTGTTCGGCCGTGGTGCAGAGCGCCGGCTATGGCTACCGCATCAAGGCGGCCGTGCTGCGCCAGGCTTTCTTCAGCGGCGGCGCGCTGGCCCAGCAACTGATGCGCCACACCAGCGCCCTGTTCGCGCAACTGGCGCAGACCGTGGCCGGAGTGCGGCACGGCACCATCGAGCAGCGCTTGTGCCGCTGGCTGCTGGAGCGCCTCGACCGGTCGCTGTCCAACGAACTGAAAGTCACCCAGGAGATGATCGCCAACATGCTGGGCGTGCGGCGCGAATCGATCACCTGCTGCGCCGGCAAGCTGCAGGAAGAAGGCTTGATCGTCTACCGCCGCGGCACCGTCACTGTCGTCGACCGCCACGGCATGGAACGCCGCGCCGGCGGTTGCTACACTCCCTCCGCTTAATGCAGGTAGCGCGGCGCCTGCTGGAGTTCTTCCAGCTTGCGCTGCACCAGTTGATACCAGGCCTGCGCCCAGCGCGAGGCCGATTGCGATTCCTCCAGCGTGGGCGCGGCGATCGTGCGCCGCACCGCTTCCATCTGCCGGTGCAGCGCGCGCGCGGCCGGATGGCGCGTGTACGGTGCGATATGCTTGGTCTGGGTGTCCATGACAGCATTGTGCATGCGGCCCACCGCCATGGCTGTACGGTGCCTCACCTAAAATGTTCAAGCGGCACTAGCGGGATGCATCCGTTGCATTTTGGTTGCGTCGCAACATAAATTTAACGATCGTTATCATAAGGTAACACTCCTCATTTATACTGGTCGCTCCATACCCGATCCATGTAATGAGACACGTACCATGACGATTACTAAGCGCTTGATCTTTACTTTGTTGGTGGCGTTAATTGCGCTGATGGTGGTGGGCACCGATGGCCTGAGCCAGCTATCGCGCGCGCAGCAGCGGCTGGACAAGGTGCAGGACAATCTGATCCCCAGCATCGAAGGGCTGAACCTGGCCAAGGGCTACCTGGCCGACAGCCGCCTGGCCGGTTACCGCCTGTCGGTTTTCTCCAACCTGGCCGACAAGTCGGCGCTGGACAAGGCGTATAACGATGCCCACGCCAAGTTCGACGACGTGATCGCCGCCTACGAAAAAGAGCGCGTGGTGGACGACACCGACCGCAAGATGATCGAGGCGGACAAGGCGGCCATGCAGGCCTATCGCCAGGCGCTGGTGCCGTTCCTGGAAGGCGCCCACTCGGGCGACATGGATGCGGTGCGCGCCTCGCTGGCGGCCGGCACGCCGCTGGCCACCTCGGCGGCCGGCGTCAAGAAGGCCATCGACGACCACATCGCCTACAACAACAAGCTGCTGAAAGACGTGCGCGACGAGAGCCTGGCGGCCTACAACGCGGCCTTCCGCATCATGGTCGGCGTGGTGATCCTGGGCGTGGTGGTGACCGGCGTGCTGGCGTGGCAGCTTTACAGCGTCATCAAGCACAGCCTCGATTCGATACGCGGCACGCTGGAGGAGGTGAGCCAGTCGCTGGACCTGACGCGGCAGATCAAGGTGGAGCGCATGGATGAAATCGGCCACACCGCGGTGGCCTTCAACAAGCTGCTGGAACAGATCGCCGGCGTGATCGGCACCGTGCGCGCCTCGACCATGGCGGTCGGCTCGGCATCGCAACAGATCGCCGCCGGCACCGGCGACATGGCGCAACGCACCTCGTCGCAGGCGGCCGCGCTGGAGCAGACCGCGGCCAGCATGGAAGAACTGACTTCCACCGTGGGCCAGAACGCCGACAACGCGCGCCAGGCCAACCAGTTGGCGCGTTCGGCCTCGGAAGTGGCGGCGCAGGGCGGCACGGTGGTGGAGCAGGTGGTGGTCACCATGGGCTCGATCAACGAATCGTCGCGCAAGATTGTGGACATCATTTCGGTCATCGACGGCATCGCCTTCCAGACCAACATCCTGGCGCTGAACGCGGCGGTGGAAGCGGCACGCGCGGGCGAGCAGGGCCGCGGCTTCGCGGTGGTGGCGACCGAAGTGCGCAACCTGGCGCAGCGCTCGGCCGCGGCGGCCAAGGAAATCAAGGCGCTGATCGACGATTCGGTGGAAAAGGTCGGCTCCGGCACCAAGCTGGTCGAACAGGCCGGCAGCACCATGCAGGATGTGGTAGCGAGCATCAAGCAGGTGACGGACATCGTCGGCGAAATCAGCGCCGCCACCCAGGAGCAGAACGACGGCATCGCCCAGGTGCACCGCGCCGTGACCGAAATGGACCAGGGCACGCAGCAGAACGCGGCGATGGTCGAGGAAACCGCCGCCACGGCGGCATCCCTGCGCGAGCAGGCCGAGCGCCTGGAACAGGCGGTCAGCGCCTTCAAGATCGACGCCATGCATGCGGCCTACGTGGCGCCGGTGGCGAAAGCCGCCGCGCCGGTAGCGCCCTCGGCTTCCGTGACCGTGCTGCCGAAAGCCCCGCCGCGCGCCAAGCCCATCGCCAAGCCAACCCCGCAGAAAGTGAAAGCCGCCTCGGCATCCGCCGCGGCTGACGAGTGGGAAGAGTTTTAAGGGATGGGCGACGGCACGGTGCTACGCGACGTGCCTAGAAGTTCTTGACCAGGGTTGCGCGCAGCGAGCGCGATTCGATGGGGTGGAAGTGGATGTCGCTGACCGGCGCTGCTTCGCCTTTCAGTTGCGAGGCGTAGTAGTAGTCGATGGCCGAATCGCGGCGGTTGGTCAGGTTGAAGGCTTCCACTTCCAGCGCCAGGGTCTTGTTCATCTTCCAGCCTGCCCGGCCATTCAGCGTCATGCTGGCGCTGGAGCGCACGCTGTTGTCTTCAATGAGTGGACGAGGGCCGAAGTAGCGCAGCTTCAGCGCGCCCGACCACGGTCCGCCATCGTCCACCGTCACCGCCAACTGGCCCGTGCCTTCGATCGCGCCGGGGATGTAGCTGCCTTGCGGCTGCGCGCCGCGCGAACGGGCGCGCGCGTAGGCCAGGTCCAGGTCGACCTTGAGCCACTTCAGCGGCTTGTAATAATTGGAGAATTCGACGCCGTAGCGGCGGCTCGGCGGCCCCGCTTCGGTCGTGCCTTCGTCGCCCGCGTAAGTCAGCTCCGAATCGAAGTCCAGGCGGTACACCGACAGCATGGTCTGCAGGCCCGGCAGCCATGCGCCGCGCAGACCGAGTTCCATACCGCGCGAGCGCACCAGCGGCGAGACCTTGCCGGCCGCGTCGCCGGTTTTCGGATCGACGGTCAGCGTGGCGCCGCGCGCGTCGTTGCTGTGGAAGCCCTGGCCGACGTTGGCGTACAGCTCGGCAGTCTGCCACGGCCCGTAGATCAGGCTCAGGCTCGGGCTGGCCAGGTGGTCGTCCGCCTTGCCAGAGTTGGCGGCCAGGCCGCTGCGCACGTCGAAGCGGTAGCTGTCCAGCCGCGCGCCGGCCACGGTGCGGAAGGCGTCGTTCCAGCGCGTGTCGTTCTCGATGTACAGGCCCAGGCTGGATTCGACGATGTGATCCTGCCGCACGTCCGACAGCGTGCGCCGCGCCTCGGTGCGGTACAGGCCATTAAAGATATTATCGTTTTGAAGCTGCACGCCGACCGTGGTGGCCGTGTTGCCGGTGCCGGTGTGATGGTGCCAGCTATGGCTTGCATTCAGGCCGCTGGTCACGCGCCGGTCCGGCTGCGCGAACTGGTCGCCATGCACCGGATCGTCCATGAAGTAGGTGAAGTCGGAGTACAGGTCCAATTGGTTGGCGATGACGTAGGCGTTGACTTTGGACGCGCTGTCGTCGGTGGTGCGCCGCCACGCGCCGGACAGGCTGTAGCGGTGCGACTGCCCGCCATCGCCGGGATCGATGGCGTCGTTGCGGCCGATCTGGCCATCCTGCACCGCGCGCAGCGGAATCTGGTCGGTCGCGTTCCAATCGGCGTGGTAAGCCATCAGGCTGACGTTGAAGCCGTTGTTGGCATAGCCCTCGCTGTAGCGCAGCACGGCGTTCAGCTTCTGGTAATCGTCGGGATGGGTGAACGGCCCGTCGTTGTGCACCGTTTCGACGGCGTACAACAGGCTGCCGCGCTCCGTCTCCAGCGAATTGGCCAGCAGCGCGCGGCCATAGCCATGCTGCCCGGCCGAGACGCTGGCCACGCCCTGCAGCAGGCGATTGGCGTACACCACCGAGGCCGTGCCGGCGGAAGCGAAGTCGCCTTCCTCGGCGGAGTACGGGCCTTTCTTGTAGTCGAGGCGCACCGCCAGTTCGGGGATCAGGAAATTCAGGTCGGTCCAACCTTGTCCATGCGCGTGGCTGCGCTGGTTGACCGGCATGTCGTCGACGGTGGTGCGCAGGTCGGTGCCGTGATCGAGATTGAAGCCGCGCAGGTAAAACTGGTTGGCCTTGCCTTCGCCGCTGTGCTGGCTGACGATCAGGCCCGGCGCCGCTTCCAGCAGTTCGCCGGGACGATAGACGGTGCGCGCGGCCAGTTCCTGCTGGGTCACGGTGCCGGCGCTGGCGGCATCGGCCACGCCGAGTTGATTGGTGCGGGAGCCGTCGACCAGCACGCGCTGCAGGATCTGGTCGTCGGCGCGGGCCGCGCCCAGCGCCAACAGTAATGCCAGCTTAAGGGGCGACTTGATCGATGCTGTTCTGGTCGAAGAAGAGGGTTTGCAGCGGGCCATCGGTTTGCACGTTGACGGTGTTTCTTTGCGATGGCAGGAAGTCTATCAGCAAAGCGTTGTGGATATGGCTGCCTTTCGACAGCCTCACATGCGGGATCTCCTGGAAGATCACCACGCTGTCGGCATCGGCCTTGACGCCCACCCATTGCAGCGGCAGGCGCTTGCCATCCGGGCCGGTAATGACGAACTGCTTTTCCACGTAGCGGCGCAGTGGGGCTTTACTGTCCGCCTGGCCGAGGTCGAACGGCCGGCCATACAGGTTGGTCAGCAGCGCCGAAAGATCGTGCGCCGTGTAGGTGTGCACGATCTCGGTGCTGCCGGTGCGTGCGTTGTAGCTGATGTCGGCCAGGCCCATGTGGAAGTTATGGGCGCTGGCCGCCGTGCCGGCAAAGGCCAGCACGGCGGCTACCAGCAATCGCCACTGACGCAGCATGCGCATCATTCCGACGCGTCGCCTTTCGCGCCCTTGGCCTTCAGCGGCGTATTAAAGTCGCGCATCAGGTTGTTGCGGTCGCGTTCGGTCTTGAACAGTTCCAGGCGCGACTGCTGCACCTTGCGCGGCCAGGAATTGTTGGACGTGTCGATGTCGGCGGTTTCCAGGTAAGGGTCCTGGGTCAGGCCCACCATGGGCTCGTCGGTGACGATCAGCTTGGTGATCTTCTTCGGCGAGTAGCGCCATACTTCGGCCGGAATGCGCTCGATGTACTTCTTGCCGCTCTTGAGTTCAATCTCCAGGATCAGCGGCATCACCATGCCGCCCAGGTTGGAGAAGTCCACCAGGTACAGGTGCTTGCCCTGGTCCAGCAGCTTCTTCTCCCACGGTTCGAGTTTCTCCATCGCCTCGGCGTAGGTGTTGCGGTCCTTGTTGGTGACGGTGAACTCGTCGTGCTCGTTGTAGAAGTCCTTCAGCTCGGGATGCGAATCCAGGCGCTTGGGCAGGTCCTTGTTGCGCTGATCGGAGACGGAGGTCGGCAGCGCATCCTTCTGCGCCTTCTTCCACGCCTTTTCCTTTTCCGGATCCTTGGTGCTCACGCCGTATTCGCTGATGCCGTCGATGCTGATGTCGACCGGATCGGTGGTGTAGAACCAGCCGCGCCAGAACCAGTCAAGGTCGGTGCCCGAAGCGTCTTCCATGGTGCGGAAGAAGTCGGCCGGGGTCGGGCGCTTGAACTTCCAGCGGCGCGCATATTCGCGGAAGGCGTAGTCGAACAGGTCGCGGCCCAGGATGGTTTCGCGCAGGATGTTCAGGCCGGTGGCCGGCTTGGCATAGGCGTTGTTACCGAACTGCAGAACCGATTCCGAGTTGGTCATGATCGGATTCTGGTTCTTGGAGCGCATGTAGTCGACGATGTTGCGCGGCTCGCCGCGGCGCGACGGGTAGTTGTTTTCCCACGCCTGCTCGGCCAGGTACTGCACGAAGGTGTTCAGGCCCTCGTCCATCCAGGTCCACTGGCGCTCGTCCGAGTTGATGATCATCGGGTAGTAGTTGTGGCCTACCTCGTGGATGATGACGCCGATCAGGCCATACTTGGTCTGCTGCGACCAGGTGAGGGCGCCGGTCTTCTTGTCCTTGGTCGGACGCGGGCCGTTAAACGAGATCATCGGGTATTCCATGCCGCCCACCGGGCCGTTGACCGAAATCGCGGTCGGATACGGATAGTCGAAGGCGTACTTGTTGTACTGGTCGATGGTGTGGATGATGGCCTGGGTGGAGTATTTGCCCCACAGCGGATTGCCTTCCTTCGGATAGTAGGACATCGCCATCACGTCGGTGGAATCCTTCTTGAAGCCCTGCGCATCCCAGATGAACTTGCGGCTGGACGCCCAGGCGAAGTCGCGCACATTGGATGCCTTGAAGCGCCAGGTCTTGGTGCCGCTGGCGTGCGCCTTCTCGGCCCTGGTGGCTTCTTCCTGGCTGACGATGACCACCGGCGCGGTCGCGGTGCGGGCCTTGGCCAGGCGCTCGCGCTGGGCGGCGGTCAGCACGTCGTTGGGGTTTTGCAGTTCGCCGGTGGCGCCGACGATGTGGTCGGCCGGGACGGTCAGTTGCACGTCGAAGTCGCCGAATTCCAGCGTGAATTCGCCGGAACCCAGGAACTGCTTGTGCTGCCAGCCGTAGACGTCGTAGTAGGCCGCCATGCGCGGATACCACTGGGCGATCTCGAACAGGTCGTTCTTGTCTTCGTCGAAGTGCTCGTAGCCGGAACGGCCGCCCAGCACCAGTTGCTCGTTGATGTTATACGACCAATCGATATTGAAGACATAGGTCTCGCCCGGCTTCAGCGGCGTCGGCAGCTCGATGCGCATCATGGTGCGGTTGACCGTGTGCTTGAGCGGCTGGCCGCCGGCGCTGACGTTCTTGATGTTGAAGCCGCCGTCGAACTCGCGGCCGGCCAGGATGCTGCGCATCCCTTCGAACTTGTAGCCTTCTTCCGGATTGGTCTTGGTCCAGGCTTCGCGCGAAGGCTGGGTCAGCATCATGCGCGCGTCGGAATCCTTCTTGTAGATGTTCTGGTCCAGTTGCACCCACAGGTAGGTCAGGGTGTCGGGCGAATTATTGTGATAGGTGATCTGCTCGCTGCCGGTGATGGCGCGCTTGGCTTCGTCCAGCGACGCGCTGATGGTGTAGTCCGCGCGCTGCTGCCAGTAGGCGTGGCCGGGCGCACCGGAAGCGGTACGGTAGGCGTTGGCGGTCGGGAGCAGTTCTTCGAGCTGGCGAAACTTGTCATCGAACGGCTCCGCCGCGAAGGCGGAAGCGGCAAGGCAAACGGCCATGAAACCTATTGTTTTACGCATTGTAGTCCCCTGAATTTTTCTAAAGGAAAGAAAAGGGGTAGTGTATAGCAGGATTTCAAAGAATTACCTGCGGATGCAAAAAAATACAGACGAAACATCAGGTAGTTTCAGGATTTGCCCATTATTTGTTCAGTGTTTTGCCACAGTTTCCTGAAATTTATAATGTTCGTCATCCGTGGCCGTGATGGCAGTCGGCGGCACGTCCAGTTGCATCAGGCGCGAGCCGGGACCGGCGCTGGCTTGCGGCCATTCGGGCAGGCCGGCGCCGTTCGGATTGCCGGTCTTGATGAAGTTGGCGAAGTAGTCCTGCATCTGCTTGGACAGCGCATAGTCGTCGGCGGTCCAGGCATAGACCTTGTTGCCGACCAGGTTGCCCAGCGCGTATTCGATCTCCACCGAGTGGCCGGCGCCGGTCTGTCCGGGACGCGGGCGGCTGTAGTAATAACGGTAGACCGGCTTGCCGCTGGTGCGGGCATGGGTGTCCAGCCACTTCCAGGTGCTGTAGGCGATGAAGCGGTCGCCGGCCAGCGCGGTCGCGGCCGCGATGACGTCGCCGCTGTAGGCTTGCGCTGCGGCGTCGGCGCGGTCGCCGTACAGTTTCTTCAGCGCGGCGGCGAAGTTTTGCGGCGTCGGTTCGGCTCCCTCCAGGATTTGCATCCAGTAGCCTTCCTGCGAATTCCAGCCGGCCAGCAGCGGCACGCGGGCCTGTTCGCCGGCGCTGTACATCTCCACCGGCGAGCGCTGGATCACGTAGCCGTCCTGGATATCGCCGAATCCCTTGCCTTGTTTCTTTTGCTCCTCCAGCAGTTGCTGGGCGGGCAGGGCGCGCAGGGCGGCCAGCGAAGTCGCGCCTGCCGCCGCGGCGAATTCGGCGCCCCGTCGTTCAGCCTCGCGCAGCGGAATCGGCGGCTCCAGGTCGAGCAGCGAACCGCTTTCACCGATGGCGCCGGCGAAGGTGCCCCTGGCCATGGGATTGATCATCTGCGCGCTGACCGAGAACGAGCCGGCCGATTCGCCGGCGATGGTCACGCGCTTGGGATCGCCGCCGAAGGCCGCGATATTCTTCTGCACCCATTGCAGCGCGGCCGCCTGGTCCATCAGCCCGTAATTGCCGGACGCGTGATGGGCCGATTCCTTCGTCAGCTCAGGATGGGCGTAGAAGCCGAACACGTTCAAACGGTAGTTGACGGTCAGCGTGACGATGCCCTTGGCCGCCATCGCTTCGCCGTCGTAGCGCGGCTCGGAACCGTCGCCGGCCTGGAAGCCGCCGCCGTAGAAATAGACCAGCACCGGCAGCTTTTCCCTGGCCGACCTGGCCGGCGTCCACACGTTCAGGTACAGGCAGTCTTCGCTGATGCCGTCGGAACGGAACACCATGTCGCTGAACAGCGGCAGTTGCATGCAGCGCGCCGCGAAGTGGTCGGCCTTGCGCAGCGCCTTCCATTTACGGGCGGGCTGCGGCGCCTTCCAGCGCAACTGGCCGACCGGCGGCGCCGCGTAGGGTATGCCCTTGAACGACTTGACGCCCGACGCTTCCTGCACGCCTTCCACCACGCCGGTGGCGGTGGCGGCCCGCGGTGCGGCGGCGCCGAGGTTGGAGAAGGAGAGGAGGCTGGAACCGACGAGCAGCAGACCGAGTGTCTTCATGGGCGTTTGCGATGCAGTTGAAAGAGCATCGACTATATCGCAAAACACTGGCGTTGCGGCCCGGTCGCCTGCACGCCGAACGCGGCGCCTGGCGGCGCTTGCGCGCCGCAGGCGTCCTTACTTGACCTTGCCGATCTTGGTGGACGGACGCAGGCGTGGCGCGGCGTCGGACTGTCGGCGTATCAGGCTATATTCCATGACGTGGTGCTCCGGCTCCTCCGGCGCGCCGTTGCGCTGGGCGCGGATTTGGCGCACCAGGAATTGCACGGCTTCTTCCGCCATCGTGGTGATCGGCTGGCGCACGGTGGTCAGCTCGGGCCAGATGGTGGTGGCCAGCGCGGTATCGTCGAAGCCGGCCACGGTCAGGTCGCCCGGCACGTCCAGGCCGAGGCGATGGGCGATGGCGACCACCGCGGCCGCCATGTCGTCGTTGCTGGCGAAGACGGCGGTGGGGCGCTGCTCCAGGTTCAGCAAAGTCTCCGCCGCATCCAGGCCGGAACGGTAGGTGAACAGGCCCTGCACGATCAGCTCGGGCGAATTCTGCACATGCTTGTCGGCGATGGCGGCCTTGTAGCCGGCCAGGCGGCGCGCGCTGGCGCTCTGGTTCGGGTGGCCGATGACGAAGCCGATGCGCTGGTGGCCCAGCGCGATCAGGTGGCTGGTCATGGCGTAGGCGGCTTCGTAGTCGTCGATGCTGACGCCGCCCACGCGGGCGTCCGGCTGGCCGCAGGCGACGGTGACGGCCGGGGTGCCGGAAGCGGCGATCAGGTCGATCAGGTTTTTGGCGTCGCACAGCGGCGGCGGCAGGATGATGCCGTCCACGCCGTTGGCGATCAGGCGGCGCGCCTGTTCGACGCCTTCCTCGGCCTCGCACTTCTCGACCACCAGTTGCACGTTGTTGGGGCTGGCCTGGTTCAGCAGGCCGACCAGGAATTCGCTCAGGTAGCCTGCGCTGGGATTGGAGTACAGGAAGCCGACGCGGATCGGGCGCGAGCCGGCCAGCCGGCGCGCGGCCTGGTTGGGAACGTAGTTGAGGGCGGCGACTGCGGCGTCAACGCGTTGACGGGTTTTTTCGCGAACGTTGGTGTCGCCGTTCATCACGCGCGATACAGTCATGGGCGAGACGCCGGCCAGTTTGGCCACATCGGCCATGGTTGGCGCCTGCGAGCGGCTTTCCACGGCCGCGACGGGCGCCGGTTTCACCTTATTTTTAGTCATCTGCCTTGGTAATCTCGATAAGAATATCAGCCATATTCAACCCCGGACTGTACCACAAGCGTAAGCCCGCCGGGGCAACATCGCCCCGGCCGGCCCGATTTTATCGCACCAACGTGGCCGCTCAGCCGTGTCCCGGCGCGTACGGGTAGCGCAGGCCCTTGTAGTAGGACAGCGGATGGGCCGGCGGCTGCACGCCGTCCGGCAGCGGCAGGCCCGAGACGGACTGGAAATAGGCGATGCAGGCGTCGCGCCACAGGACCGCGTTGGCCATCTGGCGCTGCAGCCGTTGCGCCACTTCGGCATGGCGGCGGGCGTCGATCAGCGGCTTGAGCGCCATCCAGCGCGTGTACAGCATGTTGGATTCGGCCACGCCCCTGTCGTACCGGCCCACCAGTTCGGCCCACAGCGTGCGGCCCGACGGCATTACATAAGTCCATGGCAGATGGTGGAACCACAGCAGGTACTTCTCCGGCGTGGTGTGGGGATCGGCGTACTGGCGCGCGATCTCCGGCGCGTACTGGGCCAGCGCGTTGGTGCCGCTGGCGCTGCGGTCGAAGCCGATGCCGTTGCGGTCGGCGCGGTGGTAATAGACCGGGTTCCAGTCGGGACGCGCCAGGTCGTCCACCCATGGCGCCGGGCCGAAGTGGTGGCCGGTGCCCATGATGTGGTGCAGGCCCAGCGGCGTCATGTAATCGACCACGGCTTCGCGCGACAGCATCAGCATGTCGACGATGGGGCCGACCACGCGCGGGTCGGGGCTGAAGGTCAGGGCAGCCCACTCGGCGGCGATGTCGCGCGACGAGGCTTGCGGATCCCAGGCCAGGCGGCCGTAGGCGTACCAGTTGGCCTGGTCGAAGTGGGAGCCGGTCCAGTTGCGGTCGCTGCCGATGTTGGCCACGCCGGCCATGCCGCTCAGCGTCTCCGCCACGCGGCCTTGCGGCGTGTGGGTGTCGCTTTCCAGCGTTTCCTCGAACAGCGCGCCGAGGTAGGCCATGTCGGTGGAGTAGCCCAGGTATTCCTTGGTGACCTGGAATTCCATCATCAGCGGCGTCTTCGGCATGGCGCCGAACAGCGGGTGGAAGGGTTCGCGCGGCTGGAAGTCGATGGCGCCGTTCTTCACCTGCACCAGCACGTTGGCCGCGAACTGGCCGTCCAGCGGCTTGAACTCGTCGTAGGCCTGCTTGGCGCGGTCGGTGGCGGCGCCGGCGCCCGGCGCGTAGACGAAGGCGCGCCACATCACGATGCCCTTGTGCGGCGCCAGCGCGGCAGCCAGCATGTTGGCGCCGTCGGCGTGGGTGCGGTGGTAGTCCTGCGGACCCGGCTGGCCTTCGGAATTGGCCTTGACCAGGAAGCCGCCGAAATCGGGGATGGCCCGGTAGATTTCATCGGCCTTGCGCCGCCACCAGGCCGCCACTTCCGGCGACAGCGGATCGGCAGTGGCGGTTTCGTGCAGTTCCAGCGGGGTGGAGAAGCGCGCCGACAGGTAGACCTTGATGCCGTAAGGGCGCAGCACGTCGGCCACGGCGGCGGCCTTGGCGATGAAGGGCGCGGTCAGCACTTCCGGCTTGGAGTTGACGTTGTTGAGCACCGTGCCGTTGATGCCCAGCGAAGCGTTGGCGCGGGCGTAGTCGGTGTAGCGATGATCCACGATCTCGGGCAGGGCCCACCAGTCCCAGATCGATTCGCCGGCGTAGCCGCGCTCCACCGTGCGGTCCAGGTTGTCCCAGTGGTTCAGCACGCGCAGCGACAGCCGGGGCGCCGAGACGGCATCGGCCACGGCGCCGTCCTTACCGATGGCGGCGGCGCGCAGCCAGGCGTAGGTCCCGTGCAGCAGGCCGATGTCGGTGTTGGCGGCGATCAGGCTGACGTTGTGGCCCTGCAGGCGGACGTGGCGCAGCACGTAGCCTTCGTCGCCGGCCTGGGCCAGGTCGGCTGGCGGCACGGCGCTGGCCAGTTGCGGCAGGCGGGCCGGCGTCGCCAGCACCAGTGCGCCGTCGGCGATGCGCGTGGCGACCGCCGGGGCGTCGCCCAGCATGCCGGCCAGGCCGGCGTGCAGTTCATCCAGCGCAGCCTGGGAGGTCGCGGTGGCGGCGCCGGGCAGCACGATGCTGCGGGCCTGCGCCCGCACCTGGGCCTGGGCGCTGTGCGCCAGCGGGCGATAGCGCAACCACAAATCGTAGCCGTCTTCGTCGGCCGCAAAAGTGGCAGCAGTAAGGGATAGCAGCAGCCAAGCAAGGGCGGCCTTGAGGAAAAAACGCATCATGTCTCCGGTTTATGGTAGCGTAACCATTTTTATTATGCCACGCAAAATTAAAAGAGGAGTGAGACGATGACGATTTCCCGCCGTAGCATGCTGGGCCTGCTGGCCGCAGGCAGTGCGCTGCCGTTTGCCGGGGCGTTGGCCGCCGCCGGGAAGCCCGAACCGCTTAAAGTGCTGGGCCAGCGCAAGGGCCTACGGGTCGGCAATGCGATCGGCGGGCGCGATTTCCGCGATCCGGCTTACCGCGCCCTGATGGCGCGCGAGTGCAATATGCTGGTGGCCGAGAACGAGGGTAAGTGGCAGGCGCTGGAACCGCGTCCCGGCCAGTATAACTTCGGGCCGGCGGACGAGCTGTATGCCTGGGCGAAGCAGGAGGGCATGCAGGTGCGCGGGCATAACCTGGTCTGGCAGGCTGAGAAGTGGTTGCCCAGGTGGGTGAATGAATACGACTTCGGCACGCAGCCGGCGCAGGCGGCCGAGCAACTGCTGCGCCGGCATATCGCGGCGGTATGCGGGCATTTCGGCGATGCGGTCTACAGTTACGATGTGGTCAACGAGGCGGTCGATCCGGCGACGGGCGAGTTGCGCGCCAACGCGCTGACGCGGCGCTTGGGCGCGGTGGAGCAGATCGACCTGGCGTTCCGCCTGGCGCGCGAGCATGCGCCGGGCGCGCAACTGGTCTACAACGACTACATGCGGCCGGATCTGGGCAGCGCCAAGCACCGGGCCGGCGTGTTGAAGCTTCTGCACGATCTGAAGTCGCGCGGCTCGCCGGTGCAGGCGTTGGGGCTGCAGAGCCACATCGGTTCCTGGGATGAACTGGGCAGCGGCCCCCGTTATCAGCAGGAATGGCGCAGCTTCCTCGATGAAGTCACCGGCATGGGGCTGGATTTGCTGGTGACGGAGTTCGACGTCAATGACCGCAAGCTGCCGGCGGATATCGCCGTGCGCGATGCCGGCGTGGCGGCGTTGGCCAAGGATTACCTGGATGTGACGTTCAGCTATCCGCAGTGCCGGGATTTTCTGATGTGGGGGATGGCGGATAATTTCAGTTGGTTGCAGGGGTGGTACGAAGCGCCGCGCACGGACGGGGTGAAAATGCGTCCGACGCCGTTCGACGCGGAATTGCGCGCCAAGCCGCTGCGGGATGCCATCGCGGTCGCAATCGAGGCTATGCCGCCGCGGGATACCATCGCGGCCGCAATCGAGGCCATGCCGCCGCGGGATACCATCGCGGCCGCAATCGAGGCCATGCCGCCGCGCGCCGCCTGAGGCGTTCTCACGCCGCCTCCCCGCCGTCACTCCCGCGCAAGCGGGAGTCCATGCTGAGCTGGCGTTCCATGGATTCCCGCGTGCGCGGGAATGACGGGGTAGGTGCGCGGGCGACGGCTTATGCCCCCGCGACAGCCTATGCTCTCGCGACAGCTTATGCTCTCACGACAGCTTATGCTCCGCCACGGCTTAAGTCTCCGCGATGGCTCGTGTTTCCGCGCCGGCTTATGCTCTCGCGACAGCTTATGCCCCGCGCCGGCTTATGTCCCCACACCGGCTAATGTCCGGGCGACGGGTTATTGCCGCGGGCTTTCCGGCGGGCCGAGGTAGCTGGCCTTTTCGCCGCCGGCGTCGATCACCAGCTTTTGCAGCACCACGCCCGGATCCACCGCCCAGAACTTCAGCGCATGCTTGCCGGCCGCCGCGATCTGGTGGCTGGATGCCAGCACCGTCGCGCCGTCCGACACGCTGCGCTCCCACGCCTTTTCGCTGGCGTCCGCATGCATGTTGACGATCTGCGGCGCCTCGTCGTCGAACGACACGGCATAGCGCAAACCCTGGCCCGGCTGGAATTTCTGCGTCGGCGCCAGGGTCGCCTCCACCTTCACCTTGCCCGCGCTGAACAACTGCACATCGTATTCCAGCCGCATCGCAGGCTGCCCATCGGCCGGCGCATCCACCGGCAAGGTCGTCATGCCGGACAGGGTGCGACCGTGATCCGGCACGCGCAGCCAGGTGCGCTGGCCCGCAGGCACGGCGCGCGCGTAATGCTCGGCCTCGATGGCCACCACGCCGCCAGTCTCGATAAAGCCCTTGAGCGCCGCGCTGCCGGCCGGTTTGCGCACCGGCACCCGCACCGTGGTCTTGCTGCCGTTCGGCCCCGATACCGTCAGCGTCGCATGATCCACGCCGTCCGGCACGTCGGTCCAGCGCGCATCGATCCGCACACGCTGCTCGCGCTGCACCTTGCCCTTGGGCTGATCGATCACGACCCAGGGCTGGTCCGCCGTCACCGAGTAGTCGAAGGCTTGCGAACCGCGATTGAACACCTCGATAAACCGCGCCCGCTTCTCGAACAAATCCAGCGCCGGCAGCGACAGGGCATTGCCGCCTGGCCCGGGCCAGGCCTGCGCGCTGCCTTCCACGGCCACGCCCATGTCAGCCTCATTCGGCACCTGGATCTCGGTCACGGCAGGCATGACGTTACGCGGCGGCTCGTTCCAGTAGGTGTAGCCCAGGTGCGTCTGCGACATCATGTGGTTCCACTTGCCGCCGCTGACGTCCTCGTGATAACGCCGCACCAGTTCCGCATCTTCCGCGAACAGCGCGCGCGCGCGGGCCGCCAGGTCGTTGGTGGATGCGCGGCCTTGCAGTCCGTACAGCCTGTTCATCCCGGCAGTCACGTACAGCTCGTTGACCACCGCGCCGGCCTTGGCCGGGTACAGCACCAGTTGATAGAAGGCGTCGCGCTTGTCGGCGGGCAGGGCGGCGTAAATCTTTTCCGCCCGCGCCGCGATCGACTTGTACTCGTCGACGATGCGCGCCGCCTCGTTGTAGTTCACCAGGCTGTAGGTGGTCGGCTCCAGTTGCTCCGGCTTGCGGCGGCCGTTGTACTTGGCGTACTTGGCAACGATGTCCGCAATCTCGTCCGCATGTTCAGGGCCGAACTCGCGGCCGGCCCACAGCTTCAGGTAATCCGGCAGCCGCTCGGCCGGCCAGGCGGCGGGATTCCAGGCGTAGGTGAGGAAGAACTCGATCGGCACTTCCATCGGCTTCAGGTCGCCGACGTTCACGATCCACAGTTTGTTGGCCTGGTACTGCCAGGCCAGGTGCATCTGTTCCCACACCTTGGGCAGCGGCGTGTCGTTGATCCACTTGTAGGAACGCGGGCCGCCGACGTAATCGAAGTGATAGTAAATGCCCGCGCCGCCTGTGCGCTTGCGTTCTTCCGGCGTCGGCAGGCGGCGGATATTGCCCCAGTTGTCGTCGCACCACAGCAGCGTCACGTCGTCCGGCACGCGCATGCCTTGTTCGTAGTATTCCTGGACTTCCTTGTACAGCGCCCACACCTGCGGCACCTTGCTCACGTCCGGATTGATCTCCTTCGCGATGATGCCGCGCTGGTCGGCGACGATGCGCTCCAGCAGGCTGACGTTGGCGTCGCGCGACATTGGCTCGTCGCCGTCGCCGCGCATGCCGATGGTGATGAGCTTTTCCTGACCCTGCGAGGCGCGCAAGCCCTGGGTCCAGAATTCGCGCAGGGCGTCGCCGCTGCGGTTGTAGTCCCACGGCTTGCCGCCGCCGTAGCGGCGCCATTCGTCGTGCGCGCGCATCATGGGTTCGTGATGGGAGGTGCCGATCACCACGCCGTAGTCGTCGGCGGTCCTGCCGTTCAGCTTATCGTCGTCGTAGAAAGCCTCGCCCCACATGGCCGGCCACAGGTAATTGCCGCGCAGGCGCAGTATCAGCTCGAAGACTTTTTCGTAGAACTGGTGATTAAAGCCGCCATAGCGCTGCTTGGCCCAGCCGGTCAGCGCCGGCGCTTCGTCGTTGAGGAAGATGCCGCGGTACTGCACCACCGGGGCATCGTTGACGGCGGCTGGCGCGGAGGCATACACCTCGGCGTGCTTGGCGGCCGGCACGTCGGCCCACCAGTTCCACGGCGAGACGCCGATCTGCTCCGACATCTCATAGATGCCGAAGATGGTGCCGCGCTTGTCGCTGCCCGCGATCACGAGCGCGCGCTCAACGCCCGGCAGCGGATTGCGCAGGGTCTGCACCTGCCAGCCTTCCCACTTGCCCTTGATGGCAGAGACATCCAGCTTCCCGGCCTGCACCAGTTGGTCGATCAGCGCGCTCTTGCCGACCGTGCCGATGATGACCACGTCGGCGCCGGCAGGCTTGCCGTCTTTCGCCAGGCTGGCCTTGGCCGCGCTGACACGGGCGATGTCGGCCTGCAGGTCGCCGGCCGCGCGTATCACGCCGGGATAGTCGGCCGGATCGACGTACAGCCGGGCCGCGTGGCCCGCGTGCGCCAGCGCCACGGCCTCGGCGGGTGGATGATCGAACCAGGCCAGTTGTTTCTGGCCCAGCGCCTGTGCCGGCAGCACAGGGGAAAGCAGGGCAGCCAGCAGGGCGCCGACTGCAAGGTGGTGTTGTCTCATCTAGTTTTATTTTTCCAGTGGCTGATAGTCGAACCATGCGAAGTCCGCGGGCGGCATGGACTGCTGCCCGGCGCCTTCGGCGTACATGCCGATGAAGACGCCGGTGAATCCGCCCGCCGCTTCCGACGACAGGGGCGCGGTGGGCAGTTCGCCTATCGCCTTGAGCGGCGCGCCGGCGCCGCCGTAGCTGAACGCATAGTGATCGGGCGACGACACGACCTGCAGCACGACGGGGCCGGCCGGCAGCTCGGCCGATGCCTTGAGCGAGGTCACGCCGCGCACGCGCTCGACCAGTTCCACCCGGCGCTTGGGCGCGCCGATGACGCGCAATTCGTAGTAGTTCTTTTCGTTCTGCCGCAACACCAGGCCGGCCGTCTGCGTCGGCGCGGCAGGCGTGAATTCAAGCTGGGTGGCCGCGCGCATGCGCATGTGTTCCTGGCGCCGCGCCATGAAAGCCGGCTGCGCGACGTCGTCCATGGTCACGCTGCTGCCTTTCAGGCGCAGGTAGCCGGGACGCTCGCTCAGCGACCACAGGCCGTCGCCGGGACCGCGCAACTGCGCCCATTGCAGGCCGGGCTTCGCGCTATTGAAATCGTCGCGCACGGGTTCGTCCGGCCATGGCGCCGGGGACGGCAGGCCGGCTGCGGACATTTGCAGCGCCAGCGGCTGGCCGCCGTTGACCGTCAGCCAGCCCTGGTCGTTCCAGGCCACCGGCGTCAGCATGGTTTCACGGCCCAGGTGGTGCTGCTGCGCCACCGGGCGGATGCCCAGCAGCGTCATCCACCACTGGCCTTCCGGCGTTTGCACCAGGTCGCCGTGGCCGATGGCCTGCAGCGGCAGCTCGGGATGGCCGCGGTGGGTGATGATGGGATTGGCCGGGTTGGCGGTGAACGGTCCCCACGGCGACGACGCGCGCGCCATCGTCAGACTGTGGTTATACGAGGTGCCGCCTTCCGAAATCATCAGGTAATACTGGCCGTCGTGCTTGTACAGGTGCGGGCCTTCCGGCCAGACGCCGCCGGTGCCGGACCAGATCAGGCGCGGCCGCGCCAGCAGCTTGCCGGCCTTGAGGTCGATCTCGGCCTGGTAGACGCCGCCATGCTCGCCGCCGCCGTGGCGGGTGTAATAGACCTTGCCGTCATCGTCGAAGAACAGCGAAGGGTCCATGGCGAAGTCCGGATCGTTCAGCCACACCGGCTCCGACCATTCGCCGGCCGGGTCTTTGGTGTGGACGTAGAAGGCGCCGCCGCCCTCCATATTGGTGGTCACCATGTAGAACTCGCCGTCGTGGCAGCGCAGGGTAGGGGCGTAGATGCCCTGCGAGCTGCGCGTGTGCGCCAGCGGCAGTTGGCTGGTGCGGGTCAGCGCGTGGCCGACCTGGCGCCAGTGCACCAGGTCCTTGCTGTGGTAGATGGGCACGCCGGGGAAGTATTCGAAGCTGCTGGTGGCCAGGTAGTAGTCGCTGCCCATCCGGCAGATGCTGGGATCGGCGTGGAAGCCGCTCAGCACCGGGTTGCTGTAGGTCGCAGGCTGGGCGGACGCGGCCAGCGTCACGGCTGCCATCAATGCCGACAGTGCGGCGCGGGCCATCATCATTTATTACCTCCGCAGGAGTGCCGCAGCGCGGCCAGCGGCACGGCTTCCGCCAGGGCGCGGTAGCCGGCCAAGTTGGGGTGCAGGCCGTCGTTGTCGTAGGCCTTCTTCAGCAGCTTGGGCTGTTCGGGGTCGCGCAGGGCGGCGTCGAAATCGGCCACGGCGTCGAACACGCCGGCGTGGCGTATCCAGTCATTGAGCGCCAGGCGGTCCGCTTCGTTTTCTGCGGCCGGATGGTAGTAGTCGCTGCCCGAGTAGGGCGTCACGGTGGCGCCGATCAGGCAGATGCCGTGCGCGTGCGCGCGCTCGGCCAGTTGGCGGAAGGCCTGCTTCAAGTCGATCTGCAGTTGTGCGCGGTCGGCCGGCAGGTCCGGCGTGTTGCGGTGCATGCCGCCCATGTCGTTCACGCCGATCAGCACCAGCGCGTGGGTGACGCCGGCGCGCGACAGCACGTCGCGGTCGAAGCGCGCGGCCAAGTTGGTGCCCAAGCCGTCGCGCAGCATGCGCCCGCCGCCGATGCCGGCGTTGACCACGCCCAGCGCCAGCTTGTCCTGGCGCAGGCGCGCAGCCAGCACGTCGGTCCAGCGGTCGTTGCCGTCGGTGGTGACGCCGTAGCCGTCGGTGATGGAATCGCCGACCGCCACCAGCGCGCCCACTTTGCGCGGCGCCTGGACTTCCACGTCGCTCAGCGCGTACCAGTGGGTGATCTTGCCCGGATCCTGCCAGGCGGCGTCCATGACGTGGTTGCCGGCGGTGGTGAAGGTGGTAGTGCGCGCGCCGGGATGACCGGTCTGGCGCTCCGGCTCGGCCTTGAAGTAGAGCGACACGGCCAGGTCGGCGGCCGGCTGCACGTCCATCGCCACCGCGTCGCTATAGTATTCAGCGCCGGCCGGGATCATCACGCTGCTGCGGCCATCAAAGGTGAGCGGGTGGAGGGTAGGGGCCAGCACGTCGGCCTTGCCGGGCGCCTGCGCCAGCGCCACGCTGGCGCCTTCCACCAGCAGGGGCGCGGTGCCGTAGGCGTTGCTGATGCGGACCCGCAGGCGGCTGCCGCCCAGGGAGAGATGCACGATCTGGCGCAGGCTGGCGTCACGCCAGTTTTCTACCGCTAGTTGGTTATTTGACTCAACCAATTGTTGCGCCGCACCCCAACTGGCGACCCAGTGTTGATCGGATGATAAGGCGGGAGCCGCCGTGGCGGCGCAAATGAAGCCGGCGCCGAGCAGGCAGGCGGCAAGCGCGGAACGCAGTCCGGCGCTGAAAGCGTGTTGACTTGATCGCATAAATCCTTCACACTCATAAAATGTTAGCGCTATTCATTTTAGGGTAATCAGATGGTACATGCAACAAAATCCCCAGGGGCCGCAAGTCCGGTAGTCGCGGACGAGCGCGCGGTTCCCATGGCGGGGTTTGACGGCATGCTGCTTGATCTGTGCGGCGCGCATGCGCCGTATTTCCCCCACTCCGCCGTAGCAGGCGTGGACCGCATCGTAGCGGCCCATGCACTGTGCAAACCTCGCCTGGGCCGCTGCGCGCACCCCGGCCCTTGAGACAAGGATCATCATGCAAAACTCCCTGAAGCACGCGCCTGCCGAGGCGCACCTCCCCCACGACCTGCCGGACGCGCTGCTGGTCGGCCGCGTATGGCGCGCTGACGTCAACGGCCCGAGCGTGGTCGTGGTGCGCAACGGCGAAGTATTCGACATCACCGCCCTGGCGCCGACCGTATCCGATCTGCTGGAGCGCGAAGACCTGGTCGCCTTCGCCCGCAGCGCCGCCGGCGAATCGCTGGGCCGCGTGGAAGCGCTGATCGAGACCGCGCTGAAAAACGAGGAATCCACCGCGCCGCGCCTGCTGGCGCCGGCCGACGTGCAGGCCATCAAGGCTTGCGGCGTGACCTTTGCGGTCAGCCTGCTGGAGCGCGTGATCGAGGAACAGGCCGGCGGCAACCCGGCCAAGGCCGACGAGCTGCGCAAGACGCTGCTGCAGGATATCGGCGCCGACCTGTCGGCCATCAAGCCCGGTTCGCCGGAAGCGGAAAAGCTGAAGCAGCAGTTCATCGCGCGCGGCGCCTGGTCGCAGTACATGGAAGTGGGCATCGGCCCTTACGCCGAAGTGTTCTCGAAATCGCAGCCGATGTCGGCGGTCGGTTTCGGCGCGGACGTGGGCCTGCACCCGGAATCGAAGTGGAACAACCCTGAGCCGGAAATCGTGCTGGCCGTGAACAGCCGCGCCCAGGCCGTCGGCGCCACCCTGGGCAACGATGTCAACCTGCGCGACATCGAGGGCCGCAGCGCGCTGCTGCTGGGTAAAGCCAAGGACAACAACGCCTCCTGCGGCCTGGGCCCGTTCATCCGCCTGTTCGACGAGCGCTTCACCATCGACACCGTGCGCAACGCCGAGCTGCGCCTGGTGATCGAAGGCGCGGAAGACGAGTTCCGCCTGGACGGCGAGAGCCGCATGCGCGAAATCAGCCGCGACCCGCTGGACCTGGTGTCGCAGACCTGCGGCGCGCACCACCAGTACCCGGACGGCTTCATGCTCTTCCTGGGCACCATGTTCTCGCCGATCAAGGACCGCGGCGCGCAGGGCGCCGGCTTCACCCACAAGCTGGGCGACCGCGTCACCATCAGCACCGCCGCGCTGGGCGCGCTGGTCAACCATGTGCAGCGCAGCGACCAGGTCGCACCGTGGACCTTCGGCGTCCGCGCCCTGTACCGCAACCTGGCGCAGCGCGGCCTGCTGCGTTGATTTAACGAACACTCTGGAGAAAATAGAAGATGGCTCACTCGCTGGAAAAAAAGCCCCTGGTTTTTGCGACCTACCCTGACCTCGCCGGCAAGCGCGTATTGATTACGGGCGGCGGCACCGGCATCGGCGCCGGCATCGTGGAAGCCTATGTGCAGCAAGGCTCCCAGGTGTTCTTCCTTGATATCGCCGAACAGGAGTCGCGCCAGCTTGAAGCCAGCCTGGCCGGCGCCAGGGTCGCGCCCAAGTTCTTCAAGTGCGACCTGACCAACCTGGACGAACTGGCCCAGGTATTCGCACGGATCGAGAAGGACTACGGTTCCATCGATGTCCTGATCAACAACGCGGCCAACGACCACCGCCACAAGGTGCAGGAAGTCACTCCGAAATACTGGGACGACAGCATCGCCGTCAACCTGCGCCACCAGTTCTTCTGCGCGCAGGCCGTGGCGCCCGGCATGAAGAAGGCCGGCGGCGGCGTGATCCTGAACTTCGGTTCGATCTCCTGGCACCTGGCGCTGCCGGAACTGTCGCTGTACATGACCGCCAAGGCCGGCATCGAAGGCCTGACCCGCGGCCTGGCGCGCGACCTCGGCCCGGACGGCATTCGCGTCAACAGCGTGATCCCCGGTTCGGTGCGCACGCCCAAGCAGATGGCCCTGTGGCACACGCCGGAAGGCGAGCAGGCGATCCTGAACGCCCAGTGCCTGCACGAGCGCATCGATCCGGAAGACATCGCCGCCATGGCGCTGTTCCTGTCCTCGGACAACGCCCGCCGCTGCTCCGGCCGCGATTACTTCGTCGACGCGGGATGGTACGGCGCATGAGCCTCTACCAGCCTGCGTGCATCTGGTCGCTCGGTGCGACCCTGGGCGAAGGACCGGTCTGGCATGCCGAAGACAAGGCCCTGTACTTCGTCGACATCAAGCAGCGCGCGATCCACCGCTGCGCGGAAGACGGCGGCCGCCGCCAGAGCTGGACGGTGCCCGCCGAAGTGGGCTTCGCCCTGCCCATGCACGGCGGCGATTTCGTCTGCGGCCTGCCGGGCCGCCTGGAGCGCTTCTCCTTCGAGACGGGCGAACTGACCACCATGCAGGAACTGGAGTCCGACCTGCCGGGCAACCGCCTGAACGACGGCTACGTGGACCGCCACGGCAGCCTGTGGTTCGGCTCCATGGACAACGCCGAGGAGGCGCCCAGCGGTTCGCTGTACCGCCTCAGCGACGGTCACCGCCTGCTGCGCATGGACAGCGGCTACGTCATCACCAACGGCCCCTGCGTCAGCCCGGACGGCCGTACCTTCTACCATACCGACACGCTGAAGAAAATCGTCTATGCTTTCGACCTGGACGAGAAGGGCGAACTGTCGAACAGGCGCGAATTCATCCGCATCGCAGGCAGCGGCTACCCGGATGGCACCGCGGTGGACGCCGACGGCGCGCTGTGGATAGGCCTGTTCGGCGGCGCGCGCATCGAGCGCTACTCGGCAAGCGGGGAACTGCTGGACACCATCCCCATGCCGTGTTCGAATATCACCAAGGTGGCGTTCGGCGGCGCGGATTTGCGCACCGTATTCGTCACCACGGCCCGCAAGGGCCTGACGGCTGAAGAACTGAGCCGGGAGCCGCTGGCGGGAGGCATCTTCAGCTTCCGCGTGGCCTCGCCGGGACAACTGCAACATCTCTACACACCAGGACAGGCATTATGAGCAACCAACCGCGCCGCTACCGTTCGCAAGACTGGTTCGACAATCCAGACCACATCGACATGACCGCGCTCTATCTCGAGCGCTTCATGAATTACGGGATCACGCCCGAGGAGCTGCGCTCCGGCCGCCCCATCATCGGCATCGCCCAGTCGGGCAGCGACATCAGCCCTTGCAACCGCATCCACCTGGAGCTGGCCAAGCGCGTGCGCGACGGCATCCGCGACGCCGGCGGCATCGCCATGGAATTCCCGCTGCACCCCATCTTTGAAAACTGCCGCCGCCCGACCGCCGCGATCGACCGCAACCTGGCCTACATGGGCCTGGTCGAGATCCTGCACGGCTACCCGATCGACGCCGTGGTGCTGACCACCGGCTGCGACAAGACCACGCCGTCGCAACTGATGGCTGCCGCCACCGTGGACATCCCGGCCATCGTGCTGTCCGGCGGTCCCATGCTGGACGGCTGGCTGGACGGCGAGCTGGTAGGCTCGGGCGCCGCCATCTGGAAGGGCCGCAAGCAACTGGCGGCCGGCAAGATCGACAACGAGAAGTTCCTGGAAATCGCGGCCGCCTCGGCGCCGTCCGCCGGCCACTGCAACACCATGGGCACCGCATCGACCATGAACGCCATCGCCGAAGCGCTGGGCATGTCGCTGACCGGCTGCTCGGCGATCCCGGCGCCGTACCGCGAGCGCGGCCAGATGGCGTACGAGACCGGCAAGCGCATCGTGGAAATGGCCAAGCAGGACATCCGTCCTTCGCAGATCCTGAGCCGCGACGCCTTCCTGGACGCGATCGTGGTCAACGCCGCCATCGGCGGTTCCACCAACGCCCAGCAGCACATCGTGGCCATGGCCCGCCATGCCGGCGTCGAACTGAAGTCCAGCGACTGGATGGAATACGGCCACAAGGTGCCGCTGCTGCTGAACATGCAGCCGTCCGGTAAATTCCTGGGCGAGCGCTTCCACCGCGCCGGCGGCGTGCCGGCCGTGATGTGGGAACTGGAACAGCAGGGCAGGCTGCGCTCCAAGCGCCTGACCGTGACCGGCAAGACCATGGCGGAAAACCTGGTCGGCCACGAGACCAACGACCGCGAAGTGATCTACCCGTTCAACGCGCCGCTGAAGGAAGACGCGGGCTTCTTCGTCCTGAAGGGCAATCTGTTCGACTTCGCCATCATGAAGACCAGCGTGATTTCGCCGGAATTCCGCCAGCGCTACCTGAGCACGCCGGGCAAGGAAAACATCTTCGAATCGCGCGCCATCGTGTTCGACGGTTCGGGCGACTACCACGACCGCATCAACGATCCGTCGCTGAACATCGACGAGAACTGCATGCTGGTGATACGCGGCGCCGGTCCTATCGGCTGGCCGGGTTCGGCGGAGGTGGTGAACATGCAACCGCCTGATGCCCTGATCAAGCGCGGCATCAACTGGCTGCCGACGCTGGGCGACGGCCGCCAGTCCGGCACCTCGGACAGCCCGTCCATCCTGAACGCCTCGCCGGAATCGGCGGTGGGCGGCGGCCTGGCCTACATCCGCACCGGCGACACCGTGCGCGTGGACCTGAACGAAGGCAGTTGCAACATGCTGATCAGCGACGAGGAACTGGCCAAGCGCAAGGCCGAAGGCATCCCGCCGGTGCCGCCTAGCCAGACGCCGTGGCAGCAGTTGTATCGCTCCACGGTCGGCCAGATGGAGTCCGGCGCCTGCATGGAACTGGCGCTGGAATACAAGGATGTGGGCCATAACCTGGCGCGGCACAACCACTAAAAAAAATCAGACGGCGCATCACTAAAATCAACGGAGACAGAAATGAAGAAGATTGTAGCGAGCGCCGTCCTCGGCGCCATGTTGGCCCTGTGCGGCGGCGCTGCGCAAGCAGATGCCGCCCATCCGAAAATCGGGTTTTCCATCGATGACCTGCGCCTGGAACGCTGGGCGCGCGACCGCGACTACTTCACCGCCGAGGCGGAGAAGCAGGGCGCCAAGGTCTACGTGCAGTCGGCCGACGCCAGCGAGCAGCGCCAGATCGCGCAGATCGAGAACCTGATCTCGCGCGGCGTGGACGTGCTGGTCATCGTCCCTTACAACGCCACGGTGCTGAACAATGCCGTGCGCGAGGCGAAGAAGGCCAAGATCAAGGTGGTGTCGTATGACCGCCTGATCCTCAACGCCGACATCGACGCCTACATCTCCTTCGACAACGAGAAAGTCGGCGAACTGCAGGCGTCCAGCCTGGTCGCGCTCAAACCGAAGGGCAATTACTACCTGCTGGGCGGCGCGCCGACCGACAACAACGCCAAGGTGCTGCGCGAAGGCCAGATGAAGATCCTGCAGCCGCTGATCACCAAGGGCGACATCAAGGTGGTGGGCAGCCAGTGGGTCAAGGACTGGAGCGCTTCCGAAGCCCTGTCCATCGTTGAAAACGCGCTGACCGCCAACGGCAACAAGATCGACGCCGTGGTGGCCTCGAACGATGCCACCGCCGGCGGCGCCATCCAGGCGCTGGCCGCGCAGAAGCTGGCCGGCAAGGTGCCGGTGTCCGGCCAGGACGCCGACCTGGCGGCCGTCAAGCGCGTCATCGCCGGCACCCAGGCCATGACCGTCTACAAGCCGCTGAAAGTGATCGCCACCGAAGCGGCCAAGCTGTCGGTGGCGCTGGTGCGCAACCAGCCGGTCGCGTTCAATTCCACTTACCCCAACGGCATGAAGAACGTCAGCACGCTGCTGCTGACGCCGATCGCGCTGACCAAGGCCAATGTCGACCTGCTGGTCAAGGACGGCTTCTACACGAAAGCGCAGCTCGGCACGAACTAAGGAAGCCGCATGTCCGAATATCTTTTGGAGATGCGGAACATCGTCAAGGAATTTGGCGGTGTGCGCGCACTCAACGGCATCGACATCAAGCTCAGGGCCGGCGAGTGCGCCGGCCTGTGCGGCGAGAACGGCGCCGGCAAGTCCACCCTGATGAAGGTGCTGTCCGCGGTCTACCCGCACGGTAGCTGGGACGGCGAAATCCTGTGGGACGGCAAACCGCTGCAGGCGCAGTCGATCCGCGAGACCGAAGCGGCCGGCATCGTCATCATCCACCAGGAACTGATGCTGGTGCCCGAGCTGTCGGTGGCGGAGAATATCTTCCTCGGCAATGAGATCACGCTGCCCGGCGGCCGCATGGATTACGCGGCCATGAACCGGCGCGCCGAGGAACTGCTCAGGGAACTCAATATCCACGACGTCAACGTGGTGCTGCCGGTGAAGCAGTACGGCGGCGGCCACCAGCAACTGATCGAGATCGCCAAGGCGCTCAACAAGAACGCGCGCCTGCTGATCCTGGACGAGCCCTCGTCCTCGCTGACCGCGAACGAGATCGAGGTGCTGCTGAATATCATCCGCGCGCTCAAGGCCAAGGGCGTGGCCTGCGTGTACATCTCGCACAAGCTGGACGAGGTGGCGGCGATCTGCGACACCATCATCACCATCCGCGACGGCCGGCACATCGCCACCACGCCGATGACGGAGATGAATATCGACCGCATCATCGCGCAGATGGTGGGACGCGAGATGAACCAGTTGTACCCGCAACGCGCGCACACGCCGGGCGAGGTGATCTTCGAGGCGCGCAACGTCAGTTGCTACGACGTCGACAACCCGCAGCGCAAGCGCGTGGACAATATCTCCTTCCAGTTGCGGCGCGGCGAAATCCTCGGCATCGCCGGCCTGGTGGGCGCGGGGCGCACCGAGCTGGTGTCGGCCATCTTCGGCGCCTATCCGGGACCGTGCGAGGCGGAAGTCTGGCTCAACGGCAGCAAGCTCGATACCGCCACGCCGCTCAAGGCCATCCGCGCCGGCCTGGCCATGGTGCCGGAAGACCGCAAGCACCACGGCATCGTGCCCGACCTGGGCGTGGGTCACAACATGACGCTGTCGGTGCTGCAGGATTTCGCGCGCGCCACGCGCATCGACCAGGAGGCCGAGCTGGCCACCATCCGCAAGGAGATCGCCAGCGTCAAGCTGAAGACCTCCAGTCCCTTCCTGCCGATTACCGGCCTCTCGGGCGGCAACCAGCAGAAGGCCGTGCTGTCCAAGATGCTGCTGACCAAGCCGAAGATTCTGATACTGGACGAGCCCACGCGCGGCGTCGACGTCGGCGCCAAGTTCGAGATCTACCAGATGATGTTCGACCTGGCCAGCCAGGGCATGTCCATCATCATGGTGTCGTCGGAACTGGCCGAGGTGCTGGGCATCTCGGACCGCGTGCTGGTGATCGGCGAGGGCAAGCTGCGCGGCGATTTCGTCAACGATAACCTGAGCCAGGAGACCGTGCTGGCCGCTGCGCTGGACCAGCGCCGATGAGGAAGACCAATGAAGAGTAACAATATCAAGCAGTTGTTCACGCAGTACAAAATGCTGTCGCTGTTGATCGCGGTGGCGCTGATCTGGGCGTTCTTCAGCTACCACACCGACGGCGACTTCATCACGCCGCGCAACCTGTCCAACCTGATGCGGCAGATGGCCATCACCGGCATCGTCGCCTGCGGCATGTCGCTGGTGATCATCGCTGGCGAGATCGACCTGTCGGTTGGCTCGCTGCTTGGCCTGCTGGGCGGGATCGCGGCCGTGCTGGACGTGAACCACCACTGGTCGCTGCCGCTGACCCTGGCCGCCGTGCTGGCGGTGGGCCTGGCCATCGGCCTGTTCAACGGCGTGCTGACGGCCTACCTCAGCATCCCTTCCTTCATCGTCGGCCTGGGCGGCATGCTGGCCTACCGCGGCATCCTGCTGGGCGTGACCGGCGGCACCACCATCGCGCCGGTGTCGGACGACATGGTCTACCTCGGCCAGGCGTATTTGCCGCCGGTGTGGGGCGTGGCGCTGGGCGTCGCGCTGTTCCTGGTGGCGCTTTACCTGGTATGGCAGCAGCGCCGCAACCGCGCGGCGCACGGCCTGGACGTGGCGCCGCTGTGGCGCGACGGCGCCAAGATCGTGGCGGTGGGCGCGGCGCTGGCGGCCTTCGTCATTACCTTCAACGATTACGAAGGCATTCCGCTGCCGGTGCTGCTGCTCCTGGCGCTGCTGGGCGTGTTCAGCTACGTCACCACCCAGACCGTGTTTGGCCGCCGCGTCTACGCGGTGGGCAGCAACATGGAGGCGACCCGGCTGTCCGGCATCAACGTCAAGGCGGTCAAGCTGTGGATCTTCGGGATCATGGGCCTGATGTGCGCGCTGGCCGGCATCGTCAACACGGCGCGCCTGGCGGCGGGATCGCCGTCGGCCGGCACCTCGGGCGAGCTGGATGCGATCGCGGCCTGCTTCATCGGCGGCACCTCGATGCGCGGCGGCTCCGGCACCGTGCACGGCGCGCTGATCGGCGCGCTGGTGATGGCGTCGCTGGATAACGGCATGTCCATGCTGGACGTCGATACCTATTGGCAGATGATCGTCAAGGGCTGTATTCTGACCTTGGCAGTGTGGGTGGATGTGAGCACCCGCGCAGGAAAACGATAAATCAGGAGACCTTGGATGAGCAGTAACCGCAGACAGTTTTTAACTTCGATGACCGGCCTGGCCGGAATGAGCGCCATGCCGGCGCTGGCGGCCGCCGCGCAAGCGCCGTACAAGGATGCGTCGCTGCCGGTGGAAAAGCGCGTCGAAGACCTGCTGCACAGGATGACGCTGGACGAGAAGATCATGCAGATGCAGTGCATCTGGCAATCCAAGGTCGCGGTACAGGACGCCCATGGCGCGTTCTCGGCCGAGCAGGCGCGCAAGCTGTATCCGCACGGCGTGGGCATGCTTGCCCGTCCTTCGGACCGCCGCCGCGGGCAGGGCGGCGACGCCGGCGACAACGGCGATGTCGTCAACCGCACGGCGCGCGAGACGGCCGACTACGTCAACGCCGCCCAGCGCTGGGCCATGGAACAGACCCGCCTCGGCATCCCGCTGTTCATGCACGAAGAATCGCTGCACGGCTACGCGGCGCGCGACGCCACCAGCTTCCCGCAGGCGATCGGCATCGCGTCATCCTTCGATCCCGAACTGGTGGAAAATATCTTCAGCGTGGCGGCGCGCGAGATGCGCGCACGCGGCGCCAATATCGCGCTGGCCCCGGTGGTGGACGTGGCGCGCGAGCCGCGCTGGGGGCGTATCGAGGAGACCTACGGCGAAGACCCTTACCTGTGCGGCGAGATCGGCAAGGCGGCGGTGCACGGCTTCGCCGGCCGCGACAAGCGCCTGGCCAGGGACAAGGTCTACGTCACGCTCAAGCACATGACCGGCCATGGCCAGCCCGAGAACGGCACCAACACCGGCCCGGCGGAAGTCAGCGAACGCACCTTGCGCGAGGAATTTTTCCCGCCGTTCGAGAAAGCGATCAAGGAAGCCAACGTGGGCTGCGTCATGCCGTCGTATAACGAGATCGGCGGCGTGCCTTCGCATGCCAACCGCTGGCTGTTGCGCAAGGTGCTGCGCGAGGAGTGGGGCTTCAAGGGCCTCACGGTGTCGGACTACTTCGGCATCGCCGAGCTGGTGTCGCGTCACCTCTTGGCGGCCAACCCCAAGGAAGCCGGCTACATGGCCATCAAGGCCGGCGTGGACGTTGAAACGCCCGATCCCGTCGGCTACAAGATGCTGGGCGAGCTGGTGAAGGAAAAGCGCGTCGCCGAAAGCGAGATCGATGACGTCGTGCGCCGCATCCTGACCATGAAATTCCAGGCCGGCCTGTTCGAGCAGCCCTACGCCGACGCCAACGCCGCCGACAGCCTGACCGCCACGCCGGACGCCGTGGCGCTGGCCCGCCGCGCCGCCACGCGCACGGCAGTGCTGCTGAAGAACGACAAGGGCCTGCTGCCGCTGGACGGCAAGAAGGTCGGCAAGGTGCTGCTGCTCGGCACCCACGCGAAGGACACACCCATCGGCGGCTATTCGGACGTGCCGCGCCATGTGGTGTCGGTGTACGACGGCCTGCAGGCCGAAGCGAAGGCGCAGGGCTTCGAGCTGGCGTACGCCGAAGGCGTGCGCATCACCGAGGGCCACGTGTGGGGCGCGGACCAGATCAAGTGGACGTCGCCGGAAGTGAACGCCAGGCTGATCGCCGAGGCGGTGGAGGCGGCCAAGTCGGCCGACACCATCATCATGGTCCTGGGCGACAACGAGCAGACTTCGCGCGAGGCCTGGGCCGACACCCACTTGGGCGACCGCGAATCGCTGGACCTGATGGGGCAGCAGAACGACCTGGCGCGCGCCATTTTCGCGCTGGGCAAGCCGACCGTGGTGCTGCTGCTGAACGGCCGTCCGCTGTCGGTGAACCTGCTGGCCGAAAAGGCCGACGCGCTGATCGAAGGCTGGTACATGGGCCAGGAAACCGGCTATGCCGCCGCCGACCTGCTGTTCGGCCGTGCCAACCCCGGCGGCAAGCTGCCGGTGTCGATCGCGCGCAGCGTGGGCCAACTGCCCATCTTCTACAACCACAAGCCGTCCGCGCGCCGCGGCTACATCGACGGCAGCACCAAGCCGCTGTATCCGTTCGGCTTTGGGCTGAGCTACACCACCTTTGCCATCTCCGAGCCGCGCCTGGCGCAAGCCAGCATCAAGGCCGGCGCATCGACCAAGGTGGCGGTGGACGTGACCAACACCGGCACGCGCGAGGGCGACGAGGTGGTGCAGATCTACATCCGCGACGACGTCAGTTCGGTCACGCGGCCGGTGCTGGAACTGAAGGCCTTCAAGCGCGTCACGCTGAAGCCCGGCGAGAAGCGCACACTGAGCTTCGACATCAAGCCGTCCGACCTGTGGTTCTACAACGTCGACATGCAGCGCGTGGTGGAGCCGGGCAGCTTCACCATCTACGCCGGGCCGGACAGCGTGAACCTGAAGTCGGCCAAGCTGATGGTCAGTTGATGGGCTGAGGCGGCGGGCGGCCGCGGCGATATCCTTACTCATCGTTCTGAGCTAGAATCCGTGCTTCACTGATATCGGAGCCGCCCATGCGCCTGACCTGCCTGCTTCCCGCCCTGATGTTGTGCTCGGCCGTTCATGCGGCCACCGTGCCCGCGCCCCTGCCCGACAGCGATGTCTATGCGGCACGCCGGGCGACGCTGATTTCGCAGTTGCCCAAGGGCGCCATCGTCATCATCAAGGGCGCGCAGGAGCCGGAGATGAGCAGCTTCCGCCAGGATTCCAATTTCTGGTATTTGACCGGCATGCCCGAGCCGGGCGCGATTGCGGTGATCCGCCCGGACGCCGCCGACGGCAAGCACTACCTCCTGTTCAGCCAGCCCAGGAACTGGGCCAAGGAACAATGGACCGGCTATCGCGTCGGCCAGGAAGATGCGGTCAAGCGCTACAAGGCCGATGCCGGCGTCAGCGTCGATGAGTTTTCCAAGCAGTTGCGCGACCTGCTGCATGACGCGACCTCGCTGTGGCTGCTCGACGGCGGCGACGCGAAATTCGCCGAGCAGGTACGCGCGGCCTGGAATGCGCGCGGGGAGAACGCGCCCGCGGCGCTGCCCATCTACCCGCTGGGCGGCACGCTGGCCGCCATGCGGCTGATTAAGGATCCAACCGAGCAGGCCTTGCTGCGCCACGCGGCCGCGCTGTCGGTGCAGGCCCACCTGGCCGCCATGCCGCTGGCGCAGGACGGCAAGGGCGAATGGCAGATGCGGGCCGCGCTGGAGCACACCTGCCAGTATGAGAATGCGCCGCGCATGGCTTATCCCTCCATCGTCGGCTCCGGCGTCAACTCGGTGGTGCTGCATTACGACGCCGACGACCAGGTGCTGAAGCAGGGCGCCATGATCGTCAACGACAGCGCCTGCGAATACGGCATGTACGCGGCCGACGTCACGCGCAGCTATCCGGTCGGCGGCAAATTCTCGCCCGAGCAGCGGGCAATCTATGAGCTGGTGCTGAAGGCGCAGGAAGCCGGCCGGGCCAAGGCGGTGGCCGGCGCGGAACTGCAGGGCGTGATGGACGCGACGGTGGATGTGATTGTCGACGGCTTGCTCAAGCTGGGCATCATGAAAGGCGACAAGGCGGCGATCTTGGCCGACAAAAGCTACCGCGCGTTTTATCCGCACTTCAGTTCGCACTGGCTGGGATTGGACGTGCACGACGTGGGCAGCTACGAGCGCAATTTCGTGCCCTCGTCGGTGCCGCCGGAAATGCGCCGCTTCTACACCGAGAGCCACGTCAAGCTCAAGTCGGGCATGGCGTTCACCATCGAACCGGGCGTCTACATCGCGGCCGGCAGCAAGGACGTCGATCCGAAATGGTTCAATATCGGCGTGCGCATCGAGGACGATTTCCTGGTCACGCCGCAGGGCACCGAGTGCATGAGCTGCGCACTGCCGCGCGATATCGCTACCATCGAAAAGCTGATCAACAAGCGCTGACAGGCGCAGCGCGTCGACGCTAACTCACCGGGAACAGCAGGCAGCCGTTGCGGGGAACGCGTCGACGCTCTTTGCGGATCAACATCAGGTCGCAGATGGCAAATACCTTTTCGTGGAGGTAGTGCGTGCGTTCCCACACGCAGAAGACCGACGGTTCCGTTTCATCGCCCCCTTCGTCGTCGTCGGCCCTGCCGATGACCATCATGTCGTAATCCGCTCCGTGTGCGCGAACCAGGTCGCCTGCATCTAAATCATGCATTATTCGCCCCTGAAGTGGAACTTGCAGCTTACGCGCTAGTGCGGGATGGGGCAATGGCAATGTGGCGGTGTCGGCCGCGTCATCCAAGTGCATTATAAAAAACAACATCTTGGTGTTGTGTTCACACACGGCTGAACGCGCACACTTGACGTGCGTTTAGAAAGCTAATTGAAAGCTTTGGTCCCGTACACTCCAGTCAGAAAATCACCAGGAGACAGCATGAACGCTACCAAACCTCATCAGTGGGCCGCCGACGCCCAGCCCTCAACCGGCGACACCGGGACCAAAACGCCATGGCACATGTACGCTTGGCGCGCCATGGAAATGCGCATCGGCCTGGTGCCCGTGCCCATCTATTTGCTGCTGCTGGCACTGATCGGCGGCTTTATCGCCCAGGGCAAGGTGCCGACCGATATCTCGGTCTCGATCGCCGTGCTGGCGGTCGGCGGCTTCACCTGCGCCGAATTCGGCAAGCGTATGCCGCTGCTGCGCCACATCGGCGCGGCCGCCATCTTCGCCACCTTCGTGCCGTCCTTCCTGGTGTATGTGCATGCCATGCCGCCGGTGCTGCTGAAGAATGTGGCCGAGTTCACCAAGAACAGTAACTTCCTGTACCTGTTCATCGCCTCCATCGTGGTCGGCAGTATCTTCAGCATGGACCGTACCGTGCTGGTGCAGGGCTTCCTGAAAATCTTCGCGCCGCTGGCGGCCGGCACGGTGGTGGCGGCGCTGGTGGGCACGGCGGTCGGCACGGCGCTGGGCCTGGGCTGGCAGCATACGCTGTTCTTCATCGTCGTTCCCATCATGGCGGGCGGCGTGGGCGAGGGCGCGATTCCACTCTCGATCGGCTACGCGGCCATCCTCGGCCACGCCCAGGGCGAGATCTTTGCTGAGGTGCTGCCGCCGGTGATGCTGGGCAGCCTGAGCGCCATCCTGATGTCCGGCGCACTCAACTTCGTCGGCAAGCGCTATCCGCACCTGACCGGCGAAGGCCGTTTGCAGCCGGGCGTGGAAGATGAATTGCGTGTGGTGGAACTGCCGGCCGGCACGGTGGACGTGGGCCAGATCGCTTCCGCCGGCCTGACCGCCATCGCCCTCTACATGGTCGGCCTGATGGCGCACAAGCTGTTCGATTTTCCGGCGCCGGTGGTGATGCTGTTCGTGGCCGTGCTGCTGATGCTGGGTCGCGTGGTGTCGCCGCAATTGCAGCAGGCTTCCGGCGTGGTCTACAAATTCTTCTCGACGGCGGTAACTTATCCGCTGCTGTTCGCGATCGGCGCGGCCATGACGCCGTGGGAAAAGCTGATTGCCGCCTTCACCCTGACCAATCTGGTCACCATCGTGGCCACCGTCGCCACCCTGATGGCCACCGGCTTCGTGGTGGGGCGCATGCTGAAGATGTATCCGATCGAAACGGCCATCATCAACGCCTGCCACAGCGGCCAAGGCGGCACCGGCGACGTTGCCATCCTGACGGCGGCCAACCGCATGCAGATGATGCCTTTTGCGCAGATCGCCACCCGCATCGGCGGCGCCATCGTGGTCACGCTGGCCTTGTTCGCCCTGTCGCGTATCGGCACCTGATCGACGAGAATAGCCGTCCTCTGGGACGAATGCCGTTCAGGTAAGACTGAACGGCATTTTTTCTTTGGGGGTAGATCGAAATGAACACTTCCAATGGCAGACTTATCCGGCCGGCGGGTTCCGCCCCACTTTAGCCGGCCCATCGACTTTCATTAAAAGTTGGCTCTGCATCGAAAGCGGACGATCACGACCTAACTGTTAACTCTCCGTGGTAAATACCAAACGATGATTTTTTAATTTTCTTTCCCGCAATGCTTGTCCGCATTGCTAGCTTTTGAAGTATCCTTCTGCTGGGAAACACATGCCAACACAGATGGAGAAAATGGAAATTCGATTAGCCGCTGGGCAAAACAGGGCAATATCCGCTCGCGAAAGCAGCCCAAAACTTGGTTTACCGGATAACGGTGGCGACTTGCCACAAATTCAGAGCGTCTTTGGCAACGAGACGACGGGAATATCGTGGCTGAGCGCATTAGAACAGTTCCTCTCCGGAAGGCCCCAATGAGTGCGGTCCCATTCACCGACCGCGAATTAGTGCGAGCATGGAGGGAACTCTCCGTAGTTGCCATGCCTGCGCTTGGTAGCTCGCGCAAAAATCCGCATCGATTGCTATTGTTCTACGCGGTGGAATGTGGCTTGAAAGCGGTTTGGCTCAAGCGGCAGAACCGTGCGTTGTTCGACCGCGAAGACATTGACAGAACCGGACACAATCTGCGGCAATTGCTCAAAGAACTGAAGGTCGGGTCTAATCTAGCCCTGCCTGAGAATCTGCGGCTTCCGGCTGTTCGTTTGCTGGCCGGATTGACCCTGTCGAATTGACCCTCCCTCCAGGTCCTCGCGAACGCCGCGACCCTGTCGTAAGACCCCTCGAACCCCAATTCCTTTAAGTCCTCGTGGATCTGTTTCAGC